>RCNB010000001.1_pt1 | contig 490852 bp, 390 predicted proteins | sample 2041321 | NCBI WGS metagenome assembly RCNB01 (sample SAMN09708232, study PRJNA481090) | Marine sediment metagenome, whole genome shotgun sequencing project. | reverse complement strand
ACACGGTCGGCAATTCGGAATCCGGGCACCTCCATTTGGGGGCCGGACGCCGCATCCTGTTGGACCGTGTACGTATCGACCAGTCCGTGGCAGACGGCAGCTTCTTCCAGAACCCGGCTTTCCGATGGGCCATGGACGGAGCCAAGCGGGATGGGAAAGCCCTGCATCTTCTGGGGATCGTTTCCCACTACAGCTCGCACGGGACCATCCGCCACCTCTTTGCCCTGCTCAAGCTGGCCCGGGACATGGGGCTGGAGAATGTGTTTGTCCATGCACTCATCGGGCGGCGGGGGGAACGTCCCGAGAGCGGAGCCGTTTATGTTTCCAAAGTGGCCGAAACCTGCCGGTCCCTGTCCGTTGGCCGTGTGGTCACGGTCATGGGCCGGTTCTGGGCACTGGACCGTGAGGAGAACTGGGACCGCATCGAAAAGACCTATGACGCACTGGTCCGGGGAAAAGGGACACGTGCGATCCTCACTCCCTGAACTGCCCAAGGGCGAAGAGGGAGAGAGGGAACTTTTGCCGGACTCATGCGTAGTTAGGTATAGATCATGAGTATCGAAGTCAAAAAACTGCATTTTAGCTATGGGCGGGTCCATGCCCTGGACGGCGTGGACCTGAACCTGCCCCAGGGAGCGATCGGCCTACTGGGACCCAACGGGGCGGGAAAGAGCACTCTCATCCGGATCCTGTTGGGATTCCTGGTCCCACAGCAAGGAGAGGGCCGTGTCCTGGGTTATGACATCCGCACCCAGCAGTCCCTGATCCGTCGCTATGTGGGTTACATGCCCGAGGACGACTGCCTCATCCCCGGGATCGATGCCGTGTCATTCACGGCATACCTGGGGGAACTCTCGGGGATGCCTCGTCAGGAAGCCATGAAGCGTGCCCATGAGGCGCTGTACTACGTGGGCCTGGAAGAGAGCCGCTACCGTCAGCTGGAGACCTATTCCAGCGGCATGAAACAGCGGCTCAAGCTGGCACAGGCCATCGTTCACGATCCCAAGCTGATCTTTCTGGACGAACCCACCAGCGGCCTCGATCCTCAGGGAAGGGGAGAGGTCCTCGAACTCATCATGGACATCTCTTCCAAGAAGGATATCCAGGTGCTGATCTCATCTCACATCCTGTCCGACATCGAGTCCACATGTTCCTATGTCGTGATCCTGAACAAGGGGCGGCTGGCGGCCGAGGGCAAGGTCGCCGACCTCAAGGAGATCGACTACAACCTCTTCGAGCTCAAGCTGTTTGGGGAGACGGCGGGATTTCTCCGGCACCTCGAGGCCCTCGATTGTCGTATCGAAGAGACGGAGGACAAGCTGATCAAGCTCTACATGCCTCCCGATACGAGTCCCCAGGAGATCTTCCGGATCGCTGCGGAAGACCGTATCCAGATCCGTCACTTTGTCAAGAGCCAGACATCCCTGGAAGACCTTTTCGCTCGAGTGGTGGGAGTGGATTGATGACGATCAAGGAAAAAGGTTATGTGCACTGGGACGGCGAGTTCAAGGACAGCCGGTTTCGCTGGGGGCCGATCTCCAAGTATGCCATCAAGCTGGCGTTCCGCCGAAAATTCTTCAAATTCCTGTTTTTCTCGACCCTGGTACCTTCGCTGATCACACTGGCCCTGATCTATGTGTCCGAACGCCTGGAGGATTTTGCCTTCCTGGCACAGGACTCGGACGTCATCCCATTCCTCGAGGTCAACCCACTATTTTTCATGCGTTATTTCTGCGGCGAATGGCTGCTGTTCATGATCGTTCTGCTGTTGGTCTTTTGCGGTGCCGGGTTGATCGCCGACGACCTGAGATACAACTCCCTCCAGCTCTATTTTTCCCGACCGCTCACAAAAAAAGACTACTTTTTCGGGAAAGCCTCTGTGGTCGTCTTCTTCCTGGGACTGATCACCGTGGTCCCTGGGCTGGTGTTCGTGATCATGAAGCTGCTTTTCGCGGGTAATTTTGAGTTCCTGCGGAAATTTCCCTTGCTGCCCTTCTCCATCCTGGTGTATTCCGCCATCCTCATCCTGTTCTTCACTTTCTACACGCTGCTGCTCTCCTCCCTGAACAAGAACCGACGCTATGTCGCCGTTCTTATCTTCGGGCTCTATTTTTTCAGCCACATCATTTTCGGGATCTTCCACAGCATCTTCCGCAATCCGTATTTTTCCCTGCTGTCTATCCAGAACAACCTGAAACAGGTCGGGGCCGCGCTGTTCGGGCAGGACCCTCCATACGACATCCCCTGGATCCTGTCGCTCCTCATCCTCGCCGGCTTCTGTGCCTTTTCCGCCTTTGTCCTGAACAGGAAGATCCGCGGCGTCGAGGTGGTCAAATGAGCCCGATCATAGAGACCCACAACCTCTCCAAGTGGTACGGCAACGTGCTGGGATTGAGCGATGTGACCATTTCGGTGGAGGCGGGCATCACAGGCCTGCTGGGACCAAACGGGGCAGGCAAGTCCACGTTCATGAAGCTGATCACAGGGCAGCTCAAGCCGAACATCGGCAGTGTAATCGTCGACGGCCGATCGCCCGGCCGGGATCTCCGTCTCTTTTCGCGAGTGGGTTTCTGCCCGGAGCAGGATTCCTTCTTCGAGGAGATGACGGGATGGCAGTTCCTCACCGGGCTGCTGCGCCTGCATCACTTTTCTCCTTCAGAGATCGAAGAGAAGGCCGACCTGGCCCTGGATATCGTGGATCTGACCGGTGACAAAGACCGTGTTGTGCGATCCTACAGCCGCGGGATGCGGCAGCGCTTGAAGTTCGCGCAGGCCATCGCCCACGAGCCCGATATCCTGTTCCTGGACGAACCCCTGAACGGACTGGATCCCCTCGGCCGACGCAAGCTGATCCGGCTCGTCAAGACCTACGGCCGCGAGGGCAAGACGGTCGTGGTTTCCAGCCACGTACTCCCCGAGATCGAGGCCATGACCAGCTCGATCATCCTGATCCACCAGGGCAAGATCTTTGCCCAGGGGGATATCCACTACATCCGCGACCTGATCGAGAGCCATCCGCACGTCATCTCCGTGAAGTGCAGCGATCGCAGGGCACTGGCCCTTCACATTGTCGAAGAGGAATACGTGCTCAAGGTCGATTTCGGGCACGGGGAGGACGAGCTGCTGGTGGAAACCCGCAACCGGGATAAGCTCTTCAGCCGGCTGCCCGAGATCTTCGTGCAGAACGGGATCGAGGTGGACGAGATCACTTCACCCGATGATAACCTGCAGGCCGTGTTCGAATACCTGATCGGGAAATAAATGATGGAAAAATCAGCAGGCTTGGATGGCCCGGAATATTTTTTTCGCTCTTTCAAGGATGTTTTTCGTTTCTTCTTCGCCCTGGGCAAGGGCGCGCGCAAGACCAAGGTGTTCTACCTGATCAGCTTCATCCCGGTGGTGATCGCCTTCGTGATCAAATTCTACCAGATCTTCTCGGGACACAGCCGGTTCGAGGACATCTACATCTTTACCAATATCATCATGGTGTTCTACCTGCAGTTCCTGGTATTGATCCTGGCTCTTTTTTTCGGGACCTCTGTAGTATCCGAGGAGCTGGAGGGGAAAACCCTGACATACCTCACGACGCGGCCTCTCCCCAAATCGAGCCTGATCCTGGGGAAATACGCGGCCTACACGCTGTTGGCTGTACTGATGACCGCGGCCAGTGTTGTGATCGCATTCCTGGTACTCAATGTCCAGGACCTCCTCGATCTTTCCCTCTATAAACTGCTTTTCAAGGACCTGGCGGTCCTGACACTGGGTGTGATGTGCTACACCGCGTTCTTCACGTTCCTCGGGACCTTCATGAAGAGGTCCATCATGTTCGGCCTGATCTTCTGTTTCGGCTGGGAGACAGTCATCCAGTATTTTCCTGGATCAACGCAGCGGTTCGCCATCGCGCACTACCTGAAATCCCTGCTGCCCGCAACGAGTTCTGGCCGCTTCTCCTTCCTGCTGTTCAGGCTGGAGCCCACTTCACCGGCCATGGCGGTCTTCATGCTGCTGCTGATGACAGCCGTGTTTCTGCTGTTCGCCTGCCTCGTCTTTTCCTTTAAGGAATATGTCTTAGACGAGTAGTGAGTCTGAGGATATTTATTCTATATATTATTTGATCTCTTCTGTTCCCTCTTCGTCTTTTTTCTCTGTCGGCAGCTGTTCCTTGAGGCTCTCGAGCACCTCATCCGGGATGTTGGCGTCGATCAGGACATGATCGGCCCCGTGGCTCACGGTGAGGGATTTGAGGAGATCATTGAACTCGGGTTTATCGGGAGGGATCATCATGGCACCCATGGCCTTGAGGCCGGTGAGCATCTCCGCGATCTGCTTGTTGGCATCCGGATCGTCGCCCTCCGCTTTGATCTTGATGCTCATCATGGCGTTCTTGTGGTCGAAATTCAGGACCAGCGCGTTCATGTTCTTCAGGGGGCTGAGCTGGGGGTTCCCCTCCGCGGCCTTGGCCAGGTCCTCCTTGGGAACCAGCATGGCTCCCCAGAAGATGGTGTCCTTTTCTGCGCGGTCCAGGACTCCCGCGAGGGCCTCGTTCTGGAATACGTTGTCCTTGGACTTCTGCATGACATCGATGCAGCCCTGCACGCCCCTCTCGTTCCCCACGACGACGTTGGATTCGTCCAGGAAGGCCCAGTTCGCGTCCTCATCTTCCTTTACGCTGTAGACCGTGACGCCGTTGTAGTCTCCGGTCAGGATCTCGCCCTCCACTTTTCCTTCGATCATGGACAGCATCTTTTCCTTGTCGTAGCGCAGGTTGATGATTCCAGCGCCATCCATGTCCTCTCCCAGACTCCCGGAGAGGAGCCCGAAGGCGACGTAGAAGATGTCTTCCTTGGGGTCGATGCCGCTCTCTTCGACGAATTTCAAATATTCTTCGTAGTTGTCGTCCTCCTGGATCATCTTCATCGCCACTTCTGTCTGCATGGCGCGGTGGATGTCCAGGAAAAATACTCCCTGCGAATCTGCCGGCAGAAGCTTGAGCACGTCTTCCGGGCTGGCGGAACCGGCCTTCGCCGTCTCTCCGGTGGCACAGGCCGTGCTCCCGATCAGGCTGATTCCCAGGACCAAGGCAAGTATGGTCATCTTTTTCATTTGGTGTACCTCCTAATGAATTGTACGCAATATCCCGATTTTTGTTCCCGCCGACTATATCAAAAAACCGAAAAACTCACCATCCTTTTTTATTTTTTTATTTACCGATGAGGACTTGATGAAGCCTGGCTGAAGTTGGAGAGACAGGTTACAGCGACATCAAAGGCCGTCCGTTTTAAGCCTGAGCGCATGGGGAGGATGGGTGGGTCTTCCGCTCAGGCTGAACATCCGGCCGGGCGGCGATGCGCAGAGGAGGCTGCTGGAGCTGGACCTGTCTTCTGAAATTACTGCAGGAATCGGAAGAGATACATCTGGCTGGAGTAGAGCCAGCAGCGGATCCAGACCAGGACCAGGACAAAGAGCTGGAGCAGGACAAAGGCGGACAGCACGCCGAAAGGGCCGGTCTGTGGGATCAGGGAACGCAGCAGGACATACAGGATCGTTGCGCAAACCTGGAGGAGGAACAGGAGCCCGTACAGGCCGAGCGTGACGCCCGGATGCCTGAAGACGAAACGGAATCCCTTAAGCACCGACCGGAGGACGTTGTGTTCTTCTTGGACGACGGTCGAGATGCGGGCATAATCGAACGTCATCTGGGTGAACAGGAACAGGAACAGGAGCACAGCGCTGACCAGGAGGTGAAGATAGAAGGGGCCGACCTCGGAGGCCGCATTCTGTGCAGCATTATCCACGAGGGAGTCCAACCAGCCAGCGATCGGGCCCACAATCCCCAATAAAGCGACCCAGGCGAGGAGCAGGATCCCGAGGAATCGGATGGCATAGGCCAAGGTGCCCAACAGCAGGTCAGCCAGATTAAAGCGCTCTTTCCCGGCATGATAGACGGACAGGATCCCTCCGGCTAAAAGTGAGCGTAGGATGAGGTAGAGCAGTCCCGCGGCGAGCAGGACAGGGGGGAGGATCAAGAACCCGCCGCGAAGCAGGCTCTCGAGGTTCAGGAGGGAAGCCCCCTGGCCGATCAGAGCCGGGGAGAAGGTCTCAGACAGTCCGCGGCTCTCATCTCGAAACTCCTCCCACCACAGGTAGTCGAATCCTTCGGCCATTTGTTCCCGTGCCCGGCTCGAGCCCATGGAGTCGTCGAGCGCATGAAAGAGTGGCACGGCCAGCAGGAGGGAGAGGATCAGATTGACGAGGTAGAGGGTCAGGATGAGTTTGGGGAGGGCGATCGACTGCCGGAAACCTTTCGCAAGATTGAGGAGTGCTTTCATGGATCTCCTACCAGGTCTCAGCCCCCCACCAGGCAGAAAAACTCCAGCGCATGCTGCAGCCAGTGCAGCCAGACGGCGGTCCATTTCCAGGGCGCCAACCGGTCCGGCTTGAGCGTGAGGCTGTTGTTCGTGCGGTCCGTATCCAGGGCATAGATAAAATCCGGATCCACTTCTGCGTGAGTGATCCGAGACCTGGTGCGGTAGGTCAGTTTCTTCCAGCGGTACTGCCCGTCCCAGTCCTCAGTTGCGGTCCGGCCGTCAGCGAACCCTATCCGGACTCGGACGGGGACCTTGACCTCGCCCAACCTCCTCACCAGGACCTCCGCTTCGTACTCAGGGGGGTTTCCGTCCCGATCCTCGCTCCCGTCCCGGTAGGCCATCCCGAACATCCCCTCCTGGGGAGGGAGGACCCGATGAGTGATCGAGCCCAGCGCGTAGTCCAGCTTGCCGGAACCGTATACGAACTGGTCCAGGAACCAGCTCAAGTCCTCGCCTGCGAATTCGGACACGACGGCATAGAAATCCTGCGGTCTCGGGTGTTTCCACCACCAGCGTGTCGAATACGCCTTGATCATGGGACCGAAAACCTCGTCTCCCAGGAAGCGCCGGAGCGTCAGCATCAGGAGCTGTCCCTTTGCATAGGCGTTGGAGCCGTAGGAACCTCCGTCCATGTACTGCCAGGCGAGCCTCTGCATGTGGTCCCGGTTGTAGGTCAGGCGGTGGCGGGAGATCCCCTCGGATTCGATGGGGATCCGGATCTGAGGATATGTCACGGGTATGCCGAAATACCGGCGGGAAAAAACAGGATCTCCATAGGCGGCATGGTAGATGGCCGTGTCCAGGTAGGAAGTCATCCCCTCATCCATCCAGGCATGCTCGAATTCGTTGGTCCCCAGCAGCCCATAGAAATATCCGTGGCCGAACTCGTGGATGGTCACGCCCTCCGGGCTGGGGATCCCCTTGCGGCTCAGGAAATAGGTGCCCCCGGTGAACAGGGTGGGGTATTCCATGCCTCCCGAGCGGCTGTTGTAGGCCGGGTCCACACACGTGATCGTGGAATAGGGATAGTCACCGAACCAGAGGCTGGCATATTTGACGGCATTACGGACGGCTTCGAGGTACCGTTCGCGCAGCTTGTGGTGGTAGGGCTGAAGGAGCAGCGTGATCTCGGTCGTCTTCCCTGGAGCGAAGGCATAATTCTCGGTGTGACGAAGCAGATCGGGAGAGGTGACCCAGGCGAAATCATGGACGCTGTGTTGATGGAAGTGATGGGTTGTGGTGCCGTCACCGTTGTCGACCTCTTCCCTGTGTTCGCCGGTGGCGCCGATGATCATGGAGGAGGGGATTGTGATCTTGACGTTATAGGTGCCATAGTCGGCGAAGTACTCGGAAGAGCTGTGATACTGGTGGCAGTTCCAGGTCCCGTCCTGGAACACGCCCAGCTTGGGAAACCACTGGGCGATGAAATAGTAGCCCTTGGTGATCCCGGCCCTGGATATCGGTCGGGGTACCTGGGCGGAGAAGGCGATCACCAGATCGAGTGATTGGCCCGGCGCCACGGGCTGGGGGAGCCGAACGGAAAAGACCGTCTGGTCAAAGGGATTGCCGTCGTCTGGCTGGCGGAAGCGGCGGCGCCCGGTGAGGTCGGTGGCTTCGAAGTCGTCACTCTCGATGATGTGGATCGAGCTCACCCGACAGTAGCCCCAGTCTTCCGGCTCGAACTTCTCCAGGCGGCCTCCCCGCTGCGCCCGTTCATGCAGGAATGTGCTGCGGTTGTTCTGGAAGGCATTCCAGTAAAGGTGGAACCAGAGCTCGGAAGCCGGGCTCTCTGAGGTATTCGTCCAGGTCACCCACTCCTTTCCCGTGATGAGGTTCTGGTCCGTATCGAGGACCACATCCATGAAGTAATTGGCGACCTGTGGGCAGAACGTGTCCTGGGAAGGAGCAGGGAGCGCAGCCAGGATGAGCATCGCAGCCAGCAGCACGGACCTATGAATCGGCAAAGGCGCCTCCTTTGGCTTTCCATCTTAAAAGAGACTTGGTTTTTTTACAACTTTTAAAAAGGGGCGGGTTGGTATATACCAATAGGGGTACTATCCGGCCCGATCGGAATCGAGACGAAGGAGGTTCGCATGCGTTGTGTCCCTAGAGTGTGTGTGCTGTGTCTGAGCATTTTCCTGCTCCTGCCCGTCGAGGCGCGAGAGAAACCACTGGCGTCGCCGCAGCTGATCAAAGCGTTGACCCAGGAAGTGTCGGGTGAGATCGCCTTCAACTATATGGTATTGATCTCTCATTTCGACCGCATCCAGGCTTCACAGGGATGGCATGGCGCGGCGGAGATGATCAAGAATGAGCTGGATAAGATCGGCTATTCGGATGCCGAGATCGAGGGCTGGCCCTCCAATGGATCGCGCTATTACTATACCTATCAGACCCCGATCGGATGGGATGCAACCCGAGCCGAACTGTGGATGACGGCCCCGCACAAGGAAAGGCTATGCTCCTTCGAGGAGGTCCCGCTGACTCTCGTCAAACACAGCCGCTCCGCGGATGTAGAGGCCGAACTGGTGGATGTCGGGACCGGAGTGGGGGAGGAAGCCTACGCGGGAAAGGACGTCAAGGGCAAGATCGTTTTGGCCACGGCCTACACCGGAGATGTCATGAGAGAGGCGGTGGTCCGGCGCGGCGCTCTGGGGGTCGTCACCTGGTATCCGCCGGACGTCCGGCCGGGATATCCCAACATGATACGCTACACCGCCCTCTGGCCGCGATGGGAAGAGCGGGATGAGATGGGTTTCGGATTCAATGTGAGCAAGATGCAGGGCTGGGAGCTGAAGAAACGGCTTGAGTCGGGAGAAAAGGTCGTGCTGCATGCCCAGGTCGAGGCCGAGTACTATGACGGGAAGATCGAAGTGATCTCGGCGTCTCTACCAGGAGCGGTCGAACCGGATAAGGAGGTCCTGATCGTCGGCCATCTCTGCCATCCCACGCCCAGCGCCAATGACAATGCCAGCGGGAGCGGAGGCATGCTGGAGATGGCCCGGGCTCTCAAGAGGATGGTCGATTCCGGCCAGGTCCCTCCTCCCCGGCGCACCATCCGCTTCCTGTGGGTACCCGAGTTCTATGGGACCGTTCCCTACATCAAAGCCCATTTGGAGAGGACGCGAAATACTCTCTCTGTCATCAACTGCGACATGATCGGCGAGGATCTCCATCTTACGGGCGGCCTATTCACGATCACCTGCACGCCCGATTCGCTGCCCAGCTATCTGAACGATGTTGCGGTCAACTTCGCGCTTATGGTCCAGTCGCAGGGGCTGGTGAGCCTCAATGGGAGCCGGCATCCCTTCGCCTTCAAGGTTAATCCCTACAGCGGCGGTAGTGACCACCTGGTGTTCAACGACGGAGCTCTCAGCGTACCTGCCCTGATGTTCGGACACGGCGACACGTTTCATCACACGAGTCTGGACACGCCGGACAAAGTGGATGCTTCCGAGCTGCGGCGCGTATGCGCCATAGCCCTGGGCACCAGTTACTATCTCGCACAAGCATCCGACGGGGAGGCCGTGGCCATGGCTCGCCTCATCACGCGGAACGGAATGGGGCGGCTGGCTGCGGACGCCTATGATGAGCTGGAGGAGATCTGTGACGCCGCGGGCGCGGAAGGCCTCCAGGCCGCCTACGAACGGGCCCGCAACGTGCTCGAACACGCAGCATCCCGGGAGGCGGCTGCCGTCGGCTCCACCAAGGCATTCATCACGGATCCCCAGGGCCTGCGTTCCATTCAGGCCCAGGAGTCCCGGATCAAGGCCCTGGAGACATCTCTGGCAGAGGAACTGCGTTCGCGGTACAAGGAACTCTGCGTCCTCATGGATATTCGGCCGCGTGAACCGGTAGCTCTCCCCGAGGAGAAGGCGATGGACAGCTGGATCCCTGTCCGATCCGAAGATTTTGTGTGCCCCCTCCAGACCGGCTATATCGTCGACAAGCTGGGTGAGGAAGCCGCTGCAGAGCTGCCGCTGCAAGGCCGTGCCGCCTACGAGGCCCTCAATTTTGTGGATGGCAAGCGCAGTGTATATGCCATCAGCAGGGCCGTTTCTTCGGAATACGGCCCGGTCTCAGCCCGGGATGTCCTGGGATTTTTCCGGGTACTGGAGAGGTGCGACCTGGTCAGCCTGGTCCAGCGATGATGAATATGCCGGAGAGCTCTTTTCGCCGTCTCATCGAGGACCGGAAGAGCATACGCCGCTATTCAGAAGAACGTCCGGTGGAAAGGGAGGTCCTGCTCCGATGCCTGGATGCGGCCCGCATCGCCCCCTCGGCAGAAAATGCCCAGCCCTGGCGCTTCCTGGTGATAGACGACCCAGAGATCAAGGCCCGGTTCAGCAGGGAAATATTTTCGGGGATCTACAAAGTCTCCCAGTTCGCATCGAAGGCCCCGGTCCTGATCCTCATACTGGCGCGGTTGAATGTGGTCACACACAGGATCGGAAAGCAGGTCCAGAACATCCACTACCACTACATCGATATCGGAATCGCCGGGCAGCAACTCGTGCTGCAGGCCGAAGAACTTGGATTGGGGAGCTGCTGGATGGGCTGGTTCAACGTGAGGAAGGCCCGCAGGTTCTTCGCCATCCCGCCGAAATACAAGATCATCTCCCTGTTGGCGTTGGGATATTATGACAAGAAACCATCGAGGGAGCGAAAGCGGAAATCCCTGGAAGAGATCGCCTGGTTCAACCGGTTGGGAGGGAGCTAGGCCCGAGCCTCACTCGCCTTTTTACTTATTGTTTATATCGTTGTCCCGGATGAGTCTCAGCCCGTCCGCGACCAGTGCCAGAGCCTGACGGAATTCCGTGGACGGATTCCCCAGGCCTACGCGGAAGAAACCATCCAGGCCGAAATGGTCTCCGGGACAGATGAGCACACTCTTCTCTTCCTTCAACCTCTGCGCCATCCGGGTTGAGTTGATATCCAGGTGATAACGCGGGAAGGCGATGGCGCCGGCTCTCGTGGGCGCGCACGTGAGCAGGCCGTCGAGATCCTGCATCCAGGATCGGAAGATCTCCCAGTTGTCCTGGATGATGCCCCGTGTCCTCTTCAAGAGTGCTGTCCGTTTTTCCGGCTGCAGTGCCTGGATGGCCAGCCTCTCGCTCAAAGCACTGATACTGATCGAGACATAATCCTTCCCGGCCCAGCAGGCTCGAATTACCTCGGGTGGGGCCAGGATCCAGCCCACGCGGAGCCCTGGCAGCCCATATGCTTTGGAGAGCCCGGAGGTCACGATGGTCTTGGCGTAAGATCCCCACCAACTGGGCAGGGTGTTCCCGTCCAGTTCGGCTCCCAGGTAGACCTCGTCCACGACGAGCCAGGCATCGGCATGGGCCGCCAGTTCTTCCAGGCCGCGCCTCTGTTCTAGGGACAGGATGCTGCCGGCCGGATTGTTGGGATCCGTCACCACGATGAGCTTGACTCCCCCCGAACAGAAGGCGCTTACTTCGTCCAGGTCCAGGGCCCAATCCGGATCCTTCAAGTAAAAGGGGATGCTGTCTGCGCCGAAGGATTCGGCCAAGCCCTGCATCTGGAGAAAATTGGGCCGCATGAAGAGTATCCGGTCGCCCGGTTCCAGGAGATGCCACAGCACCTGGAAGTTGGCCTCGATGGAGCCGGAGGTGACCAGGATGTTGTCCGGTGTAGCTCCAGGATAGATGCCGGCGATGCTCTGCTTGAGCTCGGATGTGCCGTCGGTCTGAAGGTAGGCGAGCTCGGTCTCGAACAGAACATCCCTATCCTGCGCCGGGACGAGCTCGTCCAGGCGCAGGGGATGCACACCGCTCTCGCCCAGATTGAAACGGACATGGTGTTCCCACTCCGACTGCCAGCGCTCCATTTCAAACCTGGGTTTCCGCATGATTGCAGCTCCTTAGACCTCTACTCCGAAAAGCCCCTTGAGGGAGAACCCGAAAACGACCGAGAGGCCGAAGAAGGCGATCAACCAGTGCAGGTTCAGCCCCAGGAAAGGCAGCCCCGATGTGGGGTAGGTGACCTCGATGCGGCTGACCGCCGAGCCTTTTTCCAGGGGGCGTTCGGTTGGATACGCTACCTCTCCCAAAAAATCCTTTTCCAGCCGGAGGGGCGAGAGTCGGCTCAGCGGTTTCTCTGCCACTGCTACGGTCTTGGTCAGGCGTTCGGGACCCACCACGATCTCCAGCGTATGGATACCCGCTTCGGTGAAGGAGATGCGCCAGTCGACCTCACCCTCCTCTTCGATGCGCAGGGGGGGAGTCTCGATCGTGAGCCCGGGAGCGGGCTGCAGTCGCACTTCCGTTTCCATAGGATTGATGGATTCCTTGAGAGTGACCTTGAAAAGGACCGCTTCTCCCGGCTCTAGGGACCTGTACGCGAACCAGAAGTTCAACTGGATGAGGATCAGGATGACGGGGATGAACATCACGAGCAGGGGTTTCAGGGAGTGGCTCATGTACTTGAAGTTGGCCTTCAGGATCCCTCCCATGGCCTTGAACTGGTTCCGCATGCTGTCGTTGTAGAGCCGCATTTCCAGGAGATGGGCCTTGATCCGGTCTTTGGTCCTGCGTATGCCGCTCTGGTTCGACGTGTATTTGAAGATGACCAGCATGAGGAGGCCCGTCAAGAGAGATATGGCCAGCATACCCCACCAGGGACTGCTCAGGCCGCGGAAGGGCAGGAACAGGATATCGAAGACCTTCCCGAAGATAGAGTTGAATGCCCACATGATCCGGCCTCTTCCTAGGCGATGTAGCCCAGTCCTTTGAGTTTTTTCTTGATCTCTTCCTCGCTGTCGGATTCCTCCAGCTTGGCGATCTCTTTCTCAAGGCAGTGGACGATGAATTCGTTGGTGGAGGCGTAGCCGGAGAGCTCGGACAGCTTCTTGATCTTGTCCATCAGGTCATTGTCAAGCTTGATCTTGGTTTTTCCCATGGTGGCTCCTATTTCAGGATGGGGATCCCCGTCATGTCCTGAGGGGTATCGATCCCGAAGACCTGCAGGATGGTAGGGGTTATGTCGTGGAAACGCGGGGTCTGCGTGTTGATGGGACGGTTGGCCAGGAACACTCCGGGGACAACCTCCGGGGCCATGCAGTGGTCTCCGCTCCATTTCGCCATGTTGTCGTCGATCACATCCGGCAGGAAACGGCCGGAAGGGGATTCCCATGAGATCCTGTATCCCACGTTGAAGCCCACCACGATGTCCGGCGCCTGATCCACATAGGGCCCGTGATAGATGTCCCGGGATGCGTAGGCTTTAAGGACGGGCCGGCCGCCGGTCTTGGGATCCGTGACAGCCTCCAGTTTCCGGATGATCTCGTGGACGAGGTTGTCCTTTTCGGGGCCCGGGTTGACTGTCCCCTCGGCCTCGCGTCCCCGCTGGTTGATGTACAGGCCGTTGAGGCCGTAGTTGTATGCCTTGGTCTGGGACCAGTCGCTGTTGAGGAAGAGCATGTCATCGCCCTGGCGGCGCGGATCGATCAGGCTGTGATAGCCGTTCTCGAGCAGCCAGGTGTTCAAGCTGAATGTACGCCGGAAGGGGGCGAAGCCGTGGTCGGAGAGCACCATGACCACCGTGTCCTTATCCGCCTTCTGGAGTGCCCTGTCCAGCATGCGGTCCGCTTCTTTGTAGACATCCTTGATGGCGCCGCGGAAGCGTGGAGCAAGGGCCGGATCGTGCATGGGATTCTGCTCGTCCATGTGGCGCCAGAAGATGTGCTGGCGCTGGTCCGTGCTGGATACATAGTAGAAGAGCATTCCCGAATCGAACCGCTCCAGCTCGTAGTCGAACATGGCCTTGCGCTCTTCCATGACCTGTTGGTCCTGGATGAGATACTCCTCATCGTCGAAGATGTTGTTGTCCAGGGCCTTGAAGTCGGCGGGCAGGCCCTTGGTGTAGAAGGGGCCGAACTTCTTCTCCAGTTCGCGGCTGTAGCCGTCCGGAGTGGAGATGGGCATAGCCGGGTCCGCGGGGTCGATGTTGATGGGAGAGATGTAGAGCTTGAATTCAGGCCGGATCTCCTGCATGTAGAAACGCACGATGCCGCTAATGCTCTGGGTCGGCATCAGGGGGAAGCTGATCTGCTTCCAGCCACTCCACTCACCCTGCCGGAGGATGAACTCATGGTCCTGGATCCGGATCTTGGCCACTTTGTGCTCGGGATCGAGGTACACGCGGAAATCGAGGTAGGTGTCCTCCGTTTCCTTGAGGAAGCTGTTCTCGGGGCCGGGGAGCCGTGCTTCCACCTGATTCCCGATGACATAGACCTCGTGGGCCCTGGCGCCTCCCATGTCCTCGCTGAGCTGGGTGGGCGCGGTCGTGTAGTAGTTGCACTCCCCATAGTTTCCGTAGAGGTCGGGAGTGTTCATCCCGGAAAGAGTTCTCTGTTTGCTGGGTACAGGGGGATAATTGGACGGTATTTTGAAAATTGTGGCCGGGATGTCGTGATCTTCCAGGATCTGCCAGAAGGCCCGCCCCTTCCTGAGGTTGAGCATCTCCGGGCTGGAGAGCGGGAGCTGGTACTTGCCCAGGCTCAGTGTGCGCGCCGCGCCCTGTATGCCTGTCGCGGAAAATTCGGGCAGGTATGTCTTGGGATCGCGGTGCATGAAATCGAAGATGCCGTGCCCGCCGGGATCCATACCGGTGATGAAATTGGACCATGCCACGGGGCTCTGCGGTGGATTCCCGGTCTGCAAGGGGCCGAAAGTGCCTCCGTCCCGGTGCAGGCGCGCCAGAGCCGGCAGTTCCCCCTGGTTCATCCACACGTTCACCAGGTGGGGATCCATCCCGTCGAATCCCAGGATGATCAGTTTCTTCCGGGTGGAGGTCTGGCCCAATACCCGTGTGGCCAGGTCAGGTCCCGCACCCATGGCAGCGGCCGCTCCGGTCGCAAGCCCCATCTTCAGAAAATCGCGTCTATTTAAAGGTGCCATCGTTTATGCCTCTCGAGTTCTCTTCACTATCCCTATCAGTCTTCTATCGGCCTACCAATTTACTCATCTATTATATCATGGATCCGGTTTGAAATTTTTCGTATCGAAGAGGGGACGGCCGTCCATCTGAGCGGGGATATCCGCTCCGAAGAGCGAGAGTGCGGTGGGGGCGATGTCCACGATGGACGGATTCGTCGTGTTGATGGGGTGGTTGCTGAAGAATACGCCGGGGACCAGCTCCGGATCGATGCAGTGGTCGCCGCTCCAAGCCTTGGTGTTGTCCTCGTAGACCTGGTCGTTGACCTTCCCTGTCACGGAATCCCAGGATACGCGGTAGCCCTCGTTGTAGCCCATGATGAAATCCGGGCAGTTGTCCTTGTAGGGCCCGGCCGGGATCTCGTCTTTGTCGTAGAGACGCCGGATGGCCGTGTCCCCAGTCTGGGCGTCGGTGAGGCCGGTGAGTTTTTCCTTGAGCTCCGCCTTGAGCGCATCGGTTTCAGCCCCCGGTTTCACGATGCCCTGCGCCTCGCGTCCTTCCTGATTGATGTAGATGCCGCCCAGCCCCAGTCCATAGGCCTTGGTGCGGCTCCAGTCCACGTCCCGGAACCACTCTCCGCTCTGGGTCTTCCCCTCCTTGAGGGACAGGTAACCGTTGAGATAGAGCCAGGAGTTGAGGTTGAAGCCCCGGCAGAACAGCTTGAAGCCGTGGTCGGACATGACCACCAGGGCGGTTTTCTTGCCCATACGGTCCATCACCTTGCCCACCAGCCTGTCCATGTTGACATAGAGATCCTCGATGACCTGGGCGCTCTTGGCTGTGGGGATCCCGCAGGCCAGGGCCGGGTGGGCCTGGTCCAGGTAGCGGAAGAACATGTGCTGGATGCTGTCCGTGGTCTGGAACCAGGTGGCAACGACCCCCTTCTTGACCTTGTCCATGGCATTGAAGAGCATGGCCTCGGATTCCCGGTGGTTGTCGTAGGCCAGCTCGATGAAGGAATCCTCGTCCAGGATGCCCTCGTTGAGGGCCCAGGTGTCGTCGGCTTCGCCCAGGGTTGTGAAGCTGCCGATGAGCTTGCCCAGGTAGACCGAGTAGGTGAAGGGGTGGGAGATGGGCAGGGCCGGTTTTTCCGGATCGATGTTCAGGGGAGTCAGATACATCTGGAATCGGGGAGAGATCTCGGAGATGTTGAACCTGCAGATCGCCCGGATCTTCATCCCCAGGCCGGGCCGGAAGGTGATCTTGATCCAGTCGGAGAAGGTCTTTTCCTGCAGCTCGATCTTCTGGCCCGAGACCTCGATCTCAGCGCGCTTCCGTCCTGGGTCCAGGCTGATGGTCATCGGGAGCCGCATCTCCTCCTCTTCCTTGAGGAGAGTATTCTGGGGACCCGATATGTAGGTCTCGATCCGGTCATCTGTGACCGATACCGGGAGGATGACACCGCCCTCGTCCACGTCGGATTCCGCGGCCTCAGAGGTGTAGAAGGAAAACGTGCCCTGGCTGCCCTTGAGGTCCGGGGCACACATTCCCGAGATCAGGTGTCCCTTGAATTTTTCCGGCGGGAAGGTGAGGGGGATGCGCAGGATGGTGCTGAATACACCCATGTCTCCCAGGATCTTCCAGAAGGGTACGCTCTTGCGCAGCCCCCGGATGACGGGCTTGGACAGCGGGATGCGGTATTTCCCCACCGTGAGATACCTTTTTGGAGACCCGATCTGGGCCGATGACAGATCTGGCAGGTAGGTGTGAGGATTCCGGCTCAGGAAATCGAAGATGTTGTGCTTGGCAGGGTGGGATCCGGTCATGAACGAGGACCAGGCCACCGGTGAGATGGCGGGCGTGGTCGTGCTCAGCCGAGCGTAGCTTCCCGTCTCTTTGAGACGCGACAGGTTGGGGAGCTTGCCCTCCTTCATGAATTTTTCCACCAGGGTGGGTTCCATCCCGTCCAACCCCACTATGAGGACGCGGTCCACCAGGCTGTGCTTGTAGGCCTTCTGCCCCTTGATCAGCCGGAAGAGGAAGCGGAACGGCCAGGAGAGGAGGGAGAGGAGTGCGAGGAAAAATGTCAGGAACAGGACCAGGAAAGAAGACAGAAATGCGAAGCCGGCACCGGGGCCCACATAAGCGTCCAAGGCGGGGGCCGCGATCAGCCCCATCATCAGACCGATGCCGTAAGCGAAGAGTCGTCTGTCGATGCGTGGAGTGGTTCTCATTGGAAATGCCTCAAGATGATCTCAGCCAAGAGGGAGATCCTCAGGTCATCGCCATGATCCCGGGAGGCCCAGAAAAAGGCGTCGTCATAGGTGTGCATGCCCTGCAGGTTCGTCCGGCCGAAGGTCTGCTTCTTTTTTACCGAACCCTTCATGTCGAATCCGGGGCGTCCCAGGACGATCAGGTCGGGTCCTGAAGAAACCAGCGGCCCCGAGTATATGTCTTCGGTATCAAACACATCCTGAACCACGGATTTTCCCTCGAAGTCCAGGCCCAAAAGCTTTGCCCTCAGCTCCTGCTTGAGGTCGGACTTCTGATCGGAGGAAACACATCCGTTCGGATATCTGTCCCCTACGGTGTGGAGATAGATCCTGTTGGGATCCATGACAAAGGCCCGGCTGTCCGGCGCCAATGCCTCCAGGCCTTTCGGTTCCGGTGTGGTATAGCTCAGGTAGCCGGCCTGTTCCAACCAGGCATTGAGGTAGACCTCCTGCTGGATGGCCGTGAAACCGTGGTCGGAGAGCAGGTAGAGCCCGTCCTTGGAGCCCGTGAGCTGTTCGTAAGCTTCTGAGATGCGCTGCACCAGGCCGTCGATCCTCCGGTAGTAGTCCAGGAATCTCTGGTGGTCGGCGTGTCCAGGATCGTCATAGGCCTCCCAGAGGAAGTGCTGGAGCCGGTCCGTGCCTGTGATCACGAACTCGAAGTAGTCCCAATCCTCTTCCCAGAGCATTTCCCAGGCCTTCTCCCTCCCGGTCAGGGTCTTGTCAAGCTCCGCCCACAGGAGTGCATGATCTTCCCTGGCCCGGAATGTGTCGATGTCGATCTCGTATCCGATCTTCTCGAGACGGGGCTGGAGAGAGAGGGGATAGACCGCCTTGGACATCTCGATGGCCACGAACCCTGAGATCAGGGCCCCCTCGATCCGCCTGGCCGGGTAGGTGGAGGGCTGATTGACGACGATGCTCTTTTTCTTCGACTTCCCGAGCCGGTCCCAGAGTGTCTCGGCCTTGACGTCACTGAAATTGGGGAACCGCATGTCATAGGAACCGGGCTTGAGGTCGGTGAATCCGAATATCCCATGTGTGCCGGAGTTGGTCCCTGTCATGAAATCTGTCCAGCTGACCGAGGAGATCTCGGGCAGGCTGGCCTTCATCCGGTGCAGGTGCCCTTCCTTTGATATGAGTTCCGAGAAATGCGGCATGATCCCGCGCGAGGCCAGGTCCTGGAGCATCGAAAACGGGACACCATCCAGGCCGATCACACATACGCGGTCCTTCTTTTTTCTTTTTGTGAATAAACCCATGGATTTTCCTATTGTATAAACCTATCTATTATATGGATTTCCCCTGGAAAGTCAATTCCGGTCGCCCCAAGGATCAGGGCTGGGATTCGGGAGTCAGGATGATGCGGGCATCCACGATCATGCAGCCCTTGCCCTTTTCGAATACCAGCAGGGGATTGATGTCCAGTTCCTGGATTTCGTCGAAATCCGTTACGAGTTGGGACAGGCGCTTGAGGCAGTCCTCGACCGCCTCCGTGTCAGAGGGAGGCTCCCCACGGAAGCCCTCCAAAATGATGTGCGCCCGCGTCCGCTTGATCATCATCTTGGCAGCCAGCTCCCGGATCGGGGCCAGCCGGAAGGTCACGTCCTGCAGGACCTCGACATAGATCCCTCCCAGACCGAACATCAGGATTGGCCCGAACTGGGGATCGCGGTTCGTTCCCAGGATGACCTCCTTGCCGGGGGGCGCCATGGGTTCCACCAGGACACCGGAGATTCGGGCATCCGGTTTACGTGCCTTGACGTTCTTGAGGATCTCGGAATAGGCCCTCCGAACCTCGGTGAGGTTTTTGAGGTCGAGCTTAACCCCACCGAAATCGAACTTATGGATCACATCCTGGGAAGCGATCTTGAGCACGACCGGGAATCCGATCTGGCTGGCCGCCTGGGCCGCCTGGTCCGCTGTCTTGGCCAGCGCGGAGGGGATCACGGGAAAGCCGTAGGCCCTCATGACCTCGTAAGCTTCGTGCTCCAGGAGGAATGTTCGGCCCTGACTGCGGACATCCTCGAAAACCTCCCGGGCTTTTGCCTTGTTCGATTTGTATTTTTTGATCCCGGTCGGCGGCCGCTTGAGCCAGCGTGTAAAGCGCGACATCTCTGCGATGACACGCGCGGCAGATTCGGGGAAGCGGTAGGCAGGGATCCCGTGTGCCTCTAGGATGTCGATCCCACGGGAAACGTCGTACACCCCCAGAAAACAGCAGACCACCGGCTTCCGATGTTTTCGCGTACTGTTCACGATGGAGCGGGCTATCTTTTCTACCTTCGTAAACGCGGTAGGGGTCAGGATGATGATAGAGGAATGGACCTGGCTGTTCTTCAGGATGGCGTCCAGCGTTGCCTCGTACTGCTCCGACTGTGCCTCAGCGATGAGGTCGATGGGATTGTTGAGGCTTATCGTCTCGGACAGGAAGCTGCGCAGTTCTTTCTTCACCGAAGCCGGGAAGGGATTGACCAGCAGGCCGTTGTTGATGCAGGCGTCCGTGGCCAGTATCCCGGGGCCGCCGGAGTTGGTGACGATGGCCACGTTGTCTCCCTTGGGAAGTGGCTGGCTGGAGAAAGCCTTGACGTAATCCGAGACCTCTTCCAGCGTTTCTCCCCGGATGACGCCGCACTGCTCGAAGATGGCGTCATAGACCTTGTCCGATCCGGCCAGCGATCCCGTGTGGGAGGAGGCGGCACGGGCTCCAGTGAGAGTGCGTCCGGCCTTGAGGGCGATGACCGGCTTGGGATTCTGGGGATGGCTTGTGATACTGCGGGCTATGGACATGAATTCCCGCCCGTCCACCAGGTCTTCGAGATACATCAGGATGACATCCGTCTTGGGATCATCCTTGAGATAGAGCAGCAGTTCGTTCTCGTTGAGTCCAGCCTTGTTCCCCATGCTGATAAACTTGGAAAATCCGATGTTTGATTCCTTGGCATAATCGAGCACGGCCACGCAGAGCGCCCCGCTTTGGGAGATGAACGCGATGTTGCCTTCCTCGGGCATCGAGGTCCCGAATGTGGCGTTCAGGGAGGATACGGGATCGGCATTGATCACTCCCAGGCAGTTCGGCCCGACCAGGGCTATCCTGTGCTTCTCCAATGTTGCAAGAACCCGTTTCTCCAATTCGATGCCTTCCCCTCCGACTTCCTTGAATCCCGCAGAGATGATGATGGCTCCCTTGATGCTCTTCTTGCCGCATTCCTCAAGCACATCCGGGACCATGGGGGCAGGAACCAGGATGACAGCCAGGTCTACCACATCGGGGATCTCGATGACATTGGGGTAGCACTTGATCCCCAGGATCCCTCGAGCTTTGGGATTGACGGGGTAGACCACACCTTGGAAGCGGCTGTCGATGAGGTTGGCCAGCAGTGAGTGTCCGACGCTGCCTGGGTGCCGAGAGGCTCCCACGACGGCGATGGATTGCGGGTAAAAGATGGACTCCATTCGATTCAGCATATTTATTCTGTCCTGATATACAGTGATTTCGATCCGTGTCTCGCCTTAGAGGATACAGAAAATTCCCGAAAAATTCAAAAACCTGAGGGGATCACTCGGCTTCCGCAACGAAGTAGTCCGAGACTTGGACCTGGTACTTGGTGGCATCGAGCGGCTTGATGATTGTGCGTGGGAAGGTTTTCTCGGCCGGGTCCCGCTCGCTGAGATCCACGATATCCCCGTCGAGCTTGTTGCCGTAGCCGTCTGTGATGAGCTTGACCTTGGGGCGCAGCCGGAAACGCCTGGCCGGATTATTGTCGTATGTGATGGCGATCTCTCCCGTGTCGAGCAGGACCAGGGAGCCGACCGGAATGTCGCCGATCAGGTTGATGAAGATCTTGAGAAGCACGGGCTCGAATTCCGTCCCACTGTGTTTGAGCATGTAGCGCAGGGCAGCTCCGCGTGTGAAATGTACGGAGCGGTAGGGCCTCTCCGTGGTCAGCGCGTCGAACACGTCCGCGATCTTGACGATCTTGCTGTAAAGATTGAGCGAGCGTTTCTTGGTGAAATGGGGGTATCCGGTCTCGTCCAGGCTGGCGTGGTGTTCCATGGCTACGTTGAGGGCGCTGAGGGGCAGGAAGCGGAATTCCTTCAGCTGGATGAGCTTCTCCGCCCCCAGGTAGGGATGTTTCTCGATGAGCGTACGTTCGTCCGGGCTTAGCATCCCCGGCTTGATCAATATATCCTTGGGTATGTCGAGCTTGCCGAGGTCGTGGAAAAAGGCGCTGAGCCCCAGCTCCACCTGCTCTTTCCTGTCCAGGCCCATCTTCCGGCCCAGGGAGATGGACAGCACACACACGTTCACGGAGTGATTCAGTGTGTATTCATCAAAGTTCTTGATGTTGGTCAAACCGAACAGAAACGATTCGTTCTCCGAGATCAGGTTGAAGATGGACTGCATCAGGCGCTTGGTCGTGAGGACGGGCGCCTTGCTTTCCTGCTGCTCCTGTTTTTCGAAGATCTCCTTCAAGTGTGTGATGCTGAGGAAAAAGATCTTTTTGGCCGCCTTCTCCGGCTGGACGTTCTTTTCATAGGGCGGGAGCTTGTCTACATCGATGTGGCCGATCCCAGCCTGTCCCATTTCCTTGGCAAACCATTCGAAGACACCCTCTCCCTTCTTTTCGCGCGAGGCGAGGAGCATCACGAAGATCGTCAGTTCCTCTTCCCGTACCTCTGGCTGAAATCCCAGCTCGCCGATCTCTTTCTCCATCATGGCGGTCTGGAGGAATTTGAACAGATAGTAGGAGGCAAAACCGAATTTTATGCGCTGATCGTTGAAGAACAGGGAACTCTGCCTCAATGAAAACTCCACACGCTCTTCCTCGTGCGCGGCTTGATGGATGAGGTCGCAGAGCTGGCGGATCTGGTGCAGGAAAATCCGGTTGTTGCTCTCATAGATCTTGGACATGCGGGCGGCACGGGCTAACCGGTACACGATATCCAGGGCGTGTCTTTGTGTGGAGGGGGCGGTCGGAGCCGAGGGAGGGGCGTTTTTCTGAGCGTTATCGGTCATATCGAATCGACCTCGTTGCGGGTCTCCCGGCACCTCTTCTTCAACCGGGGATGGGGGCTCCGGCATCCCTGTGCCAGGGCCTCGGAAGCATGGGGGCTGTCGGCCTTTTCGAGCGCTGCGATAGCCAGGAGGCCGGTCTCGATCACGCGTGGGCGGGCGAACCGTCTCACGCTCCGGATCAGGATTCCCAGCTCATCCAGGGTCGTCTGAGATCGGCTGCCGGCCAGGAATTCGAGGAGAGCCTGTTTCTCCGCTCGGCTCAGGTAGTGGAAGGATTTTTCTTTAATTATACCGAGCATGCGGGCGGTGACGGTCTCGTCCTGTGTGCCCTTGAGACTCTTCACGGCCAGGATCCTGATGTTCACGTCCGCGTCCTGCAGGCAGGCGGACAGGAGCCTGACAGACTTGGGATCCCGCATCTGCCCCAGGGCTTGGATAGTGGCGTTGCGGATGTCCGGGTCCGAGGACTTCAGGAACCCGGCCAGACGGGGTGTGATCTGGGGATCGGCCAGTTCTTTGACGAACTCGATGATCTCCAGGGTGAGGGTGGGGCGGCTGGTCTGGGCCATATCCAGCAGCTTGTCGGGAGCCGTCCTCCCCATCGTCCTGAGAGTGTCCCGGGCGATCTCCCGATAGTGCGGGGACTTGGTTTCGCAAAAAAGGAATCCAACCAGGGGAAGGGCATCGAAGCCGATGTGGCCGAGGTAGCTGAACAACGCTTCATAGTCGTGCACGCGTGCCTGTTCATAGGCGATCTGGATGTCATGCAGCGAGAGGTCTTGCCTCAGCCTGTTCCAGAAGCGGCCTACCAAGCCCAGTTTTTCCTCCTGCCCCGACAGAAGGCTGTCTGTCAGTTCGTTCAGGGAGACCAGTATGTTGTCGGCCTGGGCAAAGTCTCCCTCGGTGACATACTGCTGATGACTCTCCAGCAGCACGTCCAGGGTGCGGCCGAACTTGGCGGGATCTTCTTCGAGGTAGAGGATCTCCAGCAGGAGGGAGTTGAGCTCTCCGTCCAGCGAGGTCCGTCGGTAGGAGTTCAACATCTCTTCAAGGGCCTTATCCTCCTCCGGATCGAGCAGCGATACAGATCCATCCGCATCTTCTCCCCCCTCGATCTCATCCGAAGCGTCCTGGCGGGTACCCGAAACAGAAGAACCGGATTCGGCTTCCAGGATGGTATCTGTGAGGCTCTCGCCGTTGAAAAGTGCCTTCTGGTCATCGGGCAGGAGTTCGATGCGGCCCTTATTGAGTTCTTCCCGGTCCACGATGTATTCGATAGCTTCCACATCGAGCCCGATCTGCGCTTCGAGGAATTCATCCGGTGCAAAATAGCGGATGTTGACGAAGTCATGCTCCCAAAATGCGGAAACGATGTCACTTTCCTCAGGAGGGAGCCCCGATTCTCGCTTTATGATCTCGAGAAATTCGAAGAATTCCTTTTTGCGCAGGCCTCGATTGAAGTACAGCGCGGCCATCCCATCCTTAAAAAAGAAGAAAGGAAGGCTGCCGGATTGGTCATCCGTGTAAACGGGCTTCCCGGCGAGGGTGAAGGCAAATTCCTGGATCCCGATCTCAAGGTTAAAATTCTTTTCCAAATAGTCCTTGAGTTTTCCAAAGAGTTGGGAGGTGAATTTTCGGACGTTTTCGTGATCATCGGTGAAGATCTTCATCAGACCGAAGGTCTTGACCCAAAGATGGATGATCTCGCCTACTTCGCGGAGCCTTTGTTTTTCGTCCATGTCAAGGTTCTATTCAATACATCATAATCGTCACAAACGTCAACCTATAGACGGGAAGCCTATACCTATGAGTCGCGCTAAGGCCTGCAAGTTTGGGGCCCTGCTTGAACACGCTGGGTCTGTGTGCTATATTTTTGCCTGCCTGTACCAAGCATGCCGCCGGGAAAATGAGCCTGAGATGAGCGAGAAGATCAAAGTGTCCTGTTCCCACTGTGGAACCACGAATTTCTATCCCCTCGGCATCCAGGGAAAGTCGATCGTATGCGGAAAATGCAGCCAGCCTCTCCCGGAGCCGGGGAGGGTACTGGAGCCCCAGCCGGGTATGGTGCACGAGCTCTTCAAAAACTCCACGATCCCCATTCTGGCGGAATTTTATTCCCAGAGCTGTGCCCACTGCATAGGTATGGATCCTGTACTCACAAGTTTGGCGGATCGCCGGAAGGGAGAGCTTATGGTCCTCAAGGTATCGTTGGACCGGCATCCGGAGATGGGGGCTTCCTTCGGGATCATGGGTGTTCCCACCTTCCTGGTCATGAGGAAGGGAACCGAAGGGGGGCGCATTTCGGGCGCCCAACCAGAGGCGGATTTTGCTCTCTGGCTCGCAAAACTTGTCTGAGGAGGGAACCATGTGTCCAAATCAAAAAAAACAACGACACTCACAAAAAAATGAAATTGGAGGGCTTGACCGCCGCACATTCCTGAAGGGCTCCATGGCTGGCCTGATCGGCCTGCCCGTGCTGAAATTTTCCGGCCTCCCTAGCGCCGCATCGACTCAGGTATCCAAGGTCGCCCTGATCAAGACCGATGACAGGAAAACAGGGGTCAAGGAGGCCCTGAAGCTCTTTGACTATGCTCCTATGGGAGGGAAGCAAGTCTATCTCAAACCCAATCTCAATACAGCCGATGCCACACCGGGCTCCACTCACAACGACGTGCTGGAGGAGCTTGTTAGGGCGGCCCACGATCAGGGGGCCAAGGCCGTGATGGTGGGGGACCGCAGCGGGCCTCAACCCACAGCGGAAGTCCTGAAGGAGAAGGGCATCCCCGATCTGTCCAGAGAGCTGGATTTTGAGGTGCTCAACTTTTCCGAACTCCCGCAGAGCGACTGGATGCCGCAGAATCCGGAAGGGAGTCATTGGGAGGACGGATTCATGTTTGTCCGCCAAGCCCTGGAATCCGAATACACCATCTCCACCTGCTGTCTCAAGACCCACGGTTTCGGTGGAGTCTTCACCCTGTCTCTGAAACTCTCCGTGGGACTTGTGCCGCGCGAGCAGATGAGGGAGCTGCATGGATCGCCTCACATGCGCCGCATGATCGCCGAGATCAATTCCGTGTACCAGCCCGAATTGGTCGTCCTGGACGGGATCGAGGCTTTCGTGGACAAGGGCCCCATGGAAGGACCCCGAAAAACGGCCAATGTCTTTCTGGCCGGACGTGACCGCGTGGCCGTCGATGCCGCGGGTGTGGCCGTGCTCAAGGAGCTGGGATCCAATCCCGCCATCATGGAGACAAAGATCTTCGAACAGGAACAGATCCAGCGGGCGGGCGAGTTGGGCCTGGGTGTCACATCCCCAGAACAGATCGAGTTCATCACCGCGGACAGGGAAGGGAAGCTCTATGCAGATAAACTGAAATCCATACTGGCGGAGGGGTAGCCATGTCCCTGTATGATGTGATCGTTTCCCGCCGCACGGTACGACAATTCAGGCCGGAGCCTGTGCCACGGACCATGTTGGAGAGGCTGGTCAACACGGGGCGCCTGGCTCCTTCTGCTGCCAACCGCCAGCCCCTGGAATTCGTGGTCGTGGACGACCGGGAGGTGAACAACCTTCTCTTCCCCTGCCTGAAATGGGCGGCTTACATCGCACCGCGGGGCAACCCACGGCCCGGCCAGGAACCCACGGCCTACATCGTGGTCCTCGTCAATACCGCCGTCCGCGATACGATGTATGAGTGGGATTCCGGAGCCGCCGTCGAGAACATGATGCTGGCAGCCTGGGAAGAGGGAGTCGGCACCTGCTGGCTCATCTCTGTAGACAAGGAAAAGATCCGAGATATCCTGGAGGTCCCCAACTCGTTTCGAGTGGATTCCGTGATCGCCCTGGGCTATCCCGCTGAGGAACCGGTGGCGGAAGACATGACGGATTCGATCAAATACTGGCAGGACGAGTCGGGCCGCCTCCACGTTCCGAAAAGGAGGATGCAGGACATCATTCACTTCAACAAATTCTAGCCGGGATTATTGAGGAGCTGATCTCACTACATCGACTTCGTCGTGGTCCAATCGACGTAGCCCACTACGCCTCATGAACCACATCCTCGTCGCTGCAGCAATCTCCACTCCTCACTAATCCCGGCCAAATATAGATTTGTTTTCTGGATCAACCAAATCCCATCTATTATTAGTTGGTAGGTATCGATAGTTCTTATCAAAAAGCAAACACCGGGATTATTGACGGGTCAAGTTCGCCCGGATACGAGGCGATGGGTTGGTGAAGCTGTAGTGTGCTGCTGCGAGCCAGCCACAACGAAGTATACGGGATGAAATTGGCGCGCCCGGAGGGTAAGAACTGCTGATTATTTTAGAGGAAGTTCCTTTTACTTGAAAATTTCTCAGCAGTTCTTCTCAATAATTTCGGCTAATTAGAGGCCGGAGATGGTGAGGCCCTCGAGCAGAACCGAGGGGCCGCACACCGCGCTGCGGAAGTGGAGGTCGTCTCCCACCTGGATGATGTTCTGCAGGAGGGTTCCCAGGTTTCCGGAGATGGTGATCTCTGAAACCGGGTAGACGATCTCTCCGTTTTCCACCCACAATCCGAATGCCCCTCGGGAGATGTCTCCTGTTATGGAGTTCAGACCGTGTCCCAGGACCCTGATGAGGATCATCCCCCGATCCATCCCGCGGACCATCTCTTCAGGAGGCGTATCTCCGGCCCTCAGAATAAAATTCGTGGGTCCCACACCACTCCCCGAAGCGTTGCCGGTCGAACTCTTCCCGAGCTTGCGGGCCGCGTAGGTGTTGCACAGGTAGTTTTTCAGAATCCCGTCCTCCAGGACGGGGGTTTCGCAACAGGGTACTCCGTCCGCATCGAAGGGGGAGGAACCGAGGCGGCGGGGAAGAAGTCCGCTGTCGGAGATGTCTATGCCCGGGCTGGCAATCCGGGTATCCAGTTTGTCCATCAGGAAAGTGGCGCGATTGTAGACAGCAACCCCAGATACGCAGGAAAACAGGAATCCCAGCAGCCAGGCCGTCATTTGCGGCTCGAACAGCACCGGTACGGCCTGCGTCTCGATCTTGCGCGGCCGCAGCTGGCGCACCGTGCGAGCCACGGCCTGTCCGGCGATGTCTTCGGGCCGATCGAGTTCGGCAAAGTGTCTCTTGGCACACCCCCAGTATCCCTCGACCAGGTCGTCGGTCTCTCCGGCCTGGAGCCCGACGCCCAGGCTGCAGTAGGTCTCGGAAAAGGACTGGCAGAAATCCCGAGAGTTGGCCAGGATGGTCCGGATCTCCCGGGTTTCGAAAGCGGCGCCGTGGGAATTCGTGATCCGCTTGTCGGCCAACGCGATCTTTTCTGTCTCGAGTGCAAGCCCAATCTTGGTTTCGGAATCGAGGCTTGCCAGGGCGGTATCGAAGAGCTCCAGCGTGCCAGGATCGACCTCCTCCTGGGGCAGGGGCGGGAGGCCTGCGAATTCATCGGAGCTGCCCAGCGCCGCCCGCGCGACAGCATTCCCGATCAGCGTATGGAGTGTGTCACGATCGAGGTCGGACGACGTGGTGAATGCGGTCTTTTGCTCCTGAATGAGTTTGATGGAGACGAACCGGGATCCGGCATCGATGAGGTTCTCGATCTCTCCCACCCGGACGTCCACACTGAATTCATGGCCTTCACCTATGGTGACCTCGACCTCGTCCGCACCCAGCTTCTTGCCGTAGGCGACCAGGTCCACGGCCAGGCCCTGGAGGTCATCCGGCTCGGTCTTGCCCCCGATCGTTTTCATTGTTGGCCTCCCACGGTCATGCTCTCTATCTTGAGAGTGGGGCATCCGTCAGTAACAGGCGCGTGTTGTCCTTCCTTACCGCAGGTCCCGGTTTGCAGGCCGTATTTCAGGTCTGAACCTACCATAGTGATCTTGCCCAGGATGTCGAGGCTGCTGCCGATCAGCGTCGCCTGTCGGACCGGAACGGTGAGCCGGCCATCCTCGATCAGGAAACCGGAGCTCACGGAAAAGGTGAACTTCCCCGAGTCCTCGACCTGGCCCCCCTGATAGAGGTGCGCATAAAATCCACGTTTGACGCTCTTGAGGATCTCCTCCGGTGCATACTCCCCGCGGTCGATGTACGTGTTGCTCATGCGGGGGATGGGGATCGAGCTGTAGTCCTGCCTGCGTCCATGGCCCGTGAGCGGGGCCTGCATGATCCGCGAGGAGAGCCGGTCCTGCAGAAGACCCGTCACCTTCCCGCGCGTGATGAGAGCTGTCTTTTGCGGGAGTGTGCCTTCGTCGTCCATATTATAGGAGCCGCGGAAAAAGGGGATGGTGGGATCGTCGAAGATCGTGACCTGCTCTGTGCCCACCTGTTTCCCCATCTTGTCCCAGAAAACAGAGGTTTGTTTGCGGTTGAAGTCCGCCTCCAGCAGGTGCCCCACAGCCTCGTGGATGAGCACGCCGCTGTGACCCGGAGCCAGCACCACCGGCATCTCTCCGGCCGGTGCATCCACGGCTCCTAAGAGGTGGACAGCCTCCTGGGATGCGCTTTTACCGATCTCTGCTGGGGTGAGCGTGTCGGTGAAATACTCCAGCCCGACACGTCCCCCCCCGCCGTAATATCCGGCTTCCCGCTTGCCACCCTCCTCGGCGATAACAATGCAGGTCAGCTTGACCAGGGGTTTGACGTCCGAGATCATAAGTCCCTCTGAGTTGACAATGGTCGTGTGCTGGACCTGATCGGCATAGCCCGCCTTCACGACCTTGATCCTGGAGTCGAAGCCCTGGGCGGCCCGATATGCCTTCTGCACCATGTCGATCCGCGTATTCAGGGGCTGGATGTGGGGGACAAGGCGAACAGGGTAGAACGTCCCCGGAGGGGAAGTCGAGTGCAAAGCCGAGGCGGCCATGGCGTTCCCGCTGGCGATGGACGCAGCCGTGCGGGCGCTGTGGGTGAGTTCTTTGTCCGTCAGATCGTTGGTATAGGCAAAGCCCGTACGTGTACCGGAGATGACCCGGATGCCCGCTCCCAGGCTCACGCTCTCCGCTGTGTCCTTGATGATGTCCTCTTCCATACGGATGGAGTTGAAGGCCGTGTATTCAAGGAAGATCTCGGCGAAGTCTCCACCCCGATTCAGGGCGACATCCAGGATTTTCGAGAGCCGTTTTGGGGAGAGCCCGAAATGGTCCTCGTAGTTCAGTGCTGAATTGTTGTGTGTATTCATGGATTCTGTGGTGCTGCACTCCCATTCTAGGAGAAGTCAGGGGGAAACTCAATCCCTGCGCTCACGTTTGCTAAAACGAAGCACCAGAGGGGAAAAAACGACCAGCAGGGCAGCGATCCCCAAGCCGTATTCGAAGAGATTCGTGATCAGATGGACACCGATGCCCGACACCACCGCCAGTTCTGGATCGAAGTCCATGAGGCGGAATGCCAGGGCCCAGGCCGATTCCCAGGTGCCGAATCCCGCCAATCCCTTCACCGGCAGGACCGAGGTGAATTCGGCCCCTGTGATGCCGAGGATGGTCTTAGCCAGATTCAGTGACTTCAGTGCGAAGCCATGAGAGTGGAGCAGCGCGAAAAGCAGGAAATACAGGGCACCGTATTTGGTGGCCCTCAGGGCCAGAGAGAGGCCGAAAAGAGGCCAATACACGCCCCTGCCGCGGATCTGCTCCAGCGCGGACACGGTCTCGCGACCCTCCTTCATGGACCGGACGGCCCAGGCCCTCTCCTCCAAGTTGAAACGGCGCAGCAGGAAGCCCCAGCTGTTTACCAGAAAGTGGAAGAGGGGAACGATCCGCCACATGACAAGAAACATCACGCCCAGAAACAGAAGAGCCAGTATCAGCAGCCAAGATCCGGAAGCCGCCGAACCTCCCGCCCCGACCACGAGCAGGGCGGCAACCAGAAAGGGGCTGAGGGTCAGAAAATCCAGCACGACGGCCACCACAAAAGAGGACGCCGCGGAATCGAAGCGGAAGCCGAGCCGGGCATTCAGGACGTATACGTATGAGAGTGAACCGATCCGGGCCGGAAGGAGATCCACGAAAAGGTTGCGGATGAAGGTGACCAGGAAGGCGGGTGTCCATCCGATGGTTTCCGGTGCCAGCAGGACCCGGTAGCGCCAGGCACGCAGCCAGGTCCCCGCCAGGGAGAAGGCCATGAACAGGAACAGCGCGGGGACGTGCAGAGAGGAGAGGGTGCTGCGGAGGAGGGCTGGATCGATCTGTCTGAACAGTAAGGCCAGCAGGACGGCAGAGATCGCCAGGGAGAGCAGGAATGAGAGCAGTCCTTTCCTTCGTGACATGGGCATCCTCTATTTACTTTAACAGAGCTTCTTCGGGAATTCCACAACTCCGAAGCTAGAGTTGTGTTTCCCTTGTGTGGTCTTGCGTAATCGAGCCTGTTGGTATATGATTCTAAATGACTTGCCGTCATCTTAGCCCGAGAAATGTCGGGAACACATCATGAATGAAAAGGAAATCGATGCCGTCGTCGCTGTCGCTCTTAGGGAGGATATGCCCCACGGTGACGTGACTTCCGACAATGTCATCCCGCCTGGTTCAGTATCCGAGGCGGTGGTCCAGGCCAAGCAGAAGGGAGTCGTAGCCGGCCTCCCGGTGGCCCGGCGCGTGTTCGAAACACTCGATCCAGAAGCGGCCTTCACTGCCCATTTGCAGGACGGGGAGGCGGTCGCTCCCGGAAGCCGGCTGGCCTCCGTACGCGGCAACACCGTGTCCCTTCTCAAGGGGGAACGGACAGCCCTCAACTTCCTGCAGCGCTTGTCAGGGATCGCCACATTGACCAGCAGCTATGTCGCGGCCCTGCAGGGGACCGGGACGCTGCTGCTGGATACCCGGAAAACCACGCCCGGACTGAGGGTGATGGAAAAATATGCCGTCAAGATGGGAGGCGGGCGGAACCACCGTCTCAACCTGTCGGACATGGTCATGCTCAAGGACAATCACATCCAGCTTGTGGGGAGCATCACAGAGGCCGTAAACAGGGCGAGGACCAAAGTTTCCCCAGAGATGAAGATCGAAGTGGAGACCACGAACCTGGATGAGGTCCGCGAAGCGGTCGAGAGCGGGGCGGACATGATCATGCTGGACAACATGACGCTGGATGCGATGAAAGAGGTGGTCAACTGGGTGAGGGGCCGCGTGCCGCTCGAGGTCTCCGGCAACGTCGACCTGGAGAGGATCCGGGAGATCGCGGAATTGGGTGTGGACTACATCTCTGTGGGCCGCCTGACACATTCCTATAACTCCCTGGACATCAGCATGGATTTTTTGTGATGGATACAGACGTACTTGTCATCGGATGTGGGATCGCCGGGGCGAGCGCCGCGCTCGAGGCAGCCAAATCCGGCCTGCGCGTGGTCATCGTCACCAAATCTGAGGAACCCGAAGAATCCAATACATACTATGCGCAGGGAGGGATCGTATCGCAGGGCCCCGACGACCGTCCTGTGCTGTTGAAGCAGGACATCTTCGAGACGGGCGACGGGATCAACAATCCCGAGGCCGTGGATATCCTGGTCTCTGAGGGCAAGTCCCTGGTGGACGACATCCTGATCCGGGAACTTCAGATCCCTTTCGCCCGTTCCTCTCCGGATACGCTGGACTATGCCCAGGAGGCGGCCCATTCCAGGCGGCGCATCCTGCACGTGAAGGACACCACCGGACAGACGCTCGAGCGGACTTTTATCGAAAAGCTGCAGACCTATTCCAACGTGACCTTCCTCACGGGACACACCGCTGTCGATCTCCTCACCATACCTCATCACTCCAAGGACCCCGCGTCGTTCTATGAGGAATCCCGCTGCATCGGGGCCTATGTGCTGGAAAACCGGACCCAGCAGGTAAAGCACATTTTCGCTGCCCGGACGGTGCTTGCCACCGGAGGGTGCGGCGCGATCTTCCTCTACACCACCAATCCGGTTAGTTCCATCGGAGCAGGTTATGCCATGGCTTACAGGGCCGGAGCGCGCATCGTCAACATGGAATACATCCAGTTCCACCCCACGCTCCTTTTCCACCGGGACGCAGACGCCTTCCTGATCTCCGAGACGGTGAGGGGAGAGGGGGCCCGGCTCAAAACCAAGGACGGCCGCCTCTTCATGCAGAACTACAGCGCCAAGGAGGAACTGGCGCCCCGGGATGAGGTGACGCGCGCCATCTACGAGGAGATGACCAACAGCAGTTCCAACTATGTGACCCTGGATCTGGCATCGTATGCCGAGATCGAAATCCCGAAGCGATTTCCCAATATCTATGAGACCTGTCTCAAACTCGGGATCGATATCACCCGGACACCTATCCCCGTGGTGCCTGCCGCTCACTACTGCTGCGGCGGGGCCCTGGTGGACGCTTGGGGACGCACCACGCTCCGGGACCTCTATGCTGTGGGCGAGACGGCCTGCACGGGCGTACACGGGGCGAACCGCCTGGCATCCACCTCTCTGTTGGAAGGCCTCGTATGGGGAACCCGGGCCGCCCGCAGGATCTCCCAGGAGTTCGATGACACGCGTGCCTACTCGGCCGATGAGATCCACGAGTGGTATTATCCCAGCGATGAGGAGGAGATCGACCCGGCCCTGATCAACCAGGACTGGTCTGCCATCCGCAATACAATGTGGAACTATACGGGGATCGTTCGAACTCGCAAGCGCCTGGAACGCGCACGCGCGGACCTGGATTACCTGCGGCACCGCATCGAGAGGTTTTACCGGTCGGCCCGGATGGATCCCAAGGTGGTGGGCCTCAAGCACGGGATCCAGGTAGCCATGCTGATCACGCAGGCCGCTCTCGGGAATCCGGTGAGCCGCGGCGCCCATTTCATACAACATCCTTAGATCTGGAAAGAAAACATGAAAGAACGGGAACGACAACGGCTCTTACGGATACTGGGGATCCATCCCCCTCTGAAAAAGATCATCCTGTCCGAGGACTCGCTGGAGGAGAAGCGGAACCAGCTTCGAAACCTTCTGGGCGAGCTGCAGGTGGAGGCCTTCGACGAAGATCCTTCGCTGCCCCCTCTGGAGTGGGTCTTGGTGCGGGACACGATCCGTCTGTTCCGGAAATTCATCTCCTCGCGGAGCGAAGAGATCTCGGGATTCAGCTTCCTGCAGTACCTCAACCAGCTGATCCATGAGCCAAAGAACCCTGAACTGTCCCCGCCTTCTCCCGGTTTCTTTGCCGAGCTGGAACACCTGATACGGGGAATGGTGGGCAAGGCTGGGATCTACTCTGTGGAGCCCCCGGTCTTCGCCAAATACACCGGCCGCAGGGCCGCCCAGCTCCGATCGACAGACCTCTCCCGGATGGCTAGGGAGGCGCTGGAGTATCAGGACCGGTATCTCAGCGGGCTGGACGATGATGTCAAGCGGAGGCGCTACAAAAACAAACACCGCATCCTCAAGTATTTTGATGCCACAGACCTGGAGTGGACAAAGTGGAAATGGCAGGTCCGCCACATCATCCGGGATGCCGACACTCTGCGTGCCTTAGTCAAGATCACGGATGAGGAGTATGAGGCCGTGAGGCTTGCGAAGGAGTACAAGATCCCCTTCGGGATCACGCCCTATTACCTCTCACTCATGGACAATGACACGAGCCGCACCCACGATGCAGCCATCCGCGCTCAGGTGATCCCACCCCTCCAGTACATCCACAGACTCAAGGAATCCAGGGATTGTGAAGAGGGCTCCATGGATTTCATGTTGGAGAGCGAAACCTCTCCCATCGAAGGGATCACCCGCCGCTATCCCATGATCGTCATCCTCAAGCCCATCACCACGTGTCCGCAGATCTGTGTGTACTGCCAGCGCAACTGGGAGATCGAGGACGTGTACTCCCCAGGGGCGGTCCTGGCTAGGGGCACGCTGGAAAAGGCGATCCAGTGGATCTCCGACACCCCTGAGATCCAGGAGGTCCTGATCACGGGGGGCGATCCCTTCCTGTTATCCAACGACAAGCTCGAGAGCATGTTGTTCAAGCTCTCCCGCAACCGCAACATCAAGAGGATCCGGATCGGGACCCGCACGCTTGTGACCCTTCCTCAGCGAATCACCGACAGCCTGGTCAAGGATGTTAACCATTTCCACATCCCCGGCAAGCGCGAGATCGTTATCATTACCCATTTCGAGCATCCGTATGAGATCACGCACCAGGCCATGGAGGCCGTACAGAAGTTCCGCCGCGATGGGATCGATGTGTACAACCAGCTCGTCTACACCTTTTACAATTCCCGGAGGTTCGAGGCCACGGCCCTGCGCAATAAGCTCCGGCTGATCGGGGTGACGCCCTACTACACCTTCAATACCAAGGGCAAGGATGAGACGGATGACTACCGGGTACCCATCCCGAGGCTCCTCCAGGAACAGAAGGAGGAGGCGAGGCTGTTCCCGGGGACCGTGCGCACCGATGAGTGCGTGTTCAATGTCCCCGGGCTGGGGAAGAATTATCTGAGGGCCACGCAGCACCACGACGTGATCGGGCTCCTGCCCGACGGACGCCGCATCTACGAGTTTCACCCCTGGGAAAAAAAACTCAGCCTCGTCGGCACCTATGTGTACACGGATGTCTCTATCTACAGCTACCTGCAGAAGCTCAAGGCGGCAGGGGAGAACATATCCGAATTCAAGTCCATCTGGTACTACTACTAGGCAGAATTCGGCACGGATAATTCCGAGATTCCAGCAGATTTGCTTATTTCAGCTTCTTCTTGTGGGTTTTAAACAAGACCTTGAAGGTCGGAGTATTCGGCACTCCTATGATCACGACCATGTGTCCTTTCTGTGCTCTGGGCTTGAAGGCCTTGTCGTAAAGGAGGCGGCCGTTGTCCTTGCCCTCCTGGACGTAGAATCCCCAATTGAGGGCCCTGGTGATCTCCGCCACGAATTTATCGGTGTTTAGCATGGCTTCGTGTCCCACATAGGGGTGTTCCTCGGAATCGCTCCAATTGTAGAATGAGGCCACCAGATGGGAATAGGCGGCGCAGTGGAAGACAAAGACGCGTGAATTCTTCTTGTTGAGGATGGGTGAAAAGTCGAGGGGGAAGTCGCTGTTAGTGAAGTTTTTGCCGTCCTCGGTTAGGTGGCCGACCACGAGGACGGCCTGATTGGCGATGTATGTAACGGATCGCTCAGCCACAGGGCTGAAGCCCTTGTCAGGGCCGAATCCTGCCTCATAGGACTTGACCTGGTAGGTGCCGGCCTTGATGGACATGGGACCAAAGAACTGGCCGTATTTGACGTTGTCGATGAGTATCTCATCGTCTACCCAGACTTCCACCGCATTGTCCGGATTTCCGAGAGATCCAGGGATCCCGTGGACGAAGTAGACGATGGCGCTATCCTTTTTGGCGCTGGTCCAGACTTCGTCGTCCTGAGCGCTTGCTGCCAGGGCCAGCCACAGGATACACACGAAGACGAATACCGACTTGAAATCAACTCTGCTCATGCTTATTCCTCCTCTTTTTGTTTGTATAAGTATTACCGAAAACCCGATAACCGATGAAATATGGCACAATATTTCCATACCGAGGATTATTCTGTCAAGAATCTGGGCACGATTATTTGATTTATCTTGTCCATTGAGCGCGGCGGGGCAGAGAAGGGGATCAAGAGGCCTCAAACCCGTCCTCTGAATGTTGAGAAGTGTAAGTACATTAGTGGGAAGAGGTTGACAAATCACGGAATCCCTCGCAGTGAGGGAGGAAGGGTCACATGTAAGGGTGGTTGGCGATTTTCCAGTAGCAGCATTGCGCATAGGGAGGGTGGGAACACAGGGGGGTGGTTGGCTGGCTTGACTTTTACGGGGGGAGGGATACAATTTGCGGAAGCGCAGTATACTCTGGAGAAACTGAAGATGGACGGCGACACGATAAAACAAACCCTGAACCTTCCTCGAACCTCCTTTTCCATGAAGGCGAAGCTGGCGCAGAAGGAACCCGAGATCATTCAAAAGTGGGAAGAGATCGACCTGTACCGGAAGATACAGTCCCAGGGCAGCGGCCGCACGCCCTTCGTGCTCCATGACGGCCCCCCCTATGCCAACGGCAACATCCACCTGGGAACCGCCCTGAACAAGATCCTGAAGGATTTCATCGTCAGGTCCAAGACCATGGAAGGCTTTCGGGCGCCCTACAGGCCCGGGTGGGACTGTCACGGTCTGCCCATCGAGATCAAGGTCGACAAGAACCTTGGGGATAAGAAAAAAAGTATGTCCATCATCGCCATCCGCGAGGAGTGCAAGAAGTACGCGCTCCACTATATGGGAGTCCAGCGGGAGCAGTTCCGCCGACTGGGCGTCTCCGGCGAATGGGAAGATCCCTACCTCACGCTCGCTCCCGAGTATGAAGGGGATATTCTCCGGTTCCTGGCCGCCTTTTTTAAGCGTGGTAATGTCTATAAGGGGAAGAAACCCGTGCTCTGGTGTGCCTCCTGCCGCACCGCCCTGGCCGAGGCAGAGATCGAGTATGCGGAGCGGAAATCCCCCTCGATCTATGTCAAGTTCCCCATGATCTCGGACCTGGGTGAGAAATTTGCTGAGCTCAAAGGGAAGTCGGTGTCTGTTATCATCTGGACCACGACGCCCTGGACCCTCCCCGCCAACCTGGCCATCGCCTTCCACCCGGACTTCGAGTATGCCGCCTTCGAGGTCGGCGACGAGGTCTTTGTGGCGGCAAAACGCCTGATCCCTGTGCTGTCCGAAGTCCTGGGATTCGCTGATGCCAAGGTCCTGGTGACGTTCCCTGGCAGGGATCTGGAGGGATTAAAAGCCCGGCATCCGTTCATCGACAGGGAGTCGGTGTTCGTGCTGGCCGATTACGTTACTCTCGATCAAGGAACAGGAGCGGTGCATACAGCACCGGGACACGGCCTGGACGACTATCTGACCGGCCTGGCCTATGGCCTGGAAATCTACACTCCTGTCGATAACAGTGGGGGATTCACCTCAGAGGTCGAAACCTACGGTGGGATGAATGTGTTCGATGCCAATCCGGTCATCCTTTCGAATATGCAGAAGACCGGTGTGCTGCTGAAATCCGAAGAGGTCGACCATTCCTATCCGCACTGCTGGCGATGCAAACAGCCTGTGATCTTCAGGGCCACGGCGCAGTGGTTCATCGCCATGGACCAAAAAGGATTCAGAGAGGAGTCCCTGGAGGCCATCAAGCGGGTGCGGTGGCTCCCGCACTGGGGAGAGGAGCGCATCTCCGGCATGGTTAGTCAGAGGCCGGATTGGTGCATCTCACGGCAGCGCTCCTGGGGCGTGCCCATTCCCGCATTCACCTGCCTCGACTGCGGTGAGGCGGTGGCCGATGAGAAGATCGCGCTTTGGGTGGCGGATATTTTTTCGAGCGAAGGCTCGAATGCCTGGTTCGAGAAATCGGCAGAGGAGCTGATCCCTCCCGATACGAAGTGTCCCGAATGCGGATCCGGTCGCCTGGATAAGGAGAACAACATCCTGGATGTGTGGTTCGAATCCGGCTCCAGCCATGGAATCCTGGGCAGGAGGGATGACATGCCCTGGCCGGCCGATGTTTACATCGAGGGCCATGACCAGTACCGGGGATGGTTCAACAGTTCCCTTATGATCGGGGTGGCGGCCAAGGGCGATGCCCCCTTCAAGAACTGCATCATCCATGGATTCGTGCTCGATGAGCACGGGCATGCCATGGCCAAGTCGCTGGGTAACGTCATCGCACCGGACGAAATCATCCAGAAGAACGGAGCCGAGATCCTCCGCCTCTGGGTCGCCATGCTCAACTACAAGGAAGACGCCCGCTTCGGTGACGAAACCCTGCAGAGACTTGTGGAGGCCTACCGCAAACTGCGCAATACGTGGCGTTTCCTCCTCGGTAACCTGCTAGAATTCGCACCAGACGAAGACTGCCTGACGGCGGAAAAGATGCATCCCTTCGACCGCTGGGCCCTGGGAAAATTTGGGCAGCTGGGACGCAAAGCGCGGAAGGCCTATGAGGAATTCGAATATCATGTCGTGTTTCACACCATCTATAACCTGTTCACGGTCGAACTGAGCTCCTATTACCTGGATGTCTTGAAGGACCGCCTCTACTGTTCGGGTTCCGATTCCGAGCTGAGGCGGTCTGCACAGACGGCCCTCTTCCACATTTTGCGGGACACACTCAAGCTGATGGCCCCAATCCTGCCCTTCACGACAGAAGAAGCCTGGGAGGCCATGCCGGCCTACAGCGGCAAGTCCGAGTCCGTGCACCTCGAGTCATTTCCCGAGTTCACAGAGAAATGGCTGGAGGATGACATGTTTCAGGAGTGGGAATCCCTGGGAGGCATCCGGGAGGACGTGCTCAAGCAGCTGGAAAAGGCACGCGAGGACAAGCTGATCGGGAATTCCCTGGAGGCGGTGGTCACGATCCGGGCTCCGCAGGCGGACCGGGAACTGCTGCAGAAATATCGATCCGAACTCCCCGCGCTCTTCATCGTGTCCGCCGTTGAACTGGACGAGGGCGGGGGAGAGGAGATCGAAGTCGATGTGGAGCGGGTCTCCTGGCAGAAATGCCTGCGCTGCTGGAATTATTCCGACCACGTGGGGACCAGCGACACCTATCCCGATTTCTGCCGCCGATGTGAGGACGTGGTCGCAGGCATGAAGGCATGATGAATATCAAAAGGACACTCCCGTATTTGGCCCTGATCGCCAGCATCGTGCTCCTGGATCAGGTGACCAAGCTGATGATCCTCAAGAGCATCCCCCATGGAACCAGCAGGATTGTGATCCCGGGATTTTTCAACCTGAGCCATGTCCGGAACCGGGGTGCGATCTTTGGATTTTTCTCGAATTCCGGGAGCCCGGTCGTCTACGTGCTGCTCACGGTGGCATCCCTGACCGCACTTTTGCTGGTGTTGTTCTATTTTTTCAAGGTGCCTGCCCAGGACCGGCTGCTGAAGATCACGCTCGCGCTCATCCTGGGGGGCGCGCTCGGCAACCAGGTCGACCGGTTGACTCGGGGCTTTGTGGTGGATTTCCTGGAGGTCTATGTGAAGTCCTTCCACTGGCCCTCGTTTAATGTCGCGGATTCCTGTATCTCCATCGGCGCTGTTTTGCTGGTGTACGTCTTTTTTTTCAGGAAAGGTGAAGAAAAATGTTCCCTGTGCTCCTAAAGCTCGGCCCGGTCACCCTCCACACGTATGGATTTATGATGGCGGTGGGAGTCGCGTGCGGCCTCTGGTTCCTGTATGTACAAGGCAAAAAATACGGGCTCGAATCGGGCCGTTTGGTGGACATGGCCTTCTACACGATCCTCATCTCGCTGCTTGGTGCCAAACTCGTGCTGCTTGTCGGGGATTTTGGCCGGTATGTACGCAGCCCCGGTGAGCTGCTGTCTCTGGCACGATCGGGCGGTGTATTTCAGGGTGGGCTGGCTGCCGGCATCATATTCGCTCTCTGGTACATGCATCGGCACAAACTGCCGACCTGGAAGACCGCCGACCTGATCGTCCCGGCTCTGGCCCTGGGACACGGCTTCGGGCGCCTGGGGTGTTTCTGTGCCGGCTGCTGCTATGGGCGGGCCTGTGACACGGCACTGGGAGTGACCTTCCACAATGAGACGGCCAACAACCTGACCGGACTCCCCCTGGGCTCCCCCCTACACCCGGTCCAGCTCTACGAGGCCCTGCTCAACTTCCTGAACTTCGGGATCCTCTTCTATCTCCTCCGCAAAAAGAAATTTGACGGCCAAGTCTTTGCATTCTACATCATCAATTATTCCCTTATCCGCTACTTCACGGAATTCTATCGAGGAGATCACGATCCCGACCGCCTGTATCTCATACATTCCGCTTCGCCTTATCTCAGCATCTCCTATCCGCAGCTCTTCTGCATCATCGGCCTCATTGTGGGTACGATGATGTTTTTCATACTCAAGAAACGAAAAAGTGTCTGATCTTAATTTCCTGGTGACCGAGGAGGGAGGGGCCGGCCAGAGGGTCGATGCCTTCCTGGCTGCACAGGTGGGCGAGATGAGCCGCTCCCAAGTGCAGCGCCTGATCTCCCAGGGTATGGTTCAGGTGGATGGGCGTATTGTCAAGACCAGCCACAGGCTTGAGGCGGGGGAGAGGGTGACGCTCCAGCTGGAACCGGAACCGGAGACAAGACTCATCCCCGAAGACATCCCCCTCGAGATCCTGCATGAGGACCGGGATATCATCGTCGTGGACAAGCCCACCGGCCTGGTGGTCCATCCCGGAGCCGGGCGGAGAACCCGGACACTCGTCAACGGTCTGCTCTTCCGCTTCCCGGACCTCGCAGCCCTGGAACCACATGACAGGCCCGGTATCGTTCACCGGTTGGACAAGGAAACCTCAGGGGTTATGGTTGTGGCGCGTTCTCCCGAGGCCCTGGACAGCCTGCGGGAGCAGTTCAAAGCCCGGACGATCAACAAACGCTACCTGGCGCTGGTTTGGGGAGCCATCCGCCATGTTGAGGGCAAACTTACCTGGCCGATCGGTCGCCATGCGCGGCACAGGGACCGCATCTCGATCAAAACCCGGAAGCCCCGGGAAGCCGAGACCCGCTACAAACTTTTGCAGGTCTATGAGGATTTCTCCTATCTCGAGATCCATCCCTTGACCGGGAGGACACACCAGATCCGGGTACACATGGCGGCTGCGGGGCATCCTCTCGTCGGAGACGGAAGGTACGGCCGCCGAGACGGGAAAGGGCCGAGCCCACGCCTGTTCCTGCACGCCGGCAGCCTCGGACTCCGTCACCCCGGTATCGGAGAGGATATGACGTTCACTGCGGCCCTGCCGATGGATCTCCAGGAAGTGCTCGACCGCTTCTGAGGTCAATAATTCCCAAAGTTCTTGAGATAGGAGTGTTGATTGGTGTATTATATCCGTTGCATTTTTATATTTAGGATTATCCGACTGGAGGCTTCACGATGAAAGACTTTGACGCGGAAAAAATCAGGAATATTGCCGTTGTCGGGCACGGATCCTGCGGCAAGACCACGCTGGCTGCCGCATTCCTGTTCGATACCGGAGCGACCACACGACTCACCCAAGTGGATAAGGGTAACACGGTCACGGACTACGATCCGGACGAAATCAAACGCCAGATCTCGATAAATTCGTCCCTCTGCCATTTGGAGTGGGGCGGTCACAAGATAAACCTGATCGACTGTCCAGGCTACACCAACTTCCTATGGGATACACGTGCCAGCCTGAGGGCCGTAGACGCCGGCGTCCTCCTGGTGAGCGCTGCGGGCGGAGTTGAGGTGGGGACGGAAAAGGTCTGGGAGATGATGGCCGAGATGAGCCTTCCCGCGATCTTTGTGGTCAACAAGCTCGATCGGGAAAACGCGAGCTTCGAAGGCACCGTGCAGACTATCCATGAGTTCTTTGGCCGACAGGCGATTCCTGTCCAGATGCCCATCGGTAAGGAGGCGGGATTCAACGGTGTGGTCGACCTGATCAAGCAGAAGGCCTATGTCTTCGAGGCGAATCAGAGCGGAAAATTCAAGGAGACGGACATCCCGGACGACATGAAGGATGCCGCCCAGAAAAAGATCGAAGAGCTCATGGAGATGGTGGCTGAGAATGACGAGGCCCTCATGGAAAAATACTTCGAGAACGGAGAGCTGACTCCGGAAGAACTCATAACAGGATTCAAGAAGAGTGTGCTGGACCGCCAGATCTTCCCGATCTTCTGCGCTTCCGGAGGAGCCAACATCGGAGCGCAGCCCATTTTGGACGGAGTGGTGAATTTCCTGCCGGATCCGTTACAGAAAGGTGAGATCGTACATGAAGGAGGAACGGTGAAGCTGAGTGCGGATCAGCCCTTCTCTGCTCTGGTCTTCAAGACCATCTCGGATCCATACACCGGCCGCATCTCCATCATGCGCGTGTTCTCGGGCAGGATCAATCCAGACGGATCCGTGGAAAACAGCTCCAAGCAGAGCATGGAAAAGCTTGGCGGGCTGTTCTACCTGCAGGGGAAGGAACAGATACCTGCCGGACAGGCCAAGGCCGGGGACCTGGTGGCCACCGCCAAGCTCAAGGATACCGGGACGGGTGACACCCTGTGCGCAAAAGGGGCCGATTTCGAGTTCCCCGCCTTTAAGTTCTCTGAGCCGTCCATTTCCTTCGCCATCGAACCTCAGACCAGGGGGGATGAGGACCGCATTTCACAGGCGGTTCACAGGATCACGGAAGAGGATCCCACGGCCCGGATCACGCGGGACCCGGAGACTGCCGAGCTCATCATCTCGGGCAATGGACAGCTCCATGTCGAGATCATTACCAATCGACTCCGCGACCGGTACAACGTCAACGTAGACCTGAAGCCGCCCAAGATCTCCTACAAGGAGACCATCAAGGGGCGTTCCGATGTCCAGGGCAAGTACAAGAAACAGACAGGTGGGCGCGGCCAGTACGGCGATGTCAGGATAAAGTTCGAACCTCTCGCCAGAGGTGAGGAATTCATCTTTGAAAACACGGTCTTTGGAGGAGCAATTCCCAGGAACTACATCCCTTCCGTGGAGAAAGGCCTTCAGGAGGTGCGCAAGAAGGGGATCCTGGCCGGATATCCTACGGTGGATTTCAAGGCCAACCTGTACGATGGGACCTATCATGATGTCGATTCCTCTGACATCGCCTTCAAGGTGGCCGCCTCGATGGCATTTAAGAAGGGCATCAAGGAGGCCAGGCCCACCATCCTCGAACCCATCATGAACGTCGAGACCTACACCCCCGACACCTACATGGGCGATATCATGGGCACCCTGAACAGCCGCCGCGGCAAGGTGCAGGGCATGGAACAGAGGGGGACGATGCGCATCATCAAGGCCCAGGTTCCTCTGTCCGAGATGTTGGACTATGAGCCGATCCTGACCTCGATCACCGGAGGGAGGGGCTCCTTCCTTATGGAATTTTCTCATCTCGAAGAGGTCCCGGCACACCTCCAGCAGAAGATCATCGAGGAGTCCATCAAGGAAGGCCGAATCCGGTCCAGCGAAGAAGACGACAAGTAGGCGAAAAACACCGGGCCGGTCGCCTAGCCGGGTGTAATGACCAACCTAATCGACAGCCTCCTCAGGCTTGAAGGAGAGGAGGAGCAGTGTCGCAACCAGGCTCAGCCCAAGAGAGAGAAGGAAGGGCGCGCGGCTGCCAAAGGTCTCCCAAAGGATCCCGGCTATGAACGAGGCCGGCAGCGCGCAGAGTCCCGTGATCATGTGGAAGCCTCCCAGGCAGCTGGCCCTGAATGCCGAGGGGGCACACTCCGAGACCACGGTCCGTTGAACCGGGATCAGGATTCCCTTGTGCATTCCGTACAGGATAAAGCCGAAGATGAGCAGCACGGGGCTGCGCACCAGCAGGAAGTTCAAACACACGATGATCCAGAGTGCGTAGGAGATGAGCAGGACCGGTTTGCGTCCGATCCTGTCCGACATGCGGCCGAAGACCCATGAGGATGCGGCCGCGGCCGAAGTGAAGAGGGGATAAAGGGCGATCACGAGCGTCTTGCTGAGCCCCGCTTCACGAGCGAACAGGAGCAGGAAGGAGTAGCTGAAGGCTCCCAGGGCAAAGACAGCGCTGAGTGTCACGAACCGCCGGAAGTGTTTGCCCAGCTGGCGCAGAGAAACCCCGAACGGTACAGACGTCCCTTTCGGTGGACGGTCCTGTATGAGGAGTATTACGAGCACAGCGCTGACCAGAGTGGGGAGCGCGGCCAGGGCCAGGATCCATCGGTAGTCTAGAAACTGTATGAGCACGAGGACCAGCAGGCTTCCCAGGAGCGCTCCCAGGTGGTCCATGGCCCGAATGTATCCGAAGTGTGTCCCCCGATTGGCATGGGTGGACACATCGGCGACTATGGCGTCACGCGGGGCGCTGCGTTCTTTTCCGATGCGGTCCAGGATGCGGAAGACGATGAGCTGCTGCCACGTGGCGGCCACTGCGTATCCCAGGCGCGCCGCGACCGCCATAAAATAGCCGGCCCAGATGAAAACCTTGCGTTTATGAATGCGGTCGGAGAGATATCCGGACAGGGCCTTGGAGATGGACATCAGGCCTTCGCCGATGCCGTCCAGCAGGCCCAGGGCCGTCATGTTGGCCTTGAGGGTTTCCGTCACGAAAAATGGCCAGATGGGATAGGCCATGTTGGAGCCGAGGTCGTTGAAGAAGGTTGCGGTCGCAAAGGTGCGGATGGTCTTCTCGGGATCCTGCTTGTCCGCCATAAGTTTTCGCAAGTATAGCAGGTTTCCGGCAAATGTAAAAAGGGAGTGGTCCCAAGACCGCATCTCAGTTGACGATATGACCAGCTACAGGTATCATACGATCTAAACTCGGACTGGAGATATCAATGAAACATATCGCTCTCATACTGCTCTGTCTGTTGGGTATCCTGGGTACGGCGTTTCCGTTCCAGGAGGAACAGGAAGAGTTTGCCACGTTCCGCCTCAAACTGGGAGATCCCGATCTCAAAAACTTGACTCTGGAAGTCCAACCGGATGCCATCTTCTCGGCAGCCACGGGGCGTGCAGTCCCGTTCGAACAGATGATCTCGGAGATGGCCGGCAGCCGCATCATCCATGTCGGGGAGTCCCACAACAGCCTTCCTATGCATGATATCCAGGCGAGGATCATCAGGGCACTGTACGAACAGGATCCGGCGCTGACCATAGGCCTGGAGATGTTCACCCCGGTTCGCCAGGTATTCCTCAACAAGTGGTCCATGGGTCTGCTGACCGAGGAGGAATTCATCCGGGAGGCGGAATGGTATGTGGCCTGGAACTTCAATTTTTCCTACTACGCCGATGTCTTCGCGGCGGCCAGATCGCTGCGCATCCCAGCCTACGGCCTGAACGCCCCCCGCGAGATCATCTCCAAGCTGCGCATGCGGGGGTATGCGGCCTTGACCGAGGAGGAAAAAGCCCTGGTTCCCGATCCCGATATCACCCACCAGGAGCACCGCACCTACATCCGGGCGATCTTCGAGAACATGGACATGCCCGCAGCCATGAAGGGACCCGGGCTGGACAAGGTGTTTGAAGGGCTGTACCGGGCGCAGTCGGCCTGGGACGAGGTCATGTCCGACAACATCCTCAATGTGCTCGAGTATACGCGCAAGAGGATGGTCGTGCTGGCTGGTTCCGGGCACCTGATGTACAACCTGGGCATCAACCGGAGGGCGTTCGAAAAGACCAGCTGGCCGTTCAAGACCGTCGTGTGCGTGGTGGTTCCCAAGGGCCGGGACAGCCTCGAGGTCTCCCGCTCTTTGGGGGACTACATCTGGGGACTGGCCGAGGAGGACCGGCCCGCATATCCGTCGATCGGTCTGAGGCTTAAAAAATTCGACAACCTCGCGAATCCTGTCGTGGAACGCGAGCCCATCGACGGGGTGGCCAAGGACGCCGGCTTCAAGAAGGGGGATGTGATACTCTCCGTCGGGGATCACTCCTTCACGGACATCAATACCATCCGGACCTATCTCGCACATTTTACATGGGGAGACACCGTGACCTTCGAGGTGCTCCGCGCGGCCCAGGTCAAGACGATCGAGGTGCCGTTCGAACAAAAATCCGAGGAAGAAGAGAAATAGCCTCTCTGTTCCCCGTCAAGGAGGACGCTCCCATGTCCCTTAAATCCCGTCTCAGAATTTTGGCTGTTCTTACCGCCCTGATCCTATCCGGTCTGCCTGGGCTCCTGGCGGAAGAAACGATCAAAACTCCGGTCGAGGCCTGCAATTTCGTTCAGTATTCCCAGCATGAAGATATCGTGCAGTTCCTCAGCCGCCTGGATCATCTCTCGCAGGAGCTAGAGGTCCGGATCGTGGGGCGCACTCTGCCGGCGCAGGACTTCGGGGCCAAGGACCTCCTCCTCTGTATCCTCACCGAGGAAGGTGTCGATTCTCCGGCCGAGCTCGATCGCAGCAAACCGACATTCTACCTGGTGGCGGCGAAACACGGCAACGAACAGTCCGCCAAGGAGTCCGCGCTGGAACTGGTCCGTGACCTCGCGATAGGGGATTTGCGGCCTCTGCTCAAGCACGTCAATGTGCTCGTCCTCCCCACGGCCAATCCCTACGGCAACTTCCGGGACCAGCGCCGCAACGAGCAGGACCTGGATCTCAACCGGGATCAGGTCAAGCTGGAATCCCCCGAAACCGAGGCCATCAACCGGATATTCCGGACCTGGATGCCCGAGGTCACGCTGGATGTGCATGAAAAGGGAGACGACTACTACCGGGTCTCCATCGGCTGTGTCTCCAATGTCAACATCCATGAGCGGCTGCAGGCCTTCCAACGCGATGTGCTGCTTGCGGAGACGGCCGCAGCCCTGGAGGCCAAGGAGATCACGTTTCATGAGTATCTGATCACCCAGGCCATGGGGATCGATTCTTCCGCAGGGGTCAGCTATGGGCAGGGATCCACGGCCGGCCGCCAGCAGATGAAGCGATTCTCCACGACCGACCTCAACGATGGGCGCAACAGCCTGGGCATCTATGAAACCCTCTCATTCATCCAGGAAGGCGCATCCCGGCATGATCTCGCGACCCTGAGGGAGCGCACCGAATATCAGTACCAGGGGATCCGACTCCTCCTGGAGAGGGTGGCCCGGAACGGCGAAGAGATCATTCTGCTAGTACGCGGCCTGCGTGAGGACCTGGTTGCCAGGGCAGCGTCCTTTGCTGCAGACGACATGGTCCACCTGCGCATGCGTTATGCCCGCGATCCTGAGGACCCGGTCCTGGTCATCAAGCAGTTCAGGCGGAGCCGCTCACCCATCCGGGGGATACTGACGAGGGACAAGAAGGCGGGTGAGCCCCTGACCGCAGCCGACATACAACCCAATCCCGCGGGCTCGGAATATCAGGTCATCGAGCAGCGGATCGAGAACTGGTTCCCCCTGGTGGAGCCCACGCTGAGTGTCGCGCGACCCTTGGGCTATATCGTCCCTGCCGTCCATCGGGACGTGATCGAAACCCTGGTCAAACACGGCCTGGAGCTTCGGATGTTCACCGCGGATGTCCCTGTGGAGGCCGAAGCCTATCAGATCACGGACATCGTGCCGGCCGAGTATGACTATCTCGCCCCGCAGCGGATCGAGGTCGAGCGCACTGCGATCAGGGCCGTTGTGAAGCGGGGGGACATCTATGTATCCTGTGCTCAACCGGCCGCCAACCTGATCCCCTGCCTCCTCGAGCCTCAGTCGCAGTACGGCCTCATCCGCTACTGGAGCTACCGCCTCGTGCCCGAAAAGGGAGACGTGTTTCCTCTCCTACGTGTGATAGGTCCTGGAGATATGCCGCTCGTTCCCTTTCGCAGCTGGCATTGACTAAACAGGTTTGACTTTCCCGCTTCGCTGACCAGTTCCTCGGTGCGGTCAGGACAATGCCCCGGAATCAATCGGCTTCTCTGGCAAGCAGTCCGCGCACATAGAATCGGCCCCAGGTGAAGGCGATGAGGGCGCCGCCGGAGTTGCCTGCCACGATTCCCCACCAGAGCCCGTCGAGCTGCAGACCCAGCGTCACGGCCATGATATAGGCCAGCGGTGTGGCGAGGAGGATGGTTCGCGTTACTGTCAGCACCAGGGAGTAGGTCCCCTTTCCCGCGCCCTGAAACATGGCAGAAGTGAGCATGCCGGGCGAGACCGCAGGGTAGAATATGCACATGATGCGCAGAAAATTGATGAGGTCGGAGCGGATGCGGATCGACTCCTGATTCATGGTGAAGAGTCCTGCTATCTGTGGAGCCAGGATGTAGGTGATGGACGCCATGACCAGCTCGATGGCCACCCCGATCTTGACGGCGTACATGTAGCCGCTGTCCAGCTTTTTATACGCCCTTCCGCCGAGGGCCGCCCCGGTCACGGATACAACGGCAGTGGCGATCCCCATAAGGGGGAGAGTGGCAAACATGACGACCCTCCATCCAGTTGTAAAGATTGCAACGGCGTCGGTCCCACCCACCTTGACCGCGATCAGGTTGAGAAGGAGCATGGCCACTGCCATGGATAGCTGTTGGAACGAGGCCGGGACGCCCACCTTGAGGATATCCGAGAGGATCGCTTTCCTGAAGCGGAAGCCGCGGAACTTGATGGCGACATAGGTGTCGCGTTTGATAAAAAACACATAGAACAGGTATCCACTTGAGATGCAGATCGAGATCAGGGTGGCCCAGGCCGCTCCGGGAACGCCGAGCTTCAGCACGTAGATGAAAACCGGATCGAGGAGGATATTCAATCCGGAGCTGATCATCATGACGACCATGGCTCGCTTGACATCTCCCTCGCCCCTCAGGAGGGCGGCCGACACCTGGCCGAAGAAGATGACCAGGGTACCTGCGAAAAGGATGCGGGCGTACTCACCTGCCGCCCCTGCGACGGAGCCGGCACCCAGGTGGGAAAAGATGGCAGGTGCAAAAATGAAGAAGGGGAGGGCGATGACCAGCGACGTGATCAGCATGAGGACCATGGTGTGCGTGGCGACGCCATCGGCGCTGCCCTTGTCCTTAGCGCCGATTTTACGGGACACCGCGGAACTGCCGCCGACACCGATTCCTGCCGAAAGGGCCATGAGCATGAAAAAAAAGGGGAACGTGAAGCCGACCGCGGACAGGGCATCCGGCCCCAACCCTGCTACCCACAGCCCGTCTACGAAGCTGTACAGCGTGTGGACGGACATGGCCACGATCATGGGGATGGAGAGCTTGATGATGGCCTTCTTGGGATTTCCCAGGAGCGTCTGCACACCTTTGGTGGCTGGGGCTCCGTGAGCGGGCGATGAGGTCTTAGAATCTGGCATGAAGCGCCTATTATACCCTGACTGGACATAGTGTCAACGGCACTTCCCTCATAGCAGAAATAAACTCCCGGCGAAAGTATCCGTATTGGAGAACATAGGATCCAAGGAGGTGAAACAATGCAGAGATCAAGCTTTTCTCGTCGTCAGTTCGTAGGTTCGACCGCATTGGGAGTGGGTGTCCTGGCCCTGGGCCCGTCTGCCCGCATCACAGCGGCATCTTCCGTGCCTCCCGCGGTCACATTACAGGCGGTCTGGAAACAATCGAAGGCATACATGATGGAATTTGCCGCGGCCATGCCTGAGGACAAGTATGGATTCAAGCCCACGGAAGAGGTGTTTTCTTTTGCCGAGCAGCTGCTCCACCTGGCCGGAGCAAACTACTGGTTCTTTTCGGCCATCAAGGGTGGACAGCCCCCTGTATCTGAGGATGCCCTCAAAGCTGAAGGCAAATCCGGCGCAGAGGTCAAGAAGCTGCTGGAAGATTCATTCGCCTTTGGAGATGGGATCGTCGCGGACCTGGATGATGCATCGGCGGCCGTGGATGTCACTATGGGAAAAAACAAACTTGCGGCCTGGAAGCTGGTGCTGTTCTGCGCAGACCACATCACGCATCACCGCGGTCAGGCCGTGGTCTATCTCAGGCTGAACGGGATCAAACCTCCGCAGTACCGATCTGGCTTTTTCGGTTGATCGCACCTAGTCCTGGTGGATGATCTCGAGGGCCTTCTGGATGAACTCGTCCCGGCCCTCCCTCACGCCCTGGATCGTCCGTTCCATGAAGACCGTGGGTTGAATGCCGATCGTGTGGTGCTGCGAACCATCGTGTTTGACGACACGCATGCCGGTGTAGATCAGACGATAGCCTCCGGGCAGAACAAAGGGATTGATGTTCCCGTTCGCCCCGGCAGTGGGCTGTCCCACGATATCCGCGAGCCTGTAGTGCTCGATGAAGCTCAGGAAGGACTCGGCGTAACTTATGGCCCGCCCGTCTGTCAGGAATACGACCCTTCCCTGGATATGTGGTTCCCGAGCCGGCAGCCCCCAGCTCGTGTTTCGATAGCTTATGTCCTCTCTGTCCGGATAGATGATCTGGGGGATCCGCATCCAGGAATCCGATGTGTCCTTCTCCGAGAGGAGGTGAGAGATCACTCCATGGTTGCCGTTGGGATAACCCCTCAGGTCGAATATGACTCCCTTGGCAGCTGCGATATCTGAGATACGGGCCTGGATATCCTTCCAGGGTGCCGCGTCGAGGTTGATGTAGAAAACGCCGTCCTCGAGCTCCTGGATGTCCGGGCCCTTGTTTTCCTTGAGTGGAGTGCGGTTATTGCGTTTGAATTCCGTCTCGATGACTTGATCGTCCCGCTGGATCGTGATCCCGGCGACCGTGTCGATCCCTCCGTATCCCAGGCGCCACAGGGACTTGTGCCGCTTCCACTGGGCCGAACCGGATATGTAGCGCTCCGCTGCTCTCAGGCTGTCTGCCGCATCTTCTCCGTCTATCGACAGGATGATGTCTCCCTTCCGGAAATTTTCCGGTTCCTGAGACGCCATCACGACGAGGCGGCCCTCTATCCACTCCGCGCTGAAAGGCGGGCCGGCCTGATTCATGGATTCCTGGTCGTAGACATTGCCGTGGCCGTCCTGGAGCTGGGCGACAAGGGAGTTCAGGGTCAGGAAGAAGTCCTCCTTGGTCCTGTCCTCCAGTGCCCGCTTGAGTGATTCGTCCAGCACGGCCTCCCAGTCGGCCTCGACCTGGTCGAAGTAGGGGTAGAAGTGCTGGAACACGTTCCAGGCGATGATGACATCTGCTGTCCTGAGGTCCTGGCTGGTCGCATCGGGATTCGAGGCCAGCGCGGCGGCCAGGTCCCTCTCCAGTGTGGTGAGTGTATCCCCTTCCACCCGGCCGAGTGTACCAATCACGTCGCTGTACAAGGATAGGGGGATCTGGCAGTACAGGCCTCTGCCCAGCGGCTTGTTCAGGAGCTCGCCCGCTTCCGGGCGCGCCTCGAACAACGGCTGTGTCAGGATCGTGAACGTGTTCTCGATGCGGAGGCAGGCCTGCCCCTCGGGTGTATCGGCTTCAGCTACCTCGTAGGAGTACCCCTGACTCGGTGTCAGCCAGTACTTTGGGAGGTCGCCGAGCTTTCCCTCCTCGAAACCCGCGTTTGGCAGTGGGATCCGTTCCCATTCCTGTCCCTCCGACTTCACCTCGAGCCTGAAACCGTCCACCCAGGCCGTTCCCTGCCCAACCAGGATCCCTCCGAATGCGATGGAGGCCGCGTCGGCGGCGACAGGCCCCGATATCTCGTATTCTCCCCAGGTCTCCGAACGAATGGGCCGGTCGCGCATGTTTTCGAAGAAGCCGGGGATTCCCCCCTCCCGGTCGACACGCAGCCACAGCAGGACCTGGCCTCCCTTCTTCAGGGCCTCGGTACGGACACTGGCCTTCAACCGGATCTGTTTTCCCCTGTGCTGCTCCGCTTTCTGCATACGCGTGAGGACCCCCGAGCCGGATCCGCGAGAGAACCTGTTTTTCCGGTTCAAACGGATACTCTTGTAGAGCGATGTTGCGCTGCCGGTCCCCATGCCCTGGTGCTGCCAGGCCACAACCTCGAGCGTGTCAGGATTCGGAGGGGAAAGCTCCGGCGGCAGACCGGGATCCTCTCCTTCGACATATATCCGGAGCGTGGGTGCGATGGGATGGAACAAGCCCTGCAGAGTGGTCTTGAGGTCAGAAACGGATGCGGCACCTTTGACCATGCCTGCGGCGTGGATGGCAAAGGCATCCCAGTCGATCGCAGCCGCCTGGTCGCTGGGATGAAAGTAGCGCACATACCCATAGAGCCTGGCCAAGGCCCTCAAATTCTGGATCTGCGCACCGGTTGGGTCTTTCGTTGTTCCGCAGCCGCTGAATAGCGCGGCGAAGAGAAGAGAACCTCCGACGACCACACAGGCCGCAATATTTTTTGATCTCGCCATGTTCCCTGACCTCCTGAGTACTGCTCGCTCTCTAAAATCCCGGGTATCCGGCTACCGCAGTGTCTCCTCACCCAATATCTCGGCGTAGATGATCTCGACCAGGCTGGGTCGGGGAGTCCGGCCGGGCTGAGCCGGGCTGTCTTTCACCTCGAAGATCGTCTTGACCTCCTCCAGGCTCTTGCCCTCCGCGATCATGGATCGGATGCTGTTCTGTTTATCTTCCAGCGCCTTGATGAATGACTGGATGTCTTCCCTGTTCGCCGGCGCTCCGTGGCCGTGCAGGAAGATCTCAGCATCCAGCTGCAGCACGGATTTTAGCACCCGGACCAGGCCGAACGAGTTCCCGTGTTTGTGCTTGTGGATGAGGGGATCGCGGCCCAGAAAAATTAGGTCTCCCAGGAAGGCCACCTTCTCCGACGGGATGAAAACCACGGCGTCTCCCTCGGTGTGGGCGGGCCCATAGTAGAGGAGCCGGACCTGTGGGGCTCCGCTGTAGAGGTCCAGCTGCCTGGCGAACGTCTGTGCGGAGCGCATGGGTTTTCCGTCTTCGGGTTTGAACACTTCGCTCATGTATTTGAGGCTGTTGCCATGGGTTATGATCCCGACCTCCCGGGGAAAACCCGGGATTCCATTGATGTGGTCTCCATCGCTGTGGGTTATCAGTAGAGTCCGGACCGGCAGGTCCGTGATCTTACCGATAGCGGCCAGCATGTCCTGCGCCGACTGCACGCTCATCTTGGCGTCCACCACCAGGACTTCCGTGTCCGTGAGAATGAATCCAGCGTTGGCTCCGCTCCCGCCTCGGACCTCGTACACTGATTCGGTAACCTGATGGGCGGCGAGCTGTGCGGGTTCCTGCCTGTACTGAGCCGGTCGGTCCTGTTTTTGGTCCGAAAGCGCCGGGACGGCCAGGAACAAACAGCCGAGGGCGATCCCGAGTGGTGTTTTGAGTCTTCCTGATCGTTGCATGTCTTCCTCCAATCGAAGGTTATGATCGACACCATAATATAAAGCGGTGGGGGAGATGTAAACCGAAAAGGAAAGGCGGCGGAGGGCACTCTCTAATCCATAGGAAGTGCTGAAGATCAGGACAGGCGCCCGCCATCGGGGCGGGGATGGCGCGGCTTGGGTCGCAAGCCTGGCAGGACCTGAAAAAACTTGATCTCAGAAAGCTTCAGAAGGATATAGGCCAGCTGCCAGTGCGTGAGGGGGGACGTGACCAGCTCGATCCTTCCGTTCTTGACAGCCTCGATGATAGAGGCGGCATCCCGGTCCGCTTCTACCAGGGAGAACGTGGTCCCGAATTCCAAGAGACAATGGCAGTCACTCGTGCCGATCAGCGGCAGGGAGTGTTCCTCTGCCATCCGCACGGCCCGCTTGTTGAAGTTGAGGAGCCGGGTGTAGAAATGGGAGAATTCCACGGCATGGAAGGAGGAGATCAGGTCTAAGCTGCGTTTCCTCAGGGATCTAGTCTGAGGGAAAAAGGGATGGGGCGCGAACACGAGGCTGCTCTCATCCACCAGATCAGGCAGCTCGTCCAGTGTGAGTTCAGGGAAGTTGTCCGCACGTGTAGGATTGAGGATGACCACGTGTTTGCCTGAAAGGGTGGCTTCCATACCCGGGATGAGCAGGAGGTCTTTTTCCCGGGCATACGACAGGATCTGATCATCATCCGTCACCCTGTCGTGGTTGGTTATGGCGATGGCGTCATATCCGAGCAGGGCGGCCTTGTCGATCAGGCTGAAGGCGTCGTAGTGGACCACATCACGAGGATCCTCGCCGGTATGCGTGTGGAGGTCGATCTTGAGTTTCGGCATCCAGGCCGGGAGCTCTCCTAAGCTGACAGGGCTTCCTTGATCTTTATACCCATCTCGGCGGGGGACTCGCAGACCCATACTCCAGCCGCTTCCAGGGCCGCCATCTTTTCCTTGGCAGTTCCCTTGCCGCCCGCGATGATGGCTCCGGCGTGACCCATCCTCCGACCTGGAGGAGCTGTCTGCCCGGCGATGAAGCTGACCACGGGCTTGGGGAAGTTGTCTTTTATATATGCCGCGGCCTCTTCCTCGGCAGAACCGCCGATCTCTCCGATCAGGACTACGGCTTCGGTGTCCGGGTCTTCTTTGAACAGCTCCAGGAGTTCGATGTACTTGAGGCCCACGATGGGATCTCCGCCGATCCCGATGGCGGTTGACTGGCCGTATCCCTGGAGGGATACCTGCTGTACGGCTTCATAGGTCAGGGTTCCGGAGCGGGACATGATCCCGATGGATCCCTGCGTGTGGATATGCCCGGGCATGATCCCGATCTTGCATTTGCCGGGTGAGATGATGCCGGGAGTGTTGGGGCCGATCATGCCGGCACCCTTCGCTTTCAGCAGCTGCTTGGCCTTGATCATGTCGAAGGTGGGGATCCCCTCGGTGATGCAGACGACCAGGGCCACACCGGCTTCCGCGGCCTCCATGATGGCGTCTCCCGCGAAGTAGGGTGGGACGAAGATGGCGGCGGCATTGGCGCCCGCCTCCCGGACCGCATCTTCCACGGTGTTGAATACGGGCACATTGAGATGCGTCCGGCCTCCCTTGCCAGGGGTAACGCCGGCAACGACCTTGGTGCCGTATTCCAGCATTCTCTCGGTGTGGAACGTTCCCTCTCCACCAGTGATGCCCTGGACGACCACGCGTGTGTTTTCATCTATCAGTATGCTCATCTTCGACTCCTTATTGGGCGGCCAGCGGCACGACTTTTTCCGCCGCTTCCTTCATGCTGGATGCGGCATAGAATGCCAGCCCCGAGTTTTCCAGGATCTGCTTGCCCTGTTCCACGTTGGTCCCTTCCAGCCGTACCACGATGGGGATCTCCAGTTCCAGTTCCTTGGCGGCCTTGACGATTCCGTTGGCCACCAGGTCACAGCGCACGATGCCGCCGAAGATGTTGATCAGCGCCGCCTTGACATCCTTGTCGGATACCAGGATCCGGAAGGCGTTCTTCACGGCCTCTTCGGAAACTCCGCCGCCCACATCTAGGAAGTTGGCGGGCATGCCTCCCGAGTGCATGATGATGTCCATGGTGGCCATGGCCAGACCGGCGCCGTTGACCATGCAGCCCACGCTGCCGTCCAGCTTGATGTAGTTGAGGTCGAACTTCGAGGCTTCGACCTCCAGGGAGTCTTCCTCATCCAGGTCGCGCATTTCGGCGATATCAGGATGGCGCTTGAGTGCATTATCATCGAAATTCATCTTGGCATCCAGTGCCAGGACATCGCCCTGTTTGGTTATGAGCAGCGGATTGATCTCGGCCAGGGAGGCATCGGAGGCTTGGAAGGTTTCGTAGAGTGCTTGGAGGAACTTGACTCCTTGCTTGAATGTCTCTCCCGACAGCCCCAGCTTGAAGGCCAGCTTGCGGGCCTGGAACGCTCCGAAGCCCGTAGCAGGGTGAATGTATTCCTTGAAGATCAGCTCTGGAGTTTCGGCCGCGACCTTCTCGATCTCCATACCCCCCTCGGATGAGGCCATGACTACGGGGGCTTCCGTGGATCGATCGATCACGATCCCGATGTACAGTTCCCTGTCAATGTCCAGGGCCTCTTCCACCAGGATGCGTTTTACCAGTTTGCCTTCGGGACCGGTCTGGTGTGTGACCAGCGTCATCCCGAGGATCTGACCGGCCAGGGATTCCGCCTCTTCCGGTGAATTGGCGAGCTTGACTCCGCCGCCCTTTCCCCGGCCGCCTGCGTGGATCTGAGCCTTGACCACCACACGGGGGCCGATCTCATCGGCGATCTCCCGAGCGCGCTCGGGTGTATCGGCGACCTCTCCCCGGGGGATACGGACGCCGAATTGCTTGAGGATTTGCTTGGCTTGAAACTCGTGAATCTTCATGTCGACATTCCTTTAAATTGTATAGAATTAAAAAAAAATAAAAAGCCCTGCCAAAGACGGGATACAGGGAGCCAGGATCACATGATCCTGGCTCCTCTTCAACGTCTTGGTTAATCTTTGATCTGGTACTCCGCCTTGCCCTCTGCGTAGAGGTCACCGCCGTACATGTCATTGATGACGATGCAGGGGAAATTCTCCACCTTGACGCGGCGGATGGCTTCCGGACCCAGTTCGGGATACGCGATCACCTCGGCCTCCACGATGCTCTTGGAGATGAGCGCCCCGGCTCCCCCCACGGCGGCCAGGTAAACTCCTTTGTATGTCTTGAGGGATTCCCTGACCTCTTCGCTGCGCTTGCCTTTGCCGATCGTGCCCTTGAGGCCGAGCTTATGCAGCGTGGGCGCAAAGGAGTCCATCCGATAGCTTGTCGTGGGACCTGCGGATCCGATGACCTTTCCCGGACGGGCCGGGGTGGGGCCAACGTAGTAGATCAGCTGTCCCTTGACATCGAGCGGGAGTTCTTTGCCCTGGTCTACGAGGTCGATCAGCTTCTTGTGCGCAGAATCTCGGCCGGTGTAGAGGTATCCTGTGATGGAAATGGAGTCTCCGGCCCTGAGCTTTGCGATGACGTCATCAGAGACCGGGGTTGTGATGTGATGTTCTGCCATTTTAGATCAACTCTCTCAGTCTCGCTGAATAGAGCCGGGCCGACTATACGTCACACTCTGCAACGGTGGCCTGGACCTTCTCTCTTGTGACTGCGAGTAGGGCTTTTTCTTCCTCGGAGAGCGTGATCTGGAAGATCTTCTCCATTCCCGCAGCGCCGATCAGGCAGGGCACGCCGATGAACAGGCCGTTGACGTCGTATTCGCCTTCACAGAGTGCGGCACAGGGAAGCACCCGCTTCTTGTCTTTAAGATATGACTCAGCGATCACGATGGCGCTCCAGGCGGGGCTGAAGAAGGCCGAGCCCTTGCCGAAAAGCTGGACGATCTCGGTTCCGGCTTTGCGGGTGCGGTCCACGACGCGGTCGATCAGGTCCTGATCCGCGATGTCGGTCAGGGGGACGCCGCCTACGGTGGTCAAACGGGGAAGGGGAACCATGGTAGGACCATGTCCGCCCAGGACTGTCCCGGAAATATCGGTGACAGACACGCCCAGTTCCATGGAGAGGAAGGCGCGGTAGCGAGCCGTGTCCAGTGTTCCTGCCATGCCGACGACCTGGTTCTTGGGGAATCCAGTCAGCTTGTGGAAGGTGTAGACCATGGCGTCCAGGGGATTGGTGAGGACGATGCAGAAGGCATCGGGGGCGTTTTCCTTCACGCCGGCTGCCACTGCGCTGATGATCTTGATGTTGGTGGTAAGCAGGTCTTCCCGGGTCATTCCTGCCTGCCGGGGGAGTCCGGCCGTGATGATGACCACGTCGGCTCCGGCGATGTCCCTGTAGTCGGACGTGCCGGTGATCTCGGCATCATAGTTACCGTGGGGAGCCATCTCCATCAGGTCCAGGGCTTTTCCCTTGACGGGATTCTCATAGTCCGGGATATCGAGTACAACGATATCCCCCATTTCCTTCTGGGCGGCGAGCATAGCAAGGATTTGGCCGATCTGGCCTCCGCCGATGAGGGCGATTTTTTTTCTCATGGATTATTCCTCCAAAATTGATTATTAAAATAAGAGAAAAATCTTATAACTTTTTGCAGGCAAAATCAACTTACTTAAAAAAATTAGGCATTGGCCGTTCCCTGGCTCAGGAGTTTGAACTTTTGGCCGGAAAGTTATATCATCCTTCTCTGATCTTAGTTTAAACCACTTCATACTTCGGAGACACATAAATGCTCGATGATTATTTCAACCACGTTGAGGAAAGGCGGCAGCTGGGGATCCCGCCGCTGCCATTGACCCCGGAACAGACTGCTGAGACATGCCGGCTGCTGGAGGAACCTCCCTCAGGAAAAGACGCCCTCCTGCTCGAACTGGTTCGGGAACGGGTCGCCCCCGGCGTAGATCCGGCCGCCAAGGTCAAAGCCGAGTGGCTGGACGGGGTCGCCCGCAGGCAGACAGCTTCACCTGTGGTCACTCCGCAGGACGCCGTGTCCCTGCTGGGAACCATGTTGGGCGGATACAATGTCGAGCCCCTGCTCCTTCTGCTGGAAGACAGTGAACTGGCCGCTGCCTCGGCGGCTGCCTTGAAGCATATCACCCTGGTCTATGGGGCCTTTGACAGGATCGTGGAGATGTCCCGATCCAACCCTCTTGCTGAAGAGGTTTTGAATTCCTGGGCCAAAGGGGAATGGTTCCTAACGCGTCCCGAGCTGCCGGAAAGCGTGGAGCTGACGGTGTTCAAGGTGGATGGCGAGATAAATACGGATGACTTTTCTCCTGCCAAGCATGCCTGGAGCCGCCCCGATATTCCCCTGCACTCCCTGTCCATGGGCGAGACGCTTTTCCCGGAGGGATTAGACACCATCCGCAGCCTGCGGTCTCAAGGACACAAGGTGGCCTTTGTGGGTGATGTGGTGGGGACAGGGTCATCCCGCAAATCCGCCACCAATTCGCTGCTTTGGCACATCGGGGAAGACATCCCCCATGTTCCCAACAAGCGCCGCGAAGGCGTTGTCCTGGGGGGCCTCATCGCTCCGATCTTTTTCAATACCGTGGAGGACTCCGGTGGCCTGCCCTTGATGTGTGATGTGACCGGCCTGAAGTCAGGAGAAGCCATTACCCTCAACACACAGGAAGGGAGCATCTCGAATGCCGAGGGCAAGATCCTCACGAACTTTTCCCTCCAGCCGGCAACCCTGAAAGACGAATACCGGGCGGGGGGACGGCTGTCCCTGATCATCGGACGTACGCTGACCAACAAGGCCCGGACCGCTCTGGGCCTCCCCGAGGCGAATTTTTTTACTCCTTTGGTCAATCCCGTGCCGCGGCCGGACCAGGCCTTCAGCCTGGCCCAGAAGATCGTGGGTAAAGCCTGCGGTGCGGGAGGGATCCTCCCCGGATTGGCCTGTGAACCCAAGATGACGACCGTAGGATCCCAGGACACCACCGGTCCCATGACCGCGGATGAGCTCAAGGAGCTGGCCTGCCTCGAATTCCAAGCAGAGATGTTCATGCAGTCCTTCTGTCACACCGCCGCCTATCCCAAACCTGCGGATGTGGCCATGCATAATTCCTTGTCCCGCTTTGTCGTGGACCGTAGGGGGGTGGCCCTGCGGCCGGGAGACGGTGTGATCCACTCCTGGTTGAATCGTCTTCTGGTGCCGGATACCATGGGAACCGGCGGCGATTCGCACACCCGATTTCCTCTGGGCCTCAGCTTTCCGGCCGGGTCGGGCCTGGTGGCCTTTGCCGGGGCCCTGGGTTTTATGCCCCTGGACATGCCCGAATCTGTCCTGGTCCGGTTCTCTGGTGATCTCAATCCCGGGATCACGCTCCGCGACGCCGTGAATGCCATCCCATATTTTGCAATTCAAAATGGGCTGCTGACTGTGGCCAAGGAAGGGAAAAAGAACGTGTTCAACGGGCGGGTGCTGGAAATGGAAGGCCTGCCGGAAATCACCGTGGAACAGGCATACGAGCTGACCGATGCCACGGCCGAGCGGTCCGCGGCCGGCGGAGTGATCGCCCTCAGTGAAAAGAGCGTGGCCGCTTTCCTGCGCAGCAATATCGCCCTCATGCAGAGGATGATCGATGACGGATATCAGGATGCCGGCACCCTGCAGTCTCGAATCGACGCCTGTGAGCGATGGCTGGCTGATCCAAAGCTCTTGGAGAGAGATGCCGATGCCGAGTATGCGGCAGTCCTGGAGATCGATCTTGCCCGGATCACGGAACCCATCCTGGCATGTCCCAATGACCCGGACGACGCCCGGTTGCTCTCGGATGTGGCGGGGACGGCCATCGACGAGGTGTTCATCGGGTCCTGCATGACAAACATCGGCCACTTTCGGGCAGCCGGGAAAGTATTCGATGGGGCCGGTTATCTGGATACACGGGTTTGGCTGACACCACCCACCAAGATGGACCGTGCCCGGCTGAAACAGGAGGGATACTATTCCATATTCTCAGGCGTGGGTGCTCGTACCGAGATCGCAGGATGTTCGCTGTGCATGGGCAATCAGGCCAGGATTCGGCCCGGATCGACGGCGCTGTCGACCTCGACCCGGAATTTCGACAACCGCATGGGAGACAGTGCTAACGTTTATCTGGGCTCGGCCGAGCTGGCCGCCATCACGGCACTGTCGGGTCAGCTTCCGGAACCGGAGGAATATTTTCGTATTTTCAAGGAAAAAATACTCCCGCATGCCGGGGAGATCTATCTCTATCATCAGTTCGATGAACTGGAGCGGCTTTTTATGGAGTACGAGCGGGGAACGTGCTGAGAGTGCGGATCGGGCGGAGTAGGTGAAGGAGGGAGAGATGACCGAGAAACGGATCAGGATCCTGATCGCAAAACCCGGTCTGGACGGCCATGACCGAGGCGCCAAGGTCGTGAGCCGGGCCCTGAGAGACGCGGGCATGGAGGTGATCTACACAGGGCTGCGGCGCACACCGGAGGAGATCGTTTCTGCCGCCATCCAGGAAGACGTCGACCTGATCGGATTGAGCCTGCTCTCCGGTGCCCACAATACCCTGTTCCCCAGGATCATGGAGCTTCTGAATGCGGAGGGGGCGGGGGACATGTTGGTCATTGCGGGCGGAATTATCCCCGAACAGGATATTGCCGCACTCAAGGCTGAAGGCATATCCGAAGTCTTCCTGCCGGGCACGTCTACCCAGGAAATTATCGAGTGGATCCATCAAAACGTCTCGGCTGGTACGGACCCCTGAGGGAGCTTGACATGCCCCTCTGATTCTGGTAACTCTATTGACGCGATCATGAAAAAGAACAAGTATATCTCCGTATTCATTATTCCCCATCACCGAGGGAAACAGCGAACGCTCTCTCTCTCTCGCAGGGGATATAAAACCCTCAGGCTCCTGGTCCCGACCCTGATCCTGGTCCTGGCGGCTTTCCTGACCGACTATGTCCTGATGAACGGGACGAGGAGGAACCTCCGGCAACTGCGGACGGCTTACACACAACAGGAAACACTCCTCTCCGACTATCAGGAGTCCATAGGGGAGCTGGAAACGACCATTCAGAACCTGGATGCGTACCGCACCAAGCTGAATATCATGTCGGGCCTCAGGTCGGAAAAAACACTGGAGGGCGAGCCCGGAGTAGGAGGGCCCGGAGAGGGCCAGCTCACGGTCGAGCCAGGCATGGACCAGGGAATAGCCCGGCTCCAGGATCTCGGCTCCCAAGCTGATGGCATCAACGACAACCTGGTCTCACTGTCGCGGTACTTTGAGGACCAGACCGTGGTCCTGGCCCAGACCCCCAGCATCATGCCCACCCAGGGATTTATGTCTTCGGGTTTCAAGTACCGGAGCGATCCCTTCACCGGTCAGTGGGCGTTTCACTCCGGACTCGATATCGCCACACAGCACGGCAATCCCATCGTCGCGACGGCAGACGGGATCGTCTTGTCGATCCAGAACGACAAGCGGGGAGGGAAGACCATCAAGCTCAGCCATCCCCAGAGCGGCTGGGTCACGGTCTACTGCCATCTCAGTAAATTCAGCGTCAAGTCTGGTCAGAAGGTCAGACGAGGAGACGTCATCGGCCTGGTGGGCCAGACAGGAAGGGCCCGTGCTCCGCATGTCCACTACGAGGTCCGGCGCGAAGGCAAGCGCTACAATCCCTGGAATTTTATCCTGGATCACTGATCCCTTTCGGGATCACCCCCAGCTGTCTCCGGGGCGCAGGTGTGCGCCCAGCGAAAATGAGTGAGCACTCATCGCCGGCTTGTTTTCGGGCTGGAGTTCTTGGACACGATAGTTGCGGCCATCGCCACAGCAGATATCTACTCCTGCGGGAGTCACGCCCTGGATCCGCCCCGGCATCCCCTCCGGACAGCCCTCGCTCTCTGTGACATGTCCGCGCAGGATCTTCAGCCGCCGGCTTCCCTGGTATGTGAATGTCGAGGGCCAGGGTGTAAAGGCACGGACCTGATTATCTATTTTTGCGGCGGGAAGGCTCCAGTCGATGCGGCCGTCCTCCTTGTGTATGAGCGGCGCATAAGTGGCGAGGCTGTGGTCCTGGGGCTCCGGTTTCAGTTCGCGGATCCGGACTATGGTCTCTACCAGCAGGTCGGCCCCGATCCCGGCCAGGCGGTCTTCCAGTTCTCGGGCGTTCTCTTGCGGCAGAATAGCCACACACTGTCGGGACAGGATCGGCCCCTCATCCATCTTCTCGTTCAATTCGAAGACGGTGATGCCGGTCTCTTCCTCCCCCCGCATGAGGGCCCACTGGACGGGAGCTGCTCCGCGGAAGGCGGGCAGCAGGGAAAAGTGCAGGTTGATGGAGTTGCATTGTGGCAGATAGATGAGGGAGGCCGGGATGATCTGCCCGTATGCTACAACCACATTGAGGTCGGGCCGGGCCTCGGTCAAGCGCTCGAGGGCCGCCGGGTCTTTGCGGATGCGCCGGGACTGCAGCAGGGGGATGCCGTGGCCCTGGGCGCAGAGCTTGACTTCGGAAGGGCGGAGGCGTTTCCCGCGACCGGCGGGCCGGTCGGGTTGGGTGACGACGAGCCGGACGTCGAAACCGGCCTCGAGGATCTTGAGGAGGGAAATGCGGGCAGTCGCCGGACTGCCGAAGAAGACGATGTTCAAGATGAACCGCCGGATTCTTTTTGCTTCTTGAATTTTTGCCGGATCAGGCGCTGCTTCAAGGGGGAGAGGTGCTCCACAAAGAGCTTCCCTTCGAGATGGTCGATCTCATGACAGAATACCCTGGCCAGCAGGTCCCGGGCTTCCAGCGTTACGTCCTTCCCGTCCAGGGTCGTGCCCTGGATGACCACCTGTTCGGGCCGTGACACCTTCTCATTGATCTCCGGGACCGAGAGACAGCCTTCCTCCATGACTGCCACACCGTCCTTTTCGACGACCTTGGGATTCAGCAGCACGATGAGCTGTTCCCTGTTTTCCCCCACGGAGAGGTCGATTGTGATGAGCCTGACCCCTTGATTGACCTGAGGAGCGGCGAGACCGATCCCCGGTGCGGCGTGCATGGTGAACACCATGTTCCGCACCAGCTTCACGACCTCCTCCGTGATGTCGGTCACGGGCTCGGCCTTTTCTTTCAAGACCGGACAGCCATAGGTCATGATCTCCATGATTGTCAGATCTTTTTCAATCGCTTCTGTCATTTCTCTTTCTTTCCTATTTTAATCAAAAAAACGAGTTTCTACAATCGTATCCCTGGCTCGGCTCGACAGTACAAGACATGTTTTCAGAGAAACGGGTAGGCTGATAAAAGAACGGCGGCAATCACTGGTCCGCAAGGTCAGGTTTTTTTTCACTGCCGTCCTGGAAAATGATGAAACGGTTCCTCTGCAGAGTCTGCAGGAAAGTGGAGATGCGGTCGTAGAGAGGCTTGACCTCCTCGCCGAACTTCTGCTCCTGCAGATCCGAGATCTCTTTGACGGTGCGGGACCCGTCGCAGTTCTGCCAGAAATAGCTCCCGATATCATCCAGCTTGATCTTGAAATGGGGCTTTTTCATGAGAGGCAGGAGGACCCGAGCCAGGAAGGCGTGTCGGTACTTGGGCCGGAGCAGGACCACGTGCCCTTCCTCGCTCGTTTCCCATTTGATGTTGCGCACTGGGACCAGGGCAAGAAGGTTCACCTCCGCGGGAGGAGGTCTGTTATTTCGTTTCACTGACCGGATCTTTCAGACTAGGTCAGGAACTAGTTTTCGTTTTCCTGTTCGGGTTTTCCGAATTCCCCTGCTTGGACCATCTTTTTATAGGGGAAATAGATCAGGATAAAACCCAGGACTCCGAAGACACCCAGCGCCAGCCAGGGAGCCAGCCAGGGGACGTGCAGGAACTGGGGGAGGCTGATGTTGGCGCCCTTCAGACCCGCAGTCATGATCCCCATGATCGCCTGGCCCGCGATCAGGCCTGAAGCGATCAGAAGTCCGATGTTTTCGACCGTGACGCGGCCCCTTTCTGTGACACCCTTATTGGCCGCGCGGTTGTCCAGGAACCATTTGATGACTCCGCCGAGGAAGATGCAGGCCGTGGCGCGGAAGGGGAGATACATTCCCACCGCGATGATCATGGGAGAGGGAGATCCGATCAGGATGAGAGCTACGGCCAGCAGCATGCCCGCGATCACCAGGGGCCAGGCCATCTCCCCACCCACGATGCCCTGGGCCATCATGGCCATCAGGTTGGCCTGTGGCGCAGGCAGGGCATCGCTGCCTATTCGCATCGTACTGTGGAGGAGTTGCAGGGCGAATGTCAGGGTGAGGGCCGCGGCCACCACGCCGATAAGCCCGCCGATCTGCATCCGCCAGGGCGTGCCGCCCAGGATGTGCCCGACCTTCCAGTCCTGGATCATGTCGCCGGCCACGCCGGCCACACAGCAGACCACGGCCGCCACACCCAGCACAGCGGCTATGCCCTCCGTGCCCTTCTGTCCCATGAGGACCATCATGAGTGCCGCGATGAGCAGCGTGGTCAGCGTGAGGCCCGATATAGGATTCGAGGAGGACCCGATTATCCCTACCAGGTAGCCGGCCACGGCTGCGAACAGGAGGCCCATGATGATCATCACGATTGCGGACACCAAAGAGGAGCCGATGCTGTGCGTAAACAGATTGTAGAGGAACACCATGGGGATGATGAGACCCACGATGGCGAACATGATCATCGGGAAGGGGAGGTCCTTGTCGGTACGGGGGATCTGGGAACTGCCCGATCGGGCCGCCTGTACGTCTGTGATCGAGCGCCCGATTCCGGTAACCAGGCTCTTGCGCATTTTGAACAGCGTGAAAAACGCTCCCACCAGCATGGCGCCCACGGCAATGGGCTTGATCTGGGCGTTGTAGGCCGAGATCGCCAGATCGGTCCAGTTGCCGCCGAAATCAGTCACGATCCGGGTCAGGTCTCCGTTGATGAATAGCAGGAAGGGCATGAGGAACATCCATCCCAGCACTCCGCCGGAGAAGGTGAGGGCCGCCAGCTTGGGGCCAATGATGTATCCCACTCCGGTCATGGCCGCATTGGCAGCCGGAGATTCGAGGAAGATGCGTCCCTTGATCTGGGCCGCTTCGGGAGTTTTATATTTGAGGACGTTGTCTCCGTCCAGAAAGCTTATCCGGGAGAGACCGGGAAGCTCGAAGACCTTGCGCACATAGGGCACGATCATCTGGATCCCGTTATTGCTGGTGAAAAATTCTATGAATCCGCCCAGGCCCATGGCCCAGAACATGTAGGCAGCCTGGCCGCCGCCATCCTGCCCGGTCTTGACCATCTCAGCACAGGCAACGCTCTCCGGGAAGGGGAGCTCCGTATCCTGCACCAGGGTGCGGCGGACGAGGATGATGAGGAACACACCCAGGACGCCGCCCACCAGCATGAGCATGGAGGATTTAAAGAGGTCGAACTTCTCCCAAATCGCCGGCCGAGTCAGCAGGAAGGCAGGGATGGTGAAGACCGCACCTGCTGCCAGTGCTTCTCCCACGGCTCCCGTGGTGCGGGCCAGGTTTTCCTCCAGGATCGTTCCTTTCATGGGACGGAGCACGGCCATGGCGATGACCGCTGCCGGGAATGTGGCCGCCACGGTCATTCCTACCATCAGTCCCAGGTAGGCGTTGGCCGCCCCCAGCACGACCGCCATGAGAATACCCAAGAATATCGCCTTGAACGAGAGTTCTTTCATGTCCTGATCGGGGGGAATGTAGGATTTGAATTGGTCGCTCATGCTGTCCTCCTCTGGTGAAATGGATGTGGTCTATTTATATATGGGCGGTCTGACAAAAGTCAAGACAGAATTCGGATTTCTGCTGCGACTAAACCTTTGTCGATGGGAATAATCTTCTGTTTATGGCCGGTTTCTCAAGAAAACTTGTAATTTCATTTGCCAGGAACAGGGAATTATGCTAAATAAGTCGTGCATATTGTGTAAGATAGAGTAGGAATCGCATGAATTTGATCGATTGGTTTAAAGACAAACTCTTCTGTGATCTCGCTATAGACCTGGGAACGGCCAACACGCTGGTCTTCTTAAGGGGCAAGGGAATCATCGTCCAGGAGCCCTCCATCGTCGTCGTGAACAAGCAGTCGGGCAAGGTCGTAGCCGTGGGAAAAAGCGCCAAGGAGATGTTGGGAAAGACACCGACCAGCGTCCTGGCCATAAAGCCCATGCGCGATGGCGTCATCGCGGATTTCGAGATCGCGGAAAAGATGCTGGATTATTTTATCAAGAAGGCCACCAACAACCGGGGTTTTCTCCTGCGCCCGCGTATCGTTATCGGCATACCCACCGGAATCACTCAGGTGGAACGGCGTGCCGTCAAAGACGTGGCGATGCGGGCCAAGGCTTCCGAAGTCTACTTGGTGGAGCAGCCCATGTCCGCATCGGTCGGAGCGGACCTCCCCATCTCAGAGCCCATGGGAAACATGATCGTGGACATCGGGGGCGGGACCACAGATATCGCGGTGATCTCACTGACGGGGATCGTTTTTAATCATTCCATCCGGATCGCGGGCAATGAGATGGACGACTCCATCATTCAGAACATCAAGAAGAAATACAACCTGTTGATCGGGGAGAAAACAGCGGAGCAGGTCAAGATGCAGATCGGTTCTGCCTATCCTCTTGATGAGCCCATGACCATGGAGATAAAGGGAAGGGACCTGCGAGAAGGCATCCCCAAGACGATCGTGGTCGATGATCAGGAGATCAGGGATTCCCTGGCTGATGTGGTGGATGCGATAGTCGAGGCGGTCATGGTGGCGCTGGAAAAAACTCCGCCCGAACTGTCTGCTGATATCATCGACCGCGGCATCATTCTCACGGGAGGAGGAGCGCTACTCATGGGCATCGATAAGCGTATCCGGGAGGAGACACAGCTGCCGGTTTTCATCACCGAAGATCCCTTGACCACTGTGGTCCTGGGTGCCGGAAAGATGCTCGATGACCTGGAGCTGCTGAAAAAGATATCCTTGATCTGATTTTCAGCACTAGAACTGTATATGCCGTCTTTTCTGAGCAAACGAAAAAATCTCGTTGTGCTCGTATCTTTGATCTTCTTTCAGATGATCCTGATCTCGATCCAGGTCCCCTTGGAGGAAGAAGAAACCCTGCTGGAGAAGGTGTTGTATTCCACATTCGCTCCGATCCAGCATGGTGTCACCTCGTTTTTTCGGGGGATCGGCAGCGTCTGGAACAACTACTTTGCACTGCGGGACGCTCACAAGCGGAACCGGAGTCTGAGCTCTGAAAACTTTTCCCTCCTCCAGGAAAACATCATATTGAAACAGACCCTCAAGCGCTATCAGAATGAGACATACCTCCAACAGCTCTATGGGCGGTTGTCCGAGCATGTGATCGGGGCTCAGGTCATCAGCCTTGACTCGGTCAGCCCCTATAAAACGGTCATTATCAACCGGGGTACACTGGACGGTTTGGCCAGGAACATGGTCGTGCTGGATGCATCCGGAAACCTCGTCGGCCGTGTGATCCGGGTCACACTCAAGGAGGCAACCGTCCAGTTGATAACCGACGACAGGAGCGGTGTGAGCGTAACGACCGCGGAAGGTCGGGGACTGGCCATACTGAAGGGCAGGGGAGAACTGGAGTGTGAGCTGGATTACAGCTTGACAAAGGATGAAGATCCCAAGGAGGGAGACACGCTCATTACCACTGGATTTGACTATATCTATCCACCCGGGCTCAAGGTCGGGATCGTGCTCTCCACCGAGGACCGTCCGGAGCTCTTCAAGTCTGTGCGCGTGCAGCCGTTCTTCAGGCTGCGAGGAATGAACCTCCTGGCCGTAATCGGAGTGGACAAGAGTGTATTCTACTAGTCGGATGCCAGCCGGAGGCCGAGTGTGAAGGATATCGCCTACACAGCGGCCGGAATAACGGCGGCCTTTATCCTATCTTCCCTCATGGGCCGGATCTCCCCAGCGCTGATCCTGTCCTTCAACCTCCTGAGCGTGGTCGTGCTGTACGCCGCGATGCGCAAAGGCGAGGTCTACGGGGCGGTCACGGGTATGCTCTGCGGTCTGCTCCAGGATTCGTTTTCCATTGGGATTTTCGGCGTGGCCGGCATCGCCAAGACCCTTGCCGGCTTTATCGCCGGCTCTGTGGCCAAAAAAATAAATCTGGCCCCATATTCGCGGAGGTATTCATTTTTTGCCCTAGTCCTGATCCTGGAGTTTGCCGTATGGGCCTTCCTCTATGCCGCTATCTTCTCTCGCCGCATCTACACTGCGGGAGGCCTGATCTTTCTTCAGCCATTTTTGACGGCGCTGGCCGCAGTCGGGATCTTTCCATTGGTGAAGCGCGTGAGACTCATCGTGGAAAAACGCAGGAAATCATGAGAGGCGGGATCTACGAGGACATTTCTCTCATCCTGCGACGAGCTCGAGTGTCCCTTCTGGTCGTGGGTGCGGCTTTCGTCCTGCTGGTCCTTTACCTCTGGAAGATGCAGATCCTGGATCACAAACACTATTGGGAGATGTCCGAGGCCAATCGCATCCGGGAGGTCGTCCTGCCTCCTCAGCGGGGACTCATCAAGGATCGCTCGGGGACTGTCCTGGCCACCAACATCGCGGCATTTCAGGCTGCGGTCGTCCAGGAGGAGTCTAATAATCTGGAGGATTCGTACCTCCGAATCGCCGGCCTGCTGGAGATGGAAGCAGAGGTCATCCGGGAACGGGTGGAAAGATACCGGTCTTTTCCCAAATTCTATCCCATCGTCATCAAGGACGACCTAAATGACGTGGAGGTCGCCAAGATCGAAAGCCGGCGGCTCGAATTCCCAGAGCTGATCGTCCAGGCCGAGCCCAAACGATCCTACCCCCACGAAACCTTTGCCGCCCATGTCCTGGGCTACCTGCAGGAGATCTCACCCGAGGAGATCCAGAAGGGCACATACGGCGGCCGGGGATTTGGTGACCTGGTCGGGCGGACCGGGATGGAACGGGAGTATGATTCCGAACTGGTCGGGTCCAGAGGGCGCGACCTCGAGATAGTGGACAGCACAGGCCGCTACAAGGAAACGATCCTGAGAGAAAGCTCGGTGAATGGGGAGGATATCCATCTGACGCTGGAATCGGAGCTGCAGGCCAAGGCGGAAGAGATCCTGGAGGGGAGGGAAGGGGCCGTCGTCATAATGGATACGCGCAACGGGCAGCTGCTGGCCCTGGCCTCGTTTCCCACTTTTGATCCGAACAAGTTCATCAATCGCTTCACTCCTGATGAGTGGATGGACCTGATCAACAATCCCAGCTATCCGCTGGAAAACCGGGCCCTGCGCGGCCTATATGCCCCGGGTTCCATCTTCAAGCCAGTCATGGCGCTGGCGGCCCTGGAGACAAACCTCATCACCGAGCGGACCTCGTACTATTGTTCCGGTTCCATAATCATCTACAATCATCCATTCCACTGCTGGTTCGCCGGAGGGCACGGCCAGATGGACCTCTTCAATGCGATCCGGAATTCGTGCAACATCTATTTCTACCAGCTGGGTAGGCAGCTAGGCATCGAGACCATCGCCGAGTACTCCAAAAAGCTGGGTTTGGGGTCGCTCACCAATGTGGACCTGAAGGGAGAATATCCCGGCCTGGTGCCGGATCCGGAGTGGAAGAGACGTGTCCGTGACGCCCCTTGGTATCCCGGCGAGACCATATCCGTATCCATTGGCCAGGGACCCCTGCAGGTGACCCCCCTCCAGGTCGCCAACATGACCGCGATCCTTGCCAATCGGGGGGGACGGGTTCAGCCTCATCTTCGGATGCAGGCCGGTGAGGATTCTATCAGTCCGAGCCGCAACACCATCGGCATCAGCAGCGCCAACATCGAAAAAGTCATTCAAGGCATGTGGATGGCGGTTAATCAGGGGGGATCTGCCCGAGCGGCTCGTGTCGAGGGGATGGATGTGTGCGGGAAGACCGGCTCCACCCAGGTCGTCAGCCGCAAGACCGCAGAAAAGCTGGGCGAATCGGCAAGGGAGACCAGGACCCATTCCTGGTTCACGGGATTCGCACCACGCTCGGATCCTCGGATCGCGGTGACCATCATCGTGGAATTCGGCGGGATGGGCGGCTCTACAGCGGCTCCCGTGGCCCGTGAACTCTTCCGCCTCTATCAGGAACTGCATAAACATGATTGATCGTTCGCTCCTGAGACACATTGACTGGATCCTCATCTTTCTGTTACTGCTCAACTCTCTCATTGGAGTGGCCTTTATCTACAGCAGTTCACACTATCTTACCGGGAATTATCATATGCGCCAGCTGTTCTGGATCGGGGTGGGACTCATCGCGCTGTTCATTCTTCTCTCGATCGACTATCACCACCTGCTGGCTCTCTCTCCCTATCTCTATGGACTGTGTCTTCTCCTATTAGCTGGTGTGCTGATCTTCGGCAGTATCATCTCAGGGGCCAAGAGCTGGTTTCGGCTGCCGTTCTTCCAAATCCAGCCCTCCGAGATCACTAAGATCGCTGTCCTCCTGATTCTGGCAGGCTTCTTCTCCACATTCAGGCGATACACCCTCTCCTTTGTAGCGGGCTTGATGAGTGCTGGACTTGTCCTGATTCCAGCCTCTCTGGTGGCCATGCAGCCGGACCTGGGTACAGCTCTGAGCTACGTGCCCATCCTCCTGGCCACGGTGGTCCTGGCGGGGCTGAACCGTCGGATGGTCATCATGTTCCTGGTTGTGAGCCTCATCCTGGGGATCGTGGGCTGGAATTTCCTGCTGAAAGACTATCAAAAACAGCGCATCACAACCCTGCTCTACCCGGATCAGGATCCCTTGGGCTCCGGCTATCAGATCGCTCAGTCCAAGATCGCGGTGGGCTCGGGCGGCCTGTTCGGGAAGGGATTCAAAAAGGGGACACAGAGCCAGCTTCGTTTTTTACCAGCCCGGCACACGGATTTTGTGTTTTCGGTCATCGGGGAAGAGGTCGGTTTCACCGGTATTCTCGTCGTCCTGGGAACCTATTTTCTCCTGCTGCTGCGCCTGTTCCAGTCTGTGGAAAAATCACGGGACCGGGCCGGTGTGTATATCTGTTTTCTGGTAGCGCTGCTGATAACCAGCCAGGCGTTCATCAACATCCTGATGACAGTAGGCCTGTTTCCTGTGGCAGGGATCCCCCTGCCTCTGCTCAGCTATGGGGGCTCCTCGCTCCTGACGAATTTTCTGGCGATCTCACTTGTTATTAATGTTAAGATGCGCCGCTTCGTCAACGTCTGACCGGAGCTATTTCAAGGCCGATCTCAGCACATCGGATTCGTCGCGGCCCAATCGACGTAGTATAACTACGCCTCATGAGCCACTTCCTCGCCACTGCACCAATCTCGACCTTGAAATAACTCCGGTCCCACGTACCACAAGACTATTGCATCTGAGTGCCTATATTTAGGAAAATATCTCAGCACATCGACTTCGTCGCGGCCCAATCGACTAAAGGCACAGCTCCGTCGTGGAAGAGTTCAGGATCTGTCGGACTGGTTCTGTGATAGGTCTTGTATAAAGCGTTCGATGGCTTCATCCGAAATGCTGGATACGCTGCCCTCAATCCCGGCGACCTTCTTTACGATTTTTCGCTCCAGAAAATTCATGCGGTCGAAGTCGAACTCACCGCCGAAGAGCCCCTGGGCTGCTGCATGGGACCTCAGGGTCTCGGGAAAGACGGCATCGAACTGATCCTGGGCCTTTTCTCCCTTTTCCATGCAGCACAGGAAAAGTCCAAGAGTTTTCTGCCTCAATTCCTCTTTGTGATCCCGACAGAACGCCCGGACCCTTTTCTGGATATGGCCGGCATGGATGGATCCTCCGATCAGAACTGTCCCATATTTAACGAGGGCTGGGGAGGGAGAGTCCTTGAGATCGATCACATCGACCTCGCCGGTCATGCGTTCCCTGAGTTTTTGCGAGCATTTTTCCGTGCAGCCGTGTCGGGTGGTGTACAAGATGAGTGTTTTCATAACCTCACATTTTACCATGAATTAGACGGGTTCGACATCGTACGAGAGAGGTTTATCTTGTAAGGGCGGCGATCGACACCGTATAATGCTCGACGGAGCGTAATGAACAAAAACTGGCTGGACGAACTACTGCAGCAGGTACAGAAACCCGGCCGCTATACAGGCGGGGAGTGGAACTCGGTGCGGAAAGATCCAGCCTCCGTGAAACTGAAGGTCGCCCTGGCATATCCGGATCTCTATGAAGTCGGCATGTCCTACCTGGGGCAGAAGATCCTCTATCACATCCTCAACAGCAGGCCGGACGTGTTGGCAGAGCGGGTTTTTACGCCCTGGCCGGATTTTGAACAGGCACTGCGCCGCCATAAACGTCCGCTGTTCTCTCTTGAGAACCGGATCCCTCTGGATGCGTTCGATATCCTGGGATTTTCTCTCCTGTATGAGCTCAACTACAGCAACATCTTGACCATGCTGGACCTGGGACGGATCCCGCGCTCTGCGGGGGAACGCACGCTCGGCCACCCCCTGGTTGTGGCGGGAGGTCCGGCCGTTTTCAATCCGGAACCTGTGGCTGAGATCTTCGATCTCTTTCTGATAGGGGACGGGGAGGAGGCGTTTCCCGAGATCGTGGACTTCTGTCTGGACCGTATGCCGGATGTGCGGGATCGTGAGGAGCTGCTTTCCGGTCTGTCTTCACTGCCCGGCATCTATGTCCCCTCGCTCTTTCAGGCTTTTCAACCCTCCGGATCGGCCCTCTTGGCTGTCCAACCCATGAAAGGCCAGCCCACCGCAGTGGAAAAGCGCGTGTGCCGGCCCTTCAGCGAGGTGCCCTTCCCTGAGGAAATCATTGTTCCCAACCTGCAGGTGATCCATGACCGATCCGTGATCGAAGTGGAGCGCGGCTGCCCCCAGAACTGCCGTTTCTGTCAGGCCCGACAGATCTACTTCCCTTCCCGGCCCAAGTCACCGGGCGTCGTGCTGGAACATGTCCTGAACAGTGCGGCCTCTACCGGTTACGAAGATGTATCGCTGGCTGCCCTCTCGGTTGGTGACTACAGCCATCTGGAGGGCCTGATCTCCCGGCTCATGCCGGAATTGGCGGAGTCCAGGGTTGCCCTGTCCCTGCCTTCTCTGCGTCCCGGGGGATTAACTCCGGAATTGGTTGATCAGATCCTCAAGGTGCGCAAGACTGGATTCACACTCGTGCCGGAAGCAGGTACGGAGCGGCTGCGTAGGGTGATCAACAAGCACCTGGATGACCGGGACCTTTTCAAGGCCGCGGAGACCGCCTTCGAGAACGGATGGCGGAAATTGAAACTCTATTTTATGTTGGGGCTTCCCACGGAGACCGAAGAGGATGTCGATGGGATCGCGGAGATGGTGGGCAGGCTGATCCGGCTGGGGCAGGAAAAGATGGGTGCCCCACCTCAGATCAACCTCAGCGTGGCGTCTTTTATCCCCAAGCCGCACACGCCCTTCCAGTGGGAGCCTATGGCGGATGTAGAGGTCCTGCATGCCAGGCAGCGACAGCTGAAATCGCGCCTGAGGAGATACCGCTCTGTACGGTTCAGGGAACATGGCCTCATGAGTTCGGTCCTGGAGGGAGTGTTTTCCCGAGGAGATCGCCGTCTGTTCAGAATCCTGGAGAAAGCCTGGGAGTCCGGGGCCCGGTTCGACTCCTGGACAGAGCATTTTCAGTGGGCGGTATGGGAAGATGCCTTTGCAGATGCCGGCCTCGACTATCGGATCTATCTGGGAGCCTTGCCGCAGGGACCGCAACTGCCCTGGGACCATATCCGGACCGGAGTAAAAAACTCCCATCTTCTAAAGGAACTGGAAAAAGCCAGGGAAGCGGTATCGACTCCACCCTGCGATTCCCTCCTGTGCAGGGAATGTGGCGGATGTACGTTCGGCATTGTTCCGGAAGACTCTACGGCAGCGTCCGAGCTCCCCGAATCCATCCCGGGAGCCAGAGTTGAAGCCCTGGGAGAAAAGGGGGAGGCGGTCGTGCGATACAGGCTGCGCTACAGCAAGAGAGGCCGGGCTCGCTATTTCTCGCACAACGATCTTGTCAACCAGCTCCAGAGAGCATTCCGGAGGGCCAATATCCCCGCGGAATATTCTCAGGGTTTCCATCCTAAGATGCGCATGAGCTTTGGCCCGGCCCTGGCCCTTGGGATGGAGGGCCAGGATGAAGTCTTGGAGTTTCGGTCTCGCTCCATTTTTTCCCCAGAGGAGTTTCTGGAACGGATCAATTCGCGGCTTCCAGAGGGCGTGAGGGCCCACTCCCTGCAACGTCTCGAATCCGATGCCCCGACTCTCTCGGAGTCACTGGTCTCCATGACCTTTTCGCTGAAGCTCGAAGACGACAGGATCGTTGGGGCCCTTTCGTCTTTTCAAGGGGATGCCGCCTATGATGGCTTGACTGAAAGGGCCGTGTTGGAGCGGCGTGTCGCAGAATACATGACCGAATCAGGAAACGAAACCAGCGCTCGTCTCGAGTTGGAGCAGGATCGGCTGAAGTTCCTCATCCCCATCGGGCCGGGAAAGAATCCGCGCCCCCAGGACATCGTGGAACGGCTGCTCCGAATCCCGAATCCTGCTTTCTATCTCATCCGGGAAGGCATGACCCTGAATGAGGGGGCTTGATCCGGCTGCTTCTCGAGAATTCCCTTGACGATATCGGGGGAGCATACTATTATCTAGGAACCGTATTGAATTGGATAGAAGGAGAAGCACGTGATTGATTTCAGTTTGACAGAGGAACAGAAAGCCCTCCAGAATATGGCGCATGAGTTTGCCGAAAAGGAGATGCGGCCCCACGCCGCCAAATACGATAAAGGCGAGGAATTCGCTTGGGATATCATGCACAAGGCCTTTGAAGTGGGGCTGATCACCTGTGAGATCCCCGAGGAATTGGGGGGAGGGGGGCTGGGCCATCTGGATACCGTCATCCTCAGCGAAGAGCTGGCCTGGGGTTGTGCCGGCATGTACACCACGATCATGGCCAGTTCCCTGGCTTTCACGCCCATCCTGCTGTTCGGGACCGATGAGCAGAAGAAAAAATTCCTGACGCCATTCACACAGAAGATGTCGCTGGCAGCCTTCTGCCTCACGGAGAGAGAGGCCGGCTCGGATGCTGGCTCGCTAAAGACCAAGGCCATAAAAGATGGCGACGATTACGTGATCAACGGATCGAAATGTTTCATCACCAACGGAGGCGTGGCCGAACTCCTGACGGTGTTTGCGCTGACAGATCCCGAAAAGGGAGCTCGCGGCATGAGCGCCTTCGTGGTCCCGGCGGATACACCGGGGATCATCATCGGCAAGGAAGAGGACAAGATGGGTCACCGGGCCTCGAACACATGTGAGCTTTTCTTCGAGGATGTCCGGGTTCCGGCCGCCAATCTACTGAGCAAAGAGGGCATGGGATTCATCATCGCCATGAGGACGCTGGACAGCACGCGGGCGCCTGTGGGTGCCGGCGGAGTCGGAGTCGCCCGGGCTGCCATGGAGCATGCCATCGAATATGCCCGCACGAGGATCCAGTTCGGGAAGCCGATCGCGCTGTTCCAGGACATTTCCTTCAGGATCGCCCAGATGGCCGCAGAGATCAATGCTGCACGGTTTTTGGTGTGGGACGCGGCCTGGAGGCTGGACAGCGGGCTTCCGGTGGGCAAGGAATCGGCCATCGCCAAATTCTTTGCGTCGGATACAGCCATGAAAACCACCAATTCCGCCCTTGAGATCTTCGGCGGCTACGGATACATGAAGGACTATCCCATGGAAAAGCTCATGCGGGATGCCAAGCTGCTGCAGATCTATGAGGGAACGAACTCAATCCAGCGGATGGTGGTGAGCCGCGAGGTCATCGGACCCATCAAGAAATAGCGGTCGCTCGAGGGATCCCGTAAGCGCCGAATACACAAATAGCATCGATTGATCTTTCCTCTTCCCGGGCCCATCCCGTTGTATCATTCTGAAGTCCGGATCACACATGGACATACAAATCCCGTTCTCTGAGATTTGGGAGTGAGGAAGAAGTTGGCCTTATCCTGATCCGGGTCTGATTCCGAAGGGACAAAACGAGGGGAGATTTAACCGGAAAACTTCTGGAGATGCCGCTTAATCTTCTGTGAAATATTCGGGGATGATCCCGGTGACCTCTACGCCGGCTCCCTTGGCGATGTCGATCATATCGATCACGGCGCTGTAGGGTACCCTGGCGTCGGCGCGGATGAAGATGGTTTTATCCTGACGGACTTCGTAGATCTCTCTCAGGCGGCCGCTCAGCATATTCATCTCGACCTGTTCCTGGTTGATCAATACATCCATGTCCCGTTGGAGGGTGAGCACGATCAAACCCTGGGGGGCAGCGCCGGCTTCTGCAGTGGTTTCCGGAAGCTTGACATCGATGCCTTTCTGGACCATGGGGGTGATAACCATGAAGATGATGATCAGTACAAGCAACACATCGCACAAGGGGACAACATTAGGTTCAGCTGATGAAGACATTGCAACCTCCTAGTTTTCTCTCCTCTACAGAAGTATCCATTTTAGGATATTGCGGCCCCTGTGTCAACGGAAATCTAATGGGAACGTCGCCTGGTGAAGAGGATGGCTCGGGCTTCGTAGACGATGAAACCGGCAAGGAGGATGAGCAGGACGGACACGCCACCCAGCAGGAATTTTCCTCTGTTGAAGAACCGGTATCCCTGATAAAACAGTGCCGCGAGTGTGGTGATAAGCATGAAGTAGGCAGGATACAGGGTGAACTTTGAGGGCCGATTCCTGCTCACGAGATAGGACGTGATGATTATCAGAGCCAGTGCCGCAACGAGCTGATTCGCGGCCCCGAAGACCGGCCATATAGCCTTGTAGCCCTCGGTGGCTCCCAACGCTGAGGCCAGGACCAGAATGGCCGCAGAGGCAAACCAGCGGTTGCGGAATATCCGCCCTTTTGTGCCCAGCATCTCGGTGAATATAAAACGACCCAGGCGCGCCCCGGTGTCCAGCGTGGTCAGCACAAAGGCGTTCAGCATGACCATGCCAAAGAAGATCCCCAACATCACCGTGAGCCCAGGCAGAGAGGAGACCAGCCGTCCATAGCCCGTGGCAAACGCAGTGATGGGGCCGCCTCCTTCTGGGGTCATGAGGTGCTGGAAATTGAATTCGCCCAGTGCTCCCCCTGGGGCCCAGATGAGCGCACCTGCGGCGATGAAGATGACCAGGCCGGCCAGTGCGGCCTCTGTGACCATGCCACCGAAGCCGATGAGGCGCCCGGATTTTTCATTGGGGAGCTGTTTGGCCGTGGTCCCCCCGGCCACGACCGAGTGAAATCCGGAGATGGCGCCGCAGGCGATGATCACAAACAGCATGGGCCACAGAGGCCCTTCCTGGCTTGTGAAGCCAACGAAGGCCGGTGCGGCGAGATCGGGTCGTGTGACCAGGAGGCCCAGGTATCCGGCTCCCAATCCCAGGAAGAGGATCCAGGTGCTGATGTAATCACGCGGCTGCAGCAGGAACCAGACAGGGAGGGACGAGGCGATCAGGCTGTAGATGATCAACACGAAGAACCAGATCGTCTGGTTCGAAAGCCCCAGCACCGTATCCGGGAGCTGTATCGGGAGCAGGCTGCCGAGATAGATGAGAAAAAACAGCAGGACGAGCGAGCAGGCCGTGGCGGCCGGGACATTTACCCCTTTCCTGTACACCAACCAGCCGAAGACCATGGCGATCAGCACCAGGCCGAAGGTGGGGATCACGATCTCTGGCTGGGAGACCAATGTCTGCGCCGCCACCACCGCGAATACCGCGACAACCAGGGCCAGTGTCAGCCATAGGAATACTGAGAAGACAACCTTGGTCCGGCTCCCCAGCGTGCGCTCGGATATGCTGGCCAGAGACATGCCCTTGTTCTGGACCGAGACCATGAGAGACGTATAGTCGTGGACGGCCCCGATAAACACACTGCCCAGGGCCACCCAGAGCAGGGCACCCAACCAGCCGAAATAGAGGACGCCCAGGAGGGGGCCCAGGATCGGGCCGGCTCCGGCGATCGAGGAAAAGTGATGTCCAAACAGGAGGTGTTTCTTGGACGGCGAGTAATCGATTCCGTCTTCCAGTTCATGGGCCGGCGTGATCCGGCTGTCATCGGCCTGGATCACTCTCTTTTCCAGGAAGCGCCCGTAGACCTTGTAGCCCAGGACCAGCCAGACGATCAGGACGACCGCTAAGATCAGCGCATTCATGGGATCACTCTTTGCGCGTTCTCATGTAAAGGAAGGCTGCCAAGCCCAGGAACACGGCCAGGGCGACGAACTGCCCCATCTCTCCGGGATAGTGGATGCCCAGGCCCTGCGGCCTGCTCTTGGTGATAAAGGCATAGGCGGCCACTCCGACCATGGTGATGCCCTCTCCGGCGATGAAACCCGATCCCAGCAGCACGCCCTTTTCGGATTTCGTTTTCTTCTCTTCGTCGGTCGTGGCCTTGCGCTCGATGAGCTGGCGGAGGAATCCGCCGACAAAGATGGGGGTCATGGTGGAGAGCGGGAGATAGATCCCCACAGCCAGGGGGAGCGAGGGTATGCGCAGTAGCTCGGCCACGATGGCGAACGAACCGCCCGCCAGGACCAGGCCCCAGGGCAGGTCCCCTCCCAAAACTCCCTCGATCACGGTCTTCATGAGCGTGGCCTGGGGGGCAGAGAGAGCCTCTGACCCGAATTCAAAGGCTTGGCCTAGAAGCCAGACCGCCCCGGCGATAGCAAATGCCGATGTGATAACACCGATGATCTCGGAAGTCTGCTGTCGGCTTGGGGTGGCGCCGATGATGTACCCGGCCTTGAGGTCCTGTGAGATGTCTCCGGCTATGGACGAGCCCACGCACACCACGGTCCCGACGGTCAATGCCGCGGCCATGCCGAGCTGGTCGGTCCATCCCATGAGAACGAAGATCAGGCTGGTGCCCAACAGGGCCACGATGGTCATGCCTGACGTGGGATTGGAGGAAACGCCCACCATCCCCACGATCCGCGAGGAAACCGTGGCGAAACAAAACGTGAAGAATACGATGCAGACCGCTGCGATGGCCCGGGTCAGGATCGAAGCCTGGATGCCGATCAAGTTCGGTGTGAAGATGATCACCAGAGCCACGATCAGGGCACCGATGCCGAGGATCGTGATGGGCAGGTCGGAATCGGTCCGCTTTTTTTGGGCAGCTGCTTCGGGATCCCGGCTCGATCTGAAGTCCCGGAGACCCATTTTGAGGGAGTTGTACATGGTGGGAATCGATTTGATCACCGTGATGATCCCGGCCACGGCTACAGCCCCTGCGCCTATGTAGCGGATGTAGTTGTGCCAGATCTCCTGAGGTGTCATCTGGGAGATCGTGAGTTCCGTCTGAGGGAAAAGCGGGGTCGTGAGATTCTCTCCGAACCAGGCGATGAGTGGGATGATGCCCAACCAGGACAGGAGGCCTCCGGCGACCATGATGCCTGCGATACGAGGTCCCAGGATGAAGCCAACTCCCAGCAGGGCCGGTGTAGGCTCTCCTCCTAGCTCGGCTTTCCTCAGGATGGGGATCTTGAGCGCGATCTTCTCGGGCCAGAGGTGGAGGAAGTTCTGCAGTACCTTATAGACGGATGCGATCCCCAGGCCCAGAAAAATATTCCAGGCTTTGGACCCGCCTTCCTCTGCGGAGATCAACACCTGAGCGGCGGCCGTGCCTTCGGGATAGGGGAGGACGCCGTGCTCCTTGACGATCAGCGCCCGCCGCAGCGGGATCATGAACAGGACTCCCAGGATGCCGCCCAGCATGGCCAGCAGGCCGATCTTGAAGATGCTGGGGCTGAATCCCCAGAGGAACAGCGCCGGGATGGTGAAGATGATGCCCGAGGCCAGAGACGAACTGGCGGAGCCTGTGGTCTGGGCGATGTTGCACTCCAAGATGCTGCTCTTCCCGAGCAGGGGGGTCAGGACTCGGAGGACGGCCACCGAGATCACGGCCAGGGGAATCGCCGTGGATATGGTCAGCCCCACCCTGAGGCCCAGGTAGGCATTGGCAGACCCGAAGACAACTCCGAAGATGGCACCCAGGATGACCGCTTTGATGCTGACATCCTTGATGTCGGTTAGATCCGGAACATAGCTTTTGAACTCCTCCATGGCTCTCTCTTTCTCCCTGAATCTGGCTTGAAATCACGAGCAGTCTATCACAATCCCGCAACGACCGTCTACACCGGGATTTGTTGCGCTTTCCCGAAGATTTTTTCCCTTTCTTCCTTCTTTCCCGGTGTGAATGATAGGGTGGGATAATGGCGGGGGAGGGTTGGCTGGCCTTGACAGTGTAGGAGAGGGGCCGATATAATTCCTGAAACCGAGAAGGAAAGATCCGAACGCCCAGGAACATGCAATGGATAGAGAGGATATCCTCAAAAGAATCGAGGAGATGCAGGAAGAACTTGCCGGCGACAGGTATGCCTTGATGAAGGCCAAGATCATGGAGCGGCGGTTTCACCGGCATCGGTCTGCCCGCAATCCGCTGAGCCGCTTGTTCATCGAGAGGTTCCGCAACAAGTTGATGAACGAAGTTGAACTGATCCTGGGTCCGGTCCTGGACGATCAGAGAGAGATCAACCTCCGGTTCCTGGACGAGATCGAACGACTCAAGCAGGCCTGCCTGTCCGGATTGCCCGGCAGCGCCGGACAGGATGATGAAAAAACGAATACGCCATCTTCTGGAAGCGACCAGACATAGGCTGGCGAACATGGGACCACGTTCACCTGTAAAGACGATCGCCGTGTGTGCTGCCCAGGTGCCGTTCTTCCGGGGAGGAGCCGAGGCCCATGTGCAGGGGCTGGTCGACAACCTGCGCGCCGCGGAGTACGAGGTCGACCTTATCAACATCCCCTATAAATGGTACCCCCACGACCAGCTCCTCAGGAGCATAGAGGTCTGGGACCTTCTGGATCTGACCGAATCCAACGGGAAACCCATCGACCTGGTAATTGCTACTAAATTTCCGTCCTATTTTGTGCGTCACCCCAACAAGGTGTTGTGGTTGATCCATCAATACCGCCAGGCCTATGACCTCTTCGGATCCGAGTTTTCGGAATTCGATCCCGCGGACGGCAGAAGCATGGCTTTTCGAGACAAACTCATTGCTATGGACACCGAGGCCCTCAGAACCTACCCCAGGATCTACACCAATGCAGGTAACACGGCCTCTCGGCTGAAAACCTATAACGGCATCGAAGCACAGCCCCTCTACCATCCGCCCCGCCTGGCAGGCCGCTATACCTCTGGTCCTTACGGAGACTATGTCCTTTCGGTCGGACGCCTGGATAGGCTCAAGCGACTGGATGTGCTTCTGAGAGCTCTGCCCCTATGTGCTGACGATGTGCGCTGTAAGATCGCCGGTACGGGGCCAGAAGAAGAGAGTCTTAAGGCTCTGGCAAGGGACCTCAAGTTGGGGGATCGCTGCGAATTCCTGGGATACGTCCCGGATGACCGGCTCCTCGAAGCCTATGCCGATTGTGGTGCTGTATATTTCGCCCCCAGAGACGAGGACTACGGGTATATCACGCTCGAGGCATTCCTCTCCCGCAAACCCGTCATCACCGCGGCTGACTCAGGTGGCCCACTGGAGTTCGTCAAGGATGGATTAAACGGGCTCATCCTTACCTCTCTGGAGCCAGAGCTCCTGGCAGCCGCCCTGGAAGGCCTGCTCAGGGATCCGGACCGTTGTGCGGTGTTGGGAGAAGCGGGATATGAAGCGGTGAGAGACATCGGGTGGGATCACGTCATCCGGACTCTTTTGGATCTTGAAGGCCCGAAATGATGAAGGTCGCGCTGTTCAGTCCGCTCAATCCCGTCAAATCAGGGATCTCGGACTATACCGAGGAACTCCTGCCCGAGATGGCCCGGAATCTCGACTTGGACCTCTATGTCGACAAGAGATATCAGCCTTCAGCGCCTGGGATAAAGGAGCGTTTCCAGGTCCATCCCTTTGAGCCAGAGAGCTTCCCATCCGGAGACTACGATGCCATCGTCTATCACATGGGGAACTATTATGACGCCCATGGATACATCTATGAAAGCCTGAAGCGGTTTCCTGGGATCGTGGTCCTCCATGACTATGTGATGCAGAGCTTCTATGCGGAGCAGTATGAGGAGGAGGGGGATTTTTCCCGCTACCGAAGCCTGCTCGAGCGGTACTACGGTGACCAGGGCAGGGAGATCGCAGAGAGGATCCAGGCACGAAGCCCGGTGCCCATCTGGGAATCCCCGGAAGCGGTCCGGTTTCCGCTGAACGAGGAGATACTGGCTCAGGCCCTGGGAGTGATCGTCCATTCCCGCTTCATCCATGATCGGATCCGGCCGATGACGGAGTCGCCCATCGCTGTGATCCCGCATCACGGTCATGTGCTCAAACAGTTCGAGACGGCCGCGATCCGCCGGGATCTTGGGATACCGGAGGGAGACATCCTGATCTGTTCCGCTGGATATGTGAGCAAGAACAAACGTTTCGATCTCGTCCTGGAAGCTCTGTCCGACCTGGAAGGCATCCCCTTTCATTTTGTGATCGCGGGAGAGGATCGGGGACGGCTGCTCACCCCGCCTCCGTCCGGGATCCGGTTCGACTTTCAGATCACGGGACATCTCCCGCTGGACAAGATGGAGGCGATCATCGCCGCCTCCGACATCTGTATCAACCTGCGCTATCCCACCATGGGGGAGAGTTCCGGTGTGCAGATCCGCATGATGGGATATGGAAAACCCGTGCTTGTCACCAACCTCGGATCCTATGCCGAGTTCCCCGATTATACGGTCCTCAAGGTCGATGTGGACCTGGACGAGACAGAGGTGATCAAACGTTTCATGCATGCCCTCGCCGCCGATAAGGACTTCCGCAAGTCTGTGGGGAGCGAAGCCGGGGCCTTTGTGGAGCGAGAATGCAGCATTCCCCGATGCGCGGAGCTGTACACGCGCTTCATCAAGGAGTGCGTGGGAGGGGACTAGAGATCATGCCAGAACGATCAGATCTGAAGCAGGAGATCGCCCGGCTCAAAGCCCTGCTCTCCGAAGAGAGGGCAGCGATCACGGACGTGACGGAGCTGATGCCGCACGGCGCCGAGCGTGAGGCAGGCATATGGGAATATGACTTCGATGACCTGGAAGCCGAGATGTGGCGCCGATTCAGCCAGCTGGAGGAACAGCAGGACTGCATCTCCGAAGAGGAGACCTTTCCTTCCAGGCGTATCCCGGCCGCCATCCTCCGGAGGCTAAAAAAGCTCTACCGAAGCCTCTCCGGCCCCCTGGCTCGGGGGATCATCGACAAACGTAAGCAGTTCAACCTGGATCAGCAGAACCTGCTCAATAAGGAATCTGTTCCGTTCTATCTTGCATCGATCCTGACTATGCAGAAGGTCAAGGACCGCCTGAATGTTCTGGAAGAATCCATCCATAGGATCGAGGGGGAATTGGATGAAAGGTACACCGAGAACCGGGGGATGGAAAAAGCAGGATCGGGGGGGGACCCTGAGGGGGCAAGCGATGACTGATCTGCCCGGTAGTTTCCGTTCCTTCCTGGAATCTGAACCGCCTCCTTCTGAAGGAGACATGGCTCGCCGTCTCTTTAAGGATTTGAGCCATGGGGATAGCCGAGAGGAAGGTAATTTACTGCAGGATGCCGTCGAATTGATCAAACAGGGAGGGGGGGGGCTCCAGACGGCGGCCAATGTTCTGTCCCGGCTCGAGGTCGCGCTGGGCTTTCGCAAACCCACGCTGGGGCTGTATGACAATGCCCTGCATTTCATAGGCGGAGCTCAGAAATATGGATGCACCCTGGCCCAGGCCCTCCAGGATGAATTCGACATCACACTGATCGCCAATTCCGAGATCACCACCGAGCAGCTGGGCTCCTGGTATGGGCTGGACCTGTCCCGATGTCGGATCAAGGTGATCGGGATGCCCTATTTCGAACGGAGTGAAGAGGAGCGGGGAGTTTTCGATGCCGGCCTGGTGGACTTGAAGGGGGACAATCCCTTTCATGCCATCAGTATGGAGAGCGGGCTGTATGACGTGTTCGTCAACAACTGCATGCTGGAGATGATCTATCCGCTGGCATCTGTCTCAGAGATGGTCGTGCATTTTCCCGAACGTGAGATCTCGCGTTTCTTCCAAGTGGGCCGCTATACCCACATCATCCATAACAGCCTGTACACCGCGGAGTGGATCCGCAAGCGCTGGCAGATCGATCCTCACGTCCATGTCTATCCCCCTGTGGATATGACGGCTCCACTGCAGGATTGCCTGGCCCGAAAACAGGATATCATCCTGTCCGTGGCGCGCTTTGAGCCGGGAGGCAACAAACAGCAGAGGGAGATGATCCGAGCGTATCTACAGCTGCGGAGGCTCTATCCGCACGAGACCTCAGGCTGGAGGCTGATCCTGGCTGGGGGCAGTACTGAGGTCAATCCCTACCTGGAAAGGCTCCAAAACTGGCTGACCGATGCCGCTGTTCCGGAGATAGAGCTTCGGGTCAACCTCGGATTGGAGGAGCTCAGGGAGCTGTACGGGAAGGCCCGCATCTTCTGGCATTTCAGCGGGCTGGGACAGCGCGATCCGGCGCGGATCGAGCACTTCGGCATGACCACCGTCGAGGCCATGCAGAATGCGTGTGTACCAGTGGTGTTCCGGGGTGGGGGGCAGACGGAGATCGTTGAGGACGGCATCTCCGGCACCCTGTTCGATACGACCCGGGAGCTGCTGGATCACACCCGCGGCCTGATGAAGGATCCACCAAAGGCTGAGGAACTCGCCAAGTCCGCGCATGCCCGGGGACAGACATTTACACGGGAGGTATTCACCGAAAAGATCCGGGGACATTTCCTCGGGATCCTCCGGGAATACAGTTTCGAAGAGATAACCGGGGACTAACCCAGGGTATCCAGAGCCTTGGTGTTGTCGTTGGTCTGGATGACCATCAGTACCCTGCCGGTCCCGGCAGAGGAGCAGTAGCAGTACTTCACCTCGATCACCGCATTCCCCAGGAGGGCGCCGATCTCGGCGCCTGCGCCTATACGATCTCCGATGAGTATCGTGACGACTTCGTTGGTGTCAACAGTATATCCTAACGCCTTGAGGGATTTTTCCGCTTTCTGGTTATTGGAGGTCACGAGGTAAAAGATTCCCCTGTCTTCCTCTGCAGAGGCATTGACCGCCCTGAGGTTGACTCCTGCGTTGGCCAGCGTGCCCATGACACGTCCCAGGATTCCGGGCTCGTTCGGTGTGATCACATGCAGTTCGGTTTCTTTCCTGACTTCGTGCACTTTCGCAACTCCTCTTGGCTGTAAGGCTGAATTATACCAGAAACCGGAGGGAAATTCATCTAGTGGCGCGTATTGCGTTTTTAAGACCAGGTTTTATAATGGGAGCCTATGAAAGACCTGCGGCTCGCGATCATCGACAACGCTATAGATCATTCGGTCTACACGCCAGTCGAGCACTGGCGGAAACACCTGCCCCTGCAAGGCGAGGCTTTCCACGCTCCATCGGGAGAGCTGCCGGACCTGGACAGCGGATACACACATCTGATCCTGACGGGTTCCGAGGCCTCCATCGTGGAGCGGGAATCCTGGGTCGACAGGGAAGCGGCGCTCGTCCGAAAAGCCGAGGCAGAGGGGCTGGCTATGCTGGGGAGCTGCTGGGGCCACCAGCTGCTGGCGCTGGCCCTTTCCGGTCCGGGCCATGTCCGGCGAAGTGAGGTGCCGGAGATGGGGTGGCTTCCGATCGACATCCTGATGAGGGACAGCCCTTTCCTAGGACAGGCGGAGAGTTTCTACGCCTATACGGTCCACTTCGACGAGGTGATCGACCTGGGCCCGGAGTTTCGCATCCTGGCTGCCACTCAGCGGTGTCCTGTCCATGCTTTCCAGCTGGAAGATCGGCCGGTTTGGGGTGTGCAGTCCCACCCCGAGATCGACATCGCAGACGGGCGACTGCTGTTCCAGAGGTTCCTCGATCAGGGCGGGGAGTCATCCCACCTTTTCCGTACCGCGCTCGGCTCCCCAGAGAGAGACAGCGGAACCATCCGGAGCATCGTGCAGGCGTTCCTGTCTTTTTCTCAGTCAAAACTTGACAAAGAGGAATAATTATCATTTATATATGTATACCTGTTTACCGGGACAATCCGCTGTTTTTCAGGGCATCATTTCCGGTGTATTAAAGGAGGAGACATGAACACGAAAAAAATTCTGGCACTCGCATTGGGACTGCTCGTCCTTTTTTCCATGAGCACTCTGGCCGAGACCAAGAAGTTAAAGCAGATCGGACGCTATACGCTGGTCCGCATCAAGGGAGAGGTCCCCACGTCTGAAGTGATGAAAACCCTCGTCGACCGCTATGCGGGAGATATCAAGTACGGATTCGACCTGGCCGGCTTCGGCGATCTGTACCTTCCGTTTATGGATCAGATCAGATCGGAGACTTTCAAAGAGGGTGAGCTTTCCATAGGACAGCATATACCCTGGATGCTCTTTCGTTCAAAGGCAAAGGTCAAGATCGTCAAGGACCTGGAGTGGGCGGGCAACGCGCCGCTCCCGATTTTCGTGTTCACGGTCGAGAAGGACTACAAATACTACGATTTCATGATGCCCCGGGCCTGCGGCAATATCTCCTTCCTGAGAACCCGAGAGGCCCCCCCGCCTCTAGCCACATGTGACATCCAGGTGGACCCGGTCAAGGCCAATATCAACGACCCCATCACGGTCGACATGAGCGGCTCTCTGAATGCCTCCTCCCTGGAGATCGAGGTCCTTGGCCCGAACGGGCAGGTGGTGGCCACGAAGACCCTGACCCCGGATTCTCCGCGCTGGCAGACCAAGTTTGCCGATCCGGGTGAATACGTGTTCAAGGGCAAGGCCGTAAATGTTGCGGGCAAGGCGTCCACCAATGCCTGTGAGGCCAAGACCTATATCAACTTCCCGCCCCTGTGCAAGATCTGGTCCTCCTGCATGCCCTGCCCGAATTACGTGGGCCGGCCCATCACCTTCGACGCCTCCAATTCCACCGATCCGGACGGAGAGGTGGCCAAGGTGGACTTCGAGATCAAGGACGAGATGGGGACCCTGGTCGATACGTTTTCCGATCGGGAGAAGCCCTTCAGTATGGAAAAGGTGTTCGAGAAGCCCGGGATCTACACCATCACGGCCGTTGTGACCGACGATTTCGGCGCCATGTCCGAGCCCTGCAAGATCGAGGGGCTGGAGGTCACGCAGAAGAAGCTCTTCGGGGCGCTGCACGTAGGCCCGTTCTTTGCTAGAGGGAGTCACGGCGAGTATATCGGCGGCAGGCTCGGCATCTACTACTGGTTGATTCCAGGAAAGCTCGATGTCATGGCTAATGTAGGCGGCGAGTTCGCCCTCAAAGACGAGCCGTGGAAATCGCTGGCCATGGGGGACGTCCTGCTTAACTACCATTTCGGGCCCTTCTTCCTCGGCGGTGGTGCCGGCTTCGTAACGGCGGTCAAGGAAACCCGGGACGCAGACTTTGACCTCCTGGGCAACCTCGGTTTCGATGTTTTCAACAAATGGACCACCATCGGATCGATCTACGGCCAGGTGCGGTGGCCCATCGGCACGGACCGCACCTTTTCTGATAACCACAAGCTCGAGATCGGCTTCCGCCTGCTGTTCTAAGGCTGCGTAACGCTGGATATGTAAAGAAAAAGGGCCGGGGCGAGTCCCCGGTCCTTTTTTTTTGGCAAGTGAGGAGATTAAACGTATATGAAGATCGTTCTGATCGGGGCTGACGGCCAGCTCGGTACGGATCTCCTGGCCTGCCTTCGTGATTCACACGAGGTCCTGCCCTGGACCTATCCGGGCGTGGACATCACCCGTCCGGAGGAACTGCGCGAGCGATTGATGGACCTGGCGCCGGATCTTCTCATCAACACTGCTGCCTACAACCGTGTGGACGACGCAGAGCAGGAGCCCGCCGCTGCATTTTCCCTCAATGCGCTTGCGGTCCGGGAGCTGGCAATCCTCTGCCGCGACTCGGGCGCGGCCCTCATGCATTTCAGCAGCGACTATGTGTTCGACGGCTCTGCCCGGACGCCGTACACGGAAGATGATGCGCCGAATCCCCTGAGTGTATACGGAGTCTCCAAGGTTGCCGGGGAGCACTTCGTCAAGAGTATTCTTTCGAAGTATTATCTGGTCCGCACATGCGGGCTCTACGGAACGGCCGGCTGCTGGGGCAAGGGCACCAATTTTGTCGACACCATGGTTCGTCTGGGCCAGCAGGGGGGGGCCATACGGGTGGTGAACGATCAATGGGTGACCCCCACCTCCACATTCGAGCTCGCACTTCATCTGAAAGACCTGATAGAGAAGGAGAGCTTCGGGCTCTACCACATGACCAACACAGGGGAGTGTACCTGGTTTGAATTCGCCCGGGAGATCTTCCGCATCCTACGCCTGGATCCCGAGCTCACCGATGTAGATACCGATGCCTTCGGATCCCGAGCGCGGCGCCCCGCTTATTCCGTGCTGGAGAACCGCAATGCCGATCGGATCGGCCTCCAGGCCTTCACTTCCTGGGATAAGGCACTCCGGGAATACCTGGTCCGCAAGGGGCACGTCAAGGGGGAGTACTGAGCCTGAGACCGGATTTTGGGGTCAAGAGGATGGTGGCAGAGGGAACGCCAGGCTAGAAGAACTTGCCGAGCTTGTTGATCTCCTCATTGTAGTACTTGCGATAGAGGATCTCCCATTCCCGGCTTCCTTCCTTGATTGGTTTTTTCTGGGATTCGATCTTTTCCGAGGCCTTTTTATCGATGAGGCCGTAGAGCGTCATCTCGTCCTCGATGGAACGGACGATGGTCAATCGGATCTCATTGGGCTCTTCCAGGAATTCCACTTCATCATCCTCAAACAGGTCCTCGAGGATCCTCCTCGATAGGTAGTTGATTTTTTCTCTGGAAAGCCGGATGCTCATAGGACGATATTCTTCTCTTTCGCCAGTTTGGTCTTGATCATCTTGAACATGGTCTGATACTCGATGTTTTCGCGTCGGATCTTTTCCATGTGCTGGTTCAAGATCTCTCTGACCTCCTGGTCCAGTTTGTCTTCGTTCATAAACTCTTCGGTGATGAGATTGTTGGTGGTTTCGACAAGCCGGTTCTTATTGTCCGCGATGATCATCTCATCCTTGAGCAGATTGCGGACGATGGAGAACGCCAGATGCTCGAGCTGCAGCTTGTTCAATCTCATGGTCCCCATACCATACACTACAAGCATGCAAAATTCAAGCCCTGGAAAGGGGGACAATCAGGCTGAAAATCGGGGAAAAGGAGACGCAACAAGGCAGGCACAAAACCCACCATATCCCGAGCGAAAAGGGAGGCTCAGTTTTCCCTGGAAGTCAGATAGAGGGAAACAAGAAAGCCCCCGATACAGATCCCGAAGATCAGGATCATCATGAGGATTGCTTCAATTGTCATTGTCGTTCACCACGAAACGTCGAGTCAGAAACCGGTTGAGGAGGATGAACACGGTCAGGGCGACGGCCCACTGGAACAGCACGGTCCCGACCGAGCTCCGTGACAGGATGTTGAGCCAGTTCCCAGGGTCGCCCTTATAGCTGTCCCAGAACCACCAGAGGAGCATCGCCACGATCTGAACAGGGAGAAAAAATTTGATCAGGAAATCGAATGCCTTGCCCAGCTTGATCTTGTGACCCGGCTGTGTGATGATCTCCTCCCGGAATTTCTTGGGACCGATCTTCAACACCATGAAGATGAAAAACGATCCGCTGACCAGGAGCCCGAGGCCCCAGACGTGGTCCTGATTGTTGAAAAAGCCTAGGCTTATCGCGGAGGGAAGACCCAGAACAAAGCAGGTTGCCCCCACGATCAGGACCGCCTTCTTGCGGGAAAATTTCCCATCCATGAAGATCCGTGTTATCAGCTCGAGTTGGGCTATGAGCGAGGAAAAGGCGGCGAAACACAGGGCCAGGAAGAAGAGGGCGAGGAAGAAAGAGCCGGACGGGATCTGTGCAAAAAGGTTGGGGATCCACTTGAAGGTGAGGCCCTCGTTTCCCTGGCGCATGATGTCCATAACCTTCTCCTGGGCCAGGTTTTGTCCATGGAAGAACGAAAATACCGTGGGGATCACGGCCAGGGCGGCCAGGAGAGAGGCCAGGTTGTTGCCGAAACCCAGGGTGGCTGACGTCACGACCGGGTTCTCCTTCTTCCGGGAGTAGACGGCATAGGTGAGCAGCAATCCCCACCCGGCCCCGGTCGACCAGGCGGCCTGGCTGGCCGCATTCAGCCAGAGGTCCAGGTTGCCCAGTTGAGAAAAATTGGGAGAAAAAAGGAAGTTCAATCCTTGCGATGCGCCGGGGAGCGTGAGGGCTCGTGCGGCCGCTACCAGCAGTAGAATGAAAAGGGAGGGAATAAGGATCCGGTTCGCGCGCTCGATGCCCTTGATCACACCGAAGAAGATGATGCTGCAGCCGATGAAGATGGCGGCGAAATGGAATATGATCGGCTCCCAGGAAGAGGTGAATCCCAGCCAGAAACCTTCGGGATTTTTGTCCACCAGCCCTTGGAAGCAGGTGGCCAGGAAGTACTTCAGGCACCAGCCTGTGACGACCGCGTAGTAGAAGGTGATGGCGGCCGTGACGAAGGCTACCCAGGTGCCCATCCAGGCGAATTTCTTACCCATTATATTGGCGAAGGAGCCGATCACTCCCTGGCGCGTCTTCTTTCCTACAGAAAGTTCTATGGTGAGGAGAGGAAATGCCCAGATAAACAGGAAGAGGAGCCAGACCAGCATGAAGGCTCCGCCCCCGTACTGGGCCGCGATACGTGGGAACCGCCACATGTTGCCCGTCCCCACGGCCATCCCGAGGCCCGCGAATATGAGCCCCCAACGCGAAAAGGATTCTTTTTTGCTCATTTTATGTTCCTCACTTTACTTGTCGGCTTCGCCTGTGTCAACAACCAGGAATGGATGGAGCCCACCCTGGCCGGGGGGCCTGCGTGCGAAGGCCAGGAGGCGCCCTCCTTCGCTGAACAGGCGGAACACCTGCTCTCCTTGAGGTCCGGCAGCCGCTCCGGGGATTTCAGATTCGAATATCCTGGCTATGTGTTGGGGGGCGACCAGGTTGCCGTGGTTGGCCAGGGAGGTCCCTTCCTCAGTCAGGATGAGCCTGGGAAACTCCGGCAGCAGCTCTTCTATGGGGAGGAGGAAGGCATGGACATCGCCGGCATTTTTCAGCCGCGAGATATCCTCCAGGCTGTGGGCATCCTCCAGACGGAACCGACCGACCTCCGTCCGGACAAGTCGAGCTAGATGCGCGCCGCAGCCTAGACTCTGTCCCAGGTCATGCGCCAGTGAGCGGATGTAGGTCCCGGAGGAACAGCGAACTCTAAATTCGATGTCCGGTGCTGCATAGCTCAAGCAGAGGAAGGCTTCTACGGTTACATTCGAAGGGTTCCGAGGCGTGGGCTGGTTGGCCCTCGCAAGCTTGTAGAGGGGCTGTCCCTTGTACTTTTTGGCTGAATAGGGAGGGGGGAGCTGGGAGATCGAACCCAGGAAATCCTCCATGGCCGCCTCCAGCCTGCTTTGCTGCGGCCACGCGGTGGAGGGAGTTGAGGTCGGCTTACCCTGGGAATCATAGGTGTCCGTGGAGAACCCCAGGCGGATCGTGCCCTCGTATGCCTTGTCGAGCTTGGAAAAGAAGGGGAACAGCCGGGTAGTGGAGCCTATGGCCAGCATCAGCAGTCCGGTGGCCAGGGGGTCCAGGGTGCCGAAATGACCGGTCTTGTTGCCTGGAAGCAGGGAGCGTATCTGCTTGACCACATCATGGGAGGTGACTAGAGGTGGCTTCCTGGTCAGGATGAGGCCGTCCATGCTGAAAATTTCCAGCGCCGGATCCATGGGGGGCGCTGTCCCCTTCAAATCTGTCCGTTCTCTCTGAGAATACGGTTGACTTCGGCCGGGATGTTCCGGATCAAGGTTTCGTACTTCCCGGTTACGGTAAATCCGGCCGCGTGGAGGTGTCCACCGCCGCCGAAGTGTTCGGCTATCGCGGCCGAATCGGCCGAGGCCTTGGACCGGATGCTCACGCGGAATGTGTCCGGCTGCATCTCCTTGAAAAAGAGGACCATGCCGGCTCCCTTGATGGATCGGGCGAGTGTCGTGATGTCTTCTGTATCGATCTCTTTCAAATTCAGTTCGTCGAGGAACCGCTTGAACATGGTGATCACTGCGATCTTTCCTTCCTGAATCATGGACAGGGTGGAGAGGACCTGTCCCATCAGCTTGACCTTTTCCCAGGGATTGTTGTTGAAGAGCATCTCGGTCACCTGGATGGGCACGGCCCCGTGTTTGACAAGCTGATAGCTGATCTTGAAGGCTTCCTCATTGGTGTTGGAAAACTGGAAGGAACCCGTATCGGAAACGATGGCGCTGTAGAGCTGGGTGGCGATCCTCGGTGTCAGGGTGATCCCCAATTCTTCGCCCAGGTGAAAGATCAGGCAGGCCACGGCCGGCGCCTCCGGATCGACCCAGTTGATGTCCGCATAGTGGTCGTTGGAGTAGTGATGGTCGATGTTGATCTTGAAGTAATGTTCGAGATCGGTTTGGCCCGAGCGCGAGACGTTGGCACATTCCAGCAGGATGACGCAGTCATAGGCGCCGTCGTGCGGCATCTCTCCGATCCGTATCCTGTCCACATCCGGAAAGCTGTTGAAAGGGAAGGGGAGTCGGTCCTTGATATAAAGATCCATCTCCTTGCCCAAAATCTCCCCCATGAAATGCAAGGCCAGGCTGGTACAGATGGAGTCGCCGTCCGGTCTCAAGTGAGAAAGGACAGCGATGCGGCGGCTCTCCAGGATCTTGTCTTTGATCTGTCTGATCGCTTCAGTGCTCATTTTTGCTGATGCCGTTCAGGAGCTGGTCGATCCGGTTTTCGTAGCCCACCAGAGGGTCCAGCGAAAAAATTAGTTTCGGATTATACTTCAATTTAGAGCGGGAGGCAACAGATTTTCTGAACGTACCCTGCAGGTCGAGGAGGCGCCCCAGCACGGCATCCCGGTCCTCTTCGTCGAAGACGCTGACGAAGACATGAGCGGTCTTCAGGTCTTTGGATATTTCCAGGCGTGTGATCGTCACGAGGCCCGCCTCCGAGCCCTGGAAGAGGCTGATGAGCTGAGCGCTGAGGATCTCTTTGACGACCCGCCCTACTTTTTTCTGTTTGAGGCTTTCGTTCATGCGATTTTTCAGAGATAGGAGATGTCGGACTGCAGGATCTCCCCATCGATCGTCTCCTCGATATCTCTGAGGATCTGGTTCAGCGTTTTTTCGACAACGCTCTTCTGGCTGTTGAGGGTCACCATGCCGATGAGTGAACGCTGCCACTTATCCTGGAAATCTAGCTCCGAGACCGCAACGTTATGCCGGCTTTTCAGCCGATCCTGCAGCCCTTTGAGCCGCTTCCTTTTTTCCTTCAGGGAGTGGGAATAGGGGAGGTATATCTCGAGCACCAGGCAGCCGATGATCATGGATATCAGAGCGTCTCTCTTAAAGTTCCGTGCGTGCCACCTTCTCGGTGATGTAGGCCTCTATGATGTCACCCTCCTGGACCCCCTTCCTTTCAAGGCCGATGCCGCACTCCAGGTCCTTTTTGACTTCCGTGACATTGTTTTTCAGGTGTTTCAAGGAGGAGATGCGGCCTTCATCATACATGACTTTTTCTCCGCGCAGGAGGCGGACGTTCGCGTTGCGGGTGATCTTGCCGTCCACAACCAGACTCCCGGCGACTTCCCCCACGCGGGGGATGTGGAACACACGCTTTACCTGTGCCCGGCCGAGGTAGGTCTCCTTGATCTCAGGTTCCAGCAAGCCGATCATGGCGTTCTTGATATCATCCATGAGCTGGTAGATCACGGTATAGGTGCGGATCTCGACGTTTTCATTTTTCGCCAGGTCCAGGATGTTCTGCTGAGGCTTGAGGTTGTAGGCCAGGATGATGGCATTGGATGCCGATGCCAGGACAACATCCCGTTCCGTGACGTTTCCGGTGGCGGAATGCAGCACCTTGACCGAGACCTGCTCGGTGCTCAGGTTGGGCAGGATGTCGTTCAAGGTGTCGACGGACCCATGCACGTCCCCTTTGATGATGAGAGAAAGCTCTTTGTTTTCTCCGCCCTCCATCGATTTGAAAAGCTGGTCCAGGGTGAGGTGCTCCTTCTTCTGCAGCGGGACATCCGCCTCGACCAGAGACTGCCTGAATTCGACGATGTGTTTGGCAGTATCCAGGTCTGTAACAACTTGGAACAGGTCTCCCGCTTGGGGAACATCTGAGAATCCCATGACCTCGACCGGCATGGAGAGCCCGGCTTCCTTCAGGACCTTCCCATGCTCGTCGAACAGCGCCCGGGCCTTGCCGTAGCGCGTGCCGGAGATGAAGGCGTCTCCGTTTCGCAGCGTGCCCTGCTGGATGATGACGGTGGCCAGCGGCCCCTTCTGGGCATCCATCCGGGCTTCCAGCACGACTCCCTGGGCGGGGACATTGGGATTCCCCTTGAGCTCCAGCATCTCGCTGATGAGCCCGACCATCTCGAGGAGTTCCTTGAGATTCGTCTTTTCCTTGGCAGAGACATCGATGCTGACGACATCTCCTCCCCAGTCCTCGACCAGCAGGCCTTCCTTGGAGAGCTGCTGTTTGGCTTTTTCCGGATCGGCTCCAGGCATATCGATCTTGTTGATGGCGATCAGGATGGGAACATCCGCGGCCTTGGCGTGATTGATGGCTTCCTTGGTCTGCGGCATGACGCCGTCGTCGGCCGCGACGACCAGGATCACGATGTCCGTGGCATTGGCTCCCCGGGCCCGCAGCTGGGTGAACGCTTCGTGACCGGGCGTGTCGATGAATGTGATCGAGTCCTTCTTGTGCTTCACGCGGTAGGCGCCGATGTGCTGCGTGATGCCTCCGAACTCCTTATTGACGAGGTTGGATTCCCGTATGGCATCCAGCAGAGTGGTCTTGCCGTGATCGACGTGCCCCATGATGGTCACCACCGGGGAGCGGGGGACGAGTTCATTGGGATCGGACAAGGCCAGCTGCTCGATCTCATCTTCCACAGAGGTGATCTCGATGGCGACGCCGGATATTTTTGTGATGAGGGTACCGATATCTTCGGTGATATCGTGGTTGACACCCACCTCGATGCCCTGTTTGCGGAGGGCTTCGATCAGGTCTTTTGCGCGCACGCCGAGGTTGTCGCAAAAGTCCTTCAGGTTTGTACCTTCCCTGATCTGGGCCTTGGGAGTTTCATTGTTTTGGTCGTTGCTGCTCATGATTTCTATTTTCCTAATCGCTTTTGATCTCGATCTTCCATCCCACCAAGCGGGAGGCCAACCGGACGTTGGTGCCTTTTTTACCTATGGCCAGGGAGAACTGATCCCTCCCGACCTGTGCCAGAAGTATTTTCCTGTCACTGTCAACGATGTTCACATCCAAAACCCTGGCCGGGCTGAGCGCAGACTTGGCATAGGTGCGGGGATCGTTCGACCATTCGATGATATCGATCTTTTCCCCTCCCAGTTCCTTGCTTATCGCGAGGATCCGGTTTCCCTTGACGCCGATGCAGGCACCGATCGGATCGATGTCTTGGTCTCTCGAGGCCACCGCCACCTTGGCCCGCTCTCCCGTCTGCTGGACCAGCTGACGGATCTCGATGTTCCCGTTTGAGATCTCCGGGATCTCCAGTTCCAGCAGTTTAGCCAGAAAACGGGAGTCGGCGCGGGACACCATGACCTGGGGCCCTTGGGCCTCCCTGAAGACATGGGTGATCACGGCTTTGACGCGGTCGCCCCTGCGGAACTCATCGGACTCGAGTTTTTCTCTCTCCGGGAAGAGCGCCTCGGTCTTGTGGACGTCCAGGATCATGTTTTTGTTAGCCTCTGTGCGCCGCAGCACTCCCGTTACGATCTCACCGATCCTGGGAGCGAACTGCTGATAGACACGATCTTGTTCTGCATCCCGGACTTTTTGAAAGATCACGTGTTTGGCTGCCTGGGCAGCGATCCTGCCGAGAGTATCGGTGGGCATGTCGATCTCCAAAATTTCCTCGGGAACCGCGTCCGGCTTGATCCGGAGCGCCTCCTCCAGTGAGATCTCGGTGCCGGGATCCTGGGGCTCTGCCAATACTGTTTTCCTGGAAAATACCCTGAGGTTGCCCTTCTCGGGATTGAAGTCGATGTGGATCTCTTCGTTGTGTGAGAAATAATTCTGAGACGCCACACGCAGAGACTCCTTGATGGCATTGACGATCACTTGTGCTTCGACACCGCGCTCACGGCTGAGCTGCTGGATGGTATTCCACACTTTGACTTTCATGATCGCGATCTCATTTGTTTTGTTGCTGCTCTCGGCCTGACACTGGATTGAACAGGGGGGAATTATACCCAAAATTCCCACCAAAGGCAATGGGGGGGGCTACATGAACAGAGGGGCGAATACCAGGCTGACCACAGCCATGAGCTTGATCAGGATGTTCATGCTGGGGCCCGAAGTGTCCTTGAGGGGATCCCCCACCGTGTCGCCGATGATGGCTGCCGCATGGACATCGGTCCCCTTGCCACCGAGATTGCCTTCTTCGATCCACTTCTTGGCATTATCCCAGCTGGCTCCGGCATTGGCCATGAAGATGGCAAGCAGGACTCCGGTGGCTGTGGCGCCGGCCAGGAAGCCTCCCAGAGCTTCGGCGCCGATGAAAAATCCTACCATCAGGGGCGCGAGCACAGCCGTGAGACCAGGCAAGATCATCTCCCAGAGAGCACTGCGGGTCACGATGTCGATGCAGCGATCGGAGTCGGGTTTGGCCTCTCCCTGCAGCAGTCCCTTGATCTCGCGGAACTGCCTCCGGATCTCTACCACCATTTTATTGGCTGCCCTGCCCACGGCCTTCAAGGTCATCGCGGAGATGGCGAACGGCATCAGAGCCCCGAGCAGGAGGCCCACGACCGTGTTGACAGAGATCAGGTCGATGTGTTCCAGGCCCACTGTCTTCTGGAAGGCCGAGAACAATGCCAGGGCGGTCAGGGCGGCCGATCCGATCGCGAATCCCTTGCCGATGGCAGCGGTTGTGTTGCCGCAGGTGTCCAGGCGATCCGTGATCTTGCGGATATCTTCACCCGCACCGGACATCTCCGAGATCCCGCCGGCATTGTCTGCGATGGGGCCGTAGGAATCCGTGGTCATAACGATCCCGATGGTGGCCAGCATGCCCACAGCGGAGAGGGCGATGCCGTAGAGGCCGGCCAGCTTGAAAGAGATGAAGATGCTAAGGGCCAGGGTCAGCATTGGGGGGATCGTGCTCTCGAAACCAATGGCCAGCCCCATGATGATGGTCGGGGCTGCCCCGGTCTCGGCGGTGCGTGCGAGCTTTCGGACGGGAGGGCCGGCAGTAAAAAATTCGCTCTCCAAGCCGATGAAGGCGCCGGCCAGCATCCCGCAGACCACGACAAAGAATACGTTCATGTCGGCGACCACGGCCTGGATCACGAAGTAGGCTCCGATCAGGAACAGGGCCCCGGCGAAGTAGTAGGTGTTGCGCAGAGCCGACTGGGGATCCATCCGCTTCATGAGTTTCATGGAGAACACACCCAGTACCGAACATATCAATCCGAGGGAGATCAGCAGAAGCGGCAGGGACATGTAGTTGAGTGCCGGGGTCATGGTGGCTCCCAACGCCATGGAGGCGATGACGGAACCTACATAGGATTCAAAAAGATCCGCCCCCATGCCCGCCGTATCTCCCACGTTGTCGCCGACGTTATCGGCGATGACACCCGGATTTCGGGGATCGTCTTCGGGGATGCCCGCCTCGATTTTGCCTACCAGGTCGGCTCCTACGTCGGCGCTCTTGGTATAGATGCCGCCTCCTACTCTGGCGAACAGGGCAACGGAACTGGCGCCCATGGCGAATCCGTTGATGATGAGAGGGTCTTTGGTGAAGAAGAAGATAATGCCGATCCCGGCGACACCCATGGCTGCTACAGACATGCCCATGACAGCGCCACCCTGGAACGCCAGGGAAAGTGCCGAGCCCAGCCCCCCGCGTTTTGCCGCCTCGGTGGTCCGGACCGCCGCACGCGTGGAGGCTTTCATCCCTATGTATCCGGCGAACATGGAGCAGAACGCACCGGTCAGGAAAGCCAGCGCCGTGTACAGCGTGAACAGGTTCCAGAGCAGGAAGAAGACCACGGCCACGAAGAGGCCGATGTAGGAATATTCCCGGCGCAGGAACACCATGGCTCCGGAGTGTATGGCTTCGGCGATCTCTTTCATTAGAGGAGAACCGTCGGGGGCACGTTTGACCGTGAAATAGAGCAGGAGCGCGAACAGCAGCCCCAGCAAGCCCAGGACAAAAACGTAGGGTGTCACATCCAGTAAGAACATTTTACCTTCCCTTGATAACCATCACTCGATCGCGGGCCCTCTTCCCAAGACCCTAAGTTTAAGACAATCGAACCATGTTTTTGATTTGGAGTTTTTACCATAAATAGTTCGGCTTTGCAACCAGGAGGGATCATGGTGATGGAATTTCCGCGGCCAGCCGGCCTCTCAAGGAATAGGGACCGAATTCCGTGACCTCGACCAGGACGAATGTCCCGGCCGGATTCATTGGTGCGGAGAAATTCACGACTTGATTGGCGGCATTGCGGCCGGAAAACACGGAGGCGTCCTTCTTGCTCGGTCCCGTGCACAGAACTTCTATTTTCCGCCCCTTCAGCGACCGGTGTTCCTCCAGCTGGATCTGCTTCTGCAGGTCCTGTACTCGAGAAAGCCGCTCCTTCTTTTCCTCAAGCGGGACCGTGTCGGGGAGGTCCCGGGCTGCGGAGGTGCGCGGCCGAGGGGAGTACCGGAACGAAAAGATGTTTGTGAAGCGCACGCGCTCGAGTATCCGCATCGTATCTTCGAAATCTCCGGGGGTTTCTCCGGGGAAACCCACGATGATGTCCGTGCTCAGCGCGATGTCCGGCATGAGGGACCGCAGCATGCTGATCTTGTCCAAATACTCGGAGCGTGTGTAACCCCGTTTCATGGCCTGGAGTACGGAGTCGGAGCCGGCCTGAATGGGCAGGTGCAGCTGATGGCACACCTGAGGTGTCTCGAGCATGGCCTGTGCCAATTCGAGTGAAAAATCCTTGGGATGGGAGGTTATGAATCGGATCCAGCTGATGCCGGGGATCTCCCCGAGCTTGCGCAGAAGGGTGGGGAAGTCGGTTTCCAGTTCCGGATCCCGGTAGACATTGACGTTCTGCCCCAGCAGCTGGATTTCCCGGTAACCCTTGCCGGCCAGTTCTCCGGCTTCTTCCAGTATCTGTGCGGCGGGCCGAAACTTCTCCCTTCCCCTGGTAAAAGGCACGACGCAGTAGCTGCAGAAGTTGTTGCAGCCCTCCATGATGGTGATGTACCCGCTGATTCCCCTGGAGCGGTAGGCGGTCGGGATCTCCTGCCAGGCGGAATGCCATGCCGTGGCGGCCTGTGGACGGACTCGGCTTTTTTCCAGGAGTCTGGGCAGGGAGGTGTAGTTGTCCGGGCCCACGATCAGGTCCACGAACGGATACCGCTTCAATATCTCTTCCCGATACAGTTGGGCCACGCATCCGGTGACCGCGATCTGAAGTGGGCGTGCCTGTTTGAGACGCTTCAAGCGGCCCAGGAAGGAGTAGACCTTGTCCACGGATTTGGAACGGACCGCGCAGGTGTTGATGAGGACGATGTCACTCTCTTCTACAGACGGCGCCGCCTCGGCACCGGAGTTCAGGAGTAGGCCGGACATGTGTTCGGAGTCGTTCTCGTTCATCTGACACCCGAAGGTGTGGACGAAGAATCGTGCCCCCTGGAGTTTTGGGGAGCCGGTGAAGGGCACCGGGGAGCTTTGAGTTCTAGGCATGGCGGATAAAACTAGGGGCGAGAGAGTAGGTCCTCAACGATCTCCGCAGCGCTCCCCACGAGCCGTGGGCAGAGGTCCCGGAAAAGTCCGGCCTCTTCGGCTTGTGTGTGTTCGGCGGGATCGTCCAGCCTGTATCCCAGCAGCTCACGACACTGGAGCGTTCCATGAGCCGCCGTAAACCGCTCGATGAATTCGCGCATGAGCGCATATGTCCGGTCCCGCGCCTCCGAATCCTCAGGGCGGGTCCGCCCATGCTTGAGTCCGATAGCCAGGTAGGCTCCGGTAACGGCACCACAGGTTTCGCCGCGCTGCGCCATCCCACCCCCAAACGGCTGCGCTATCTTCAAGGCGGTCTCCCGGTCCATCCCAAAGGCTTCACTGAAGGCCGCCAGCACGGCTTGGGAACAGCTGAAACCGCTTTCGAATTCCATGATGGCCTTCTCTTCAGCGCGCTGAGTCATGTTTCATCTCTCCTCGATATTTTTTACTTTCTTTCTGAAAAAACGGACTTATTGTACAGGAAAACAGGGAATGAGGCGAGGGGAGAGGCGGATCTACTCCCCGGTGCAGGGCGATCCTGGATCCTTGTGGCTCTCGAGCATCTCGCCGGCCGTTTTGAGGGTAGCGGGAGTGATGTGACTTCCTGCCAGGAGGCGGGCGATCTCCTCGGTCCGCTCTGCATCGGTCAGCTTGTGTACGACCGTGAATGTCCTGTTCTGGGCCACCTTTTTCTCGATACGGAAATGGTGTGCCGCGAAGGAGGCGATCTGAGGCAGATGTGTGATGCAGATGACCTGGTGGTTTCGGGACAGCGAGCGCAGCTTTCGTGCGACGAACTCGGCGGTCCTACCGCCGATACCCGAATCGATCTCATCGAAGATCAGGGTCCTGCCCTCTTGAGAGTCCCGGCCGACAGACTTGAGGGCGAGCATGAAACGGGAAAGCTCCCCTCCCGAGGCGATCTTGCGCAGCGGCTTGATGTCTTCGCCGGGATTGGGGCTGAGCAGGAATTCCACGTCTTCTGTCCCTGAATCCTGCAGGAGGTCCGGCCGTTCCGGGTCTGTGGAGCGGGGCCGGAGCTCGATCTGAAACCGGGCCTTCTGCATGCCCAATTGGCTAATCTCTCTTTCGACCTCTTTCTCCAGCTTACGTGCCGCCCGTGTTCGCTTAGCCGACAGAGTTCCGGCCAGGCGTTTGTACTCCCTGTAGCGGCCCTCCAGCTCCTCGTCCATTTCCTGCAGGTGCTCCTGGCTCTGGTCCAATTCCGTATGCTCTGTCCGGCATTCGTCGAGGAACTTCAGGACCTCTTCCAGGCTGGGACCGTATTTGCGCTTGAGATCTTCCAGCTGTGAAAGCCGAGACTCAACCTGTTCCAGCCTCTCCGGTGATCGGTTCTGATTCTCTCGAAACTGGATGAGGTGATCGCCCAGTTCCTGGACCGTGATGGCGAAGTGAGAAACGCTATCCAAAGCAGACTTGCTTTCAGGATCGAATTCCGACAGGTGTTCCAGCAGGGGCTGGAGCTGAGCCACTTGGCTGGCCAGGGAGCTCTCTCCGCTGTAGGCGAGGCTCAGGGATTCCTCGACCCAATGGCCGATCTTTTCGCTGTTTTTCAGGATGAGCCGCTCGCCCTGAAGGTCCTCTTCCTCCCCGGCCGTGAGTCCGGCCTTCTCGATTTCCTGGATCTGGAAATCCAGGAAGTCCAGCCTCCTTTTGCGATCCTGGGAAGAGACCAGGAGATCCTGCTTGCGGCGGAACAGGCGGCGGGCCTCGGACGCGACCCTTTCAATCTCACTTCGCAGAGACATGGCCCCGGCATACATGTCCAGATAGTTCATCTGGTTCTCGGCCACACGCAGGAACACATGGTCGTTCTGGCCGTAGATATCCACCAGCGAATCACCAGCTGCCCTCAGCTTCTTGAGAGGAACCAGGGTGCCATCGAGGTAGCCCCGACCGGGCCCCTTTTCCGTGATGCGGCGCTGGACAAAGGTCCGGCCGTCCTCATCTCCGACCGGGGAAACCGTACCCTCAAACACAGCCTCGATGCTGGTCTCGCTGGCTCCAGTGCGGATGACGTCGACGGAGCCCTTGTCGCCCAGGGCCAGGCGGATGCTTTCGATCAGGATCGATTTGCCTGCTCCGGTTTCCCCGGTGAGGACCGAGAAGCCGGATTCCAGCGCCAACTCCACCTCTTCGATGGTCGCCAGATTTTGGATACACAGAGACTTCAGCATGTGTTGCCTGAGAGGACTTGCCTCTCTTTTTTCCTCACCTATTTCTTGATCGGGATCGGGACCAGGCCGGTATCCAAGTTGATGCGGCCATAACCGATATAATCATCCCGTCCGGGGTATTCTGATGAATTGACGTCGTCGGCGGTATAGCGGATGAGGTTCATGACGTCCTCGACCCCCATCCAGGGCTTTATGCTCAGTATCAGCGCCGCCATACCGGCGACGTGCGGCGCTGCGAAAGAGGTGCCTGAGGCATAGACGTACGGGGGGTAGCCTGGGGGGGTGTCCCAGACCGGCGCCGTGGTAATGATCACCTCACCAGGCGCGGCCACATCGATCTCTGACCCGAAGTTGGACTCGGGGACATGCATGTCATCCATGTCCGTGGAGGCCACCGCCATCACATAGTTGTCATAGGCGGCGGGATAGAGGACCTCTCCGCCCTTGTTACCGCTCGAGGCGACCACCACGATTCCCCTTTGGAATGCATAACGGACTGCGGCCTCAAGGTCCGGATCATCGAAGGAGCCGCCCAAACTGAGGTTGATGACATGGGCGCCGTTGTCGGCCGCCCAGAGGATCCCCTCGATCACATCGGAGTAGCTCCCCTCGCCGTCCTCATTCATGGATTTGACCGGCAGGATCATGCAGTTCCAGGCCACACCCGCGATGCCTATCCCGTTGTTGGTCTCGGCGGCCGCGACCCCGGCCACAGCGGTACCATGCCAGAAGTCGTCCGTGGCGTCGTCGTCGCCGTTGACGATGTCCTTACCGGAGGAGTACATCTTATTCACGAGATCTGGATGTGTGAGGTCCACGCCCGTGTCGATAACCGCGATAACAATACTGGAATCTCCTGTGGTCTCTTCCCATGCCGTGGTTGCGCGGATATCGGCGCTGGGAGTTCCACCCGGGCTGCCGGGAACGACTTGCCCGGTGTTCGAGAGCGCATACTGCTCCCGGAAATAGAGGTCATTCGGAGTGACGGCCACGCGCGCGATGTAGTCAGGCTTGGCATATTCCACCAATGAGTTCTGGTTCCAGACTTCCACCATTTCTTCCACTGACGAATCCTCGGGAACCTGGACGCGGTATAGATCCACGACCGGGATCCTGTACGAAGCCTGGCTTCCATAGGCTTTAGCCACGGATTGGACGTTCCGGGTTGTGAGCAGTGGACTGAATTTGACAAGGATGTGGTCTTCGGCGTAGATCCGGGCCTCTCCCGCTGCCTTGTCCATGTGCCGTGAAAGAGTTCGGTCCGAGATACGCTGCGTCAGGTCGCCCCGGATGCGCTCACGGCTCTTCCGGACCTGCTGCGGCAGGGCCTGGAGGCTTATTACGGTGAAAAGGACTATCAGGATCAACACCAACCTGTGTTTTGTCGTCATGCTTGTTCTCCTCTTCACAAAATTCGTCTAGAACACATAGGACAGGCCTGCCATCACACCCCAGTCCACGGAGCTCGAGTTTGGGATGATGGAAAGCTCCCCCCGGAGCCTCCAACCGTCAGCGGGCTCGTAGTCCAACCCCACCACTCCGTTGAATTTTCCCCGTGACTTGAAGGTTTTCTCCTGAGAACCGGTGAGGTTCTGAATCTCCTCGTCGACTTTGAACCGCCCCCAGATCTCATCGTAGGCGAAGCGAAGATAGGGATAGAGAGTGGTATAGCGGATGTAGGTGAACTGCAGACCCGCGTGGATCCTCTGCCATTTTGGTTGTGTCGTCACTGAACTGTCCACTGTCAGTCCGGGGATCTCGAAGCTCTCCTCTTTCCCATTGTAAGAGACGTATTCACCACGCAGCCCGATCTCAAAATCGCCGGTTTCCACCAACATGGCGGCCAACTCCCCACCGAACAACCAGCCTCCTGTGTTGCCCTCGACAAGCTCGAGCGAGAGCGGCAGGTCCCTACAGAATACGGTGCCGTGGTTGGAAAGCGTGTAGCCAAGGATCCCGGCCAGGGAGATCCGCTGATTGAGTTCCAGGGCCAGCCGAAAGGTGAAGAGAGAGGATTTTAGGTGTGTAATGTCCTCGGCTTCATCCGATTTGTCCCAGGCGATGGCCCGCTTGAAGTATTCGAATCCGGCGGTAGGCCTCAAGCTCAGATCCTTGATAAGGCCCGTATCCTCTTGCCCGATGGCAGGCATTGCCAAGGCTACTAGCAGAACGATGAGGCTCAAAGCGATCCTGCATTTCTCCATGTATTTGTCCTCCTAGTCCTTTGTGGTTGTTGATGTTGGCGTCATCATCTTTTTCTTTACCGGGATCTTCTCGATCTCCGACATTCTCTTCACAGCCAGGCCGGAGTATTTGCTATTGGGATAGTCCGAGATGAGCTTCTGAAAATAGGGAACACTCTGGTCGATCATATTCCCTTTGAAGTAGGCTTCCGCCAGGAAGAAGTACGCCCGGTCCATCTCGGAAAAATTGGGGAACTCTGTCAGGATCTCGGTCAGCCGGCTGACGGCCGCTTTGTAGGCGTTGCGCTTGTAATAGTGATAGGCGATTGTGAAGGAGTGCTGCGCCAGCCTCTCCTCACATGCCAAAACATTCTCCCGGGCCTGTTCCGCCTCTTCGCTGAAGGGATATTTGCTGATGACCTGCCTGAACTCGACCAGCGCCTGCTCGGTCTTGGACTGGTCTCTTCCCGCCTTCAGAGCTTTTTCGAAAAAAGAAAGAGCGATTCGGTACTGGGCATAGGCGGCCGAGGGGCTGTAGGGGAACAGCGAGATGAATTCGCGGTACTCCGAGGCGGCGATGATCATGCTGCCTTCATCCCCCTGTTTGAAGTACGAATCGGCGATGAGCAGCTTTGACCTCTGTGCGTAAAAACTACGCGGGAACGAATCGATGACCTGGCGGAGGTAGAGGCGCCCTTTTTCCGGATCCCTGTCGATCGACTGCTCGCCCAGTTCGAAGAGCTCCTGGTCCGACGTTGCATCCGGGTCGATCTCGACTTTCTTGCTGCCGCATCCCGCTCCGCTCGCGATCACGAGCAGGAGGCAGAGTGTATATATGCAGTATTTTCTCATGGTCCTGTCCTTCATTGTTGTTTGCCGTTCCGGGTGCACTCTTTTCCTAGGAGTACACGTTCCTTATCCACTTCCATTCCTCTTTCAGGCCCCCTTCCAGCGTAGTGTGGGGGGCGTAGCCGAGATCCTCGGCGGCCTTGCTGATATCTGCAGCGGTATGCGGGACATCTCCCTTCTGCTGATTTTCCCAGTGAACCTGTACCTCGCGGTCTGTGATCTCTGAGAAGAGCGGAAAGAGCTCCTTCAGGATGCGGCGATGCCCCCCCCCCACATTATAAACCTCACCGGAAATGCCCTGGTCCAGGGCCGCGAGGTTGGCGTCGATGATGTCATCGATATAGGTAAAATCGCGGGTTTGCTGTCCATCCCCAAATACGGTGATAGGCTCTCCGCGAAAGATCGCCCGGAAAAACTTGTGGAAGGCCATATCCGGCCGCTGTCCGGGGCCGTAGACCGTGAAAAACCGAAGAGAGACCGTGGGGACACCGTAATTGGCGGCGTAAAGTTGGCAGAGATGTTCGGCCGCCAATTTGCTCACGCCGTAGGGGGAATAGGGTCGTGTAGGGCTGGTTTCCCGCATGGGGAGTTCCGGACAGTCACCATAGACCGAGGAAGAGGAGGCGTACACGAATTTCTGGAGATCGGCCGCCTTGGCCGCTTCCAGCAACCGCTGCGTGGATTCGATGTTGTTCTGGGTGTAGATAGAAAAGCTCTGTCCCCAACTGGCGCGCACACCGGCCTGGGCTGCGAGGTGGAAGACTCCGTCGACCTGGTCCAGCAGCGCCGGCAGGTCGATCCGGTTGAGGTCTTCAGGCCGGAAGCTGAATCCCTCTCTTCCGATAAGCGGGGCGATGTTCGCCTCCTTGAGTTCACGGGCATAATAATCCGTGAAACAATCCACAGCCTGTACTGTGTGGCCGTCCTGCAGCAGCCTGCGGCAGAGGTGGGAGCCGATGAAGCCCGCTGCTCCGGTGACCAGGCATCTCATGCATCGTCCTTCAGTTTTTTCAATTCCCGTTTAATCCGGACCATCTCTGCGACGGGATCGGGGCTCTTAAAGATTCCCGATCCCATAACCAGCACGTCGGCTCCGTTGTTCACGAAGTCGTGCATGTTCTCGAATTTGACACCGCCGTCCACCTCGATCAGGGTCTCGAGTTTCTGGCCGGAGAGCCAGTTCCTCAACTGAGCGATCTTGGGCAGCGTAGACTCGATCAATTTCTGTCCCCCCCAACCAGGATTTACCGTCATAAGCAGGACAAAATCCAGTTCCCGGACGATCTCGTTCATGAGGTGGATCGGTGTGGCCGGATTCACGGCCAGCCCTGCTCTGCAACCCAATTCCTTGATGTGGGTCACGTCCTTATGAAGATGCGCGGTCGCTTCGATGTGAATAGAGATCCAATCGGCCCCCGCCTCCTGAAAACTGGGGACGAAATCCCTTGGGTTTTCCACCATGAGATGGACGTCTATGGGGAGCGAGGTCGAGGCGCGCAGGGCTGAGACAAGCTGGGGGCCGAAGGTCAGGTTGGGAACGAAGTGTCCGTCCATGATATCCACATGGACGACATCCGCTCCCGCCTCTTCCACCCACCGGACCGCTTCTGCGATCCTGGTAAAATCTGCTGATAAGATGGACGGAGCGAGCTGAACCATTATTTTGTGACCTCCAGGATGATGGTGTTTCCCTTTTTGATGATCTCACCCTGCCTGGGCGTCTGGTCGATGACGATTCCTGCCTCATAGCCCCGGTAGTAACGCCGGCGCACGGGCCCCAGCCTGAATCCCAGGTCTTCTAGCTGAATGCTCACCACAGCGATCCTTTTGCCCAAAAGGTCGGGCATAAGGAATTTCTGCTCTTCTTCCCCCTCACTGACGAGGAAGTTGATCTGGGTCTGGATGGGGACTTCGAGGTCTGCAAGCGGGTACTGTCCGAAGATGCGTCCTGCCGAATAGCGGCGGGAATGTACGTGAGTCACTGTCCCCGTCCTCAGCCCCGACTGGCTCAATGTCGGAAGGATCGCCTGCAGCGAGCGCCCGTGGAATCCCGGCACGGTGACCTTTTCTTTGCCCGCGCTGACGACCACACGGATTTCACTGTAGAGGGGCAGCTTGGTGTCGGGTGCGGGTGTCTGGCCGATGATCTGCCCTTTTTCGTAGCGTGTGTGCAGTTCGATCCCGCTCTGGATCAGGACGAGCTTCTGTTCCTGCAGCTCTGTGCGGGCGGCATCCATGGTCATGCCTGCCAGGTCCGGAACAGAGGCGACCTCACCGCTCTTGGTCACCCGAAAGGAGACCAGTGCGGTCAGAAAAAAGGCGTTGAGGAAAAGAAGGGAAAAGAGTAAAAGGCTATACAGCTTTTTCGGCATAATCTATGTCATCATAACCAGATATCGTTGGTTAAATCCATATTTATTAATACCACAGTTTTCAAACCAAGTAAACCGCGAAAGGATTGCCTTGGACGGGGGGGAGATTTGGACTATAATGACGAAATGAAAGAAAACCCCAAAGAGGAGATCGCAAATATGGAGCCCTACTCAGATTTTCGCAGCGACACCGTGACCCGGCCCACACCAGAGATGCGGCAGGCCATGGCCGAAGCCGTGGTGGGGGACGATGTCCTGGGCGATGATCCAACCGTCCAGGAGCTGGAGCGCCTGGCGGCCGATACCCTGGGCAAGGAAGCCGCACTCTATATGCCGTCCGGGACAATGGGAAACGCGGTGGCGGTCAAGTCCTGGACCCAGGAACTGGACGAGGTGATCGTCGAGGCCCGTTCCCACATCTACAACATGGAGTCCACGCATATGACTTTCATCGCACGGGTCAATCCGCGGCCTCTGCCTTCGCAGCGGGGCGCCATGGATCCCCGGGAAGTGGAGCGAAACATCAAGCAGGGGTCTGACCATCTACCCCGGACCTCGCTGATCTGTGTGGAAAACTCCCACAACAACTGGGGCGGTGCGATCGTACCGCTGGACAACCTGCAGGCTATCCGGGCGACAGCCGACCGCGCCGGCATCCGGGTCCACCTGGATGGGGCTCGGATGTTCAATGCCAGTGTCGCATCCGGTGTTCCGGTCCGTGAATACGCGGTGACGGCCGACTCGGTGATGTTCTGCCTGTCCAAGGGCTTATCCGCACCCGTGGGTTCGATGCTGGTGGGGCCCAGGGATTTCATAACGCACGGCCGGAGGATCCGGAAGGCTCTGGGCGGAGGGATGCGCCAGGTCGGAGTGCTGGCGGCGGCGGGGCTCGTGGCCTTGACCAAGATGGTGGATCGGCTGGCCGAGGATCATGCCCGGGCTCAGCACCTGGCTCAGGCCATCGCCACGATGCCGGGAATACGGCTCGATCCTGCAGAGGTGGAAACGGATATCCTCATCTTCGGACTCGAACATCCCGGTTTTACAGTCCCCGAGTTCCTAGAGGCGCTCAAGGCCCGCAAAATCCTGGCCCTTGCCGTGCCACAGGGGATCCGCTTCGTCACCAACAAGGATGTTGGTGACGATGACGTGGACCGCGCCATCGCCGCTTTCCGGGATCTCCTCTCCTGAAGGTTTCCCCTCCGATCCCTAATCGGCGAGGGCCTCTGCCACCAGCTGGGCGATGTCCTTGACCTGGATCTGGGCCTGGTCCTTGTCTTTGAGCCCGTCTTGCAGCATGGTCTGGCAGAATGGGCAGGACGTGACCGCGATGTCGGGGGAAGCCGAGACGACTTCCTCCGTGCGCATGTGATTGATCCGCTGTCCGAGAGATTCTTCAGTCCACATCAAACCGCCCCCGGCCCCGCAGCAGAAGCTGTGTTCCCGACATCGAGGCAGTTCCTTAAAGGTTGCGCCGTCTATCCGGCTCAGGATCTCGCGGGGCTCCCGGATGATCCCGTTGTGCCGCCCCAGGTAGCAGGAATCATGGTAGGTCAGAGAGATGTCGCCGCCCGAGTTGAGATGGATCCTGCCCTCGCGCAAGAGCTCGGCGATGAGCTGTGTGTGGTGGATGATCTCGATCCGGCCGAAGGACTCCTTGGCTTCCGCCGGCAGATCCGGGAGGAGTGGCAGCAGGGCCGGGTATTCGTTTTTAAACGTGTTATACCCATGGGGGCAGGCCGTGAGGATCCGCTGGACCTTGGCCTCATGAAAGGCCAGGATGTTCTCTGCGGCCTGCATCTGATAGAGGTACTCGTTGCCCAAGCGGCGGGCCGAATCTCCACAGCACTTTTCCGCGGCCCCAAGGATGGCGAAGTCGATGCCGGCCTTCTGCAGGATGTTGACCAGGGAGCGTGAGATCTTCTTCCCCTCCTCGTCGAACGATCCCGCGCATCCGACCCAGAAAAGGTAATCGGCACGCACGGACTCACTGAGGAGTTTGACCTCCAGGCCCTCTGTCCAGGCCGCGCGATCTGAGAATCCGATCCCCCAGGGATTGCTGTTGGTCTCCATGTTGCGGAAAAAGGCATTAAGCTCCCCGGGGAATTTGCTTTCCATCAACACCTGTCCCTGTCGGGCCCCCACGATCTTGGGGATGTGCTCGATCTCCACCGGGCATACATGCATGCAGGCGCCGCAGGTCGTGCAGGTCCAGATCTCGTCCGGAGTGAAAACCACGTCCATCAGGGCTGCCAGCCCCTCACGGTCTCCACTCAGGTATCTGGCTCGATCTTTCAGGAGGTGAGCCTTCAGGTTGAAGATGATCATCTTGGGAGAGAGAGGCTTGTCGCTGGCAAAGGCGGGGCAGGCGTCCTGACAGCGTCCGCACTCCATGCAGGCAAAGGTATCGAGAAGATCTTTCCAGGTGTAGTCGAGTCCCTTCTCGATCCCGAACACCTCGGAATTCTCGATGTCCAGGGCGGGCAGCTCACCCATGGGGGTTTCCCGGTTGACGAGCAGGTTGAAGGAACCGGCAAACATATGGAAATACTTGGAGTGAGGAACATAGACGATGAAACCGAAGACGAGCAGGATGTGCAGCCACCAGGCTATGTGAAAGTGCTGCGTGATCGTGGCTGCCGAGAGTCCACCGGTCAGGCTCTTGGCCAGGTGTCCTCCCAGGAATGCCAGGCGCTCCGATCCGGGATGGTGGGCGATGGCAAACATCTCGAAATACAGGTAGCTGACTGTCACCAGGGTTAGGGCGACATAGATGATGAGCGAGTCCATCGCGGTTGTGGCATAGGCTTTGGGGCGGATGATGAAACGCCGGAAGGCGAAAAACGCAACGCCGACCGGGACCAGGATCGCGAAGACGTTTACCATCAGGGAGAAGAGCAGGCCCAAACCCGAATCTCCGAACAGGTAAAATCCCGGGAAGAATCCCTCCAACGTGTGATTGAGGGTCATGGTATCGAAGGTCAGGGCACCGTAGAAAATGAAGACATGCATGAATCCGGAGAACACCCGCTCATTCTTCAGTGTGCATCGCTGAAGCAGGATCTTGGACAGGGCGGAGGCCATTCTCCTTCCCAGGTTCCGGAACCTCTGGTCGGGCTGCCCGGATCTGATGATCCGGATGCGTTGGACCACCGGAACCATGAATCCAAAAATAGTGGCGAGAATGATGAGGGTGAAGATTCCCTTTCCTAGTGGAGTCAGCATGGTCTCTCCTTTCTTCTTCTATATAAGTCGGCCGCCGGCAGGACCAGTGCCTCAAAACTCATAGGCCAGGCCCAAACGGAATATCCGGGGAGACTGGATCTCGGTGGCGTAGCGATCGGGATATTCGGGTCCCGTCCATACGTTCTCCTCGGTCGTCAGATTGCGGTTCATGATGTTGAAGCCATCCAGGATGACTCTCAACCGGGATGTATTTCCCAGGCGCAGGATCTTCTCGACTCTCACGTCCATGGTGTTGTTGTATTCGTACCGGGAGGCGCCCCGGGGATTTGCCTGGATGGTGAAGGGCCCCTGATTGAAGCCGTCTATGATGATCTTTCGGGCGAAGGGTTGACCGTCATAGTATTTGATGACCATGCCCAGGCGGATGTCGTAGGGCGCCAGGTAATCTATGGCCAGGCGTGCTGTATAGGCGCGGTCGAACCGTACCCTGCCTTTCGCATTGATCAGGTTGTTCGGGTTGTAGAAAAGGTCGCCGACCACCCCGTCATCATTTTCGAATTCCGTATTCCCGGGATTGGTGTGGCCGTCGGCCTGGATGGCGGTCAGGGACAGCTGAAACGTGAGGCGGTCACCGAACCGCTTGATCAGATTGAGGTCTGCACCGAAGTAGACCGTGTTGCGCGTTCCCGGTTCCATGTTCGTAAGCAGGTACGCATCCTTTCCCAGAGTATCGGGATCCTGGTTGAAGACCGTGAAGAGGAGATCGTCGTAGGTGTTGGGGATCCGATCGTCTCCGCTGTCGACATGGTATTCGGGGGTGTACGCGTCGAACGGGACCCCAACGTTCTGGTTGTGGACCACGTAGGTGGTGTTCCGGGTGAATCCGTAGAGGGAAAAGGACCAGCTCTTCCCGAAGCTGGCGCTGTAGCCGATGCTGTATTCGTCGGTGCGGGGCCTCCTGATCTCGGGATCGATGGCTCCGTACCAAGGCCCCTCTCTCCGGAGAAGTTTGCCCGCCTCTCCCCCCTGGAAAGCTCCGTCTTGGTTGGAATCGTTCCAGGCATATGCCAGGCCGGAAAGGGAAAAAGGATTGCCATAGGTGAGATAGTTGAGGGGGAGGGTGTTGTAGTAGCGGGCATAGGAAATCTTGAGGACCGTGGACTTGCTCCGAGTCATGGGGATGCTGACCCCCAGCCTGGGAGCGAGATTGAGCCAGCCGATCTCCCCCTTGCCTAACAAGCTCGAGTCCTGACCGGGGAGGGGAGTCGTGAAGGCGGACTCGCGATCAGGGACCCAGGCTTTGTTTCCGCTGAGCCCCAGGCCGGCATACACAGTGAAAAGGCCCGGGAATATCATGCTGTCCTGCGCGTACAGGTTCCAGAGACTCCCGGATTCATAGTGTTTCAGAGGCGTGTTATAGAACACCACCTCCAGCGCCCGGTCATCCTGGAAACGCAGGTGCGTGTCTTCCCAGATCTCCTTCTGAGAACTGGCTGAAGCGGTCAGCCATGAAAAGCCGTACTGCACCCGGTGGCGTGCACCCAGGAGAGATCCCAGCCACAGATCTCCCTTGAGGTCGAGCGTGAGCGATCGGCTCCGGTCCTCCGAAGCGAGCGGGGCTGAGCCGCTTGGCGTCCCAAAGAAGATATCCACGCCATGGGGACCGGGCAGGGAATCCTGGAATTCGGAAAGGAAATCCGCTTGGGCAAAGCCCAATCCCAGGCGGATGCTGTGGTTGGGTCGCAGGCGTTTGTCCCAGAGGAGCTGGGCGACTGCGAAGCGTTCGTCACGGAGGTTGGTAGCGGAAAAGGGCACGGCACGGCCCGCTCCGTAGGAGTCATGGGCCAGGGTTTGTCCGGTCCAGACGAACCTCAGCCGGCTCGTGTCTGAGAAGTGGGTGAGCCCGAGCGTGCCGGACAGCAGTCGGGACTGGTCATATTCTTGGAGCTCCGCGATGTCACGGGAAAGATCGAAGGCGGATACCGAGGCAAAAAAATGGAGCTTCTGGGGGATAAGGGGGCCAGAGACATGCGCATTGCCGTCCAGCATGTAGTGGAACCCATTGGATTCGCTCAAGCCTTCGAGTTCCAGCTGTGGCGTGATGTTGTTTGCCTGCAGGCTGTGGTTGAGATAGAAGGCGGAGATCCCTCCGTGAAAGCGGCTGCCTCCTTCCGGGGTGATCAGGTTGAGGATCCCTCCGGGAGAAACCACGTAGGATGGGAGCCCGCCGTTCATCAGCTGCGTGTATTCCAAGCCATAAAAATCGGGATAGAGGAGGGGCCGGCCCATTCCGTAGGGATCGGTCACGTCCATGCCGTTCAGACGGTAGCCGCTCTGGGTCCAGGAGGTTCCTCCCCGAACGCTGAACAGGGCCGGGATCCCGCTGTACAGCCCGCCCACATCGATCCGATTCGTAGTGGCCGATAGATCCATGTTCTCCACCAGGGCCCAAAGGTTGTGCGCAACGGGCAGGCCTTGGATCCGGTCGCGATCCAATACGGTCTGGTGGCTGTTCCAGGTATGATCCACCGCCACGCGTTTTACTGACGAGGCCTCCGGGCTTTGAGAGGGGCTGAGGATCACACTCAGATGCAGCGTCATCCCGGGTTCCAGGATCAGGTCGTCGCAGGAATAGGACCAGTATCCTTTGTGCTCGACCAGGAGAGTGAATCTTCCGGGAGACAGCCCGGGAAGCTGGAAGCTCCCTTCTCGAGAAGATTCGACTGCGATAGGAGTGGAGTCCGGGCCGTGGCGGAGGATGAGACGGGCACCGCCTAGGACCTCACCTCCGGAAGCACGCACCGTCCCCCACAGAGCTGCCTGATCCGAGGCTGCACTTAGAGGGGAGGGGAGAACGGCCCACAGTCCTAGGAGGAAAAACGCAAACACACCGGCAGAGAGCTTGGCGGCGCGCATGCTCAGGTCAGGACTCCTTTTTTTGTCTGGAAATTCCCCCTATATATGACGTTTTTCCACCGGGGTGTCAAGCGCAAATTGAGGCGCACTTGAATCACAAAATCGGATTTCCCAACGGAGAGAATTTTTACTATAATCAAAGCTTAAAAGTTTGGATCCATGAGGATAGCATGAAACGAGAACGCTTTGACCTGGGAATAATAGGAGCGGGACCGGGTGGCTATGTGGCCGCCATACGGGCCGCCCAGCTGGGAATGTCGGTCGCTCTGATCGAAAAGGATCGTGTGGGGGGGACCTGCATGAACAGGGGGTGCATCCCCACGAAGCATCTCCTGCATGAAACTCAACGTTTTTCGGATGTGAGCCGGAATCCCTTCCTGTCCGGACCTGTTTCCGAGGTGGGCTGTGACTGGCCTGCGGTCCAGGCTGAGAAACGGAAGCGCGTGGAGTGCCTGGTGAGCGGGATCGAATTCCTGCTGAAAAAGAATGGTGTGACAGTGATGCAGGGTGCCGGTTCTCTTAGAAAGGAAAACGAGATCGAGGTAGAATGGGACGGGGAAACATCGGTCCTGGAGGCGGGCCGCATCATCCTGGCAAACGGAAGCCGGCCGGCGGTGCTGCCCTTTCTGCAACCGGATGGGGACCGGATCATGACCAGCCGCGAGGCCCTGGAGCTCGAGGACATCCCCTCCCGCCTGCTGGTCGTCGGAGCCGGGGCCATCGGTCTCGAGTTGGGAACCATCTTCCGGCGCCTGGGGAGCGAGGTCACGGTCCTGGAGATTCTCCCCCAGATCCTTCCCGGTGCGGATCTGAGCCTGGCACGCAGGCTGCAGCGGATATTGAAAAATCAGGGCTTGGACATCCGGCTGCGCATGCAGATCCAGGGAGTGGACAGGAAGGAGGGGGGCGGACTCACCTTGAGCGGCACCTGCCTGAAAGACGGGAAGGCTTTCGCCCTCACCGGTGACCGCGTGCTGTTGGCTACGGGCCGGAAATCGGAATCCGGCGGCTGCGAGCACGGTGCGCTGCAGTGGGATGAAACCGGGTGCCTGAAGGTCAGCGATTCTTGGGAAACAGACGTTCCCGGTGTCCTCGCCATCGGAGACCTGACCGGCGGAAAACTCCTGGCACACAAGGCCTCCCACGAGGCCATCCTGGCGGTGGAAAATTTGGCTGGAGCCAAACATGCCCGGTCCGACCTCGTTGTTCCCATGGCCGTGTTCACAGATCCGGAATTCGCCTCAGTGGGATTGACCGAAGCAGAGGCCCGCGAGCGATTGGGAGACGGTATCAAAGTGGGGACCTTCAGCCTGCAGGCCAACGGGCGGGCATTGACACTAGGAGAGCAGGAGGGAACGGTCAAGGTGATCGCGGACCACGAAGAAAGGGTGTGGGGAGCCCACATCCTGGCCCCCCATGCCTCTGAGCTCATCACGGAGATGACCCTCGCCGTCTCACGGGGGCTCAAGCTCTCCGAGGTGGCGGACACCATCCACATCCATCCCACGTTATCCGAAGCGGTGATGGAAGCCGTACTCCACGGCAACGGCCGGGCGATCCACGCACTGAACATGTGAAAGAAGCGTCTAGATCAAGGGACCAGGACAAGAGACAAGACCGCAGCGGGTCACTTGATATAACCCAGGGACCTGAGCATTTCTAGGCTGTCTGGATCCAGCTTGACCTCCCCCTTGGACTTGCCGATCTCCTGAGCTTTTCGGATCACATCTGAATAGAGTTCCCGTACTTTTCCGTCTTCCTGAAACATGGCAGAGACATCCTGTGTCTCGGCCCGGTCTTTCTCGAGGTGGTACAGTTGGATCTCCTGACGGGAGGGAGTGAAGATCAGGTGCCAGGGCGCCCTGATCCCACCGAAACGGTCTTCCGCAGCTTCGGGTCTGTAAGTCTCCTGGAACAGGAAGCGGGAATCCGGACGATCATATTCGGGCAGGACCTGTCCCGTGTGGAAAGGGAAGGGAGCCCAGCCCATCTTTTCCATGAGGGTGGGGGCGATGTCCAGGAGGCTCACCAGCGAATGAACCCGGGCAGGCTCGACACCCGATCGGGGATCGAGCATGATCAGAGGGACCCTGAGATAGGTGTTCCTCAGGTAATGGACATGGCCGAAGTAGGCCTCGCGGCTTTCCCCCAGGTGTTCTCCCAAGCCTTCGCCGTGGTCCCCGACCAATATTATCAGGGTATTCTCCATAAGACCCAAGGAGATCAGCGTGTCCTTCAGGTGGCCGATCTCGCTGTCCAGGTACTCCACCTCGCTGCGGTAGCCCGATACGTGCTCGGAGGGGAAAAGGTTGAGATTTCCCTGGGCCGTGATGATCAATCGACGTGCTGGGCCGGGATTTTGGATCGAGAGGACCGCCTGATCCCGGAACGCGAGGATGCGGCTGTCTCCCCGTTCCAGCAGAGTGCCCTCCTCGATATCGATCTCCAGCCCAGTGCTGTCTTGGAAGAGGATGTCGTTCAGGCTTACGCGGTATTCATCCCTCTTGACGGGAAAGGGCTTCAAGCTCTCGAACTGGATCCTGTTTATTCCCGGCTCGAGATCGAATCCGAGCTCCAGATCTTCCCGCCACTGCGCACAGATCTCATACAGAACCTCTCCCCGGCAGCGAATCCGCAGGTCCGGGCCCAGTGTGGGGGGAGCATAGGGGTCGTGCGGGTCCGAGAAGTGGACCCAGAGGAAGAATCGGTCGTGTTGATTCTGTTGGAGCCAGGGTAGCACATGGTCGTTCACTTCGTGAGCGGTCCGGTACCAGCGCCGCGGATGCGCCTCATCCCAAAAAAGATCGAAACCGTTACTCAAGTTGAACCTGGAGTTCAGGACCCCCAGGGAAACGAAGGCGGCTGTCTTCGCCCCGCGCCGCTGGAAGGCCTCGGCAAGGGAGGCCCAGGCCGAGTCGGGGAGCAAGGCCTGCCCATTGTTATACGATCGGAGCCGGTGGGGGGGGAGAGAGTAGAACAGGGAGGCGTGGGCCGGCAGGGTGATCGGGATGGGTGAGAAAGCGTTGGTATACAGAATGCCCTGGGCAGCGAAACTGTCGATCTGCGGCGTCAAGGCCTTGTTCTCGCCGTAGGCCCCGATAAAATCCGCCCTTTGGGTATCCAGGGTGATCAAGAGGACATTCTGAGGGGGAGCGCCTGGCCGATCTCCGCAGGACACACAGAGGGATGCGGTGAACAGCAGGGCCATCGCTGGGCCGGATCCGAAAGGGCGCTTTCTTTTTTTTCTCACTCTTTTTTGCCTCGGTCAGGCCCCATCTCCGCGTATTCAGCGCAAATATCCCAGCGCCTTGAGCCGCTCCTCCAGTTCCTTTGTCATCCGGATCTGTTCCCGCCCCCGTTCGAGCCGGGACTTGGATCGATAGTACTCGTCGAGAAAACGCAGGACCTCGTCGCGGAGCTTTTGGGCGCGGACGGAGATGTCGGTCCTCTCGGCAGGGTCCCTGGTCAGATCGTAAGTCTCCACGGCTTCGGTCCCGTCCAGGGATCGATTTACGATGAACTTGAGGCCGTCACGGTTGGTGGCAATTTTGGCAGGGTATAGTTCCGGCATGTTCTTGTGGGCCAGGTCGCTGATGAAGACTCGGTCCGCATGACCATTCCCTGAAAGAAGAGGAATCAGGCTGAGGCCCTCGATCCCGCTCCTGCCGCCGGGGAGATCCAGCACATCGAGTACGGTGGGCAGGACATCGAGGAGGCGTACCGTGGTGGACAGCCTGCGACCGGAGTGTTGGGAGTGGGGAAATTTGATCAGCAGGGGAACCCGGATCGCCTCGTCATAGAGGGTCTGACCGTGCAGCCATCCCCCGTGCTCGGCGAATTCTTCCCCATGATCTGAGGTGACGATCAGCAGCGTGTTGTCGTAGATCCCCAGGTCTTTGAGATGTGTCACCAGGGGCTTGAGGAGCATCTCATCCGTATAGCGGATCTCTCCGTCATAGAGGGCCACGATGTTCTCCCGTTCCTCGGGCGAAAATATCCGGTTCTGTCCCTCGTCCTGCAGCAGGGAGTGCAGCGCCAAACCTGTCCACTCCGCGTCCTCCTGTTCGAGGAACATCGAGTTCCAGGGAGCGGGACTTACATAGGGATCGTGGATCTGATAGGTGTGCAGGAAGAGGAAGAACGGCCTGTCGCTGTTGTTTTTCAACCAGCGGGATGTGTGTTCGAACAGGCGCTCAACCTCATCCTTGCCCTGCGGCTGTTTGTGCCCCTTGGTGGGATTGTCATAGCGGTCGAAGCCTTTGGCAAAGCCGTAAATGCGGCTCACATATCCGCCGGCCGTGAAGCCGCAGGTCAGATATCCACGGTCCCGCAGAAGGGAGGCCAGAGAGGGGAGTGCGGCGTTGATCTTCTGGTCGTTGAAGTATACCTGGTGGCTGGCAGAGTTCAGTGAGAAAAGCAGCGAAAGGTGTGAGGGGAGGGTCCAGGGACTCTGCGCATAGGAAAACTCGAAAAGAGCACTCTCCTTGGCAAGGCTGTCGAGGGAAGGGCTCGTGTCCCGGGCATAACCATAGCAGCCCAGGTGGTCGGCCCGGAGGGTGTCCAATGAGATCAGGATCACGTTGGGACGGGAGTGTGAGCCGCTCTCGAATACGATCGGATTTTCCCAATACCCCAGTCCGGTGGGCAATTCGACTTCGGCGTCGCTCTTGCCGGAGAGGGCCTCCGTGATGAAGCTCAGAGTCACCGAACTGCCGGCATAGGAGGAAAGGTCGATGCGTGACCTCGATAACTGATCGCGTAGGGGATCGGAGGTTCGGGTGAGTTCCTGCTCATGCAGGATCAGAACCTGGCCTCCGGTTTCGGCCGTGACCTTGAAATTCACGCGCTGGCCTTCGGGGCTGCCCCAGTAGCCGAAAATGCCTGACCCAAACTCAAGAAAGGCCGAATCCGGGATGAGCAGCTCGAACTCGAACCGGCTGGGCGGGGGGGCCATGAGTGCTCTCAGAGTGAGGTCCTCCAACAGAAGTTCCTTCTTTACGTATTCCGGATTGACGGGCTGATCCGATTCATCGGCGAGATGCTCGTATTTCATCCTGTATGCTTCCGCCAGGTGATGCCGACGCCCAGAATCGTCCAGGGCTGTCAAGTACCGCACCTGGAGCTCGCTGTCCGTGAATCCCGGCTGCTGTTCGAAGGGCACGAAGAATAGGACCACATCGTTTCTGGAAAGGACCCGGGTCCGGAAGATGAGGAGGCGAGGTGGAGTGGCCCGGCGTGACTCCAGCCTGCGAGTCAGCCGGGGCCGCAGGGCGATCCTGTGGCTTCCTGGCGTCCCTTGGAAGCCGAAGCGCAGGGCGGAGGTCTCGCGTCCCACGGGCTTTGCCTCCACAAATTCGTCATCCACGTAGAGGGCCACCTCCAGCGGATGCCAATTGTTTCGGGCCAGTACTTCCAATTCCACCGGTGCTTCAGGCAGGACCGCTTCGACTGCCAGGACCTCTCCTTCCTCTAGGACTACGCGGCCCATGTCCTTTCGATATTTTTCGGAGAGGCTCAGATCGATCTCCGTGTGGGTCTTAACCCATTTCCAGTTCACGGCCGAGGGTGCCTCCCCCTCGAGGAAAGGCACTCGTTGTCCGTCCAGCCTGGCCTCCATGCCCTGAGGGGGGAGGGAATCGGACAAACCCAGGATCGAGCGTTCTGTCGTGGCTGCCCAGACCTTGAGCCGCGATGTGGAGAGCTCGGGGATGAGGCGCAGCCGGCTGCTGAGGTCCTCCTCCCTGGAAGAGAAGCGATCCTGGATCCCGGCAAAGGGAGTGGCCGCCAAGTTCTCCGGGCCTAGAAGATCGATGAGGTGCATGATCCCATCCCGGGTGAAATCATGGCGCGTGCGGCGCCCCTGTCCGCAGTGCAGGGCAAGCAGCATCGATACCAGGATGACCATGGCGACGGGCCTGGATCCACTACGCGTGTTCATGACTCGATATTATTTCCCCAACCGTGTGTGTTGTCAACAAGGGCCAGGGGGGAGGGGCTTGCGGTACGGAGCAAACGGTGAGGCACGGGAGCCCGTCCTGAGTGAGACAAAAAATCCTGCTGGTTTTGACAAAAACACCGTTGTGCCCCATAATTGTGCGGAGTTTTGGAACGGAAAACCGATCAGATGAGAATGCGACCTTCACCACACGCTGCGGCCCTGGCAACTATGATCGTGATCCTGATCTTTTCAACAGGTTCCTGCAGCAGGTCTCGGAGCGGGACTCCCGAGATACTGCGCGTTATGGATCTCCTGCAGCCCGAGCACGTAGCCTCATCCCCTATGAAAGACCTGATACATCAATTCCTCCGGGTCGAGGAGGACATGTCCGAGAGATGGCGCTTTGTCCCCGGCTTCTCCAGCAACACACAAAAGGTGTGGGGCGCGGCCACGGAATTCGCGGTCCTGGGAGATCCGGATTCCCCGGAGCAGGATGACCTGCGGCTCCTGCAGGGAGGCCGGGAGGTTCCGTACCTGGGCACTGCAGGTAAAGAGGGGGCGATGTCCTGGCGCCTGGTGCAGACGGCCGAGGCGTTCGACCTCCGCCAGCAGCCGGGCTACGACCGTGAGGATCGGGGAGTGGTGCTCAAGCAGGGGCAATCCCTCAGGTTCGAAAAACTGCTCCCTGACCGTGAGATCACCCTGCAGCTCTATATCGTGAACGCCAACTGGAAGTCCTATCGACCCAGGATCCAGGTCCTGCTGGATGACGAGCCGATCGAAGAATTTGTTGTGTCACGCAAACGCTGGTTCAGGATCCGTGTCACCCCTACCCTCGGGCTGCATGAGGTCGAGGTACGATTTTCCGAGGGGGAGGGAGATCCCACGGAGTTTGTGCTGATCGGGAACGTGAGAGTGGATTCTTCCTCCGAGGTCATCCTGCTCTCGATCGATCAGGCGTCTTCCGGCCAGCTCCCTTCGGGGGAGTCCGTGCTCTACTACCACCGCAGCGATGCCCTAGAAGCAGGGGAGGATCAAGCTGCGCTGGAACGCCTGACCTCACTATACTTTTACAGCCGCGAAAACGTCCTCCCGTTGAACGAGGATGAGAATGGGCATGATCCGTTACGGCTCCGACAGAAGGTGGTCCTGGACGAATACTCCCTGAACGCGCTCCTTGCACCCACCCTCAGCGAATACGCCCTGCCGCTCAACATCCCGGAACGCGCCCGTCTGGAATTCGGCCTGGGATTCCTGCATCTCTCCCGCAAGGAAACCCAGGTGCCGCCGCTCAGGTACCAGGTCAAGATCGCGGTCTCGGGACAGGAGGCCGTGCTATTCGAGATGGAACCAGATCCGGATCAATTCGAAAAGGGATTCGTCATGCAGCAGGTCGACCTGAAGCCGTACGCTGGTGAAGAGGCCGTCCTGTCCTTTGTCACGCAGTCCCTGCATCCTGGAGGTGCGGAGGACAGCGGGATCCCAATCTGGATCAATCCGGTGGTCTATCCGGTCCGCGAGCGGCATTCACCCAACATCGTCCTCGTCTCGCTGGACACACTCCGGCCGGATTATCTGGGCTGTTACGGGAATCCTCAATCCACCAGTCCGTCTCTCGATTCCCTAGCTGAAGAGGGCGCGCTGTTCCTCAAAGCCTACAGCACATCGTCCTGGACCCTTCCCGCACATGTCTCTCTCCTGACCGGCCTGGACGGCCTCCGGCACGAAGTCTACTATCCCCAGGAGCAGTTCGATCCGGCAACTCCGACACTGGCGGAAGTCCTGCAGAGGCGGGGATACACCACCGCCGCCTTCACCGGGGGGGGATACCTGAGCAATGTGTATGGATTTTCCCAGGGATTCGATACATATCAGGAGATCCGGCTGCATGGGGACAGGGCCATCCGCTTCGATGAGGCGGAGCGCTTGGCCGAGCTGGCCAAAGGCTGGATCGAGACGAACCGGGACAAGCCGTTTTTCCTGTTCCTCCACACATACCAGCCCCATGATCCATATGCGAACCTGTCGGGCCTGGGGAGGATGTTCCTGGCCGAAGGAGCCACCTGGGATCAGGTCCAGATGGAATCCCTGTTCCAGGGCCGGGGGCGGTTCAACACAGAGTTCACTCCTGAGGAAAAGGCCAACATCATCGGACTCTATGAAGGGGAGATCCGCTACACGGATGAGATGTTCGTGCAGCAAGTCCTGGATGCGCTGAAAAAGTCCGGTCTCTATGAAAACACCCTGATCATCTTCCTCTCCGATCATGGTGAAGAGTTCTATGAACACGAATCCTGGCTCCACGATCACAGCCTCTATGAAGAGGGTATCCGCATTCCCCTGATCATGAAATTTCCCGAAGGCCGTTTCAGCGGCAAGCGCGTCTCCGACCTGATGCGCATCACGGACATCATGCCTACAATACTGGATTTCGCCGGGATCGAGACTGAAGGTCTCGGTCTGGATGGCGACAGCCTCTTCCCCATCCTGGAAGGGCGGGAGAAACAGCCGCGTGAGGTCATGAGCGACCTGGCACTGCGGCAGTTCCCGGACCCTCCCACGGCTATCTCCCTCATCAGGGGGAACCTCAAGGTCATTGTCCACAAACAGCTGGGCTCTCCCTACTCGGAGCGAGTATCCTCGGAGTTCAATGACTACTATGTGGAGCTCTATGACCTGGAACAGGACCCCGGGGAGACCAGGAACCTGGCTCAGGACGGCCGGTATCGGAATGAGGTCGTCCAGTTCGTCCGGGAGATCCACACCCTGTTCCAGGAAGCCAAAGCCAACCGTACGCAGAAGAACCAGGTGGAAATGGACAGGAGCCTGGAAGAGCGCCTCCGTGCCCTGGGATATATAAAGTAAATAACAAGTAGAGAGATATATATAATAAAATAGGAATCAGTGTGAGGCATATGAGGCCCAAAGAGATGCGCAGGCCAACGGAGCATGGGGGGGGGAGACTCCGGCATGTGCTTCAGGTACTTTTCCCCCTTTTGCTTACTCTGCTGCTCTTGGCCTCTGCGTGCAGCCGCGATCCCGAACAGCGGCAGAATTTCATCCTTATGACGCTGGACACACAGCGGGCGGATTTTCTGGGTGCATACGGCTCGGAATCCCAGACCCCGAACCTGGATTCGCTGGCCGAGACGGGAATCCTCTATGAGAACTGCTACTGCCTGATCCCCACAACGCTGCCCTCCCACGCCAACATGCTTTTTTCCGAGGCGCCACACAGGCTGCAGGTCTTCAACAACGGCCAGGTCGTGGAAGCCGAAGAACGGCGGCCTTCATTCGTGCAGGTGTTCAAGAGCGAGGGGTATACCACCGCGGCCTTCCTCTCCCTGGGCGTGTTGAAAAGGCGCCACGGTCTGGCAGAGGGTTTCGATCTGTACAATGACGACGAGTTCCCCAAGGGGCGTTTCTATCTGACCGCGGAAGAGGTCAACCGCGCCCTCCTTCCCTGGATCGATGAGCACCGGGAAGAGCCGTTCTTCCTCTGGGTGCACTATTCCGATCCGCACGAGCCCTACTACCCGCCGGATTCACCCAAAGAGATGACGGTGTACCTGAACGATTCTGAGGTAGGGGAGATATCTCTCAACAAATCCCTGAATCACCTCAGCCTCGCATTGAAACAGGGTGAAAACCGCATTCGGTTCGAGATCCCCAGGCCCTATGTCAGGGACCGAAGGAAGAAGGTGGCCCTCCTGGACCGGTTCGTTCCAGCGAAGATCGAGGAGGAGCAGGGCGTCACCCTGAGCTTTCGCAGAGGATGGCACAAGCAGGGGAACCAGAAGTTCTACGGCGTGAGCCGGACCGCCATCCTTGACGTACACAATCCCCAGGGGCCCCGCACGATCGAGATCTCCTTTCGGGGAAAGATCATCGTGCCAATTCAGCGGAAGCGAGAACGGTATCAGAGCGAAGTCGAATACATGGACAGACGCGTAGGGGAGCTTCTGCAGACCCTGGAGGGGAGCGGACTCTTGGGTAGGACCCATTTCATGGTCATAGGGGACCACGGTGAAGGCCTGGGAGAGCACCTGCGCTGGGACGGGAAGCCCCATTTCGGGCACACCCACTATCTCCACGATGTTTACATGCATGTGCCGTTGATCATCCGTCCTGCCACTCAGGAAAAAGGAGAAACACGCCGGATCAAAGATGTGGTCACCACTCTGGATGTGGCGCCGACGATCATGCACATGATGGGATTCCGGGAGCTGCGCCATTTCCAGGGCAGCAATCTCTTTGATCTGCCTCCGGGATCTAACCGGAAGGTCTTCCAGCAGGCCCACCGCCCGCTGGCTAACAAGGACACGTTCGGCCTCCTCTATTATCCCTGGCACATCATCTTCACGCCGGCTGATCAGGCTTATGAGATCTATGACCTGAGCCAGGATCCCACGGAAAGCCGGAATCTGTTCACCGAAGTTTTAACCGAACCGGCACGATCCCTCAAGGATGAACTGGACGCGTTCACTCGCAAGGTCCTCACTGAAAAGGTCGATCCCAAGTTTGACAAGCAGAGTGAGAGGATGCTGAAGGCCCTGGGTTATATCAAGTAAGAACGCTCCATCTGCATCCGATTCAACGGCTTCCGAAGAACTTCAAAAAAAAAATGTAAAAACGTTTGCATCTTTTTTTTTTATTGTATAAAATTTGGCCCTTAAAACTCCCATGATTGAACTATTTTTCGTATTCCTCATCACCGGGGTCCTTGGCGCGGTTCTGGTAGTGGTCAACAAGATCACCGGGCCCAAGAGGACCAATCCCACAAAAGAAACGCCCTATGAGTGTGGAAGTCCCTATCTTCAAGACCGGATCTACCCCATCCCCATCAAATACTATCTGGTTGGATTTCTCTTCCTGCTCTTTGATGTGGAAGTGGTCTTTTTCTACCCCTGGGCACTGATCTTCAAGAAGCTCGGTTCTCCGGCTCTGATCTTCATGTTCGCCTACATGGCGGTCCTCGGTCTTGGATTCGTGTACGCGTGGAAGAAGGGAGTTTTTCAATGGGAAAAATAACCAAGCGTGCCTACTACCGGGAAACGCTCAACGGCGGATTCATCGCAACCAAGCTCAACTACATGTTGGGCTGGGGCCGAAAGTACTCGCTCTTCCATTATCCCTTTATCACCGCCTGCTGTGGCATGGAATATATGTCCGCGGCCTGCGCGCACTGGGATTTTGACCGCTTCGGCGTTGGCATGACGACCTTTTCTCCCCGCCAGGCGGATATGCTGTTTGTGGTCGGGACGATCTCTCAAAAAGAGGCCCCGGTGCTCAAGACGGTCTACGAGCAGATGTGTGAACCCAATTGGGTCATCGCCTGCGGAGCCTGTGCGGTCAGCGGCGGTATCTACGACAACTATGCAGTACTGCAGGGAATCGACCGGATCATTCCGGTGGACGTATACATACCCGGCTGCCCTCCAAGGCCGGAAACCATCCTGAATGCCCTAGAGAGGCTGCAGGATAAGATCCAGCACCAAAAACAAGACTGGCGATGGAAAATAAAAAAGTAATCGAAGCTCTGCAACAGAAATTTCCCCAGGCAGTGGTGGAGGTGTCTTCCCAATTCGGCGACGACATCCTGATTATCCGGAAGGAGTCCCTTCAGGAGATTATGGATTTCCTGATTCAGAAACCCTATGCGTTTACCATGCTGCTGGACCTGACCTGCGTGGACTATTTGGGTGAGACGCCCCGCTATCAGATGGTCTATCACGTGTTCTCCCTTGCCCATAACCTGAGGCTCCGCTTCAAGGCTGCAGTGGGGGATTCGGACATGACCATCGATTCTCTGACCGGCCTTTGGAAGAACGCGAACTGGCTGGAGCGGGAAGTGTTCGACATGTTCGGCATCCGCTTCAACCAGCATCCGGACATGCGGCGCCTGTTCATGTATGAAGGTTTCGAGGGGCACCCGCTGCGTAAGGACTACCCGCTACGCAAACGCCAGCCCTGTGTTCAGTTGAGGCAGACAGATGACGACTAGGTTACAGAAGGAAGCCAACAAGGAAAGCCTCCTGATCAACATGGGGCCCTCCCATCCGGCCATGCATGGGACCATCCGCATCATGCTGGAACTGGATGGGGAGATCGTTCGCAATTCCGAGGTCGAGGTCGGGTACCTGCACCGGGGATTCGAAAAGACCTGCGAACACAAGACCTATTTCAACATGCTTCCCTATACGGATCGCCTGAACTACGTCTCTCCGCTGATAAACAACCTCGGCTATGTCATGACTATGGAGAAGATGCTGGGCCTGGAGATCCCTGAAAGGGCTCAGTATATCCGGGTCATCATGTGTGAACTCTCCCGGATATCGGACCACCTCACTGCTCTGGCCGCCATGACCATGGAGTGCGGTGCGTTCACCGTGTTCCTCTATTATATCAAGGCGCGTGAGGAGATCTGGAACGCGATCGAACAGACCACGGGTGCGCGCATGACCACATCCTACATCCGCATCGGCGGAGTCAAGGCGGACATGCACCCGGATTACAGACCCAAGGTCGATATCGCGATCAATATGACGAGGGATGTCCTCAAGGATGTGGGAGGGCTTCTGGACAAAAATAAGATCTGGATCGACCGAACCCGGGACGTCGCGGTCGCGGACTCTGCCATGGCAGTCAACTATGGATTCACGGGACCCTTCCTCCGTGCCTCAGGCGTGTCCTACGACGTCCGCAAGGCGCATCCCTACCTCGTATATGATCAGCTGGATTTCGAAGTCCCACTGGGAGAGAAGGGAGACAACTACGACCGCTACCTCGTGCGCATGAAGGAGATGGAACAGAGCCTGCGCATCATCGAACAGGCCATTGCCAAGATGCCCCCGGCCTCCTCATCGGCCGACCTGATGGGCAAGGGGGTAGAACCGGCCGAGGCCATCAAACGGTCACGGTCCCAACAGGTCACAGAGCGCATCAAGCTGTCGCCCAACCTGGAAGGATCTGAAAAAGACACATATCCGGATATCCTTTCATCCGGGAAAAAATACATCGTGCCTCCCAAGGAGGACACCTACACCAACATCGAGGGCCTCATCAATCATTTCAAGTTCTTCATGAGCGGCCACGGGATCCGGCCTCCCAAGGGAGAGGTGTATTTCTCCGTGGAGGGAGGCAGCGGCGAAGTGGGCTTCTACATCGTGTCCGATGGAACGGACAAGCCCTACCGCCTGCATCTGCGGGCCCCCTGCCTGCACATCGTGTCCGCCCTGGAGGAGTTGATCCAGGGGCACTATATCGCTGACATCATCCCGACTTTTGGTTCCACCAACATGATCGGAGGGGAGTTGGACCGATGAGCCCGGAGTTTTCGGAACAGACCAAGAAGGCCATCGCCGATATCGTGACCCGCTACCCAAAGAAGGAAGCGGCGCTCCTCCCTGTGCTGCATGCCGCACAGAGGGAATTCGGATACATCTCCAGCGCCACGGAAAAATCGGTGGCAGGCCTCCTGGACATCAGCCCGGCTAAGGTCCATGAGGTCGTGACATTCTATACCATGTACAACCGCCAGCCGGTGGGACGATATCATGTACAGATCTGCGCGAACCTCAGCTGCTCGCTGCTGGGAGCCGGATCGCTCATCGACCACCTCAGCGGCAAACTGGGAATCCAGCCGGGAGAGACCACCCAGGACCGGAAATTCACCCTGTCTCTGGTGCAGTGCCTGGGCGCATGCGAGCAGGCCCCCTGCATGATGGTGAATTTTGAGTATTACGGGAATTTGGACGCAACCAAGATCGATGAGATCTTAGACAATCTGGAATAGAAGAAGATCGTGGAAGACAAAGCCATCAGCCGCTTTTTCAATCAGGAAGGGTCCCACTCTCTTGAATTCTACCTCAAGCAGGGCGGATATGATCAAGCCCGGAAGGCCCTCAAAGAACTGACTCCCGAGGAGATCCTGAGGCAGGTCAAGGCCGCCAACCTGCGTGGACGGGGTGGGGCCGGATTCCCAGCCGGTGTAAAATGGGGATTCGTTCCCCAGGGCGGGGATAAGCCCAAGTACCTCTGTGTCAACGCTGATGAGGGCGAGCCCGGGACCTTCAAAGACCGCTACATCATGTCCTATGCTCCGCACACATTACTGGAAGGCATCATCATTTCCTGCTTCTGTGTAGGGATCAACACGGCTTATATCTACATCCGTGGAGAGTACGAAAACGTCGCGCAGCGTCTGGAGACGGCCATCGACGAAGCCCGGGCCGAGGGATTCCTGGGGAGGAATATCCTGGACTCCGGGTTTGACCTCGAGGTCTATGTCCACCGCGGTGCCGGGGCATACATCTGCGGAGAAGAAACCGCCCTTCTGGAATCTCTGGAAGGGAAGCGCGGCAACCCAAGGCTCAAGCCGCCCTTTCCCGCCTCCATCGGCCTGTTCCAGTGTCCCACCGTGATCAACAACGTGGAAACCATCGCCAACGTACCCCTGATCATCCAGCATGGACCGGAATGGTTCTGCAAGCAGGGGCTGCCCAAGGACGGGGGAACCCGCCTATTCGGCGTGAGCGGTGCAGTCAAGAATCCCGGCGTCTATGAGCTCCCGGTGGGGGCCAGCCTCAAGGACCTGATATTCACCCATGCGGGCGGGATGCAGGAGGGAAAAACCCTGAAGGCCGTGATCCCCGGTGGCATGTCGGCCCCGATCCTGAAAGCGGACGAGATCGACATCGCATTAGACGCCGATTCCTTGATGGAAGCCAAATCCATGCTGGGATCCGGTGCCGTCATCGTGATCGATGAGGATACCTCCATGCTCGAGGTCCTGGGGATCGTGGCGCAGTTCTATGCCCATGAGTCCTGTGGACAGTGTACGCCCTGCCGAGTGGGCAATCCCTGGATCCGGAAGACAGTCCAGCGGATCGCTGCCGGGGAGGGGAAGCGCGGAGATATCGAGAATATACGGAGGGTGGCCGGCAACATCCTGGGCAAGACGCTCTGTCCGCTGGGAGATGCGGCCGCCATGCCCATACTGTCGATAACCGAAAAATTCCAAGGGGAGCTGGAGGCTTCCTTGTCCGATTGAATCAGACGTGAAATAGAGCACACGATGGTTAAGATCACTATAAACGACAGAGAGATCGAGGCCCAGGAAGGCACGACCGTATTTCATGCCGCCCTGGACGCGGGCATCTCCATTCCCCATTTCTGCTATCATCCCGCGTTTGCCCCAGAGGGCACCTGCCGGATGTGTCTGGTGGAGGTCGAGGGGATGCCCAAACTGGAGCTGGCCTGTGCCCTGCAGGTTCGCGAGGGTGCGAAGATCTATACGCACAGTGAGCGAGTCCGGGAGGCCCGCATGGGCGTGCTGGAATTCCTGCTGGCCGAACATCCCCTGGATTGCCCCATCTGTGATCAGGCGGGAGACTGCAAGCTCCAGGATTACTATGAGGAGTACGGGCTCCACGACAGCCGCTTCTCCGAAAAGAAAGACAAACGCGACAAGCGGATCAGCCTCGGCAAATACCTCCTCCACGACCAGGAGCGCTGTGTCCTCTGCCGGCGTTGTGTCCGCTTCCTGCGCGAGGTCACGGGTACCGGTGAGATGGGCGTGTTCGAACGGGGGGGGCACACAAAGGTCGACACATACGAAGAGGGGCAGCAGGTGGATAACAACTATTCCGGCAACCTGGCCCAGCTATGCCCCGTTGGTGCGATCACGGATACGGATTTCCGCTTCCAGACCCGTTCCTGGTTCCTGGAGTCGGGAGAATCGATATGTCCGCTCTGCTCCCGGGGATGCCGGATCACGATCCAGGCCCACAGGGGCTTCTCTCGCTTCCAGCTGCCGAAACGTGTGTACAGGGTCAAGGCTGTCAATGATCCTGAGGTCAACGGCCCCTGGATCTGCGACAAGGGCCGCTATGGATACCGTTATCTCGACGAGAATCGCGTCACCCGCATACTGAAGAAGGGTGAGCCTTCTGCGGACTGGGATGAAGCGATCGAGTGGGTGAGTGCGAGGATATTGAGGCTCAAGCACCGCAACCGGTTGGGGCGCATCACAGTGATACTCAGCTCTCGACTGTCCAATGAGGAACTCTACCTGGCCAAGAAGCTTTTTCAGGAGGACCTGGGCGTCGGACGGATCTTCTTCGCCGATGCTCCTCCTGAAGAGGGGGATGAGCTGCTGTTGACCCAGGAACGAGTCCCCAACGCAAGGGGAGCCCGGGAACTCGGCTTGGAGGCCACACCCGTGGACATGGAGTTCCTGGAACGGGAGACCGATCTGCTCCTTATCTTCGGCCCGGATTTCGAGACCGCCCACAGCCTGTCCGATATTCAAGGCAGCTTCGAGCAGATCGAGACCACGGTCCTGCTGACGCCGTTTAAAGGGGCGCTGGATTCGCAGGTCGACCTGCTCCTGCCCACGGCACCCGTGGCAGAGAAGGCCGGTTCCCTTACGAATATCGACGGTATCGTGCGGAGCTTCCAGATCGCCCTGCCCGCGCTCGGCCGGAGCCGGCCGGAATGGTCCGTCCTGGTGGACCTGGGCAAGGCGCTCGATCTCCGTTTCCAGTACTACAGCCGGCTGTCATCTCCCGAGGCCGTGTTCCAGGAAATGACAGGAGAAATCCCATTTTTCGAGAAGAACCGTGAGTGATATCCTAATCTTGCTTATTAAGATCGTCGCCGCCCTGGTTTGGTTCCTCGTCCTCACGCTGTACTTAACATGGCTGGAACGCAAAGAAAGTGCCGTCATGCAGGATCGCATCGGGGCCAACCGCGCCGATTTTTTCGGTGTCCGTGTGATCGGGCTTTTCCAGCCTTTTGCTGATGCCATCAAGATGATGTTCAAGGAGGACTTCACTCCCAGCTTCTCACGAAAATTCATCCACAACCTGGCTCCTTTTGTCGCGTTCTTTTTCACGGCAGTGACCGTGCAGGCCATCCCCTTCGGTGATGTGCTGCGCATCGGCGGGAAGGAGATTAAGCTTCAGGTCCTGGACATCGATGTCGGCATCCTCTTCATCCTCGCCATGCTCTCCTTCACCGTGTACGGAGTGCTGCTCAGCGGATGGGCATCCAACAGCCGCTGGACACTGCTGGGCGGCCTGAGAGGGACCGCGCAGCTGGTGTCCTATGAAGTCGCACTGGGCCTTTCCCTGATCGGCCTCGTGATGGTGTTCCCGTCCCTACGTTTTTCCTCCATAGTGGAATATCAGCAGGGGCTTCTGTTCGGCTGGCTGCCGCAGTGGGGCATCCTGCTTCAGCCCCTGGGTTTCATCGTTTTCCTCTTCGCCTCCCTGGCCGAATCGGAACGCGTACCTTTCGACCTGCCGGAAGGGGAATCCGAGATCGTGGGCTTCTTCACCGAGTACAGCGGGCTCAAGTGGGGCCTCTACATGTTCACGAGTTTCATGAAGGTGCTCCTGATCGCCTGCCTGCTCACAACGCTGTTTTTCGGTGGATACCATATTCCCTGGCTCTCAGCCGACGGATTCCATTTTCCCTGGGGTGGGGAGTGGCTGCTGCCTCACGGCATCGTAGTCCTGTTCCAGATCATCATGTTCAATGTGAAGGTCATCTTTTTCTGCTGGATGCAGATATTGATCCGCTGGACGTATCCCAGATTCAGATATGACCAGCTCATGGATTTCGGATGGAAGTTCCTGGTCCCCCTGAGTGTATTCAACATCGTGGCTACGGCCGTGATTATGACTTTGTTGAAATAAAATCAGAGATACAATGATAAAGCAATTCGGATATTTCCTCGAGATCGTCAAGGGCAGTCTAATCACTACCCGGCATTTTGTCGTCAACATGTTTTTCCATATCCTGAACCTCGTCGGGATCAAGACGAAGAGGAGGGGGGCTGTGACCCGGCAGTACCCGGAAGCCCCCATCGAGGTCGCCCATCGGCACCGCAGCCTCCACCGGCTCATGAAGCGTGACGACGGGAAGCCCCGATGCGTGGTCTGCATGCTGTGTGCCACGGTCTGCCCTTCCGAATGCATCTTCATCGAGGCGACCGAGGATCCCGATCCGGAGATCCAGAAATACCCCGCCAACTTCATCATTGACCTGAACCGGTGCTGCTTCTGTGGATTCTGTGTCGAGGCTTGTCCTGAGGATGCCATACGCATGGACACCGGTGAGGTCGAGTTGGCCCGTTATTCCCGGGGCGACCTGGTCTATGACCTCGAAAAACTCACAGGATGACTCCCGACAGCCTCTCGCTGGGCTCCTTTAAGATCCATGGTGTCAGAGATGGATTTTTCTGGCTGGATGGCGGCTCCATGTTCGGCGTGGTACCCAAGGTCCTGTGGCAGAGGATCTATCCAGCGGATGGCGATAACCGCATCCGACTGGGCCTGAACTCCATCCTGATCGACACGGGAAAGGAGCGCCTCCTGATCGACACCGGGATCGGCCCGGACCTGAAGCGACGGCTGCGGGAGTTCTATTCCGTGGAGAGGGAGCCCGGGCTTCCCGAAGCCCTGGAACCGATCGGTTATTCGGCCGGCGACATCGACTACGTGATCAACACACACCTACATTTCGACCACTGCGGAGGAAACACGTACCGGAGTGAAAGTGGAGACTTCGTACCCACGTTCCCCAAGGCGGCCTATGTCATCCAGAAGTGTGAATGGGAGAACGGCCTGAATCCCTCCAGCCGTGACAAGCCGAGCTATTTCGACACGTATTTTCTCCCCCTGCAGGAGCACGGACAGCTGCGCCTCGTGGAGGGAGACAGCGAGATCGTGCCTGGGGTCGAGGTCGTGATGGCCACGGGCCATACCTCCGGCCACCAGTGTGTCAAGGTGCACTCCCAGGGCCGCATCCTGTGCTTCCTGGGAGACATGGTCCCCACATCGGGGCATGTGGGGCTCCCCTATATCATGAGCTATGACCTCTTCCCCCAGGAAACCATGGAGAACAAGCTGCGGTTCTTCGAACAGGCTATGGCAGAGGACTGGATCGTCGCCTACAACCACGACCCGGATCGCTTCTTCGGACGCATTGCTCAGAAAGACGGCAAGTTCGTACCGGAGGACTTGGCGGAAACCGCATAAGTCGCTCACTAATCCATGCATTTCCTCGGCACACTTGCATAATTTCCCCTCTAGTGGTATAAAAATATGCTGAAGGAGACTACAGATCATGAGCCAAGACAACGACGACAAGATCGCCTGCCACGTGTGCAAGCACGAGATCCCCAAGTCAGCGGCGCTGAACGCCGAAGGCTCGGAATATGTCCATTTTTTCTGCAATGTCGACTGCCTGGACTACTGGAAAAAAGAAAAGGACGGTAAAGAGGAAAAAAAGGGCTGATAACCCTCTCTCGGTACACGAAAGCAGCACTTCTGGTATGAAGGACCGGCCGCAGAAATTCACCCGGCTGCTGTCCTTCCTCTTCGCAATTCTGTTTATTCCTACCCTGGTCCGCTCCGCAGAGGAGGGGGGATTGCTGTCTCGAAAGGTCAAATACAACTCCGAGACCAGCTTCTCCCTGGTCCTGGTCAAGGGCAACACGGACAGTTTGTCCTACAGCCTGGACACAAGGCAGAATTTCGAGATCCTGAAGAACCGGATCCTCCTGTCCGGCCGCTTCATCCATTCCCGCTCGGACGGGACAAAAACCGCGGAGGTCTACTCGGCACATCTGAAGTACGACCGCAAGCTGGGAAACCGGGCCTATCTCCTGGGCTACACAAGCTACGATCAGAACCGGCTGGCCGGCTTTAACTACCGCCTGGCCATGTCCTTCGGCGGCGGCATGACCTGGATGAGCGGGGAGAGGACAAAGTTCCTCACCGAGCTGGGCCTCGGCTGGAATAATGAGGAGAACAAGAAGCAGGTCAAGCTGGGTAATGTCAACAACCAGAACCTTCTCCAGAAGACCATATCCACCTCGTTCCCCTCAGCCATCCTTAACAACAGGCTGACTCTTCGCGTCTCGGAGACTTCGGAGGTCGTGATGCGGATCACAGCCTTCTTCAACCTAGAGAATACAAGGGCTTACCGGATGAACAACTACGTCTCCCTGTCTGCGTCCATCAGTCCCCAGCTGGCCCTCAAGACCAGCGTCGAGCTCATCTACGATAACGACCCGGTGCCCGGATTCAAGCACACGGATGCCTACCTCCTTTCCTCCCTTGTCATCAAGATCTGATAGGGGAGGGCGTCTCGCCACACCTGGATGAACATGGGGCGATCTGCTATAATAGGCCGACTTTTGAGAGAAACGGAGCTGCTGAGGTGACACCATGAAAAAGATCGGACTCTGGCTGGCCCTTTTAGGGCTGGCGTGCGTCGGAAGCTGGGCTCAGAATGCGGATGAAATCCTGTCGGTGCGGATCATCGCCTCGGTCGAGAGCCTTCAGAACGGGCAGACGCAGGACCTCGCTCTGGTCATCACGATCAAGGAGCCCTTCCACATCAATTCGGAGGCCCCCCTCGAGGATTTCCTGGTGCCCACGGCCATCGTCTTCAAGGATGCACCGGGGATCCGCTATGGGATACCGGAATTCCCCCAGGCAGAGACGCGTTCGCTCTCGTTCAGCAATCTCCCCTTGGAGGTCTATGAGGGGACGTTTACGGTCTTCTGTACCCTGACCCTGGATCCCTCCGTTTCAGAGTCTGATCTGACGGTTTCTGGAACCATCCAGTACCAGGCATGCGACGACAATGCCTGCCTCCCTCCGGGTGAGCTGGAATTTGAGCAGGTGTTCCCGGTGACAGGAGCAGGGGAGCCGGCCGCGGCAGCGAACCAGGATGTCTTCGCGGACCGCCCGCTCCCCACGGCTGCCCCTGAGCAGCAGCCGGAGGTGGCGGCCGGCGGGATGGCACAGGCCCTGAACGAGAGGAGCCTCCTCGTCTCTTTTTTCCTTATCTTCCTGGGCGGACTGGCCCTAAACCTGACCCCCTGCGTATATCCGCTCATCCCTATCACCATCGGGTATTTCGGGGGACAGTCGGAAGGGAAACGGGGAGGAGTCGTTGCCCACGCCATCCTGTACGTGCTGGGCATGGCGATCACCTATTCCGCCCTCGGCCTGGTTGCGGCGCTCACCGGGAGCCTGTTCGGGGCGGCGCTGCAGAATCCCTTTGTCCTGATCGGCATAGCGCTGATCATGGTGGGGCTGGCCCTCAGCATGTTCGATCTCTATGAGTTCCGCCTGCCCTCTTTCCTGACCAAAATGGCAGGAGGAAGGAAAAGAGGCTTCCTGGGCACACTTTTCATGGGCCTGACGGTCGGTTTTGTGGCAGCGCCCTGCATCGGTCCCTTCGTGCTGGGGCTTCTCACCTATGTCGGGGAACGAGGCGATGTCCTGCTGGGCTTCCTGATGTTTTTCGTCTTGGCCCTGGGATTGGGCGTCCCGTTCCTCTTCCTGGCCATTTTTTCCGGCAGCATCGACCGGCTGCCTCGTTCGGGAGCTTGGATGGTCTGGGTTCGCTCCATCTTCGGTTTTGTACTGATCGCCATGGCCGTCTATTTTCTACGACCTCTCTTCCCTGACACCCTCATCTATCATCTTACACTGGCATTGATACTGCTCCTCGGCGGGATCTTTATGGCCTGGCTGGAGCCCACGAAGATGCCGGGAAAGGTGTTCCCCCTGATCCGCAACCTCATCGGGATCGTTTTCTTCATCCTGGCCCTGGTGTTTGCAAGCTCCGGAATCCGGGCCTATGTGGATGCCACCGTAGCCGAGGCCCGGGCCACAGCCGGCCTTTCTTCGGCATCCGATATCCAATGGCTCCCCGGCACCGAGGAGCGCCTGGAAGAAGCCCTTGCGCAGGGCAAACCCGTGTTCCTCGATTTTATGGCGGACTGGTGCATCCCCTGCAAGGAACTGGACAAATTCACGTTCTCTTCGCCAAAAGTGGTGGAGATGTCTCGCCGGTTCGTGATGCTCAAGGTCGACCTGACGAGTTACGGCGATCCCGTGAGTCAGCGGATGAAGAACCGGTTCGGTGTCAAGGGCGTCCCCACGCTGATCTTCCTGCACAGTGACGGCACGGAAGCCGCGGACCTGCGCGAGGTGGGATTCGTAGAGGAGGATATTTTCCTGGAAAAGCTGACACGGGTGGCGGACACGCGTTAGGGGGCGTCCGGAGCGGCCCCAAACAGGGGATCACACCTCCGGCCGGACCAGCGGCTCGGCGGCCAGGGCCGCCCCGATTATCCCGGCTTCATTCCTCAGTTCCGCCGGCAGGATCTCTGCCCTGGCTTCCAGATGAGGAAAAAACTTCTCGTGTTTCTTGCTCACCCCGCCGCCGATGATGAAAAGATCAGGGGAAAACAGGCCTTCCATCCGGGAAAGGAATTCGTTGATCCTTCCCGCCCAAGCTTTCCAATCGAGTTCCTTCTGCTTGCGCACCCGGTCCGAGGCCCTGTGTTCCGCGTCCTTCCCCCTGACCTCAAGGTGACCGAATTCGGTGTTGGGCACCAGGTGTCCGTCGGTGAAGATGGCGCTCCCGATCCCGGTCCCCAAGGTAAGGACGACCACAACACCCTCCCGCTTACGCCCGGCTCCGAAACGCATCTCGGCCAGCCCGGCGGCATCCGCATCGTTGAGCATCCGTACCGGACACCCTGACGCGTCCCGGATCAGGGCCTCGCCATCTGTACCGAGCCACGCTTTGTCCACGTTGGCGGCGCTGAAGGCGATCCCGTTTTTGACGACGGCCGGGAATGTGCAGCCGATGGCTCCCTTCCATGTGAAATGCCTCACGACCTCGACCACAACCGAGGCCACTGCCTTGGGCTTCGCTGGCCGCGGTGTCACAATACGCAGGCGTTCGCCGGCTAGCTTTCCCCGTTCAATGTCTACAGGAGCCCCTTTGATCCCTGACCCTCCGATGTCGATCCCCAGTACGATCATTTGTTTGCTCTTTTCCGTTCCCTCCCGGTGCCAGTGACAACGGGATGTGAAATTTTGTGAAAAAAAATAGTATAATACGCCGAGAGTCAATGTGAAAGAATTATTCTCTGGAGAAGGAAGGAATGATAGTGAAGGAGAGTTCGATGGCGAATGAGCAACACGTGCAGGCGCTCGGGAAACGGCAGCTCGCGGTCTGGGTCCATGTGGCACTGATGGGGAGCCTCCTCATCTATCTCTTTGGTGTAGAGGTTGGCCTCCGCAGGATGGTCGTGACACCTGTGGGCGGGGGAGGAAGCGCGTTTGCCTCCCTCCGTTATGTCTTCTATGGGATCGCGGTGCTCCTGGTCCTTGTCGTCCGCCGGTTGCCGGCCTGGCTGCTGCCGGGTTCGAATACGCCTGAGCCCCTCAGGAGTACGCGGCTTCTCCAGGCTTCCGTCCTGTCCAGCGCGATCTGCGAGGTTCCGGCCATACTGGGACTGGTGATCGTGTTCCTGACCGGCTCCCACCGCGACTTCCACTACCTGCTCTTTTTTTCACTGGTCCTGTTCGTGTTTCACTTCCCCCGCAGGACCTTCTGGGAGTCCGGAGGTGAAGGATGATGCGGCTCCAGGTCCTGGGGGCCGCCAGGCAGGTCACGGGCTCCTGCTACGTGGTTGAGGTCGATGGGATGCGTATCCTGGTGGACTGCGGCCTGTTCCAGGAACGGGAATATGCCTCACGCAACTGGAAGCCCTTCCCCGTGTATCCAGGGAAGCTCGACTTCGTGCTCTTGACGCACAGCCACCTCGACCATGCCGGACTGCTGCCCAAGCTCGTACGGGAAGGATTTTCCGGACCGATCGTGACCACATCGGCATCCCGGGACCTCGTCGAGATCGTCCTGCTCGATTCTGCCCGCATCCAGGAAGAAGACGCGGCCTACAAACGCAGGCGCCACAAGAAGGAGGGCCGCGAGGGCCCCTATCCGGAGATCCCTCTCTACACCGTCGAAGATGCGGAAAAGTGTCTCCCCATGATCCGGTCAGTCTCATACAAGGAGGATGTCACTCTGAGCGACAATGTGACGGCCCGCTTCCATGACGCGGGCCACATCCTGGGGGCCGCCATGATCGAACTGGAATATCGGCGGAACGGCACCACACGGCGGCTGATATTTTCGGGAGATATAGGACAGTGGGACAAGCCGCTCGTGAACGATCCTTCGGTCTTCCGGCAGGCGGACTACATCGTGATGGAATCGACCTACGGGGATCGGCTCCATGATGAACCGGGGGATGTCGAGAACCTCCTGTGCGACGCGATCAACCAGACGGTGAAGGCCGGGGGGAACGTCGTCATCCCCACCTTTGCCCTCGAACGCGCCCAGGAGCTGATGTACCACCTCAGCCGGCTGGTGCGGGAGGACCGCATCCCCTACCTGATGATGTTCCTGGACAGCCCCATGGCGGTGGATGTCACCGACGTATTCCTTGGCCACCGGGAGTATCTGGATGAGGAAACACATGCACTCTTCAGGGAAGGGGAGCCCCCGTTCCGATTCCCCGGGCTCAAGCTCGTGCGTTCCGTGGCAGAGTCCAAGGCCATAAATTCCATACGGGGCTCCTGTGTGATCATGGCGGGTTCCGGAATGTGCACGGGAGGCCGGATCAAGCATCATCTGAAGCAGAATATCGGAAGCCCGGAGTCACTTCTCCTGTTCGTGGGATATCAGGCCCGCGGAACCCTGGGGCGGCTGATCCTGGAGGGCAGAGAGGAGGTCCGCATCCACGGGAAACAGTTTTCCGTGCGGGCGGGGATCCGTCAGATCCAGGGTTTTTCGGCTCATGCCGACCGCAATGGGCTCCTCAAGTGGCTGGACTACCTGGAGGAAGATCCCAAGAAGGTCATCTTGACTCATGGTGAGGAGGATGCCATCCGGAGCCTGGCCAGGGCCGTTCGTGAATCCAAGGGATGGGACGTAGAGGTCCCCGGATACCTGGATACGATCGAGCTGGAATAGGGCCGCCCGGGGGAGGAAGCCTAGAACCTGAGCGTGAATATGGTCGCCTGCTCGGGTTCGGAATGGACAGAGAGTGTGCCCTTGTGCTGGCTCATGATCTGACGTGAGAGGCTGAGGCCGATCCCCGATCCTCCCTCCTTGGTGGAGAAAAACGGGATGAAGATCTTGTCCAGGTTCTCCTCGAGGATGCCGGGGCCGTTGTCTTTCACCTGGATCAGGATCCGCCCCTGAGCATCGAGGGCGGCGCGGAGGTCGATCTGGCCCCCGTCCTGTTTCTCCACGGCCTGCAGCGCGTTGAGCAGCAGGTTGATCAGGACCTGTTCGACGAGTTCGGGATCGGCTGTCAGCTCCAGGTGTTCAGGTTCGACGCGGCTTTGAAACAGGATGCCTCTGTCCGCGATGTTGGCCTCCATCAGTTTCGCTACCCTGGAGAAAAGCTCACTCACGGAAAAGATGGAGTAGTTCGCCTTGGGGGTCAGAGTGTAGTTCCGATAGGCATCCACGAAGTGCATCAGCCCATTACTCCGCTTCTGGATGGTGTGCAGGGCCTGTTGGATGTCGTCCAGCATCTCCTGATCGGAATCCTGGGGCAGGTCGAGGCTCTCCAGGCCATCCCGGATGAGCTGTTGGATGGTGGAGGCCAGGGAGGAGATGGGCGTGATGGAGTTCATGATCTCGTGCGTGAGCACGCGGATCAGGCGCTGCCAGGCTTCGATCTCCGTCTCCTCCAACTCGCTTTGGATGTTCTGGATCGAGACCAGAGAAAAGACCTGACTGCGGAGCTTGAACTCCGTGGCATACAGGGACAACTGCAGGGACTCGATCTCGCTCTCGACCTTTACCAGATCCGTCTCGCGTGGTTTGAGATGGAACAGGGTTTCCACCAGCTTGGGACTCAGAGAACTCAAGGATTTGATGTTCTTCAGGTGAGAGAGGTTCAGGAGGCGCTTGGCAGCCGTGTTGATGAGCTCGACCTCCCCGTCCGGCTGGAAAGCGATCAGGCCGACTCCCACGTGCTGGACCACGGTCTGGAGGTATTGGTAGTGTTCTTCCTTCTCAGCACGCGTCGCTCGAAAGGCATTGGTCACTTCGTTGAACGTGTTGCGCAGGGAGGCGAATGATCGGCCCAGTTTGTCGTCCTTGAATGACTGCGTGAAGTCCCCGTATTTGATGGATTCGAAGAAGCGTGTCAGGTCGCGATTGGTCACCTCGACATACCGGATGAGCGAATACACCTGGTATACGATCAGCACAATGGTGATGAAGAGTGCTGCGAACAGCTGTGTCCGGAACAGGAGAAAAAAGAAGAACGCGAGCGAGAGGGCCAGGGCCAGGATCCGGCCGATGACATGTATGCGAAATCGCTTAAAGACCATATTTTTCCAGCCGTCGATACAATGAGGTGCGGGAGAGTCCCAATTCCTTGGCGGCATGACTGATGTTGCCGCCGTATTTGCTTATGACCTTGCGTATGATGGTCTTTTCGATGCTGTCCAGGTTGAAGTTGTCGAAAACGACGCCATCGCCACCGGCTTCGGGGGAGGCGAAGAAAAAATCTCCGGGCTGGAGCACGGGGTCTTCGCTCATGATGACGGCCCTCTCGATGGCATGCTGGAGTTCCCGCACATTGCCGGGCCAGTGGTATTTTTCCAGTTTCTTCAGCGTGGCCGTGTTCAGTCGCTTGATGTCCTTTTTATACTTCTTGCTGTAGATCTTGAGGAAGTGATCGATTAGCAGGGGGATGTCCTCGGGCCTCTCGCGCAGGGGAGGTATCGGCAGCTCCACCGTGTTGATACGGTAGAGCAGGTCCTGACGGAATTCCCTGTCCGCAACCATCTCCTGGATCGGCATGTTGGTGGCGCAGATCAAACGCACATCCACATCCACGGACTTGTTGGATCCCAGCCGCGTGATGGTACGGGTTTCGACCACACGCAGGAGCTTCGACTGCAGTGTGAGAGGCAGGTTGGCGATCTCATCCAGGAAGAGCGTGCCCCCCGACGCGATCTCGAAGCGACCTGCCCGATCTTCCCGTGCATCAGTGAAGGCACCCTTGACGTGTCCGAACAGCTCGCTCTCGAACAGGCTCTCACTCAGGGCCCCCATGTCGACGCTGATGAAAACCTCATCCGCGCGCGGAGAATGCCTGTGAAGGGCGCGGGCGACAAGCTCCTTGCCGGTCCCGTTCTCGCCCAGGACGAGCACATTGGCATCGGTTTGCCCCACTTTCTCGATGATCTCGAAGACCTGCTTCATGGCTGAACTGACGCCGATGAAGTCATGGAAGGGTTGGTCCAGGTCGGCACTCAGCTGTTTCTGGCGGGAGCGCAGGCTGGAGGCCTCGAGGCGGGACCTGCGAAGTTTCAGGGCTGCGGAGATGGTAGCCAGGAGTTTCTCGTTCTGCCAGGGCTTCAGAACAAAATCGGTCGCGCCTTCCTTTATGGCCCGGACCGCCATGTCCACATCCCCGAAGGCGGTGATGAGGATCACGATGACGGAAGGGTCGATCTCCAGGATCCGGTCCAACCAGTAGTAGCCCTCCTGCCCGCTGGTCGCACCTTTGGCGAAATTCATGTCCAGGAAAACGACATCGTAGGCCTCGTTCTTGAGACAGCTGGGAATGGATTTGGGGTCGTTCTCAATGTGGACCAGGGTCGTGTGCTGTTTCAGAAACAGGCGTGCGGCCTGCAGGATGTCCTGGTCATCATCGATGATGAGTACCTTGCCCGTCTTCTTTGTCATATCCCTTTCCTTTTAAAGTGAATGATCCAGATAATCGTACGCTCGACTTTCCATTAAGCAAAAAATGTGCCGTTTTACGCTCCCAGGGATGAGAGCGTTGTCTTTCCCTAAAGGGTTGTCCGATATCGTACACTCCTTGTTAACTCATCGTACACTCTTTGTCAATGTATCGATCCCCAAGTTTTGGCTTAAAAGACGGCATTCCCCCTAAATCTGTGGCATTCTGGCAGAAATCAGGAATGTGGCATGATTATTGCTTTAATATTGCCCGAGGAGACAACGTTCACATGCCAAATTGCATCAGAACGAAGTAGGAGGAATAAAATGGGCATGGACCGCACGATAAAGAAGAAGAAATGGCCGCTCAAGCGCATCGCGGCATATGCTGCGATCGCGGCCTTCGTTGGTGTAGTGCTGTATCTGTTCCTGTTCAAGTTGAACAAGTCAACGCTGAACGTGGAGAAGGACCGACTGACCATCTCGACCGTGAAACATGAGCCGTTCCAGGAATTCATCCCCGTGATGGGCGCCGTGGAACCAATCGATTCCTATCACCTGGATGCCGTCGAAGGCGGGGTGGTGGAGGAGCTCTTTATAGAGGCCGGGAACCGGATCACCAAGGGGGATCCCATCCTGCGGCTGGAGAATACCGACCTGCTCATGACCATCATGTGGCGGGAAGCCGAGCTGTTCCAAACCCAAAACAATCTGCGCAACACTCAGCTGAGCCTGGACCAGAGGCGGCTGGCATTGAGCCAGGAACTAGCCCAGGTGGACAACTACCTGATTCAGAGCAAGCGGACCTTCGACCGCTACAGTGAACTGATCAAGGAGAGCCTGATCTCTCAGCATCAGTTCGACCTGGCCCAGGACGAATATATTTACTGGACCAAGCGCCGGGTGCTCACCGCGGAAAGCCAGAAGAACGACATCAAATTTCGGGAGAACCAGGTCGTCGCCCTGCAGGACTCCCTGAACCGCATGCAGCAGAACCTGGCCATCGTCAAGCTGAAACAGGAGAACCTCATCCTGCGGGCCCCCATCTCCGGATTCCTGACCGCACTGGATGCCGAGATCGGCCAGCGCAAGAATCAGGGAGTTCGTCTGGGGCAGATCGATGTGCTGGATGCTTTCCGGGTCGTTGTCAATATCGATGAGCACTGGCTCGCGCGTGTCGAAGAGGGACGCATCGGGACCTTCGATTTTGCGGGCGGGTCCTATGAACTGGAGGTGAGCCACAAGTACATGGAAGTCACCGAAGGGAGCTTCGAGGTGGACATGCTGTTTGTCAGCGAGAAACCCGAAGGATTGACGCGCGGGATGACGCTGCACATCCGGCTTAACCTGGGAGACCTGGAGGAGGCCATTGTCCTGGCCCGTGGTGGATTTTTCCAGACGACCGGAGGCAACTGGGTTTATGTCGTCGACGCGGATGAGACACTCGCCGTAAAGCGGCGGATACGGACCAACCGCTACAACACGCAGGTCTATGAAGTAGTGGAAGGCCTGGAGCCGGGCGAGAAGGTCATCACCTCGTCCTACGAAAGCTTTGGCGACATGGAACGCCTGGTGCTGAAGTAACGTACATATATTTAGGGGATGGAAATGAGATCCCTTTATAAGTATCATAAAACGACTGGGAGCCTAAGGCTGTCAGCGAGCTATTTACCTACAACGGGAGGAAGAATATGATCAAACTCAACAGCCTCACCAAGATCTATCTGACCGAGGACGTAGAGACAACAGCCCTGAACAACATCACCGTAGAGGTGAAAGAGGGCGAATACGTTGCCATCATGGGCCCCTCGGGGTGCGGCAAATCGACTCTTCTCAACATCCTGGGAATGATCGACAAGCCGAGTGGAGGAGAGTACTTTTTCTTTGAAGAGGAAGTCTCCAAGTACTCGGAGAGACAGCGCGCAAACCTGCGCAAGAACAACATCGGCTTCGTGTTCCAGAGCTTCAACCTGATCGACGAGCTGACCGTTTATGAGAACATCGAGCTGCCCCTGCTTTACCTGGGATACTCTTCGGCCGAACGGAAGAAGAGGGTTTCGGAAGCGATGGAGACCATGGAGATCATGGCCCGCAAGAATCACTTCCCGCAGCAGTTATCCGGAGGCCAGCAGCAGCGTGTGGCCGTGGGCCGGGCCGTCGTGGCCAGGCCCAAGCTGATCCTGGCCGACGAGCCTACCGGAAACCTGGACTCTGCCCACGGCGAAGAGGTCATGAAGATTATGAACGAGCTGCATGAAGAGGGGACCACCATCGTGATGGTCACGCACTCTCCGGCATATGCCGAGTACAGCCAGCGCATCGTGCACCTGTTCGACGGACACGTCGTGTCGGAGAACATCCAGAAAGAATTCCGAATCTGATTTCACTGGACAGGAGCCATCTGCGGAGACCGGTTCACCTGGCTAAGGCCGTGAATCGAGTCAAGGAGGATGAGCATGAAAGAAGTCGTCGTACAGATTCCCACCTACGAATCGGAACAGAACATCGAGATCGATGTTCGGATCAACGGGAAAAAGAGAACCCTAAAGTACCGGGTCGAGATCGTTGAATGGGAATCCGAGGAGTCGGAGACCATAGATAAGGTTTCCACTATCAAGCAGGTGATCAAGGAACACGATCGAGACTGGAGGCTGATCCAGATCGGCGTCCCCTCAGAAAAAAGCATTCCGATCATGTTTCAGAAAAAAGTCTCGGATTAGGCTGGCGCCGGCTGCTCCGGACCCGGTCAAGTGAGCCACGAGTCCCGGGCCGAGAGGTTGAGGAGGTACGGAAAACAATGCTAAAACTGCGGAATATCACCAAGTATTACTCGAGCGGTTTCGTGAAGACATTTGTGCTGCGAGACATCGACATGGAAGTGAATGAGGGGGATTTTGTCACGATCATGGGACCGTCCGGAGCCGGAAAGTCCACGCTGCTCCACATCATCGGGATGTTGGACACGCCCTCATCCGGTGAGTATTTCTTCTATGACAGGGAGATCCACCGCCTGAGCGAACGCCAGCGTTCGGACATCCACAAAAACCACATCGGCTTCGTGTTCCAGAGCTACCACCTCATCGATGACCTCACCGTCTACGAGAATCTGGAAACGCCGCTTCTCTACAAGAAGGTCAAGGGCTCGGAACGCAAGAGCCGTGTATGTGACATGCTGGACAAGTTCAACATCGTAGGCAAACAGAAACTCTTCCCCAATCAGCTTTCCGGAGGCCAACAGCAGAGAGTGGCCGTGGCCCGTGCCCTGATCATAGAGCCCAAGCTCATCCTGGCGGATGAGCCCACCGGGAACCTGAATTCAAGGGAAGGGGAGAACATCATGGAGATGTTCAGGGAACTGAATCAGGGTGGGACGACCATCATCCAGGTGACTCATTCGGAAAAGAAAGCCGCATACGGACAGAAGATCATCAACCTGTTGGACGGTTGGATCCAGGAGTGAGATATTCCCAGTTCGTGGACACATGAGAACGGAGTCAAACCCATGAAAAGTACAAGAGCTCTTTTGTCGTTGTTGTTGATGATCCCCCTGAGCACCGTGCTCGTCTTTGCGCCGCTTGCTGGCCAGCAGAGACAAGTCAAGATGACGCTGGAGGAGTGTATCGTAGCAGCAGTAAAGCACAACCTGGACATCGCCGTGCAGGTCTTCAATCCCCAGATCACAGAGCTGTCGATCAAACAGGCCAAGGAGAGATTCCTGCCGCAGCTGTCCTTCGGATTCAACAAGCAGAGCCAGCAGAGTGCATCCTATTCGTTCCTGGATACGGACGAAACCCTGCTGTCAGACTATGGTGACTGGTCGGCCCACCTCAACCAGGAGATCCCTACGGGAGGCAGGCTTTCTGTAAACCTGGCGTCCTACAAGAACAACACCAACCAGTCCTTCCAGATCATCAATCCGCGCTATGGCTCCACACTCTCCTTCAGCTTCGAGCAGCCGCTGCTCAAGAATTTCGGCTTCAAAGCCAGCCGCCGGGAGATCCTCGTAGCCCAGAACAACCTGAACGTATCTGACAGTCAGTTCAGGGCCTCCCTGCTCCTGACGGTCTTCGACGTGGAGGAGGCCTACTGGAATCTGGTTTTCAACCTCGAGAACCTGGAAGTTATGACTCAGTCGCTGGAACTGGCCCAGGACCTGCTGCGCAAGAACAAGAAAGAGGTGGAAGTGGGGACCCTGGCCCCGATCGAGATCCTCACGGCAGAAGCCGAGGTGGCCACACGCGAGGCGGACATCCTCCAGGCCCAGGTGTCGGTGGAAAACAGTGAGGATACGCTCAAGACCCTGCTGAATGCCTTCACGGACGCGGAGAACCCTCTGATCTTTATCGATCCGGTGGAGCGGCCGGATTTCCAGAGGCTGGAGATCAATGTGGATGAGGCCCTGAAGGTCGCGCTCCTCAATCGCCCGGACCTCCAGTCCCAGCGCTTCGATCTTGAGAACCGTGAACTGGACCTCAGCTTCGCCAGGAATCAGCTCCTGCCCGACCTCAGCCTGGACTTCAACTACTGGAGTCCCGGGATCTCGGGGACGCAGCTTATCTACGAGAACAATGATCCCTACACCGGCAATATCGTCGGTCAGATTCCCGGCACGGGTGTCGATTCCCTGCAGGATGCATTGAACTTCACCTACCGGAACTGGGCTATCGGCCTCACACTCACGATCCCGTTCAATACGTTCCTGTCGCGCGCCGCTGAATCCCGGGCCCAGCTTGCCCTCGAGCAGTCCCTGACACAGATCAAGAGCCAGGAAAAGCAGATCTTCCTCGAGGTCCGCAATGCCGTGCGCATGGTGAACACCAATTACAAACGGGTTCAGGCCTACCAGGTGGCGCGTGACCTCTCAGAGCGGAAACTCGAGGTCGAAGAGAAGAAACTCAGGGTGGGGATGACCACAAATTATATCGTCCTTCAGCATCAGCGCGACCTGGCCAACTCCCGGAGCACCCTGCTCAGGGCTGCACTCGACTATGTGCTTTCCTTGGCCAGATTGGACATGGCCATGGGCATCACCCTGGACAAAAAAAACATCAAGATGGCCTTTTAGCGAAAATGAAAATCGGCCCCGCGTGAACGCGTCGGTTCTGTACGAGCAGTTCCGATGTGATGCAGACCTCCCTTTCTCCATCGACTTCAGGCCCCTCGTTTCCTGACACTCAAGGTCGCCTTCTCAAGCATCCTCCCATGGGGATTTCCATGTTCTGATTAAAAGGTTTGAAACAGGAGTGGATTTTCATATAATGGACGAAAATCCCAAGAGAGGTCGTATATGAGCATACCAAGATATGTTGTGACAGACATTCCCCGGCGCAAGTTCCTCGGCCTCAGTCTCAAGGGAGGCATTGCGCTGGCTGCGGCACCCTCTGTTCTGACGCAGCTCCTATCCTGTAAGCGAACCGAGAAGGCGGCTGTCCAGACGGCTATCGATCCGGGGCTCATCAACACGACACTGCGGAAAGCCCTGGAAAAGGGTGGTGATTTCGCGGACGTGTATTTCGAAGACCGGATTTCCCGACGCATACTTATGGAGGAATCCAATTTCAAGAGTGCCGTTTTCGGGATCAGCCAGGGAGCCGGTGTGCGCGTCATTTCCGGAGATAGGACCGGATTCGCCTACACGGACGAGATCACACCGGAAAAACTCGCTCAGGCCGCTGAGGTCGCTTCCTACGTGGCACGCAGCGCCGTAGCAGTGAAGCCGGTGGCTGTGGCTTCCCAGGACCGCCCGTCCTATGTCAGTGTGAGGATGCCGCTGAACGAGGTGGCCGATGCCGATCGCTTGGAGGTCATGCAGCGGGCCAACCAGGCAGCCTTGGATTTCGATCCCCGGATCAAAATGGCTTCCATCAGCTACTACGATGAAATCCGGGGACGCACCGTCGCCACAAGTGAGGGCGTCCTGCTCAGCGATGCGCTGCCGCACATGTTTTTCATCGTCCAGACCCTGGGAGAGGGAAACAACACACGCCACATGGGGAGGGAGCGCCTGAGCAAGCACATGGGATTCGAGATGTTTGAACAGTTCCCACCGGAAGAGGTGGCCCGGACCTGTGCCCGGGAAGCCATCGCCATGCTGGAGGCCAAAGACTGTCCAGCCGGAAAGATGGATGTGGTCATGCAGAACGGTTGGGGAGGAGTCCTGGTCCACGAGGCGGTGGGACATCCTCTCGAAGCCGACAACATCGCCCGCGAGATCGGAGTATTCACGGGAAAACTGGGCCAGAAGGTCGCCAGCGAAGTCTTCACCATGGTGGATGACGGCAGCCTTCCCAACATGCGCGGGACCACCAATTTCGATGACGAAGGCACCCAGATGAAGCGCAACGTCCTGATCGACAAGGGTGTGCTGGTCAAATACATGACAGACATCCTTTCGGCCAAACAGATCAACATGGAACGCACCGGTAACGGCCGCCGCGAGACTTTCCGGCACATCCCCATCCCACGGATGACCAACACTTTCATCGACCGGGGAGGGGCCAAGCCTGAGGATATCCTGGCTTCGACTGAGAACGGGATCTATGTCCAGAGCCTGAGCGGAGGAAGCGTCAATCCCACCACCGGAGTGTTCAACTTCACCTGCCGGGAGGCCTATCTGATCGAAAATGGAAGGAAGACCACGCCTGTCAAGGGAGCCACACTGATCGGCAACTGCTTGGATATCATTGCCAACATCGACGCTGTGGGTGATGATCTGGATTTTGGGCCCGGGATCTGCGGTAAGGGGCAGTCCTGCGAGGTTTCGGCAGGCCAGCCAACCGTGCGGATCCGGGGCATCAATGTGGGCGGAAGCCGTAGGAGATGAATGCCATGGAAGACTATAAAACCTTAGCGGATCAGCTCGTAAAGAAGTGCCTTAACAAAGGTGCGGACGCGGCCGAGGTCTTTCTCGAGTCGGGGAGAAACCTCGGCATCGAGGTCCGCAACGGCGAGGTGGAAACGATAGAGGAGGCCGCGTCCCACGGTGCGGGTTTTCGAGTATTCGTCAAGGGCAGCATGGCTTTTGCCCACTGCAACGACCTGTCCGAAAACTCCCTCTCCGATGCGATCCTGCGAGCGGTCCAGTTTGCCGCCCACACGACCCCGGATGAGAACAACGTCCTCCCGGATGAGAGGGGCGTTGCAGAGGTCGGCGAGCTCTTCGATCCCGAGTTGGCCGGAATCCCAATGGATACGAAGATATCCCTGGCGAAGGAGGCTGAAGGGCTGGCCATGAAGGATAAGCGCATCACTAAGAGCGCTGGAGCCGGCTTCTCGGAGGGGGAGGCGGAGGTTTTCCTCGCTAATTCCAATGGGCTTTCCAAGTACTATCGGGAGTCGGCCTGTTCTTACGGAATCTCCGTTGTTGCGGAGAAGGGGGAGCAGAAATCCTCCGGAGGAGAATATTGTTCACGCAGGTTCTATGCGGATCTCAAGCCTGCAGCCGAGGTTGCGGCGAAGGCGGCAGAGGATGCCTATTCCATGCTGGATCCGCGGATGGTCAAGACCCAACAGGCGGCGGTGATCTTTGATCCGGATGCGGCCCGGGCCATCCTGGGAGGGATCCTGGCTGCGGTCAACGGAGAGCGCGTACTGCAAGGCGCAAGCTTCCTGGGGGATCAGCTGGGACAAAAGATCGGCTCCGGGCTCATCACGATCTATGATGACGGCACGCGGCCGAAGAGCCTGGCCAGCTCTCCTTTCGATGGAGAGGGGGTGCCGACACAGAAGAGGACCATCGTGGATCGGGGCACCCTCAAAAGCTTCCTGTACAACACCATTGTGGCCAAGCGGGCCGGCGTCGAGAGCACCGGCAATGCCAGCCGAGGAGGATACCGCAGCCTCCCCGGGATCGGAGCCCACAGCTTTTACATGGCGGCCGGGGAAGTCGACCGGCAAGAGATCCTCCAAAGCACGAAAAAGGGCCTCCTCCTCATGGGAGTCACCGGATACGGCATCAATCCCGTGAACGGCAATTTCAGCGGGGGAGCATCGGGATTCTGGATCGAGAACGGGCGGATCGCTTTCCCGGTCAAGGGACTCACGATCGCAGGTAGGGCGGATGAGATGCTGAACACGATCGATGTGCTGGGCAATGACCTGGATCTCGACCGCAGCATGACTGCCCCCACGTTCCGTATCGAGGAGATTTTGATCGGAGGGGAATGATCTGAAACCCAAGGCTTCTGAGCGCTGCTGCGAACAGGAGACGATCTAGTCTCCGTTATCTCTGATATGGGGAGGGCCCGGATGCCTTCCTCCTGTATGATCGAAAATTTGCCAGCCGTATCCAAAAATATGGCCGGTTTTTCGGGAGAGATGGAATGAAGAAGATGGACTGGAAGCCGCTTTGTGGACTGCTTGCACTGGTTATCTGGATCGGGGCCTGTTCACCTCAGCCCCGGGCCTCAGCCCTTGAGACCAGGGAGATCATCCCGACCTACCCCTTCGGTACGCCCGATCCTGCCCCTGTGCTGGCCCGATCCGATGAGCTCTGGGGTCGTTTTGCCCGCATCTATCCCTATTCGTTTATCGATGAGTTCAGCCAGGAGGCGGTGGATCGAGAATGGACTGTGGTGCACCTGGAAAATCCCTACATCTCGGTAGCGGTCCTGCCCGAAGTAGGAGGCAAGGTCTGGGGCGCCTTCGAAAAGACCACGGGCCAGGAGTTCATCTACACCAACAATGTGCTGAAGTTCCGGGAGATCGCGCTTCGGGGGCCCTGGACCTCGGGCGGTATCGAATTCAATTTCGGGATCTTGGGACACACGCCTTCCGGCGCCCATCCAGTGGATTACCTGGTCCGCAGGCATCTCGACGGCGGTGTGTCCTGTACGGTGGGCAGCCTGGACCTGCCCTCCCGCACACGCTGGAACGTGACCATCCATGTCCCGCCTGATAAGGCTTACTTCGAGACCCGATCCTCCTGGTACAATCCCTCCTCGTTCCATCAGTCCTACTATGCCTGGATGAATGCAGCGGTGAGGGTAAGCGATGACCTTCAGTATGTGTTCCCGGGAAATTCCTGGATCGGGCACAACTATTCCGAGCCACTGAGGCCCTGGCCCAAGAACTTGGAAGGGCGGGACCTGTCCTGGTACCGCAACAACGATTTTGGATCCTATAAGAGTTACTTTGCCATGGGAGAATATGCGGATTTTTTTGGCGGCTACTGGCATGACTCGAATTTTGGCTTCGGACACTGGGCGCGCTATGACGATGTACCGGGACAGAAGATCTGGATCTGGGGGCTTTCCCGGCAGGGGATGATCTGGGAAAAGCTACTCACCGACGCGGACGGTCAGTACAGCGAGCCCCAGTCCGGACGCTTGTTCAACCAGACCGATCATGCCCTTTTCTCTCCAGGCAGCGGGGATCGCTGGAGGGAAGTCTGGTTCCCCTATAAGGATATAGGCCCCATGGTCGCGGCCACTCCCCGAGCTGTTCTGAGCCTGGCGAAAAACGATGAGCAGATCACTCTGGGAATCTGCCCTCTCGAGGGGCTGGAGCACGAGCTGGTCGTGGTCCAGGGGAATCAGGAAATCCTGCGGGAGCGGCTGAGCCTTCGTCCCCTGGAAACGGTGACACGCAGCTTCAATGCACCGGATGGGGGAGAATGGATTCAGGTCCGCATAGGCGGGCAGATCGTATATACGGACGATCCCGAGGCTTCTCGCCTGAAGCGCCCGATCCGATTCCGTGAGTACAAGGGGGGGGATTCCCTCGAAGACCTCTTCCTGGCTGCAGAGCGGATGGTACAGGAACGCAACTATGTCCTGGCTCTGCCCATGTATCTCGAGATCCTGGAGAAAGAGCCCCTTCACGGCAAGGCGTTGAGCCGAGTGGCCGAGCTGTACAGCCGCCGCGGCGAAAATTCCCTGGCCCTGGGACATGTGGAACGCGCACTCGATAACGCCATGTATGATCCGGATGCCAACTTCGCCTATGGGGTCATAAACCGCAGGCAGGGCCACCTGGTGGATGCGAGGGAAGCATTCGGGTGGGCTGCCAGGTCCCTGCAGTACCGCAGCGCTGCCTACTCCCAGATGGCCGAGATATTTCTGCTTGAGAAGGACTATACATCCGCCCTGGAGTACGGGAAGCGGGCGGGGGAGTATGACACACACAATCCGACAGCGCTGCAGGTGCAGGCCATCGCCCTGAGGCTGTCCGGGAGTGGTGTGGAGGCGGAAAACATTTTGGAACAGATACTCTCGTTTGATCCACTCAACCACACAGCCCGCTTCGAGCTCTACCGGCTTGAGCCCTCCGAGACCAGGCGGGACGAGTTCCTGCGCATGGTGCGGACAGAATATGGAAATGAAACCTACCTGGAGATGGCCCTCTACTACCTGGGCCTCGGTCTGAAAGAGGAGGCTGAGGAGCTTCTCGGACTGGCAGAACCTCATCCCATCGCGACCTACTGGTTGGCTTATACGCACCGCGAAAAAGCCCCAGAGCAAAGTGAAAAACTCCTCACCAGTGCGGCAGAGGCTCCTGCAAGAGGAGTATTCCCGTTCCGGCTGGAGACCATCGCTGTCCTGGAATGGGCCTTAGAGAAAGATCCCGCCGCCTGGAAACACGGCTACTACCTTGCGCTGCTGCTATGGTCCAAGGGGCGGATGGCGGAGGCGCAGGCCCTCCTGGAGGAATGCGGTGAACCTGAATTTGCCCCTTTCTATCATGCCCGGGCGTTCTTTTATCGGGAAGCGGATCCCGAGAGGGCACTGAATGACCTCCAGGCCGCGACCAGGATCGATCCGGGAGGTTGGCGGAACTGGTTCCGGCTGCTGGAATTCTGCAACCTGTCTGGATACACTCAGGCGGCCTATGACTATGCGTTGGCTGCCGCCGATCGTTTTCCGCGATCCATCCCCATCCAGGTGGAATATATCAAGACCCTGCTGGAGCGCCGTGCCCCAAGAGAGGCCGCGGAAGTGCTCGATGAGCTGGCTGTGCTCCCCTCCGAAGGAGCGACAGGCATCCATGGCCTCTATATGCGGGCCCACATAGAGCTTGGACTCGAGGAGATCGGGTCCGGGGCTTTGAGGCCTGCCGTCGAATCCCTGGAGAGATCCATGCAGTATCCCGAGAACCTGGGTACCGGCCGCCCCTATGAACCGGACCAGAGGATGTCCCAGTACCTGAAGGCCATGTGTCTCATCCGGCTGGGGGAGGCAGACAAGGCCGAGACTTTGTTCGATGCGATTCAGAAGTTCAGCGAAAGTCGGGGGACTCAGGACGCTGGACCTAATGCCTATTTCGGTGGGCTTGTTTTTCGGAGACGCGGAGCGGCGGCTAGGGCCCGGGACTGGCTCGGCCGGGCGGAACGGCCCTCCCAGGATGTCCTCGAGGCTCTCCGCCTGCTGGAGAGAGAGCCACAAGAGGCACCGTGTCCACGAGGAGGGTGAACGCATGTCAAACTCCAGAATGCTCAGGATCACAGTACTGTTATCCCTACTGCCCCTTCTGATCTCAGCTCAGGATAGCCCCTCCCTTTATGGGACCGGGACCTGGGATGAGAATGTGCTGGGCAATCATCGGGCCGTGATCCATGTGGCCCAAGAGGCCGATGCCGTCTATGTGCGGATCCCCTGGAGGCGGAGGGACCACGATCCGGATCAGAAGGGCCTCGTGATTGTGGATGCCGCCACCCAGAGATCCATAAAGAACTGGAGCTGCCTGGAGATCAACCGGGAATATGGAGAGATCGTTTTTCAGCCCGTATCCGGTGCAGGAGAATACCATGTGTATTTTCTTGTCAATCACATGGAGGGCCGCAGCAATTATCCGACCGTGACCTATCCCGGCCCGCAGAACCAGGCAGACGCGGGCTGGTTCGAGCGTCACGGGCTGGGCTCGGACACTTCTATAGAGGCGATCCGCGGGCATCTACCTGAGGCCGCTGTATCCCAACTCCAGTCCATCGACGCCTTCAATTCCTTTTTTCCCATGGAGGTCATCGCCACGGCAGAAGAGAGGCAGGCCCTGTTCGAGGGTTATGGGGATGCGGATTTTCTGCTCTTCCCGGAGGACAGACGCTTCCCCGTACGCATGACAGAGGACCTGCCGCAGCGCTGGATCGAAGCCGGGCCCGAGAGGCCTTTTCAGGGACAGGCAGCCCGGGGAGAGTTCTATGTGTTCCAGATCGCTGTGTATGCCTGTCGGATCGACCTCCCCGACGTCGCGGTATCATTCAGTGGATTGTTCGCAAAAGGCGGCCGCCATGGGTTCGGTGCGGAGGGCTTCACCTGTTTCAACACGGGGGGCACGGATTGGAAGGGCATACCATTCACCAAACGTGTCTCGGTTCCCAGGGGTAGGATCCAGGCCCTCTGGTGCGGGGTCCAGATCCCCCTGGATCTGGCTCCGGGTGAGTACAGGGGTTCGGTGAGCGTGGCGTGCGAAGGACTGTCCACGCGGGAGGTGGGGATCCAGCTGACCGTGACACAAGAAGTCATTAAGGACGCGGGAGACAGCGAACCCTGGCGGCATTCCCGCCTGCGCTGGCTCAACTCCCTCCTGGCTCTGGATGACGATCCCATAGCCCCCTATATTCCTGTGGAGCTGAAGGGAAGAACCCTGAACTTCCTGGGTCGTTCGGTGAGTCTGGATGCGACCGGGCTTCCGTCCCGGATCCGCAGCTATTTCACGCCAGAGGTGACATCCATCGGAGGATCGGGACGTGACATCCTCTCGGGTCCGATGCGGCTCTCGATCATAGACAAGGGTGGGGAAGAGCTGGTTTTGGAACCGTTCGAGATACAGATAGAGCGTCAGGGCCAGGGGAGCGTTGGATGGACCGCCATTTCCCAGGCGGGACCTCTGCACATCGAGTGCCGGGCGCGTTTGGAATTCGACGGCTTCCTGGATTTCGAGATCCGGCTGCAGTCGGACAGTGACATCACGGTCTCAGACATCGCCCTAGAAATACCCTTTGAGGAGGACGCGGCCCGCTTCATGTTGGGGATGGGCGTGAAGGGCGGCAGGCGCCCCCCAGAGTTCCGATGGAAGTGGAAGATCGAGAACAATCAGGATTCTGCCTGGTTAGGTGATGTCAATGCGGGTCTCCAGTGCAGCTTCCGAGACGAACGCTATTCCCGTCCCCTGAACACCAACTTTTACCTCCGCAAACCCCTGGTCATGCCGGCCTCCTGGTGGAACGATGGCCGGGGCGGCTGCGACATCCTCGAGCCGGAGGGGGAGGATGGGGTGCTGCTGCGGGCCTACAGCGGACCAAGGGAGATGGCGGCCGGCGACGTCCTGCACTACAATTTCAGCCTGCTCATCACACCCTTCCGCCCGCTCGATACACGAGCCCAGTGGTCCACCCGCTACTATCACCGCTATGAGCCTGTGGATCGGATCTCGGCCCTCGGAGCCAACACCATCAACGTACACCATGCCACGGACATCAATCCCTACATCAACTATCCCTTCCTCCGCCCCGGGCAGATGAGGGACTATATCGACGAAGCTCACCAGAAGGACATGCGGGTAAAGATCTATTACACGGTACGGGAACTGTCCAACATGGCCCCCGAACTCTTTGCTCTGCGGAGCCTGGGAGACGAGATCTTCTTCCCAGGCCAGGGAGGGGGATTTTCCTGGCTTCAGGAACACCTGGATCCCGATTACATCGCGGCCTGGTTCGTTCCCGAACTCAAGGATGCCGCCGTCATCAATTCCGGCGTTTCCCGCTGGCACAACTACTATGTGGAGGGCCTGGACTGGCTGGTCCGCAACATCGGTATCGACGGCCTCTACATCGATGACGTGGCTTTTGACCGGACCGTGATGAAACGCGTAAGGAAGGTCCTCGACCGCAGCCGGCCCGATGCACTTATAGACCTACACTCCGCGAACCAGTTCAATGTGCGGGACGGATTCGCCAACTCCGCCAACCTCTATATGGAGCATTTTCCCTACATCGACCGGCTCTGGTTTGGGGAATATTTCGATTACGATGCCCCACCTGACTATTGGCTGACAGAGGTCAGCGGAATCCCCTTCGGAATCATGGGAGAGATGCTCCAGGGAGGGGGTAATCCCTGGCGCGGCATGCTGTACGGCATGACCTCCCGGCTTCCCTGGGCTGGAGATCCGAGCGAGATCTGGAAAGTATGGGATGACTTCGGCATGGAAGACTCCTCCATGATCGGATACTGGTCTTCTGCCAATCCTGTCAGTACAGATGACACAGATGTATTGGCCACGGTCTACGCAAAAGAGGACACGGCGCTGATCTCTCTGGCCAGCTGGGCCGATGACGACGTGCGTATCAGGCTGACGATCGACTGGGACGCTCTGGGCATGGATCCGGACGGTATGGTCCTCACCGCGCCTCTCGTTCCGGGCTTTCAAGAGGCCCATCGCTTCCGGATCGAAGATGAGATCCCTGTGGCTCAGGGCCGGGGCTGGCTTCTCATCCTCGGGCCCCCAAAGGAAGGTGAGCAGTAACATCCATCGCCCCAGATTCCTAAGAGCCGCGATGCATGCCGCATATTGTTTTGTAGAGTGCGGCCCTGTCTCAGAAGAGCGTCCTGTCGGCACTTCTTTTGACTAATGGTCCGGCAGTGTGGTATAGATTCGAACGAAAAAGGCCGGAGTCAGGGGGACGGGGGGCCGGAGGCACCTGACATGGGCGAGATGCAGGGCGGAAAAAAAACACGCGATCCTAAGACGAAGGCTGTCGCCGATCTGGTTAGACAGCGGCGCAAGCTGGAACTCCGCCTGCGCGCGAGCGAGAACAACTATCGGGCCCTGCTCGATCACCTTCCTCTCGGTGTATACCGCACCACTCCGGACGGCAGGATCATCGAGGCCAACCGGATGCTCGCTCTCTTATTGGGTTATTCCAGGCCCGAGCAGCTGAAGGACATTAATGTAAACGACCTGTACGTGCAGAAATCTGACCGGGATGAACATCTAAAAAAACTGGACACCTCATTGACCTATTTTACTGAATTTGAGCTGCGGCGAACTGATGGGCGCGTCATCTGCGTGCGGGATTTTCCCCGGGCCGTCCTGGACTCTGCCGGCCGTATCGAAAACTATACCGGAGTCCTGGTGGATGTCTCAGAACAGAGGGAGACCCAACGGCAGCTCCACAAGGCCCTGGTGGATCTCGAAAATTCCAATCGGGAACGCCAGTCCATGATCGTGAAACTGGAAAACCTGTCTCTACTGGATGACCTCACCCAGCTGTATAACCGCCGGGGTTTCCTAGCAGAGGCGGAGCAGAGGCTCCATGAGGCCCGGACACAGGGATTCCGGATCTTCTTCCTGTTCATGGATCTCGATAACCTCAAGTGGATCAACGATTCCTGGGGGCATCAAAAAGGGGATCAGGCCCTGATCCAGTTCGGCTCCATCCTGACCAAGGCCCTGAGGCGCTCCGATGTCAAGGGCCGACTGGGGGGAGATGAATTCGCGGTCCTGGCTGAAGAAACAGAGGGTTTCACACACGATAAGCTGGTTGAGAGGATCCAGAGCCGGGTGAGTTCGTTCAACCTGAAAAAGGACTTCCCTTTCTCCCTATCCCTGAGTTTGGGGATCTCCTACTTCGATCCTGAGCATCCCAGCAACATCGAAGAGCTCCTGGTCCGAGCCGACAAGCTGATGTACGAGCAGAAACGGACGAAATCCAGAGCTTGAAGCTTCAGAAACGGCGCTCCCGGATCTCCGGGAATGGGAAGTGCTCCGAATCCGTGCGGGCAGAGACCATGATCCTACGAAACTCCGCCACGAGATCTGGCTGCAGGCCGGCCCTGTCCTCGGCTTCACCGATATCTTCGGATAGATCATAGAGCTGGATGGCAGTATCCGTATCCTCCCGCCTCAGTCCGGTGCGGAGCGCTTTCCAATTCCCCTTGCGTACGGCCTGCTGCCCTCCATAGGCGGGGAATTCCCAATACAGGAATTCATGCTCGGATTGTCGGGATTGTTGCCCCAATAGCGTGGGAGCAAAGCTGATCCCGTCGGTCTCACCTGGGGGAGCGGAACCGGCGAGTTCGCACAGGGTCGGAAGAATGTCCCAGAAGGCCGAAACATGGTCGCTTCGAGATCCCGGCTCGATCCGGCCCGGCCAGCGAGCCAGGAGCGGCACCCGGATCCCACCTTCATAGAGCTGTCCCTTCCGGCCGCGAAGGGGGCCGGCGCTCTCGAAGAATGTCGTGTCTGCACCTCCGGTATAGGTGGGGCCGTTGTCGCTGGAAAACAGGACGATCGTGTCATTGTCGAGTCCCAGCTTCCGAAGTAGATCCAGGATCCTTCCGATGTCCCGGTCCATACGCGTGATCATGGCAGCGTAGGCAGCGCGTGGAGTGGGGTGGGGGAGGTATCCCCGCTCGCCCAGGTAGGGCTGTTCCGGGAACCGGCCCGCGTATTCTGCCAGGGAATCCTCGGGGACCTGAAGCGCCAGGTGAGGGATGGGGAAGGCCAGGTAGAGGAAGAAAGGATCGGAGCTGTGTGTGCGGATGAATTCCAGGGCTTCGGTCGTCATGAGGTCATTGGCGTAATCTCCGCCGGAGTATTGTGCGTACGCCGCCGGGTCCAGAGGATCTGCATCCTCGGGAAAGCGCTGGTGGGCCTTGAAGCGCGTGTTCCCCTTCAGGATGTGTTTTTCGGTGTTTCTCCAGAGATGGGGAGGGTAATAGTTGTGGGCCTCCCGCTGACACAGGTATCCGTACCAGTGGTCGAATCCTTGCCTATTGGGGTGGCCCGAATCATCGGGCCCGCCCAGGCCCCATTTCCCGATGGCGCCGGTCACATAGCCCGCTGTCTGCATAGCGGTCCCGAGAGTCAGGGTTCCGGGTAGGAGGGGGCGCTGGCCCTCGATTGAGGGGTCGTTCCAAACATCCCCCCTCTCGGGCATCTCATCGTTGTCGCGGATGTAGGCGTTTCCGGTGTGCCTGCCGGTGAGGAGTGTGCAGCGTGAGGGTGCGCAGACGGGGCTGCCGGCGTAGTGTTGGGTGAATCGCATCCCTTCCGAAGCGATCCGGTCCAGGTTCGGAGTGCGGATCTTTTCCTGACCATAACATCCCAGCTCTTTGTAGCCCAGGTCATCGGCCAGGATGTAGATGACATTGGGCCTGCGCTCAGATCTTCGGCATAGGGAATAGAGCCCGGGGATGGCGGTGGCGGCTGCACCCCTGCCCAGGGTTTTGACAAATTCGCGCCGTTTCATCGTCTGCCTCCTGATGGAGATTCGGATCGGGATTCGGACCCATGATACTGAAAATGATCGTGCCTGCCAACTGAATGCATTGTTATTTTTTCGCTTTGAACATAATATGGATGATGAACAGAGAATATCAGACGCGATGAGGAGAGAATCGAATCCGATCAGGCCGCGCAGCCGGATCCTTCTGGAGATGTTCTGGGTGTTGGGGCCTGCCGCACTCGTTTACACCATCGGGATACTTACGGATAACACTGGACTGGGTCTCGTAAGCATCGTCGCGGCCTGGCTGTTGATCCGAGCGTTCCTCGGTCGCAGGGGGGAGAGCTGGGGTACCCTCGGGATGCGCAAGCCAGCCCGCTGGGGGAGGACGCTGCTGCTTACGTTGGGTGGAGTCGCCCTCCTCCAAGCACTCGTGCGTGTCTTAAAGCCCGTCCTCAGCACATATATCACAGGTCAACCGATCGACCTGAGTCGCTTCGAGGGGCTGCGGGGGGATCCTCTCGCTCTTATCCTGGGCCTGCTGATCGTCTGGACAGTGGCGGCATTCGGAGAAGAGATGGTTTTCCGCGGCTACGTGCTGAACCGGACTGCCCTGGTGCTGTCCTCAAAAGGGAAGAGGGCGTGGTGGGGTGCCGTGTTAATCAGCTCGAGTGTATTCGGCCTGGGACACATCTACCAGGGTTGGACGGGAGTGATCCTGTCAGCACTGGCAGGAGTGGTCTACTGCGCCGCCTATTTCCTGGACGGACGCTCCCTCTGGGCGCCGATCTTGATCCACGGCCTCTATGACACGAGCGCATTCCTGGCCCTGTTCCTGGGACTGGACAGCCATCTCCCCGGACTGCTGGGCTAGCCGGGGAGTCGATCGCTCATTCGCCGGCTTCTTCTTTTTTGGCCTTCTGCACGGCTTTGCCTATCCATATTGTGGCGAGTACGGCGATCAGGGTCACGACAATCGCGTAGGTCAGCATGGGGCCGATCCCCTCAGACTCTCCAAATACCTTGAGGAAGATGGCTTTGATGGCGCCGTTCCATGCCAGTGCGGCAACCAGGCCAAAGGCTGCGGTTACGAGTGCGGCAAGTTTTTCAACGACTTCAGATTTCATTCGATCCCTCCTGAATTAAAAATGTTATACGGGTTCTTAAAATCCCCATATTAATAACTATCATAAAAAGGACTCGAACTCAATGGACATCTGAATAGGGAAATCTGATGTCCCTAATCAATTTTGAATTTGCATTTACCACGGTCCTGTAATATTAAGAGAGAGAACGGACCATGAGGGCAGTTCTGAGAAGAAGTCCCGACTGAAACAGGGCTCCTCCTCGAGGATCGCCCCTAATGAAGTCGATAAAAACGAGGAGAACGCGAATGGTCATAAAAAAAAGGTACCTGAACCTATTCTGGCTCTTTCAATTCCTGGTGGGGTTCTGCCTCTGTCCACAGAATCTGGCCGCCCAGGAAAGAACGGGCTATGAGCAGCTGTTTTCCAAGCTCCAATGGCGGAGCATCGGGCCCGCCAACATGGGGGGCCGAGTCGTGGACATCGAGGTGGTCGAAGACACGCCCTGGATCATCTATGCAGCCATAGGCCCGAGCGGGGTCTGGAAATCCATGAACAATGGCATCACCTGGTCCCCGGTCTTTTCTAAGGAAAACACGGTTTCTGTGGGAGACATCGCCGTCTGCCAGGCTCAACCTGAGATCATCTGGGTAGGAACCGGAGAGGCCACGGCCCGCAACAGCGTCACCATCGGTGATGGGGTGTACCGGTCCGGTGATGGAGGCAGGACCTGGGAACATATGGGCCTGGAACACACTCGGCACATCAGCCGCATCCTCATCCATCCCCAGGACCCGGATACGGTCTTTGTGGCCGCCCAGGGTCACCTCTGGGGATCCAACGAAGAGAGAGGAGTGTATAAGACCACTGACGGCGGACAGACCTGGTCCAAGGTCCTTTACATCAATCCCAGCACGGGGATCGCCGACCTGGCCCTCGATCCCACAGACGGCAATACTTTGTTCGCCGCCGCTTGGGACCATCAGCGTTTTCCGTTCTATTTCTACAGTGGCGGCCCGGGGAGCGGCCTTTACCGGTCCGATGACGGGGGAGCTTCCTGGAAGAGGCTCATCCGGGATCTGCCCGAAGGGATCCTGGGACGCATCGGTGTGGCGATCTCCCGCGGCAATCCAGATGTCGTATACGCACTCATCGAGCATGAAGACGGAGGGATCTGGCGTTCCCAGGACAAAGGTCAGACCTGGTCGCGCAGGTGTGACAACAAAACTTACGCCCAGGTCAATTTCCGTCCTTTCTATTACAGCCAGATCCGGATCGATCCCTCGGACGAGGACGTGGTGTATGTCTTTTCCGGGGGATCCTACGTGTCTCGTGACGGAGGGAAAAAGTTCAAGCCTATATCCACGGGGACCCATCCCGATCACCACGACCTCTGGATCGATCCTCAGAATCCCCTTCACCTTATCGACGGGAATGACGGGGGCATCGATATCACCTATGATGGTGGCAAAAACTGGCATGGTATCGAACACATGGCCCTGGCCCAGGTCTACCAGGTCGGTTTTGACATGCGCGAGCCTTACCACGTGTACTGTGGGCTGCAGGACAACGGAGTCTGGGGAGGACCCAGCGCCACACTGGATGTGGCGGGGATCACCAACCAGGACTGGTATACTGTCGGCCAGGGGGACGGTTTCTACTGTCTACCCGACCCCTCGGATCCCCATATCGTCTACGGCAATTCCCAGATGAACGGCCTGTATCGTTTCGACCTCCGTCTCCGGCTTAGCAAGGCGATCAAACCCCTGGCTTCCATGGACGAGCCGCCCTTCCGATTCAACTGGAACTCGCCCATACACATCTCTCCCCACGATCCCAAGATCGTGTATACAGCTGGAAATTTCCTGTTCAAGACCTCCGATCTGGGGCACTCCTGGGATCGCATCAGCCCGGACCTCAGCACGGATGATCCCAGTAAAGTCCAGGCCTCAGGAGGGCCGATCACACAGGACAACACCGGAGCCGAGATCCACTGCACGATCATGACGATCGCCGAGTCACCCGTGACTCCGGGTCTCATTTGGTGCGGGACGGACGATGGGAATGTGCAGATCACACGGGATGGGGGAAAGACATGGACCAATGTCGTGGACAACATCCCCGGGCTCCCAGCCAACACCTGGTGTTCGAGGATCGAGGCATCGCGCTTCGACGCCGGGACTGCGTACGCCTCCTTCGATGGCCACCGCTCCGACGATTACAACCCCTATGTATTCATGACGCAGGACTTTGGAAGCAACTGGGAGAATATCACAGGCAACCTGCCCTTCGGATGGATCCATGTGGTCAGGGAGGACACGCGAAATCCGGATCTACTCTATGTCGGGACAGAGTTCTCTGTTTTCGGATCCCTGGACAGAGGGAAGCACTGGTTTGCCCTCCGCAACAACCTGCCCACGGTGGCGGTTCGAGACATCGCCATCCATCCGCGCGAGCATGACCTGATCATCGGCACGCATGGGCGTGGGATCTGGGTCCTGGATGACATCACTGTTCTCCAGCAGTTCCGGCCCGAGGTCGAAAGGGCGGAGATGTTCCTATTCGATATCACTCCCTTCACAAAATTATATCTTGGCAGCTCCCGAGAGTCTTTCACGCGGAGGGCATTCACGGCCAAGAATCCCGCCTACGGACCCAGCCTCGCTGCCTATTTCCGGGAGAAACCGGACGAGAGACCCAAGCTCGAGGTCAGAGACCAGGAGGAGCAGGTTGTGTATGCGTCTAACCTTCCGAAGAGGGCCGGACTTTACCGATTTTCCTGGAACCTCCAGTACATGCCTCGGGATGAAGATGGAAATCCCCTGAAGGCGGGCGGCATGGTCCTGGTATCACCTCCGACCTTGCCTCCCGGGAAGTATAAAGTCGAGCTCTCCCTGGGTGAGACGATCCTCTCCCGGGAGCTTGAGGTCCGGCCCGATCCCCGTTTCCAATCTGAGGAGAAAGACAGAGCCGCAAAAGAAGAAGGGCTGGTCAGAGCCATCAGGCTGTCGAGGACGCTGAATCTGGCCGTAACCGCCACGCGGACCCTCCGGAGCCGCCTGGATAAGCTGGCGCCGGATATCCCAAGTGGAGTGGAAGGGGAGGAGGCCGTGCAGGCCGCAGTGCTGAAGTTTGAACAGGGATTCAAAACCGTAGAATCGGACATCCTCCCCAAGCGTTTCGGCTACCGTCTGGATGTCGAGACGACGCTCCGTGGCGGCAACCTGCCCATGCGCATGGCATTCCTGGGCATGTCGCTCTCAGCCTACCCGAGCCCGCCCACACAGACGGACCTGGCCCAGCTGGAGGAGCTCACTCGGATGGTCGACGCCAAGGTTGTACGCCTAAATGCCATACTCGGAGAGGGGGTGGCGGCACTGAACGCGGTTCTGGAGGCCAACGGCCTGCGGCTCCTCTCGGCTCCGGATCTGGTGAAATACTGAGGCTGTTCAGTCAAACCTGCGCGTAGACTGCTCACGGTTTCCGTAAAGGTTGATCCGGAACGACACGGACTTGCGGGGGACCATCATGAAGGTATCGGTGAGCCGGACGCCGATCTCTTCGGCGGGGAGGGTGTCAAATACATAGGTCTGTTCACGGATGTCCCAGGTCCCATAGCCGGGGCTGTATCGTTTACTCGGCCAGAGCCCCAGGTGGCGTGCTTCCTTGGCAATGCTCCGGTCGGCCTGGATGGCCGTTTCCTCAGCAGCCTCTGAGCCAAAGGAATCCAGGATAAAGCCCCTTAGCATCTCATTGGTTTTGATCAGCTCGGCGCTCGATCGTTCCAGATCCTCTCCGATCGTGCAGAGGCAGAGTGCGACCTTGACAGCCCCCTCGAAGATGGGGTGTCGGTTTGTATCCCCGTAGTCGAGGATACGGTAGAGGGCCGTGGGTCGCAGGAGCGTGTCCAGACGCTCCTCCTGCTCCTTGATCATCTCTGTCACGGCTTGGCTGATAGGTGCGTTCCGCTTCTTGTATCCCAGGCGGAACAGGATCTTGTGTTCGGGTATCTGTATCGGGAGTCCTTCCAACCGGCGGACGTCCGATGAGTCGCTCATGGCCCTCAACCTCGGCTCAGGCGAGCTGAGGGAGCGTATCGATCCCGTTGTTCGCCGCGTCCGCCTGCATGATCGTGCGGAGAGAATCCTGCCGCTGCTCCTTGTTTCCTTCGACAGTGCATCGTGTCATCTCATCCGTATTGTGTCTCTTTCCATGTGTACTCTTCTTCTTGCCTTTACCCTAGCATTCTTGTCGGCTATCGTCAATCCAAAATGGGCAGTTTCGGCCTCATGTAGCCATGGCAGACAGGTGGACATCGATATGGTATAGTTGCCGATGTCGAAAACGAGAACATCTCATGCTGGATATCTACGGAAGGGCTTATGATGCCTTCCTGGGCCCCCTCCTCAAAGGAACGCGGCGCTGGATGGCCTCCTATGTCAAGGAACACAAACTTTTCCCAACCCTGGATCTCTGCACGGGGACCGGCGCTTTCTGCCGCCTTTTTGGGGACGGCCCATGCCATGAGGCCTGGGGCTTGGATCTGGATGCCCGCTTCCTGCGCTACGCCCGCTCACAGGCTCCCCAGATCCCCTTCATCCGGGCGGATGCAGGCCGAATGCCGTTCAATGCTTCCGTGTTCGGTTCCGTCATCCTCTCCTATGCGGTGCATGACAAGGCTCCAGATCTCCGGGCTGCCATGATGGAGGAAGCCCGGCGTGTGCTGCGGGAACAGGGACAGATCCTGTTCCTCGACTTCGAACCTCCCTGGGACCGGGTATCTCATGTGGGGCGGTTGTTCACATACGGTATCGAACGGATGGCCGGAGGGGAACATTTCCAGAACGGCCAGCAGTTCCTGCGGGAGGGCGGGCTGCGAAGTTTCCTCGAGCAGTTTCGGTGTGAGGAACTGGAGAGCCGTTCGATCCCCTGGGGGAATTCCCGGATCGTTGCCGCACGCTTCATCGATTGATGTAAGGAAGCCGTTGTCAAAACGTCCGGGGCGCAGTACAATACCAAGAAATTAGGCAATACAGCAAAAATACATAAAAGGATGCAATATGGTAGAAACCTATGACAGCAAGGCTCACAACATAGCGCTTCTCATCGACGGCGACAATGCCCAGCCCAGCTTGATCAGAGAAATACTGACCGAGGCGGGCAAGTATGGGGCATTGACAATACGACGGATCTACGGTGACTGGACTACTTCCAACATGCAGGGCTGGAAAGACACGCTGAACTCGGCCGCTATCCAGCCTATCCAGCAGTTCCGGTTCACGGTCGGCAAGAATGCCACGGATAGTGCCATGATCATCGATGCCATGGATATCCTCCACTCCAAAACCGTGGATGGTTTCTGTGTGGTTTCCAGCGACAGCGACTATACACGCCTCGCGACGCGTGTCCGGGAGAGCGGGGTATTCGTGATGGGGATCGGGAAGCGCATCACTCCCAAGGCATTCGTCAACGCCTGCAATGTCTTTATCTTCACCGAGAATTTTGCCGTCAGGGAAAAGGCGGCTCCCAAGGGAAAGAAGACAAGTAAACAGGCCACCGTCCCAAAGGAAGAAAAGAAGAAGTTTGATCCCCTCCCTCTCCTCAAGGGAGCCTTCGACATGGCCATACAGGAGGATGGTTGGGCAAACCTGGCGACGATGGGATTCTATCTGCGCCAGCTCGATCCCAGCTTCGATCCCCGGACCTACGGACACAGGCAGTTGTCTCAGCTTCTCAAATCCCAGTCCAAATTATTCGATATGCGCTTTCAGGATACGCCGGGATCCACGGATATTTTTGTGCGTCTCAAGGACTGATCCGTCTGTGAGAAAAAAGCTCAAAAAGCTGCTGAATGCAGGCAATATTTTTCTGGACCTCAAGGCCCAGGACAAGGATTCCCTCATCGTGGAGATGATCGACCTCCTGAGCCGGGGAGGTTTCGTGTCCGACCGGGAAGGCGCGCTCACTGCAATCCGGGAACGTGAAGAAAAGATGTCCACGGGGATGAACAACGGCGTGGCCATCCCACACGGCAAGACGGACTCAGTCGACAGCCTGGTCGTGGCCGTAGGCCTAAAGCGCGCCGGCATCGATTTCGATTCCGCTGACAAGAATCCGGCTCGCATCTTCATCATGACCATCTCGCCGGCCAGCCGCTCCGGACCTCACATCCAGTTCCTGGCAGAGGTGAGTAAGATCCTCAGGGAGGAGGAGAGCCGCCGCCGACTTCTGGAAGCACGTTCCGCAGAGGATGTCATGCGAGTATTCGGGTAGAGAATCAGGAGTATGCGAAGGCCTCTCTCCATAGCGCTGGCCATTGTGGCAGGGCCGGGTTGGCTCTGCGCTTCCGGCGCGGAACAGGCTCATGACATGGGACACCTCATGACTGTCCTGGTGCTCCAGTTGGCTGTTATCGTCATAGCGGCCAGATTGTTCGGGCTGATCTTCAGCCGCTACCTCAAGCAGTCCCGGGTACTGGGGGAGCTCGTGGCGGGGATGATCATAGGTCCGTTTGCACTGGGGCAGATCCCTCTCCCTTTACTCGGACACTCCCTCTTCCCGACGACCGGAGAGGTCCTGCCGGTCTCACCCGAGCTTTATGGCCTGGCGGTGATCGCATCCATCGTCCTGCTGTTTTCGGCCGGTCTGGAAACAGATCTGCCTACTTTCCTTCGTTACTCAGTGATGGGGACCGTGGTCGGGATCGGGGGGGTCATACTCTCCTTCAGCCTAGGCAACCTGGCCGCAGTGATGTTCCTGCCCGGTGTGGATTCGTTTCTCTCTCCCACGGCCCTCTTCCTGGGAACCCTCTCCACGGCTACGTCGGTGGGGATCACGGCCCGGATACTGAGTGAGAAACGCAAGATGTCCTCTCCCGAGGGAGTGACCATCCTGGCCGGTGCGGTTCTGGACGATGTGCTGGGGATCGTGCTTCTGGCCGTTGTGGTAGGGATCTCAAAGCTGGGAGCATCCGGAGCTGCGGTCGACTGGGGCCGGATCGGTCTCATCGCCCTGAAGGCTTTCGGTTTCTGGATCGTGTGTACCGTGTTGGGGATCCTCTTTGCGAAACGCATCTCCAAGGGGCTGAAATGGTTCCGCTCCAACGATGCCATCGCAGGCGTTTCCCTGGGATTGGCCCTTTTCCTGGCAGGGCTGGCTGAGATGGCCGGGCTTGCCATGATCATCGGGGCCTATGTCATGGGACTGTCCCTCTCGCAAACAGACCTGGCACACGAGCTGCGGGAACGTCTTCACGGTATCTATCAGTTTCTGGTCCCCGTTTTTTTCTGTGTGATGGGCATGATGGTGAATTTCCCCGCCTTGAAAGGGATATTCCTTTTTGGCCTGCTTTTCACCGCCTTGGCCGTGGTCGGGAAGATCGTGGGCTGCGGGCTGCCGGCCCTGCTCATGGGATTCAACCTGAGAGGAGCCTTCCGCATCGGAGCGGGAATGCTGCCTCGGGGAGAAGTGACCCTGATCGTGGCTGGCATCGGGCTTTCAGCCGGAGCCATCGGCCAGGATGTGTTTGGCGTGGCAATTCTCACCCTCCTGATCGCCAGCGTGATCGCACCCCCTATCCTGATCAAGAGCTTCGAGGGCGGGTCCGGCCTGCGCAGTCGGCTAACCGTAAAGAGCGAAGAGAAAGGCTGCCATATCGCCCTGAATTTTCCCTCTGTTCACATCACCTCGTTCATCGCCTCCCGCATCCGGCAGGCCTTCCGCAATGAGGAGTTTTATGTACATGAGGTGAACATCGAGAATAAAATATTTCAGATCCGCAAGGAAGACATCTCCATCACGCTGTTGCAGAAAGACAAGACCATCGAGATCAACACGGTCCAGGACAATTCTCAGCTTGTGAGCCTGATCGTCATGGAAGAGATACTCGAGCTCAAGGAACTGCTGCAGGGCATCGAGAAACTGGAAAGCCCGGAAGGACTCTGCACGGAGCTGGCGTCCGGCCTGTTCTGCGAGTTGAGCCAGCCGGCCGATGCTGAAGGGGGCGAGGAAAAGTGAACGGCGAATCTCCAGCAATGTTTCGAGAGGTCCAACGGTTCGGACAGGCCTGGGTATGGGCCCTGGTCCTTATGGTGACTGCAGTGGCCTGGATAGGGGGGTATCAACAGCTGCTCTTGAAACGACCGTTCGGCAATAATCCGGCTCCAGACAGCCTCATGTGGGTGATCCTGGGGCTGTTCGGGATCGGATTCCCCCTCTTTTTTTATTCGCTGCGGCTGGTGACTGAAGTCCGGGCAGATGGGCTGTATTACCGCTACAGCCCCCTCCATCGTCGGTTTCATCGGATCGTTTTCTCCGATATGCAGAGCGCTGAGGCCATATCCTATCGCCCGGTCAGGGATTACGGCGGATGGGGTATCCGGTGTGGGCCCAAGGGGAAGGCGTTCAACGTCCGGGGGAACAGGGGCGTGGAGATCGTCCAGAGTGACGGGAGCCGAATATTGCTCGGATCCCAGAGGTCCGAGGAACTGGCTCTGGCCCTGAACGCAGCTCTTCCGGGATGAGGGAAACACTCCACGCTACACCCAACCGTGCGCTGGCACTGATCTCGGTCAGCGTTCTGCTGTCCACATCGACCTGGTTCTCCGGGACCGCGGCCACTCCCGTGCTCCGTGAGCTCTGGGGCCTCAGCGATGTGCAGAGTTCCTGGCTGACGATCTCGGTACAGCTCGGTTTCATCCTGGGCACATTTGTATATGCGCTGTTCAACCTTCCGGATGTGTTTCCCACACGAGTCGTCTTTTTCGCTTCCGCTTCCTTGGCTGCCGTCTTCAACTGCGGATTTGCGCTCCTTTCTCATGACCTCCCCACCTCTCTGGTGTTCCGGTTCCTTACGGGAATCACCCTGGCCGGAGTGTATCCCGTGGGCATGAAGCTGGTGGCTCAGTGGTTCCGGACCGGTCTGGGCTGGCGGCTGGGCATCCTTTTGGCGGCATTGACCCTGGGGACCGCATTTCCCTATCTGCTGTTCGCTCTGGGAACGGCCCCGGACTGGCGCATGCTGCTGCTGACCGCATCGGTCCTGTCTTTGCTGGGAGGCCTTATTGTTCTGGTCTTGGTGCCCCCGGGACCTTTTCTGCGCGAGGCGGCCGTATTCGAGCCCCGCATGGTGTTCCGCGTATTTCGATACCGCAAATTTCGCCTCCAGGCACTCGGCTACTTCGGGCACATGTGGGAACTCTACGCCTTCTGGTCTCTCATTGCTTTGTACCTGACGGCCAGTTTTCAGAGCACGGAATCCGGGACTGCGAGCTCCGTACCGATACTGGCCTTCGGCATTATCGCGGCCGGCAGCCTGGGATGCATACTGGGAGGCTGGATCTCGCGGAAGGTGGGGGAGGAGAGGGTGTCCCTGGGTGCACTGGCCATCAGCGGCTCGCTGTGTACGATGTCCTGGTGGCTGTTCGATAGGAATGCCATGATCGTCACTGTGGTGGCATTGATCTGGGGAATGTTCGTGATCGCTGACTCGCCCCAATTTTCCGCCTTGGCGGCGCGACACTGCCCTCCCGAATATACCGGCACGGCGCTCACCATCCAGAACGGTATCGGGTTTGGGATCACCGCCTTCTCCATCCAACTGACCGCCAGCCTGGGCCAGAACTGGGGTTGGAAATGGGCATTTCCTATCCTGGCGATCGGTCCGATCCTTGGGATATCCGCCCTGTCACGGCTCCATCGCAAGGTATGATTCCTAAAAATCTAAAAAAAATATATTTTATTTTGATTTAGGAATTGACAGGAAGGTCCTTTCCTATATAATTTCCCAACAGCAGGAAGAATGATTTATTTTCCTTTAAGGAGGAAGAACATGAAAAAAGCCGTTGCAGTACTCTGCCTTCTGGTATTTGTTCAGTTCACAGCGGTCTATGCCTTTTCTCCCGAGCTGATGTTGAATGACTTCAGCCTGGACAAGGACAGCGCATCCGATGGCGAGGTGAGATCCTTTTCTTTGAAAGCTACCTATTCGCCCGACCTCATGATCGATGATCCTCTTCTTTTCGCGGATATCGGACAGGGAGCGGATGCCGATGCGATCAAGAAGCTCAAGTCCAAGCGGATGTGGTCATGGGTTGGCGCCTTGGGTTTCGCAGCAATCGGAGGCGGCCTCATCTATCTCTTCGCGACATTTGAGGCGGAGACGACCGAGAATCAGCTCGGCGAGGATAAGGGCCACACACAGACAAACTCCTTCACACAGTGGGGCTACTTGATCGGGGGGCTGATCGCTTTTGGTACGACCGCGTTTCTCATCAGCAATGCTGTCAAGACGAGCAAGGCTATCAATGAGTACGAGGCCGAGCTCAAGGCTTCCGCTGCGCTGTCTCGCAGGTAGGCCGATCCCACGCTCTGATCACCTCTGGTAGATAAGGCGAAAAAATTTCGCCTCGAACGCACCTAGTCTTGGGTGAGCCGTTGGGCTGTCCATTGGTTCGCCCAAGACATTTGTTTCTCTCAGCATATAGCTTTTCCCGCTCGCTCTCGAAGAAAACACTTCGAATTCCGTTTCCTTCCCCTCGAGTTCCCGAACGTGCAGGATCACTCCGCCTTCGGGGAGGGGCTGGGCTGAGACCAGCAGGACGTTGGGTGCATCGATCTCCAACATGGATATGGCCTTTTGTTCCCGGATCGAGCGTACATGCGAGGGCGGGAACACCCGTGCCAGGAGAGGAATTCGCGAATCCGATCCGAAACGGGACGCCCAACTCCGGGGGGCTTTTTCGTTCCCTGATGTCAGCGCATAGCTCCAGCGGAATTCCCCTCGCTGGCTTGCACGGAAATTCGTCACCCAATAATTGTTCATGATCCAGGAATATATATGGGGCCGTTCCACGTGTGCTATGTAGCGAAACTGACCCAGGTTGAGGCCTCCGAAATGAACCAGGGGGACCTCGGGGCTGCTGAGGACGACCTGCCCTTCTTCTTCAGGATTCCGGACTGCACAGAAGTTCTGGATGGCATTCCAGTCGGTTGCGGTCCCCTCCAACTGATCTTTCCCGGGAACTGCCGCACCGCCCTGAACCTCGAAATGGATCTCCCCTCGGTCCACAGAAATGGGAAAAGCAATATATAGGGCCTCCGGGTCGGTGATGTCCTTCTTGAACAATGTGTAGTGAAGCTCCACGCGTTTTTCTCCCTCGAACAGCCGGACCTCACAGAGGAGGCGCGTTCCGGGGACGGCCGTATCTGTGGTACCGCTCCAGGACAGGCTCTTCCAGAGAGGACCGTCCACGCCTGGTTCGACTCGCACGTCGGAAAGGCTGGAGCGTTCCTGATCCACCAGGTGAAAGCGTTCCAACTGGCCTCGGTTTGAGATGCGTTCCAGGATGAACTGGCCCATGAGCCAGGGGCTGTCAGGGTCGACAAGTTCCTTTCCCCACACCTTGTCCATCAGGCTTGTGATCCCACCTTTCTCCGCATCGATAACCAGTTTGTAGAACTCGTTTTCCAGGAGTATGTCCTCCCTCGCTTCCTTCCCGTCCTCGGGAGCAAGGATCTTCAGAGGGCGCTCGACAGGACGGGTGGTCTGCAGCGACACAATGCGGTAGGAACGGAATCCCAAGGCCGGGACATCCTCCGCTCGCAAGAACCAGTAAGTCCCATCGGCTCGGCTCCGGGAACGCTGGGCACCGATCTCACTGCCCGATGGTTCCAACAAGCGGAAGTCCCTGCCGGGGGGAATGATCTCATGGTCGACATAGATCTCCACCAGCCCGGAGCGGGGATATCCCTGTGAGTTGAACACGGTCACGGAAGCGGTCTCCTGCAAAGGGATAAAGGCCTGGATCAGGCCCATCGCTGCTTCCTGGAGAAGGCGGTTTTCCTTGGCTGCCTCCCAGACATAGGCAGATTTTTCCGCCCATTGAACCATGCTGTTTTCGGCCAGTGGATCGGTGATGCTCTCAGCGGCGCCCATCGTGTGTTCGTCCCAGAACAGCAGCGCAGATCCGATCTTCTCCATCCTCCGAAACAGATCGGGCGAAAGTCGGGCTCCCAGGATCCGGGCCATGGCCAGGAGCCCCTGATTGGCGCTGAAATGGGCCTGTGTGATTCGGGCGGCGGCCGTTTCCCGGGCGGCGGAGCCGAAGCCATCCGACCACCAGTCGGGCCAGGAAACCCGGTAGACTGGGAGCTCGTCTCCGTGTTCTTCTTCCATGTAGGATAGAAACTCCCGAGCCGTAGCACTCCTGAGCTTGGGCCACTCATATTTTCGGTTCCATTCACGGATGAATTCACAACCAACCGTGGCGGGTGGGGAATTATCCGTAAAATATCCCGCGTACTGCACGGACAGACGATCGATGGGATAGGATCGTTCCTCCAGGCTTTGCAGGTAGAGGAGGAGCCCCTCCTCCGTGTTTTCGAAACTGCCGGTGTGGATCCCCCAGAAATTTCCTGTGTTGTAGTGGTCGGCACGGAAAGCCAGCACACGACTGCCCGAGGGAGATTCCCACCAGAAAGCGGTGGGCTTGTCGAAAGGGATGCGTGCGCGGTGGCCGTGCTGGCCCATGGTCAGGTAGCGAACACCTGCGTCCGGGAAAAAATCCGCCAGGCACCAGGCGATCCCATTCACATCGTTCTGCATGGCTGTCGTGACTCGGATCCCCTGGTCCTTGAAACGGCCCAGGGGGGCTAGAGAGCGTGCCAGTATGTTCTCGTCCGCGATTTCCGAGAGGTTGAAGGGCAGGGCCGTGACCTCGATCCTCCCTTCAGCGATCCTCCGTTTGAGGCGTTTAACCTGTATGTCTGGCCTGACACGGAGATATTCGTCCACGGCCCAGGAAGCCTCGCAGGTCCAGCGGAATCGGGCATCGTCAGGATATGAATCCGTCAGGTCACAATAGTCCAGGGCATAGTCGATGAACCTCAGGTGCTCGGCCAGTATTTCTGTCTGAGGCCGCGTGTAGCCGATGTCCGTATGCGTATGGTGAACCATGTAGAGCTGCCAGGGACGGACGGGGAGGCGAGTGAACTCCAGGTCCGTCCTGTCTCTGCCAGTGCGCTGGATCGACAGGACCTGGTGTGTCTCGGTTTCGATCTGGGGCAGATACAGGATAACTCGGTTGAATCCGAATTCGATCTGAATATCCACAGGATCCATTCCTTCGGCTTCAATCCGGGCCGTCTCTGGCTGTCCCAGATGGACCAACTGGACATGGACCGGATGATACAGGCCATCATCCCGGCGCATGATCGCGGGTTGAGGCGCGACCGCTGCCCCAGAATGGATCCCGCTCTGGAATGTCATGTACCACACCCGGCTCCCGGCACTCTCGCCTGCAACCCGGAAACGGAGAGGTTCCCCGCGGGGGAGCAGTGTATCGGGTACGTGCAGGGCGACATATCCGAATACATCGCCATGGCGGTCGATCATGGTGACGCGGAAGTGTAGGCGGGCCCCGTTGGGGGAGTCGACGGTCCATTCTTTTATGGAATTGACCTTCGGATTGGAGAAGCGAAACCAGGCCTTGCCGTTTACAGATAGGTCATATGTGTGCGGTGCCGCGTCAACATCCATACCGAAGATCCAGACAAAGGACGCCTCCTTCCCGGCAAATTCCCGAGGGACCGGCTCGGATTCCCATTCGATAAAATCGCGCGTGTCCAGCGACCTGACCAGGAGGGCAGAAGTGACATCCGGGTGAGGGGAGTGGTATTCGATGGTCCCACCCCCGATAGTGGAGTCATAGCCCTGGAACCAGCCCGCATCCGAGAAATGAGATGATGAGCCTTCTGGGCTCGCGGAATCCCCCCCGCATCCCGAAATAAAAATGAGTATCCCGGCCAAAGCGGAGAGATGATAAAGGCGAATCCTCATGATGATTTCCCTCTGCTTGTATTGTAGATGGAATAAGAGCAGAGTTCAATTTTCAATTTTATGGCGGATACGGAATCACGAAAGGAGGTCGTATTGATCCTCAGACCTCAGAGTAAAATACTTACAATTCCCATGGGAATTGATTTCGGAGCACTTTTGGGGTATAATGAATCCATCGAATGAGGAGGGACTAATGAAAAAAATCGCAATATCTGTTCTGACCCTGGCCGCGGCAGCCGTGCTGTTCATGGGATTTGGCCCGGCTTCTGAAATGCCCGGACCGGATGCCGCTGCACTCTGGGAGTACATCACCAAGGAATCCCCATATAAAGATTGGGGTTTCTGGGATGATCACCAGGACATTCAGTCGGGGAATTCGCCCCACGGGCCTTTCCACCGCGTCTATGTCAATGAAACCCTCCTCAAAGCAGACGGAGCCCCTGTTCCCTATGGCGCCATCCAGGTGAAGGAGAGCTTTGACAGCAACAAGAAGCCGACCGCTCTGACGGTGATGTACAAAGTTGAGGGCTTCAATCCCGAGAGTGGGGACTGGTTCTGGGCCCGCTATACGCTGGACGGCAAAGCCGGACCGGCAGGCAAGGTGCAGGGCTGCATCGGCTGCCACGCAGTCAAGGAGGGGAATGATTATATTCTCGTCCACGAATTCAAGTAACCCGGTCATTCATAAAAAATACCGAGATTTTCGATAAAAAACTATAAGACAATATCGGTATTTTTTACCCTGCGGGCGAGCCGATATCATGCATCTGCGTCGTTATGTCGGGTCTCGCGGTAGTAAACTACAGCTTCGCCCTCCATGCTTTGCATCTGCCCGTTCTCAGCTCGTGACTTGATCAGGTTACTTCTATTTGACCTCAGGCTTGAGATGCTCGATGAAATATTCGACCCGGGAAAGCCCGTAGCGGGGGAAGCGGATCCCATGTCGCTGTTCGGGATAGAACATGAAGTCGAATGTTTTATTGAATTTGAGCAGTTCCGCGAGCAGTTGGATGGAGTTGCCGGGGTGGACGTTGTCATCCACGGCCCCGTGATGGATAAACAGGTGGCCCTCGAGCCCCTTAGCGTACGTCATGCATGAGCCCTTCCGGTAACCCTCGGGATTGTCTTGGGGCCGGCGCATATAGCGTTCCGTATAGATGCTGTCATAGTTTCTCCAGTCCGTGACCGGTGCCCCTGCCACGCCCACGTGGAAGACATCGGGGGCCTTGACGAGCGCGATGCAGGTGAGGTAGCCGCCGTAGGAATGCCCTGTGATCCCGACACGACCAGCATCTGCATAGGGCCGGCTGGTGATGTGTTTGACCCCCGCCACGTGATCGGCAAGCTCGATCTCGCCCAGATTGAGGTACATCAGGTTCTGAAATTTCTTGCCCCGTCGCGAAACTCCCCTGTGGTCCACTGACGCCACCAGGAATCCCAGCTGAGCCAGGGCCTGGTTTCGTCCGTTCAGGATATAGCGGTTCACGGCCTGCCTGGATCCTGGGCCTCCATAGACTGACAAGATCAGTGGATACGACTGCTTGGGATCGAAGTGGGCCGGGAAATACATGATGCCGTCCAGGTCGTGTTTGCCATCGGCGGATTTGAAGGTGAAGTGTTCGGGCTCGACCAGCTTAAAGTCCTCGAACTCCTGGGTGACTGCGGATGTGCCCAGCTCCCGTACCATGCTCCCGTCGCCTTGATGCAGGGTGAATCGGCGCATGGTCTCGAAAGAGGAAAAGGAGTCTGTGTAGAACTTGGCATTGGGAGAGAGGCTTATGGAATGGGATCCCGCCTCTTTGGTCAGGCGAGCAAAGCCCGTTCCGTCGAGTTTGACGCGGTATAGGTGGCTCTCCAGCCCGCGGGTTTCATATCCAGAGAGATAGACCCAGCCGTCTTCCTCGTCCACGCCCAGGATGCGCCCTATGGGAAGCTTGACATCCGTGAGCTGCCTGACCAGCTTGCCCGCCATGTCATAGAGATAGACCTCCTTCCAGCCGCTGCGCTCCGAGGTCCAGAGGAAGTCTCCTCCCTCCAGCCAGATCAGCTGCCCCCCCTCGTCGATATAGCAGGGATCTGAATCCTTTATGAGCAGCTTGGACTTTCCTGTTTCCGGATCCGAAAGGAATACATCCACCTGATTCTGCCAGCGGTTGAGCCGGCGCCAGGTGAAATACTTCCCGTCCGGTGTCCAGCCGCCGCGGTAGAGGTAGACATTGGTGTCCATGCCGGTCTCCACCTGTGTGATCTTCCTGGTCTTCACATCCACGACGAACAGACGGACGATGGGATTGTTGGCCCCGGCCTTGGGATAGCTCTGCATTTCTAGTTCGGGTTCGGGGCTCACATCATGGACGATGGGGTATTTCGTCACGGGGTATTCGTCGAACTGCATGTACGCGATCCTGCTGGAATCGGGAGACCACCAGAAGACATCGTACTGGCCCAGTTCTTCCGGATAGACCCAGTCCGGGAAGGCGTTGCGCAGGTCCGCGTGTCCTCCCGTCGTCAGTGCCTTTTCGCTGCCCTTCCGGTCCTTAAAATACAGGTCAAAATCCCGCGTGTAGGCACGGTACTGGAGATCGGGGGAGAGGACTTCCTGATACATCCGTCCACGCACGCCCTGGATCTGTCTTTCCGGGACATAGGCGAAGATCGAGTGGCTGGCACGCTCATAGATAAAGGCCCGGTTTTCGGCCAGGAACTGGATCTTCTTGCAGCCCTCAAGGAAGGTAAACCTGCGAAAGGGAAGCTCCGTGGCTTCGGCGCCGGACACGGTATTGTAGGCCTCGATCAGGGCTGTATCGTCAAACAGGGGACTCTCGTCGCCGGTGGCGGCGTTCACTTCCAGGAAGGTCTTGGCCTTGGCATCATAGTAGTAGTAGGCGCTGCCACAGGGTGTCCATGTGACCCGGGACAGGCCCTCGGACTTGACCAGGGTTCTGTCTGTGCTCAGCTTTTCATACAGGGCCTTCCCTCTCAGCTGAGCTTTTGCGGGGGATACCAGGACAACGGCCAGTGCCACAACAACAATAACACAGAACACCAGACTGAACTTCGGACGCATACACTTAGACATATTTACCTCCCAGAGTGGTCTAAAGGATTGTGTATACCACACTCCAAAGTCTGAGGTCAAACGTGCTACAATGGACGCGATCATGACGCATCTGGAAACTCTGTTGGCCGCATATGGCTTGGGCAAGGCCTATGATACAGGGAAGCTACGCGTGGCGGCACTGCATGACGTGGATTTCTCGGTCGAGAGGGGAGAATTTCTGGGCGTAACAGGGACCTCTGGGTCCGGTAAATCCACGCTTCTCAATATGTTGGGAGGCCTGGACACACCGACCTCAGGGCGCATCGAAGCCAGGGGGCGGCTGATCTCGGACATGGACCCTGAAGAGCTGGCGCGCTACCGCAGACACAGCGTGGGCATGATCTTTCAGTCCTTCAACCTGATCCCAGCGTTTTCAGCCCGTGAAAACGTCGGCCTGCCGCTCATCTTCGCAGATGTGGCAAAAAAGGAGCGCCGGGAGCGGGCCGAAGCCATACTGAGGGAAGTCGGCCTGGAGGAGCGAATGATGCACCGCCCCGGGGAGCTCTCGGGGGGGGAGAAGCAGAGGGTGGCCATCGCCCGGGCCCTGGTCAACCAACCCGAGGTGCTGCTGGCCGATGAGCCCACCGGCAACCTGGACAGCCGTACCTCCCGGGACATCGTTCGGCTCTTGGGGGATCTGAATGCCCGGCAGGACCTGGCAGTGGTCATGGTCTCCCACGAAGAAGAGCTGCTCAGGGAATTCGCTCACGTTATCGTCCGCCTGCGGGACGGGGAAGTGGTCGAAAGAGAGCGTATCCGATGAAATTCCTGGACTATGTCGAGTTTTCTCTTTCCAACCTCTGGAAAAGGAAGCTTCGTACGTTTCTCACCACCTTCGGTGTGGTCATCGGGATCGGCGCTCTGGTCGCCATGGTCTCCTTCGGCAAGGGAATACAGCGCAACGTCATGGAGGTCTTCCAGACCTTAGAGCTTTTCAACTACATCACGGTCTTTTCCAGTTCCTTCGGTCAGTTAGTCGGTGGTCGGTCAGGAACCGGCGGATCGACGCCCCGGCAGTCGAACCAAGCCGTTGGTGCCATCCCCCTTGATGATGCGGCCATCGCGGAGATCGGCTCGCTCCCGGGAGTGGAGAATGTCTTCCCGGATATCCGGTTCCCAGCCCAGGTCCGTTTGGGCGAGGAAGAAGAATTCACTTTTGTGCAGGCCCTCCCGGCAAAATTTACGACCGCCGAGTTGGTACAGCTCAGGACTGGACGCTCTCTCGCGGATGGGGATGAAGACGGGCTCATAGTCAGCGACTCCCTGCTTCGGCGGCTCGGGATACGGGACTATGAGGAGATTGTCGGCGCAGAGATCACGGTATCTACGCTGGTGCTGGACCTCTCCGGATCTCCACTGGCAGACCTGGCCTTGGTCATGGGCGGGGGCCGGTTGCCCTTCAAGCAGGAACCCTATCGATTCAAGATCGTTGGTGTCTCGGAACGTATGGGATTCGGGGGGCCCTCTCTCCTGCGGAGCGATGTTATCATATCCGCAGACAGGGCTGCGAACATGGACAAACTGGCAGTCACCAACCTGAGTGATCTCTTCAGGGCCTCGGATCGGCTGTCCGGGGGCTATGCCGTGGTCAATGTCAAGCTATCCTCCCCGCAGCATGTGGATGCGGTCAAGTCCCGCATCGAGGACATGGGGTTCGAGACTTTTGCCCTCGTCGATCAGCTGGAGGAGCTCAAGAGCGGCTTCGTGTTCATGGACATGTTCCTCCTGGCCGTGGGCATGATCGCGATCGTCGTAGCCTCGCTGGGGATCATGAACACCATGATCATGTCCATCCTGGAACGATACTCCGAGATCGGGATCATGAAGGCGGTGGGAGCGGGCGACCAGGACATCCGGAAGATCTTCATATTTGAATCCTGTGTCATCGGCTTCTCAGGAGGAGTGTTAGGCCTGGCCCTGGGCTGGGTGGTCAGCCGCATCATCAACCAGGTCGCAAACTATTTTCTCTCCCGGCAGGGCGTCCCATTCATCGAATACTTCAACTTCCCCTGGTGGATCTGCCTGGGTTCCATTGGATTCGCAGTCGTGGTCAGCCTGCTCTCTGGGCTCTACCCTGCGGAACGTGCCGCGCGGGTGGACCCTGTGGTGGCCCTGCGGCATGACTGAGGAACTGACTGTCTCCCCGGTGCTGAGCGCATTCTCAGGCCTAAAAACTTCAGCCCGATCCCTGCATCACTCATAGCGGAGAGAATCCACGGGATTGACAGTAGCGGCCCTGAGGGCCTGGTAGCTCACTGAGATCAGGGCGATCCCGAGGGACAGGACCAAGGCCAATACGAAGAATTCCCAGCCCAAACCGGTCCGGTAGGCAAATCTCTCCAGCCACTTACGCGAGGCAAAATATGCCAGGGGCCAGGCGATCACATTGGCCATCAAAACCCACCTGATGAAGTCCTTGGACAGCAGGAATACGATCGTCCATGCACGGGCCCCCAGCACCTTCCGGATACCGATCTCCTTGGTGCGGCGCTCGGCCGTGAACGAAGCCATCCCGAAGAGGCCCAAGCATGCGATCACCACTGCCAGCACCGTGAAGTTGCGGAATATCTTGCCGATCCGTCTCTCTGACATGTAGCTGCCGGCGATGGATTCATCCACGAAATCGTAGCGGAAGGGTTGTCTCGGAACGAATTTCTCCCACTTCTGCTCCAGGAAGGCGGTCACCCGGGAAACCTGGCCCGGCCGGAATTTGACGCACACGAAGAATCCGCCCTGAAGAGATATCACTTTGGGAGGGATGGGCTCGTGCAGGGAGCCCCCATGGTAATCCTTGACCACTCCGATGATGATGCCCTCGCGGCCTTGGAATGAAAACCGTTTCCCGATCGGGTCCTTAAAGCCCATTGCATTGACAGCCGTTTCATTGACGACATAGTTGTCTTTGTCTGTGGGTAACTCGCGGGAATAGAATCGGCCTTGGGTGATCGTCATCCCAAAGGTGTCAAGGAAATCGTAGTCGCCCATGTCCGCGAAGAATCGGACCTCTGCAGAGGGCTCCTTGCCCTCCCAGTCGACGTTGGTGGTCTCCCCGAGTCCACCCCTGGGGGGAAAGGCACGGCAGACATTCAGGACATCAGGATTCTGGAGCAGTTCATTCCGGGCGGCCTCATAGTCTCGGCCATATGCACCGTAGCCGGCGAATGTGATGATGTTTTCCGCGTCGTAACCCAGGTCCTTGTCCTGGATGAAGTGAAGCTGGCTGTAGATCACGATGGTCCCGATGAGGAGGATCGCGGTGAAGGTGAATTGTGTGACCACCAGGATCTTACGGAGTGCTCCGGCCCGCCGGATCCCGAGGCTGGTAAAAGATTTGATCACTTGGGTCGGATGGAAGGAGGAGAGGAAGAGAGACGGGTAGCTACCGGAAATGAAGCCGGTCAGCAGCACGATGGCCAGCAGGCCCGCCCAGAGTCCTGGATTCCCAGCGAACTGGAGGGTCATCTCCTTCCCTGCCAAGGCACTGAACGAAGGGAGAAACATTTCGACCAGAAGGATAGCGAACAGGAGCGAGATGAGGGTTGTCAGACACGACTCGCCGATGAACTGTTTGACAAGGTCTTTTCTCCGGGCCCCCACCACCTTGCGCATCCCTACCTCTCTGGCCCGAGTTCCATAGCGGGCCGTGGCCAGGTTCATGAAATTGATGCATGCAAGGAGAAGCACGCAGATCGCTGTTAAAGAGAAAATGTAGACATACGTGATGTTCCCCGGGTTGGGATAATCGACCATCCAGCTGTTCATGCCGGTGGAGCGGAGATGGATGTCCTTTACAGGCTGGAGATAGGCCTTCCCCTTGGCCAGGGGCAGGTTTACCTTTATCACCTCCGCTATCTTTTGGTTGACCGCATCAACGTCTGCCTGGGGAGACAATTGGACATAGGTGGCGAACTGAAAGTACATCCAGCTGTCCAGCTGGGATTCCCTCCATCTGCGCATGTTCTCGGCTGGAAAGGCGTAGTCGAACTGCAGGTGGGAATTGCGGGGGATGTCTCTTATGACACCAGTGACCCTCAGGTCCTCTTCATCCATCTGCAGAACCTTTCCCATGGGATCCTCATCCCCGAAACACTTCCGTGCCAGGGTTTCCGTGAGGACGATGGAGGCCGGGTCCTTGAGGGCGGTCTCAGGATCGCCGCTCAGGAACGGGAATGAAAAGATCCGGAAGAATGACGGGCCCACGGCAGCCAGCCTTTCCTGTATGAATATCTTGTCGCCGAGATGGAGATAGTAGTTGCTCCAGCCGCTCTGGACAAGCACAGCCTGTTCGACATCGGGGTATTGCTCAACCAAGGTCCGGCCGAGAGGAGCTGGAGAACCTGCGAGGACGCTGACTTGTCCTCCCACATGATTTTCTGTGACAATCCGGAAGATCCGATCCACATTCTTGTGGAAGCGGTCGTAGCTCAGCTCGTCCCAGACCCAGGTCAGGATCAGGATGCAGCAGGCCATTCCCGCGGCCAAGCCCGCGATGTTGATGAACGAGTAGCCTTTCTGCCGCCTGATCTTGCGGAATGCGAGCTTCCAGTAGCTCAGGATGAGGCCCGGGATCCACCTCCTGGAAACGGACAGGAAGCGTCCGTCAATGTCCCGGGTTCTGGCTTTCTCATACTCTTCTCCGATTTCCTGGACCGTACCCAGCTCTTGCACGGCCTGCTGGAAGGCTGCCTTTCCCTCCAATCCAGATTCCCGGAGGCGCTGGATCTCTTCTCTCAGGTGGGACTCGAGTTCCTCTGCATACCCATCCTCGATATTCTCGTTTCTATACAGGTTCTTTCTCCACCTGCTCAGGGCTTTTTCAAGGTCAAAGATCATGTGTCCATCCTTATTTTGCTACTCAACATTGCATGCTGACAAACCCGGATCATGCCGGGGATTGCTTCCAGAGCAGTGAAAGCGCCTGGTGTACGCTCGTCCACTGCTCCATATCGGATTCCAGTTCGGCGAGGCCCTGATCGGTGATGCGGTAGTACTTGCGCCTGCGGCCCTCACCAGAGAGTCGCCATTCCGCTTGGATCAAGGCGTCTTTTTCAAGGCGGTGGAGGACCGGGTACAACATACCGTCGGACCACTCCAGCTTTCCGCGGCTTACTCGTTTTACGCGCTGGATGATCTGATAACCGTAATTCTCCCCTTCCTTAAGGATGGAGAGGATCATGGGTTTGGTAGAGGCCGCGATCAAGGCTTTCGATATCATCTCTTACCTCTCAGCGTTAGATACATTACACCGCTATGTATGCCAGTTTCATGCCAATCTCAGGTTCAGGCAGGAGGCAAGGTGCCATCTCCGTTCAGGTCAGCACGAATGTCCGGAAGGGCACCACGGACTGTTCAGATCCGGACAGATCTTTACACAACAGTTTAAAAGATTTAGCGGAAGTTATATGCAGGGGAAGGCGAGTTGTTCAGGATATCATCGATCATCTGCATGACATCCGGAGTGAGTGCCGGTAGGTCCTCAACTGTCAGCATGTTCTCCTTGACCTGGTCCGGTTTTGACGCCCCGGTGATGACAGTACTCACAAATGGATTTTTTAGGCACCATGCGATGGCCAACCGGGGGAGGGGTAGCCCCAGGTCTGATGCCACAGTAGAGAGTCTTTTGACTTTTTCGATCTGCTGTTGGCCTTCAGGGCTCTCGAAACGCTTGCGGATCCAGGGATATCCCGGCAACGCCGCACGGCTGTCCGTAGGGATGCCGTCGCTGTATTTACCTGAGAGCAGGCCGCTGGCCAAGGGGCTCCAGATGGTAGTGCCGAGGCCCAGTTCCGAATAAAGCGGCAGGTATTCTTTTTCCACACGGTCTCTGTGGAACATGTTGTACTGAGGCTGTTCCATGGTCGGGGGCGGGAGATGTTCGCGCCGGGCGATGGCATGGGCTGACCGGATCTGCTCGCTGCTCCACTCACTGGTCCCCCAGTAGAAGGCCAAACCCCGATCCACGATGTGGGCCATGGCCCGGACCGTCTCTTCGATGGGCGTGTCCAGGTCGGGGCGGTGGCAGAAGACGAGATCCACGTAATCCACCTGGAGCCTCTTCAGAGCCGCGGTCGTTCCCTCGATGATGTGTTTGCGTGAGAGGCCTCTGTCATTGGGGCCGTTCCCACCCCAAAATATTTTGGTGGAGAGGATCAGGTCCGAGCGCCGCCAGCCCGTTTTCTGGATGATGTTACCCATCATGGTTTCTGCGCGACCGTCTGCATAGGCCTCGGCATTGTCGAAGAAGTTGACTCCCGCGTCATATGCCACTCTCATGCACTCCGATGCCGTGTCTTCGTCGATCTGATCGCCGAAGGTGACCCAAGCCCCGAACGAGAGGGCCGAGACCTTGAGCCCTGAGGATCCCAGGAATCTGTATTCCATCGTTGTATTCTCCTTAGATAGGAATGTTTAATTATGTCAGAGGCCTTCATCACCGTCAAATGAGAGGCCTGTGTATTCTGTCTTCGCCGGGGACCCTCCCAACCACCCCATGGGCTCAGACGGAACTTGCAGCGTATCTGGTATTTCCTTGGAACGTAGTTATCTAGTGTGCAGGACATTCCCCCAAGGTTGCGGTGGAAGGGGGTTCGCATTATAATATGAGGTTGTATCGAGAGGAGAGACACCATGGTGAAAAGGACCATATACACAAGCTGCATGCTGGGGCTCGCCGCCCTTCTATTACTATCTGGAACCGCGCTTACAGCACAGCAGAAGGAGATTACCATCCGGAATGTCACGGACGAAGAGGTCCAGTTCCGACTTAAGTCGGTCCGGTCATCGGCTGAGCCTACTGAACACATCATCAAGGTCGACACCATCGAACATTTTCCCGGGGAGGACCCCTTGACCGTATATTTTGAACGACCCGATGGGACTCAGTCCTACGTACTGGATCCAGGGATGCCATACTCATTCCGCTATGATGAGAACGGGGATCTGGAACTGTATGAGGGATCACATGGGAGAGACGATGCCGTGGACCTGGCTCCCTATGTACCCACGCCGCCCGCCGTGGTGGAAAAAATGCTGGAGATGGCCAGGATCGATAAGGATGACGTGGTCTATGACCTCGGCTGCGGCGACGGCCGCATCGTTGTCATGGCGGCTGTCAAGTACGGCGCCCATGGAGTCGGGATCGATCTCGATCCCAAGCGGATCGAGGAATCCAACCTCAATGCCAAGGCAGTCGGTGTTGATAAGCTCGTCAGCTTCCGCGTTGAAGACGTCACCAAGTCGGATATCTCAGCGGCAACGGTTGTGACCATGTATCTCCTCACAGAATCCAACGAGTTGATGCGGCCCACCCTAGAAAAGCAGCTCGACAAGGGCATGTATGTCGTCACACACAACTACCGTATACCCGGATGGGAGCTCAAACTGGTGGAAGAGGCCGAGATCAAAGGCGAAAACGGCGGCCTACACAACATCTACGCCTACAGACGCTAGCCCCGGGCTTCCTTAGTTCACTCGACGAGAATAATCCCGACCTGTCAGTGGTGTATCAAAGAATGCCCGCAGTAGGGGCAGAGGTTGAAATCCGATTGGGTAGAACGGCCGCATTTCGGGCAACTTCCCGAAGAAAGTGCGTTTTTTTGCCTCAACATCGATCCGTCCACCCTGTAAACCGAACGGCAGTTCTCACATTCCAGGAAGGGAGCACCCTTCTTCACTCTAAAAAGCGGGAGGAAAAACAGGCTCAGGTATTGGTCGGTCCTTTTGTGTCGGAGGGTCTGGCGCCCACAGTTCTGACAGTTCCTGTGTATTTCATCCAGCTTGACCGTGCGCGGCTGCAATCCTCCGATCAGAAAAAACATACATATATTTTACACGACAGGCCGTCTCTACGCTAGGCAGAGATAGGCAGCCCGGCAAGAAAGAAGAAAAGAAAAATTGAGCAAAGAAAGAATGGTCGAATGATAGTGAGCGCCTAAAGATCGCACTCAGCGGAGGGCCGAGGCCATGGCCCGGATGTACTCCGGATCCGTTCCACAGCATCCGCCGATGATATTCGCGCCGTTCGCAGCGATCGCCGGAATATACTTCACGTAGTCTTCCAACGGTTGGGAATATTCAACGTTCCCATCCTCTGTGATCTCGGGTTGTCCGGCATTGGCCTGGATGACCAGGGGAAGGGAAGTGGCCGCGCGGAGCTCTCTGACCAGGTCCACCATTTGATTGCTGTCCAGGGTGCAGTTTGCGCCCGTGCCCTGAGCCTCTTGTTTCTCCATTTCCTCTACAACTTGAGATATGCTGTTCCCCATCATGGTGAAATAGCCGCGCGGGGTGTGGTTGTAGGTCATGGTGACGAAGGCCGGCCGTTCCGATGCCCTGCGCACGGCTTCCAGCGCACAGAGTGCCTCCTGGAGGTCATAATGGGTCTCGAGCAGGAAGACGTCCACGCCCCCGTCTGCCAATCCTCGAGCCTGTTCAAAGAAACTGTCTGTGAACTGTTCCAGTGTGTATTCACCCTGGGGCTGCAGGAACTTCCCGGTCGGTCCGATACTCCCCGTCACATATCTTCCTTCGGGGCGGGCCTCGCATGCCAGCTCGGCGGCAGCCCGGTTGAACTCATAGCAGCGGTCTTCCTGGCCGTAGGCCGCCAGTTTGATGGCACTCCCACCGAAGCTGTTGGTGGACACCCCATCAGATCCGGCCTCGAAATAGTTCCGGGTTATCTCCTTGACGACGTCGGCCTGCACCAGATTCCAGGACTCTGGACAGGCCCCGGGCTTGAAGCCCCTCTTGATGAGTTCGGTGCCGAATCCTCCGTCCAGGAGCACGACCCGCTCCTCAATGAGCTCCAGGAAACTTTCTGCCATCTCGTTCTCCTTCCGATTGCTTTTTCCATGATATCGCCCCATGTAAGCAAAGTCAAAGCCGGCCAGGATCCCCGAGTGTCATCGGGTTGACATGCGTTGCGCCCACCGTGTATGTTTAGGATTCTTATTGAGGAGGTAAGGGGATGTCCATTTATCCTGATTTAAAAGGCAAAAGAGTGATGGTAACGGGTGCGGCCAGCGGCATCGGGCTCGCCGCTGCCCAGAGATTCCTTGATGAGGATGCCCGGGTGTTCATCGTGGATTGGGATGAGGCTGCACTCGGGAAGACGCTCCGGGACAATAGCGGGCTCCAAGGCGGGGCGGCCGCCGATGTCAGCGATCCTCAGGCTGTAAAACAGGCCTTCCTTGAGATGGATGATCTCCTCGGAGGTATCGACATCCTTATCTCCAACGCGGGGATCAGCTTCCGTCGTCCTTTCCTGGAAATTCCATATGAGGAGTGGTCCCAGGTCCTGCGGATCAACCTGGACGGCATGTTCCTGTGCGCCCAGGAGGCCATCCGCCGGATGCAGCCCCAGGCAAGCGGCGTGGTCCTTTTGACCGGCTCCACCAACGGCATGGAAGGCCACCCCCTGTATGCGGATTACAATTCCTCCAAGGCCGGCGTTATCCTTTTGGCCAAGACCCTGGCTCTGGAATTCGCACCCTGGCTGCGCGTAAACGCCGTGTGCCCCGGCTATGTTCTGACGCCTATGCAGAAGGCGGAATACACTCCCGAGATGCTGGGGGAGGTGAATGCGAGACTCCCCCTCGACAGGCATGCCGCGCCCGAGGAGGTCGCCGGCCTGTTCGCTTTTCTCGCTTCCCAGGAGGCCGCCTATATCAACGGGCAGGCCATCCCCATCGATGGGGGTGAAACGTCGGGGCCGTATAAGAAGAAGCCCGAATAGGCAGCGAGGAGGAAAAGTCATGCCGCCCAATGACTCAATTTTCAATCTCATTGAATTGAAAGGAAAGGTCGCCGTGGTTACAGGTGCCGCCTCTGGTATCGGGCTCGCATCGGCCGAACTGCTGGCTGAAGCCGGTGCGACTCTGGCCCTGCTGGATGTGGATGCCCAGGGGGGAAAAGGTGTTGCCAACCAAATCAAAAGGAGAAGGGGTGGGAATGCCGCCTTTTTTCTCTGCGATGTGTCCAGTGAACAAGCCTGCCAAGGGGCCGTAGAGGCGGTTTTCGAGGCCTTCGGCCGCATCGACATCCTGTTCAACAACGCGGGAGTCATTATACGGAAAGATGTCTCCCTGCTCGCAGAATCGGAGTGGGACCGTGCCATCGATATCACGCTCAAGGGAGTATATCTGATGTCCCGCTTCGCCGTTCCGTACATGGCCCGAGGCGGAGGGGGGAGCATCATCAACACCGGATCCGGCTGGTCGCTCAAGGGCGGTCCCGATGCGGCCTCGTACTGTGCTGCCAAGGGTGGTGTTTTGAACCTGACACGCGCCATGGCCATCGACCATGGACCGCAGCACATCCGCGTCAACTGCGTCTGCCCGGGAGACATCGATACACCGCTCCTTCGGGATGAGGCCGTACAGCTCGGGCAGTCCTGGGAAGATTTCGCGAGGGAGGCGGCGGACCGCCCGCTCGGCCGCTACGGCACACCGCAGGACGTGGCCCGCGCCGTGCTGTTTTTTGCCAGCGATCTATCTTCCTGGATCACGGGGGCCCACCTGGTGGTAGACGGAGGAGGACTGGCCTGAATTAAACAGCAGCAAGGATATCCCAACATGAAAGAAAAAAATCAAGAATTTGTTCATCCCTACATCCCGAATTCCGTGCCAGAGGTTAAAGCGCAGATGCTCGCAGAGATCGGGATCACCGAGGTAGAGGACCTGTATCAGGACATCCCGGACTCACTGCGGTTCAAAGGTCGCCTGGACCTGCCGGACCCGCTGCCCTCGGAATATGCGCTCAAGCGGCACGTGGAGGGGATCCTGGCCAAAAATCGCACGTGTGCGGAAAACCTGAGCTTTCTGGGAGGCGGCTGCTGGCAGCACTATGTGCCCGCCATCTGTGACGAGATCAATCACCGGTCGGAGTTCCTTACAGCCTATGCGGGGGAGCCCTACGAGGACCACGGCCGCTTCCAGTCGCTCTTCGAATACCAGAGCCTGATGGGCGAGCTGCTGGAGATGGATGTGGTCAATGTCCCAACCTATGACTGGGCTCAGGCTGCCAGCACCGCCTGTCGGATGGCGGGGCGTATCACGGACCGCAGGGTGATCCTGGTCTCCGATCGTGTTTCTCCCGACCGGTTGGCCGTGATGCGGAACTACTGCATCCCAGCCATGGACATGCGCATGATCCGGCACAACCCAGAAAGCGGGCTGCTGGACCTGGACGATCTCGAAGAGCAGCTCTCGGCTGGGACTGCCGGCCTCTATCTCGAGAATCCTGCTTACCTCGGTTTCATCGAGAGTCGGGGCCTGGAAATCGCCGACCTTCTGCACAGGCATGACGCGCTGTTGATCGTAGGGGCGGATCCGGTCTCGCTGGGTGTGATGACACCGCCGGCACGGTACGGAGCCGACATCGTGTGTGGAGACATCCAGGGTCTGGGAATGCACCTCAACTATGGGGGAGGGCTGGCCGGCTACATCGCCACCCATGACATCCCCAGGTTTGTCATGGAGTTTCCCTCCCGTCTCTTCGGCATCACGCGAACCCGGGTCGAGGGAGAGCTTGGCTTCGGAGATGTGGCCTATGAACGGACGTCCTTCGATGGAAGAGAAAAAGGCCGAGAGTTCGTAGGGACGCACTCCGCGCTTTGGGGGATAACGGCCGCAGTCTATCTTTCGCTCATGGGACCCCGGGGCATGCGGGATTTGGGGCAGGTCATTCTACAGAGATCGCAGTACCTGAGGAAGCGCCTGTCTGAGCTGCCCGGAGTGCTGGCCGTGCGTTTCGACAACGCCCACTTCAAGGAATGGGTGGTGGATTTCAATGGGACCGGAAAGAGTGTGGCGGAGGTCAATGCATTCCTGCTGAAAAGGCGTATCTTCGGAGGGAGGGACTTGAGCCTGGAATTTCCTGACCTGGGCCAGAGTGCCCTTTACTGTGTGACAGAGGTACACACAAGGGAAGACCTCGACAGCTTGGTGGAATCACTGGCCGAGTTCCTGGCAGAAGTGGAAGGAGACCGATCATGAGCGAGAAAAGGAGCGCAAAGGTCAGGAACTTCCACCAGGCCAAGTGGGACGAGCCCGTGATCTTCGAGCTGCACACTCCGGGTGAGCGAGGAATCGTTGTCCCGCCGGTCGAGCCTGAGATCGAGGAAAAGGTGGGAGACGGGTATTCGGAGCTGCCGGATCATATGCTGCGCAAGGATCCTCCGGCACTGCCCGAGGTGGGGCAGATGAGGGTACTCAAGCACTTCCTCCGGCTCTCGCAGCACTGCCTTGGAGCCGATCTCAATGTAGACATCGGGCAGGGAACCTGCACCATCAAATACAATCCCAAGATCAACGAAGTGTTGGCCGCCTCGTCCCAGGTAGTTGATCTGCATCCTCTCCAGGACGAGAGTACGGTCCAGGGTGCGCTTGAGATCATGTACGCGGTGGAACAGTTCCTCAAAGAGATCTCGGGGCTCGACCGTTTTTCTCTTCAGCCGGGAGGAGGTTCCGCGGCTATCCTGGCCATGGCCTCGATCATACACAAGTACCATGAGGTCCGCGGAGAATCCGACACGCGGGATGAGATCATCACAACGATCTTCTCACATCCCTCGGATGCGGCCGCGGCCGCGGTCAAGGGCTATAAGATCATCACCCTCTACACCAATGAAGACGGGTATGTGGAGGAAGAGGCGGTCCGGGAGGCGGTGTCGGAGCGCACAGCAGGGCTCTTGATCACGAATCCTGAGGATACGGGGATCTTCAATCCCCATATCAAACGCTTCACCGAGATCGTGCACGGAGCCGGAGGCCTCTGCGGCTATGATCAGGCCAATGCCAACGGCATCCTGGGCATCACTCGTGCCCGCGAGGCGGATTTCGACCTCTGTTTTTTCAACCTGCACAAGACATTTGCCTCCCCCCATGGCTGCGGGGGACCGGCCATCGGCGCTTTGGGTGTCCAGGACCATCTCAAGGACTTCATGCCGGTCCCGCTCGTGGAGAAGGGAGTTGGTGGGGAGTACTGGCTGCGGCATGATCTAAAGCATTCCATCGGCAAGGTGCGTGGATTTCAGGGAGTGTTCCCTGTGGTGCTGCGCGCCTATGCCTGGATCATGAGCCTGGGCGAGGAGGGATTGAGGGAGGCGGCCCGGATCGCGGTCCTGAACAACAACTACCTGCTGGGAAAGATAAAACAGATCAGGGGAGCCGATGCACCTTATGCAGAAGGCCATCACCGCATCGAACAGGTGCGCTATTCCTGGGAAGATCTTTATCGAGAAACGAGCGTCTCGACTGAAGATGTCGCTCTCCGCATGGCGGATTTCGGTTTTCATCTCTGGTCCAGCCACCATCCCTTTGTTGTGCCGCAGCCGTTTACTATCGAACCCACAGAGTCCTATTCCAAGGCCGAGCTCGACGAATATCTGGCCGGACTGGAGCAGGTGTCGAAAGAGGCCTATTCGGAACCGGAAAAGGTCAAGACCGCGCCCCACTGCAGTGTCTCTCACAGAGCGGAGAATCATCTGCTTGACGATCCTGAGACCTGGGCCATCACGTGGCGAGCATATTTGAAGAAGAAGCACAAATGGCGATGAAAATGACAGGCGATCCTGATCGCAGGCTGGAATCGCTGGATGCTCTTCGCGGTTTCGACATGTTCTGGATCATCGGGGGCAGCTGGATATTTCTCGGTCTGCACGACATATTCGGGAGCCCGTTCACACACTGGATCCAGGTCCAGCTCACTCACGTGGGATGGGAGGGTTTCCGTTTCTGGGACCTCATCATGCCGCTGTTCCTCTTCATCGTGGGTGCGGCCATGCCCTTTTCATTCTCCAAGCGGTCTGCCGAGGGATATCCCCGGGGAAAGATCCTAGCACATGTGTTGAAAAGGACGGCGCTCCTCTTTTTCCTGGGGATGATCGCTCAGGGGGATCTGCTTCGTTATGACCTGTCCCGCCTCCATCTCTTCAGCAATACCCTGCAGGCTATTGCAGTGGGATATCTGATCTCCGCACTGGCAGTGCTCTATCTGGACACGAAAGGACAGGCGGTTTTCGCATGTTCTCTCCTGCTCGTATTCTGGGCCCTTATGGCCTGGGTTTCGGTCCCTGGCTATGGGAGCTACAACCTGACTCCCGAAGGCAATTTGGCGATGTATGTCGACCGACTCATCCTAGGCCCCTTTAGGGATGGCACAAACTACACCTGGATCATGAGCGGTATGGGTTTTGCTGCCACCGTTTTGATAGGAGTTTTGGCAGGGCAACTGCTGAGATCTGCCAAGAAGCCTATGCGCAAGGTCTTCTGGCTTTCGGTCTCCGGCATCGGATGTGTCCTGGTAGGCTGGGTTTGGGGCCTTGTGTTCCCGATCATCAAACACCTCTGGACCAGCTCCTTCGTGCTCTATTCCGGAGGATTCTGCCTGCTGCTCCTGGCCGTTTTTTATCTCGTCATCGATGTGTGGGGAAAACGAGGTTGGGCCTTCGGGTTCAAGGTGATCGGGATGAATGCCATCGCTGTGTACATGGTGACTCGACTCTTCGATTTCCGAATCCTGGGCGACATCTTTGTGGGGGGCCTGAAACAGTATCTGGGATCCGGCTTCAGCCTTGTCTCGGCTCTGGCCGGATTTGTGGTGCTGTGGCTGATCCTATATTTTATGTACCGCAGGCGGATATTTCTTAAGATATGAGCGAGACAAAGAAGCCGGGAATCCTGCTCCACATCTGCTGTGCCCCGGATTCCACTGCCGTATCCGAGAGGCTGTGCGTCAATTTCAGGGTGACAGGGTTTTTTTATAATCCCAACATACATCCAGAAAGAGAATATCTAAAGAGACTATCACAGGCCCATGAGGTGTCCCGGGAATTGGACTTCCCTCTGCTCGTTCCTGCTTATGATCCGGTTTCCTGGAGCCGTGCTGTTCAGGGATTGGAAGGAGAGCCTGAGGGAGGGGAACGGTGCGCGGTCTGCTTTCGGTTCAACCTCAGGGCCACGGCCCGAAAGGCCCAGGAACAGGGCATCCCGTTTTTCACCACGACACTGACCATCTCTCCGCGCAAGGATGCAGGGCGGATCCTTGGTATCGGCCGCGATGCGGGTGCGGAATTTGGGGTGAGCTTTCTGGGTGAGAATTTCAAGAAAAGGGACGGATTCAGGCGCAGCCTGGAGCTCTCCCGTGATCTTGGGCTTTATCGCCAGAACTACTGCGGCTGCCGCTATTCCAGGCAAGAGGGTCCTTCCGGTGCCCGAACTGCCTGAGGTCGAAACCGTACGCAGCGTCCTCCAGGAGATATTACCCGGGTATCGGATCACATCCATCTCCTCCCACAGAGATAAAATGCTCCGGGGACAGGATCCCGGCTATTTCGAGGCCGGCCTAAAGGGCCGCAGGGTGGATGCCGTGGAGAGGCGTGGGAAGTTCCTGCTCATCCGGCTCGATCGAAAAACGCTTCTGATCCACCTCGGCATGACGGGACAGATATTCGCCTGCTCCAGGAAGGATGGCGCGTGTGTCCCTTCCCCCCGCCAGGATCTCCCTGACAAACACACGCACCTGCGCATTGGCTTCACGGATGGGATGATGCTCTATTTTCGGGATGTCCGCATGTTCGGGCGATATTCACTGATCGATGAAGAGGTGGAATCAGCTCTGTTCTGTGGGATGGGACCGGAGCCTTTGGGAAGCGGTTTCACGGCACGGGGGCTTTTTCAGCGGATCCAGGGAAGGCGCACATCCATCAAGGCACTCCTGCTCGATCAGCGGTTTGTAGCCGGAATCGGGAACATCTACGCGGATGAGTCCCTATTCCGGGCCGGGATCCATCCGGCAGCAGGCGCAGGCAGCCTGAGCATCGAGCAGTGCCGGAAACTGCACAGGGCCATACGAAAGGTCCTGCGAGAGGCCATCTTTAGCGGAGGAACGACACTCTCCGACTACCTGGATCCGAAGGACCGGAAAGGGACTTTCCAATGGAAGCTCCGTGTGTACGGCAGGGAGGGAGAGCCTTGCTTCCGGTGCCGGACACCGATCCAAAAAAGCGTGGTGGCCCAGCGCGGCTCACACTTTTGCCCCCAATGTCAGCGATGAAGGCTTTTCCTGCACAGTGAAGTCCAGTTCTTTGTCTGAATTGGGCGTTGTGGCCATTTTCTTTGACCCGCTTATGTCCCAGATCACAGTCCTGGTCAAGCCTCAGGGACCCGGTTTGATCGAGGGGAGGTGGCGATACCAGGAAAAACGCAGCACAAGAATGGCCAGGATCCCCGCGCCTGCCCAGAGAGAGGCCTTGAGATAGGCATGCCCCACCAGGAACATGGGAAAGAGGTAGAAGGCGAGGATGGCCAACATGCCCAGTACCGTGTTCAGCAGGGCTCGTCCCATCCCCTCGCTTCTGCTCTTGACGGAGAGTTCCTCGACTGTCAACTTTTGGCGGACAGCATCCCAGATACCGAAGGGATGGACCGTGCGATAGAATTCGGTCAGTATAGATTCCGGGACCGGATTTGTGAAAAGGGATCCTAAAATGCAAGCCAGGGCCGATGCCGTGACGATGAGGGGGAAGAGGGTGTAGTCGGGTATTTCTTTGAAAAACAGGGCCCCCAGCGAAAGCACCAGGCCTCCCAGAGTCCCCCAGGCATAGCCCCAGGCATTCATGCGCCACCAGTACCACCGCAGCACATTGGGTACGATGACCCCGGCCCCCAGGGCCATCATCATCCAGTTCCAGATGTCGGCGATGGAACGACCCTGGAACCCTATCCCGATACCCAGGAGGACCAGGATGAGTGTCGCCAGATAGCTGAAACGAAGGGCTTGGCGGTCCGAGGCTCCGGGCCGGATGTGGGCTTGCCAGATGTCCCGCACGATGAACGAGGCCCCGCTGTTTACCGTGGAACTGAAGGTAGACATGAATGCGGCCAGGAGTCCAGCGATCACCAGACCCCGGAGTCCCGAGGGCAGCATGTCTCTCAGGACCACCGGCATGATCTGCTCCGAATCCGCCACACCGACCGCTCCCGTGAGCGCCAGCAGTACGATGCCCATAACCATGGCCCAGCGCACGACCAGGAAGATGCTCCAGGCTGCGCCCACTTTGGCCGCGTCCCGGTCTGAACCTGTGGCCAGGAAGCGCTGAAAATCGTACATTTGGGCCGGGCCGCCGGCATTGAGGAGAAGCCCCTTCGCAACCCAGACCATGACCAGAGCTCCGAAACAGGTGAAGATCTCGTTCTCGGTGCCGGCCATCTCCGGGATGCGCCACGGGACTTCCAGCGACATGAAGTCTTTGGGAAGCCGTTCCAGGGCTGCTGGATCCATGCGGGACCAGGCCAGGAACGCGATCAGGAGGCTCGAAAAAGTGAGGATTATGGTCTGGACCACATCAGTGATCACGACGGAGAACAAGCCTCCCAGGAGGACGTAGAGAGTTGTGAGCCCGATCACCAGTGCGGCCAGGACCTGGGGCTCATAGACAGTCACCAGGGACCTCAACCAGGGGAGTGAGGTGTGCGCGGCCAGCCGCTCCAATGGGATGTACACCGCGGCGAATTTACCGATGCCCTGGAAAGCGTAGCCAAGAAAACTGGCCTGCGTCAGGATCGCCATCAAGGCGTAGACCGTACGAGCTAGTCGTCCGGCCCGGTCGTCTCCAAAGCGGGTCTTCATCCATTCTGCCGCGGTGAGCACGCGGGAGCGCCTGACCCATTTTCCCATATAAGAAAGGAAAAAGGCTCCCATGAGGAATCCCCACATCCAGTGGTGCCACATGGACTTCATTCCCAGAACATAGAGGATGGACACGATCCACATGGTCCCGGTGATATCGAAATTGGAGACCGATCCGGACATGGCCAGGGCAAGCCAGGGGAGACGGCGCCCGCCCAGGAAATAGGCCTCCAGGTTCTCCGATGCCCGCTTTCTGTACCAGAATCCCAATCCCACGACCAGGACGAAGTAGAGGGCGATCACTGCCAGGTCCCAGGTCGTCATGGTTTCATATACGGCCGTCGGCTTCATGGACGGCATCGAACATGGCTGCTATGTTTTCGGGCGGGACATCGGCCAGGATGTTGTGGACCTGCTGGAAGACGAATCCGCCGCCCGGACGCAGGGCCTGTGCCTGCTCGTAAACATGCTGCCGGACATCTTGGACAGTACCGTGGGGGAGGATGTCCCGGGTGTCACATCCCCCGCCCCAGAATGTGATGTCGCGGCCGAAATCCCGTTTGAGCCCTTCCGCGTCCATTCCGCGGGCATTGATCTGAACCGGATTGATGGCATCCAGTCCGGCATCGATGAGATCCGGAAGAAGCTCACGGACTCCACCACAGCAGTGCAGCATGACCTTGACATCGGCCAGTTCCCGGGCCCGGTTCCAGAGGAGCTTGTGAAAGGGCTTGTAGTAGCGGCAGTACATATCGGGGGAGAGCAGAGGGCCGCCCTGCCCACCCAGGTCGTCGCCGAACTGGACGATATCGATATAGGGCCCGACCGCGCCCAGCCATTTTTCCAGGTTCTTGAGATATATCTCACAAAGGTTTTGGGACAGGCGGATCACATCATCGGGATACATGCCCAGATAGAGCAGATAGTTGTCCATCCGGTAGAGCATCTGAGGAACCTCGAACAGGTTGCCTCCGAACAATCCGATGATGGCCCGGTCCGTACTTTCGCGCAGGCAACGTGCGGAACGTGCCATCTCGGCCAGACCGGCCTCGTCCAGGTCCAGGTGAGCGCCGGGGTGGACCACACCGGTCCAGATGGTATTTCCTAGTATATCCTCGAGATCGCTGAAATCATCCCCGGAGATCCCTCTTTCCATCAGGGGGAAATAGGTCTGCTCAAAATAAAGGCAGCCGGGCTTCTGGCGGCCCAGTTCTTGCCCGTCCTCGTTCAAAGCGAGCCAGTCCGGGCCACGCTGTTCTAGGTTGATGAAGCCTGGTATCAGGCAGGGGGACCCGTCCGGGAGCTCCCATGCCTTCCAGTCGGAATCTTCTGTCAAGAATCCGCGTCCCATCTCGATGGTATCCACACCGAACCTGTCTAGCACGTCTTCGTCCAACACAGCCAGCTGCTGGACCATGTCATAGACACGGATGGGTCGGGGAGGGAGGCCAAGGCAAACGCGGAGTTTTGGATAGGCCAGGGCTGCGATCCCTGACGATCGGTGCCCGGACAGGTCAATGGGGATCCGGTCCGTTTCCTGATGGTTCAAGGCTCGGAGAACGCGCTCTCTGGGGGTCATGTCGCCATCAGTATATCTCAAGCCTCTCGAAGATGTAAATCGAACCGGATGACCGGGATTTGAAAAATGGGGGACGATGGATTATATTCTGCCCGTAAAGACAATGCATCCCCCAAAGATCCTCGGTCTGATCATAAATCCTATCGCCGGCCTGGGTGGACGCGTGGGCCTCAAAGGCACGGACGGGCCTGATATCCTGGAACGGGCGCGTGCCCTTGGCGCCATCCCCCATGCCCAGGACAGAACAAGAGAAGCGCTCACAGTGCTGGCCGCGATCAAGGACAGCTTCCGCCTGCTGACATGTCCCGGGGACATGGGGGAGGGAGCGGCCCGGGCTGCGGGTCTCGAGCTCACTCTGGTCGCTCCATACTCATTTAAAGAGAGAACCTCGGCCAGAGATACCATAGCGGCGGCCAGGGCTCTTCGGGATGCCGGGGCAGACCTGCTCCTGTTCGTGGGAGGGGACGGGACTGCCCGAGACATCTTCAGCGCTGTCGGCGAGGACCTGGTGGCGCTCGGGATCCCGGCCGGGGTTAAGATCCATTCGGCGGTCTTTGGTGTCAATCCGAGGATCGGAGGCGAGATCGCATCTGATTTCCTGCTGGATCGAATACGTGAGATCAGAGCCTCTGAGGTGATGGACATCGATGAACGGGAATACCGGGAAGGGCGTCTCTCAGCGCAGTTGTTCGGCTACCTGCGGGTTCCCTATGCCCGGCAGCGCCTCCAGGCTCAGAAAATGCGCAGCCCGGGCCACGAGAGACGGGACCAGGAAGCCGCGGCCGCAGAGGTCCTCCGTTCCATGGGCCGGGACACACTGTACATCATAGGCCCCGGAACGACCACGCGTGCCATCCTGGAAGCCATGGGTTTGCAGGGAACTCTCCTGGGAGTGGATGTGGTGCGGAACCGGGAGATGGTGGCCAAGGATGTCAATGAGTCGCAGCTCCTGTCCATGGTCAAGCCGGGCAGCACCCGACTGCTGATCACACCGATCGGAGGGCAGGGCTATATCCTGGGCCGAGGCAATCAGCAGATCAGCCCCAGGATCCTCTCTCAACTCGAGAGAAAGGATCTGAGGATCATCGCCACTCCCCACAAGCTCCATTCACTGCATGGCGCTCCTCTGCGCGTGGATACAGGTGATCCTGATCTGGATATCCAGCTCAGTGGCTACTATCGAGTGACGACGGGATTCGGGGAGGCTGTCATATACAAGGTGAAGCGCTGAGGTTTGACTTCCCCGTCGGCTTTGGGTTATACCATCCCTATCCACTCGGATCGCTTAATTAAGTAGATAAAAAGCGAGAAGGACGGAAGGAAGAAAGGAAGGAAACTCCATGAAAACAGCATTGGTGTGCGGGGCTGGGGGTTTTATTGGGAGCCATCTGGTCAAGCGCCTGAAAAGGGAAGGTTATTGGGTGAGGGGAGCTGACCTAAAGTTTCCGGAATTCTCAGAAAGCGCCGCCGACGAGTTCCTGCAGCTCGATCTCAGGGAACTTCCCAACTGTGAGCGGGCTGTGCTCGATCCCGAAGGCATGCCTTTCGATGAGGTGTATCAACTGGCGGCAGACATGGGCGGAATGGGATTCATCCATACAGCTGAGTGTGAGATCATGCGCAACAGTGGCCTGATCAATATTCACATGACCGATGCCAGTGCCAGGGTGGGTGTCAAACGGTACCTGTTCTCTTCCTCCGCCTGTGTTTACCGAGATATGGAGGCTGATGAACCAGAGCTCTCCGAAGCTGAGGCGTACCCAGCGCTCCCGGATAACGAATACGGCTGGGAGAAACTTTACGCGGAGCGGATGGCCATGGCCTACGGCCGCCGTTTCGGCATGATCGTGCGGCTGGCCCGCTTCCAGAATACCTATGGACCGGAAGGGACCTGGCAAGGGGGGCGTGAAAAGGCGCCGGCGGCACTCAGCCGTAAGATCGCTGGGATCGAAGACGGAGGCACCATCGAGATCTGGGGTGACGGGACGGCCATGCGGGCCTACACCTACATCGACGATCTCCTGGAAGGTATCTACCTGTTGATGCATTCAGACCTGGAAGATGGCGTCAACATCGGGAGGCAGGAATATGTCTCGGTGAACGAACTGGTTCGTGTCATAGCCGGAGTGGCGGGGAAAGAGGTGCGGGTGAAACACGTGGAAGGCCCGGTAGGTGTGAAAGCCAGGAATTTCCTTCACGAACGCATCAGTTCTATAGGCTGGGAGTCGCGTTTCTCGCTGCAGGAGGGTATTGGGCGGACCTATCCCTGGGTCAAGGCCCAGGCGGAGGCGGCCCGAAGGACCGAATAGACCCCATGAACACGGTCTCTCACCCCTGGGATTACCTCATCGTAACCGCCTCCAATGAAGCCCAGGCAGAGGCCTACCGAACCCACCTCGAAGCCCGGCGATCCCTGGGGTTTCTGTCCGGGATCGAGAATGTGCTCGTCGTGCCGGATCCGGGAGGGAAGCGGATCGGGAGCGGTGGGAGCACGATCCAGTGCTGGATGAATGTGCTCAGCAACGAGCTGGAACAGGCTCCCTCGATCCATCGGAACGATCCCGCATCCTGGTCACAGGTACTTGCCGATCTCCGCATCCTGATCATCCATGCCGGAGGGGATTCGCGCAGGCTTCCCGCCTACAGTCCTTGCGGCAAACTGTTCCTGCCAGTGCCCGGCGAATCCGACTCGGCGCTGGGCGAGACTCTATTCGATCAACTGCTGCCCGTGTATCTCGAGCTTCCTCCTCCCACGGGGAGGAGCGTGGGACAGACCGTCATCACCACGGGTGATGTTCTCCTCCTATTCGATCCAGAGGAGGTGATATTCAAAGACCAGGGCATCACTGGCCTGGGAACGTGGGTAGAGCCCGAGGTGGCCGCAAATCACGGCGTTTTCGTCAGCGGAGATGCCGGACAGGTTCGCTGTTTTGCCCAGAAACCGAGTCCCGAGGAACAGGAGCGGATCGGGGCCCTGAACAGATACGGACAGAGCCTGCTGGATATCGGGGTCATGAACCTAAATCCCGAAACCGCAGTCCGGCTGTTGAGCATGGCGGGGGGCCAGGTCGATGAGGAGGGAACCTGGCGGTGGCGGGGGCCCATGGCCGAAGAGATCGAGGCAAAAGGGCTGGATTTCTACCGAGAAGTCTGCTGCGCCCTGGGGACTCAGGCCTCTTTTCGTGCCTATTCCCAGAGCATGCGAGACAGCGGCAGCGGCCTGTCTCAGGATTTTCTCCAGGCCCTGTACGAGTCCGTATCGGATGTGCCCTTCCACACCCACAAGCTTACGGAATGCGGCTTCCTCCATTTTGGAACCATGCTCCAGCTCATCGAGAGCGGGGCGGAACTTCTGCGCCGCCGGAACCACAAGTCACAGCCGCCGACCTACCTCGGCATGAATAACCGCTGTAGCCAGGCAGGCCGTGTGCTCGGAAATTCTGCCTGGGTGGAGGGATGCCTGCTGGACGCGGATCTAAACCTGCAAGGGGAGAATGTGGTCGTCGGAGCCGACATCACAACTCCGCTCACTTTGCAGAGAGAGGCCTGCCTGGATGTGCTCAAAGGCCGGGACAGAGAAGGAAAAACAGTCTGGTTTTCCCGCTTGTGCGGCATCTCTGATAACTTTAAGCTGAGTCAGGACGAGGGAGCCATATTCTGCGGAATTCCGCTCGAACAGTGGATGAAATCCGCTGGGATTGGACCAGATGAACTGTGGGGAGAGAGAACCGAGCGGGAATGCCCGGATAACACACTTTGGGCAGCGCGGTTATTTCCTGCATGTAGCTCTCCCTCTGAATTTGCGCAGTGGCTCTGGATGCTGCGGCCTGACAAGGCCTCAGACTCACAGAGAAAAGCATGGCGGGAGGCAGACCGTTTCAGCGCTGCCGATATCCTGGAACTGGCCGATCAAGACGATTATATTCGAAGACGCTGGTCATTCCGAGCAGAAGAAGTCCTTCAGTTGCTGCGTCGGATGCTGCGCTCCAGGGACGGACTGTCCAGCCGAGAGCTGGCACGAATCCTCCAGGGGATTGATCAGGAAGAACTGGAAATCTGGCTGACAGATCTTGTCCGGGAAGCCCTGCGGTCACTGGGCGGCCGCGGCGAGGTCGGCGGCTTGGAGAGGCTGGATTTTCCCAGGATCATCCACACGCTCGCTTCGGCGGCAGAGTCGATGAATTTTTCCGCACTTGGGCCGGATGCCTGGACGCAGGTTTGGGGAAACGTGCTCTCAATCCTCACCGGGGCTGAAAAACTCAAACTCGACGAGGCCGGGCTGGGCGGCGATATTCTGTTAAAAGAAGATCCCTCAAACTGGTGCCGGCAGGCGAAGGATTCTGCATTTTTAAACCTGGGGCAGACGATATTGATGAGCACCCCTCCCCTGGCTACTCCTCCCCGGAACGTCCTGCGTTCGGATGAGATCGTCTGGGCACGTGCCCCCGCACGCCTCGATATCGGCGGAGGCTGGACCGACACTCCTCCATACGCCCTGGAGAATGGCGGCTGTGTGATCAACGCCGCCGTTGATCTGAACGGACAGCCCCCGATCCAGGTCTATGCGCGCATCATAGAAGAGCCGGAGATCCGTATAACTTCCATTGACCACGGCACGCGCCTCAACCTGAATTCGTTCGATGAACTCCTGGACTTCAGGGAACCTACGAGCACATTTGGATTGGCCAAGGCTGCGCTAGCCCTCTCCGGCCTGGCTCCTGACCGAGCGGAATGGCCCGCGGGAGTCCGCGATATGCGGAGTTTGCTGGAGATATTTGGGGGAGGGATCGAACTGACCACCCTGGCCGCCATCCCCAGCGGCAGTGGGCTGGGGACCTCTAGCATCATGGGTGCGGTCTTGATCGCCGCCCTGGCCCGTTTGACAGGCCGTGAATTGACGGACAGGGAGCTCTTCCACTCAGTCCTGCAGCTCGAACAGGAACTGACCACAGGAGGGGGGTGGCAGGATCAGATCGGAGGCTCTCTTCCTGGGGTAAAGATGATATCCACGGGACCGGGCCTGGTCCCGAATCCCCGTATCCATTATGTTCCGGCCGATCTGCTGGATCCTGCTGTAAACCGGGGACAGATCCTTCTCTATTATACCGGCATGCGCCGCCTGGCCAGGAATATCCTGCGCAATGTTGTGGGGCACTATCTGGATCGAGACCGTTCCACCCTGGACACCCTGAGACGGCTCCATGCGTATCCGCCTCTGGCAGCAGAAGCCATGTCGCGGAAGGACATGAGGCGATTCGGGGAACTGATCGATCTAGCCTGGAAGCTGAACCAACGCATCGATCCGGATTCGTCCAATCCTGCCATCGAGGGAATCCTTGATCGCTTCCGCCCCTACATGATCGGAGCCAAGCTGCTGGGCGCTGGTGGCGGAGGATTCCTCCTAGTGGTTTGTGATTCTGTCGAGGCGGCCTCCGCAGCACGGCAGGACCTGGAGGTGGATCCGCCCAACCCCCTGGCACGCTTTTTCGCATATTCCATCAATCCAGCTGGCCTGGAAGTCACGGTCTGCTAGCCACATTTTATTATTTGTTTTGCCGTCATATACATATTTTAGGAGGGCACATGAAACACGGCAGATTGAGGATCGTTTCCATTTTGGCCTTATTCAGCCTGGTCTCGGCAGCGGCACTGGCTTCCGAATACCAAGATCCGATCAGGCCCCACGGTCTGATGCCTGTTCCCCAGTTGATCGTATTTGGGAGCGGGACTCTTGAAGTCGGGCCGGGACTGGGAGTCGCTGGTGAGGGCTACTGGGAACCTCGCCTTTCCCGGGCGGTCGAGAGGATGATGGCTCAGCTGAGCCTCCGAACGGGAATGCCGCTCAGCCAGGTCCAGAAACTGGAGAAGATTGCGCCGATCTTTACCATCCTTTGTGAGGGCCCCGCTGAAGCCGTGCAGTCTTCCTGGCCGGATGAGTCCTATGATTTGGATATATCAGAAGAGCGAATAGTGCTGAGTGCGCTCAATCCCTTGGGAGTCATGCACGGACTGGAGACATTCCTCCAGCTGGTCGAGCCTGGTCCGGAAGGGTTTAAGGTCCCGGTTGTCCACATCCAGGACCGGCCCCGCTTTCCCTGGCGGGGACTGCTCATCGATTCCTGCCGGCATTGGCTCCCGGTGGAGGTCATCAAGCGCAACCTGGACGGGATGGCCTCGGTCAAGCTCAATGTCCTGCACTGGCACCTCTCGGAGGATCAGGGTTTCCGTGTGGAGAGCAAAATCTATCCCAAGCTGCACGAGATGGGATCGGACGGCCTGTATTACACTCAGAACGAGATACGGGAGATCATCACCTATGCCGGGGACCGCGGTATCCGTGTGGTGCCGGAGTTCGACATGCCCGGGCACACGACTGCCTGGTTTGTCGGCTATCCGGAACTGGCCAGTCGGCCCGGGCCCTTCAACATCGAGAGGAGCTACGGGATCCAGGATCCCTGCATGGACCCCACCCAGGAGGAGACCTATACCTTCCTCGATCGGTTCATAGGCGAGATGGCGGCTCTCTTTCCAGATGCCTATTTTCACATCGGGGGTGACGAGGTCAACGGAAAACACTGGGACGCCAACCCGGAGATCGCGGAGTACAAGCGCAAGCATGGGATGAAGGACAACCACGACCTCCAGGCCTATTTCAACCGCCGCATCCTCTCTCTGCTCACAAAATACGAGAAAAGGATGGTGGGGTGGGATGAGATCTTCCATCCCGACCTGCCGCACGATGCCGTGATCCACAGCTGGCGGGGACCGGAGTCTCTGGCAAAAACTTCCCAGGAAGGCTATCAGGGCATCCTTTCCAATGGATACTACCTGGACCACATGCGTTCGGCAGCATTTCACTATGGCATCGATCCGCTCCCAGACGACAGGGCCGCATCTCTTACCTTGGAGGAACAGGGCCGTATCCTGGGCGGCGAGGCCTGCATGTGGTCCGAGTTCGTGAATCCCGAGAACATAGATTCCCGGATCTGGCCCAGGCTGGCCGCCATCGCAGAGCGCCTCTGGTCGTCGAAGGAGGCCTCCATCGATGTGGATGACATGTACAGGAGGCTCGAGATCACGGCCCAAAACCTGGAATGGCTGGGGCTGAGGCATCGATCCGGCTACCGGCCCATGCTGTACCGGATGGCAGGAAACAGGAACATAAGCAGGCTCAAGGTCCTGGCCGACTTGGTAGAACCTCCCATACTCTACACACGCGGCGGTACGCATGGCTACACCCAACAGACGCCGTTCAACCGCCTGGTCGATGCGGCCCGCCCCGAGAGCCATGTGTCCCGTGAGTTTCGAAGTCGCGTGACGGAGTGGCGCAAAGATCCGTCCACGCGAGGAAAAAACAATGAGTTTCTTCGTGAAAGCCTGAACCTGTGGCGGACCAATCATGTTGTGCTCATGCCGCTTCTCGAATCGACGTTCCTCCTCCGGGAGCTTGTGCCCCTTTCTCGAGATGTGTCGGAGCTGGCCAAGGTCGGGCTTCAGGTCCTTGAACTGTTGGATACCGAGAGCGGGATAGCAGAGGAATCCTGGCTCAGAGAGGTCGTTCCCATTTTAGACCGACCGCAGAGGGCAGAGTACGAGGTGGTGGTTCCTATAGCTCCGGCTATTCGGGGCCTTGTCGAGACCGCCTTCCAGGAGAGGGGAGATGATGCCTATTCCGGGCTGGAGCTCCTCGAACTTGAGGCATTCCACGACAAACGGCCTCGGGGATGGGATCTGCGGATCCCCAAGAACTGGGAGATCAGGGAAGAGGATGGTGATGGAGCCTTACACCTCCTGGCAGCCGGACCCCAGGGCGAGGTCCGGGCCCCCAGCTCCTGGGCCGTGCTGAGGGACCTGGATGTGACAAGCTTCGTTTTCAGCGGCCGGCTGCGCTGTTTCGCGGAGACGGACAATCCCAACCGGGACATGATCGTGGTTTTCCATTTTCAGGATCCCACACATTTTTACTACGTGCACTTCTCTGCCTCCAGTGACGGCCTGCACAACATCATTGGCCTGGTAAACGGCGCCGACCGTGTCAGAATCAACCTGGAGGCGGCCGGAGGTTCAACGGCCCGACTGACTGACCGGGAGTACCACGATTTCAAGGTCACCTATGATGCAAAATCCGGCTCTATCCGGGCCTATCTCGACGACATGGGGACACCCATCCTGACTGCCCGGGACACCACTCTCGGACACGGCAGCGTCGGCGTTGGTTCCTTTGATGATACAGGCGATTTTGATAATTTTATTCTTTGGGGAACTCGTTGCAAAGGAGGACAAAAATGAGGGATTCGAAAACCATGGACAGGCGTGTCTTCATTCGGACGTGTGCAGCCGCTACAGCGGTGCTGGGATCTTCGATAACCGCGGAGGCTGGCAGGGGAGTGCAGGCCGGGTATGACGCCCGAGGCGTCCAAACCAGAATCCTGGGCCGAACAGGAGTCCGGATCCCCATCATCGTGTTCGGAGCCGGCAGCCGCTTCTGTGCCGTGAAGGAACCGGAGGCCAGCGACAAGCTCCTCCTCCATGCCCTGAATAACGGCCTCTACTACTGGGACACAGCCCACACCTATGTGTATGACAATGTCTGCAGCGAGGAACGCCTGGGCCGCATCCTCAAACACCACCGCCAGAGGGTCTTCCTGGCGACCAAGCTCTCCGAGCGGACCTACGACGGGTCCATGAGGGAGCTCGAAGGGAGCCTCAGGAGACTGCAGACCGATCGCCTCGACCTGCTCCAGATCCACAGCGTGAATTCCCTGGAGGATGTGGAAAGGATCGGATCGGCGGACAGTGTTCTCGAAGTAGTGAAAAAAGCCAAGGAAGAGAAGGTAGCCCGGTACATCGGATTCACAGGACATGCCTCAGCAGCGGCCATGGCGGCGATGGTGGAACGATTTTCCTTTGACACCATGCTCATCGCCCTCAACCATCATACCGAAGGGAAGGAGGACTTTGAGGCGCAAGCCATACCCGCGGCTGCAAATAAAGGCATGGGGATCCTGCTGATGAAGGTGATCCGTCCCCGCGAGACGGTTCCGGGGCTCGATCCGGAGGACCTCATCCGCTATGCGCTCAGCCTGGAGCATGGACATGCCGCTGTCATCGGAACGGACAGCATGGAAGTCCTCCAGAAAAACCTGAACACAGGCCGAGACTTCAAGCGAATGACCGACACAGAGATGAGCGAGATGGGGCGCGTGCTCGCCCCGTTCCTGGCAGGGAATCACATGCCCTGGATGCGGCCAGGATACGTGGATGGATCCTCGAGCTAGGACAAGGCCGGAAGGGGAGGGGAAAAATAGTGACAGATCGCAGCGCGAAACAGAAGAGATACGGCAGCCTGATCCGAGTTCTGCCCGAGTATGAGGAGCGCTACATCATTTTGCACAAGTACACTTTTCCCGGAGTCCTGCAGCGGATCCGGGAATCGAACATCCGCAACTACTCCATCTACCTGAGAAACGGGGTCCTGTTTTCCTACTATGAATATGTAGGGAGAGACTACGGCCGCGACATGAAGGAGATGGCGGACGATCCTGTTACCCAGCAATGGTGGAAGCTGACGGATCCCATGCAGTCACCCCTGGAGGACAGGGGGGAGGGAGAGTGGTGGGCCGGCATGCCGGAGCTCCTACACCTGGAGTCGGCTAGGGGGACCACGGTTATGCCGTCCGGAGCACGGCGGTTTGCCTATGTCTCCGGAAACAAGGTTTCTGATCCCATATCCGCAGCGGGCCTCCAGGCTCTCTTCGACAGTACTTCCATCCGGACCCTCTCCCTGTTCAGCAAAGACGGCATCCTGTACTGCTACCTAGATCACAGGGGAGGCGGTTCATTGGAGAAAGACCAGCGCGCCTGGGAGGCGGTTCTGACTCAGGAGCTGCGCGCCATCGTAGTGAAGGGTTCACAAAACGAGTGGCACCCGATGCGCGAGGTCTTTCACACGGAATGACGGCGGTCCCTCCGTCCCGGACCGCGAGGACCGTATGCACGGACTGGGTGTTCAAGGGCACATTTTAAATATTAACCTGCCAGGGATTTGTCAACACGGCCTCGAGGGGACGCATTGTGAATTCAGGGAGATCGTTATATACTGCTCTCGACTTTTGCACCAGAATCTCGACCTCACCAGGAAAAAGGAGAATGTGATGCCGCGTTTTGCTTCGGAGTTGAGGTGCCTGACCTGGTGTGTCCTGCTGATGGCGTCTCTGGCAGTGTGGGGCTGCGGCGGTCCGTCTGTGGAAGCGCCCGGTTCTGAAGAGGGCGCTCTCCAGGACTGGGAAAACCTTGAGGTGCTTCAGCGGAACCGTGAGCCCGCGCATGCCTCATTCGTGCCCTATCCGGATGTGCAATCGGTATTGAATACTCGTCTCGAAGGGTCTCCTCGCTATTTGAGCTTGAATGGGACATGGAAATTCCGCTTGACTGGATCACCGGTCGATCGTCCGCGGAAATTCCATGAAACAGGATTCGATGACACCGCCTGGGATGATATCGGGGTCCCGGGAAACTGGGAGCTGCAGGGATTCGGAGTCCCCATCTACACCGACACGGACTATCCCTTCCCGCCTGATCCACCGAATGTTCCGCGCGATCAGAATCCTGTGGGCTCTTACCGCCGGTCGTTCGAGCTCCCACCCGGATGGATGAGGGGGAGAAGAGTTGCCCTGATCTTTGGAGGCGTTCGTTCGGCCATGACCGTATGGATCAATGGCGAATATGTGGGATACAGTCAGGGAAGCAAGACTCCGGCGGAGTTCGACATCACTCCCCTGGTACGGACAGATGCGATCAATACGCTGGCCGTGGAAGTCTACCGCTTCAGCGACGGTTCCTATCTGGAAGACCAGGACTACTGGAAGGTCAGCGGAATGGAGCGCGACGTGTACCTGGTGTCGACTCCATATGTTCGGATCCGGGATTTCTTTGCCATGGCCGAACTGGATCCAGATTTTCAGGATGGGATCCTCACTGTGGATGTCGACATCTCCAATCAAATGCCTGAGGAGAGTGGGGCGTACAGCCTGGACCTGGAGCTTTTTGACAGCCGGGCTGAGTCGGTGATCCGGCTGTCGCGCAGCCTCTCGATATTTAATGAAAAAAAGGGGCATGCAGAGGTGCGTTTCCAACACGAAATACGCAGCCCAAATCCCTGGACGGCCGAGACGCCGGACCTGTACACGCTGGCCCTCACGCTTAGGGATACGGAGGGAGCTCCCATGGAGTCTGTGGGCTGCCGAATAGGCTTCCGGACCGTAGAGATCAGGGACGGCCTGCTCAAGGTCAATGGAAAACCCGTGCACCTCAAGGGAGTCAACCGGCATGAACACGATCCGGTCACGGGCCGATATGTGACCGAGGAGAGCATGCTCCGTGACATCCGACTCATGAAGCAGTTCAACATCAATGCGGTGCGCACCAGCCACTATCCCAACACACCGCGCTGGTACGAGCTGTGCGATGAACATGGACTCTATGTGATCGATGAGGCCAATATCGAATCTCACGGCATGGGGTATCACCCGGATGTGACACTCGGAAATGATCCTGACTGGGAGGCCGCACACCTGGACCGCACCATCCGGATGGTGGAGCGGGACAAGAACCACCCCTCGGTTCTCGTATGGTCTCTGGGAAACGAGGCTGGAGACGGTGTCAACTTCGAATCCACCTATGCCTGGATCAAGCAGCGCGATCCTTCACGACCCGTGCAGTACGAACAGGCCGAACTGCGGCCGCACACGGACATCTTCTGTCCCATGTATGCACGCATCCACATCCTTTCCGACTACGCTTCCCAGAAGCGTGAGCGTCCGCTGATCCTTTGCGAGTATGCCCATGCCATGGGAAACAGTGTCGGCAACCTCCAGGACTACTGGGATGTGATCTGGGCTAATGACCAGCTTCAGGGCGGTTTCATATGGGATTGGGTGGACCAGGCGATCCTGGCCGAAACGCCCGACGGAAGGCCCTATTGGGCCTATGGGGGAGATTTTGGACCGGAAGGGACGCCGACCTCGGGGAATTTCTGCATCAACGGGCTTGTGACCGCGGATCGTAAGCCGCATCCCCATATCTGGGAGGTGAAAAAGGTCTACCAGCCTGTCAGCGTGGAATCGGTAGATCTTGAAAAGGGGCGGATCAGGATCGAGAACCGTTACGATTTCAGGGATCTGAGCCACCTTGTCGCAGAATGGAGCGTGCGTTCCGATGGAGAAGTGATAGCCTCGGGCCGTTTGCCCGCTCTCAGCGCCCCAGCACGAGGGACGCAGGTTGTGGACCTGCCGCTGCCACGGATCAGGCCCCGGCCCGGATCAGAGTACTTCCTCGATGTGAGCTTCCGGAACCGGGAGGATGTTGAAGAACAAGAGGGAGAAGGAACGAGGACATTACCTCAAGGCCATGAGGTCGCCTGGGAACAGTTCCGTCTGCCCGTAGATGCGACACGCCTGCAGACAGAGGAACTCAGGTCGAGCAAGGTCCTCCGCAGCCGCAGCGACGGCCGCCTTATCCTTTCTGGCGAGGAATTTGTCTACACATTTGACCTGGAACGGGGAGTGTGGAGCTCTCTGAAATATGCGGACACAGAAATCCTTGAGCAAGGCGGGCCGCAGCCGAATTTTTGGAGGGCGCCCACTGACAATGATTTCGGAAACGACATGCCGCTGCGTCAGGGAGTGTGGAAGGAGGCGGGCATAGGGGCTACCATCGAGAATGTGGAACACAGGCAGAACTCCAACCGCGATGTCATCATCGATGTATCCTCCCGGCTTGCTGCCGTCGAGTCCAGGTACCATGTGCGCTACACTGTTTTTGGCAACGGGGACATCGTGGTGAGCTGCCGCCTGCTTCCAGAAAAGTTGGGGCTACCCAACCTTCCTCGCTTGGGAATGCAGTTCGTACTCAAAGGCGAATTCGACCGGATCCAGTGGCTCGGTCGGGGGCCGCATGAGACTCACTGGGACCGCAAGAGCGGGGCCCGGATTGGGCTCTACCGGGGCTTGGTCGGGGACCAGTACACACCGTATGTGCGACCTCAGGAAAACGGAAATAAGACGGATGTTCGCTGGATGGCCCTGACCAATACACAGGGAGTGGGGCTGTTGGTAGTAGGGGAGACGCTGCTTGAGGCCAGCGCGCTCCACTTCCTCCCCCAGGATTTTGATCCCGGTCCGGCTAAGCAGCAGCGGCATGCCTCTGACCTTGAACCGCGGGACCTGATCACTTTCAATGTGGACCTGCATCAGATGGGGGTCGGAGGCGACACCAGCTGGGGGGCACGTCCTCATCCGCAGTATTCGATCCCAGCCCGTGACTATAACTACCGTTTCCGTCTCCGGCCTTTCTCGAGCAAGGAAATGACGGCCCTCGATCTGAGCCGGATGAGATTCTAAGGCCAAAGGGCCTCGTAAGAGTCAGAGAAAAAAACTACTCGCAGACGACCTGGTTCCGATCCTTCTTTGCTTCATACAGGAGCTGGTCGGCACGCTTGATGGTTTCTTCCAGGGTGTCGAAAATGCGCGTGGTCACGCCGATCGAGACCGTGATCTCGATCTTGTTCCCGTCGACCTCCAGCTTATTGCTCTGGATCTCTTTGCGGATGCGAGTGAAGACCTTGTAGGTGTGTTTTCGGTCCATGTTGATTGCCAGGATCACGAATTCTTCGCCCCCGTAGCGGGCCACCACATCTGCGGAGCGGAAATTTCCCTGAATCAGGCCGGCCATGTGTTTTAGGGCCTTGTCACCGGCTTCATGCCCATAGGTATCGTTCACCCTTTTGAAGTTGTCGATATCGAGTATCGCCGTGGTCAATTCCAGGTTCCGGCGCTTGGCATTCTCGAAGATCTTGTTCCCCAGTTCAAAGAAGAACTTCCTGTTGTAGAGCTGCGTGAGGAAGTCGAGGTTGGAGAGAGTCTGGAACGCATCGATGTGTTCCAGCATCTCGATGTTCTGCTTGACTCTCAAATAGAGCTCCTCGACCATGAAGGGCTTGATGATGAAGTCATTGGCACCCCTCTTCAAGAACTGGATCGAGATCAGGCTGGAACCGTAGGCGGAGATCCCGATGATGGCCAGACGGTCGTTGGCGTATTCCTTGCGAACCTGGGCGATCAGCTCGAATCCATCCATCCGGGGCATCTTGTAATCCGTGATAATGAGCATGGTGTCGGGATTACGTTTCAGCAGGCTCAGTGCTTCCTCGCCGTTGGCGGCCTCCAGGACGATGAACTTCTGCGTTTGGAGGCTGCGCGTGATCTGCGTGCGGGAGATACGAGAGTCGTCCGCCACGATCACTTTGATGGACTGGTTCTTGTAGACTCGATCGATCGTGTTGACAATGTAATCCAGCGCCTGGTCGTCCTTTTTTACGACATAGTCCAGTACATGCCTGGCGACCATGCGTTCGCGGACTTCATCGTTGAAATCTGCCGCGTAGACGATGACAGAGACTCCCTTTGCATCCAGCAGGTCCAGAGTTTCATCTTCCTTCAATCCGGGAAAATCGAGGTCGAGAATGGCCATGAAATAGCCGTATTTCTTCAGCTTCAGATGCGCGCTCTTCATCGTTTCGGCGATGTCGCAGTCGAAATCTTTACGAGCCTTCAGGATCGCCTTGAGCGTCCCCGCCTGGTGTGCGTCATCCTCGATGACCAGTACTTTTTTCATATCAGACCTCTTCCAGCCTGCCTTTTTTATAAATCACACAGGTCTTAATGTCAATCTTGCAAAAAAGGGGCGGACAGGCCAGACGAGGCCAGAATAGAGGTTTGAGCCCAAGGAAAAAAAAAGTGTATGGTGTAGCTGATTGGGATGAGGTTCTTTAAATCTGCCAGGAACGAATACGCTCTCTACGGGCTGCTTTTCGGCATCCAGTTCCCTATAGCCGGGACTCTGATCGATACGATATTGAGCTATGGATACATCGATCTGGAAGGGCTCCTGCACCGGCAGCTGAGCAATCCTCTGCTCTGGATCATTGACAGCGCCCCTGTCTGGCTGGGCCTCGTGGCCCGGGCAGCCGGCCGCAGGCAGGACCGCCTGCAGGAGATGATCACCGACATGGACGGCATCATCTCCGTGCGTACGCGCGAATTGGAACAGGCCGTGGTGGACGCCCGGCAGGCGAGCCAGGCCAAGAGCGAGTTCCTCGCCAACATGAGCCATGAGATCCGGACCCCCATGAATGGGATCATGGGCATGACAGAACTGGCGCTGGACACCGAGCTCTCAGCGGAGCAGCGCGAATACATGGAGATGGTGCAGTCGTCGTCGGAAGCCCTGCTCAGCATCATCAACGACATCCTCGATTTTTCCAAGGTCGAAGCCGGTCGACTCGACCTGGAACCCATCGATTTCAAGCTGCGGGACAGCCTGGGCGAGACCATTAAAACCCTGGCCCTGCGTGCGCATCAGAAGGATCTGGAACTCATCTACTGGATCTCTGCCGAAGTGCCCGATTCCCTGGTGGGGGATCCCGGGCGTTTGCGCCAGATCCTGATCAACCTGATAGGGAACTCGATCAAGTTCACCGAGTACGGCGAGGTCATGCTCAGGGTCACTCATGAGGCAGAGAGTGAAGATGACGTGACACTGAAGTTCACGGTCCGCGACACGGGTGTGGGCATCCCGAGCGACAAACAGAAACTGATATTCGAAGCGTTTTCACAGGCCGATGGCTCCACCACAAGAAAATTCGGAGGGACCGGATTGGGGCTTTCAATCTCCTCCCGATTGGTGCAGATGATGGGAGGAGAGATCTGGCTCGAGAGCCCGGCAGCCGTTTCAGAAGACAAGAAGGAAGGTGGTCCCGGGAGCATCTTCTATTTTACAGCCCGATTCCAACGCCGTGCGGCTGCCGAAGCGCCCCCAAAGTCTGATCCGGAGCGGCTGCGCGGGATCAGGGCCCTGGCAGTGGATGACAACGCCACCAACCGGCGCCTGCTCCACGATCTCCTGGTGAACTGGGGCATGGAGATCGAGCTCGCCGAGGATGCGGAGAGCGCGCGGAAGGCGCTGCAGCGATCCAATGAGGAGGGGAAGCCATTCTCTCTCATCCTGCTGGATGCCCAGATGCCGGGAGAGGACGGATTTACGCTGGCAGAGCGGATCAAGGAGCAGCCGGAGCATGCCCGCACGCCCATGATCATGCTGACCTCGGCGGGACAGAGGGGAGATGCCACCCGATGCCAGGAGATCGGGGTCAGTGCCTACCTGATGAAGCCCATCAATGCCTGGGAGCTGTTCCGGGCCTTTCTGACCCTCCTGGGGACCGCACTGGACGACGAGGAGGCCCCCGCATCGCTACTGACCCATCACAGCATCCAGGAAAGCATGAATCCCATGTCAATCCTCGTAGCCGAGGACAACCTCGTCAACCAGAGGCTCATCAAACGCATGCTGGAAAAAATGGGCCACTCGGCCGAACTGGTTACTACGGGAAAGGCTGCCATCGATGCATGGGAAGACACATCCTTTGACCTGATCCTCATGGACCTCCAGATGCCGGAGATGGGGGGATTCGATGCCACGGTCGCGATCCGGGAAAAAGAAAAGGCTACGGGGACGCGCACCCCGATCATCGCTCTGAGCGCCCATGCGCTGCAGGAGATCGAAGAAAAATGCCGGGAGGCGGACATGGACGGCTTCATGTCGCGCCCCATCAAGCTGGCAGAGCTCGTGGCGACGATCGAGATGATCGGCGATAGGGCCCGGGCTCAGAAGTCTCAAGATAATCCCATCGAATCCTGATCCCCCGCCCTCAAATTTCAAGTATCCCCGTCCCTGTGCTTTTGGGTAATCATGACATGGAGCTTTTTTACGTTCCCCCTCGCCAATCTATCTCCATTGACAATTCTCTCAGCGTAAATTAGTCTGGGGAAACACTCGGAGGAAGGCATGCGGCGCGCTATTTTGCTTGGGTTTGTTACATCCTGTTTGCTGTTATCTTCGCTCATTTTCCTGAGCTGTTCCACAGAGAAGGGGAGGGGAGACTCCCCGATCACCATCGTCCTGATGGGGGACTCGATCACCAAAGGCGTACGCCGCGGCGTGAGTGAAGAACATACTTTTTCTTCCATACTAGCGAACCTGATGTCTGAGGCGGGAGCATCCGTAGAAGTCGTGAACAGCGGAGTGAGCGGAGAGAAGACCGATGCAGCTCTGACCCGGTTGGAAGATGCTGTCCTGAGCCTCGAGCCGGACTATGTCGTGATCATGTACGGAACCAACGATGCCTTTATCGATGATGGGGAGACGGAGCCGCGGCTCCCTTTGGTGTCGTATGAAAGCAACCTGGCCGAGCTAGTGAGGCGATGCCGAGATGCTGGATCCACTCCGCTCCTCATGACCTCGATCCCCATGGGGGAGGGGAGCCCGGCCGCGACTTTCGAACCTTATCTATCCCAGGGGATCAATTCCCAGCTGGCCGCCTATGTCGAGGCCTGCCGAGCGGTGTCCCGGTCGCAAAGTATTCCGCTTTGTGACCTCCATGCGGAGTGGCTGGCCTTTGCAGAGCAGGGAACGAAGATCGACCGGTTCATGACCGATGGAGTTCATCCCAACCCCGAGGGCCACGGGCTGATCGCCAAGAGCCTGTTCCCTGTTCTAGTTGAAGAGATAGGGACATCCGCTGATCTAAACAACATAGAACCACCCGATTACAGGATACCGACCCTGGACTTGGCTGATCAGAAACACCGGCAGGTCATAGTGGACCGCGAGAAAGGCCAGTATTTGGGGCACCCCACGACTGTGCTTCTGGAAGATCATGCAACCATGATCACGGTCTATCCCAAGGGACATGGCCGGGGTGAAGTCGTGATGAAGCGGAGCGAAGATGCAGGACTCACATGGAGCGAGCGCCTTCCTACTCCTGCTAACTGGGCCACAAGCCAGGAGGTCCCGACTATCCACCGGGTTATCGATGGTCAGGGAGTGAAACGCCTGATCGTGTTCTCAGGGCTCTATCCCATCCGCCTGGCTTTGTCCGAAGATGACGGCCTCAACTGGACGCCCCTGACTCCCATCGGAGAATTCGGAGGGATCGTAGCCATGGGGTGTGTGGAAAGGCTCAAGAATGGAAACTACCTTGCCATGTTCCACGACGATGGCCGTTTCATACGAAACGCCAGCAAGACCACGGGTTTGTTCACGCTGTACCAGGTCATCTCTCAGGACGGGGGGCTCACCTGGTCAGAGCCGGAGGAAATCATCCAGGGCAGCCGCGTGCACCTGTGCGAGCCCGGTATCATCCGCTCTCCGGATGGGAGCCAGCTCGCCGTCCTGTTAAGAGAGAACAGCCGGACACGGAACTCGTATGTCATATTCTCGGATGACGAAGGCGTGACCTGGACCGAGCCTCGGGAGCTGCCCGCATCACTCACCGGCGATCGGCATACCGGAAGGTATGCGCCGGACGGGAGGCTCTTCCTCTCCTTCCGTGACCGCACACATCTTTCGCCGACGTGGGGAGACTGGGTGGCCTGGGTTGGGACCTATGAGGACATCGCGGAAGGCCGCGAAGGACAGTACCGTGTACGCCTCATGGATAACACGCGCAGCGCGGATTGTGCATACCCAGGTGTCGAGATGCTGCCCGATGGAACCGCGGTAGCCACAACCTATGGGCACTGGGATAAAGGCGAGCAACCATATGTGGTAAGCGTCCGATTGAGGCTTGAAGAGCTGGACGGCATGGCTGCTCAAGGCGATGTGATGGCCGTAGAGCGGCGTTTACCCTAGGAAATATACAAGGGTCGGATTCTGCTGGCATCCGGCCCTCAGATCGTCTTAGATTTGCTTGTAGGGATCTGCCCGCTTACTGGCGGCAGGAAAGGAGAGATCGGATGACTTTAGAAAAGCTTGGATCTAGGCGTCTCCTGAGTCTGACGCTGATGTGTGTGGGACTGAGCCTTGCACTCTTCGGAGGCCAGGCTGAAAAGCCCAATGACTGGGAAAATCCCCAGATGATCGGCAGCAACAAGGAAGCTCCGCACACCACCATGATGGTGTATCCGGACAAGGCATCGGTCATAGAAGGGGAGAGGAAGCTCTCTCCGTTCTATCACAGTCTCAGCGGACAGTGGCGATTCAACTGGGTGGAAAAGCCCGTGCAGCGGCCCATGGACTTCTACCAAATGGACTTCGATGACAGCCAGTGGGACCACATCGAAGTCCCGTCCAACTGGCAGATGCAGGGTTACGGCATCCCCATCTATCTCAATCATCCCTATCCCTTCAAGAAAAACCCGCCGAACATCCAGCACAACTACAATCCGGTGGGATCATACCGGACACGCTTCCTTGTGCCAAAGAAGTGGGAAGGGAGGCAGGTATTCCTCCACTTCGGCGGAGTGGAATCGGCGTTCTATGTTTGGGTCAACGGGAACAAGGTCGGCTACAGCCAGGGGAGCCGCCTCCCTGCCGAGTTCAACATCACGCATTATCTGAAGCCTGGGGAAAACCTTCTCGCCGTTGAGGTCTACCGCTGGTCGGACGGCTCCTATCTTGAATGCCAGGATTTCTGGCGCTTGAGTGGGATCTTCCGCGACGTATTTCTTTTCTCTACACCCAGTGTCCACATCCGGGATTTCGAGGTCCGGACCGACCTGGACGATGACTACCGGGATGCAGGACTCGGCCTGCACATCAGGCTTGTCAATTTCGACACAGAGGCAGCCCAGGGCATGAGTGTGGAGGCGAGCCTTTTAGACACCGATGCGGATCAGGAATTGTGGACCGGTGAAGTGTCACTGCCTTCGATCCCGGAGTCGCACACACAATTGTTCCAGACACAGATCAAGAATCCCCGGAAATGGAGCGCAGAAACACCGAATCTGTACACCCTGGTCCTGGCCCTCCGGGACAGCAGCGGAAGGGTCCTTGAGTATACGGGATGCCGGGTAGGATTCCGTGAGGTGGAGATGCGCGGCGGCCAGCTCCTCGTGAACGGACAGCCGGTCCTGTTCAAAGGGGTGAACCGTCATGAGCATGATCCGGTCACCGGGCACTATGTGAGCCGGGATTCCATGGTCCGAGACATCGAGCTCATGAAGAGGTTCAATATAAACGCCGTGCGCACCTGCCATTATCCTGACGATCCCCTCTGGTATAATTTGTGCGACGAGTACGGCATCTACCTGGTCGACGAGGCCAACATCGAATCACATGGGATGGGCTATCGCCCCGATGTGACGCTGGGAAACAACCCGGATTGGATGGAGGCCCATATCGACCGCATCCGACGCATGGTGGAGCGCGACAAGAACCATCCCTCGGTTGTCATATGGTCCATGGGCAATGAGGCAGGAGATGGAGTCAACTTCGTGGCGGGTTCCGACTGGATCCACCAGAGGGATCCTTACCGTCCCGTTCACTATGAGCGAGCACTCCTGCGAGATCATGTCGACATCTACAGCCCCATGTACATGCGGATCGAGGGGCTCAAACGGTATGTGAGCAAAACCCAGAAACGTCCTCTTATACTCTGCGAATACGCCCATGCCATGGGTAACAGCGTCGGCAACCTGCAGGATTACTGGGATGTGATCGAGGCGGAGCCGCAGCTGCAGGGGGGATTCATCTGGGATTGGGTGGATCAGGCTATTTTTGCCAAGACATCTGACGGCCGCCCCTTCTTCGGGTATGGCGGGGATTTCGGGGATGTGTTCAACGATGGAAATTTCTTGTGCAATGGACTGATCCAACCCGACCGGACGCCCAATCCGCATCTTTGGGAGGTCAAAAAGGTCTATCAGAACATCAAGGTCAGCGTGGTGGATGCAGGCTCGGGCAAATTCCTGGTGAGAAATAATCATTACTTCGCTAACCTTAATGTTATCAACTATTTATGGGAGCTCGCTGCCGATGGGGAGATCATTCAAACCGGGGATCCGCAGACTCTGGATCTGCCTCCAAGGCAAAGCACTGAGCTCTCGATTCCTTTCGAAATGTCAGAAAATACAGCAGATACGGAATATATACTGACTGTAAAATTTGTGCTTCCTAAAGACGAGCCCTGGGCGGAGAGGGGACATGTCGTAGCATGGGACCAATTTGAGCTTCCGAAGCCCAAGTCGACGTTGAAAACAATAGACTTGGCAGCTCTGCCCGGGTTGGATCTTCAGGAGACTCCCAAGCAATTCATCATCTCAGGTGATGGCTTCGAGGCGAGAATAGGGAAGGAGAGCGGGGCACTGGAGGATTATCGCGTGGAAGGTCAGAAACTCGTGTCCTCTCCGCTTGTGCCGAATTTCTGGAGGGCGCCTATTGACAACGACAACGGCAATCGCATGCCGGCACGCCAGGCTATTTGGCGTATGGCGGGGCCTCAAAGGGTACTAACTGCAGTTAAAGTACAGAGAAAGGACGAAAAAGCGATAGAAATAGGAGCGTCCTTTGTTTTGCCGGCTGGAATGTCTACTCAAACCATTACATATAGGATCTATGGCAATGGAGATATCGTGGTCGAGAATTCTTTCGAGGCGGGAATGAAGGATCTTCCCAATCTGCCGCGCTTTGGGATGCAGATGGCAGTTCCTGGCAGCCTTCAAAACCTGACCTGGTATGGGCGTGGCCCTCATGAATCGTATTGGGACCGTAAAACGGGTGCAGCCGTGGGCATATACTCGGGGACGGTCGCGGATCTGCTTCATCCTTATATCCGACCGCAGGAGGTTGGAAATAAAACCGATGTGAGATGGTTGACTTTGACGGATGAAAATGGGGCTGGATGGTTGGCCGTGGGAGATAGCGTTTTAAGTGTCAGCGCCTGGCCCTTTGGACAGGATGCGCTTGAGCGTGCAGAGCACACCTTCGAGCTTGTAGAGAGGAATTCCATAACCGTCAACCTGGACCTCAAGCAAATGGGCGTAGGGGGAGATAACAGCTGGGGCGCCAGGCCGCATACGCCGTATACGCTGCCCGCCACCTCATATAAATACAGTTTCAGGCTCACTCCCTTATCGGGGGAAGAGGCGTCGTTGAAACAGCTCATAAATAGAGACTACTCCAACTGATCGGGCCAATGTCGGCATGCCGACATTAGCGAGATGAAGAGGGGAGAGGCGTTGTTTTCACAAAAGTCGGCATGCCGACATTTTTTTCTTGCCATTTCAATCGCATTTATATAAGTTAGCCTGTAAGCCTCAATAAACCTTGGAGAATAAGCGTGATCATCGCCATTACGAATCAAAAGGGCGGGGTCGGAAAGACCACGACCGCACTCAATGTGTCTGCGGCAATGGCGTTGATGGGCAAAAACACTCTCCTTGTCGATACTGACCCTCAAGCCAACAGTACCCTAGCATTTGTTGAGAATCCTCAGCAGTATGAAGAGTCCCTGTACAACGTGTTGGCCAACAACAATCAGGATATTGGCAATATTATCGTCAATTCTACGGTGCCTGGGCTGGATGTTGCGATTTCGAAGATATCCATGGCCAAGCTCGAGCCGTCTCTTCTCGGGGATATCGATGGACATTTCAAGCTAAAGGATGTCCTGGGGCCGATCAGAGAGAAATATGAATTCATCATTATCGATACGGCCCCAACCCTTGGAATCATCACTTTAAACGCACTGGTTGCGGCTGATGCTGTATTGATACCGATCCAATCATCGTATCTATGTCTCGAGGGGACAGACGATCTTTTAGAGACAATCGAAAAAGTGAAGCGTGTCGCGAATCCCGAGCTGCAGATCATAGGTGTTTTGATCACATTGCATGACAAACGGACCAATATCTCGAGGGATGTCGTTGAGCGGATCAAGGGTGTATTCGGGAAAAAGGTGTTCAGGACTTTAATATCAAAAAGTGTGAAACTTGAAGAAAGTCCTGCCTATAGGGAGTCGATATTTACGTTTGCTCCAAGTTCCGTGGGTGCAGAACAGTATAAAAAAGTAGCTAGGGAGATCCTTAGGCGTGCAAAAAACTAGAAAAAGCGGTCTACCGGGCTCCGTAGAGATGCGCCACGACGATCATTTTGTAGATTTGATCAGCTCGAGGTCAAAGGGCCCCAGCATTCGCATGATACCCATCAGCCGAATCGACCCAAATCCGCTTCAGGCAAGAAGCGAGTTGGGCAATATCGATGAACTCAAGTCTTCCATCAAGGAAAAGGGCGTTTTAGAGCCAATTCTCGTGCGCCCCAGGGGTGGAAGATATGAAATCATTGCTGGTGAGCGGCGATATATGGCCTCAAAAAGCATCAAAATGAAGGATATGCCCTGCATTATTATGAATGTCGAAGACAATGAGGCCATGGAAATTTCTCTGATAGAGAATCTTCAGAGAAAGGATTTGAATGTTTTCGAGGAGGCCGATGGGCTAAAAACTTTGGCGGAGATTTACAGCTACAATCATGCCCAGATCGCCGAAAAACTGGGTAAAGCACGCTCAACCGTCACCGAAATATTAAATCTGAGTAAAATTCCACACAATGTGCGAGAATTGTGCTCCAAGTTGCATATAACATCGCGAACGACTCTGCTGGAAATCTCAAAATTGAAATCTGAAGAGGATATGGTCAGGCTTATAAAGGCGATATCTGAAAGAGAACTGCGACGTGAAGATACTCGAGATCTATCAAAGAAGATCAAGGGCAAATCTGAGGAGCGAGCAAAGCGCTATGTCTATAATTATCAGCCGGAAGGTGACGAATACTGTCGGCTGAGGATAGAATTTAGGAAACAAACGGTAAATAAGAAGGAAATAATAAGAATATTAGAAGATTTGATTGTGAAACTGAAGAAAAATAATGCCGTGAAGAAGTAGCGAATTGTAGGATTATTCTCTTTTTGATTAATTAGTTTACATAATATACCTTATGCGACACAGCTTACTTTGCTAACATAACGCTCTGGTAATAAACAACATCCGGTTTTCCACTGCTTGTGAATATCGCGGTTGACCACTTTTTGTGCAAGTGTGGAAATTCTCTGATTAATTTGTTATGTTCTAACGTATTCTGCAAATTTGATAGATACTGAGCGATTAGTGCAGCAGGAGCCAAGTTCGAAAAGGTGGATATGAAAATACCTATGTCATTTCTAGGGAGGAACTAATGCCATCACTAGATTTAGATTATCCGAACATTATAGAGAATTTTCGACATTTTCTCGTGCCAGGAAGAACAGAAGCACATGCTTTCCTAATATGGTTTCTTCATAATTATTTCAGATTAGATGAAATTGAAGCCATAGATGCAGTTTGCGATGGATTTGACGATAAAGGTATTGATGGACTATATGTTGACGAAAATCTTGAAACAATTGATGTTTTTCAATCAAAAATCGTTAAAAATCCTGATAAAACTTTAGGAGATAGTAAACTTAAAGAATTTATAGGGACATTAACTCAATTCGATGATCCAGATAAAGTCAAGGAAATTGCGGCGACTACAAGCAATGCGGAACTAGCAAATCTAATTGTACAGCAGAATATTGCAAAGAAGATTACTGATGGATTTGAAGTAAAAGGCATTTTTGTTATAAATATTGAGCGTGACCAAAATGCAATTGATTACCTAGATAAATGTGAAGAAAAAATAGCTCTATTCGATAAACCTAGCCTTGAATCATCCTATATCCCCGTTGGACCAAGTGCTCCAATAGGAACTCCAGCAAATTTTGATATTTTTGGATATGATTGTGCTGAATATACAATGGAAAACGCCAGAGTGGTTTTAGCGCCCCTAAAAGGGAATGAACTTGTATCGCTGGATGGCATATCAACTGGCGAACTTTTTGCTTGGAATGTTCGAGGCACGTTGGGTAGAACTAAGGTGAATAAAGATATTGGGAGAAGCATAGAGGATCAAAACGAACATAAAAATTTTCTTCTTTTTCATAATGGATTGACGATCCTCTGCCAAAGCCTTGAAGTCGAAGATGACAAAATTGGAATATCAGATTATTCAGTAGTAAATGGGTGTCAAAGTCTCACTAGCCTATTTGATCATCGAAATAAGATTACTGATGATTTGAGAATCCTAACTCGTCTAATTGAGCTTCCTCCCGAGCATGAATTGGCTGAAAAAATTACACATCATAGCAATAATCAAAATCCGATAAACGCTAGGGATCTTCAATCTAATAGTGCAATACAGAGAAGGCTTCAGAATGAGTTTGATCAAAACTATACTGGAGAAATTTTCTATAGAATAAAAAGGGGGGAACAAGAAGATCAAAAGCAAATTATCGATAATGATATAGCAGGTCGTTTACTACTTGCATTTGATCTTAAACAACCTTGGACGTGTCATCAAAGTTACAAACTATTTGATGAACTCCATGCCGAAATATTTGCACGTCCGGAGGTTAATGCACATAGAATAGTAGCAATCACGGATGTTCAAGCGAGCATTCTAGAATCGATGGAGTCAATTAGCAATAGACTTTTTGCTAGTTACAGTTTGACAAAATACTTTTTTCTCTATTTGGTGCGGGAGGCTCTCGAATCCGATGGTACAGGGAAAGAATTCTGTGCAACACCGGAGAGATTTATTGGTGAAGAGAAAGGAAGAGAACGATTGCGTTATTGTATTTTGAAAGTTTCCAACGATTTAATCATTGATTTAAATGCTGAACTTAAGGAGCGCGATGAATCTGACAATCCTATTGACTACAAACGAGAATTGAAAAGCCCAAATCCTGTTTATAGTCTTACTCGAAATATTCTGCCCCACTATCAAAAAGCTGTTGCAAGAGAACGAGCTACGTCATTCGGAGCGGAATGGCATCAATCAGAAGGATTGGAGTTCTAGAAATCTAGTAAGAATTCTAGATCCTCTATTTATTCTCATTTGCACAAAATACTTCTTCACAATTGATAAATAAAAACAATTAGAATTGTCTGAACCCCATTATTAGTTAGAAGGTCAATCTCCCCTCCTCTTTGAAAAAATTCAGAAGATGGAACTATTGCAATTCACTTTTCGTGAACTATGATGATGATGCGAAATGAACAATGATGAGACATAGGAAGTAACCATGAAGATACTATCCCGAAAAGAAGAGCTGATCCTGCTGGCGGTCTGGAAGCTCCAGGACAATGCATATGGAGTGACGATCCGGGAGTATATCGAAAAGATGACGGGCCTCAAGTGGGTATTTGGGGCCATCTACAGCCCGCTGAGCCGTTTGGTTCAGCAAGGGCTGGTAGAATCATTCGAATGTGCGCCTCTACCGGAAAAAGGCGGCCGCAGCCGCGTACTCTTTCGGATGACTCCCCTGGGAAAAAAGGCACTCCTTCAGATCAAGGAGCTTTCAACGACCATCTGGGATGATGTCCCTACGCTTACAGGAGACACAAAGTGATAAGAAAGCGGATCATTGCCCTGCTTGTTCACCAAAGTGTTCACCATGCCGCTCTGGGAGACTATGAAGACCGTTTCCAGACCATGGCCCAGAGCAAGGGCCGGATCAGCGCATATCTCTGGTTCTGCGGCCAGGTGTTTTGTCTCATCCCGGCATTTATTAGAGACGCTCTGGATCAGGGAGCCGCCATGTTCAGAAGCTTCATCAAGATCAACTTCCGACATCTGCGCAAACACAAGAGCTATTCATTCATAAACATCTTGGGATTCACGGTCAGCCTGGCTTTGACCTTCCTGATCATTCAGGTCATCAATGATTTTTTTAGTTATGATCGGTTCCAAGAGAAGAAAGACCGGATCTACAGGGTAACGACGCTTCGTTCCTCGGAAGACGGCGTGCGGACCTTTGGCTCGGCCCCCTACCCTCTCGCAGCGGCGCTGGAAGAGCAGTGTCCCGGGATAGAACGAGTCGTTCGCCTGCAGAGCGGTATCCCAGGCAATGCCAGCTACAAAAACAGGCTCCTGCCGATCGCGTCTCTAGCGACCTCGAGCAGTTTTTTCGAGGTTTTTGACTTCGGACTTGAAACCGGAGATCCTCAGACCGCGCTGGAAGAGCCTTTCTCACTGGTATTGACCCAGGTTATGGCCTTGAGCCTGTTCGGCGATGAGGAGCCCTTAGGCAAGGTCATACAGTACGGAGGTCTGGGGGATTACACGGTCACCGGCATACTGGAGGATACATCCCAGCTGAAATCCCATATCGAGATCCAGCCCATGATCTCATTTTCTTCCCTGGAAGCGCTGGTACGCCAGCAAAGGAGCGGGATCCAGCTCCAAAGCTGGGAAAACCTCAACTACAATTTTGTCTACATCCTGCTGGAAGAGAAAGCTTCTCCGGCACAGGTAAGGGCCTTTTTGCCCGGTCAGGTTCAATCTCACCTCCAGGGCAAGGAGTATTCCTATGAATTCCGTCTGCAGGCCCTGACTAAGATCAATCCGGGAACTCCCGCCATTCAGAATCCAGGCTCGACTCTCCCCTGGTGGCCCATAACACTGCTCTCGATCACGGCTGTCCTGATCATGCTGACCGCGGCCTTTAACTACACGAACCTTTCCATTGCCAGGGCGCTGACCCGGGCCCGGGAGGTGGGCATCCGCAAGGTGGTGGGGGCAAAAAATCTCAGCTCGTGCTTCAGTTCACGGGCGAGGCCGTGGGCCTGGCCCTTATCGCTTTCGTGTTCGCGATTCTGCTCTACAAGGGCTGGCTCGAGCCCGCCTTTCTGGGGCTGCACTATGAATTTGCCAGGTTTTTCCTGATCCAGGACAACCTCAGGTTCTATGTCTTTGTCCTGCTTTTCACCCTGGCCACAGGGATCGTGGCGGGACTGTTCCCGGCCGTATACATGTCCCGCTTCAGGCCAGTTCAATCGCTTCGGGGCAGCGGTGGTCTCCACCTCTTCAAGAAGATCAAGATGCGCAAGGCACTGATCGTGACGCAGTTCGCCATCTCCCTCATCTTCATCACCTCCACGGTCGTTTTCTACCGGCAGCAGGCCCACATGCAGGGAACGGATCCCGGCTACAGGACAGAGAACATCCTTAATGTCAGCATAAGCGGCCTCGACTACGAATACCTCAGGAACGAGCTGGCACAGAGCCCTCACATCCTGGGGATCTCAGCCTGCGATAGGGCCCCAGGAACATCGTCCTTCCCCCTGTTGCCGGTAAAAATAGCCGAGCCTGAAGAGTCTCTCCATCTGAGGCGGATAGTGGTAGACAGAGACTTCATCGCCAATCTCGGGCTCGAGATCGTTGCGGGGGAAGATTTCCCGCCGATCATTTCGGATGAGAGCCGCTTCTGCCTGATCAATGAACGAGCCGTTGAGAGGCTCGATCTTCGGAACCCTGGTGAATCCGTAGGGCGCGAGATCATCCAAGGAGATGGGAGTGCAATCCATATCATCGGAGTGGTCAAGGACTTCTATCTGAACCGCTTGACCGATTCCGTGGAACCCTGTTTTCTGCTCGGTAGAGCAAGCGGTTTTCGTTCCCTCAACCTGAGACATCGTCCCGGCAGCGAGGCCGAGGCCGTCGCGTTCCTGGAGGCGACCTGGGAGAAGATCCCGGTGGCTCCCCTACTCACGTTTACCTCGTACACATATCAGATCGAGGATGAGCTGTCCTCGGTGTCTGTTTCTGCCACGGTGTTCCGGTTCGTTGGGATGCTGGCACTGGTTGTGGCCTGCCTGGGGCTCCTCGGCATAGCCAACTACAGCGCCCGTGTCAAGATCAAGGAGATCGGGATCCGGAAGATCCTCGGTGCCAGCACCTCCGGCCTGGTCCAGCTCTTGTCCCGGGATTTCATGCGGCTGCTATTAATCGCCACCGTGATCGCCGTGCCCATTGCCTATTATGTCAACAGCCTGTTCACACAGAGTTTCTCCAACCGGGTCGGATTGAGGATCGAGTACTTCCTGTTCGCTTCGCTTCTCATGGTTGCATTTGGTCTGGCTGCACTCCTCTCCCAAACGATCCGTGCCTGCTTGGCCAGCCCGGTCGACTCCCTCAAGCACGAAGAATAAAACGGGATTCTTCGAAAATACGTATATAATGCTGATATAACATTCGATTATCCCTGATGTATATTGGCATGAAAAAATCCGTGTATTTCTGGATATTGGTCCAGCTTGGATGTTAGTTTTTTGTGATAGAATTGCATCCGGGGAGGAGGTCATGTGAAATGAAAATGAGATTATTTATCTTTGGTCTGCTGGCTTTTTTAGCAACGGCCTTGTTGTCATCTCAAAGAGAGAGCACTCCATTCTCCCCTCTCGCTAGGAAGTATTTTGGACAAAAGGTTCCAGGAATGAAGGCGAAACTGTTCGCGCCCGGGCTCATTTCCCTGGAAGGCCGGCACGAATTCGCCCTCAGTTTTTCTCAGTTAGGCGATGAACTGTTGTTTTCTGTCCAAATCCTCGAGAAACCGGCTTGTGTCTATTACACAAGAATTGTGGAAGGAACTTGGACGAAACCTAAATTGGTCAGCCTGAGCAAGGGTGCAAAAAAAGAAGAGATGGAGGCTTTCTTTTCTTGGGATGGTCGTTATATCTTCTTCGCTCCCTATGATGAAGGTTTGGATGTCAGAATTTGGAAAATTGATATTAATGAAGACGGTTGGCGTAACCCGCAACCTTTGAAGGGACAGATAACAGACGAATCCGCTTTTTTCCCCACCTGCTCAAAAAAAGGGACGCTGTATTATTCGAATATCACCCAGGGGAAAATATACAAAGCTTTACTGGAAAAAAGTGTTGTCAAAGAATCAGGTGAGGCAGGTTTGGAATTTGGAGGTCACGGCTTCATTGCTCCTGATGAGAGTTTTATACTGATCGACTCTATTCAAGATGACGGCCATGGCAAGCAGGATATATACGTTGCCTTCCGAAACGAGGATGGAGGCTGGTCAACGCCTGTAAACCTGGGAGACGAAGTGAATACAGAGCATAACGAAACCTGCCCGACCTTATCGTCGGACGGAAAATATCTCTTCTTCAGCCGATACAACGAACCCGGGGAGATCTCCAATATTTATTGGATAGACAGCCGCGTTATCGAAGAGGCGCGAAGAGCGTTTATTCCCCGATGGGAAAGTAATATTTTTGAGGGCCTTTATCTGGGGCAAAAGCCGCCTGGTATGACACCGGAGATCTTTGCTCCCGGGATTATTTCAACTGAAAACCTTGGTGAAGCGAATAGCATATTTACCAAGAATGGTGATATGCTCCTGTTCAACCGCCGGAGGCCTCCAGAGGGACATAAAACTATTTATTTCACAGAAGTGAAAAATGGATTCTGGACAAAGCCGTCTCCAGTGCCATTCAACAGCCAATTTGCTGATTGGGATTTTCATTTTGCTCCTGACGGCAAAACATTTTATTTCACATCGAAACGCCCGGTCAATCAGGACAACAGAACTTCAAAGCAAGGAAATATCTGGGTGACAAAGCTCACTCATTCCGGATGGGCTGAGCCTTGCATGCTCGAATATCCGGTCAACACCCCTGGCAATCATGATTGCGGCGGCACACTCACAAATGATGGAACGCTTTACTTTTTCAGCCAGAGAGAAGGAGGATTAGGGCAAAGTGATATTTATCGAGCCCGGTTGAAGGACGGGAGATTTGTGGAGGTGGGAAATTTAGGGAAGCCCATCAATTCTGAATACAGCGATTATGATTCCTTTGTTGCACCTGACGAAAGCTATCTTATCTTTAGTTCTGATCGACCTGGAGGATACGGTGAATATAACGACATATACATCGCTTTCAGTAAAACTGATGGCACCTGGACGGAACCAATAAATCTCGGGTATGAATTCAGGGATTCAGGTATTAATGGGGTTACTCTTGATAATAGATTTCTGTTCTATACCTGCGGCAGAACCGGAAATGACGACATCTACTGGGTGGATGCAAAAATCATCAAGGCATTGAAGCCTGATGAGTTCCCTGTTCTCAAAGGCCCCTATCTCGGCCAGAAACCGCCGGGAATGACTCCAGAAATCTTTGCACCGGGGATTATATCAACTGGCTACAATGAACGTATTGCCGCTTTCACACCCGATGGAAAGGAGTTTTATTATTCACTGTACGGGGCCCCCCATATGGTGGTCCTTTTCACAAAGGAAGAAAACGGGAGGTGGACAAAACCTCAGGTGGCCCCCTTTTCTGGTAAATACCGCTCGGAATTCAATATCTCTCCGGACGGCAACAAGATCGTCTTCTGGTCTCGTCAACCTTTAGACGGCCAAGGACCTGAAACAGAAACCGGTCATACCTGGATTGTAGAAAGGACTGATTCAGGCTGGAGCGAACCCAGAGCCCTAAGGCCTGATTTGTGGGGATACTCTTCTTTCTCTTCAAATGGGAATTTATACTTCAATTCTGGCCGCGAAGGTGGAATGGGCGGGTGGGACGTTTACGTAGCGAAGCTCATTGATGGAGAATATGCGGAGCCGGAAAACCTGGGGGAGGGCGTAAACGGTGAAGGACATGAGATCGATCCGTTCATTGCTCCAGATGAGAGCTACCTCGTCTTTCTCAGAAGACCCGAGGAAGATTTCGAACTCTTGGTCAGCTTCCGAAAAGATGACGGTTCCTGGACAAAGGCGAAGAAAATGGGAGAACCCTTTGAATCGAGCGCGTGGGAACTCTGCCCGACTGTAACCCCGGACGGTAAATATTTCTTCTTTACGAGCTACAGAAGCCTTCATAAATCCTACTCCGATGTTCCTCTGACTTATGAGGACAAACTAAGGATCCTCAACAGCCCTGGAAACGGGCTGGGAGACATCTATTGGGTCGACGCAAAAATCATAGAACAGTTCAGACCGGATGAATTGAAATAGAAGGGGATATAATTTTTCTGCGTTGTGGGAATCTAGATCTTCTTTTTAATAATCTTCTTTATTTTTTCATAGGATGGCGGCGGACCTGTTCTGACACGTTTATCATCGATAAATAAGGCGTCAACAATTCCCCATTCGTTGAAGACTTCTTTGTCCAGCGTGTTATATTCACGGAATTCAACTTTGTCTCCAAATTCATCAGCAGCCATTTTTGCCCGTTCAAAAGCCAAATTCTGCGCAGGGCACCAGCCATTTTTGAAAGCTGAGATCGTGACCCTGCCTGCAGTTTTTTCCGGTTTCTTCTTTTCCTTTTTCCATTCCGGTGGAACCGCGTCACTTGTGAATGGCTTCCAAACAAGGATGGCCATGCGATCTTTATCCGCCTTCTTGTATCCCTGCCGCTTAAACCACGAAGCCTTCATCCAGAACGGCATGGAGATCCCCCATGCCGCCATTCCTTTTGCTCCTTTGGATTTGGCATCCTCCTCTGCGGCTTTAAGCAAAGCCTTGCCCATTCCCTTTTTCTGGAAGTTTCCCCTTCCTTTTTTGTGACCGTGTACCCAAATACAGTGCACAAAGTGCAGGTCTTTTCCATGGACATGCGTTTGCTCGATAGGCAGGTATTGGATCATGCCACCCACTTCTCCCCTATCATCGACAGCGAGCTTGACTCCAAGCCCTTTCTCCTTAAATTTGGCATACCATACTTCTTTGTGATCGCCAGCTCCCTTGAGTTCGTCGCTCCAGTCTTCCAGGCAGAGGAAGTAGAGTGGTTCATGCTTTTCTGCCAAGTCGATGATTTCCATCCCTGCACACCTCTAGACTCAATCATATCGCAAGGCGATGGAATTATTCAATTGTTCCGGTTCACTCGTAGCGCAGCGATTTCACCGGATCGGCCAGGGCCGCCTTGATAGACTGATACCCGACCGTTATCAGAGCGATCACAAAAGACAGGGCTGCTGACAGAATAAAGATCCAGGATCCGATGCTGGTCTTATAGGCAAAATTCTGCAGCCAAGCATGCATCGCGAAATAAGCGGCGGGTGCGGCAGTGACATTGGCGATCAGGACCAGCCCAATGAACTTCTTGGTCGTGAGCAAAGTGATATTCCACTCACTGGCTCCCAGCACCTTGCGTATGCCGATCTCCCTGGTTCTTTGCGCCGTGGCAAATGAGGCCAAACCGAACAGCCCCAGGCAGGCCACGAAGATGGCGATCAGGGAGTAGATGGTGAAGGAACTGACCAGCCTGCTCTCGGTCCTGTACATCCGGTCCAAACGGTCATCCAGGAAGGAATAGCTGAATATCCCTTCCGGGGAATGCTGTTTCCATTTTTCTTCGATCCATGCCAAAGTCCGGGGCACATCCGTGGGATTGATCCTGAGAGACAGCCAGTCCCTGTTGTTCTCAGAACCTGGCGTCAGGGCCAGGGGTCCGATGTCCAGATGAAGAGATGTAAAATGGAAATCTTTTACAACCCCAACCACCACTCCCATCTGATCCTTATCGAATCCGAACCGCTTTCCGATCGGATCATCCCATCCAATGGCTTTAACCGCGGCCTCGTTTAGAATGTAGGCATTGTCGGTCGAATCGTTGAATTCATTGGAGAATCCCCTCCCCTGGATGACAGGGATGTCGTAGAAATCCAGGAAATCGTCATCCACCCAATTCCGGTAGACGATGAACCTCTCTTCCGGATCGTGCCCATCCCACTCTCCGAAACTGGCGGAGGTTATGTTGTGTGGAAGCCTGTCCGAGAGTGCCGCATCCAGGATGAAGGGATTTTGCAGGAGTTCGTTTTTAAAAACATCGGATCCTTCTGCCGGATTCCTGACCGTAACGACGTAGTCTTTGATAAAGCCCAGCTCCTTGTTTCTCATGAAATGCAGCTGCTTGAATACGACGATTGTGCAGACAATAAGAGCAATGGAAATGGTGAATTGACACACGACCAGAACGTTCCGGAAAATTGAAGAGCCCCGGGAGCTTTTAGCCCGTGTTCCCCTTAGTACTGTTGTCGGTTGAAAGGAGGAGAGGATCAGGGCGGGATAGCTGCCCGAAACGAAACCGATCACGAGCACCAGGCCGACCAGAGTGAGCAGCAGGGAGCTGTCCAGAATGAATCCGGTCTCCAGCTCCCGCTGTACAAAGATCCGGAACGCGGGCAGCAGGAGCCTGACCAGGGACAAGGAAAACACAAGACTCAGGAGGGAGAACAGAAGGGATTCACTCAGGAACTGCCGCACGAGCTGAAACCGGCCGGCTCCGACGACCTTCCGCAGTCCGACCTCCTTGGCACGGATCGTGGCTCTTGCTGTCGACAGGTTCATGAAATTGAAGCATGCGATGAGCAGGATAAAAATCCCGATGGCCGACAGCAGGTAGACGTTGCGGATGTCCCCATGGGATCCCAGCTCGAAATTGGCCTCGTTGTAGAGATGTATCTCCGCCACCGGTTGGAGGCGCAGGACCTGGGAGGCCTTCGGGGAGTTTTGTTTAAGAAGATCGGTCAGCTTCTGTTCCACAGAGAGCCATGAGGCCTCTCCGTGGAGCTTTACATAGGTGTAATAGGTCCAGTTGTTCCAGCGATATATACGGTCTTGTCCTCTGGACTCGACCAGAGAGGAGAACGAGGCCAGATAATCGAAGCGGAAATGCGTGTTGCCGGGGACATTTTCCAGGACTCCCGTTACCTTGTAGTCGTTCCCGTCAACAGAGATGGTTTCTCCAAAGGGATCCGAGCGCCCAAAATACTTCTCGGCCATGTCCCGGCTGATCAGAAGACTGTTGGGCTCTGCCAGCGCGGTTGCTGGATTCCCGCTCAGGAACGGGAAATTGAAGATATTAAAAAATGCGGGGTCGGCATAATAAATCACGCTCTCAGCCAATCGGACGTCCCGGTATTTCATCGTGACGCTGGTGTCCATGACCTTTGCTGCGCTCAAGACCTCGGGATAGGCATCCTTCATTACCCCAGCAAGAGGAGCCGGCGTTACGGCGACCTGGGATTTCCCCCGGTAGACCTCTCCCGTGTCTGCGAGCACCCTGTAGATATCTTGATGATCCTCATGGAAACGGTCGTAGCTGAACTCGTAGCGAACATAAAACGATATCAGGATAAAACAGGTAATGCCGATAACCAGGCCGGACAGAGTTATAAGGGAATACCACTTCTGTTTTCTTATGCCGCGGAGTGTACCTTTGATGTAGATCCCGAACATAGATCCTCCCTTGAAGGATTATTCTCCCAGGATTATAGGGACGCTTCTATCCGGAAGAAGGTTGACAGTTTAGGGGGAGAACTGATTATCGTAGGATTTGAATGACCCTGGCATCCACCCAGTAAATGTCCCTGTTGCCTCTTGTCGTGCTTGTGTAGAAAAAATATTTACCATCGGGGCTGACATAGGGCCGGTTCTCGGATTTGTCTGTATTGATTTGATTCCCCATATGGACCGGCTCGCTCCAAGAGCCATCGTGGATTTTAAAGGTGACATAGAGATCATCTTCACCCAAGCCATCGGGCTTCGTCGAACAGAAGATCATATAGCTTTCATCAGGAGCTGTGTAGGTATCCCATTCGTGATACTGGGTGTTAAGTTTCGGATCCAGATTGACCGGGGCTTGATAGTCTCCTCCGATAAACTCCGACATGTATAGATCGGAAGTCCCATATCCTCCCGGTCTCCGGCTGAAAAAATAGAGATTTCCGTTCGCGGCAAGACAGGGATAGCTTTCATGATACTTCGTGTTAATTCGCAGCCCGATATGTTTCGCCTCGGTCCACCCGGTTTCGGTTTTTTCCACGGTCCAGATGTTGCCCCCCTCCCCTTCCGCTCCGATCTCTTCTATGAAAATGTTGGAGGCGAAGACCATGGTTTTACCATCGGGGGCGACAGTGAAGTCGCCTGCCCGGTATTCATCAAGAGATGTGATATGTTCTGGGGCGCTCCACACTCCGTTGGTCTGATGCATGAGATAAAGACTTGGCACTCTGTCCTTCCATCTCTGGAAGATGAAATATTCCATCTTATTGCCCCAGCCCGAACATCCCTCACCCATGTCTGTTGTAACAAGTCCCGGTGCGAAAAGTTCCGGCGTCATCCCCGGAGGTTTCTGGCCGAGGTAAGGTCCCTGGTTTTCTTCATCGATGGCTGCCCAGTCGTTTTCGTGTGCCTGAGGTTCGTTTGAGGAACAGAACAAAAACACACCTGCACAGAACAGCACCAACATGTATGTTCGTTTGTTCAAAATGACCTCTCCTTTTTATGACTATGCATACTATTGTTCCTACAGTACGAATTACTTAATCCTGGGGTTTTAGAAGATATCTGGTAATCTCACTTCCCATTTGATAATTTGGTCTGGGAGGCACACATGAAACATAAAACATCTTTACATGGGATCGGCTTTCGAATTGTCGTCCTGGCCGCCTTGGTTATAGCCGGACTGAGTATTCCTGCTGTTGCCCAGAACACGAAATCAGATATGGTATTTGGGCAACCTGTATCCGGCAAAATTGTCCCTGCACCAAGTGAGATAAGGGACCTAATCGAGCGGTACACAGCTGACCAGAGGTCTCTCGACAGATATTATGATTTCCCCTTCTCCCCCACCCGCCTTTCCCGAATGAAGGATTTCAATCGAGAGTGGCTCGGGATTCTGAAGGGCTTGGATTTTTCGCGCCTGAGTCAGGACGGGCGGATCGACTACCTCCTGCTCAAGAATCATCTCACCCGAGGACTGGGGAGCCTCGAAAAGGAGAGCGCATCCGCACAGGAAGCATTCCAGCTTCTCCCCTTTGCAGACTCCATCATCGCCTTAAAAGAGGATCTGCAGAGAATGCAGTGGATCGAGGCCTCCCAAGCGGCAAAACTGCTGAGTGACCTGCGGAAACAGATCGAGGCCACACAGGTTGCTCTGAGCAAGAAATCAAAGGAACAGCCTACACGCGATGGCAAAGCCCAGGCAGCGGGATTCGAGCTTACGGTAGTACGGGATGCTGTTACGATGGCGGCCAGGCTGCGGATCGGACTCAAAGGCTGGTTTGAATTCTACGATGGATATGATCCTCAGTTCACCTGGTGGGCGGCCGAAACATACAAGGCGACCGATAAGGCCATCCAATCCTATTCGGAATACCTGCGGAAATTGAGTGGAGGTCGACCTGGCGTCAGCTCCTATATGCTCAAGGATCCTGTAGGCCGTGACGTCCTACTGCAAGAACTGGCATTCGAGATGCTCCCCTACTCCCCCAAGGAGCTCCTCGCCATCGGCTGGCAGGAGCTGGCCTGGTGCGAGGAGCAGAGGCTGGCCGCCTCTCGCGAGCTGGGATTCGGCGACGACTGGCAAACCGCCATGGAGCATGTGAAAAGCTTGCACGTCGGACCCGGAGAACAGCCCGAACTCATCCGCTTCCTCACCTACGAGGCCATCGATTTCCTGGAGGAGCACGACAGCCTGACTATCCCTCCTATGGTCAAGGACCTCCTGCGCATGCGCATGATGCCGCTGGAGCGCCAGAAGACCACCCCATTCTTCACGGGCGGCGAGGTCATCAGCGTCGCCTATCCCCTGGATGCCGTACCTTATGAGCAGAAGATATCGACCATGCGGGGCAACAATCCCCACTTCTCGCGTGCGGTGGTCCACCACGAGCTAGTGCCCGGACACAACCTGCAGGGCTTCATGGCCGCGCGCCACAGGACCTATCGCAGGCCGTTCAGCACGAGTTTTTTTGGCGAGGGCTGGCCGCTCTACTGGGAAATGCGGCTCTGGGACATGGATTTTCAGAGATCACCCGAGGACCGCATCGGCATGCTCTTCTGGCGCATGCACCGCTGTGCCCGCATCATCTTCTCCATCAGCTATCAGCTGGGACAGATGACGGCCGAGGAGGCGGTCGATTTCCTGGTCGACCGCATCGGCCACGAGAGGCAGCAGGCCGAGGCCGAGGCCATGGCCCACCTGAGCGGCAGGGCATACGGAGGGAGGCCACTGGCACAGAGCTCGTACCTGATCGGGGGGCTGCAGATGCGCGCCCTGTCCCGAGAGCTCGTGGATTCCGGAAAGATGACGGCCAGGGAATTTCATGACGCAGTGCTGCGCGAAGGAAGCATCCCCATCGAGCTTCTGAGGGCCAAGCTGACAGGAGAGGTGCTCAGCCCAGATTTCACTTCCAGATGGAAATTCTATACCTTCGCTGACAAAGCCGAAAGATAGAACAGGGCTACTGCAAGCCGCGTTTCTTCAGCAGGGGCTCGATCTTGGGCTCGCGTCCTCGGAAGTTCACGTACATGGTCATGTAGTCCCTGGTGCCGTTTACGGCAAGAACGTTCCTCCTGAAGGAATCGGCTGTCTTCTGATCGAACAGGCTGGTTTCCTTGAAGGCCTCGAACGCGTCGCTGTCCAGGACTCCCGACCAGATGTAGCCGTAGTAGCCGGCAGAATACCCTCCGATGATGTGATTGAAATACGTGCACCGGTACCGGGAGATGATCTCGGGGATCAGGCCTATCTCATCGAAGTAGTCCTTCTCGAACTTGTTGATGTCCAGGTCTTTTGGCTCGGTGATCGTGTGCAGTTTCATGTCCAGGAGGCTCGCTGCCAGGTATTCCACCGTGATGAATCCCTGGTTGAACAGGCCGCTCTTCTCGATCTTGGCGATCAGTTCGTCGGGGATAATCTCGCCTGTCTGATAGTGTTTGGCGTACTTCTTGATCACGGAGGGTTCCATGGCCCAGTGTTCCATGATCTGGGACGGGAGTTCAGAAAAGTCGGGTGTGCGGAAGGTGGTCCCGTAGGTGATATCGGAGAGCAGGTTGTCCAATGCGTGGCCGAATTCATGGAAGAGTGTGCTGACTTCTTCCAGGGTGATCAGGGCCGGATTGTTTCCTATTGGCTTGGAGAAATTGCAGACCAGGTTGACCACGGGATCGATCTCCGTACCGTATCTGCGACTCTGGCTCCGGTAGGTGCCGCACCAGGCTCCCCCGCGCTTGCTGGTCCTGGGGTGGAAGTCCATGTAGAGCACACCGCAGTGTGATCCGTCCGCGTGCTTGACCTCAAAGACCTTGGCGTCGGGATGCGGCAGCGGCATCTCCTCCAATTGCTCGAAGGTCAGCCCGTAGAGCTGTGTGGCCACCCAGAAGGCTCCTTCTCGCACGTTCTCGATCGCGAAATAGGGGCGCAGCTCTGTGTCATCGAGTGCGTATTTCTCTTTGCGCAGTTTCTCCGCGTAGTACCACCAGTCCCAGGATGCGAGCTTGAAGCCGCCACCCTCTCGGTCGATGATTGCCTGCATCTCTTCCCGTTCTTGTATGGAGATGGGAAGAGCCGCATCCCACAGCTGATTCAGAAGGTCATAGACATTCTGCGGTGTCTTGGCCATGCGGGTTTCCAGTATATAGTCGGCGTACGTTGGGTATCCCATGAGGTTAGCGCGAACCACTCGCAGCTTCATCAGGTCGGAGAGGACCTTTTTGTTATCAAACTGGTTATCGTTGTCGCCTCTCTTGATATAGGCCGTGTAGAGTTTTTCACGCAGGTCCCGTTTCTCGGAATACTGCAGGAATGGGAGCATGCTGGGCTTGTGGGTCGTGAAGACCCATTTTCCGTTCATGCCCGCTTCGCTGGCAGCCTCGACGGCTCCCTGGATAGACGATTCCGGCAAACCAGCCAGGTCTGCCTCGTCCTCGATCACCATCTTGAACTCATTGGTCTCTGCCAAGACATTTTGGCTGAACTTGACTCCTAGTTCCGACATCGTCCCGTTGATCTCTTTGAGCGTGGCCCGATCCTTGTCGTTCAGCTCGGCTCCGTTGCGGACATATCCCTTGTAGACGTTCTCGAGTATGTAGCTCTGCTCATCCGTGAGATCAAGGTTATCCCGCTGTTCGTACACGGCCTTCACTCGCTCGAAAAGCCCCTTGTTCAGGTTGATCTCGGTCCGATGTGCGGACAGGCGCGGTGCCATTTCCTGCTGGATGGCTTTGAGGTCATCGTTAGTGTTGGCTCCGTTTATTCCCCCGAATACTCGGGACACTTCGATGAGCAGCCTGCCAGATCTGTCTAGGGCCGCGATCGTGTTCTCGAAGGTAGGGGCCTCTGTATTGTTTACGATTGTGTCGATCTCCACCTTCTGCTCATCCATACCCTTCTTGTAGGCTGGGATGTAATGTTTCGGCGTAAGAATGTGGAACGGTGGGACCTGGAAGGGTGTGTCGTATTCAGCGAAAAAGGGATTGTCTCCCTCAGTAGCGACCGGTGTCTCGGCGGTCTTGGAACAGGCCGAAAATACAAGTCCCAACATAACAATTAACAGGATCTGAATCATCCAAGGATTATGTTTCATAGTAGTACCTCCATTGAGCAGAACATGACAATATCAGAACCAAATATTCCGGTCAATGAAAAATAAAAGCCAGGTAATTATCGGGAGATAGGTGAACTGCTGACAACGGCTAACCAACGCGCATTGGGCCCGATAGCCAGGCGCGAGATGTTGTCGACACCCATGCCATTCAGGTCGCCGATCTCCCTCCAATTATTATCGCTTCCGGGCCGCAGCCCATAGAGTTTTGCTCCTACTCCCATGATCAGGTCACCACCGGGAGTCCATGCGTAGAAGCTGTTGCCATCCAGCAAGGGAATGAGGCTTTTTATAATCCCGGATCCCAGGTCGTATCCCATGATGGTCTCTCCCCCACCCTCCTGGTTCTGAGAGAAGCTGATCGCTTCCATTTTTGGGATCTTGTACAGGGACCGGCCTATGTTCTCAGCGATGGATTTGGATGACCCTCCGCCGAGATCCGCGATCCTCAAGAAATTGGGTGATCCTAGTATAAACATGGCGACGGTATGCCCATCTACCCAGGCGTGATAGCCGACCTTCTCCCCTGCCTCATAGAGAGATTCAGCTTCTCCTCCGGATAGAGGGAAGGCGACTAAAGGCTGGGCGCCCTTCCGGGGCCCCTCGGTTATAAACAGCTGGATGACCGAGAAGCGCTTCCCATCCGGCATCACGATCGGAGAGTACTCGGATTCCGGAGTGTTGGTCAGGCGTAGAGTCTCCCCGCTCTCGATGCCGTAGCGATAGATATCTGTGTTTGTACCTGATTGGGAAGCATACAGGACCGATCCCCCATCCGGATGGAAAGAGGGCTGGTTGTTGTAGCCCTCATTGGGATTGATCTTCACCGGTTTGCTGAACGTGTATGTGTCGCCGCTCACTTCCATCCTGATCAGGAGTATGTCCGTCGTTCCCTGACCCAAGACTGACACAGGTAGCATCAGCAATAAGCAGGCGGCTGCGAGATGTATTAAAGAGATCTTTGTATTCCTCATGATTTCCTCCTGGAACTATGGATTATAGCCAAACCTTCCTAGAGTGTGAAAGGGATATTTCTATTTGATATCATCATTTTGGTGTGATAGCAGCTAGTAAAGCGCTTGAGTTCAGGAGGCCACAATGTTGTTTCGAAATCAAATCACTCCCAAAAAACTGGTCATCAGATATATCTTCCTGTTTACCCCCGTGGCTTTGTGTTTTAGCCAGGTCACAACCCCGGAAGCCTACCTGGGATACAAGCCCGGCGCAGATTTCCATCTGGCAAGTTATGAGCAGCTGGTAGCCTATTTTGAGCAGATCGCCCAAGAATCGGATCGCATCCAGGTGTTTGAGATGGGCCCGACTTCGATGGGAAGACTGATGAAATACGCGATTATTTCAGCTGAAGACAATATGGCACAGTTGAAAAAATACCAGGAAATTTCACGGAGATTGAGCTTGGCTCGTGATCTTTCAGAACAGGAGGCCCGGAGCCTTTCAAATGAGGGGAAGGTCATTGTCTGGATAGACTCGGGCATCCATGCCTCGGAGACATCGCCGCAGATGCATCAATTTCAGCTCGCGTACGACCTCGTTACAGAAACAGACGATTTCACACGTTTCATCCTGGACAATATCATTTTGCTGCTTGTGCACGCGAATCCCGATGGGATGACATTGGTCGCAGATTGGTATATGCAAAATGTAGGTACGCCTTATGAGGTGAGCCGTCTGCCGTTTTTGTATCACAAGTATGCAGGACACGATAATAACCGCGACTCGTTCATGGCCAACCTCCTCGAGACTCAAAACATGAACCGAGTGGTAGGTCGGGAATGGTTCCCGGAACTCATGTATTCTCAGCATGAGACGGCTCCCTTTCCCGCGCGCATATGGATGCCGCCGAATCCGGAGCCTGTGAATCCCAACGTTCATCCGATCGTGACACGATGGAAAAATTTGGTGGGATCCGCAATGGGACAGGGATTCGAAGGGGCTGATCAGCCCGGGGCATTGTCTCGCACGGCGTTCGATCTTTGGTATCCGGGATATGCGGACGGCCCCTCTGTCGAGACGCATAACATTCCCTCGATCCTTACCGAAACAGCCAATTTCCGCTATGCCACACCACATTTTTACAGCTTGAACGATTTTCCCGAAGCTTATCGCGACCTCACCCTGGGCACATTCTATCCCAGCCCATGGAGAGGCGGATGGTGGCGGTTTCAGGACGCGGTCGACTACAATCTCACGGCCTCCAAATCGGTGCTGGACGCGGCCGCAAAATATCGTTCCGAATTCCTTTACTACAAATTCAAGATGGGGAAAGATTCCATCGAACGGTTCAGCCAGGAACCTCCCTACGGATGGATACTATCAACCGAGCAGAGTGATCCGGCGACCTGCCGTTTGCTGTTGAACCGGTTTGTCGGATATGGGATCGAAGTATACATTGCTGATGAGGCTTTCACCCATGAGGGCCTCCCCTATCCTAAAGGAACATACATCATACCGACCAGCCAGGCTTTTGGCACTTACGTGAAGAACATTCTCGAGACCCAGGAATACCCGGATCTCAGGAAATACGGACACCTCTGGCAGGGATTGTCGAGGGCAGTCCGATGGGATGGTGCGCCGCTGGCTCCCTATGACGGAGTGGGCTGGACACTCCACAAACAGATGGGGATAGCGGCCCATCAGATGAGCACTCCCCTGGATGAGATTTCCTGGACACCGCTCGGTGACGAGCTCCCCAAATCCGGTTCAATCTCTGGCAGCGGCTCTCAGTACGTCCTTTCATCGGACGAGAACGCTTCAGTTGTCGCGGCATACCGTGTTCTGAAAGCGGGAGGCAAAGTCGCCCGTGCGCTTTCAGAGACCAATGTGGGCGGAAAACGGTTCCAGAGGGGGGCGTATGTGGTTGATGCAGGCAGCATATCCAGGAACGATCTTACCGAAATTGCCGGCGAGACGGGTGCGAACCTGCTGGGGGGAAAAGTCTCAGGCCAACTTACATCCTTGAGCTTGCCTCGGGTGGCAGTGTACAAATCCTGGGTTGCGAGTATGGATGCGGGCTGGATCTCGTTCATCTTCGATCAATATGAGATACCCTTCCACGCCTTGACTGATGCAGAGATCAGAGCCGGCGATCTCAATTCTCGCTTTGATGTGATCATTTTGCCGGATCAAAATCCCACTTCCATTGTGGGCGGGCATCGCAAGGGGACGATGCCTCCGGCTTACGTGGGTGGCATCACTCAGGGTGGCGTCGATAACCTCAGGATATTCGTAGGGAAAGGCGGCACACTGGTGTGCAACAAGGGCTCTGCGGAATTTGCAATTCAGGAGTTTGCACTTCCCATCCAGAATGTCCTGAAAGGAGTCAAATCCGATACCTTCAACTGCCCGGGCTCTCTCCTGAAAGTGATGTACAATAATGACCAATCCTTGGCCTTCGGATTGGAGAAAGAGGGAGTGGGCTACTTCTCACGCGGGCTCGCGCTTGACCGGATCGAGGATACAGAAAATGAGGAGCAGGAAGAAAAGAATCAAAAGATGATCCAGACCATTGCTCAATATCCGGATGAAGGCTTACTTTTGAGCGGTTGGATCCTGGGAGAAGAACTCATCCGTGGCAAATCGGCAATTCTAGAGGTTGCACATGGGGAGGGCAAGATCGTTCTGTTTGGATTCAACTTCCACAATCGTGCTCAGTCTTATGCAAATTTCAAGCTTCTGTTCAATTCCCTCTGGTTTTGACGATGAAAAGAAGAGAATTTATAGCAGCAACCGGGGCCGGTGTCACCGGCATGCTCACTTCCCGCATGCGTGCCGATGTGAATGATAAAACACGATCTCAAAAGGATTTGAAAACGGGGGATCTGACATCTATTCGCAGAGACTTTCCGGCACTTAAGAAATTCAAATCCTACTTGGATACTGCCTTTGTCGGGCTGATGCCCCTCCAGGTTAAATCCGCTCATGAAGAGTTCCTGGAGGAACGGCTTCAGTTCGGGCCCTTTCCCAGGGACAAATCCATACTGGGCGTCTGGATGGACAGGAGCGAGAAAGTAAGGGCGAAACTGGCAAGCTTTCTGGGAGCGCAGGCATCTGAAATCGCCTTCACATACTGTACTGGCTGCGGCTCCAACATCGCCCTCAATGGGATCGATTGGCGGAAGGGAGATAATGCCGTCATCGACGACCTGGAATATCCGACAGATTTTCATATCTTGAATGACTTGAGGAAACGCGGGGTCGAGATACGGATAGCTAGGCATAAGAATGGCGCTGTGCCGCCGTCTGCATTTGAGGCGCTGGCAGACAAGCGAACCCGGGCTTTTGTGGTAAGTCACGTCAGCTATCTCAACGGCTTCCGGCATGATCTCAAGAAGCTCGCGGACATCGTCCATGCCTACGGAGGTTATCTGATCGTCGACAGCGCCCAGGCTATCGGTGGAGTCGAAGTCAATGTCAGAAGCGAGGACGTGGATTTTCTGTCGGGGATCCCCTACAAATGGCTTAACGGCCCCAATGGCCTCGGTTTCCTGTATGTCCGGGCATCCCTGATCCCACTTTTCAAGCCCGACAGGTTGGGATGGTCTAGCACGGATGATTTCGAGTCATTGGAAACCATGGAGAGCAAACCGCTCCCTGAATCTGCACGGCGATTTGAATACGGCACCTTGGGTTTTGAGAGTGTCTATGCCCTGGATGCAGCGCTCGATTATATAGAGAAGATCGGGATCGGTTCCATAGAACAGCACAACTTAAGGCTCATCTCCTATCTTCGCAATCAACTGCAGGAACAAAATGTCAGATTCTTCACTCCGGAAGATAACCGGGCTCCCATATTGTCGTTCTTCACGGAGGATGAGAAAACGATCGGTAGGAAATTGAAAGAGAATAACATATTTGTCACGGCCCGGCGCTGGGGACAGGGACAGATACGGATCTCTCCTCACTTCTATAATACCGAGGAGGATATCGATGCTTTCATGTCTGTGTTTTCGGGCTTGAAAACTTAGGAGACAGAATGACAGATCGAAGGCTTTTTCTGATGAAAAAAGTTGGCTATATTCTGGCTGCAATCCTGTTTGTACAGTTGTCCGCCGATCAGGATGTTCAGAGTTATGTTTTAAAGACGCCGGAAGACTGGAGGAGCGAAATCATTCCCTTCCCCATCGATTTTGCCCCAGATATCAAGTACACCGGTGTGGAAGAACTCCGTTTTTCTCCAGGGATGTTCGAGAACACATCGGAAACCCATTTTACCTATGTAATTATCTGGTGGCTGGATGGGAGACAAGAAATCGATGAAAAGAACCTGTCATCGGATCTGGAGCACTATTTCAGAGGCTTGTGCTCCACCATCAGCGAGGGCAAGAACACGGCATACGACGCCGACAGGATTCAAGCAAATATTAAAGAAAGCGCTAGGAAGATCATCTCTGATAGGACGGACCAAAAGTTTTTTAAAGGGACGGTCCACACCTACGATGCATTCACAGACTGGAAATTGCTGAAGCTGAATTTTGAGATCCATTCCTGGTATTGCGCCGACTCAAAAAAGACCGCAGCGTTTTTTGGCATCTCCCCCAAGCCCGCAGATGCACAGATCTGGCAAATATTGCGGGACATCAGCAAATCCGTCAAATGCGGTCGGGACTGACTCGTTCGTAATCAGCGGGGGCCGACCAGGTCAGGATTTGATGTGCATGAACGCATTTTTCTTCCAGTAGTTGTCTGCGGAACCAGGCTTCCCATACCCGCATGCATTGTCGAGGCCCAGGATGGCCCTGTTTAATGTCTCGTTTTTCGCAGCAATGAGATTCCGAGCCGCATCGTGCAGCCATGATTGGGGCTTGTTATAGGGACAGACATAGATACAGGTATTGCAGTCCGTCCCATTCTCATGCCAGAAGCGATAGCATGCGAAGGCATCGATGGGCCACTTCAGGACACCCGGATTCGTGGACATGTTGTCGGCCTCTCGGGTTCGAGGACCGCTCATGATCGATCCACTCGGGCAGAGGGAGGCGCATTTCTTGCATGTATCGCAGAACTCTGTCACACCGAACCGGATGGGCTGGTCTGGAACGAGGGGTAGATCCGTGAACAGTTTGCTCAGCCGGACTCGGGAGCCATATTTTGGTGTAACCAGGAGCCCGTTCCGGCCCAACTCCCCCAGCCCGGCATCGATGGCAATAGGAATGCTCAATGCCGTGTCATTCCCCATGGGTATCGCTCTATAACCAAGATTGCGAATAAATGCCGCAAGCGTTCCTGTCGTCAGTGCCATCCTGGCATATCCGCTCGCAGTCGCGGCAGCGGCAATGCAGCTGGGCGCTACTTCCGAGGCATCCGGATCCATCTCATAAACCAGTGAGATCACATATCGACAGGCTTTGGGGATCCTGGCCCGGTTGTCATCACTCAATTTGACCGGATCATCAAGCTCTTCGATGGATAACTTTGCCTCGATCGGACCCCGATGATTTCCCCTTTCGTGAGATCGGTAATAGGCATCGGTGTAGACCCATTTTTCGTTCAGGGTGGTGGTCCCGACCAGCGATGCGCCAAAGAATAGAGCCGCCTTCTTAATGATTGCTGTCAATTCTAGAGGAGAAAAATCGGCCGGATTCAATGGCGGGCGATCGAATACCGCCGTATCTGAGTGTCCTCTTCCGGATGTCCACCTGTAGAAGTTCGGGATGCCTGACCCGGTCCAGGCGGCCAGATTAAAAGCATAGTCTATCAGCGTAAAACCCGGATCGTGGTTCTGAATCCGCTTGATTTCTATGCCGCTGAGTTCTCTTCGCATCTCTTGAGTAAGGGGATCCCAGTGAGCGCGGCTGAACATGGTATTTTTTTCTTGAAAACGACGGTATGTGGCTTCATCGATACTGTATTGTTTTTCATCTCCGGTTGAGCGTTCGACAGTGAAGCCGCCGTATAGATCTTCAGATCTCAGCCACTCTCTCCCACCCGATCGCGCTAAAGTGTGGACGGCCGGGAGAGAGACTCCTGCTATGCCTGCGGCCTTGAGAAAATCACGTCTGTGCATCCCATTTCTCCTTTAGGACATGCCCTGATATTGCATGAAACTGAGAAAATATCACAATCTATATAGCACGCGGGAATATGGAGTGCAATTCAGATGCACAGCAGATATGTGGAAAGCTGCTAAATATCGGCCAAAAACATGGGAATTCCCTCGACTTAGTGTATGATAATCAGAAGTCAATGGATCGTCACTAATTGTAATAATGACATTGAGGAAATGGTTGTCTTTCATGAATCATAATCTGTTTATCTGTCTTTTACTGGTTCCGTTACTTCTCCTCTTTGGTTGTGGCCTTCAGGAGGTCGAAAGACGCCACGAAGACGGCGTGGAGATCGTTATTAATCACATCGAACCGTATCGGATCGAGGGTGAGGCCTCTTCCCTACTCCTGGAAGAGATGATGACACTGGATACGGAAGATCCGGAGGTGGCTGAGGCGGGCCTGGTCGACATCAATGCCTTTCAGGTGGATTCCGAGGGCAATCTCTACCTGTTGTGTTACGGCAGTGAAAGCCATTTTTTCTTCAAGTTCTCTCCTGAAGGACAATTTATTAAGGCCTTCGGGGCAAAAGGCCAGGGCCCAGGCGAGATGGGATTTCCGGTCTTTCCAAGGACGATGGCGGAGGACAATCTTGCGGTCACAGACATTCTTAAAAAGCTCATGGTGTTCGATTCAGACGGGGAGCTTCTGTCGGAAACACGGATCGATCCCAATTTTGTCATCGCCAATCCGCTGGAAAACGGCAGCTCCGTGGTCTTTTGGAAGGCAGGAGCTGAGGACACCAGCTCAGAACATTACCAGGAAAAAATCAGTTTATTCGGCATGAATGATGATGAGATCAAGGAACTGGACAAACTGGATGTCGGCCGGCAGGCCCGGTTTCTGGATCCGATTTTTGGTTGGCATTTGACTAGTGACAGGATCTTCCTGCTCAATGAACAGCGGGGCTATGAGATCCTGGAATACGCACTAGATGGTTCCCTGACACGAAAGATCCGGAAGCAGCATGAGCCCGTTAGGCTGGAAGGGCGAATCCACGAGGCACTGCTGCAGGGAATCCCGGATAACTCTCCGCTGCGGGATCCATCTGTAATTCCCGACCATCTACCTCCTGCCCATGCGCTGTTCTCAGACGACCAGGGGCGGCTGTATGTCGCCACCTTCGAGACTGGAGAGCGACGGGGAGAATACTGGTTCGACGTATTTAATCGCGAAGGGGCATTTTTCTCCCGTGTGAGCCTCCCGGTACACTTTGGCCGGGATCCTTTCCCTATCTATGCGCTGGTGAGAAATCAAAAACTCTATTGTGTAGGCGAGAAAGAGAGCGGCTACAAGCGGCTGAAGGTCTATCGGATGACATGGCAGTAGGCTGGCTGCCCTTTGAGTCAGTTCCTCAAAAACTACCTAAGTCCTGCCATCTGAGAGCGGGCATCCTCGAGTTCAGGAATATCCTGGTCGGCGTCTTTCCACAGTTCCAGGAAATGCTGATAGTTCTCGATCGCTTCTGCGGAACGGCCCTGAGCCTGGTGGATCTTGCCCAGCCAGTAGAAGCTGCGTGTGTATATGTCCCCGTCGTCCAGGCGTCCGACCGTCAGCGCGATCACTCGTTCGAACTCGGCACGGGCTGCCGCCCAGTCCTCCACTTGATAGAGCGCTTCGCCCAAGGTGCTCCAGAACAAGGCATGGATCATGGGAAAGTTGCTTTCCGGGGGATAGAGAGAATCGGATGCAGATTTTAGAGACTCGACAGCAGCGGCATACTCCCCCTTCTGAAACTGCATCATTCCCGAGAGATGCTGGTGATACCGTTCCAGGTTGCTGTTCGATCCGGCATCGAGCACCGTGCGTATCTCATCCGCCTTGCTTTCGGCCTCATCGAACTGACCGAGCTTTAAATAGGCCAGTCCCTGGAGGTGCAGGATCTGGAGCTGCCACCAGATATCCTGAGCGCGAAGAGCGTCCCTCATTTCCCTCTCATACAGTTCCAGCGCAGCCTCGGGCTGGTCGAGCCTCAGGCTGAAATCAGCGAGGGCATAGAAAAAGATGGGCCGGGCTTGCAGAAGCTCCAGCGCCTCCTGGAATTTGCCTTGATAGAGGAGGAGGTTGGCCAGATTGACCTTTAGGTCGCTGCGCCCCTCCTGCATTGACCGATACATCTCCTCCGCATCGGACAGGTTTCCTTTGAGAAGCTGGATGTGGCCCGAGTAGATCTTGGCCGCCGGCTCCCAATCCGGCTGTGAGGCGCGCAGCTGATCGATACGTGCCTGTGCGTTACCGTAATCTCCCTCGAAAAGATATGTGGTAACAACCTTCTCTTCGACACCGAGGTTGCCGGGATCATATTCGAGATATCGCTCGAAAGTCTCCCTTGCTTTGCCATACTCGCCCAAGGACATGTAGGTCTCGCCCAAGTTCCAGTAACCCAACATCCCGTCTGGCGCATTCTGGATGTAGACTTTATACCGCACTATAGCCTTTTCAAAATCTTCCAGAGTAAAATACACGAGCCCTAGGTTGATGTTGGCGATCCTGTCGTCCGGATAGAGAGAGAGCAGCCTCTGATAGGATTCGATCGCCTGATCGTACGTTTGCCGCGAGCTCATATAGTAGTCACCATGTATGGCCAGGCGTTCTCTCTCCGAAACCCGGTCGCTCAGCTCGAAGGCCTTTTGGATGGAGCGGTTGCGAGCGGGCCTGCGGCCCATGTTGCTGTAGGAGACGCCTAGCGAGCGGTGGGCCATAGCAAATTCCGGATCGATCTCCAGTGCTGCGCGCATCTTGACGATGCTCTGCTGGTATTGAGCCTGCAGGTGGAAGCGTCTGCCTTCGCTGTAGAGCACGTAGGCCTCGGGTGAGGCCGTAGTGATGTTTGCGATCGCGATGTCCGGGTCATCGGCCAGGTTCGCCTCCGACAGCTCAAAATTGGACTTGATCCAGCGCGTGAGCTCGTCCACCATGGAATAGAAACTGCCCTCCCCTTCTCCTTCAACACTCTCCGAAGCGATGAGCTCACCGGATGCCGCTTCCTGCAGGGATACATTGATCCGGAATTTATCACCTGCCTCCGTGTAATTCCCTACCAGGATGTGATCGACACGGCTTCTTTCTGCGACCTCTTCGATAGTGTCCGAAGAAAAGGCTGTGGCCTCGAGCTGCCCCATGTCTTCGAGAACATCGAACAGCCTCTCCGCGCTCAGCACCCGAACAAATTGTGACTGGGACAGATCCGTGATCAGGAGGTCGGTGAGGGCGGTCCGCCAGTGCTCCAGGTCCTCAGCGCCTGTGTTGTTCTTGAAGTAGAGGATGGCGAGGGAGGGTTTGTCCCCAGTCATGGATGTTGGAGTAGGGCGGAAGAGCAGCTGGCGCAGCAGGATAGCGGCAATTATCAGAACCAATACGGCTGCGATCGGGAGGATTGTTTTTTTCAATCCTACGGTCACCGTGATCTCCCTGGTGGCCGTCGGCCTCTTACGCGGCGCAGTGATTTCGGTGGTGGGGAGCTCCCTTTCAATCATCTCTAAGGAGGCAAGGACCTCTTCGGATGACTGATACCGGTTCGCCGGATCTTTCTCCATGCATTTCAGGATCAACTGGCTCAGATCCTGGGAAATACCTGGATTGAACTCTTCTGGACGGGGGGGTGCTTCGGTCTTCTGTTTAATAGCGATACTGAGCGGGGTTTCCCCCTCAAAAGGAATGCGGCCCGTCAGCATCTCGAAGAGCAGGATTCCAAGAGAATAAATATCCGATCGCTGGTCGATGTCGCTGGATTCCGTCTGCTCGGGAGACATGTATTCGGGAGTGCCTACCATGATGCCCTTTTCGGTCATGCCCTCACTCTTGAGAGAGCGGGCGATCCCGAAGTCCATGATCTTGGCGTTTCCCTCCCGGTCGATGATGATGTTGCGCGGCTTGAGATCGCGGTGGATAACACCCTGCCGGTGAGCTTCGATCAGGCCCTCAGCAACCTGCTTGGCAATAGCGACCGCCTTGCCCACAGGCAGCTGTCCGATCCGGCGGATGAAACTCTTGAGGTCCTCACCGGGTACATACTCCATGGTGATGAAGTACGTGCCCTCGTGCTTGCCAAGGTCGAACATGCGGGAGACATTGCGGTGCCCCACCTGGCGTGCGAACTTCATTTCGTTGCGGAAGCGTTCGATGTTGCCCTTATCGGCGGCCACCTCCGGCTTTATAAGCTTGAGAGCGACCTTCTCGTCGATCTCGGTGTCGAACACCTTGTAGATGCGGCCCATGCCGCCCCTGCCGATCTCTTCGATGATCTGATAGCGTCCAGCAAAGGTCGAGCCCGTGGTCAGCTCCTCTCTAGGCGTCATGAGGGTTCGTGTTATGGGGAGGAGCTCTCCGGTTTGGTCGATCAACTGAGTTCCGCAGTCTGCACAGAAGTGTGCGGTCTCTGGATTGTCAAACTCACACTGCGGGCATTTTGCGTTCATGAGATTATCGGGAACTCATACAGATTAAACATATAGGATTACCCTGTCAACGAACAGGTGAGATAAAAGCGCGCTACCTTCGCTGCTCGATGCGGTTCCAGTCCGGTGTCGACGCTCCTTGGAGATTGGAAACGAAGAAATCGATCATCTTGCGCTGGCCGTAAGCGCCCCCCATTCCATGCCCGCCTCCAGGTATAACGAGGAGGTCGAACACCTTGTCGGCCTTGATCAAGGCATCGACCACCTGCATGGTGGAGGCAGGATCCACATTGGTGTCCATTTCGCCCACGATCAGCAGCAGTTTTCCCTGGAGACGGTGGGCATTGTCGACATTGGAAGAGGCCGCATATTCCGGCCCCAGAGGCCATCCCATCCACTGCTCGTTCCACCAGATCTTGTCCATCCGGTTGTCATGGCATCCACAGGAGGAAACCGCGGCCTTGTAGAACTCGGGCTGAAAGAGCATCCCCCCCAGCGCGTTCTGGCCTCCTGCGGAATTGCCGTAGATCCCCACACGGCTGATGTCATAGTATCTATATTTTGCGGCCACGGCCTCATGCCACAGGATGCGGTCAGGGAAGCCCGCGTCTCCTAAATTTTTCCAGCACACATCGTGGAAGGCCTTGGAACGGTGGTTGGTCCCCATCCCGTCGATCTGCACCACGATGAATCCCATCTCGGCCAGGACCTGCATGTTCAGGAAGGGACTGAACGTCTTGGGAACGAAAGAACCGTGCGGCCCGGCGTAGATGTATTCTATAACAGGGTATTTTTGCGAAGGATCAAAATCCAGAGGCCGGGTGATGATCCCCCAGATATCGGTGCGGCCGTCCCTCGCCTTCGAAACAAAGACCTCCGGTGCCTGCCATCCGGCCTCCTTGAGTGCTGTAAGGTCTGTCGACTCCACACCCATGAGGATCTTGCGGTCCGAGGTTCTGCGGAGCTCGGTCATTGGGGCTTTGTCGACACGCGACCATGTGTCCACATAGAACCGCATGTCGGATGAATAGGATAAGCCATGATGACCATCCCCATCAGTCAGAGCCGTGAGGCCTGTCCCATCGAGGTTGATGCGATAGGAAGATACAAAGTAGGGATCTTTATCCGCCTCCATCCCGCTGGCCCGGAAGTAGACATGGCGCTTCTCCGGATCCACCTTGTCGACGCCGCGTACGACCCACTCCCCTTTCGTGATCTGATTCTTAACCTTGCCCGAAGAGCCCTCATACAGATAGAGATGATTCCAGCCATCCCGCTCGGACATCCACACGACCTCAGAGCCATCGCCGATGTCGAAACGATATTTTTTATTGGAATAGGAAAAGAAGGTGTCGGCTTCCTCGCTGATCACGGCCCTGGGCACGCCAGAAGCAGCGATCTCGATGATTCGGAAGACCTGATGCCCGCGCTGGTTGTATTCGAAGGTGAAAGCCCGGCTGTCCTTCCTCCAGACCAGGCGGGAGAGGTCATAAGGGTTCGGGAACAGTGCGTTGTCGATCGCGAGCTGCTTTCTGGAACCGATCAGGAACAAAACGGGCTTGTCGACATCCAGTGCATCGCCCGGTTTGGCGTATTCCATCTGGTGGTGCTTAGGCTGGAGCTGGTCGCTCGGTGACGATTCAACATAGTGAACGGTGCGATGATATCCGCGTTTCAGCCGATAGGCGGCCAGTTTTTGGGAATCGGGCGACCATACCAGCGACGCATATGTGTAGTAGTCCCCCTCGGTACCGTCTCGGCTGAGGGTGATCTCATCTTCATTTTTGTCCCTTGAACGGATATAGACATTGTAGTTCTTTATGAAGGCCTCCCAGCGTCCGTCAGGAGAGGGCTTGGCCTCACGTGAGGCCGCCTCGGGCGCCGGCCCCCTTTCCCACATCGTAAAGCCCCCCCGGCTCCAGCGCCCGGCAGGCCCGACCCTTTTGCAGTCATAGGATTCGAGATCACATGTGTAGGCCCATTCCCTGATCTCGATCCGGATAGACTTTTCTTTGTCGATAAAGCGGATGGACCGGAAGGGAAGGTTCTTGGGATCGATCTCCCGATCCATCAACTTGCTCAATGCCGACTCCAACCGGACGTGATCGAAGGCTGGGCGTTTGGATAGCTCTTCCGCGTCTACGACATGGAATTCGTATCCCCCTTCGACGGACTTTCGATACCAGAAACGTGGTGTATTATCGATCCAGCCGCTCCGATCGACGACATTCAGTGCCAGGGATTGGAATTCTGACCGGAGCCCCACTGCATGTTCATAGTCTTCAACTTTAAAGATCTGTCCGAAGACGGCTCCTGAGATCAGTGCCAAAGCAGCAAGGAAAACAAAAAAGCGTCCAGTGTACTTTTTTTGAATCATGATCACTCCTTTAAAACGGGATCTCCGCCTGTATGCGGGCAGGATCGAGGTCTTTGAGGATTTCATAGGGAACAAAGCTAAGGTATTCCATAGAAAATACCAAGTCAACCTGGTCGATCTGATGGGTTGATCCCCCGGCTTGACCTGGGTTCAGCTGTCAAATAAACGCCAGTCGCTGATTTTCTTGCGTGGGTGTTTTCGGTAGTATCAGACTGGTGGTGCGAACGTTTCGCAAAGAACGCTTGAATCAAAAGCGTTAAATATGTATAGATACCCATGCACAGTTCAAAACTGGATCAATAAATGAACATTCTTATCATCGGCGCGGGAGAGGTTGGATTTCACCTCACCAAGCGTTTATCGATTGAAAAACACAACATCACGATCGTGGAGAAAGATCCCCTGGTAGCCCGCAGGGCTGAAGAGCAGTTGGATGCAGCTGTCATCGAAGGCTCAGGTTCGAGTTATAAAGATCTGTTGAAAGCCAAGATCGAAGAGACGGACATACTCGCCGCAATCAGCAACTCTGATGAGGTAAACCTTATGGCCTGCCGCTATGCGGACAAGCTGAATATCCCCTACAAGATCGCTCGTGTCAGAAATCCGGAGTTTGTCGAACCTGGTTTTCTACTCACCAAGGAAGAGATGGGAGTCGATCTCCTAATCCACCCGGAAAAGGAGACGGCAGATGCGATCATCCGTCTGATAAAACAGAGCAGTGCCACCGACATCATCGAGTTCGCGGATGGGATGATCCAGATGGTCGGCATCCGGCTGGAAAAGGATACGCCCCTGTCCCACAAGACACTCGAGAACATCTGGGAGGAATGGGGAAACATCTCCGCCCGGGTCGTGGCCATCAAGCGGAAAGAGAATACCGTGATCCCCAGGGGCAATGAGATACTGGTCCCGGGAGACCAGTTCTTTGTCATCTGTGAAAAGCGGCTGATCCCCGAGGTCGTCCGGCTCGCCGGCAAAAAAGACGTCTCGATCCAGGATATCATGATCCTGGGAGGGGGGCTCATCGGGCAGTATGTTGCCAGGGAACTGGAAGATCAGCTGAATGTCAAACTCATCGAGAGCAAGGCCGAAAAGTCACATGCCGTGGCGGACAGGCTGAAAAAGACTCTGGTCATCCACGGAGACGGCACGGACATGGACCTACTGGCTGCGGAGGGGATAATGGACATGGACTCGTTCATCGCCGTGACCGGGGATGATGAGACCAACATCATCTCGACCCTTATGGCACGCCACATCAAGGTGCCGCGCACCATCGCCCTGGTCAACAAGACCGAATATATGCCCATCACTCCCACGATCGGGATGGATGCCGTGGTGAGCAAGAAGCTGATCACGGTGAATGCCATCACGCGATTTATTTGGCGAGGTGTCCTGGAGAGCATGGCCAGCATCCCGGGCCTGGACGCTGAGATCATGGAGATCGTCCCACAGCCTAATTCCAAGGTCACCAGGAAGCCCTTGAAAGACTGTCATTTCCCGCGTTATGCAATCGCCGGTGCGATCCGAAGGGGAGATGTCTCTATGATCCCCACGGGAGACACTCAGGTCCAGGAAGGAGACCATGTGGTCGTGATCTCTCTGCCCAAGGCCATCGCCGAGGTGGAGAAGCTCTTTAAATAGTAGCTATGAGATTCCATCTCGTCATCCACATCTTGGGACTCCTCCTCATCTTCCTGTCCGTCGTCCTCCTGCTCCCAATTCCCTTTTCATTGTACTATGGCGGTGGCGATTTCGTTTTTTTCCTGATCGCAGCCGGCATCACGCTGGTCGCGGGCCTTCTCTTTTTCAAGCTGACGAAGTTGGACGAAGATGTCCACGCCCGGGAGGCCTTTGCGATCGTGACCCTAGGCTGGGTCTTCTTCTCGCTCTTCGGATGCCTTCCCTTCATTCTTTCCGGCGCGATCCCCAACTTCACGAACGCCTTTTTCGAGACCATGTCCGGCTTCACAACTACAGGCGCCACTATCCTGGAAGATGTCGAGGCGCTTCCGCACGGGCTCCTCTTCTGGAGGAGCCTTACGCACTGGCTGGGCGGTATGGGTATCATCGTGCTCTCGATCGCCATCCTCCCGTTCCTGGGCGTTGGCGGCATGCAGCTCTTCAAGGCCGAGACTCCAGGACCGGCGCCGGATAAACTCACACCCCGCGTGACAGAGACCGCAAAGATCTTGTGGGGGATCTATGTGCTCATATCGGGCCTGGAGACCGGATTGCTCATGCTTGGAGGGATGACGCTCTTCGATGCACTCTGCCACACCTTCGGGACCATGGCAACCGGAGGATTTTCCACCAAGAATGCCAGCATCGGGCACTATACGTCGCCATACATACAGTATGTGATCATCGCGTTCATGCTACTGGCAGGGACCAGCTTTTCTCTGCACTACAAGTTCTTAAAGCGGAAATTCGACTGCTACCGCAAAAACCATGAATTCAATTTTTTCATGTTCTTGATCGGAGGGGGGCTCCTGCTCATCGGGATCAATACCTTCCAGCATCACTTCCCCCGTCTCGAGACCGCTTTCCGTACAACCCTCTTCCAGGTTGTGTCGATCTTGACCACGACAGGTTTTGGGACGGCTGATTTCGAACAGTGGTCTGTGACATCGCAGTTTATCCTGTTCCTCTTCATGTTTATCGGCGGATGTGCCGGCAGCACCGGGGGTGGAATGAAGGTTATTCGTTTAATGATCCTGCTGCAGTTTGTACGCGCAGAGGTCAAGCGCCTGCTCCACCCCAATGCCGTGATTCCTGTCCGAATTGGTGACACGGTGATCCAAAGGAGTATCGTGACGAATGTCCTTGGTTTCCAGGCCCTCATGTTGGGCCTGTTTATCATGGGTGTGATCTTGATGGATATCGCCGGACTGGACCTTCTCTCCTCCTTGGGGGCCACTGCGGCCACCTTGGGGAACATCGGTCCCGGATTGGGAAGTGTGGGGCCCACCGATAACTATGCACATGTCACTGTGTTCGGGAAATGGGTTCTAACCTTCCTGATGCTGGCCGGCCGTCTGGAGATCTACACGGTCCTCATCCTCTTTGCTCCCGCTTTCTGGAAGAAATAGTTTAGAAAGGTCCGAGATCTAGGATCCCTTTTCCCATTTGCGCTTGGGATCGATCTTATTGAGAGTTTTAACACTTTTGTGTATAGACTTCCACTTGTCCTGTTCGATCTTCCTGGCGTGTTGGTCCTTGCGGAGCTCCAGGTAATGCAGCTCATCCTGCTGGCGAAAATAGCTGTCCAGCCGTGCCGCCTCGAGGTCTCCGTCTTTAACAGCCTTCTGTACGGCACAGCCCGGCTCGCTCCCATGCGTGCAGTCGCGAAACCGACATTTTTGCGTCAGGTCGACGATATCTGCAAAGCTCCCCTCCAGCGCCCCATCCTCGGCCCACAGCTGAAGTTCGCGCATGCCCGGCGTGTCGATGATGATCCCATGCCCCGGGATAACGATGAGCTCCCGCCAGCTGGTGACATGACGTCCACGTCCGTCTTCAGGCCGCACGGGCCCCGTCTTTACGGACTCCTTCCCCAACAGGGCATTGATAAGGCTCGACTTCCCTACTCCTGACGGCCCCACAAGTACTCCGGTCTTTCCAGGCTCGAGATGATTGACGACCGAGGGGATTCCCTCACCCGTCAAGGCGCTGACTGCATATACGGGAACACCCGGTGCCACCTCTTCTGTCTGGAAGACGCACTTCTCGAATTTCTTACAGAGATCCTGCTTATTGAGCAGGATAACCGGGTCCACGTCTGCATTCTGCACCATCGTGAGGTACCGTTCGATGCGCCGCGGGACAAAACCGCGCTCGCCTACCAGAGAACTGACGATGAAGGCCGTGTCGATATTCGCGCAGAGCACCTGTTCACCGGTACGCTTCCCCGCCTCTTTACGGGAAAAAAAGCTGCGGCGGCTTAAAACGGCATGGATGATGGCTCTCCCTTCGCCCTGCTGCTGGAGCCGGAGAGCGACCCAATCCCCTACCGCCGGCAGCTGCGCCCTCGAGTCCGCTTCATGCTGGATCCGTCCAGACAGCTCTGCGGCAGTTCGGCCGAACTGTCCCAGCACCGTGTAGATGCCCTTGTCCTGGCGTGTGATCCGGGCAGGGACCAATCCCTCATTGACAAAAGGGGACATCTCCAGCTCGAAATCCGAGTCCCAGCCCAGTTCAATGAGGCTGGGAGATAAGTGCTCTTGCATAGCATAAGGAGTTTTAGCACATTTACTCTGGACAACTCAATCAAGACTTTGATGAGAAAGCCCAGCCCGTGATGCAGCGAAGCCCAGTATATCTGACCCGGATTGGTGCGATCTCTTGAGTTCGTATACAATCACAACAACGCTTTCGGGATAGATCCGGAAGGACATTGAGAACAAATCTTTAAGGAGGGATGGCATGGCAAGTACAAAAAGGCCCAAGATCAATGCCACTGAAGATGGACCTTATGTGACCTTCGATCTTGAAGACTTGAAGACATCACAAGGGGAATCAGCCCGCACAGCAAAAACCATGGTCCTCTGCCGCTGCGGTCAGAGCGGAAGCAAACCGCACTGCGATGGGGCCCACACCAAGATCGCTTTCAACAGCGGGAAAATTGAGGGCCGCGTCCCGGATCAGATGGATGACTATGCAGGAAAGGATATCATCATTCACGACAACAGGGGTGTGTGTTCCCATGCGGGCCACTGCACGGACAACCTGCCCTCTGTCTTCCGCATGCGCCAGGAACCCTGGATCGATCCTGATGGTGCCTCGGTCGAAGAGGTCGTCCGTGTCATCGAGATGTGTCCTTCGGGCGCGCTGAGTTACACATTGGGCGGAGAAAGGCATGACAGTTTGCCCAGGGAACCCTCCATCCAGCTCAGGAAGAACGGCCCCTACTATTGTATGGGAGGGATCGAGCTGGAAGATTCGAATGGGGATCAACCGGAATCGTCCGAACATTATACTCTGTGCCGGTGCGGAGGCTCTAAGAACAAGCCCTTTTGCGACGGCACGCACTGGTACAACAAGTTCGAAGATGACGAGGTCGAGATCCCTCTGGAGCACTCAGCAGAGTTAGCCATGGGGGATTTTCTTGGGAATTTGGAACGCGATCTGGATGATTTCGAGGATTCCATGGCCGACATTCATGCTATTTCCAGGACTGGCACCTCCCAGATCGAACCCATGCGGACCAAGAAGGCGGTCATCTCATGGGACGAGATCCTGATCCAGGGTGCTCAACTGGACTCTTTTCCTTTAAACGACAATGAACGGGTGAGTACCACCACGGTGATCGGGCCCAATGCCAAGTATCCTCTGGAGATAGAATCCCCGATCTACGTCACGCACATGTCCTTCGGTGCACTGTCCAGTGAGATCAAGATCGCTCTCGCTATGGGGTCCGCAGCTGCTAAAACAGCCATGTGTTCGGGAGAAGGAGGATTGCTGGAGGAGTCTTTCACCAATGCCTACAAGTATATTTTTGAATATGTCCCCAACAAATACAGCGCAACCGAAGAAAACTTCAAACGTGTGGACGCAATAGAGATCAAGATCGGGCAGTCGGCAAAACCCGGGATGGGGGGACACCTGCCAGGTGCCAAAGTGACGAGCGAGATTGCCGCTATCCGAGGATTCGCAGAGGGACAGGACATCATCAGCCCGTCCCGCTTTCTCGATATGAAGAATCGGGACGACCTCAAAGAGACTGTCTCGATGCTCCGAGAGAAATCCGGGGGAAAGCCCATTGGGATCAAGCTTGCTGCAGGAAGGATCGAGGCGGACATGGCCGTGGCACTCTATGCCGGGCCAGATTTCATCACAATAGATGGTCGTCCAGGTGCGACGGCCGCCAGCCCCAAAATGGTCAAAGCGGCGACCTCAGTCCCCACGATCTATGCCCTCTACCGGGCCAGAAAGTATCTTGATGCACAGAAGGCGGAGGGGATCTCACTCGTCATCACCGGTGGTCTGCGGCTGTCGCCCGATTTCGCCAAAGCCCTGGCCATGGGTGCCGATGCGGTAGCCGTGGGCACGGCTGCACTCATAGCGGCCGCCTGCCAGCAGTACCGCATCTGTCACACGGGATGGTGCCCGGTCGGAGTGACAACTCAAAGGCCCGAGATGAGATCGCGGATGCGGATCGAACATGCTGCAAAACGAGTCGAAAATTTTCTCCGAGTCAGCACTGAAGAACTCAAGACTTTCGCCCGTTTGACCGGACACGCAGACGTCCACGCCATCGGCCGAGAGGATCTGGCGACCACGAGTTTTGAGATTGCTCACTATACCGACATCCCTCACGTGTAAAGATATCACTCTTCTTATTTGTACGGTTCCGAAAAGGGGACATCTCCCCTATTCATACCTCAGAGAATCCACGGGATTGGCTGTGGCGGCGCGCAGGATCTGCCAGCTGACCGTCATCAGCGATATCAGGAGTACGGCTGCTCCGGTCAAGAGATATGTCCACCAACCGATCGTGGTGCGGTAGGCAAACTCCTGCAGCCATCGATTCATCAGGTAGTATGCCAGGGGCCAGGCCAGGATATTGGCGACAAGGACCAGTATGATGAATTCCTTAGAAATATCGCCGATGACACTGGAAACCGACGCACCCAGAACCTTACGGATCCCGATCTCCTTGGTACGCTGTTCGGCGGTGTAGGAAGACAATCCGAAGATTCCAAGGCACGAAATGAGGATGGCCAGGATCGTGAAGACGCTCACGATCTTTCCGACCTGTTCTTCCGAGCGGTACTGGTTCTGGATCGTTTCGTCCAGGAATTGGTACTCAAACGGATATTCCGGATAGACCTGCTTCCACGTTTGCTCCAAAAATGCCAGAGTCTCAGGCACGTTGAGGGGAGAGATCCGGACACAAGCCTGGTAAAGCCCGGTGGGCTCGATGCGCATGGCCATGGGGATGATCGGATTGTGAAGGGATTCAAAATGATAGTCCTTGAGAACGCCGATGATTTTTCCTCTCCGGTCCCAGACCTTGAGCTCATTTCCGACAGGATCCTCCATTTCCATAGCGTTGACCGCAGCCTGGTTGACCACATAGGCCTCGGCAGCATCCGTGGGGAATTCTTTGGAAAAAAAGCGGCCGCGGTCGATCTCAAGCCCGAAAGTGGCCTGATAGTCATAGTCCACATTTGTCATGACCATCTTGACCTTCTGATCTGTTTTTCCCTCCCAATCGACATCTCCGATACCGGCATTCGACATCCAGCGATAGGGAGGTATATCTGTCAAGGCAACGTTGAGAACGTTGGGGTTGGACAGCAGTTCTGTCTTGATGGTCGTGCTGTTTTGACGGAACCGAGAGCCGATACCGAAATAGACAATATTGTCTTTCGCGATCCCGACATCGCGTGACCTGAGAAAATGCACCTGTCGGAAAACCATCATGGTCGAAAGGATCAAAAGAGCGGACAGAGCAAACTGTACAACGACCAATACCCTGCGGAAGAGGACGCCCTTAGCCCCAGACATTTGTTTTCCCTTTAAGGCTTTGACAGGCTGGAAGCGGGACAGGAACAGTGCGGGATAGCTACCGGCTGCGCCAACCGTAAGCAGGATGATCCCGAAAATTCCAAGCAGGACGGCTTGCTGAAACAGAAATCCCCAGGTGAACGTTTTGCCGGTGAGATAGTTGAATAGCGGGAGACACAGGTAAACGATACCCAGGCTCACAACCAGAGCAATGAATGTCAGGAACAGGGATTCGCTGAAAAACTGTCGTATCAGGTGGATCCGGTAGGCTCCTACGGTCTTTCGGATGCCCACTTCCTTGGCCCGAGAGGAGGCCTTTGCCGTTGTCAGGTTTATGAAGTTGATGCAGGCGATGAGGAGGATGAACAGGGCCATAGCCGAGAACAAGTAGACGTACACGATGGGGCCGCCCCTGTGGTTGAACGGATTCAGATGCAGCCGTGTGACCGGCTGCAGGGACATGGCGCGCTGGTCTTGAGGTCTGTGTTTTTCAACCACATCAGAGATCTTGAGGTTGACAGACTGAGCGAAGGTGCCGGCCTGCAGCTGCACATAGGTGCGGATGTTGTTGGTCTGCCAGGTAGGATTAGGTATAACCAGGGGGATGAGATAGGAGCACCGAAAATGCGAGTTCAAAGGATAATCCTCGAACACTCCCGTTACCGTCAGTCTATTTCCTACATTAAAGGTCAGCGTGTTACCGAGAGGATCCTTTTTCCCGAATATCTTTCTGGCCACGCTCTTAGAGATCACGATGGATTGAGGAGAATCCAGGGCTGCTTCAGGCTTCCCGGCCAGGAACACGAATGTGAACATCCCGAGAAAATCAGGATCCACCATGATGCCATGCTCCTGTTTTATCTCGGTATCTTCATATTTCAGTAGGTTGGAGCCGATGCCTCTGAAGCGAGCCGCTCGGATGACCTCTGGGTATTCTGACTTCAGATATTCGGCCAACGCCGTGGGTGTTGTCGTGCTGCCATTGGAGAAGGTCGGCGCGTAGAGATCCTCAGCATTGTCATGGAAGCGATCAAAGCTCAGCTCGTCCTGTACCCAGAGCAGGATCAGGATGCAGCAGGCGATTCCGATTGCCAATCCGGCAATGTTGATGACAGAAAAGCCTTTGTTCCTTCTGAGATTGCGAATAGTGATCTTGAGATAATTCTTTCCCATGGACAGACTCCAATAGAGTGTATTTAGAAGCAGTTGAGTACAGATATTGAGAAGCTGGAAGACATACCAGATCAAGGCGTGGCCGCGTCCCCTTTCTTCTGCCACATCCGCATACATCTCCTCAACATCGCCGATGATCGTCCTCTTCTCCTCCGAGCGTGCAATCGCCGAGGACAGCCTGGCTAGCAATCGGAGCGGCCGGGAGAACTTGTGTTTTGCCATCAAATCGGGTAATCCTTTATCCCTTCCTGCATCCCGTCCCACAATGAACGGTTGAATTCTTCTACTCTTTTCAGCGCTTCGAGCCCTGAGTGCGTTAGCGTGTAGTAGATCTTGCTGCGTCCGCCCCTCTGGGGTGTGGGATCTCCCATGCTTTTGGATATCAAGCCTCTTTTTGCCAAGATGTCTAAGGAAACCCAAAGGCCACCCGGCTTGAGTTTCTTGCCGGTCCGCGTATGAACTTCCCTCACAATACTGACGCCGTAGGCATCGTCTTCCAGTCTGAGGATCGTTAGAAGCAGGATCTCATCTGCTCTGGATAGGACTTCCATATCTTGTCTCCTGCCTATTATTACGAAAGATTAGTAAAAAGGGTTTAGGAAATCTCAATAAGTATAAAAATGAGTGGGATAAATAGAGTTACTGGCCGTTGTGTGGTTCCCAACCAAGTTGATCGAGTGCTGCATCCAGTTCGGGCTGGAGAGAGGGATCATCCTGGGCCGAGATGAGAAAATCGAGTGCTCGCCTATCCCCTATCTCGCCAAGGATCCGGACTGCGGTTTTTCTCTCTTGCGGATCGCTGCTGTTGAGCTGGTCGATCAAGGGTTTTACGGCTGATGAGCCGATCTTGGCCAGGGACCTCTCTACTTCAGCCTGGAGTGATTTTGAGTCCGAATCCACCGAAGTCTGCAGGAGGATCTCGACAGATTGGCTGCTGCCGATCTCTCCCAGCGCACGAGCGGCCGTTACCGCGATCTCCGGTCGCCTGTGATTCAGCAGGGCTGCAATGGGATCTACGGCCCTTTCATCGCCGATCTGTCCGAGAGTTTCCGCTGCATTCCCAATCTCTGAGACAGGACCTGTTGTCAGATGTTGATTCAAGAGCAAGACCGCTGGTTCACCAAGCTCGGCCAGCCTATTCCACTCGCGTTTGGCCAGAAAATTCGCGGCTTCTTGGGATTCACCGCTGGGAATCCAGCCCAGCTCCTCTAAGATCGCGGCGACCCGGGCGGACCAAGTTTCTCCGGGGGATGTGCTCAATACATCGGCAAGGCGCTGGATAACACGTGTGTCATTCTTCCTGATGAGCGCTTCGGCCAAGGGAACGATCAAAGAGGGAAATCTGGCAGAGATGAGTTCCTGGAACCCGTCAGACACACTGTCTCCACCGAGCGCTTCCAAAGTTCTGATAAGTGCGAGTGACTGTTTCATGTCCTGGGCATTGTCGCGGAGTACGTCCAGGAGTGGGGCTGCCGCCGGCTGGCCGATGTTCTGCAGCGCGGTCAGCTCAGGGGCGCTGGCGCTGGCCCCTTGTTTTCGAAGGCGGCTGAGCAGAGAAGGTACCGCATCCTCAGCTTTGATCTCTCCCAGGGCTGAGATGACCAGAGCTTGATATTCGCAATTTTCGTCCTCGAGCTGGGAGATCAGCGGCTCTATCGACGCCTCGGCCCTGAGTGCTCCCAGGGCCTTCACGGCTTCTCTTTGAATCTCTATCTTTTTCGTATAGTCCAGAGCCTTGATTAAACCCCGGATATCCAGCCGGGACTTCAACTTTTGGACATTTGGAGGTCCAAACAGTGGCATCAACTGCCTCCTCTTGAAGAATCGGGATCATGTCCGAACATGAGTTTGAATTATAGTCAGGCATGAGCCGGATATCAATAGACATGCTGCTCTTGATGTCTGACCATGGAACACAGTAAGCTGGGCGCTTCGTTATGCATACTTCAACCGAAGCCGGAACCAAGCTGGCGAAAAAAGCACTCCAGGGCAGCGCTCTCGTTTTTCTGGCCTCTCTGATCGCCCTTTTAACTTGGGGCGCGGTGCAGGTGGTAGGCTGGAGGCAAGGAACTATGACTGGTCAAGTGTGGGGGCCCGCATCCTAAATTTCTATTCCCGTGCCCTGAACAACCGAGGCCTCCGTTTATAGGAAGCATAAAACGCCCCTAGGGAAGCACTTTTTTAAAGTAATTAATTATATTCCTTGCTTTTTTTAGCTGAATTTCTAAACTAGAAGATATCCATTCCTCAAGGAGGAGAAATGAAGGACCTCAAACGTTTCACCTGGACCGTTGCTTTGATTGCACTGCTGATCGTGCCAATCCTTGCGCACAGCCAGGAATCCAGCATACGAATCATCGTCGAAACTGCAAAAGTACGGCTCGACCCTGATCCCGACAGCAAGATCATTACTTCTGTCCCCATGGGCGCGATCCTGAAAGTCACTCTCAAAAAGGGAGAATGGTACTTGGCCGAGCTCCCCAGAAACGAGCAGGGGATCACAGTAACGGGCTACCTCCACATTAGTGATGTGGAACTCCTCTCAGACGCTCCCACACAAAAAGATGTCGCCCCCCCTCCTCCTCAACAGCGGCAGGCTCCGCCTCCGCCTCCGCCTCCGGGCACCTATGGCACGGCAGCTAAAAAAGGCGGATTTAAGATCATGGGCGGCTTGAGCATGGCCAACGTGGCCTTTGAAGACGATGGAGACGTTACCGACAAGCCGACCTACAAGATGGGCTTTATTGCTGGAGTCGGCTACGAACATGGTTTCTCTCCGAATCTTTTTGTTGAGGTCGATGCTCTCTACCATCAGAAAGGTTTTAAATTCGAAGATAAGGGCACCGACTACGAGACCAAGCTTGTATTAAAGACCGATGTCCTCAGCGTCCCGATTCTTGTTAAATACAAATTCTCTGAGGGCACAAGTCCGTATGTCGCCGGCGGATTCGAAGGATCTTTCGTGCTCTCCAGTAATGTTGATTTGACGGAAACGATCCTTATGGACGGTGAAGTAGTGAGTGAGGAGAAAACCTCCGAGGATGTCAAAGAATTTACGAAGTCCACCGATTTCGGACTGGTGTTCGGAGGGGGGCTCGAGTTTTCCATGGGGAAAACCAACCTCGTGATCGATGGGCGCTACTATATGGGGCTGTCAAATTCGCTCGATACGGGTGATGAAGGCGAAGATGCATCGGATGCCTGGATAAAATCTCGAGCATTCGTTGTGATGCTCGGCCTGAGATTCTAGCGCATTTCCGTCTCTTCTGGGACAGAACGGTTCAGAGCTGTCAGTCTCGTTGGACGGGTTTGACTGCGCGGATCCTGATCGCCACCGGCCAGTCCGGGCCCATGCTCCAGCGGCTCTGCTCACTTTCAGTTAGGCTGCCCGGGTTGGCTATGATCTGTACGGTGTGTTTGTTGAAGGCGGCAATGTGAAGCCCATCGTTTTCTTGGGACCAGGAACACCCCCCTTCCTGCCCCAGTATGGATACTTCAGTCGCTTCTGTCGCAAGTACAGACCTTAAGATCAGCCGCCGGCCAGAAAAGCTCCGGCGTGTCGTCCCTTCCGAATCGAAATCGAAATCTACGATTGCATACAGGGTTGTGGATCCATTTTTGGTTTTCTGGGTGAACCAGACATCTCCTTCGTTCGTCAAAATCCAGGGGCGCACTCCTCGGACGGCTTCTCCATACATCATCATCCACAAACCCAGGTCTCGGAGGATGGACTCATCATGGGAGGCGATGCGGCCATCAGGACGCGGGCCCACATTGAGGAGCATGTTACCGCCCCGCGACCTGATCTTGATGAGGTTTTCGATTACCTCTCTTGAGGTCCGCAGGTCCGGGTTGGGCTGATAGGACCACTGCCAGCTCGTGGTCATGCAGCTTTCCCAGGCGTGGTCGGATGCTTCACCGGGAATCCGCTGTTCCGGAGTGGGGATCTCACCGCGGCCGATGAAGATGTCCTGCCGCACTCGCCAGGCATGCTTTTTCAAGGGATCACACTGCCCGTCGAACCAGAGCATGAAGATATCTCCATATTGGGTAAGGAGTTCTTCTATCTGTGCCTTTTCATAATCGAGGAATCCCAGCCTTTCCGTGCCGAAAGGAGCGTTGCTCTCGAAGGCGGGCACCATCAATCCCTGCTGAGGAACTCCGGTTTCGTAGTGGTACCGGAAATCACCCGGAGAATAATAAAAACCAACGAGCAGGCCCTCGCTGCGGAAGGCCTCGGTGACCTGGGCGACAATATCCTTGCCAAAAGGAGTGTTCGTAATCTTGAAATCGCTGTATCGTGTATCGAACATGCAGAATCCGTCGTGATGCTTGGTCGTGAACACGACATATTCCATGCCGGCCAGTTTGGCCAACCTGGCCCACTCCCTCGCGTCGAAATCCACGGGATCGAAGGTCTCAGAGAGCGCATAGTACTTTTCGATATATTCTTGATCGGCGCCGTTCAAGGGCCAGCTTATCTCCGATCCGACCTGGGAATTCGGTCCCCAATGGACGAAAAGCCCCAGGCCTGCGTCCCTGAAAGCCTCAGTCTTCCCTGGATCATTGGAAAGCCGCACCTGATCTTCCGGTACCAACGCGCGAGACTCAAGGGAACCAGACTCAGGCGCACAGGAAGTCACCAGGAAGATGCAGGCAAGCAGCAAAACCCATAGAAAAATCCATGATAAAAGGCCCGAGAATATGACTTGAATGTTTCTGTACGTTCTCATGTGTTCCCTCCCGATCACAGATGATTAAAGATAACACAGTTAAAAACGGGCGGTCAAAGAGAGAAAAGGCATCGTCTTTCAAGCGCAGTAGAAAAAAATCATGACATCTGCTGTTTTGTGCCCAGCTCCTCGATAAACTCGATATTAGAGAAGGAGTGAACTCTTGACCATATTAGCTCGGTTGGAATTTCCCCAAGTTTTAGTGGAGCCGGGCTCATCTTTCTATTATTATGAGTGAAGTTCTAGACCTGAGATAGGGATAGGTTAAATGAAACATAGACAATTTTGGGCCATGATTCCCCTCCTGGCAGCAATCATTTTGGGAACGTCTTGTGATGCGCTATCGAGCTCTTCGGCCTCGGTGGAATCTGCCTCCTCTGCTGTCCGGGAAGCACTCGTGCCCGAGCGCGGCTTCATCAGTTCGGAGCCAGCAGAGACCTGGGAGCAGGGGCTGATCACCGCGAACGGAACGATCGGAGCCAGCGTTTTGAGCCGGCCCCTTGATGAGACGATCGTGTTCAGCCACGAACGCATGTTCCTTCCTGAGAGGGATCCGATTTTGCCTCCGCTTACGGCGCCCCGCCTTTTCGAGATCAGGCGCCTTATCGAACGGGGCCTGTACCAGCAGGCAGAACAGCTGACATTGGACGTATCGGAACAGGAAGGTTTCCTCTACCCCGACTGCCTCTTCCCAGCCTTTGATCTCAGGATCCGCATGACGAACAGCAAGGGAAAGATCAAAAACTATCTGCGGTCCGTGGACTTCCAGACCGGCCTGGCTACCGTACGCTGGTCCGACGACAGGGGCGTTTTTGAACGCAAGCTGTTCGTGTCGCGCGCTGACGGAGTAGCGGTCCTTTTGATCTCGGGACCGGCACCAGGAATTGTAAACTGTAGGCTGGAATTTGCTCCCAGGGATCCGGAGCATGAGCGCTTCAAACGGAACATCCGGGACCTGGAAACGACGGCAGAGGGCTCTGCTCTCACGTTCACAAACAGCTTTGCCAACGCCTATCCCGGCTCGATCCATAAGCTCGAGGGTGTCGCGCTGGTCCTGGCTGAGGAAGGCACCATCAGATCCACAGGGGAGCGGCTGGACGTGTCTGGAGCGGATGAGATTCTGATCTTCATCGATCTGGACGTCATCTTCGATCCCGACTCCACACGATTGGATGAAATGAGAAGTGCCATGTCGGCCCTTCCTGCCGATTTCGAGCAGCTGCTCGATCGCCATGCCGAGATTCACGGGGAGTTGTTCGATCGTGTACGTTTGGACCTGGGCGGCGGGACGGACCACAGGCTGACCACCGAAGAGCTGCTAGAAAAAACGAGCGATGACACTCCGTCCAAGGCTTTGATAGAAAAGGAATTCGATGCCGGACGCTACAACATCATCTCGAGCACCGGTGAGCTGCCACCCACCCTGCAGGGTGTCTGGGCAGGGACCTATAATCCGCCTTGGGCCAGCGACTTCACGCACAACGGCAATGTCCCCTCTGCGCTTGCCAGCATGCTGATGGGCAACATGCCCGAGCTCCTGCTGGCCTATACGAACTACATCGAGTCTATCGTCCCCTATCTGGAGCTGAACGCCCAACGCATATTCGGGGCGCGCGGCGTCGTGCTTCCTTCGAGATCGACTACGGATGGCTTCAACAATTCCTTCACCGTCCGTTTTCCGGGAGCGTTCTGGGTGGCGGGTGCTGCCTGGGCAGCCCATTTCTTCTACGACTATTACCTATATACCGGTGATCGCGAGTTTCTGGAAGAACACGCCCTGCCTTTCATGGAAAAAGCGGCGGTATTCTTCGAGGACTACCTGTTTGAAGGCCCGGACGGGAGGTACATCTTCAGCCCCACGCAGTCACCGGAAAACGCTCCCAGCAACACACGCTCTCAGACGACCTTCAATGCAACCATGGATGTGGCGGCGGCCAAGGAACTGCTGCGCAACACCATCGCGGCCTCTCAGGTTGTGAGAGCGAACCAGGAGAAGATCGGCGTCTGGCGGGAGATGTTGGCGAAAATGCCGGAATATCTCATCAACGAAGACGGGGCGGTCAAGGAATGGCTGGCGCCTGTTTTTGAGGACAACTACAACCATCGTCATTCCTCGCAGCTGTATGCGCTCTATGACGGGACGCCGGAAGAGATCGCGCGGGATGATGCTCTCCAGGCCGGGTTCAGGCGTGTCATCGAACTCAAACTCGAACGGTACTGGAACGCAAGGGAAAGAAAACGGGGCTTCATGTCTTTTGGGCTCGTACAACTTGGTCTGGCTGCGGCCAGCCTGGGGGATTCTGAACTTGCGTACCAGTCCTTGATCCCACTGATCAACGACTATTGGTATCCCAGCCTGGCGTCCACACACAACTACAAGGCGCTCTTCAACATGGACATCAGCGGCGGCATGCCGGCGGTTATCATCAAGATGCTTGTAGCCTCCCAACCCGGCGAGATCCAGCTCCTGCCCGCCCTCCCCACTGCCTGGCCCTCCGGCACCATCGAAGGCGTGTTGTGCCGGGGCCAGGTGGAGGTCAGGAGCCTCAAATGGGAACCCGGAAACATCGTCCTTATTCTGAAATCGGGCATAGACCAGGAAATCACCCTACTTAGCCCAGGAAAGATCGGAGATGTCGTCATGGAAACGAATGACGTGTCATTCCTAAAATCAGGAGCCCGGTCACTGAAGCTTTTCATTCCCACGTCCCGCGAGGTAAAACTCGCGATCAGGCTGGAGTAACTGGCTTGGCGACCTGACTGCTGGATTATTGTACTAAGGTCCAATTGACCAACATGATCCCTGTGCATATCATGGGATCGAGATACTCACGATCCATGCGACGGAGATTGATCATGAAAAAAATAGGCATCTTGACCTTGATGATAGCGATAGCATTGACCGTGGCTTCCGGGGCGCTGTTTGCACAGAAAATTGATAAGGGAATCCGGTTCGGATATATCTCGAGCGCGATTCAGAAGGACGGGGACAAATACTTTGACGATTCATACAGCAGTTTTTATGTCGGGTTATTCAACGACTCACGATTGATCCCCATGCTCTACTTCTACTCTGCCTTTGAATACTATCAGACCGGCAGCAAGGTGGACGACAACAACAAGCTGGTCCTCCACTATGTCTCTGTGCCCGTTGCGCTGAAACTCAAGATCGGACCTTTGCAGGGTTTTGCCGGAGTACACGGTGCTGTGAAAGTCAGCTCCAAAGAAACTATCATGGGGGAATCTGGGCCCACCGAGGGATTCAACACCTTCGATGCCGGCACGTTTGCGGGATTGGGCCTGAGGTTCTTATTTATCGGCGCCGAGGCGAGATACAACTGGGGTCTTGTCAATATCAAGGATGGATACAAGAACAACTTCTGGCAGGCTGGCCTGACACTCTGGTTCTGATACGAATCATCTGGCATTTCATAGAATTGACCGGGGAAGTGCCCCATGGTATATATATTCGTTACGCCGAGATAGGCACTGGAATATCATACTGTGGCAGACATACATCCCCCAAACAAGAGCAAGGGTATATGGTCTGATATACGCTACTTCTTTCTGGATAAGCCAGCTCAACACACCCTGATCAAATTTGATTCTCAGCAGGAACGGGTGGATTACAGCAGGCGAGTGATGCAGCGCATCGACATGGAGGTCAGCCAGTATTCGGTGCTGAATATCCACAAGATCGGTATCGAAATCCCCGTTCGGTATGTCTATGAGGAGCTCTTGAAATGGGACGGTGATTCGTCCTGTTGGCCGAACAAGATCGCGACCGTCCACCGTCTGGAGGGCAGCCTGGAGCACATCCTGATCTATCTGCTCGGACACCGGAAATACCCTTTCGGATTCCGGAAAAGTTTTTTCGGCCTCAAGTACATCCCTTTCTTTGTCCTGAGCGCTCTCAGGTTCCAACACCTGCCCAAGTCCTGCGATCAGGACAATGCCAGATACCTGCTCTATGAAACAAGTGGCGGGTATCCCATCGGATTGTTCTGTATGTATGTGCGCTCCTCGATCCCGGATCTGGATGAGGAGGAGCATGCACAGCTGTTCCTGATGGTCAGCTTCAATTTCTATGGGAAGGAAGGGGGCTCGAGATTGAGTCTCGTTAACACGATCTGGGAACGGATCCACAATCGTGTCACAGAAAACATCCTGAACCGGTTCAAACAACTCTGTGAATGGAGGTTCCACAACCTCCAGAGTGGAGAGTTCCTCGCCGACGTGGAGGAGCCTCAGCCCTCGGATTAGCAGAATTCCCTGTCGCCCTATGCTAGAATAGTTGACATGAAGAACAAAGTCTTAATCATAGCCTTCCTGTTTCTCTCATGCGTGGTCCTGCCTCAGCACAGTCATGGCAGCAAATTCGACATACAGTTTTCCTACGGGCTCTGGACCGCATCTCCTTTCGGCTCTCATCTGGAGCGGGCGACCGAGAACATGATCAAGAAAGAACTGGAACGGCTGATGAATTCGGTCCTTCCGCCCAGCGCTTTTTCCACCTTGGAAGATGTGGCCCTTTCCTCATCCGGGCAGCAAGTTTCGCTGAGCCTCTGGTACAAATTCAGTCAGTTCTCACTGGGAATACGCGGGGCATACTTCAGGTATAAACTTCCCTACACGATCAATCTCGAACAGTCCATCTCCTTTCTAGATTACGAACTCGTGAGGGTTCGTACAGAGGGCGGCGGCACCGTCGACCTGAACTCGGTCATGCTCTCGATCCTTGCCCGTTGGGAGGTGTTTCACTCAAACAGGTTCAGGATCCATGTTCATGGGGGGCTTACCATACTTCCCTATGACGGGGATATGTCACTCGATCAGACCACAACGGTACAGACTCCCTTGGGTGACGTCGCTTACACCGGAGCATTCAGTGAAACCATTCAGAATATCCGCACCTGGGACGAGGATATTCCAAAAATGCTTTTCGCCCCTACTTTCGGACTGAGCACCCAGTATGACATCCATTCCCGGATAGCGATCTTCCTGGGGCTCGCATTCGCAGAAGGGACCGTCCTCTCCGCCGGCCTGAATTTCCATCTCTGATTTCAAGTGCCAACGGTTGAAACATGATTTCATCTGACGCCTGGAGGCCTCTCTACAAACGATTGTTCGAATGGAGCGTCATGTTGATCGCAGCGCTGATGATGAGCTGTCAGATCAGGGAACCGAGTCCAGAGATGGCGAGGAATGGCGTGGCCAGTAATGAAGACAAAGAACGCGTTGTTGACACCGATCAACTGCGTAAGCTCTTGTCTCTTCCCTACGTGCGCGGATCAGTGACCAAGCGCGAACGCGTAGGCGTTACCACTTACGACCACAAGCAGGCCTGGGATGGCTACAACCTCTACTGCTCCAGTCACTCCCCTACCGCATATTTGCTGTCGATGACGGGTGAAGTCCTTCACACGTGGCATTTTCCCATGGAAGCCGTTTGGCCGGAACAGGAGATCCTTCTGGAAAACGAGGGGCACAACCAGTTCTGGCGCCGCGTTCACATGTGGGACAACGGAGATCTTCTGGCAGTCTATTCGGGGCTGGGACTGATCAAGATCGACAGGGAGTCCAGGCTGATTTGGGCCCACCTTGGCGGGGAACATCATGACTTCGATGTGACACCGGAGGGGCTGATATACAGTCTGGCTCGAAAGCGGAGCCGATACCCTGGAATCGCGCACCCCATCCTCGAAGACTTCATCCATGTCCTCGATCCCCAGGGGAAGCTGATTAATAGAGTATCTCTGATATCCTGCCTTCAAAATTCTGAGTTCAAATATATTCTCGAAGGGATATCCGAATCATCCGACAGGGGACGCAAGAGCATCACCAGTCGTGTGTGGCAAAATATTCTTGAATACGTGAAGCCTGGTTTGCCTTTTTACATCTTTCACGCCAATACGATCGAGTATCTGAATGGCGATCATGTCCAACGGTCACCTGTGTTTGCGGAGGGAAACCTCCTGTTGGCTTTGCGCAATCTGCACACCGTCGTCGTCGTGGACATCGAAAAGGAACAGGTGGTCTGGGCGATGTGGGACCTGTGGCACTATCCTCATCAACCCACTTTTCTGGATTCCGGGAATATCCTGATCTTCGACAACCTCCACACCTGGGCCGAATCCGCTGTCCTGGAATTCGATCCTCTGACAGGAAAAGAGCTGTGGAATTATCGTGGCACTCCTGAGGCTCCGTTCTTTTCGCCCACTCAGGGCTCTAACCAGCGGCTGCCAAATGGGAACACACTGATCACCGATTCCAACAACGGCAGAGCTTTCGAAGTGACGCGGGACGGGTTTGTTGTCTGGGAGTTCATCCACCCTCATCGTGTAGGCGCCGAGCGAGAGTTGACAGCCAATCTGTGTGAGCTTATCCGCTTGAATCCCAAGGCCTCATTGGACTGGTTGGTTCAGGGACGGTAAGGCTTAGAAGTTCCAGGTCGCTCCGAAAACGGGTAGGATGGGTACCTGGTGGATGACAGCGATCGTATTGTCGATCTTATCCCAGTAATAACGATCCACGTTTTTGCGGTTCAAGAGGTTGATCGCTCCGAGATAGACATCCAGATATGATCTGCCGAAACGAAACCGGCGTTCCAGCCTGACGTTCAACGCAGTATATGCGGGATACCTGGACAGGAATATCTGGTTCGTATCCAGTATCCCACGGTTGTATTGTTTGGACTGTTCCTGGTTATAGGGCGTGTATGGGATACCCCCCGCCACGTCCAGGCGCACATTGATTCCCCAGTGTGTGTTCGGCCGGTAACCCCCGACCACCGTCAATAGGTATCTGTTGTCATTGATCCTGTTGCGCCAAACCCCATAGTAGTCTTTGAATCGGGAACGAAAAAGGGAAACGCTGGCCAATCCATAGAGCCCCCTAAGAACGCGCTTCTGTATCAGAAACTCGAATCCCCTGCAGTATGAAATGCCCCAGTCGTAGAGCTGGTTGTAGGATCGGAAGAAGCCGAAGTCGAGCCCGCTGTCGAGAACGAAGAGAGTGGGATCTTCCGTGGCAAGAGGAAGTTGTGAGTAAGATTTGTTGAAGACATCCAAGGACAGGAGTATCTCTTTTGTTATGTTGTATTTGACGCCCAGGATCACATGCGCCGATCTGGGGTCCGCGTTGTCCCGGTTGGTCTCGCTGCCAGAGAGGAGAAACAAGGGAAGCGTCTGGTAGTAGAGACCCCCGGCTGCCTTTACCGACAGCTTGGGATTTAATCTCCAAGTAGCGGCTATCCGGGGCGAGAGGAACCAATGCCGGTTATAGCTGAAATACTCCGCTCGGAAACCGACGGATGCGGTCACCGCATTCAGGGGATTGTAGATCAGCGTGAAAAAGGCCGCCGGTGCAACCACCGAGAGCTGCCCTTTGGTAAGGGCTTCTCCCACGTATGTGCCCCAGCGGTTCATGTACTCTGAGGCATAGTTGGAGTAATCCAGTCCTTCCCAATCGAACTCTGCTCCAAATTCCACGCGAGAAAGGGATCCCAGCTGGAAAGAGTTGAGGTTTCTTAGGTTGACCTTTCCGTGCAACTCTTCCGTCACCCGATACTCCCTGGCTGCTGTCTCGGCATTGACCGCACGCCCTGAGTATCCTGTGTCGAAAAATGAATAGGACATCGAAGTGTTGGATATCCCACGGTTTCCCCAACTGTGGGCCCAGTTCAATCCGATTGTATTCTGGCGCGTCTTGAAATCCAGCACATTGTTAAAGCCTTCCTCTACCGCCCTCTCGAGATCGTAAGAGATCCGGCTGTCTCCAAAAATGTTGAGAAAAACAAGCCGGTTATTAGGATCGATGTCATAGGCCATCTTGACGTGGAAATCCCCGAAGCGGGGCGCCACCCCATATCCGACCATCCCGGCCACGAGATCGTGATAGCTGCGTTTCATCGAGACCAGCCATGACCCCTTGTTCGTTCCCAGGGGACCTTCGAAGCGGGCTCCAAATCCGGCTATGTTTAGATCGAGCTGCATAGCTTTCCTGTCCCGATTGCCTTCGCGAAACCGGATGTCTACGATGGAAGACATACGGTTTCCATAGGAGGCTGAAAATCCTCCGGTGTGAAAGTCCAAGTCCTTGATCAGAGACACATCGATGACACCGATCGCGCCCCCGCTGGTTGCCTGACTCTGAAAATGATTGATATTGGGGACCGGTATGTTATCTATGAAGTAACCGTTTTCCCAGGGCCCCCCACCTCTGACAATGAGGTCGTTGGCCTTCTGAGTGCGCCGGTAGGCGCCAGGGGCCGCATCCAATATCCGGCTGAGGTCCTGAAAAGATCCCGGAACCCTGGTGATCTGCTCCGTCTCTAGCTGGATCACGCTGCCGGTCTTTTCTTCCACGTGGGGCAAAGCCTCGGCCGTGACGGTGACTTCCTCTTCGATCTTGAGCAGGCTGCTTATCAAGGAAATCTCCAGGTTTTTCAACGTGGGCCCGGCTACGGCCACATTGCGGACGATCAGAGGTTCATATCCTTCGGCAGAGAATGTCAGCGTGTAGGTTCCGGACTCCAGCGCAAAAAAGGAAAATTGGCCCTCCTCATCCGATATGGTGCTGAGCTCAAGTCCCTGCAGCACGACTGATACCAGGGGAAGTGGCCTATGCGAATCAAAGTCAAACACCTTGCCCTGGATCGTTCCTTCCATGCCTGGGAATGCAAAGGAGCTCGCAACAAGCAGAGAGACTAGTAGAGACACGAGTGTCGGTCCAGTCCTGTTCGATCGGCTATGTCTATACATCTCTGTCTGCCTATTAATGATACCAGATTTTAGACATCAATCCAGGTTGAGGTCAAGAGGTTTGACCGGATTGGATCTCTTTGTTATACATAGAGGGAAAGACGAGCCGCCTATTATGAATAATTCAAACGATCACAAGCTTAATACCGTGGGGTACACAAGCGGAGTCTTCGACCTGTTCCACATCGGGCATCTGAATCTGCTCCTCCGATCGAAATCGCTGTGTGACCGTCTCATCGTCGGTGTGACGACGGATGAACTGGTTGCCTACAAGAATGCGGAACCTGTGATTCCCTTCGATCAGAGGATCGAGATCATCAGAAACATCCGGTGTGTAGACTTGGCAATACCCCAGGATGACCTGGACAAATTCAGGATGTGGAAAAAACTCAAGTTCGACGTGATGTTTATCGGTGATGACTGGTTTGAAACCGAGCGCTTCAAACAGTATGAGGTACACTTGAGTTCAGTCGGAGTCAGGATCGTCTATCTCCCCTACACTGAGGGAGTTTCAACCTCGAACATCAAGCAGAAACTTATGCTTCAGAATCCGTAGCTCAGTCCGAAGACAGTCCTGAGCTGCAGGGTATCCACCTTTACGTGTTCGATCTCCCCCTCCCTGCCCATCCATTCAAACGATGCGGCCAATCCCAGCCATGTTCCTGGGATGGTCCATTTCAGTTGGGCAGCGGCTGTCCAGCGAATGTCCCGGAGCGGGAACTTATGCGTTACATCGGAAGGGAAACGCTCTGTGTTTTTCAGAGATCGGTAGGCCTGGTATCTCCCACGAACACCTCCCTCCAGCCCGCCAGATCCCCAAGTCAGCTCTGCAGACCCGGTCCCTCCCCACGCATAGTAATATCCGTAGTGGAGAAGCGTGTTCCAGATTCCAAGGATGTCTTGATCCTGTGAATATTGATTGAGGGCATACGCATTCACAAGGGCGAGGTCAAGAAAGGCATCCACTCTAAGCCTGAATCGGCCCCACTCGGAATAGAGCATTCCATCGAACATGGGCCCCAGTATGTGCACCGCAGCTATTTTATCCCGGAAATCCCTGGGTTCCTCAAGCTTCAGATCGTCCCCGCGCCTGACTTTGACGGCACAGGAATCGTAGTACGCGGAGGTTTTTCTCTGGAACAGGCTGAAGGCCGCCCCAAGGCCGGCCGTATAATTGAATCCCTTCAGGTCCTCATCCAAAGCTTGATGGAAATTCCCCAACACCAAAATCTTGGAGTCGAAGTTGATCTCGTCTTGGCCTCCCGACCCCAGTGTCATGTCGAACATGATCTCACTGAAAAATGATCCAAAAAACGTTCTTTCGATGTGTGCGGGATGGCCGTACTCGGGTTCATCGAAACACTGTGCGCCGACCGCAACATACACCCCAGTCGCCCGATCTTCTTCGCCCTGATGCTCCAGAGTTCTGGCCCCCAAAGCCAGGTCGAATGCCACGCCTCCATAAACCGGGTCGGAGACCTGTCCGCGGCTTCCCTTGCTGTCCAGCCATCTATTGAACTTGAGAATAGGATTTAGGAATCCAAGCACTTGCCCACGCACCCCAGGAAGCGAATCCAGGGCATCCCCCAGCTTGAACCAGGCTTCTCCTAAGTAGATCCCACCCAGGGTTGTGTACACCATATCGTTGATCGAGACCGCATTGCGCCACTCCACGATGTACTCCCAATAGAAGGATCCCGCCAACGTAAACAAGCTTGAGCCCAACATGCCCAGGTGATTGGTCCGTGCGATCTGATAATACAGCGAGCCTGCCCATGTGTGTCCCAGATTGTAATCGAAACAGTTCGCATCGAAGCTCCAGTTTCCGGGATAGGTCCGGGCGAGCTGATCTTTCAGGTTGAGGCTATAATCCCATGCTCTTGGATTGTCTTTTCGCTCGATCCAGTATTTGGTCTGCGAATAGGCCATGAAGGCCGCAAACTCCAACAGAGCGCGCCCGAGATTGGTTTCTGGCCCGGATTCGGTGGTGCTGAGCGTGAAATCCTCAAGATAATCCCGATCTTCGAGTGTACAGGATCCCTCAGCCGCGCCTCCCCAGAACAGCAATAATACAAAAGCAGCGGTCGCTCTGCAGCTGAACATTTCTAACACTTTTTATCGCATCCTTGTCCGCGCCGTCCGGATCTGAATCATCCTGTCATTTCGAAGTGCTCTATGTTGCCACCTGAGGGACTTCAAAGTCAATTCATTCGACCAACTTGATTCTTCTAGAACTCGCCAGATATGGGATATTTCAAAGCAATTTAGAGGTTTTTCTGGTATATAGGTGAAGATGAAGGTCCCTCGCCTATCCTATGCCCTGATCAGCCGGGCTCTTGCCCTATTTTGCATGGCAGCGTTCGTCTATCTCTTGCTGAGGATGGATCTCACCCGAATCTGGTTTGCCGTGCTCAAGTTGAAGTGGACTGACTGGATGCTGCTCATGGGACTCCGTTTCCTTTTCTGGGGCATCCGGTCTCTGAACTGGTGCTGGATTATGCGGTATTATGGGAGCCGATTGTCGCTCCGACAGGCATTTGCTGCTCGTCTGGCCGGACATGCGGTCGGCTACCTAACACCTGTTTCTAAGCTCGGAGGTGAAGCGGCAAGGATCTTTGTGGTCGATGGCATAAATAGGCCGGTATTGTTTGCCTCGACTGTTGTGGATAAATCAATAGAGTTCCTGGCCACACTCCTTCTCATCGCCTTCAGTGTCGTGATCCTGATCTCAAACTTTACGCTTTCCGGAAGTCAAAAAACCGTGGTTCTGGGAGGGCTTGCCGCGGCAGCTTTGATCCCCCTGCTTTTTATTTTCATACAAAAAAGGGGGCTATTCACAAGGATTTTCGAAATCCTCAGCAGGCTGAGGCTCCGATTTTCAATTATCGATCGGAAACGCGGCGCGATCGAGGAAACCGACACGCTCATCTCCAAATTTTATCAGAAAGACAATCGTGTGCTTCCGGGAGTCTTCCTGATGTATCTGATCTGGGCGCAGATCTGGGTCCTGGAGATCTATCTGAGTTTTCTTTTCCTAGGAACAGCGGACATATCCTGGCTGCAGTGTTATCTCCTGGTCACCCTGGGCAGTCTGGCCTACCTTGTGCCTGCACTGCCGGCAGCACTCGGAACCTATGAACTCACCTATATGTCCCTATTTGCGCTCCTGGTCATCGATCTTGAGGCGGGGATCGCAGTGATCCTGATCAGGAGGGTGCTGGGATTGGTATGGGCGGGACTCGGAGTGTTTTTCCTGTTTCTGAAACGGGGGCGGATCACGAAAACTGATCTGCCCGATTCCTCCACCGGATGATACGAACAATCTTGGATATCAGACTGACCGTCCCATATGCGGCGAGGATAAGGATCAAGACATCCAGGCGGTTGAAGCATGACAATAGGAAGATAACAAAAATTGCCAAGCCCCTTGATTCGGCTGCCTGACCGATGTTTGTTTTTCCTTGATAGTGCCGCATGAGATAATACAGTGTGACCTGCAGGAAATAGAGTCCGGTGTCCACCAGGGCGAGGATGAAGAAGAAACGATCCCCGGAATAGAGAAACCAGCCAAAAGCCCCGCCAGTAAAGACAAAAAAATCGGCGATCCGGTCGCAGAAAAGGTCCAGGAGTGCTCCATACTTGGTGCACATATCTTTGGTGCGTGCCAGCATCCCATCGGCACAGTCCACGATAGAGCTGAGCAGGAAAAGTGCTGCGCCCATTATGAAATATAGATGGCTTCCACCGAGGAAGGCGACCCCTCCCACAATACCGAGGAAACAGGACAGCACGGTCAGCTGATTGGGAGTTATGGATGTTCTGAATACGGCCCTGACGATCAGAGAAGCCAAAGGGCGCGTGAAATAGCGTTCCACCCTAAGAAATTTGAGAAAAGGATAGGGATCCTTTTCCTTGAGAGATTTCTTGAATTCGAAGCCATCCGGGCTCTTGCCGGAAGGTGTGTTTTCAGAAAGCACGAGGACTCTCTTTCAGGATGTCTCGACCGTATTTGAAAAAATATGCCAATGCCGAGATCCATACGATCGCGAGTGTGATCCACACGCCGGTTTCCGCCAGAACATACATTTCCTGCAGCACGGGCTCTCCCAGGAGGAGCAAACCCAGCGTGATCACCACTACCCACATCTTGAGCTTGCCCAGCCAGGACGAGGAGATCGTAACGCCGCGGTCAGAAGCCAGTATCCTGAATCCGGACATCGCCATTTCCCGTGCCAGGATTAGGATCACTATCCATGCGGATATGGAACTGAGCTTGACCAGACAGACCAAAACGGACATGACCAGGATCTTGTCGGCGATGGGATCGATGAGCCTGCCGAACTGTGATACGAGATTCAGGCGTCGTGCCAGGACTCCGTCCGCCATGTCAGACAGGGCCGCCAGCATGAATATCCCGAATGCTGTCCACCCTTTTCCCTCTGAAAGCAGCACCGCTACCAGGGGTGGAACCAGGACAATTCTAAACATCGTGATGATATTTGGGACGTGTCGAAGCATAGCAGTTGAATCTTACCATATCTGGAGCAGCTCGCGTCAAGTATCTTGGCAAAATTGGGGCTAATGAGAATGAGGCCATAACGAAATTGACGGAATATTCATGAATTGCTTGCTTGTTTCTAAGACATCTTAAACTGGAGACAAACATTTTCGTGAAGGAGGATTCATGAAGGAATTCAGGCCAGCAGCGGACTTGAGCAATAAACGCGGTATTGAGTATTTTGCGGTCCCGTCTTCCAGCTGTATTCAGAGATTAGAGTCTGTGACCGGGAATCCTACGTAATTGGAAGACATACGATCCTTGTACGTCTAAATAGAGTGGATGGAAAATTCTACTCTATGAATCAGTGGAGGGTTTAATGCTTTCAGCGCCTGGGAAATTCCGTCGGTGGCCAATGATCGTGGCAACCTTGGTCGTCATGTTACTGCCCCACTATATGGCATCAGCCACCGCCGAGGAGGACCTCGACGCTCGGGTCATGAAGTTCCTGGACTCGCACCGCTGGTATGATATGAATGTGCCTACAGTCGACGGCCAGACCCTTTACAACATCATCCTCGAAAAAAAATATACGCGGGCGTTGGAGATCGGTACGTCCACCGGCCATTCAGGAATCTGGATTGCCTGGGCACTCAGCAAGACCGGTGGAAAGCTCATCACCTTCGACATCGATGAGCGGCGCCACCAAGAGGCGGTCAAAAACTTTGAGGCTGCAGGACTTTCCGATTACATCGATGCACGCCTCGGGAACGCACACGATCTGGTCCCTGCCCTTGAGGGGCCATTCGACTTCGTCTTCAGCGACGCGGACAAAGGCTGGTACAAAAACTACCTGGATGCGGTCCTCCCTAAGCTGGATGTGGGGGGTTGCTACACTACACACAATGTGTACATGGGTGGGCGCGGCCGTCGAGGCCGCGGAGGCAGCAGCAGTTACCTGGACTACCTTCTCAGCCTCCCAAACCTGAAAACTACGGTCGACAGCCGGGGCGGAGGCCTTGCGATCAGCTACAAGATCTCTGAATAGGTGCTGCGCTACTTCTGCAGCTGAGCCTCCCATGTTCCGGTGGCCCCCATATCCGGGATTTCCAGGACTCCTTCCATGGATTCCCCTGTTACTTTCATCTTGAAGGTTATGGTGATCTCCCCTCCTCCGGGGCCGGCGGCCATGACCTTGAAGCTGAAGGTGTCCTCTTCCAGCTTTATCTCGCTGAGTGGACTTTCATCCAAAGTTCCGTATTCCCCGGTCATATGACCGGAAAGCTTTCCTTCCTTCATCTCCAGGATCAGGGTCAGGAAGTTTGCTTCCGTCTCCATATCCAGGGTGGCCTCTCCTCCCCAGGTCCCGGCAAGATCTGCCGGTTTCTGGGCATGCAGGGCCAGGCTTGTCAGAAAAATAAGTGATACAATGAATGTCCAGCGTGTTCTCATTCGAGGTCTCCTCCCTTTCTTTAGGTCATTCTGGTTGATCATTGAGGCAGTACACTTCTACATATACGTGTGATCCTGCACCTAAGTTCGATCAGAACTGTCTTTCGCTGGCGATATGATTGTGTCTCTCGGATCTCCACACTTCGTTCGTCTATGAAAATTGCATAGAATCCGTGTGTATGTGTAACCTTTTTTCAGAGTGCATCGTATATAAAGTTGATATGTTTTTATATTTTAAAAAGATATGGCAATGAAAGATACCAAAAAAGGACTTACACGCAACGAGGAGATCATCCTGCTATCGATCCTGAAGCTGCGGCAGGATGCATATCTGGTCGCCCTCGTCGATCATATCGCCGGGATCACGGGGAAAAGAACTTCGGTCGCAACCATCTACTTTCCTCTGAGCCGCCTGGAAGAACAGGGCGTGATCGATTCTCAATTCGGCGAGGCCACCGCCGTTAGAGGTGGCAGGCGAAAAAAGATCTATTCGGTCACGGGCATGGGTTTCAAGCTTCTGGAAGAACACAAGCGCATCTCAGATCTCCTGTGGAAGGATTTCTCTGAAATATAACCCCCTCGGTGAGGATTGAACACATGAAGAGACGAGAGCGACACCAGAAGGCGCTGGAGCGCCTACTGAGGCATGTTGTTCCCTTCGAAGATCATGAAAACCTGTCCGGCGATTTTGCGGAGATGTACTCCAGACTCTCCGACAGTAAAGGGAAAAACTGGGCCAGGGCCTGGTATTCCTTACAGCTGATTCGGCTGTTTCCCGAGTATCTAGTGAACTGCGGTTATTGGAGTCTTGCCATGTTCAAAAATTATCTGAAGATCGCCTTGAGAAACATGATGCGTTTCAAGGCCTATTCCTCGATCAATATCGCTGGATTGGCGGTAGGCATAGCCTGCTGCCTTCTGATCTTCCTGTATGTTCAGGACGAGTTGAGCTACGACCGGTTCCATGAAAAGGGAGATCGGATCTTCCGACTGGTAGACAGTTTCGATGTGGAGGGCGACCTGAGCCGGTATTTTGCCCTCTCCTCGGCTCCATTTGCCCCGGCCCTCATTGAGGAATTCCCGCTTTTTGTGGAGGACGCGGTGCGGTTCATGCCGGGCAGGAGGCGGATGGTTGAACATGGAGACAAGAAACTCTACGAGGACGGCCTGTTCTTCGCTGACGCATCGCTTTTCAACGTGTTCACTCTCCCACTGGTCCGAGGTCATGCTCGAACGGCACTAGAAACTCCTGGATCCCTTGTAATCTCTGAGCATATCGCTCTCAAATATTTCGGACAGACCGACGCTCTCCAACAGATTTTGAAGATCAACGGCCAGGACTATCTGGTAACAGCGGTCATGCGGGAAATGCCGCGAAATTCTCACTTCCATGCCGACATGTTCGCCTCCATGAAGACCCTGGAGCAGATCCCTTCCGTACAGGAACGCTATTTTAAGAGTTGGGCCCGACACGAGTTTTATACCTATCTGCTGCTGAGAGATGGGGAAGCTGGTGAGGAACTCCAAACACGCCTCCCTGAATTTATCCAAAAATATGCCGCACAAGAAATTCGATCCGTCCTGGGGGGGACTCTTTCTTCCCGGCTGCAGCCCCTTAAAAGTATTCACTTGAGATCGCATCTTCAGAATGAGATCAGTCCCACCGGGGATATCAAATATGTCACCATTTTCGGTGTGATCGCATTCTTTATTCTCCTGATCGCCTGTGTTAACTTCATGAACCTGGCCACGGCCCGTTCTGCCAGCCGTTCCAAAGAGGTCGGACTGCGCAAAGTGGTCGGCGCAAATCGAAACCAGATCGTGAGGCAGTTCCTGGGCGAAGCACTGCTGTTCACTTTCATCGCCTTATTGGTCGCTGGCATCATTCTGGTCCTTGCGCTCCCCTCCTTCGCTCTTCTCGCCGATAAAGACCTCGTACTTCGAGATTTCGGCAGGCCAGCCTTGGCGGGAGCAGTTTTCTTGGTCCTGATCTTTGTGGGCATTTCCTCCGGGAGCTATCCCGCGTTCTATATCTCCCGTCACGAGCCCGCATCCGTACTGAGACGCACGCAAGCGACAGGCACGGGGAGATCACTGCTCCGAAAGGGGCTGGTTGTCCTGCAGTTCTGCATCTCCATCACCCTGATCGCCTCTACGGCCGTGGTCCTGGATCAGCTCGATTTCCTGAGGAACCGGAAGCTGGGTTTCGACAAAGACCATGTCGTTATCCTTCCGATCCAGGATAATTCTCTCCGAAGAAACTACGAGGCGGTCAAGGCGGAGTTGAAACGGAATCCGGACATCCTCTCGGCAACTCTCACGATCGGCGTTCCCGGAGGGGTCGTGGCGGGAGACGCCATACAGCTTATCACAGAAGAAGGAAAAAGGACGTTGACAGTGAGTATGATCTACACGGATCATGACTACATCGAGACCATGGGCATGGAGATCGTGCAGGGACGTGACTTTTCAAAGGAGATGAGCACGGATGTCAATGAGGCTTTTATCATAAACGAGGCGGCAGTACGGACCCTGCAGCTGGAAGATCCCCTGAACACACGCTTCGAATGGGACAATAAACAGGGGCGTGTCATCGGAGTGGTGAAGGATTTTCAGTTCCAGTCTTTGAAGGAAGAGATCAATCCCCTGGTTATCCATATCTGGACCTCGAATACCTATGTCTTTGCCCTGCGGATCCGCTCCGAAGACATCCCTACTACTCTGGCATACATCGAGAGAACCTGGAAAGGACTGGATCCTGCGCATCCCTTTGAATATTCCTTCCTGGACGAGACCTTCGATGAGCTTTACCGGAGCGAGGAAAAGCTGGGCCAGATCTTCACGAGCTTTTCAGTGCTGGCCATCTGCATCGCCTCCCTGGGTCTGTTCGGCCTGGCCCTGTTCATGGCGCAGCAGAGAACCAAGGAGATCGGCATCCGCAAGGTCCTCGGCGCTTCCATCGGAAGGATCTTCCTTCTCCTTTCCCGGGAGTTTTCCCTCCTGGTCCTCATCGCTAATCTTTTTGCATGGCCCCTGTCCTATCTCCTCATGCATCAGTGGCTGCAGAATTTTGCTTACAGGGTAGACCTCCAACCCTGGATCTTTGTCCTGTCCGGTGTAATCGCCTTTGTCATTGCACTGCTGACCATCAGCTTCCAGATCTTGAAGGCTGCCTTATCCAATCCGGTGTGCTCCCTCAGATACGAGTGAAGAGTAAAATCGCTCCAGGGTAAAAGGCTGTTCTCTTGTGGGTGCTCTATCAATCCCACCTAAGCCTGGTTGCTCAGCGCCCAGCGGATGGTGTCTAAAAGGGCCTGATCGTCTACCGGCTTTCTCATATAACTGACAGCACCTGTTCGCTTCAAGCGATCGCGAACCTCGTTGCTATCCAGCGTTGTCACAAAGATGATGGGGAGCCGGAAATCCCTGGCTTCCAGGGCGTCCTGAATCTCTTGCGAACTGTCGTCCAGCCCGTTTACATCGACGATGAGGCAGCCGTTTTGATCGTGGAAGCTGCTTCCCAGGAGCTCATCGATGCTGGCGAATGTTCTGGCATGCATGTGGGAAGCCAGGAGGAGCCGCTTCATAGCCCTGCGCACAGAGCTATCTCCATCAACGACATATACCATGGGACTGGACTGCTTTTTCACCCTGTTTCTCCCAAATGACTCCCATACCTTGCGGTGTAATCAGAACTTTGTCTAATGTAGAGAAAGGCTGAGGGCCTGTCTATTGTACCTTGGTACAATACGAGGGGGGGAGAATCTGGTGTATCAGTGGGCTACGATGTACGCGGGCTGAATCCCCGCCCGTTCGGTGATCCGCACGAGCTCTGCCAGAGATTCGGCACTCATTTTGTGCATGATCTGGCTGCGGTGAGCCTTGACGGTCCTCTCGGAGATATCCAGGTCAAAGGCGATCTGCTTATTGAGCTGTCCGGCAATGACGTGGGAAAGGATCTCATACTCCCGGGGAGTGAGGAGTGCCAAACGCCGCCGAATGCTTTCGATCTCCTCCCACTCCGATTTCAGCTGGCGGTCCTTATGCAGCGCAGCCTCGATCGCATCCAGGAGATCTTTCTCAAGGAAGGGTTTTGTCAGGAAATCCACGGCTCCCCTCTTCATGGCATTGACGCTGGAGGGAATGTCATGAAGGGCCGTGATGAAGATGATGGGCATGGCATATTCACGAGAGATGATCTCTTTCTGCAGATCGAGGCCGCTCATCTCGGGCATCATCACATCGAGGACCAGGCAGGAGGGCCCTTCGATCGTAATCGTGGAGTCCAGAAACAGTCGAGCGGATGCGAAGACCTCCACTCTGTGCCCTGAGGATTCCAGGAGACGCCGGAGCGAGTTTAAGACCGAGAGGTCATCATCGACCACATAGATCGTGGGCTGGGGCATTCTGCTCATGGGCTGACGCTCTCCCCAGACGGAATCCAGAGGGAAACCGAAGCACCACCATCGGCGCGATTCTCCGCCTGCAGCCGGCCCCCGTAGGAAGCCGCGATCGACCGGCACACGGTGAGTCCTAAGCCGGTCCCTTGGGCCTTGGTCGTGAAGAAGGGCTCGAACATGGACTCCAGGACCTCAGGTGAAATTCCGGGCCCACTGTCATTTACCGTCACCTTGATCCCAGCACCCTCGCCTTGGTGTGTCGATATTTCGATGTGCCGAGATTCCGGCTGGTGATCGTGGACGGCATCCAGGGCATTCATGAGCAGGTTGATGACGACCTGCTGAATCTGGATGCGATCTCCCCTGATTTCCGGCAGTTCCTCGGAAAGATCCTCCTTGATAGAGGCTTTGCGAAGGAGTATCTCGCTGTGAAGCAGGCGGACGGTTTCCCGGATGGTGGAGTTGAGATCGAACGGCTCCTTCAGGCCCTCCTTTTTCTTCAAAAGAGCTCGGAGCCGAGTTACCACATCGCGCGCTCGCTTATCATCCGAGATGATGTCCTTCAGTGCCTCCCTCACCTCGTCAAGATCCATCTGGTCAGGGTTGAGATAGCGCAGGGCTGCCTGTGCATTGTTCAGGATGGCGGTGAGTGGCTGATTGACCTCGTGAGCCATTGCCCCAGTTAAAGCGCTCAGCGTCACTACCCGGTCAAGATGGGCCAGTTCCGTCCGCAGTTTTTGCGTCTCCGCCTCCAATGCCTTGATCTCTGTGATATCCTGAGTCGTGCCTCTCACGAACACAGCCTTCCCATTTTTATCGACACGCACCTGGCCGTATTCATGCACGAAGCGGATCGATCCATCAGGACGAACGATCCTGTACTGATGATCGAAACCTTTTTCGGGTTTTTCTAAGGCGCGTCTCGTCGTTTCTTCCACGGCAGTACGGTCGTCGGGATGCACCCGGGCCGTGAATTCCCTCGAACTCACACTCGTTTTTTTCGGCTTCATCCCGAAAATATGGAACACCTCGTCAGACCACAGTGTCCTGCCCGCGGGGATGTCCCAGTCCCAGCTCCCTAGGCGGGCGATCCGCTGCGCCTCAGCTAGGCTGCGCTCGCTCTCTTTCAGCTTCTCATCCGCATCCTTTTTATAACTGATGTCGATGAAGGAACCGAACATATACAGGGGATTCCCGGCCTCGTCCCTCTGCAGCGTCGCCGAGTACTGGATCGGGAACAACGAACCGTCCTTCCTCTTGCCGACGTCCTCACCGATCCGGCTTCCTTCTGTGCGCAGTATCTCAGCCGTCTTTTTGACTTCGTCCCCTTCCCAGAAATCGAACAGGTGTCTACCTAGGATCTCGTCAGCGGATTCGAATCCCCACATTTTGACGAGGGAGTCGTTGACATAGACCAGCGTTCCTTGGGAATCCGTCATGCCGATGCCGCTGATCGAAGAGGCGATGGCACTCTCTTTTATCCGAAGGTCTTCTTCAGTCTTCTTGCGCCGAGTGATGTCCTGCACGACTCCAAAAAGGCGGACAGGCTTGTCTTCTTGGCCATATTCCAGCCTGGCCTTACTGTTGACAGATTTGATTGATCCGTCCGGGAGGAGGATGCGGTGGTCTAAGGAAAAAGATTCTCCCCGCGTGAGTATTGTCGTTATCTTTTCGATCACGAGGGGGAGATCGTCTGGGTGAACGAAATCCAGGAATGCCTGTTTGGAAGGACGCAATTCCTCGGGATCCACCTCGAAGAGTGTGAACATCTCTTCCGACCAGTGGGTTTTGTCTTGGATGATGTCCCACCACCAATTGCCCAGGCGGGCGATGTGTTGGGCTTCTGCCAGGATCTTCTCCTTCTGCCTCAGCTCGGAGGTCCGTTCGTCGATCCGCTTTTCCAGTTCGTCGTGAGCCTCCTGGAGGGCGTTCTCCGCGCTCTTGCGATCGGTGATGTCGATAATAAACGCCTGAATGGCCGGCCGATCGTCCCATAGGATGAATGTTGAGTTGGTCTCGATCCACTTTGCTTCACCAGATTTGGTCAGGATCCTGAGTTCCGCCAGGTCCGGGTCCATGGTGTTCTGCTCGAGTCTCTGGCGGATCCGGTCGAAGGTGAATTCCCGGTCATCCGGATGGATGGCCTCCACAAGCTCTATATGTTGGAATTCCTCAACCGTATAGCCGGCTAGAGTGGCCAGCCAGGAGTTTGAATAGACCTTTTTCCCATCCTGGATGACTGCAACACCTAGGTTCGCATTTTCGATGAGGGTGCGATAGATCTTTTCGCTTTCTCCTAGCATGGGGGAAGTTTTCTGTGTTTTGCTCAATGACATAAGCGCCTATTGTATTCAAAACAATCGAGTTATGTCAAGGAATGCCGCAACCGAGGAATTTTGGATTACACTCAATTGAACGGGGAAATGATCTCTGGCCTTCCGATATGGATCGTCAGTCTTTTTTCTTCTTTTTTTTCTCGATCTCGGCGTGGAGTGCATCCAGCTTCTTGATCTTGTCTTCCAGCCCCGCGATTTCCTTTTTTTGCGTTTCTATGGTCTGGTTGAGGATTCTCATCTGGCCGGATAAAACCTTGTTGTTCCTGTCCGAATCCAGATATTTTTTCTCCAGCTCCACATAACTTTGTTTTAGCATTTCGTGCTCGGAAAGCAGCATGTTCAGCTGAGATAGAATGAAGTGCCAAACCGCAACATCGTTCTTATCCCGCCCGGGCTCAGAGTCTGACGCCATGAAGGCATCGAGATGGACAAGAGCACCGGAATAGTCCGGCGAAGGATTGTTGTAGTGCATGTATGCCAGGGCGGCATAATAGTGGGCCTGTGTGCGTATTTCTGCATTTTCGTGTTTATCGGCGATCGACGCTAGCTCGTCTATCTTGCCCTGAAATTCTTCCGGTGCGAGCTGGGAGAGGTCTTGGCTGAAACTCGGAGGTGTTATCTCGGGTTCCTCGGACATCGTGCATGCCGTCCCAGAGATCACCGCTGTCCATAGAACACAAATGAGCATAAGATTGCGCGTCAAGGCTCCTACCTTCATTATCCGTGAGTTCTTTCGCTCTTTTATTATATACCATAGTCCGGGATGAAGGGCTATTTGATTGTTATTGTGTGTAGAGAGAAAACGTGCCCTAATCCTCGCCCCGTCTTCGGTCCACATAGTACAGGCTGCCGGATTTGGATTTGGCGTGATTTTTGACCTCGGCGGCGATCTCACCGACCTGGACAAAGTGTTTGAATTTCCGAATCTTATTGGTGACCACTCCTATGGATATGGTCATGATAGGGAACTTGTTTTCCTCGCCCGTCCGTGACTTGCGGATGATGTGGCCCAGGCGTAGATCCTCTGAGTCATAGAGCTCGTCGACGTTCTTGTCGAATTCCTGCACAATATGTTTGCAGATCACTGCGTACCGATCGATCGATGTGATCACCACAAAATCATCCCCCCCGATATGCCCGAAAAACGCCTCTTCCTTGTCATATTGCGTGACGGCCTTTTCTATGATTTGGGCGGTGTTTTTGATGACCTGATTACCCCTGGCATACCCATAGTGGTCGTTATAGGCCTTGAAGTTATCCAGGTCGATCAGACAGAAGGCGAAGAAATTCCCAGTATCGATCCTTTTCTTCAGCACATTCTCGATCGCTATGCCTCCCGGGAGATGAGTCAGGGGGCTGGTATCGAGATACATCTCCTCGAGGCGCTTTAAGCGTTTGGCCATTTCAGAGAAGGCCATGGACAGCTCCCCTAGTTCGTCCTGGTTATCGATCTCCGGTGTATAGTCGAATTTCCCTTTGGAGATCTCGCGTGTGGCGTTTTTCAACCGGATGACCGAACCGGAGATATTTCTTGTGATGGCAAAGGCCGCGACAGACCCGATCAAGATGCTGATGATGCAAAATACAGCGAATATCTGTAAAGAGGACGATCCGATCTGCTTGGCCGCTCGCGTTTTTTCGCGCAGGCCGGACGAGGCCTGTTCGGAAAGTGTCTCGATCAAAGCCAGCAGCTCTTCCTGCGTGGCCTCTATGCGGGCCTCATATTCACTTGTGTCGATTGTAGGATCTTCCTCCACATCGAACAAGCGGCCAAACCTGGTCTCGTATTCCTCATGGAGTTTATGCAGACGCTCGATGCTCTCAGCGTCATAGTCTGGCAGCCCCTTGATGAACAGCAGTTGGTCGCTAAAATCCTTTCCGGCCTCATGGAACAGCCCCAGATTCTGCGCGCTCCTGATGATGACATAGTGGTTCCCGTGGATATCTTGATCGAACAGCCTTTCGATCATCTCATCTATAGCCTGGAGGAGAGGGATATCCACCTCGATGATGCTGCTGTTGATCATGTTCAATCGAGCCAGGCTGGTGAGGGCATAAACGGCCACCAGCACCGTCAGGATGATGAGAGGTAGGAATCCCAACAGCATTCGGTTCGCGATGTTCATGCGCAGGAATTTTCGCTTGGTCTTTGCGAATGCATCATCGAAATAGCGGATGGTAGCCATGTTCTACCCCTTTTTTTATATCAACCTATCTCAAATGGATATATAACACAGACTCTCAGACCAGGCCAGCGAATCTGCGTTAGGTCACATCATTTTTGATACAGACCGGTATCCCCTCTCTCAAGGAGGGGCAAAAGGTCCTCGACAATACCCGGGAAATCCTTCGCGACATTGTGTTCCTCAAAGGGATCCTGGGTATGATCATACAATTCGATCGCAGGCTGCTCTTGCCTGAAGTATTTTGTCAAACGATAGCGTTGAGTGCGGAGTGAGATCCCGTTTCGGTAGTAGCTGTGGGCCCGGTTTTTCCAGGTCTTGTCGCTTCCCTCAAGCAGCAGCCTGGAAAAACTCTGCCCATCGATTTTTGGGAGGGTTTCGATGCCGCACAGGTCCATCAGCGTGGGGTAGATATCCAGCGTGCTGACGACCTGATCATGTAATTCACCATGCCTTCCCGATTCGGGCACGCGGAAGATTAAAACACTCCGCAGAGACCGCTCGAAAAGCGTGTGTTTCCCCCATACCAGGTGGTCGCCGAGGTGCCACCCGTGGTCTCCCCAGACCACCACGATCGTGTCCTGGGCGAGCCCCAGGCGCTCCAACTCTCCCAGTATCCTGCCGATCTGAGCATCGACATAGCTCACACAAGCGAAATAGGCGTGTCTGAGCCTCCTGGCATATGCGTCCGACACAGGGTGATCGAGGGAGGCTTTTTCCTCGCCGAGGCGGTATTGGTTGAGTTCGGCACTGGGATGGAGGCTCGTCCGGCTCACGTTTTCCGGCAGGGAGTTCGAGGGAGTGACGGGGATCTGAGACTCTTTGTAAAGATCCCAGTATTTTTCTGGGGCGGTAAACGGCAGGTGGGGCTTGAAAAAACCTACGCCCAGGAAAAAGGGATCCTGGCCGGCAGACAGTTCCCTGAGCTTCTTCACGGCCAGATCTGCGGTCAGACCATCCGGGAAGCCGTTATCCTTGACAGGCGCAGATTCATATGGCTTGACCTCTTTCGATCGGCTCTGTCTGTTGGATCCGTCGGCATAACCAAAGAATGCGTTCCAGCCGGTTCCCCACTTGCCCGTATCGAGGAGCATCTCATCCCAGCTGTGTGGGAGTTCCTTCTCTAGTCCCGGCTGCTCCTCATATCCGTAAAGAAGCCCATCGGGGTAGTGGCTGATCTTTCCGATCCCAACCGTGGTGTAGCCGTTCCGCCTCAGCAAATGAATGAAGGTCTCAGGTATTTCGGATTCGGGTTTCCCGGAGAGGGACCGGCGTATCGCCTCATTGCCTATGTCGTAACGGGACTTGGGTCTCAGTCCGGTAAGAAGTCCATACCGCGAGGCTCCGCAGGTCGGCGTGGCCACAAAATGCCGGGTAAAAACGCTCCCCTGAGAGGCCAGCCTGTCCAGGTTGGGCGTCACGATCAGATCGTTCCCATAACACCCCAATTCTGGCCTCAGGTCATCCACAGCAATGAACAGGACATTGTGTCTCGCAGTCTTGGGGCGTGTGCAGCCAGTAGGAGGGAGCAGGGAGAGGCTGAAACACATAAATAGGAGCGCGCTTTTTGTTCTCACTGATTATTTCTTCTTGATCAGGCCCTTGAGTTTGTTTGTCAGCGTCTCTTTTACGGCCTGTTCACCCGCAGCACGTGCTCGTTCTGCGATAAGGGACTGCACTGCGGCACTTAAGGCTGCGGATGCTGGCCCGCTCAGTTCCGTCTTGGGATCTTGAAGCGTTCCCGAGATCCGAAACAGGAGCTGTATCTGCTGGTCCTCATTCTGCATAGCGCCGATCAATGTCTGCGCGATGTCATCTCCGGAAACATATTTTTTCATGTCGGACCGGAGGGCCGCATCCGCCTGACTGCCGAAGGCCCTGGTTATGGGGGCATTGAGATCCCGATCGAGAAGGAGTTCCAGGTCAGCATCTACTGCTTCGCTCTTTAGGTCGAAAGAACCGCCGTAATTCATCCCATAGCCTTCCAGGCGGAACCTTCCTTCCTCCAAACGCACGATATTCCCGGCCATGGACAAAAGAATGGAGCCATCCTTCCAGTCCAGGTCATCAGGGAGAAAATCTGGGGTGATCCCGAACCTGTCAAGCACGGGAGATGAGCGCAGTCGGGCAAAGAGTTCAGATCCCTTGATCAGGCCGGATGGGGTTTCAAGCTGCATGTCAACTTGTGGGTCGGGATTCCCCGATACCGGATCGAAGGGTTGGATCTGACCGTGCATCCGAAATTCGGCCTCGACCTCCTGGGCAAATCCTCCCGCAGGCAAAAACTCGGATTCGAGTACAGCATCGCCCACTATCTGGAGAGAATTTTGTTCTTCCAGATTTCTGGGATCGATCCGTATGTCATAGATCTCCAGATTAAAACTGGATATCCGGTATTGGCTACCATTGGTCTGATCCTCGAACAGCAGTATCCCATCGCTGACACGGATGCGATCGACAGACAGGGAAAGAGGGATGTCTCCCGCCTCCATCTCCTTCTCGGGTAGGCCTTCTGTCATCAGGTCGGACACATTCAAGGAACCATCTGGAAAGCGGGTCAGCCGGATCTCGGGCCTTTCAATGAGCAGGCTGCGAACTTTGAGCTGTCTGCGCAGGAGTGGCCAGAATTCGAACTTGAGCTTGAGGGAATCGAGCCGCATAAAGATCTCATCGTCACTGATCTTTTTTTCCGATTCGAGCTGCTCTCTGCTGCGATGGTTCGAGATGGTTAACTGCTCGACAGTGAATCCCGATACCGATGAGAACAGACTGGCCTCAATCCCTCCGATCTCGACCTCTCGGGAAATCTGCCCCTCCAGTGCCGATTCGATCATGTCCGCATCGATCGTCAGCCACGCTACGATGGCCAGCACCAGTACGATAGCGACCACGATTGCTGCGGATATTAGTGTGATCTTAAACAGTTTTTTGCGTTTGGACAATCGCCTTCCTCCTCTCGCATCCGTCCCTAACATACGACAAATCCGTATGGCCATGCAAACGTTTGACTCCCCTGTTTACCGTGTGCTAAGCTCGATCTGCCTCAGGGGAGGCCGTATTTCCCCAGTATGAGTACTAGGAGGTCAGCATGAGAAGGAGCCAGTTTGCCGGATTTTGTATAGTATTCATGATTTTTTGTATGACTCTTGCCATCAGCTTTGGCCAGGCAGAGGATGATAGGGACCTGGCGCCCGCATTCCGTGCCATCGACACCTGGCTTGAAGCCCAGCGGGACTATGATAGACTGCCCGGTATCTCGGCTTCAATGGTTGAGGACCAGGATGTGATCTGGTCGAATGGATACGGGCAAGCTGACCTGGAGAAAGCTGTTGCAGCGGACCCTTCAACGATCTACAGCATCTGTTCGATCTCCAAGTTGTTTACCTCCGTGGCGGTCATGCAGCTCAGGGATGTCGGCAAGCTCCGCCTTGAAGACCGGGTGGGCGACCTGCTTCCCTGGTTCTCCCTAGAGCAGCCGTGGGAAGACGGCGGCCCTGTCACTGTCAGGACACTCCTCACTCATTCATCCGGCCTGCCTCGAGAATCCGATTACCCGTACTGGACCGGGCCTGATTTCCCCTTCCCCTCCCAAAAACAGATAAAGGAGAAACTCGGATACCAAAAAGCTCTCTACCCGCCCTCCACATATTTTCAGTACAGCAACTTGGGGCTGACCCTGCTGGGCGAGATCGTGGCTGAGTTATCGGGAGTTCCTTTCGACGTCTACATAGCCGACAACATCCTGAAACCTCTGCGCCTGTCCGACACACGGACCCGGATGCCCGAAAACCTCTGGAGAGGCAGGCTGGCCACGGGATATTCCGCGCTCAAACGCGACGGCAGCCGCGAAATGCTCCGGCTGTTTCAGGCCGAGGGCATATCGCCGGCAGCTGGCTTTTCCTCTACCGTCCATGACCTGGCACGCTTTGCATCCTGGCAGTTCCGTCTTCTGGCCAACGGAGGCCATGAGATTCTCAAGGCCTCAACCCTGAGAGAGATGCAGCGTGTCCACTGGGTGGACCCGGACTGGGATTCTGCCTGGGGCTTGGGCTTCTCTGTCTATGAGGTCGATGACAGAACGTTTGTCGGCCATGGTGGCTCCTGCCCTGGCTACCGCAGTACGCTGAGGATGGATCCACAGAAGAAGCAGGCGTTCATCGTTATGATCAATGCAGGGGGTGTCAACCCCACAAAATATGCGACAGGGATGCGGGGGCTCCTTAACAAAGCTCGAGGCCAGAAAATAGTGACGATCGAGCCGGGCAAGGACCTGGAGGCCTATGCAGGAACATACAATGCACAGCCCTGGTCAGGAGAGACCGCAGTCTTTCCCTGGTACGGGCAGCTTGCGGTCCTGGGATTGCCCACGGACAACCCGGCCCAGAGGCTTACACTGCTCAAACACATCGAATCTGATACATTTCGCCGGATTAGGGATGATAAGACCCTCGGTGAGGAGGTGCTGTTCGAAAGGGATGCGGATGGGAACGTGATCCGCATGTGGCAGCACAGCAATTTCGAAGATAAGATCCGCTAGCGTCTCAGGCCTTGGTTCAATCCTGCGGGCGATATCTTTTTTGGACTCCCTTGACTGCACCTTCGATCAACCGGACCGCGGCCCGGCGCGAAAGGTGATCGGGATCACGGGGCCCATAGGGTGTAGAGGCGATACCGATGGACGCGGTCTTGGGATACGTAAACATCAGCTCTATGCAGGCCGCAAGTTCCTCGCTCGTTGGGCCGTTGGGTGCGGTCAGGTTGTGTCCCCTGACCTCTTCCGGTGCCAGGACATCCATGTCCACATGGATGTATATCAGATCTGCCAGGTTGCTCAGGCGGTCCATTTGGATGCGCACATTGGGAGTGAGATTCCGTATGTCATCCGTGGAGAGGATCTCGATCTTCAGCCGGTCGATGAGCTCCATCTCCCTCGGGTCGGTATCCCGAACATCCGCCAGGAGTATGTAGGAGGGGGGCAAGGGCGGATCGAGGCCGGCGGCGATCCGGTTGTTGGGATTAAAAAGGCCCGCGGACAGGGACACATCCATCCCCCCGTACATCCCGCTCAGGGTGGATTCCGGCGTGTTGATGTCGGCATGCGCATCGAAATACACCAGGGCGATCCTGTGCGGGACATAGGCGGCCAGGTGGTAGACCTCTTCCTCCTGTCCCGGTCCCATGTGCTGCAGCCCGCCCAGGATCCCCGGCAGGTCGGCACAGCTGCCAAGGAGCCCGATGACCAGGTATTCGTTCTTTCGATTGGACGAGATCAGGTCGGCCAGGTGGCGGCTGACGAGGGCGTTCCGTGCCCACCCTCTGTATGCCTCTTCCTCCTCGGTCAAGGAAAATGTCTCATTCTTGATGACAATTCCTCCCTGGGCCTCGAGTCTTTGAATCAGCCCTTGCTCGATGATGCTTTCCGACGCTCCGAAGGGATTCTTGGCAATGGCTATTTTGACCTCTCCCCCACCCCTGTACTCCTGACCGGGACTCAGAATCGGGAGGGACAGCAGGAGGCACACCAGACCTATTCTAAGGATATTTGGTTTCATATTTTCTATTCCTGTAAAAAGCGCTTCATCTTCTCTTCTTGATCCCCGTGATAACACCTTCAACCAGGGTGTTTACGGCTTGCAGAGAAACCTCTTCTGGATTTTCAGGCATGGACGCGATACCTAGAGCTGCGGCCTTGGGGTGTGTGAAAACGAGCTCCAGAGCGCTAGACAACTCCCGGCTTGAAACACCCTCCTTGACAGGCCGTGGTTGGCCTGGGATCTCTCCGGGATCGAGCACGGATAGATCCACGTGAACATAGATGAGATCTGTTATCGCACTCAAGCGCAGCATCTGTTCTTCGATTACTTTATCGCACCTTCTTAGAGCCTCTGTCGAGATGCTTTCGATGAACGATTCGTCGATGTGGACCTGCTCATAAGGACTGGTGTCCCTCACGCCTGCCATGACGATATACTTGGTGGAGAGAGGAGGATCCAGGCCCGCCTGCAGCCTCAGTGTTTCGAAACACCTCCCTGCTGCCATGGCGACGTTCATGCCGCCCATGTCGCCCTCGATGGTGATGTCCGGAGTGTTGAAGGCGGCCCGGGCATCTATCCAGACAAGTCCCACTTTCAGGGGACGCCCCTCTCCCAGGCGGGGAAGGCCTAAGATATCCCGGCCGCGGCTGTCCCGGAGCGGTGCACGGCCCGGCCCCAGGTGCTGGAGCCCGGCCAGCATTCCTACCAACGATTTGCTGCCGGATAAAAGCCCAATGAAGAAGCATTCATCCCTGTCGTACGCGTAGATACTCCTGCCGAGCTCCCTGTTGGTCAGGGAGGCCCGGTTCCACTCCCCGTACTCCCGCTCCCTCTCCTCCGGCATCTGGACCTCCAGGATCTTTTCGATCGCGCAGCCCGATCCCAATAGGAGTTCCCTAAGTCCACTGTTGTCCAGATGGACCGGGCCCTTCAAGAGCTCTGGGCCGGTTCGGGAGTCTGAGTAAGGATCCTTTACGATCACAATCCGTATTTTCCCGTCTTCTCCCTCGTAGCTTTGTGCCGCGACAGTAACGCAGAACAGTACCGGAATAAGAAGAATGCAAAAGAGTTTTTTCATAGCAGCTGTCCTCGAGCCTAAGAAGTGCACACTAAAATAGTGGAACGTCATCCAAGATAAACAGAAAACATACCCAAGTCAACAAACAGAAGCTCAGGGCCTGATCATTCTGGTATCCGTGTAGAAAGCTTGCCATCCAAAAGATACGTGGTCCCCATCTCTGTCATGAGTTCTATCTGTGCTTTCTTGTAACTGACAACACAGAGTCTTCCGGCACGAGAAAGAATCTCTGCCTGCGCAAGCTTGCCGTTCTTCCAGGAGATCTCGACGACAAAACCTCCTCGTGCACACAGGCCTTTTACGTAGCCGGTCGGCCAGGCCGAAGGCAATGCGGGCAGAAGTTCCAGGATATAGTGCCCGTCTTCACCCCTCCGATGGGATTGCAACAGCATCTCGGCGATCCCGCTCGTGATCCCGAAATTTCCGTCGATCTGAAAGGGCGGATGCGCATCGAACAGGTTGGGATAGACCCCACCTCCGGAATACTCGGTTAGGGGAGAGCCTGTCAGGCGTAGCAGGTTATTGATGAGCTTGTAGGCCCTGTCCCCGTCTTTGAGCCGCGCCCAGAAATTGACCTTCCATCCCATGGACCACCCCGTACCTCCATCTCCGCGCATCTCCAGTGACTTGCGTGCTGCCGCGAAAAGTTCCGGCGTGTCTTCCTGTGTGATCTCGCTGCCCGGGTGCAAGCCCCACAAATGCGAGACATGGCGGTGCTTGTTCTTTGGGTCGTCCCTGTCTTCCAGCCATTCCTGGAGCTGGCCGTGCTGGCCGATCTGATTGGGAGCCAGGCGCGAGCGAAATTCCATGAGCTGAGCCCGGAGTTCTTGGTCCTTTTCTAAAATCCTTGAGGCCTCTATGCAGTTGCTGAACAGGTTGCGGATGATCTGATGATCCATGGTAGGCCCCATGACCAGCCCCCCGTTCTCGGGGGAATTCGAGGGCCCGGAGATAAGCCAGCCTTGCTCGTTCCGCGGATCCTCTACCAGATAATCCACGAAAAACAGGGCGGCCTGTTTCATGATGGGATAGGCTCGTTTTTCCAAAAAAGTATTGTCCTGTGTGTACGCATACCGCCACCACAGGTGCTGACACATCCAGGCACCTCCGGTGGCCCAGATGCCGTGGTTCGAGGCGTTGATGGGAGCGGATCCGCGCCAGATGTCTGTGTTGTGGTGGACGGCCCATCCTCTCGCATCATAGTGCACATTTGCGGTCTTCCGCCCGCTGACCGAACAGTCCTGGAGCAGACTGAACATGGGCTCGTGGCACTCGGAGAGGTTGCAGAGCTCGGCCGGCCAGTAGTTCATCTCGAAGTTGATGTTGGTCGTGTACTTGCTCTCCCAGGGAGGCTCCAGCTGGTCGTTCCAGATGCCCTGCAGCGTAGCGGGCTGCGATCCGGGCCTGCTGCTGGCGATCAAAAGGTAGCGGCCGTATTGGAAGACCAGGGCAGACAGGTCCGGATCGTTCCCCTTGCTGAAGTCCAGGATCCGCTCATGTGTGGGCTTCGCTGCCTGTTCCGTGCGGCCCAGGTCGATCTCAACCCTGCGAAACAGGGCCTGGTGGTCTCGAATATGCCTCTCCAAGAGCGAGTCGTAGTCTCCCTCTACTGCATTCAGGACCTGTTCGCAGCGCCGTGCTGCATCCGCGTCGACCTCCGTATAGTTTTTGTAGCTGGTCGCACCAGCCAGGATCAATGTTACGGCACTGGCCCTGGTGATCCGCAGTTTGCTCCCGTCCCGCGCCAGTTCGCCGTCGTGTTCGTAGACCTTGAGCCTCGACTCGAACTTGAGGATGCTCGGTCGAGAGATGTTCTCGCGCCGGTCTAGATAGTCGGAAACCCTGCCTCCGAGGTAAATGACATCGTCCGAGGCCCTCACGTGTGCCTCAGCGTGGGGAGTGGCCATGGAGATGGTCAGATCCAGGCGTGTTTTTGTTTCCGACACAATCCGTACCACCAGGACCTGATCCGGGAAGCTGGAAAAGACCGATCGTGTGTAAGTGGCCTTGCCCTGCTTGTACTGAACGGAGGCGACAGCGGTGTTCAGGTCCAGTTTTCTTCGATAGTCGGTAATCTCCCCTCCCTCTCCTGTAAACTCGATCCAGATATCGCCAAATGGCTGGTAGCGTTCCTGCCGCAGGGGAACGGACATGAAAGTGCGCAGAGCCAGTTCCTCTGCTTCACGCTGCGCCCCCTCGAACAGCATGCGCCGGATCTCCGGGAGATATTCAGAGGCGCCGGCATTTGTATACTCCCTGGGAATGCCGGTCCACAAGGAATCCTCGTTAAACTGGATATGTTCCCGCTCCACACCGCCGAACACCATTCCTCCCAGTCTGCCGTTCCCCACGGGGAGGGCTTCGGTCCACTCGAGAGCCGGTTCGGGATACCAGAGAAGCAAATTCCAAGGATTGGCTTCTGGAGCTTTAGGCATTGCCCAGGAATTGGCAGCTAGCATCAGCACGAACCCGAGGATCAGGATCCCAGTCTTCTTAAAGCATAAAATCATTTAACCATCCCCTCAATTAAATAGTGGTTCGATACATTCAGGCCCGTTAAACTCGATTATCGGCTGCGTCCTTCCTGCCGGATGGATTTGAGTTTTTCTGTGAGTTCTCTTGCGATCTCAGGATACTGCTCGATCACATTCCGGGTTTCCGATGGATCGGCCTCCAGGTCGAACAAAAAATAGGGCTCTTCAAAGGGTTTCCCCACCGGTTTCTGACGGCCCCCGGACCCGCTACCGAACACGAGCTTCCATTTACCCTCTCGAAGCGCAAAGGTCCCGTTGCTCGAGTGATGGATCACCGGCATGCGCTGCTTTGTCAAGCCATCCCCTTTCCACAAAGGCAGGAGGCTGAAGCTGTCCTCGGCGGAATCTTCCGGCAGAGGGAACTGGGCAATATCGGCCAAGGTGGACATGAGATCGGTCAAACAGATCGTCTGTTCACTCAGGCTGCCCGGGCGGACCTTACCCGGCCAGCGGACGATGAAGGGCACCCTGTGTCCTCCCTCCCAGACATCGGCCTTGGTACCGCGCCAGATATAGTTGGAGGCGTGGCGAGAGGGATTGAAGCCCTGGACATGTTCATCCTCAATGTGATCGAGATTTTCCTCCGGGATGCGGTACATATAGGATCCGTTATCGCTGGTAAATATTAGCAGCGTATTTTCAGCGACGCCCGCATCATTCAGTGCCTGGAGGATGCGGCCCACCGTATCATCTGTCTGTGCGATGAAATCTCCATATGGCCCCAAGTCTGTCTGTCCCTGGAAAGGGGCGGCCGGCCAGACCGGTTTATGGGGGGCTGTCATGGGAAAGTAGAGGAAAAAGGGCCCGGATGCGGAGGCACTCCGCTCGATGAAATCGATGGACTGCTCGGTCAGGCGGTCCAGGACCGTTTCGGGATCGAAATCCCGGGCTCGAGGCCCCTCTCTGATGAACTTGGGAAAGGCCAGCCCCTCCTGGGCCTCCGATATAAGGTCACTCGGCATCCTGTTGTTGTAAAAAACATAGGGGATCATGTCCAGTGAACCCGCTATCCCGAAGAATTCATTGAAGCCCACATCCGTGGGGCCATACCGGAGCGGCAGGCTGAAGTCGACCTCGCCGCTTTCGTTGCGGCCCCAATCGAAACCCAGGTGCCACTTGCCGACGCAGGCCGTGCGATAGCCGCGCTGCTTGAGCATGCCTGCGATGGTCAGGCGATCCGGCTCGATGAGCGGCCGATCATCGGGAGGCCAGAGGACGCCGCTTTTCATCCAGGTGCGCCAGCTGTATCGTCCCGTGAGTAGTCCGTAGCGCGTGGGGGAACAAACCCCAGAACCGGAATGGGCATCCACGAAGCGCATGCCCTCTTGTGCCAGGCGGTTGAGGTGGGGTGTCGGGATCTTTGAGTCGGAATTAAAGGCCTGCACGTCTCCATATCCCATGTCGTCCGCCAGTATGACGACGATGTTGGGCAAATCAACATATCTAAGAGGCTCTGCTTCCTTTTGCGCCTTTTTACAGCCTCCAAGAATGATGGACATCAATATCATGGACAAGATCAACGGTCTCAAATTTACACGATGATTCATTTTGTCTACCCCCTTGCATGAAGGATTACGGAGATATTCTAATCAATTTGAGATTGAAAATCGAATATTATGTGCCTCCATTAAATTAAACGCAGACACTTCAAAAAAATGCGCCAGCCCGTATAATAGGAGAGAAATGAAAGGAATCGATCGATGTTGAAATATCATACGCTGCACAGGAAAACCATCCTCATCTGGACAGTCGCGGTTGCCGTTGCCCTTGCTGTCGGCTGCGCATCCAAACCTGAGGTCCAACCACAGCCCGAGGCCAAACCTACTCCTCCCCCGCCGCCCCCCAAATTCGACATCATGGACTTCCAGCGCGAGATGGGCGCAGAAATGCGCAAATCCTATGAAATAGCCGACGAGATCCTCCTCGGCACGTACACGGGCGGCCACATGGATGAGGTGTTTGGTTTGACCTACTATTTTGATGACTTCATCAGCTTCGATAAAACGACCCTGTCCTGGGGCCCTCCCATGCAGGTCATCGTCCAGGTCCTGCCGCATGAGCTTGAGCCCGAACTCATCACGCGCCAGGAATTCAAGAGCCTGACGGAATTGGACAAGACCGGAATCTGCTGGGACGATTTTGATGAGAAGCGCTACACCTACCTCATCGAGGGCGAAAAGATGCTGGTCTTCCTGCAGTTGGGTTTCGATGAGGCGACCACCCGGTCTTTCCGCAACCTGATCGACACCTATCCCGCCACCAAGGACTGCAATTCCAAGGCCGTCTTCGACCTGATGGTGCAAGAACTCCTCTCGCGCTAGGCAGCCTGTGCTACCACAACTCGGGCCCTCTAAAAGGCGTATTCCGTGACCATCTTCGATGACTATAAGTTTGTCAAACGCTACGGCTACACGATCGAAGAGTATTGAGTCACTGTTTTTGCAAGGTTTCCTTGACCAGGGGAACAGGCGCATACAGCTTGTAGACCGGATAGACCTGCTGCCCCCTCCCCCACTGCGAGGCCAGCTGGCCGTCAAAGAAGTTCCAGACCAGAAGTCCGTCATCGCTCTCCGGTTCCAAGAGATAGGAGGCGACGTTGGCCAGGGGCTGGGCCATGGGGACGAAAAGCGTGCCTGCCGGAAACTCCTTTTCCTCCACGAAATACTCTCCGGTTACAGAATTGAGGCGGTGCCCCTGGAAGGGCCTCTGTTCTCCCTTGAGTTCTGTGACCTTGAATCCCTCCACATCGAGGCTGACAGGCTGGGTGAGGCGCTCCACCAGGATGCCATGTTGCTGTAGCTTTTTCAGGACCGCGGGCGCCGGCTCTGCGATAAGATAGCCGAATGGCAGCCTCACTGACCGTTTCGCAAAGAATTCCGCCATAAAAGGCATGGTGTAGGTGCGCGTCTCGTCTGTCCTGCGGGCGCGCGTCCTGCCGCTCTCTGTCTGGTACTGTTCCATCACATACCCGTTGACCGTGATCTTGTCCTTTATGGGACGCACACCGTATTCGACGGCGAACGCATCCTGTTCAGACGGCGCCAGCCCACGGCTAATGGTCGCTTCATCGGCCTTGCGCAGGAGGTCCGTGATCTGGCTCTTACTGTCTGCGCAGAACTCCAGCAACGCATGAAAAAGATGGTAGGCACCTGTGATCCGTGTCTTAAAATCGGCATAGGGATAGTTCTCGTTGAGGATGCCCAGGCGGTTCCGCAGCCCGAAGTAGTTGCTGAGATAGCGGGGCTGAGGTCCCAGGGGCCGCCAGCCCTTTTCCGGTTCCCGGATGCTCATGAAATCCCCATGCGGGATGCAAAGCGTGTCGTACTTTTCCTTCAGGATCCGATTGATATCGGGGCGCACGGTGTCGCTCATGTATCGAATCAGACTTTTGTCTCCGTTGGGGTTGAGGGACCACACCCAGGTGACGAATTCCTCGTGATAGGAACCGTTATGTGTGTGGCTGTCCAGGAGGACGGCCGGGTCCCACCGTAGCATAACGTTCTCGACCAGGCCCGCCACCTCCGGGCTCTCGAGCTTCATCCCGTCGCGGTTCAGGTCCATGTTCAGGCCGTTGGGCCGTACCCCAACCCCTTGTTCCGGGCCTACCTGGCTGCGGCGGTTGTCCGGGCTGATCTTCTCGTTCCCATCCGGATTGAATATCGGGGCGATGAGGAGCACGATGTCTTTCAGGTAATCCGGTGATTCGGCCAACGCCAGGTCGCGGGCCAGCATCAGTGCCGCCTCCTTGCCCTCCACCTCACCTGCGTGGATGCCGGCCTGGATGTAGACCACGAGCCGGTCGTCAAATGCCAAATCCCGAGGCGAGGATGGGACAGGATCGCCGATCACCAGCAGGGGTATGGTCCGGCCCTCGGCACTCGTCCCCAAAGTTTCGACGCGCAACCTCAGACTCGACTTCTGTAGGGCCTGAACAAATTCCAGCACGTCCGAATGGAGAGAGGTCGCCTTATACTCACTTGATTCTGCCTTTGTTAGGGGCCTGACATCTTGGGCCTGTGACAAGCTCAGCCCTGCAAAAAACAGGATCATCAAAAAAGAAAGAACACGGCGCATTGAGTGTGCTAGCATTATACATTCCTCATATAAAAGAGCGTTTTCCATCCGAGTCTATGTGAAAAGTTCCGGCTGGGTCAAGGCCATTGCTTCCCCGGCCTGGGTTGTGATAAGTTCTTGTCATCTTGAAAGAGGAGAGAGGAATGAACCATCGAACCAAGGGCCTGCTGATCCTGTTAGTTGCCGTATGCGTCATATCCTGTTTCGGCCTGCTTTTTGGCCAGGATCAATCCAAGGAAGGCGATGAAGCTCAATACTGGACCGTTCCCGGATACAGGCACGGCCCCAGTTTTTTTCCGCGCAGCAATTATTCAGCGACAAAACCCCTGGAAAAAGGGGTCATGGACTTCAAACACTACCACACTTATAAAGAGATGGTCTGGTGGTTCAAGAAATGGGCCGATGAATACCCCGATCTGGTCGACTTGTATGTGGCCGCCAAGAGTTTCGGGGGAATCCCCATTTATCAGCTCACGGTTACCAACAAAAAGACCGGGGCAGATACGGACAAGCCGGCCATGTTCATCGACGGGAACCGACACAGCGGCGAGGTCACGGCTGCGGAATCGGCATTCTGGATGCTGCATCACATGCTGACCAACTTCGGCACAGATGCCGAGATAACGCGCCTGTTGGACAAGTTCGCGTTCTACTTCCGGCCCAAGAACAACCCGGACGGGAGCCTTCTCTATCTCATGACGGCACAGACCCTCAGGAGCACGATACGCCCCTACGACAATGACCTCGACGGGCTACTGGACGAAGATCCCGCCGAAGACCTGGACGGGGACGGATGGAGCCGCCAGATGCGGGTCAAGGTCGAGAAAGGAAAAGGGAGGTTCATCCTCGATCCCCGCGATCCCAAGGGGCGGTTGATGAAGATAGCGCCCGAGGGAGAAGGGGTCTATGACGTAATGTCAGAAGGCGTGGACAACGATGGGGACGGCCGTGTGAACGAGGATGGGATCGGAGGGCTCGATCTCCACAGAAACTACGTCGAGAACTGGCGCCCCATGGCGGAGAACGAGAAGACGGGGCGGGGTTTTACTCAGCGCGGGGCCGGGGCCTATCCCCTGTCCGAAGTGGAAACAAGATCTCTGGTCGTCTTCCTGCTCGAACACCCCAACATATCAGTGATGAACACCATGGACACGACAGTGCCCATGCACCTGAGGCCGCCCTCCACCTCCCCCAGCGAAGAACGCATGTATCCCGAGGACCTCGAACTCTACAAGCATTTCGACGAGAAGGGCAAGGAAATCTCGGGCTATGAGAGGGCGGGTGACGTTTACCAGGACTACGGCCGAGGACGGCCACTCTTCGGACACAGCCCGGACTTCGGATACTGGTACTACGGAGCCATCTGGTACGGCGACGAGTTATGGAACGGCGGGAGGATTGGAGACTATGACGAGGATGGAACCAGCGACGAGTGGGACCGGCTCCAGTTCAATGACAAGGAACTGGATGTAAGCCGTTTCCAGGAATGGACCAAGGCCATGCACCCGGTCCACGGCGTGGTCGAGGTCGGGGGATGGGACGGGAAGTTCTACCGCCAGAATCCCCCGCCGGAGATCCTGGAGAAGTGGATCATCATGGAGGCCCGCTTCAATCTCATGCTGGCAGCGAGCCTGCCGCAGATCGAGATGGCCGAGCCCAAAATCAGCGAAAAGGGTGGAGAATTCACTATCGAAGTCGAACTCGAGAACCAGGGATACCTGCCCACCGCACTGAAACAGGCCCAGCTCGTCAAGATGGTCATGCCGGACCGTATCACACTGGAATTCCCGGACGGCATTCTGCCTCAGCGCACACAGCGTGGAATGTATGGAGGGATGTCCGGCAGAGGGCAGCAGCCGGAGGAGCCCCAGGAGGAAGCCAAGGTCAAGATCATAGAACCGCGCGGGAACAGGCCCTATATCGAGATCGGCCGCATCCCCGGCAATGACAAGGCCAAGGCGACCTTTAAGATTAAGCTCAACGGCATCGAGGGCACGGATTGTACGGTGAAATACACGTCTACCCGAGGCGGCGTCGTGTCCAAAAAAATAAGGATCGGAAAGTAAGCACTAAAATAGCTCAAGAAGATATTTAAAGCGACTTTACTTGTGTCGTTCTGATCAATACAATAGTCAAGCATTGGCAGGGGTATTCAGACAGTACTCTCACTCAAAAGACGGAGGCAAAAATGAAAAATCATTACATCCGATTCTCTATTTTTCTGCTGGCAGTTCTATTGGCCAGCTCGGGCTGCGCTCAGAAGGCAGAGACTGCCGGTGAATTCAGGATCGATTATGCAAAATACACGCTGGACAACGGACTGACGGTCATCCTGCATGAGGATCGTTCCGATCCCATCGTAGCGGTGGCGCTCCAGTTCCATGTTGGATCCAACCGGGAAGTCCTGGGCCGGACCGGCTTTGCCCATCTTTTTGAGCACATGATGTTCCAGGAGTCACAACATGTCGGCCAGGACCAGTTCTTCAAAAAGATCCAATCAGCCGGGGGCACACTGAATGGGGGAACCAGCAGGGATGGCACCATCTATTTTGAAGTCCTGCCCAAGAATGCTCTGGAGCTTGCACTCTGGCTCGAGTCAGACAGGTTGGGGTATCTACGAAGCACCATAACCCAGGAAGCTTTCGCCAACCAACAGGGTGTCGTGAAAAATGAAAAGCGCCAGGGTGTTGACAACCGGCCCTATGGCTATACGAGCTATATCATCGGCAAAATGCTCTACCCGGAAGGACATCCATACAGCTGGCAGGTGATCGGCTCCATGGAAGACCTGACTAATGCCACACTCAAGGACGTGCACGAGTTCCATGAAAAATGGTACCGTCCGAACAACTGCACTCTGGTCGTGGCCGGGGATTTCGAGGTGGATGAGACCAAGGCTCTGATCGAAAAATACTTCGGTGAGATCCCTGGAGGCAGCAAACTCGAGGCACCCAAGCCTATGGCCGTTGCTCTGGCCGCCTCAAAACTGGCGTTTCACGAAGACAACTTCGCGCGTTCTCCAGAGATCAGCATGGTTTACCCTACTGTGGAACAATACCATCCGGATGCCTATCCCTTAAGCTTCCTGGGCCAGCTGCTCTCCGGCAGCAGGAAGGCGCCCATGTACAAGGTCATTGTGGAAGAAAAGAAACTGGCACCCCGAGCATCCGGCTATCAGATGAGCAGTGAGATCGCTGGAGAATTCATGATCCGGATCAGAACCTTCCCCAAGATCGGCCTAAACGATGTCACAGGCGCCATCGCCGAGACTTTTGAGAGATTTGAAACTGAATCCTTTACGGAACAGGACGTAGAGCGGATCAAGGCCGGGATCGAAACCAGTTTCTACAATGGGCTTTCCAGTGCGCTCGGCAAGTCCTTTCAGCTGGCTCGCTATAACGAGTATGCCGGTTCACCCGACTATCTTGCCACAGATTTGGAAAAGATTCAGGCTGTGACCAAGGCGGACATCATGCGGGTCTATGAAGAATACATCAAGGACAAGCCGTATGTTATGACCTGCTTTGTTCCCAAGGGCCAGACAGACTTAATTGTTGAGGGATCTGAGAGATTCCCCATAGAAGAGGAGAGCATCTCAGCCGAGGAGACCACGGTCTCTCAGGGCGAAGGATTCACAACAGAACCGAGCCCGTCCTCATTTGACCGCAGCGTAGAACCCGACCTCGGAGCCGACCCGGAGGCAATCCTCCCCACGGTATGGCAGGAAAGCCTCGGAAACGGCATGAAGATCTATGGGATCGAGCATCATGAACTGCCGCTTATCCAATTCACGATGACGATAAGGGGCGGCCAGTTGTTGGACGATTTCAATAAGGTCGGAGTCGGCAACCTGGTTAGCGACCTCCTCATGGAAGGAACACGGAACAAGACTCCCATCGAACTGGAAGAGGCCATCGACGACCTGGGTGCCAGCATCATGATGTACACGGGGCGTGAGGCCATAAGCCTCCGGGTCAACTGCCTCTCTTCGAAATTCGCCGATGTCTACGCGCTGGTCGAAGAAATATTGTTAGAGCCGCGCTGGGACGCCAAAGAATTCGAACGTGTGAAGAGAGAAACCTTGGAATCCATAAACCGCAACAAGGCAAACCCTAATGCCATCTCCGCAAATGTATTCAACGATCTCACATACGGCGAAAAACACATTTTCCGCTTTCCCGTGGTAGGGAACACAGAGTCCGTGGAAGCAATCAGTCTTGAGGACATCAAAGCGTATTACGAAAAATATTTCTCGCCTTCTCTGGCCCATGTCGCAATCGCAGGAAATATTTCCCAGGCAGAGGCTGCCCGGACCTTAAAGTCCCTGGAGGAAAAGTGGGCCGCCAAGGACGTGGTCTTCCCCGAATACCCGCTTCCCGATCCCAGGGAGGATGCCTTGGTCTGTTTTGTGGACGTTCCCGCTGCCAAACAATCTGTCATCCGTATCGGTAGCCTGAGTCTGGCATACACGGATCCGGACTATTACCCGGCCTATGTCATGAACTACAAACTCGGAGGAAGCTTCAACAGTATCGTCAACATGATCCTTCGAGAGGAAAAAGGCTATACTTATGGTGCCCGTTCCGGTTTCAGCGGCTCCATCATCCCGGGCTCATTTTCCGCGTCTTCTTCCGTGCAGTCTCGAGTTACCTTGGAATCGACCCAGATCTTCAAGGATTCGATGACAGAGTACAGGAATGGGATCTCGGCCGAAGACCTGGAGTTCACCAAGAGCGCCCTGATCAAGTCCAATGCCCTGCGCTTCGAGACTCTGGGGGCCTTGATCGGCATGCTGAATACCATGGGCAACTACGGTTTTCCTGCCGACTACATCAAGCAGCAGGAAGGCATCGTCCGGAACATGACCCTGGACCGGCACAAAGAGCTGGCACAGAAATACATCAAGCCGGATACAATGATCTACCTGGTGGTGGGCGATGCCGCCACCCAGATGAAGGAACTGGAACAACTGGGCCTGGGGAAACCCGTGCTGATCGAAAACAAATAGTTCAAGGGCGCTGCTGCGCCTCCTATTCGTAGCGCAGGCTGTCCGCCGGATTGGCGGTGGCAGCACGGACCACCTGGAATCCGACTGTGATCAGAGCGATCACGATGGATGCGGCCCCAGCAGCGAGAAAGATCCACAGCTCGGGGCTGGTCCTGTAGGGAAAGCCCGAAAGCCAATAGTTCCGCATCAACCAGTATGTGAGGGGCCAGGCAACGATATTTGCCACGAGCACCCATTTTATGAATTCCTTGGATAGCTGCACGATCACACTGTTGATCGAGGCACCCAGCACCTTACGGATGCCGATCTCTCGAGTACGCTGCTCGGCCGTATAGGACGCCAGCCCGAACAGGCCCAGACAGGCGATCACGATGGCCAGAAGAGCAAACAGGCTCAGGATATCGCTGAGCCGATCCTCCGAGGCGTATCGTGTTGCCAGGTCATCGTCAAGAAAAAAATAATCGAATTCCCGCCCCGGTTCGAGGCTCGTCCATTTTTCTCGAACAAACTCGATGGCCGCTGACGTGTTTCGTGGATCAACTCTCATGGACACAAAAGCAAGGGCCTGTTTTTCCATCATCAGCGCCATGGGCTCGATCTCCTGGTTCAAGGGCTGATAATGGAAGTCAGCTAGCACGCCGATGATATGGCCCGGTCGTCCTTCGGCAAACGCCAGTTCTTTGCCCACGGCTTCATCCGGATCCCACCCGAACCTTCGCGCTGCGATTTCATTGACGATGTAGGCCTCGGTGGCATCCGTGCTGAAATCTTCGGAAAAGTTTCTCCCGGAGACCAAACGCATCCCATAGGCGGGGATATAGTCATAGTCGCTGCGGAAGACGTACATCGAGAATGTCTCACTCTGGGTTTTCCCTTCCGGTACCATCAAACGCAGTTCCCCTGTCCGGCCAGGGATGCCGGATGAAAATGTGGCCTGGGTGATATTAGTATTCTGAAGGAGCTCTGCCTTGATCCCAACATGATTGCGGGCAGTCTGCGGAGTTTGAACGGGCACCACCAGCATGTTCTCTTTATCGAAGCCAAGGTCTTTGTTCTTCATGTAATCGATCTGGCGCAGTACGATTCCCGTTCCGATGATCAAAGCCACGGAAAGGGTAAACTGGAATACGACCAGGACCTTGCGCAGTGCAGAACTCTTGGCTCCTTTGCTCAGCACACCGCGGAAGACGGCTATGGGCTGGAATCCCGAAAGAAAAAACGCGGGATAGCTCCCGGCCATGAGACCTGAGAAAAGGATCAGGAACATCATTCCGGCCATTATGGGAGGCTGGAAAAGGAAACCTGCTGTCATCTCCTTGCCGGCGAAAGTATTGAACAGAGGCAGCGCCAGAGATGCGAGGCCCACTGCCAGCAGAAGCGAAGCCAGGGAGAGCAGCATCGATTCAGAGAGAAACTGTCCGACCAGGTTTTTTCTAAAAGCACCAAAGACCTTACGCAGGCCCACCTCGCGGGCCCGGTTGGAAGAGCGCGCCGTGGAGAGGTTCATGAAATTAATACATGCGATCAGCAGGATAAAGAGCGCGATGGCGGAGAAAACATACACGTATACGATGTTTCCTGTGGGCTCTATCTCTCCCTGGATCTTGGATCTCAGGTGGATGTCTGTCATCTTCTGGATGTGGAACTCCATTGAGATCCCGAATTTGCGCGCCTGCTGGCCCGTGTGATTCTCCACGATCTCGGGTATTTTGTCCCGGACAGCCTGCACCTCCGCCCTCTCATCCAAGAGGAGATAGGCCCACCCCTGAACAGACAGCCACTGCTCCAGCCCCGCCTTCTGTTTCTCGCTCAGCGAATTGAAAGAGATCAGATAATTGAAGTGGAAATGAGAATTCCGGGGAACATTCTGGATGATCCCTGTGACATGAAGATCCCCCACCGGGGCGAAGGTCAGCGTCTTGCCGATGGCATTCTCATCCCCAAATAGGCGCTGGGCCGTGTCCTGCGTGAGGACCACAGAACCTGGCTGTTCCAGGGCATTATTTGGATTTCCGTCTAGAAACGTGTGTGTGAAGATGTCGAAGAACGTATCGTCGCCCAGGAAGATACCCTCCTCTTCGAAGGATTGCTCCTCGTATTCGATGATCTGTCTGCGTCCTATCCCGACCAGGCGGACATAGGATTCGACCTCGGGTATTTCTGCGGCAAAGACCGGGGGGGCGGCGAACGGGCAGAGAGCCAGTTGGGAAAGGGACCCGCCCACCTCGGCATCGATGACCACGCGGTAGATCCTCTCCGCATTCTCATGGTGCCGGTCAAAACTCAGCTCATCCTGAACGAAAAGCAGGATGAGCAGACAGCAGGCCATACCTATGGCCAAACCGCTCAGGTTGATCACAGAATATCCCTTCTGCTTGCGAATATTCCGCCAGGCAGTCTTCAAATAGTTCAAAATCATCATTGTGAGCGTCCTTCCCGTCGCTGTTTAGGGCTTCTGCAGCCCGATCCGGTTTTGGTAGGTCTTTCCATTATACGATAATTCTCCACTCCGGTTAATGGGCGTGTTCAGGTGATGGCGCCAACCAAAACCAATTTTAGCCGGTATCCGTATGAAGGAATAGAAATACATGCATAGCAGAGGAATTATTAAGATGGAGGTCCTGATGAAGCGAATAGTTAGTTTTCATTTCATCGCATTGCTGCTCCTGTCCGCCGTTCAGGCCCAAACTGGAGCGCTCGAACCTGAGAACTCCAACGAGGCCCGCCTCAACCGCCTGCAGCCGCCCGAACAGGTCATGGATGCCATTGGTGTCAAAGCCGGCATGTCGGTGGCCGAGATCGGTGCAGGTTTCGGGCGGTATGTCGTGCAGCTTGCGGTCCGTGTGGGCCCCGAGGGAAAGGTCTATGCCGAAGACATCAATGGGGCTTTTCTGAAACATCTTGAGAAGCGCTGCGAACGATGGGGGCTGGACCATGTAGAGGCCATACTGGGCGATGTGACCGATCCCAAGCTCCCGGAAGGAGAACTGGACCTCATCTTCATCATATCCTCCTATCATCACTTCGACGATCCAATAGCCCTGCTGAGCAACGCACGCCCCGCCCTCAAACCGGATGGCATCCTGGCGATCGGAGAGTGGCTCCCCAAGGAAGAGAATGACAGCTCCTATCAGACTCCTGATGAGCTCGTAGACACAATGAGTAAAGCCGGATTCAAGCTGGAGCGCATCGAGACCTTCCTTCAGAAGAACAACATGAACCTGTACATCTTTCGGCTCTACAACAATCCGCGATGAAATCAAGTACTCCGCCCGGTTGTCCGGGCGTTCTCAGCGGCGGCTCTACTGCATCAGGGCATTGAAGAGCAGTTTATAGGTTCCATGAGCCTGGCTTCGGTGCTGCACGCGGAATCCGATCAGGATCAGCTCCCCCTTGCCGTGCTTGGTTGAGATCATGGCCGACTTTCCTGACAGGTATTCCTCCCCTATCAGCCAGCCGCTCTGTAGGATGTCCCGGTCCACGAATCGCACCAGGGTCTGGTAGTGCTCGTTATGCTGCCCGGGTGTGACTTCGAAGGCCTGACTGCCATAAAAAACCACAAGTCCTTGATCCGGCATTCCATAGGCCAGCGGATGCTGATTTTCGAATTCCGCCCTGAGCGTCGAGCCGGCATAGAAAAAATCTTGGGGAGGGAGGCCGGATATGGCATTCCGGATGTTCAGACCGAACGTCTCGATAGCAAAGGCGCATGCCTCTGCAAAGGTGATCAGTATGCCGCCATCCCTGACAAATGCCTTCAAGGCCGCCACTCCGCTATCGCCGATGCCGCTCCGATAATCCGGCGGGACATCTGTGGAGACGTAGCGCCGAGAATTCGCGGGGACCTGGCCGGTGATCAAGCCCGTGGAATCGCTGGGCAGGATGATGATGTCATATTTTTTGCTGAGCCCGCCCTTCTTGATATCGGCGTCCATGAGCGATGTGAATGGAAAACCGAACTGCTCCAGAACAAGGCGCGTCCAGCCCTCGTCCATGTTGCCGCCCCAATAGCGCTGATACATTCCCAGCCGTTTTCTCTTGAGTTTCCGAATCCCGGAACCCGGCATGCCCTCGATCGCGCGCAAAGAGATCCCGGTCTCATTCACGACCTCTCGCAGGGCCGCCTCAGAGCCGCCTGAGAGGATAAAATCGCCCGGCCGTAGGCCTGAGTGTGGTTCATCGACCCTGTGCACCTCCACTCCCTTTTCAAGCAGCCGGTTGACGGCCTTGAATCCGGCATTCATCCGCCCGTCCAGAGCGTAGGCCGGACTTCCGGGTTGAAAGTCCCCATTAACCACTACTTCACTCCCAAGGATGATGAAATCCCCTTCCACAGCTTTGTTCACGGGCTCGACACGCACTCCCATGAACTCGGCCATGGTGTGGGTTGCCAAGTCATACGGCCGCAGGGGGATATTGTCCCTGTCCCGGGTCCATTCATTGTCAGCATAGAAGGTCCGGCCCAAAAGGTTACGGATCAGTCCCATCTTGGGCTGCGCCAGGGAGATCACAACGGAGCCCTGGGGGTATGTCACTCCACCGTTTGTGAACGCTTCCGTGGCCTGCTTGATCTCTATGCCGGACTGGAGAAGCGTGTTGATCATTTTGACCGCGGTGAGCGGATCATGCTGTTCGGTTGGAATCACGTAGGCTTTGGGAGTGCCCTGAGCTCCTCGATCCGTCTGACGTCTGCCTTTGAGGTAGGCGTTCCAGAGGACGGTCTCCCTGTTCCGGGCCGCGAGATCCAGGAGTGCCCAAGCCGATATCTTTTTCTGTTCCACGATATCCCGGAGTTTCCACCAGCCTCCGGGCCAGGGATTGGGGAAGGTTGACTGCGCCTCGTACCTGGGGAAGGCGCGTGCCCCCGCCTGCAGCTGTTCGGGATGGATGTACAGTGGTGTGGCGAGCTTAGCGCTGGCCGATTCTGTGAGCATGCCGGCGATGTTGTGGAAGGGAGTGATCCAGTGCCATCCGAAATGTCCCCATCCGGGATACTGTGCTGCATTCAGGATGCCGGCTTTTCCGTTTTCCTCGAGCTTGTAGGCGATGTGGGCCCCGTACCAGCTCATCTCGCGCCATACAAGCGGGTCGGCATAGGGCCGGATGGGATCGCAGTAGGGCGGCACATAGAAACGTGCCCCGTAACTCCCCATGTGATGATGGTCGATGTAGGCCTGCGGAGGCCAATCCCTGTACATGATCTTGGCCGCATACACGGATTCCTGCAGGTTGAGGAAGTCGCCATCCCGGTTGTTGTCGTGGCCGGCATATTTGTGATAGAGCCAGGGAAGCCCTGCCCCCTCGTATTCCGTGCCCACGGTCTTGCGGTACCAGTCCGTGACCATGATCTGGCCATCCGGATTGAAGGAGGGGATCAGACAGAAGACCACCTCGTCCAGGATGCGCTGTGCCTCGGCATCTGTCCGAGTGAGGAGGTCATAGGCCAGTTCGACGGCCATCTGCGTGCCCCCGATCTCCGTGGCATGCAGGCTCATGGACTGGCAGATCACGGCTTTTCCTTCCGCCACGAGTTTCTTGATGTCCCCCTCGGTCTTGCCGCGGGGATCGCTGATCCTGGCATTGACCTCGCGCAATCTCTCAAGATTGGCCATATTGTCCGGAGAAGTGATGATCACAAAGAGGAAGGGATTCCCCATGGTGGAGGGACCCATATCCGTGACCTTGATCGCTCCGCTTCTCTGCTCGAGCATCTGGAAATATTCTACGATCTTGTCCCAGCGGGCGATCTTGCGGTCTTCGCCCATCTGGAAACCGAAAAATTCTTCAGGCGACGGGATCTTCTCTTGAGCCATGATGCCGGGGACAAACAGGCCCGACAGCATACAAAAGAAGACGATGTGCGTCGCCAGAATCTTCACGCGCCAGGTATTCGATCTCATTCTTTCCTCCTCGATAGGATTGGCTCCATTATCTCAAAACAGAGCCTCCCGTCAAACGAAATCATGATAATCACATATCCGGGAAGAATTTGGACATACTCAAGGGCGAAGGGCATGTCCCGGCGAGCAGCGTTTGTTCCCCAAAAGCGAGGGTCTTGAGAGCCACCCCTTCCAAAGCCTCCCGATATCCTGAATCCTGTCTCTTATAGATCATGTCGCGCCTCCCTCATACGGCCGGGCTCTGTTCCCGTACCCTTCCTATTTAGCACATATCTTTTCTCTTGCACAGAAAATTGATTGGGAATATTTTTTGCTTTATCTGGTAGACTAAATGAGGGTGTGAACGTATACCTAGCAGGAGGGAGAGATGAAACGCAATTCGATCCAGATTTGGGCCAGCCTAGTGATTCTGGGCATAATTCTTTCTGCAGGGTGTGGCAAGGGCGGTAGAGAATGGGGTGGCTCCATTTCCGCTGAGGGTGGTGTGACCGTAGTCAAGAATCCCATCGGACCAAAATATGGGCCTGAGGTGTTCACGTTGGTTGAGGAGCTGTCTATCGGCGAGTCCGAGGGCAGCGAAGAATACATGTTTCAGCAGGTGACCGGAATCGCGATCGGTATGGAAGATAGGATCTATGCGGTCGACTATGGAGCCAAGCAGGTTAAGGTCTACGACCAACACGGGCGGCATGTTCGAACCTTCGGCAATGCAGGAGAGGGACCGGGAGAGTTCCAGCTTCCCCGGACCATCGAGGGTGCTCCTTGGAATGAGATAATCATCGGCGATATCAACCGGATTACCTATTTCGACCTAGAGGGGGAATACAAGAGAAACCTTCCTATGACCAGGGTAAGGATGCTCGGCCTGCAGCATGACGCAGACGGAAACATCCTGGGACTTGTCATCAACAGGAAAAATGAATCCTATGAGTTGCAGAAATTCGACTCGGAGCTCAACCATCTGCTTTCCTTTGCCTCTTCTCCGCTGCCCTCTTCTGGTGAGTATCGGAGCAAACGCAGCCTGTACTTTTCGGTTCTGCGCTGGGATTTAACTTCGAGCGGTCAGGTGGTGTGCGGCTACGCCGGTGACGGCTATGTCATCAATGTCTTCGATGGCTCGGGTTCTCTTAACCGGCGTATCGAAAAAGAATACGACCCAGTTGAGGTTGATCAGGCCGAGGCCGAAAACGAATTGAAGGACCTCCCCGCTGAGGTAAGAGAGAGCTACTATGCGCCCGATCACTTCCCTCCTTTTCGAACCCTGTACGCCGACGATCAGGGGCGCATTTTCGTCCTCACATACGAGGACGCTCCCGACGGACAAGGCAGTTTCTACGACGTCTTTGACTCCGAAGGTATCTACATTGCGAGGCTTCCATTAAAAAGCCCTCCCCGTGTATTCAAGAACGACAGGATGTATGCCGTGGAGGAAGACGAAGAAGGATTCCATGTCATCAAGAGGTATCGAATAGGCTGGAATCTGTAACCTGACCTGTGATATCCTGAGGCCTCTTTCGTATCCAAGGAGGCATCCCGAATGGGTTTGACACGCGAAGGCATCCTCAAAATATTCAAAGCTACCGAGGCGCTTCTCGAGGGACACTTCATCCTCACTTCAGGTCTCCACAGCGGCTCGTATTTCCAGTGCGCCAAAGTGTTCCAATACCCCTGGCATGCGGAGACCCTGTGCCGGGACATCGCCGATCATTTCAAGGATGAAAAGATCGATGTGGTTGTGTCTCCCGCGGTGGGAGGGATCGTGCTGGGCCAGGAGATCGCCCGCCTCCTGGGAGTACGGTCGATCTTCTCAGAGAGAGTGGAAGGCCACATGACGCTGCGCCGTGGATTTGAGATCAAGGACGGGGAACGTGTTCTACTTGCAGAGGATGTCACGACTACGGGCGGCTCGGTCAAGGAAGTGAAGCAGGCGGTGGAAGAGGTGGGAGGACAGGTTCTGGCTGTCGCAGCCGTGGTAGACCGCAGCAGCGGTACCGCCGAGTTCGGTGTCCCCTATTTCTCGCTCTTCCAGATGGAAGTCACGAACTATGAGCCGGATTCCTGTCCCTTGTGCCAGGCCGGAAGCACCGCAGTTAAACCCGGAAGCCGCAGCCTGAAATAGCCAGATTTAGATCTTTGGATATCGCTCGAACACAGCTCCGAGCGCCTTGTCAAACTCCTCAAATGCTCCCGATTCGGAGACCATACGGAGCGCCATGGCGTTCATCCCCCCAGGCGTTGCGGCTTCTTCTGCCAGCGTTTCTGGGTCTTCTCCTGATATGAGAGGGAGCTCGAATAAGGCCTTGAACAGCAGAGCTGTGTATCTCCGCGCCAGTTCCCTGTCTGCCCCTTGTGCGATCAAGGAACCGGATAAAGACGCGAGGAGCGTATAAAACGAGGATATCAGTCCAGTGAGTGACCACAGAAGGTGCAGCTGCCGCTCATCCGGAGAAGCTATCGGCTGACCGATTTTACTCAAAAAACCAGACACGCTGTCATCCTGGGGATAATAGATGATGGGCCCCAGGTTGTGGCCGACCGAGAGGAGCGGAACGGCCCTGAATATCTTATTGGCGGGGGCCAGGATTTTTTTGAGCTTCTCCAACGTAAGCGTGGGGACCAGGCATAGAACCGTATGCTCTTTTCGGAACTCAAGTTCCTGTAGGACCGCCTCGGCAGTTTCTGGCAGAAGGGCGGCAAAAATCACATCGGAGCTGTCCGCCACTTCCTGATTATCCCCTGCGATTCTGACTCCATCATGTACTGAGGCTAACCTCTCGGCACGGTCCCGGTTGCGCGGCGAAACCACGGTTTCCAGGCCTTCGATGCCTGACCGAAACAGTCCATCCGTTACAGCGGAATTGATCTTTCCTGTGCCGATTATCCCGATCCGACATATTTTCATGTCCCTATCCTGATAAAGGCTTTTGGCTAACGTACACCACACTCACATTTAGTTCAATTGCGAATTTGTGAACCTATTTCTCATATATTTCGTATTTATAACAGAGAGACACTTATCACTTGTATGATGATTCAAAAGGGATGAGCCCAATTAAGAGGAGAATACTATGAGAAAGACCGCTGCCATAATCCTAACTCTGGCTTTGGTTGGAGTTTCAGCCAACGCGCAATCCCGGGTCGACGCTAAAGACATCCTGAAGAGCATCGATGAGGGGAATGCTGTCGAGTATCGGGATGTGACGATCCTTGGGGATCTGGATCTGACCAAACTCCAGGACATGACACCGGACAAAGACAACAAACGCTCCCGCAACTCAACCAAGACCTACTGGTATCATGTGCGCAGCGCACTGAAGTTTGTCGACTGCAGCTTCGAGGACGATGTCATCGCTTATTATCATGATGACCGCAAGAACGAGACACACAACGCAATCTTCCATGACGATGCCATTTTCACAGGATGCGAGTTCAAGGGGACATCCGCCTTCAAGTACTCCACATTTCATGAGGCCGCAGATTTCGCGAAAACGAAGTATCACAAGGAAGCCCTTTTTAAATACACCAAGTTCAAGACCGAGGTCAGTTTCGCCGATTCCAGCTTTGAAAATGATGCAAACTTCAAGTATACCGAGTTCCCCTGGAACGTCGATTTTTCAGGAGTGGAATTCCAGGACCTCGCCAATTTCAAATACACCGAGTTCCCGAGAGGTGTTAACTTCAAAAACGCCATTTTTCAGGGCGATGCGAACTTCAAATACACCAAGTTTTCGGAACCTTTCGATTTCGAGGGCACGGAGTTCGAAGATTCCGTTGACTTCAAATACACCAAGCTCGAGGGGAAATCCTTCACGCTCTATCTCTTGAAAAACAAGAAGTAGGCATAAGCTCCCATTAATACGGCCGCACGCCTTTCTGGCTTTCTAACTGAGATGCCAAGGTCTGGATGACAAGATCCTCCAGAACTAGTGCGCTTTTTTTCTAGGGATCCTCTCATCCAGCATGGCTGTCTGATAAGCAAATACTGCCATGATCACCGCGTTCTTCATCAGATCCTCGGCTTGAAGGGTATCGAAGAAATCGAGGTTCGTGTGGCCTGCAGTCCCGGGGATCCGGTCTTGGATGAATTGGAAACCTGGGAGGCCCGCGCGGTCAAAAGGCACATGGTCGGTGCTCCCCACGCTCTGGATCGAGATCGTCGTGAAGCCCAGGTCGTATAAGGGCTCCATCCATCCGGAAAAGATTCGCCGGGCATGTTCATTCCCCTGCAGGAAGATCCCGCGAAAGGCGCCTGCCCCATAGTCCTGGTTGAAATATGCCGAAAACAGATCGTAGGCCGGCTTGACACTCGTCATAGGATCGGCGGGATTCCCAAAATGGCGGTTCACGTATTCCCGGGACCCATGGATCCCCTGCTCTTCTCCGGCCCAGAGGGCGACGCGGATGGTACGCCGGGGACGGGCTCCCACAGCTTTAAGGATGCGAGCCGCCTCGAGGGCTACGGCACAACCGGATGTGTTGTCACTGGAATTGGGGCTAGCGTGCCAGGTGTCGAAGTGCGCCCCGATCATCACAACCTTTTCCTTGAGATCCGTCCCGACTATCTCGCCCAGGATATTGCTTGCCTTCTCCACATGTCTCCCCAGATTGTTGCGGACCTCGAGCTCCACTTTGACCGCGATATCTCTCTTCAGGATCCGGTACATGCGGTTGTAGTGTTCAGGAGTGACCGCGATGATGGGGAGGCTCTCCAGACTTGCCTCTCGAGACCAGCGGTCTTCCTTGGTTCCGGGCCGTGCAAAGCCCCGTACTAGGCCGGGAGCGCCGCTGCGGCATTCGAGGACTGCCAGGACACCCTGAGACCGGAACCAATTGAGTTTCTCCTGGGCCTTGAGAATCTCTGGATTGGGGGGGACGGACGGACCCCTGCGGCGTGCCGGATTCGGTACACTATCAGTTCCCATCTGCTTCAGTTCCTCAGGAGTCCTCCTCGGTCTTGCCTGGGCCATGCGCTCCAGGTCGTAGACCACGGGTGGGGTGGCCAGCACCACCGCTCCCTTCAGGTTGCCATCGAGGACTTCCAGGTCCTTTCGCGTCTGACCGTCCGCGATCACCACCCGGCAGGTTATCTTTCCCTCCGTGCTCGGGGTGTGAGTTAGGGGAAATCCCACCATGGGCTGGTAATCGGGTTCGATCAGGTGGAGAGAGAAATACTCATTATCCCAGGAAATCCCATAGTCCATGAACGGCTCAAGTGCTGTGTTTTCGAGTCCGATCTCCTTCATCTTCTCTACGGCCCAAGCCTGAGCCCGCTTCATATCCAAAGACAGTGTCAGCCGGGCTCCGAGAACATCCGACATATATCCGGCCAGGTCCATTACCTGGGACCGTTGGAGGCCTTCCTCGCGTATCTTTGCGAGCATCTCCAGATCGGCGGTGGTTTCTTGGCCGATATGAAAAGGAGCCAGCACCGCCACGAGGATTCCCAGCAGGACAATCTTCTTTGAATTAGGCATGAAGTACCTCCGACAAGCCCGGATTGGACACATTTGCCTTACTGTATCCGATGTTCCCGGCACGATTCAAGAGATAATCGAGGCATAATAGGTTGAATCTCGAACCCCGGCATGGCAGAATAATCAGATACAGAAGATAAAAGGGTTAATGCCATGAATTTATCCGAACGAGAAAAACGAGACCTGGTCGCTCAATGGGCCTTTGACACGCGCCCCATCCTGGGCCGGATGCACCTCTGGCTCGAAGATGTTGAGGTGGAGTGGCTCAGAGGGAAGACGGCCCCGGAGTTCACACAGAACATATCCTTCATGGACGGCCGAATGGAACGGCTTATGGCCATGACCGTCGCTGTGACGGCACTGGGCACACGCCTTTTCGGACGCTTCGGTGAAGGAGAGGGGCAAGAGAAGGCTGAACTCAACCGCGTAAAAAAGGATGCGGATGCCATCTCCGCCTATGCCATGAGCGAGAGCCTCTGGTATGCCTCCAGACAGCTCCCTGAGAATCACGCCATCCTCGTGTGCATGGGTGAAGGGCTAATGCCCAAGGTTGGCGAAACCAGGGAGATGGGATCCAATCCGCAGCTCGGTTTCGGGCGTGTCTATGCGCGGCCCCAGGTCGCCAAGTGGCTCGATGCGCACGTAACCCGACTATTGAACGATCAGGATTACGGCTGGAATGAATTCTGGAAAGAGATCAAGGAGTCCGGCATAACGGTCTGGGGCGCGGCCATTGATACGCTGGAAAACACCTCACGCTTCGCCAAGGGAAAGGAAACCGGTCCCCTGACTGTCATTCACCTCTTTAACCAGCCGCTGCGCATCACGAAGCCCTATGAGGGCTACATGGGGCATCTCTTTCTTCCCATCGAAGTCGTCCAAAAGGCCCAGGAAGATTCCGTTCTCCTGGACTTCATGACTCCCCGCGAAAAGGTCGTTCAGGCGATAGAAGCTGCCTATCCCGGGATCCAACGCCCGAACATCCACGTCTGGACCCTGGGTGGCGAGAGCCGCATCAAACGGCTCGGTTGGCTCTGGAAGCAGTGGCAGGCCCTGGGAGTTCACCTGGTTGAGGCCGGGTGGACACTGCCCACGGGATTGAAGGCCTTCGTCGACTCCGGGACCTATGCGCCGACCTATCTGGTGGGCAGATGGAACGACGACGAAGGACAGACCCACCTCTTCCTGGTGGATGGATATGCGGCCTCGGCAGAGGCCATGCAGGCCGTCAGCCTGGCTCCCATGCTGGGGCTGGACGGGACCCTGGTCACATTCACCTCCAAGTTCAAGCTCTCCATCGAGGAAGAACGGCACATAATGGGCCTGAATCCCACGGACCCGGACTTCCCGGAACAGCTGGGAGCGCATTTCGAAACGCCGCCCGATGACGAGCAGGTCGAAGACTACAAAAATATGATCCTGGAAGCACGTGATGCAGGGATGCCGGTCTCGGACCGGGTCATCCGGGTGGATGATTTCTTCCCTGAAAAGAGCTGGGACCTGATCGCCCTCTCCGGATACATGTGTGATGATCCATATTCTGGGGCTGAGGGCGTAGTGCAGGTCGAGGACGACCTCTACAGGGCGACCGCTCGGATCGCCACGCCCAAGGGAGACAAAAGGATTACCTTCACGCTGCGCCTGATGGAAAAGCCTGTGGAACAGAAGCTGGTATTCAATCCCCTTCTCAGCCGTTTTTTCTATGGAGAAGACTACCGCAACCGACCGGTCAAAATATCCGATTCGGGACGCATCCGCAACGAGCTTCAGACCCTTTGCTCAGAGGCGCTCGAACACAAAAAAGACGGACGCATGCAGGTCAGATTCGACCGCATCCCCCCCGAAGTCATCTCCGAATCTGAACAGGAGATCCTGCGCGATATCCTGCAGTGGTATAAGAAACACCATCCGATCTGGTTTACCTGGCTTGAGATCGATTGATCCCCGACTAGCGTGAGGGGGAGAGCCGGGCCACGAATCCCGGGGGATAGGACCAATCCACAGAGGCGCCCTCATGCCTGGCCCCCAGCTCCAGATGCAGCATTGCGATCCCGCAGTCCAGACGCCGTGAGATGCGGTAGGTATCCCGGCTAGCAGCCAGCCCGATCGATACGGCCTTCTCGGAAACGTCGAAGCGCCATGGCTGGCGGTTTACAGCGGAAGGCGCGGCACGGGCGGCCTCGAGTGCGGTGCTCATCCAATCCTCTGTCGGCATTCCGGTCAAGAGCTGCTTGAGTGGTTTTCTCCGGTGCATGCCCCCGAAGCCGGACATGATCCGCTCCTGAAATGTGAAGGTTTCGGGGACGAGTCCTACCGGAGTGACGGCCAGGACTCTCTCGCGGCCATCAAGAGTGATTTGCTGCGCGACGGCCTCTGGATCAAAATAACCTCCCACCCAGCACGTCCCCAGTTCCAGTGCGGTTGCTTCGAGGACGATACCCTCGCCCGTATAGCCCACCGCTTCCTGAACACGGGGTGAGGCCAGGTCTCCGATGAATGCGACGTAGCTGGGAGCGTTGTCGATCTTCCCGTAGCGTCCCACGATTCCCCTAAAAACAGCGTCACTTCCTTCCTGGATGAGGACAGCCCGGGCCTCCGGAAAAGGCACGAATGCTCTGCAGGTGGAATCCAGACGTTTCAGGGATTCCGCAGAAGGGCTCTTGGTTTTGTAACTGCGGCGCGAACGCCGGGCAAATACGGCCGGGTACCAGGTTTCGACCTTTGGAACGTTAGAGATCGTGGACCTCAAAACCCACGTCTTCTTTCAATCGAACGATATATTCCTGTACTGCAGTCCCCTGTTTGCCCTGGCGCAGCTGCGTCTCGATCTCGCTGCGCGCTTCCTCGAAGGGGCGTGTCTCCCTCTTCCGTTCGACGATCTTCAGGATGTGATATCCGTATTGTGTCTCAACGAGGTCGCTGATCTCTCCCACGGGAACAGAGAAGGCCGCATCCTCGAAGGGCTTGACCATGCGCCCCCTGCCGAAATCTTCATAGAGCCCACCGCTTTCCTTGGAGCCAGGATCCTCCGTGTACTGCTGCGCCAGCTCTGCGAAATCCTCTCCAGCCCTGGCTCGTGCGAGGATATCTTCCATGGCCTTGCGGATCTCAGTCTTCTCTTCATCCGTTTTTCCCTGTGTCAGGAGGAGTATATGCCTCACCGAGGCCGTTTTGTCTGTTTCGTAGGCCTGCCGGATCTCGGCTTCCGTCACATTCGTCAGCTTCTCCAACTGGGAATCCAGATAGGCCTGTATGAGGAGGTCGGTTTCGATGTTCTCTTTGACGTGGTCCATGGACACCCCCGCCTGAGAAAGCATCTGAAGGAACTGTTCCTCCCCTCCCACACGGGTATACTGGTCCGCGAGGGCGTTTTCCACGTCTCCGGCTTCTAACTTGGTTCCTGCATCCTCCGCCGCGTTCAGGAGGAGTTCCCGTTCCGCCATGCGTTCTGCATTCTGTATGATAATATCCCTTAATTGATCTTGATCCATGCCTTTCAGCTGTGCGGCCTGACTCCCCATGTTGTCTTGGATCGCCTGCATGACCTGGGCGGCCGTGATGCTGAAATCCTGTGTGGAGACGATGACAAAATCAGCTTCGGGGTCAAGCGAAGGGAGTGTAGCTGAGAGGTCCTGTGCAAGCTGATAGGCCGGCGTATCCTTGGCAAGCTTGAAGACCTTGCCCTGCTTCGAACAGCCGACGGCCATCAGCGTCAACACCAGAATCAATGTCAAGATGTTCTTTCCCATCCATACTCCTCGACCATCGTGAGATTCCGGATGGTCTGTGTTTAATAAAATGACCTGTAAGTTAAACACAGACCCGATAGAATTACAAATGGATTTCCGGGCTTTCCATCACTGCATTTCAGTGAGCCAGTGCATGACATTGAGGAGAAGGCGGGCATTCCCCTGCGCATCTGGATGATTCATGCCGGCCTTGATGTTCCCGCTGTCAAAAACCTGGGCAGTAAACATCGCGGCCTCAGCAAAACATGCCAGTTTCCCCTTTCCGAACTCCTTGACTCCTCCCTGATACCACCCCGCGACACTGATATTGGGTGTCCCGGCGGGAAATTCCCAGTACTTCTCAGGCATCCAGGAGCGCCGTCCGGGTCCAAGGATCAACAGAGGCTCGAAATCCTCGCCCGCCGTGAACGCGGATCCGGCAAAAGTGGCGACCTGCTCAACCCTCTCTCCCGGGCTCCGCCCCAGCAGAATGGCATGATCGCCCAAGAGATCTCCAGTGGAGTGAGAAAAAATGATGGGGCGCTCACGCCCGGTCAGCATGCCATTCAGAACATAGCCGTTATTCATCTCTATGTTAAATGAGCGGGCCAGACCAGCAATCGCACCAGGATCAGGCATATGGCTGGTTTGGGAGTTCTCTTTGCTCTATAATGATTTTCTGACCTGAATCGAAACAAGGAGTCAGTGGCCATGAGATTCGATCTTGAGTCCATCCGGGGACAGATCCTGGGCCGAGATCTGCTGATACCCACCCCCTTCGGCGATCGGCACCTTCTCTATGCGGACTTCACCGCATCGGGACGGGGTTTGCGTTTCATTGAAGAGATCATGCTCGAACTGCAGAAGTCCTATGCGAACACGCACACCGAGGATGACTATACAGGAAAATTCACGACACGACTCCTGCACGCCGCAGAGGAAAACATAAAGCAGATGGTCAATGCTGGCCCTGAGGGGAAGATCATCCCCATCGGATCCGGAACCACGGGAGCGCTTAAAAAACTCCATGAGATCATCGGGGTATCCATGCCTCCCGTCACACGCGAGCACTATGAAAAATCCATCAGAGAGGTGTCCCACAATCCCGAGGAGGTGTTCGCTGAGCTCGAGAGCCGGAAGCCTGTGGTTTTTATCGGCCCTTACGAACACCACACGAACGAGTTGATGTGGAGGGAGGCGTTCGCCGAAGTGGTTGTGGTGGGATTCGATACGAAGGGCCTCCTGGACTTGGAGGACCTGGAGGAAAAACTAGCGGCGCCCGGCCTCAAGGAGAGGGCCAAGATCGTGTCCATGTCCGCGGGCTCCAATATCACAGGCATCAGGACACCGGTCTATGATGTGGCCCGGATCGGCCACGCCCACGATGCGCTGGTCTTTTTCGATTTCGCCGCTGTGGCGCCCTACATCGAGATCGACATGAACAGGAACCCGCAATCCTATTTCGATGCCATATTTTTCTCCCCGCACAAGTTCCTGGGGGGCCCGGGATCCAGCGGCATCCTCGTATTTAACCAGAGGATCTACCGGAAGGACCTGCCCCCCACCACTGCAGGTGGTGGAACCGTCGTATTTGTTGGTTTCGAGCAGCATGATTTCTCTGAAGACATCGAGGCCAGGGAAAAGGCGGGCACCCCCCCCATCTTACAGACCATAAAGGCTGCATTGGCCATGGAAGTCAAGGACCGGGTCGGCGTGGAGAAGATCGAAGAGATCGAAGCCGACTATACGGCTTATTTCCACGAGAGGCTGCTCGCGATCGACAATATCGAACCCATCGGCAATGCCGATCCCAGAGACTGTCTTTCGATCGTCTCCTTCAATATCAAGCACCGGGACCGCATCCTGCACCCGAAATACGTCACCAAGCTGATCAATGACCTTTTCGGGATCCAGTCCCGTGCTGGATGCAGCTGTGCCGGGCCTTACGGGCATGTCCTGTTGGGCATCGACACACAGTTCTCCCAGAAGATCCGTGACAATGTTCGCAGCGGATACGGAGGCATCAAGCCCGGTTGGGTTCGCGTGAACCTGCACTACACACTCACACGGGACGACATCGACTTTCTCCTCGACGCCATCGCCTTTGTGGCTCGTAGCGGCCACCTTTTCCTGTCCCTCTATTCCTTCGACCTGGAGACCTCCGAGTGGTCGCACCGGGAATCGCCGACTTTGGTACAGGTGTTGGACCTCGAACAGGATTATTCCGGACGATCTGTTGAACCCGTGAGGGTTCCGGATCTCCGCAAATCCTACCTGGAACAGGCTGAGCATCTGGCAAAAGATCTGAGTTCCCGGAACGTATTTCCCTTCAAGGAAGACAGAGCCGATATCGAGGCGCTCAAATACTTTTATTACCTGGACTGAATTCTACCAGCCTTCGGGGAAAAAAACATTCCCGACTTTCCCGAACCGTGCGGGCCCGCTTTCACTACCGGACGCCAGAAACTCATTGAGCTCAACAAGGTGGCTCGAGGTGAAGCAGGTCTGTTCGTGTTTGATCCCCCTGTCCGCCAGTAGCCATGTCTGGTAGTCCTTGCAGTCTCCACTCTGGAAGGAGAACAATCTAGCCTTGAGCCCTACTACGGCCAGGGCAATCCGGAAGGGCTCGAACGAATATTGACAGAGCGCTAGCATGGCATTCTCGAAGCGCCGCTCCTCCAGAGCAGGCAGCAGAACGTCGAAAAGGATATCCCGGGCCGAGGTCATGACGTAGACAGCACAGCCCTTGTCCAGGGCCGTCTGCCCCAATTCCCGGATCTGACAGGCGCCGCAGGCTGTTGGGGATCCATCATGCTTCTCGGAGGCCCCAAGCCGCTCCAGGTACTCACAGAGGTGATTGGCTCGACCTGAAGGGCACTCCGGGTCCAAGGGCTTCAAACAGAATCCGAGCCCGACGACCGTCCGGTGAGGGATCCCATGAGGCGATCGTGAGAGTGGTGCATTTGATGAGCCTGCACAGGCCTCATCTTGTGTGTCTCTGTTTCGCAGATAATGCCGGATGCCGCGCAGAGTGGGAAGCGGGTGCCTCAAAACAACACGCCGCAGGAACGAAATCCCATACTCGTACCAGAGGCTGCGAATGCAGAACATTATCGTTCTCGGAGTGGACATGGCTTCGCTATTTTAATTGATATCCGGAGCAATAGGAACGATAATAACGTTACCCTCTGAAAGGAGAAAATATGGAATTCATGAAAACTGCGATGGAGCTCGAGATCGAGGCCATTAAAAAGTACCGAGACCTGGCGGAACAGTGTTCCGCTCATGAAGGAGTGCGCCGTATCCTCCACATGTTGATAGCTGACCATGAGGAGCATCTGGCAAGCCTCAGGACCATGCAGGACGAGAAGGGAGCGAGCCGGGGAGAGCCAGAAACATTCTCCGAAATAAAGCAGCTTCTCGAGAAAATGAGAGCACAGAAAGACACCTTTAGCTGCAGTATGAATCAGCTCCATCTCTACCGCGAAGCCCGGGACCTGGTCCTGGAAAAACAGGAGCTATACAAGAAGATCCAAAGCACGCTCCCTGATCTGCCCGGGCGGAATCGACTGGAAGCCTTGATCAAAGAGGAAGGGAAACAGGCGCAAGTTCTGGATAACATCATCCAAATGGTGGAGAGACCCGAGCAGTGGCTGGAAGACGCGGAGTTCAGCCACCTGGACGAATACTGAAGCCGTATCTAACACGTTTCTTTTCAGGATGTTGACTTCAAACGCATCTTGGTGTATACACTATTATCCAGACCGATACCGCTTAGTGAGGGCCCGGTCAATCCGGGATACCTCGTTTTGACAAAAATAACTAGGAAAGTGATGTTTTTTGATTGCTTGTTAAGTGATCAGGACTGAAAAGGAGAGGATGATGATCGCGATCCAAGATCTGACGAAATACTATGGAGATCTCTGCGCAGTGGATCATGTGAGCTTCGACATCCACAAGGGAGAAATCCTGGGTCTGTTGGGACCCAATGGCGCTGGGAAAACGACCATTTACCGCATACTCACCGGATACCTGAAACCAAGTTCGGGAGATATCCGCGTCAAGGACTTTCATATCTCCGAGGATATGACAGAGATAAAGAGGCTTATCGGCTACCTGCCCGAGGCCGCCCCCCTCTACCAGGAGATGCTGGTATATGACTACCTCGACTTTGTGGCCGACGTGCGCGGAGTCGCATCCGACAGGAAGGTCGCTCACATCCGAGACCTGGCAGACCTGTGCAGCCTCAATCAGGTCATGCACATGGCGATCAATGAGCTGTCAAAGGGATATCGCCAGAGGGTGGGGATCGCCCATGCGCTCATGGGAGATCCGGAGATCCTGGTGCTGGACGAGCCGACTTCAGGTCTCGATCCCAATCAGATCGTGGAAACGCGGGATATCATACGGCGCATCGGCAAGGAAAAGACCATCATTTTCTCCACCCATATCCTCAGCGAGGCAGAGGCGACTTGCGACCGGATCGTCATCGTGAACCAGGGCCAGAAGGTAGCCGACGATACGCTGGAGAATCTGCGCAAGGAATTCAAGGAACAAACCTTCGAGGCCATATTCCACAGACTCACGCAAGGAAACTGACCATGCAAAACACGAAACACATCTTCAAGAAGGAATTCAGGGCGTATTTCGTTTCACCCATCGCCTACATCGTGATCTCCGTTTTCCTGGTCATCATCGGCTGGCTCTTCTATTCCACATTTTTTCTGGAACGTCAGGCCAGCCTCACACGCTTTTTTTCCCTGCTGCCCATAACATTTGCTTTTGTGATCCCGGCGGTGACCATGCGGCTCTTTTCCGAGGAGATCAATGTAGGCTCCTTTGAGCTGCTGATTACCCTGCCGGTGACATACAGAGACATCATCCTGGGAAAATTCCTGGCCGCAGTCGCCTTCGTGGCCCTCATGCTCTCCCCGACTCTTGTGTATGCCGTGACCACTAGCCTGCTGGGAGATCTCGATTGGGGGCCGGTTATAGGAGGATACTTTGGAGCACTCCTGCTGGGCGCGGCTTTCAGCGCGATCGGTCTGTTGGCCTCTTCCTTAACACGCAATCAAGTGGTCGCGTTCATCATTGCCGTCGCCATCTGTTTTAGCCTCACCATGCTCATGGATTTTGTCCTCTTTTTCCTTCCGAGCTGGCTTGTAGGATTGTTTCAGTACCTGAGTGCCAACTTCCATTTCCAGAGCATAGCAAAGGGTGTACTGGACTCCCGGAACATTTTGTATTTCCTGGCCCTCACATTCGTTACTCTGTTCACGACCCACCTGGTCATGCAGGAGAAAAAATAGGAGATCCTCATGGAAAAGAAAAGAGACATGACAAAGTTCACTACCTTCGGGCTCTATCTGGTCATCCTGATCCTCGTGATCCTGGTCGGACAGAATCTTTTTTTCCGCCTGGACCTCACGGCCAATGGACTCTATTCCCTGTCTAGGGCCAGTAAGAGGGCAGTATCGACCCTCAACGAACCAATGACCATCAATGTGTTCTTTTCGAAGAACCTGCCCGCCCCCTACAACAACATCGAACGCTATCTGCACGATCTCCTGGACGAGTATGGGGCGCATGCCCGGAAGAACCTGAGCTACCGTTTCTTCAATGTAAGCGCCAAGGAGAGTGAACTCAGCGAGGAAGCCGAGGAAAATCGCCAGATGGCCCAGGATTACGGCATCTATCCTGTCAATGTCCAGACGATCGAACAGGACGAGGCCAAGGTCCAGCGGGCATATATGGGGATGGCCTTCGTACACGGCGATATCATCGAACGCCTTCCCGCCCTCACCTCTACCGAAGGGCTGGAATACCAGATCACCAGCACCATACAGAAAATGAACAACAAGATCTCTGCTCTGCTCAATCTCCCGGAGAAGATTCGCGTCAAACTGGTCCAGTCTTCGTCTCTTGCTGAGATTGCGCCTCAGGTGGGCTTAGAGGGCCTGGAGGGGCTCAAGGACCGCGTAGCAGAGGTCGTCAAAGCCCAGAATGACAAGACATACGGCCAACTGGAATTCATTACGATGGACCCTTCTCTCCAGCAACCGCCGGAAGAGGAGCTCGCACCCTACCGCCGCTTTGGCCTGCAATGGCCCGAATTCACGCGCCCCGACGGCAGCATCAGTCCCGCCGGCTCCGGGTATCTTGGGCTGGGCATGGAATTTGGAGGTAAATCCGTGGAGATGCAGCTCCTGAGTTCCAGCCTGAACCTGACCAGCCAGGGGCTCCAGGATCAGTTCGCGATCGTTGAGGGCGCCCAGATCGAGAGCTTCATCGAAGAGAACGTGGACAACCTGATCAATATACACGAGGAGATCGGATATCTCTCGACGCACGGCACCCAGGCCCTCGCCGGTGACCTCCCGCCTCAGCTGCAGATGATGCAGCAGCAGGTCGGATCCCTCACCCAATTCAACGCCCTCCTCAGCGAACGCTACACCATCAATCAGATAGACATGACTGAGAATGGGATCCCAGAGAGTGTGGACACCCTCATCATCGCAGGCCCCAAGCAGAGCTTCAGCGACTGGGAGCTGCTCCAGATCGACCAGTTCCTGATGAAGGGGAAATCGCTGGCTCTTTTCCTGGATGCCTTCAACGAAATCCGCCCTCAGCAGCAACAGCAGATGTACGGAATGCAGCAGCCGGCCTATCTCCCCCTCAACACAGGCCTCGAAAAACTCCTGGACCACTATGGTGCGTCCATCAGGAAATCCTATGTGATGGATGAGAGCTGCTATGTCTCCCGGGATCAGCAGATGGGCGAAACTCCGATCTACTTCGCCCCCATCATCAAAAACGAGAACATCAACCACCGCCTGGATTTTTTATCGAATGTTAAGGAACTCATCATGTACCGGGTCTCCCCGGTCGTGCTGGATGAGGAACGTTTAAACGAAAACGGTCTGGATGCCACGCAGATGATGGCCACCACCGGAGATGCCTGGGAGATGGCGGGCCAGATCAACCTGACACCCTTCATGATCCGCCCGCCCATGAATCCCGACGAAAAATCTCAGCATGCTCTGGCCTATCTCCTCGAGGGTGAATTCCCCAGTTATTTTGCGGACAGACCGGTCCCGGACAAACCCGAGCCCGTATCCGACGAACCGGACAATCTTGCCGGCGAGGAAATAGGGGACGAAGCCACTTCCGAGGAAAAACCCGAAGAAGAACCAGCGAGGGTGGAATCACAGATAACTGGGGAAAAGGGCGTCCTGACCAAGGGCCGTCCCGGCCGAATCTTCCTCATCTCATCGAGCGAGATCCTCACCGACAACATCCTCGGCCAGCAGGGCCAGTCACCCAATTCGGTCTTCCTTCTCAATACCATCGACTTCCTCAACGACCAGGAGGACATCGCGGTCATGCGTGGCAAGAATCAGCGCTTCAATCCCCTCAAAGATACTAAAGCATTCACACGAACCCTGGTCAAGGTCGTGAACATTGCCGGCCTGCCGGCCTTGCTCGTGCTGTGTGGTATCTATGTGTGGTTCCGACGCAAGGCCAGACGCAAAACCATTCAGGCCATGTTCAGCGGCGGGAAGGTCTGATCAGGGAGCAAGACCATGAAAATAAAGAAAAAAGAATACATGATCCTGTTGGGAATCATCGCCGTTCTTCTCATCTACCTGCTGTTCGGAACCGGGCGCAGCAAGATGAGCTATTCCGTCCCCCGTCTCAAGGCCTTTGATCAGGCGGATATCACCCGGATCGAAGTAATAAAGGCGGATGGATCCCAGGTTATGTCCGGTGAGGGTGATGTGTGGACGATACATCCTCAGGAATTTCCGGCCGACCCGGTCAAGATCCAGGATATGCTGAAAACCATATCCGAACTGCAGCTCACCGATCTGGCCGCAGAAAGCCAGGATTTCCAGCGTTATGACCTGGATGAAGACAGCAAGATCATGGTCAAAGCTTTCCATGGGGATGAACTGCTGCGGCAGTTCGACATCGGTAAGACACCCTCGACATATCGACATACATTCGTCCGGATGATGGACGACACTCGGATCTATTATGCCAAGGGATCCTTCCGCAGCAGGTTCGAGCTCGAGATAAATGATCTGCGTTACAAGACCGTGATGGGCTTTGATAAAAATGAGATCAGCGAGATAATCATCTCAACGGCTGGTGAGGCGATGACCTTTACGAAAACCATGCTGCCTCCGGCTCAGGAAGACACGGCTGTAGCGCAACAGGACAATGCCACCACTACCCCACCGCCCGGGGAACAGGAAGCCTGGGTCTTGGCCGATGGCCGAATGGGAGAAAAATCCGTCCTCGATGGCATCCTCTCTGCGCTCTCTGACCTCCGCTGCGACGAGTTCCTGGAAGATGAATCCCCTGAACAGAGTATGGAGCCTGTATTCAGCGTGACAGTCAAGGGCACGAAGGACTTCACTCTTAAGATTTTCACGAAACAGGAAGGTGATAGCGGCAAATATCCCGCTATTTCTTCCGAGAATGCATATCCGTTCCTGCTCTCGACCTACGGCGCAGAGCAAATTATAAAGAAAGACAAAGACCTGTTCCCGTTAGCGGAAAAGGAAGCTGAGATAAGATAATCCCCTTCGGAGAAAGGTCACCGGAGGGAGTGGGGAGAATGCCCTCCCATTACTACTCTACGGAAAGACTCTTAGATCCCTGCCAGAGCCCGTGTATGTTGCAGTGGCTGGCAGCGATGATGGTACCGGCCACATCGGTCTTGAAGCTCAAAACAGCCTCATGCTGTGTGTACACCGAACTCGTATCCGGACCTTCGGCGGATTCCCCATGTGCTGAAAATTCCGCTTTGCCTATCTGGTACGGAAACTTGCTTCCCTCGGGATGAAAAAACACAGTGATCCATCGGATATGATGCGGAGTGGTGTTGGGATGGGATATCTCCTTTCCCACGGTAACCTTGACCTCAACTATCTCTCCGCTGTTAACGACATCCGGTGAATCGATCACAGGCACATGTTTCTCCTGGGTCCAATCTGCAGTCTGGAATAGGCCGTTCAAATCTGTCATTGTGTCCCTCCTCGTTATGTATAGTTATCCTATAGTTATTGTATTTCCTATGATCGGATATTGCGGCTGCTTTGTCAACGTATGTGGACGATATTTATCTGATCATTCAGTTGCGAAATAACCCGAACGATGAATGACTTTATATTCTTGGCCCTTTATCTTTATGGTGATCTTTTTAAAAGTGCCGTCTTTCTGGTAGTTTGCGGGGCTGTAGTAAAGGAGATAATAATCCGAGGCTGCTTTAGCAGCCGATCGAAATCCCGCCTCGGGATTCTGAGCGTTGTCAACAATGCCTCCAGTGGCAGCAGCGACTTCCATAAAGGTGTTGAAGACATCTTCGGATTGTTCCCGCATGGAAATCCCCCGCACGTTATCGGGTTCTTTGTTCATAAAAATGAAATTGAACATGGTGGCCGAATCGGCGAACGCCTGGCTCAGCCTCTCCACGTCCATGGCAGTGTCCCGGCTGTACAGCGTGAAGAGGTCCTGTACGGCGGACATGATATTGGGTTGATCCTGGTACTGAGACATCAAGAGGTTGAGTATGCGGCCTTCGATCTCCGGCCTGAATTCCCTCTGATAGAAAAAGAAGACAACCTTCTGGGCGTCCAGGCGCTTCATCTGGCCTGCAAAGGCCAGGAATTTCTGCTCATTGACCAAGCGGAGTTCGTCCAGCCTCGTCAGCGTTTCCTTGTATCGCGGGAGCTGGAACTCGATGCCAAATCCACTCCCTGTATCTGAAGCTTCGGTCCCGCCCCCCATTCCTCCCACTCCACCGGTCTGACTGGAGATGCTGCGTACAATCTTCTTCAGGTCGTTCATGAGGCTGTTATAGTCGCCGGCACCGATCTTGGTATCTTTACGTACCACGGTCTGCAGGTCCCGGGACAGTTTTTCGGGAGGTTGGCTCTGCAGGGCCTCACGCGACAGGTCATAGCGTTTCATGGGTGTCATGATCGTAAGGGTATCGTTGGGCCGAATGACATTCTGGAAGAAATGGTCAAAGGCCGCGTTGATCTGGGGATTGTATTCCAGGAACTGGAAGAGCATGTAGAATCGCCGTGCGGTGTTGGGCGTGGACCAGGATGCACCCTCCTGTTTCTCAAGAGTGGTGTTCTTGACCAGATAAAATGCGCTTACTTTCTGCGGCTCCCCGTTCTCGAATATCTCGAAATCCTGGGCGCTGAGTGTATCCACAAAATTTCCCCCGCTCATGACACGAACGGGCACTTCGATGTTGATGACAGAAACCTCATGCTGCTCCTGCGCGAAAGTACTGAAACTCAGAAGGAATGCCAAAATAATGAACACAGCTTTTTTCATCGTCTTCTCCTCTATATTCCTGGGGCCATTGTATCTGATTTGGGGAGCGTTAAGAAACCGCATCCCCACACTAATAATCGAAGTAGCCGGCACGGTGCAGGATCCGGAGCTTCCGCTCCTCCCCTTTTATCCGCACTTTGATGTTCTTGAACTCGCCGTCTCCTTTGGGTTCCTTGGGAGAATAATAGATCAGGTAGTAGTTCCGCGAGGCGTCCAGGGCATTCTTGAACAGATATTCGGGATTCTGTGAGCTCTCTGAGTAGCCTCCGGTTGCCTCCACGATCTCACGGAAGGCGTGGTAGGTGTCCTCGGCCCTCTCGAAATACTTGATCCCCCGGCGGTTAGCTCGAGGACGGTTGATCTGCAGGAAGTGGATGGCCGTGGAGCTGTCAGCGAATTTTTTCTTGATCCGATCTAAATCCAGATAGGTCTCGCGAGTGTTGTACATCAAACGGTCATCGAGGATCGTCGACAGTGTCTGTTCCATATAGGGGTCCTGTTCCCACAGCTCCAAGTATTCCTTGATGAGTTGGGGCTCGACCTGGGGGATGTATTTTCTTTCCCAGAACATGAACACATATTTCTGTCCCATCTGGCCCTTTAAATGATCAGCCAGATCGAGCAGCCTCAGCTCGTCCGCCTGTCTCATGGTCTGGAGACGTGTCATGAGCCCGGCGTACTCGATGACTCTCTGGGAATCCGCCCGGTCCAATAACTCCAACTCGCCCTCGGTCAACGCACCCCCGGTATTTTTCTTGAGATCAATATCTGACTGGATGTTCTGGGCCAGATCTTCGAGGTCATCGACCGTGTTGCGGAATTCCGTGTTTCCTGAACGGGAATCCCTGCGTAGAAAGCCCCGCATCTCCTCGAGGATCTCCTGCTCGTTTTTGATCTCCGTGGCATCCTGTTTCAGGCGATAGGTCTTGATCGGGGTCACTATTATCAGGTTGTCGCCGGGCAGATAGACCTCGTCAATAAAGAGCCGCATCGCACGCTGGAGCTCCGGCGTATAGACCTCGATCTCAAAAAATAGATAGAACGATCGTTCTGTGTCCGGCATAAAGCGTTTCTTCTCATCGCTCCTTTCGATACTGCGGTCGCTGATCAAGTACACGGCCTCGATCTTCTGCTCCACTCCGTTCTCGAGCAGCTCGAAATCTTTGATCGTCAGGTCGGCGACGAACTTGGGGCCGTCGAAAACGCGAACCGGGACCTCGATATTGACCACCAGGGACTGTTCGATGAAGGACTGCTGTTGGGCGACAAGAGTGACTCCCATCAGAAACACGAAATAGATCAAGATTGCTCTTTTCTTTTTCATGCTGCCTTCCATCTGGATTCCAACTGTTATTATAGCACTGTACTGCCCCGTCGGCTAGATTAACTCAGGTGTTTTCTATGCAATACTCATGCCAGCAGCCCCTTGAGGAAGCAATCGTACTCCACTTGATCCTGTGTCCTCTTTCGCTGGCAGCTGTCGCCTTGCGAGGTCAGTGGGTGTTCGTGTCGGACTCGATCGAGGTAGACTAAAACGCGTAAGAGCACTTTACCAGCAGCGTAGTGGGCCAGTCGTCCTGGAGTCCTCGGTAGGGATTGCCTTTCTGGAATCCGATCTGGATCAGTCCTGCGGGGGGGCGAATGCGATAGAAAAGGAAGGCCTGGAAGTTGGTCTTCTTGATCTGCTCGCTGTATTGGAGATAGCCCTTGAGGTAGAGATTCTGGTTGAAATTGTGTGTCACTTTCAAGAGGTGATACATGAAGTCGTTTTCGGTTTCCCGTCCGCCCCCTAGCTGAGGGAGGAGGAGGAACTGCAGCGAGTACTCGAAGGAAAATTCACGGCTGACGATGAAACGCTTGTTGAGTTCTGCGAGCCGGAAGACATCACCAAAGTTTTTCCCCATGGTCAGGATGATATTAAACAACTGCCACTCCCGCGTATCCAGCCCGAGAAAAATACGCGAGCGGTGGTTGCGGTATTCTTGATCGAACAGCTTGTATTCCTCGGTATGCACGAAGTTGATCTCGAAACGGTTCTGTTTGAAGAGTGCGAATCCCTGCTCGATCTCCCAGCTGCGAAGAGTCCCATCCGTTCCCCAAAAGATGTTGTAAGCAGACATGTATTTCAGGTACTCTATCCCCCATTTCTGCATGATGAAGGATTTTTCCAGCACGGAATCGATCTCCCTCCGGTTATCATCCCAGACATACCCCACATGGTTGACGTTTTCTCCGAAGTTCTTGCCTACTTGTATGTAGCCGACGTGGAAATGGAAGGTCTCGGTATCATAGCTCGGGATCAAGGAAAAGGTGAGATTGTCCTCTGAATGGTCCCCATAGCTGGTGGCGAATTGACCCGAGATCCTGAACTCTTGGGTCACACCGAAAGATCCGTCCACCCCGGCAGTACCGTAGTTCTTTCCGTCCAGCATCTTGTTGGAGGCCAGGATCCCCAGAGACGAATTGCCGCCCAGGCGGCTGTTGATGCGCATCACACTGAAATTGGTCGATTTGTCCCCTGCTTTCTCGGTCTCTTTGGCCTGGTTGCTCATGGCAGAAACCTGGAAGGCGCCGAAGGTCCCGTCAAATTTTGCACCTCCGTACAGATCGCCCTGGCGTTTTGAGTAGAAAAGCTTTTCCTGTTCGAGTCCGAACAGGTCCACTCCATCACTCAGGTAGTCCCTGCGCTCATCCAGATACAGCTCATATCGAGTCAGGTTGATTCTTTCGGAATCGGGTTCGAAGGTTACAAAATCAGGATTGATCGTAAGATGGCCCATGACACTCGAAGAGAACTTGATAGGGATGTCAATTCCCGCCTGGAATTCTATCCCGCCCTCTGATTTTTGGAAGGCCATGGCATAGGGAATCGCTTCGACCAGTTTATCGACAAGCGCGAACGATATCTTATCAATCAACATCAGATCCTCTGTCCTGAAAGCTGGTTCCATGGGATCGGACCAGAAACTGGTATCCAGCCGGGGGACTATCCTCGAAACGCTGATCCCAATATTTTCTCCCGCCACCGGCTCGAACATGAGCGTCGTGAGATTGATCGAAAACTCTGCCGTCCACCCCTCGTCCGTCCGCTGCACTCCCACATCCCAGTCCCCGTTCCATTCCGGATTGACAAGCTGGCCGTCCTTCCGAACAAGCCCGTCCGTCTGTGTCCCGGCAGGATTCGTAGCGTAAAAGTAGTAGTTTTCGATGTTCTCGAACAGATCGAGGAGCACGTACACTGAGTCGTCTACACGGATGTCGCCATCACGGATGGTGATCTCAGATTTGATCTGTTCTGGTTCCGCATCCCTGCAGATGATCCCCACATAGAGCCGCTTATCGTCGAAAACCACCTTGATCGAGGTCTGAGCCTTCTCGGGAGAGAAGCGATCGGGCTGGAGGACGAGCAGGTGATTGGCTTCTTCGGTCCTCCTCCAGATGGATTCGTTCAAGACTCCGTCGATCAAGGGTTCCTCTGCTGTTTTTCGTGCAAAGGATGCAGGCTTGTCATCCTGGCCCGAGAGCAGGAGAGGGAAAACCACCATGGCAAAAAGCAGGATTTTCCAGGGAGCGGCACGTCTCATATTCAACCTCAAGCTGATTTGTATATCACGTTTCCTGCCCAATTTCAAAACAAATCTTTGTGGAAAAGGAATACGGACTCGATGCCTGTCCCGAAAAGCGCCGAACAGGCAAACGAAAGAGAATGCGGGAATTCTCCCTCTTAGCGTTTGGAGAAGTTTACAGTCCCCGGCTCATGGCATCCAGGAATTCGGCATTGGTCTTGGTCTTGCCCATTTTATCGAGCAGGAGTTCCATTGCCTCAACCTCGTTCAGGTTGCTGAGGACCTTGCGGAGGACCCAGATGCGCATGAGATCCTTTTCTGGTATCAGGAGTTCTTCTTTTCGTGTGGCCGACCGGTTTATGTCGATTGCCGGGAACAGCCGCTTGTCTACGAGTCTCCGATCCAGATTGACTTCGAGGTTTCCAGTCCCCTTGAACTCTTCGAAAATCACATCGTCCATACGGCTTCCGGTGTCCACCAGGGCGGTGGCGATGATGGTGAGGCTTCCCCCCTCCTCGATCTTTCGGGCCTGCCCGAAGAACTTTTTGGGCTTATTAAGGGCATTGGCGTCTATTCCACCAGACAGCACCTTACCGGAGGGAGGGATGATGGCGTTGTGCGCACGTGCCAGGCGTGTGATGCTATCCAGGACGATACAGACATCGCGCTTCAGCTCTACCAGGCGTTTTGCCTTTTCCAGTACGATGTGCGACACCTGGGCGTTGCGAATCGGAGGCTCATCAAAGGTGGAGGCTACGACTTCCCCGTTGATGCTGCGTTGGAAGTCTGTCACCTCTTCAGGTCGCTCCGCGACCAGCAGTACGATGAGAAAAACTTCTGGATGGTTTTTTTCGATGGAGTGAGCGATGGTCTTCAGGAGAGTGGTCTTTCCGGCCCTCGGAGGAGAGACAATGAGTCCGCGCTGCCCCTTGCCGATTGGCGTCAACAGGTCCATGACCCTGGCATTGAGGTTGTTGGGCTTGCCGTCCTCGAGGTTGAGTTTTTCAAAGGGGTAGAGCGGTGTCAATTGCTCGAAGTGCACATTGCGACGCGCTGTCATGATCTCTTCCGGGTGCCCGAAGTTAATGGCTTCGATCTTTATCAAGGCGAAGTACTTCTCTCCCTCTTTGGGCGGCCTGACTACGCCGGATATAGTGTCCCCCGTGCGCAGATGAAATTTTCGGATCTGAGAGGGAGATACATAGATATCATCCTGACTGGGAAGATAACTGAACTCCGGAGCTCGTAGAAAACCGAATCCGTCTTCCAGGCATTCCAGGACACCTTCAGAAAAGAGCAATCCGCTCTTTTTGGCCTGCGCCTCCAGTATGCGGAAAATCAGGTTCTGCTTCTTGGATTCCTTGATCTCTGCGTCTGTCACGCCCAATGCCTTGGCAATCTCGACAAGTTCCTTGACTTTCAATCCATTCAATTCAGCTAGGTTGTGCTCTTTCATCGTCTTTACTCCTCTGTAGGTATTAACTCGAAGGATCTATTTTATTTACTGCTTTCTTTTTTTTTTAATGTGCGATCGGAGGCTCTTGAGTTTCTTCGTGTTCTTCTCCGTCGTCCGGAGCCTCTGAGTCCTCTGGAAGGGTCTTCTTGCCCTTGTCAGGGATCTCCTTGGTCAAGGCGATCTTCAAGACCTCATCCATCGTTTCAACGAAGTGGATCTTCATGGCATCCTTGACATTCTTGGGCATATCCTTGAGGTCACACATGTTTTCCAGGGGGAGGATGGCTTCGAAAATCCCTTCGCGATGTGCTGCCAGGAGTTTTTCCTTGACGCCTCCCACCGGAAGGACCTTGCCAAGCAGGGTTAGCTCACCGCTAATGACCACTTTTTTATCCGCGGGGATGTTGGTAACCAGGGAGATGATGGCTGTTGCGATCGTGATCCCGGCTGAAGGGCCTTCTTTGGGTGTTGCAGCTTCAGGGACATGGACGTGGATATCGTAATTTTTGTGCAGGTCTCGCGCGATATTGAGCTGGTACATCTTGCCGCGCACATAGGAAAACGCCGCCTGGGCCGATTCCTGCATGACCTCTCCCAACTGGCCCGTGAGGGTGAAATTTCCCTTTCCGTGCACCTTGGTCACTTCAAACGACAGGATCTCGCCTCCGAACTCAGTCCAGGCCATTCCCAGCGCTACGCCCACCTCGTTTTTCCTCTCGATCTCGCTTCGCTTGAAACGTGGAATTCCCAGGAATTTTTCCAGGTTGCGAGGGGTGACCGATTCTCTGTAGGTCTTTCCCTTGTCCACAACCTTCTTGACAACCTTACGGCATACGGAAGTGATTTCACGCTCCAGGTTTCTAACCCCGGCTTCTCGAGTATATTCTCGGATGAGCTTACGGAAAGCCTTGTCGGAGATACCGATATTCGCTGTTTTCAATCCATGTGCTTTCAGCTGTTTCGGAAGAAGAAACTGTTTCGCGATCTGCAGTTTTTCCTCTTCGGTGTAGCCGGGGATGCGTATTATTTCCATACGATCGATGAGTGGACGAGGTATGGATTCGAGGACGTTTGCGGTCACGATGAACATGACTTGAGACAGGTCATATTCGGTGTCGATGTAATGATCCAGGAATGTGTTGTTCTGCTCTGGATCCAGGACTTCCATAAGCGCCGACGCCGGGTCACCCCGGAAATCCACGCTCATCTTATCGACCTCGTCCAGAAGGAAAACGGGATTTCTCGTGCCGGCCTTCTTGATCATCTGAATGATCCGGCCGGGATAGGCTCCGATATAAGTGCGGCGATGCCCCCGGATCTCCGCCTCATCCCGGACTCCTCCTAGCGACAGCCTCACGAACTTGCGTCCGGTGGCCCTGGCAATCGACTTCCCCAGGGAACTCTTCCCCACGCCGGGAGGGCCGACAAAGCCAAGGATGACTCCCTTGGGATTCTTGACGAGCTGGCGGATGGAAAGATATTCCAGGATGCGTTCCTTGACCTTTTCCAGGCCGTAGTGATCTTCATTCAGGATCTTTTCCGCTTCGGCGAGGCTGCGCTTCTCCCGAGATTTTTTAGTCCAGGGGAGGGAGAGAAGCCAATCCAGATAGTTGCGGCAGACCGTCGCTTCGGCGGACATGGGCGGCATGACCTCCAGTCGTTCGATCTCCTTGTTGGCCTTTTCTTCCGCATCCTTGGGCATCTTAGCCTCTGCGACTCGCTTGCGGAGTTCCTCTACCTCGTTAGGCTGATCGTCCTTCTTCCCTCCCATGCCGGGTGTGAAGATCTTTTGGCCGATTCCCTCTCGGAACGGGGATTTGCGCCCTCCCCCCTTGCCTTCCTTGCGGAGTTTAGCATGGATCTTGATCAGTTCGTTTTCCAGGACAAAATTCAGGCGTCGCAGGCGCTCGAGTGGATTGATCGTTTCGAGCAGGTTCTGCTTCTCCTCGACAGGCAGGAATAGATGAGACGAAATAATATCCGAAATGCGGTTGGCACTGTTTTCCCTGAGAGCGGGAATGATGGAATCAAAGTTGGCATGCTGGCTGAGTTTCAGATAATCCTCGAAGAGGGTCAGCACGACCCTGAGTAATTCGCGCGTCTTATCGTTGTCCGCTTCAATCTCACGGATCTCCTTGACCAGAACTTGATAGAAGGGGAATGTGCTCAGATATTCGACGATCCGAGCCCTCTTTTTTCCCTCGACAATGACCTTCATGTTCTTGTCATCCATCTTAACGACACGGATGATCTTGGCAATGATCCCCATGGAATAGATATCTAAGGGCCGGGGATTATCCAGCGATGCGTCCATCTGTGCCGACAGGTAGATCATCTTATCCTGTCCCGAGGCTCTTTCCAGAGCCTGGACCGAGGAGGAGCGACCGATGATGAAGGGGACCAGGGTGGACGGGAATACTACGAGGTCCCGCAGAGGGATCATGGGCAGGTTTTTGATCACTTCACTTTTGGCTTGAGATTGCATGTTTTATACTCCGGCAGCCTGTTTTAAACTGTCGAAAACAAGGGTGTTGTCCTCCACCATCTTTTTGGTGATACGGATGGTGGACGTCTGTTTGGAGGAAGGCAGGTGGAACATGAGGTCCAGCATGAGGTCCTCGATGATGCTCCTCAGGCCCCTGGCTCCCAGCTTTTTTTCGGTCGACATCTGTGCGATCGAATTGATGGCTTCTTTCGTGAATTCCAGCTTGACATCCTCCATTTCGAAGAGTTTTTGGTACTGCTTTATAATAGCATTCTTGGGTTTGGTGAGGATGTCGATCAGGTCTTTGACGGATAGGTCGGAGAAGATCGAGATCACAGGGATGCGACCCACCAGTTCGGGTATCATCCCATATTTCATCAGGTCCTGAGGGAGCATATGGTGATAGATCTCGTCCGTGGGCTTCATCCTTTTTTTTCCCGATTCCGACCTGAAGCCGACTGTGGCTTTTCCTATCCGTTGGGAGACGATCCTGTCCAGGCCGTTGAAGGCCCCTCCAAAGATAAACAGGATGTTAGTCGTATCGATCGGGATGAACTCCTGCTGGGGATGCTTGCGCCCCCCTTGGGGTGGGATATTGGCGACCGTTCCCTCGATGATCTTCAGGAGGGCCTGTTGGACTCCCTCTCCGGACACATCCCGAGTGATCGAGGGAGTGTCGGTTTTGCGGGAGATCTTATCGATCTCATCCACATAGATAATACCTTTTTGAGTCTTTTCCAGGTTGCCCTTCGAGGCCTGGAACAATTTGAGAACGATGTTTTCCACGTCCTCGCCCACATAGCCGGCCTCGGTCAGAGATGTGGCATCGGCGATGGCAAACGGGACCTCGAGGATCCGTGCCAGGGTTTGGGCCATGAGTGTCTTTCCGGTTCCGGTAGGACCTATCAGGAGAATATTGCTCTTGGATATCTCCACGTCATCCTGCTGATCTGCGAAGTGAATGCGCTTGTAGTGGTTGTACACCGCAACGGCGATCTTCTTCTTGGCATCCTCCTGGCCAACGATGTATTCATCCAGAGCCCGTTTTATCTCGAAGGGTGTGGGAAACTCGGCCTTTGTTTCCTTGGCTTCCTCTTCCTTGGCTTCGTTGAAGATGATGGAATGGGCCAGTTCTATACAATTGTCACAGATATATACACCACCCGGTCCCGCAATCAGCTTCTTGACCAGAGGCTGCGGGCGGTTGCAAAAATTGCACTTTGCGGCGCTGCTGTAGTCCTGTCGAAAATTGTCGTTCATATGTGTAATTTCCTGTGATTTCGCTCTGAAAATCTCGTTCAGGCCTTTTTGGCCTTGCGTCGGGACATGATCACTTCGTCGATGATGCCATAGGCTTTGGCCTGATCTGGAGTCATAATAAAATCTCTTTCGATATCCTCCTGAATACGTTTTAGCGGCTGCAGGGTGTGGTGCTTGAGGATCTGGTTGATCCTCTCTCTGATCCTCAATATCTCCTTTGCCTGGATGGCTATATCGGTGGCTTGTCCCTTGAAGCCACCCATAGGCTGATGGATGATGATCCGGGCATTAGGGAGACAGAATCTCTTGCCGGGCGTCCCTGCTGACAACAGGATGGCTGCCATGCTGGCGGCCTGGCCCACACAAATGGTGGATATATCGGAGCTGATGTACTGCATGGTGTCATAGATCCCCAGTCCCGAGGTTATGTTCCCGCCTGGGGAATTGATGTACACAGAAACCTCGGCCTCCGGTCGTTCTGCTTCAAGATAGAGAAGCTGTGCGACAACCGAGTTGGCCACCTCGTCTGTGATCTCGGTTCCGATGAAGATGATGTTATCTTTGAGCAGACGGGAATAGATGTCGTAGGCACGTTCGCTCTTGCCTTCCTGGTCGACGATAAAGGGGATCAAAGTCATTTGGGGTGATCGGTTATTCAATTATAGCATTTTCGACCAAAAAATCAATGGTCTTCCGGAGGAGGAGGTTCTGTTCCACCTCTGATTTCCTGTTTTCACGGTTCATGGCATCGACCACCTGTGCCAGAGGCACGTTGTTCGCGTCTGCCAAGGATTGGAATTCATCGGTCATCTCCTGCTCTGACACCGTCAACTTTTCTGCCTCTGCAATCCGCATCAGGATCAGGTGGTTTTTCACGGTCTGCTGGGCTTTTTGCCGAGCCTCCTCCTCCCAACGGGCCTGCTCCTCTTGTTTAGTCGGAGTCTGCCCCAAGGATTGGATGATTCGGCGCAGTTGGACGACTGTTTCTTGCTGGATCAGAGAATCAGGAAGTTCCGGGTCGACCTTATCCGTGACGTTTTTGACGACCTCCTCTGATATCTCCCGCTTCTGGCTGCTTTCCCGAGCTTCTTCGAGCTGCTTGCGTATCTCGTCCTTGAGCTCCTTCAGATTCTCGAACTTGCCCATGTCCTTGGCAAAGCCATCATCGATCTCTGCCAGCTTCTTCTCCTTGATAGAGAGCACGGCCAAATGATATTCGATAGACTTGCCGGCGACCTTTTTGTTGGCATGATCTCCCGGATATTCGACCCTAAAGTCTTTCTCCTCATTTGCTTTCAATCCCGGAAGATTCTCGTTCAGCGCCTTTTCATTGTCTGGGTGCCCTGTCAGCACGAAGACCTTTTCCGAAGGGAGAAGTCGACCCGTCGCGGCATCTTTTCCCTGGATACGGATCATCACGTAGTCCTCCTGCTGGATTCCCCGGTCCTCGACCGGCTCATACTGCGCAGAACGCTCTCTAAGCTCCGCTAGGGACTGCTCGACATCTTTCTCGGTGACCGTGGCCTCTTTCTTCTTTACTTTGACCTTGGTATAGGCTGGGAGGATGAACTCGGGCCAGACTTCGAACTCAGCCTTCAGCTTCAGGGCCTGGCCCTCTTCCCAGGAAAGGTCGGTGATGACGGGGGTGCTCACAGGGGAAGCCTGGTGGGCAGCAAGTTCACGTCCCACAGCCTTGGGCGCAAGAGAATCGAACATAGCTTCCCGGATCTCTGCCTGATACATGCGTTTCACGACATTTTCAGGCGCTTTCCCCTGCCTGAAACCTTTCACCTTCGCCCCTGCAATGTACTGCCGTAGCGCTGTCTCGTACTCTTTCAGGGTTTCGTCTGCGGGGACTTCCAGTTCCAACTCCCGCTTGGATGCACTCAGTTCTGTGATTTTGCTTTTCGGTTCCGCCATCTCAATTCCTTCTTAATTGAATACTATGGAATGGGCAGAGCGGGACTCGAACCCGCACTCCTTTAACAGGAACTAGGTCCTAAGCCTAGCGCGTATGCCAATTTCGCCACCTGCCCAAAATAAAATCCTAATCCATTTGCTGTTCTCGCAGGAGGATTTGGAACTAAACAGAGGCAAGATATTGGAACCAAACAATATCATATTAATTTCTGTTTGTCAATCGAGATGCTTTCGCCAATGTCCGGCTATCCTCTCGACGGCTTCGAGGGATGCATCGATCTCCTGTTCCGAGTGCGCATTGGAAATGGTCCCATAGCCGTGAAAGATGTTGAAGCCTTCCAGCAGCATGGCCAGCTTGAATAGATTCTCCCTCATATCAAAGTCGTTTATAGCAGGATCCCAGACCTGTTCTGGAGAGGTGATCCGTGCGATATCCTCATGCAGAAAATGCACACCGATCACAGAGGAGTTGGAAGTGATATCCTCATTTTCGCCTGTGCAGCGGACAACGAAATCATGGTGTCCAAAGATCTTTTCTATCTCCGTCCGCACCCGCTTCCCCAAGCGCCCCAGTCGGGGATAGATCAGGTTTTCATTTTCGATCAGGTGTTCCAGAAACCGCAGTCCCGCCAGCATGCAGGAGGGGTGCGCAGAGAAGGTCCCCCCTTCGAACTTGACCATTTTGTCAGGATGCGCTCCGGGATCACAAAGCTCCATGATCTCGCTCCTCCCAGCGAGGGCGCTTACGGGCATCCCTCCGCCAATGGCTTTCCCGAAGACAGTGAGGTCGGCCTCAATTTCATACAGGCTCTGGAGCGGGCCGGCATGAAACCGGAATCCAGAAACGACTTCATCGAATATCAATACCGAGCCGTATTGCTTTGTCAATTCCCGTGAGCGCAGGATGTACTCTCTCTCCCCGAAGAGAAATCCACCGGCCCCAATAAAAGGCTCCATGATAAGGCAGGCGATCCTGTCGCCATGTGAAGCAAACTTTTCCTCCAGATCCGAAACGTTGTTGAACTCGCACGTGATCAAAGAGGCATTCAGCTCCTTGGGTAGTCCTGCGGACTCCACTTCGGCCAGCCCCCCTTTGAACACGGAGATCCCCTTGAGGACATAGGGTTGGGCACCGTGCCAGCCCCCCCCTATCTTGAGTACCATATCGCGGCCCGTAAAGGACCTGGCCAGCATGATGGCATACATGGTTGCGAGTGCCCCGCTGGTTGTGAAGCGGATCTTTCCGCCTCCCATGCGGCTCAAGATCAGCTTCGCGAGTTCTCCTTGGTAAATCCCGGGGAATCCTGTGGCAAGCCCCAATCCGCTCTGAAAGTGCTCGACCAGAGCCTCGATAACCATATGAGGATTGTGCCCCAATATATTTCCGAAATGGCCCTGCCAGAAATCAACGTACTCATGACCGTCAATGTCTCTTATCTGTGAGCCCCCCGCCCAGGAATCATAGAAGGGAAAGGGGGGGAACAACCGCAGGTTATGGCTTCCGCCACGGATCTGAGAGTGTGACAGCTCACGGAATCGCTGTTCGGACCGAGGCCGGGTTTGCGCATACTCTCGCCTGAGGCTCTGGTATATTTTTTCTTTGTTCACTCCGAGTTCCTATGCGCGGACTTCCCCTTCTACCTGGTACCTGGTGAGACCAAACAGTCCCATATTGCACCGTCGCGGGCTGATCACGACCGTGGTCAAGAAACAAACCATTACTCGTGAGGCCGTGGAAGCCGGATTCACAGCATCGTGGTGCCGGTGCCCATTCTATTTATCTATTTTATGTATTTGCTCAGCTTCTGGGCAAGACTGGGGTCGATAGTCTGCAGATTGGCATAGACTTCCCGTGCGCTGGCATTGTCCTTGAGGTTCAAGTAAGCGATGGCAAGGTTGTAAAGGGCATTCCCGTTCTGTGGTTCAAGCTCAATGGCCTTGAGCAGAGGCTCCACTGCCGGCGACCACCGCTTCAACTGCATGTTGCAGATGCCAAGGAACAGCCATCCCTGTGAATTATCCGGTACGATCTCGACAAGCTTTTGAAAAACGGGGATCGCTTCCTTGTAGTTTTTCATCTGGTAATAGATGTTTCCCAGGTTGAGATATGCGAAATCGAATCCTGGATTCAGCTCTATGGCTTTGTTAAGCGCTCCGATCGCCTCCTCGAACTTTTTCTGGTTGGAGAACATGATCCCCAGATTGTAATAGGCTTCCGGATTATTGGGGTCTTGGTCGACCATCTTTTGAGCCGCCTCCAAAGCCTTTTCCGGCATCTTGGCCTCGTCATACATGCGGACGATGATGTTGTAATAGATCTTCGCGTCACTGGGGCTCAACTGCGCGAGCTCTTCGTATTTCGCCGACGCCTCATCGTACATGGCGGCCTTTTCGAATGCCTGGGCCAGCTTGGAACTCTTGTGGACGCTCTGGGGATCTATCTCGACGGCCCTCTGGAAAAACCGCACCGCGTCTGGAAAGCGCTCGAGTTCCATATAGCACTCTCCCAGTTCAAAATGGCTCTCTCCGGGGACCTGGGGTTCCGAATCCAGGAATTTCTCATAGGCGTCAGCAGCCTTATCGAAGATCCTCTGTTCGTAGTAAGCCCGCCCGATCAGATGGTATGCTTCCAAGTTCAGCGGATCCATCTGTACGGACCGCTCCAAGGGTGCAATCGCGTCGGTCCATTTCATCATGTTGACATATACCTGGCCGAGACCGAAATAGGCCGTTGCGTCACCGGGATCGAGCTGCTGGATCTTCTTATAGGTCTCGACCGCAGCGTTAAAATTCCTCTGCTTTGATTCGATCCGGGCCAACAACTTATGAGATGCCAGGTCTTCTGGCTTGAATTTCAAGTACTCTTTGAGATACTTGGAGGCTTTGCTCGTGCTCTCCACGGCTCCGAACAAACGTGAGGCCAGGAGGACTCCTTCCTCGGTATCAAAGTAATCCACTGATTCCTGTCTCTTGAACTTGACGGACTTCCCCGAGGCGCTGAGAGTGCTGGTAAGGCTGCCGGGAAGCACGAATTTCGAAGTTGAGTCGATAAACGTCAGGACGCCTACGACCACGCCATTCTCATCGAAGACCGGTGCTCCGCTCGCTGTATCAGGAGCTGTGATGCTGGTATCCGCCACTTGTTTTCCAGTTGCGTATTCCGCCAAGTTGATGATCTTCCCAGGATACGCCTGGATCTGACCTGCCTCATTGCATCCGACGGCATAAAGCTGGCTGCCGAATTTGACGGTCTCGAATCCAGCGGGGGTGAGCGTCGGCGCTTTACTCTTGATCGCGACTATGGCCAGGTCGCTCGCTGTATCGAAGGAAATGATGCCTTCGATCTTGACCTTCTTGCCCATGATATCCAAACCCTCAGCATTCTTGGCTTCGCTGAGCAGGTGGTAGTTCGTAATCATGAGGTCTTTCCCGATCACGAATCCTGTGCCCCGGGCTATCTCCATTTTGTCTTCATCCTGAGCCATGACAAATATGATGCTGCCCTTGTTCTTTTCGAAGATCGCTCCGCCGTCTTCTTCCTGCGAGAAAAGCGGTACTGCGGAGACGCACAAAAATAAGATAACTAAAAAGGCGGTCGCCTGTCGTAAATTGCGCATCGTCACCTCCATCTATGTATGCATGTATAACGACTTTTCCAATTTACACAATCTCCTCCACGCCTGTCAAATATTTTACCCAAGATAGGGCTGAACTCAGCTGTTGACTGAAGGCTGAAGGCTGGGGTGGAGGATCTGAATTCTTTTCCTCTTCCCTATAAGGTGGGTGGTAGGGGTGGAGAGATGGCTTGACATCACCCGGGCCTTAACCTAGCCTAGTGCCGTGCAGAATTCAGAGGCAAAGGGACCATTCTCTCTTACACAACAGCGATCCGAGGCTGCCTCGCAGCGTGCCCTCCGGATAGTGCTTGCAGGAATCCTGTTCAGTGTCCTGATATGGATCGGGCTCCTGGGCCTGGCACCTTATCTCAGATCGATCCATTCCCCCATAAGTCCTCTGCTCTACTCTTTTTTCGCCCCCACGTGTCATCAGATCGATTCCCGCTGTCTGCACATTTTCGGGCATCCCATGGCTGTCTGTGCCCGCTGCCTGGGAGTATACCTGGGCATTCTTATCGGCACCGTCCTGTTCCCCTGGCTTTCATCCCGTCCCCTGCGGCTGCCTCGACCCCGTACGTTTCTGCTCTTTACGGCCCCCATCGCCTTGGATACATTCGCCAATATGCTCCACATTTGGCCGACCCCCTCAATTCTCCGAATGCTCCTCGGGATCTCCTGGGGACTCATCCTTCCTTCCTATCTCATCCCCGGTTTGACGGATCTCCTGCCTAGGCTCCCCCGAATATTTCCCTTGAAATGAATCCGATGAATCCATAGAATAAACTAAGTCCTCCCAGGAGTTGACCTTATGAGCAATCAAAGACCGAGAATGTTCGTACCCGCCCTGATCGGCGGGGTGCTCGCAGGCATCCTCACCGGGATACCACTCGTAAACTGTTTCTGCTGCCTCTGGCTCGTGGGTGGCGGGGCGCTCGCTGCCTACTTTTTGCGGAAAGATTCACCCGTGGAGCTGACCGCAGGTGACGGCGCCATTGTCGGGATCTTTGCAGGGATGGTGGCGGCAGTAGTCGCGTTCTTGGTCAGCATCCCTTTGGCGCCCCTTGACAATGCCCTTGCCCGCAGCATGATGGAATGGGCCTCCGAATATGCGGATCAGATGCCCGAGTTCTGGGAATCCATGATGACGGGGGAGGGATTGAATGCATCCGTTCCTTTCATGGTGTTGGAATTTTTCATCAACATCGTGGTGTTCTCCGCCCTGGGTGCCTTGGGAGGGATCATAGGGATCTCGTTGTTTAAGAAAAAGGCGGCACCATCCGCTCAGGGAGTGATCGATGTTCCTAAAGACGAAATCGAGACTGAAGCCACAGATAATCATCAATCCTGAATCCGACAAAGGCCGGACCGGGAAACGATGGAACCACATCAAGGAAGCCGTCCGTTCGGTCTTCAAAGAATATCACTTCGAATTCACCGAAAAGCCTTGTCATGCCACCGAGATCTCCCGGTCAGCCATCAAGGACGGCACAGAGCTCATCGTGGGCATCGGCGGCGATGGGACCATGAACGAGATCGCGAACGGTTTTTTCGAAAATGACTGCATATTGAATCCCGAGACTGCCTTGGGCGTGGTCCCGTCCGGAACGGGTTCCGACCTCAGCCGCAGCCTGCATATACCGCTCAGCTACCGGAACGCCCTGGAATTGATCACGGAAGCCCCCTCCCATGCGATCGATACGGGCAAAGTGTCCTTCGCGGATCACACTGGGGCCGCCTGTGAGCGGTTCTTCCTGAATATCTCTGACTTCGGATTCGGGGGCGAAGTCGTCCACCATATGAACCTGAAAAAGATGGAGAAGAAAAAATCCTCCTACTTCCGGAGTGCCTTCTCCACCTTCCTGCATTATAAGAATAAAAGGCTTCGGATCCGGATCGACGGGGAAGAGCTCCCGGAGGACGAGTATCTGATGGGGGCCATTGCCAACGGCAAGGTCTTCGGCAAGGGCATGAAAGCCGCTCCTGATGCGAAGCTGGACGATGGCCTGTTCGATGTGCTACTGGTCAAGGGCATGAGATTGGTGGAATTCATTCGCACAATGCGGCGCCTTTACTCTGGCACACACCTCCCCCACCCCAAGATCGACTTGATCCGCTGCAAGACCGTAGAGGTCTCCCATGCAGCGGAGGAAGATCAGGATGTCTTCATCGAAGTCGACGGAGAACAGGTCGGCCAGGTCCCTGTTCGCTTCACGATCCTGCCCGGATGTTTCCCCATCAAGGCCCACCTATAGAAGTGCTGCCAGGGGGAGGCGGGAAAACAAGGGCTATTTTTTCTTGTTTCTGGTGACGTGCTGTTTGTAGGCTAGGTAGTCGTTCGTGAGCACGGTACGGCCCTTCTCATCCACATAGCGGTAGATTTCGCTGCCACTCACGATTGTGCTCTTTCGGTATCCACTCCGCCTGATCTTATCGATGTAATCGATGGTTTCTCTATAGGGAGGGATTCCTCCGTATTTTTCAACAGCAGACTGGCCGGCATTGTATGCCGCCAGAACGAGGTTGGTGTTGTTGTCGTAGAGATTCATCAGGTCCTTGAGGTACCTGATGCCCCCCTCTATATTCTCAATGGGATCGAAAACGTTATTCACGCCGTATTGCTCGGCCGTTGCCGGCATGAGCTGCATCAATCCCATCGCCCCCTTTTTAGAAACCGCCCGGGGGTCGTAATTCGACTCCACTTTGATTATCGAGTGGATGAGTTCGGGAGGCATCCGATATTCCCGAGCAAGGGATTTGACGATCCCGTCGTATTCCTCTTTGGAATCCAGGATTCCCGCCGTGGCGGTAAGGATGATAAGGGAAAGACATACCCATCCCAGGCCAAGGACTTGAATGGATCGAATTCTCATGGTCTCTGATGCAGATTTTGGCAAATGCTGCCTGATTAATCAATCCCCTTTTGGGGTGAATTTAAGCGCATCATACGCAGCCTGCAGGGCCTTGCCGAGTCCCGAGGGCTCCGATCCCCCTGCTTGAGCAAAGTCCGGCCGGCCGCCCCCGCCGCCCTTGACCAGAGGAGATATCTGCCGGATGAGTTCATCCGCTTTGATCCTCGCAACCAGGTCCTTGGTCACGGCAGCGACGAGCATCGCCTTTCCCTGGTTTTCGCTTCCCAGGACCACAACACCCGAGCCAAGCCGCTGCCTGAGCACATCGGCCAGATCCCGCATCTCCGATATGTTCAGGCCGGGGACCAGTTTGGTGAGGACAGAGATCCCTTCGACACTGCGGATCTCTTCCTCCTCTTCGCTGAACTCCCGATTAGCAATTTTCTGCCGGAGAGACCGGATCTCCTTTTCGCTCTCTTTCAGCGTCTTTTTGAGGCGTTCCAACTGCGTAAGGAGGTCTATCCGAGCCGAACCCAGGGAAGCCTGCACATCCTCCAGCAGATCTTCGTTTTCCTGAACATACTGCAAGGCCGCCCCTCCGGTGACCGCCTCGATCCGCCGCATCCCGGCGGCGATGCTGCTTTCGGATGTGATCTTGAACAATCCTATTTCACCGGTATTGCGGGCATGTACGCCTCCACACAACTCGCGGCTGAAATCATCGATCACAACCACCCTCACATGTTCCCGGTATTTCTCCTCGAATATCGCCATCGCTCCAGATGCGATGCCATCTTCCAGGGAGGTCAGCTCCGTGAGCACTGGAAGGGCCTCCTGAATCTTGCTGTTCACCAGTGTCTCGATTCCATTCCGCTCGCTGGGAGTCAGAGGAGAGAAATGGGTAAAATCGAAGCGGAACCGGTCATGTGCAACCAGAGAGCCGGCCTGTTTCACGTGGTCCCCAAGGATCTGCCTGAGTGAGGCGTGCAGGAGGTGGGTGGCAGTATGGTTCCGGCGAATCGCCTGTCTTCGGGCCAAGTCCACGGAAGCCTCCACCCTGTCGCCCACCCGCAAACTGCCCGACAGGATCCGTGCCTTGTGTGAGATCAGGTCTGGGAGGGGGGCGGCAGTGTTTTCAACCAGCGCCGAGAAATGGGGATTCTTCAGGACCCCGATATCACCGACCTGTCCTCCGGCTTCTGCATAGAATGGAGTCTCCTGCAGGAAGATCTCCCCCAGGTCCCCTTCGCTGAGTTCTTCGGTTGCTTCCCCATCTTTCCTCAAGGCGATCACGGGGGTATCGGCCAATCTGTCCCGGTCATAACCTACAAAATTCGAAACAAGGTCCTTGAGCGGCTCGTAGGCCTGCAGCTCCTTCTGGCGTTCTTCTCCCTTCCAGGCCGAGCGGGCCCTGTTCCGCTGCTCCTCCAGCTCGCTTCGGAAACCTCCTTCGTCCACGCTCAGGCCCTCTTCTTCGGCCAGCTCGCGCGTCAGGTCAAGGGGAAATCCGAACGTGTCATACAGCTTAAATGCTTTATCACCGGGGACGGCGGAAGCTCCCTCGCCCCGAGTTTCCTTTACAAACTGTTGAAAAACCTTCAGGCCGGATGTCAGGGTTGAGGCGAAGCGTTGTTCCTCGGAACGGCAGACATTGGAGATATATGACGCAGAGGTCAGGAGCTCTGGATACGCGTCTTTCATGATATCACTGACCACCCCCACGAGGTTGAATAGGAAAGGCTCCTCCAGACCTAGGGAATTCCCGGCCCGGAAGGCTCGCCGAAGCAATCGTCGGAGCACATACCCGCGCCCGTCGTTAGCCGGCATGATCCCGTCGCTCAGCAGAAATGACACGGCTCGGATGTGGTCAGCGATGATCCGGACAGAAACGTCCGCCTCATCATGAGTGGGAAACTCCCGGCCTGTCATCTCCCCGACAGCATCGATGATGGGCAAAAAAACATCGGTCTCGAAGTTACTGAGCTTGCCCTGCAGAACGGCCGCCATGCGCTCCAATCCCATGCCCGTGTCCACGGAGGGGGATGGGAGGGGCTCTATCCGTCCGCCGCCTTCCTGATTAAACTGCATGAAAACCAGGTTCCAGAGCTCGACGAAACGATCATTCCCCGAACGGATCAGGTCTTCGGGGCTCCCCTCTCCGAATTCTCGTCCAAGATCATAGTGGAGCTCGGAACATGGCCCACAGGGGCCCGTCTCCCCCATGCTCCAGTAGTTGTCTTCCTTGCCCAACCGGAAGATCCGGTCTTCCGGGAGGCCGATCTCCGTTTCCCAGATGGAGAACGCCTCATCATCATCCGTATACACTGTGGCGTAGAGGCGCTCCTCCTTCAGGTGGAAAACCTCGATCATGAGTTCCCAGGCAAACGCGATCGCATCCTGCTTGAAATAGTCTCCAAAGGAAAAATTTCCCAGCATCTCAAAAAAAGTATGGTGTTTGCCGGTCTTGCCCACGGTGTCCAGGTCGTTGTGCTTTCCGCTGACACGCATACATTTCTGTACCGAGGCGGCGCGTGTATAGCTCCTTTTCTCGAGCCCCAGGAAGACATTCTTGAACTGGTTCATCCCCGCATTGGTGAACAGGAGGGTGGGATCATCTTGGGGAAGGAGGGCCGAACTCTCTACGATCTTGTGGCCCTTCTGCAAAAAAAAATCCAGGAATGCTTCTCGGACTTCCTGTGTCTTCATCTATTCGTCGTCGAATTTGTTTGGTGACTGCTCTTCCCGCTCGATCTTGCCCATTTCCTTCTCCATGTCCTCCAGTGCGACATCGAGAGTCGACCGGATCCCCATCACACGGAGCTTGAAATTGTCAGGGCTCGAGGAGTACCGCAGGCCCTGTTCATAGGAAATGTAACCGTCCTTGTAGAGCTGATAGATCGACTGGTCGAAGGTCTGCATCCCATACTGGGATACGCCCGAAGCGATGGCATCCCGGATCAAGACAGTCTTGTCTCGATCACGGATGCATTCGGCGATATAAGGTGTGTTGATCATGACTTCGACCGCGGGCACCCGCCCTCCTCCTTCCTTTCGGGGGATCAGGCGCATGGACACTACCGCCTTCAAGATACTGGAAAGCTGCAGACGGACCTGACGCTGGTGGTGGGGAGCAAACACCGAGATGATGCGGTTGATGGTCTCCGGCGCATCCGTCGTGTGCAGGGTGCTCAGCACCATGTGGCCGGTTTCGGCTGCCAGTAGGGCCGTTTCGATGGTATCGAGGTCTCTCATCTCTCCAACCAGGATGATGTCGGGATCTTCACGCAAAGAGGCCCGGAGTCCACGGGTGAATGATTTCACATCCATGCCCACTTCCCGCTGGCTGATGTTGCTCTGCTTGTCTCGATGGAGGTATTCGATCGGATCTTCGATGGTGATGATGTTCTCCGTGCGGCTCTCATTGATATGATTGATCATGGCGGCAAGGGTGGTGCTTTTTCCGGAACCCGTGGTTCCGGTGACCAGCACCAGGCCACGCTGCTCCATGGCGATGGTTTCCAGTGTCTCCGGCAGCAGCAGTTCCCTGATTGTCATGACCTCGAGTGGGATGATCCGGAGCACAAGAGCCATTGTGCCCCTCTGCTGATAGATGCTCCCGCGAAAACGTCCGAATCCTGCCAGGCTATATGCGAGATCCAGGTCCATATCCTTTTTCAAGGATTCCTTCTGGAAATCGTTTGTGATCTGATCAACCAGTTCCCTGGTATTCTCATTGCTCAAGCGTGGAAAATTGGACAGGGCCTGTAGTTTGCCGTGCACACGCATAAGAGGATAATTGCCGGCTTTGACATGGAGATCAGAAGCGTCGCTCTCGATGGCGATCTTTAAGAGTTCATCAATATCCATGGTTCCCTCCGTATTTTCTTTCTCTGCTAAGCTTAGACTTTTTTATCGCTTTTGTCAGTTCCTTTTTTGCCCCGTGAAGATGCATGTCCCCGGGGAAAACATTTAGTCGGGCAGGGACTCTATAGGTTGGGAGGTGGGCTGATGATCTATATAGGAAAGCCAGCCGTGATCATCCGCCCGGGTTCCTGCGATGGTATCGAAGAACGCATCCTGCAACAGCTTGGTGATCGGCCCCCGGCCCCCCGCTCCGATCTCGATCCTGTCGATGCTCCGGACAGGGGTAACCTCAACAGCAGAACCCGTGAAAAACACCTCATCCGCTATGTAGAGCATCTCCCGCGGGATGATTTCTTCACGCACATTGATCCCGAGTTCACGAGCAAGCTTGAGAATCGAATCCCTTGTAATACCCGGCAGGATCGAAGTGGAAAGTGGAGGCGTCCAGAGGCAGCCATCCTGAACGAGAAACAGGTTTTCACCGCTGCCTTCGCTGACCTCCCCATGGGTGTTCAGCGCGATCCCTTCCGCGTAGCCCTCGATTTTCGCTTCCATCTTGATAAGCTGAGAGTTCATGTAGTTGGCGCCCGCTTTGGCCAGAGCCGGGAGTGTATCCGGAGCCATACGGCGCCAGGTGGACACCTTGACATCCACCCCCTTTTCCTGGGAATCCTCTCCGAGGTATTTCCCCCACTCCCAGACCAGGACCGCGCACTCCACAGGATTGGGGAAGGGATCCACTCCCAGGGTGCCGTAGCCCCGAAATACGATCGGGCGGATGTAACATTCCCGGAATCCATTGACCTGGACGGTCTGGATTATAGCCTGGTTGAACTCGTCCTGGCTGAACGGGATCTCCATCCGGTATATTTTGGCGGAGTTGAACATGCGGCGCGTATGGTCCTGGAGGCGAAAAATGGCTGTGCCTTGAGAATTTTGATAAGCCCGAAAGCCTTCGAAGATCGAGCTCCCGTAGTGTATAACGTGAGAGGCCAGATGGATCCTGGCATCATTCCAAGGGATGATCTTGCCGTTCTTCCAAACTTTCAGACTTTCGTTGAAGGCACTCATGCGCTCTCCTTTGGATTTTAGTGGATCTCGACCTTTTCCCCGCAGTAGGGACACTGTGTGGCTTTATAGGGGAGGGATTTTCGGCAGTTCCAACACCGCTGAGTTTCACGGCTGTCCCTTGCCTGTATGCGGCGCCGTATATCCTCGATCTCAGATTTCTTGGAGTCCGTACCCTTAAAACGAGAGAGCTCTCTGACGATCTCCTCCGGAGTCTGATATCTGTTCTCGACACTGGCTGACAAGCAGTGCATTATGATCCGGTCGATCTCCTTGGGGATATTCGTGTTCTTCAGACGAGGGGGAGTGATCTTGCCCTGTTTGGCCTTTTCCAGGATCTTGAAGGGATCGGGATCGAAGATGGGAGGACGCCCGATCAGCATTTCATAAAATACGCAACCAATGGAATAGATATCTGAGCAGAAGGTTGCCTTTCCCTGGAACTGTTCCGGTGCCATATAAGGAGGCGATCCGATGCGTGTGGACGCATAGGGCACGTTGTTCAGCCAGACCGAAGTCCCGAAATCCGTGATCTTGACCCGGCCGTCTTCGTCCGCGATCATGATGTTGGAGGGCCTGAGATCCCGGTGAACGATCTTACTTGCATGAGCGTGGCTCACCGCAGAGACCATCTGCAAGATGTATTCGGTTGCCTGAGCACATGACAGGGTTTTTTGTTCATCCAGGACCTTCTCCAGGGAACGGCCCTTTATGTACTCCATGACCATAAAAAATATCTTATTCTCTTTCTCCGCTGAGATCATGCGGACAATATTAGGATGATCGAGGGCTGCCTGCAGCCGAGGTTCTTTGAGAAGCTTGAAGAGTTCGATGGTCTGTTTATGGGGAACTTTGATCGCAACCAGGATGTTGAGCCATGTGTCTTTGGCCAGGAATACGGCCCCAAATCCCCCACTGCCCAGAGAGCGGAGGACCTGATACTTTCCTACTTTTTGTCCGGCCAGAAACATGCTTTCATTCCCAGAATTGATTCAAGATTGCCAAGCTGCAGATCGCAGCCGTCTCGGCCCTCAGGATAGTCTCTCCCAGAGACACAGCCTTAAAGCCACGCCCCAATATATCTTTTGCCTCCCCGTTTGTCCAGCCTCCTTCCGGCCCCACCAGGATCACTAGGTAATTGCCGCCCTCTTCGTCAAACAGCCACACGCGGTCGGGAGGCTTGATCCTGGCTACTCGGCTCAGGTGATGGTGTTCCTCTCCTTCGAGTGATACCTCGGAGGACCGGATCTGGTTTTTTCGTACAAAAAATCGGTTGGACGTCACTACGCTGATTTCACTGAGACACTTTCTTTAGTTTGCTGATGGTATCTTTCTCGACGGAATCCAGGTCCTCGCCCCTGGCTTCCGCAAAAGACCGGATTATCTGTTTCTCCTTCCTGGACATGTTCCGAGGTGTCTCCACATTGATCCGGACGAACAAGTCGCCCCGCCTGTGGTTGTTCACATTCCGGAGCCCTTTCCCCTTGAGTTTAAGTACCTCACCAGACTGGGTTCCCGATGGCACATCCAGAGTCTCTTCGCCCCCGAAAGTACCGATTTCGATCTTGGTTCCCACGGCCGCCCTGGGAAATGAGATGGATGCCTGACAGAACAGATTGTCGTGTTCCCGTTCAAAATATTTATGCGGTCTCACACGTATGGCCACATAGAGATCTCCTGAGCGCCCCCCATAGTCACCGGCGTCTCCTTCCCCCTCCACTCGCAACCTCATCCCCGTGTCAACGCCGGGCGGGACGGTGATCGTAAGGGTCTTTTTTTCCTTTTCTTTTCCCCTCCCCTGGCAGTGCTCGCAAGGCGAAGTGATGATCTGACCGGAGCCACTGCACTGGGAGCAGGGGCGGGCCACGGCAAAGAATCCTTGCTGATATCGGACCTGCCCCCTCCCCTGGCATTGAGGGCAAGTGGCTCTCTGGGTACCGGGCTTCAGTCCTGTTCCCCTGCATTCAGGGCAGTGCTTGGACCGATTGATCTTGAGCTCTCTTTGTACACCGGATGCCGCCTCATCCAGTGTGATATCCACATCCAGGAGCAGGTCCCGTCCTTGAGAGGGCTGACCGGGCCTGCGCCGCGTCCTCCCTCCGAAGAGGTCTCCCAGGCCGAAACCGAAAAAATCGCCCAGGATATCCTCGAAATCAGAGAAGACCGTCGAGTTGAATCCAGAGAAGCCGTTGAAACCCTCTCCCCTCAAGCCGTCATAGCCAAATCGATCATAGGTGGCGCGTTTCTCTGGATCCGCCAGGACGCTGTATGCCTCGGCCGCTTCCTTAAAATTTTCTTCGGCCTCTGCATCTCCAGGATTCCTGTCCGGATGGAACTGCATGGCCGATTTCCGGTAGGCCTTCTTGATCTCTTCGGGGGCGGCATCACGGGAGACGCCTAGGACCTCATAGGCGTCACGCTTGCTCATCGATGTCAGCCTCTTCTTCCACTTCCTCTGATCTCTTTATTATCTTGTTGACTTCCTCATGCGACAGGCCTGAGGAGGATTTGACCTCGATGTTCTGGCTTCTCCCAGTTGACATATCGCTGGCTAACACCCGGACCAGCCCATCCGCATCGATCTCGAAACTAACATCGATCTGGGGGACTCCGGCCGGTGCCAGCGCGATCCCCACCAGGTCGAAGACGGCAAGCGAGATGTTGTTTTCGGCAAAATCGTCTTCGCCCTGGAGCACGTGCACACGGACGCGCCGTTGATTCGCCTCTACGGTGGTGAAAGCCATGGCTTTTTTTGTCGGTATGGTGGTGTTTTTTTCGATGATCTTAGTAAACCGTCCATTCTCCGTTTCGATGCCCAATGAGAGAGGCGTGACATCCAGCAGGACAACGAGGTCTGTCATGTCTCCCTGCAGGATGGATGACTGGATGCAGGCTCCCATAGCAACGATCTCATCCGGATTGAGGTGCTCCACGGGCTCTTTTTGGAAGAATTCCGCGATCTTCTTTTTGATCAACGGCATGCGTGATTGGCCTCCGACCAGAATGATCTCGTCGATCCGGTCCGGTCCTAATCCGGCATCTGTCAGAGCCTGTTCGATGAAGGGGAAGGTCTTCTCGATAAGATCCCCCGTTAGCTCCTCCAGCTTTTTCCTGGTCAGGTTCTTCTGGATGTGCTTGGAGGCGGAATCGTCGGTGCAGATGAAGGGCAGATTGATCTCGCTCTCGATCGTGAAGGATAGCTCGCGCTTGGCTTTTTCTGCTGCCTCCTTGATCCTCTGCCGGGCAAGTTTGTCTTTCCCAAGGTCGACAGAGTGCTCGCTGCGGAAGTCCTCAGTCACCCAGTCCACGATCCGGTTGTCGAAATCCTCTCCGCCCAGGAACGTGTTGCCGTTCGTCGCAAGGGCATGGAAAATGCCGTCGTTGATCTCCATCAGCGTGATGTCGAAAGTACCGCCTCCGATATCATATACCGCAATGGTCTGGTTTATCTTTTTGTCCAATCCATAGGCCAGGCTGGCAGAGGTCGGTTCATTGATCACGCGCATGACATCGAGCCCAGCGATCCTGGCTGCGTCTTTGGTTGCCTGGCGTTGGTGGTCATCGAAGTGGGCAGGGACCGTGATCACAGCCTGAGTAACGGAAGCTCCGAAATAGGCCTCAGCGCATTTCTTGAGATACGCAAGGATCTTGGCCGAGATCTCCTGTGGAGTGATGTCCCGGTCCTCGATCTGGACCGTCACATCTCCGTTCTGCGCCGCAGAAAGGATATATGGGATCTTCAGCATCACATCCTGGACTTCGGGAGAATCGAATTTCTTACCCAGAAGGCGCTTTATTGCCGACACCGTGTTGGATGGGTTGGTGATGGCCTGACGAAGGGCCAAGTTCCCGACAAGCTCTTCCCCGCTTTGAGTGAAACTCACCACGGATGGGGTCGTTGGCAGGCCCTCGAGATTGGGGATGACCCTCGGTTCTCCGCCTTCCAGGTAGGCAACACAGGAGTATGTGGTTCCCAGATCGATTCCGATTACATGGCTCATTCTTTTTCTTGCTCCTCTGCTTTTTTAGGGAGCAGGACCTTGACCAGGGCGGGCCTCAACAGGCGGTCATGATGCATATACCCTCTCTGGAATTCCTCGCCCACCGTGGGTTCCTCGATCTCATCGGATTCCTCGGTCATGAAGGCTTGCTGTATGCGAGGATCGAACACGGAATCCTCGTTGATGATGGGGTGGACTCCCTGTTTCTTTAGCAGGTCCAGATACTGCTTGTAGATCATCTCGATGCCCTCACGCAGGCTTTCGCCCCCCTCTCCTTTCTCGCTCTCCAGCGCCCTCTCGAAGTTGTCCAGCACAGCCAGAAATTCTTTGAGCACGTCGCTCAAAGCGAATTGGAAATAGTCGTTCTTCTCCCGTTCCAACCTTTTGCGCAGGTTGTCTTTCTCTGCGGCAAGCCTAAGGAATTCGTCTCTTAGATCCTCTTGGGCCTTCTTTAATTCCTTGAGCTCTTCCTCTTTTTTTTTCAGTTTGGCCTTCAGGGCCTTGTCCGCCACAGCCTTTTTAGCTGTTGAGGCTGTGCCCTTTTTTTTGGCGCCCTTGGCTGTATCCGTAAGGAATTCGATCTCAATATCCCGTTCCTGCCCTTCCTGGATGTCTTGTTCCGTTTCGATCTTCTTTGTCATTGACACTCCTACCTGTAGCTAATCGTGTGGCTCAACTGTTTTGCGATGCAGTCCACCAATGGAATGATCCTCTTGTATGGAAGACGTTTGGGTCCGATGATCCCGAGAGTGCCCAGGACCTGATGGTCATACCCGTAATGCGAGAGGATGAGGCTGCAATCGGCGGTATCCGGGATATCCATCTCCGACCCGATGACCACCTTGACTCGATCCAAGCTGATGAAATCGGACAGCAGCTTTGTCAGCTTGGCTTTCTGTTCGAAACTCCGGAACAGGGATTTGAGCCGGTCCATATCAAACAGCTCGACCTTGCCCAGAAGCTTCGATGTCCCCTGTAAAAATATCTGGCTTTCGCTTTCATCGAGAGAAAAATAGGCATGCAGCAGCTTTGTCAGCTTGTGCATGGTATCTTCCACCCTCAGGCGTTGTTCCGGGATCTCTTTGAGGAGATAATCCCTCACCAGTTCAAGGTTTTTTCCGCGAAAATTCTCGTTGAGATAGCGCGAAGCACGGTCCAGTTCCGTTTGTGTGAAGTAGTGGCGCGTCTTCAGGACCTCGTTCAGTACCATGTCAGAGGTCGTGACCAGCAGGAGAAGGACCTTTTCTTCCGATATCTTGATCAGCCTGAGATGCCGAAAATCGAGGCGGGAAATCTGAGGCGAGATGACAAATCCCATGTTGTCTGAATATTCCGAGAGGAGCCGCGAGGTCTTGTTCAACAGTGATTGGATATCTCCAGAACCAGACGCCAGGTCCTCACCGGAGAGATCCAGGGAGCGCTCTCCCACGAGGGCCTCTTCGAACAGATAGTTGACATAGAATCGGAGCCCCTTATCGGTAGGTATGCGACCCGCTGAAGTATGGGGTTGGCGCAGGTACAGGTTCTTTTCCAGCTTCGCCATGATGTTGCGGACCGTGGCCGAGGAGATATCGATCCCGCTTCTGCGTACGACCAGGCCGGAACTAACGGGTTTGCCGACCTTGAGGTAGTTTTCGACAATCACATAGAGGATGTGTTTGTCTTTGTCACGCAGGACGGCTTTTTTCACCTGTATAACTCCATGTGTCTTATAGCACTAAATCCTTAAACATTCAACTTGTCCCGGGACTGGTTTTAGTCGTATTTCCCCCGGGAAAACGGGCAAATGAGGGATCGGATATCGGGAGGAGGCCGCTGCGATTTTTATCCGACACGTATGCCGGCGTAGCCCACTACGGATTCCAAATCTCCGGTCACGTCCCCGGAAGTCTTGTAGGATATGACCTCGGCCTTTGTCGCACCCAGATCCTTGGCAGCAAACAGGGCAGCCGTCGTAGCCTGGAATCCGCACATGCTGATCTGCTCGCGTCTGACCGTCTCGTAGAGCCCCTTCGCATCAATTGCCTTGATCTGCTCGATCGCCAGATTGTCCTTCTCCCGCGCCATTTCTTCCTTCACTTGGTGGCTCATGTCGGTGGAGGCGACGATCAGCACATCGCCCTGATCATCGTTCCTGATGGCGGAGGCAATGGCATGCCCCAGCGCTTCGAGCTCCGGCAGCTCAGCAAAATATGTGATGCTTATAGGGACGATCTTGACCTGCGAATTGAGATAGCGCAGGAAAGGGAGCTGAACCTCCAGGGAATGCTCACCTTGATGGGCATCGCTGTCTTCGCTGACTAGATCGCAGGCAGCCAGTATCCTGTCTGCCAGGTGAGGATCGATTGGCACTTCACCCAGTGGTGTTCCCCAGGATCCTTTTCTCATGAGGGCGAAGCGTGAGTCCAAGGGACGATGGCTTGGTCCCAGAAGCACGACCCTGTCCGGTATTACAGCCGAAGAATACACAGCGCCTGCGACTTCTCCGGAATACAGATAGCCTGCATGAGGAGCGATCATGGCGATGGCAGGACCTTCAGCTCTTGTCTTGTCGACCTTTTGAGAGAGTTCTCTGATCAGAGTTTCTCTCTGACTTGGATAGAAATACCCGGCTACATAGGGTTCTCTGAGCATGATTCCCCTCCTCTGAACCACTCTATTATAGCGTTTCGGAGGATTCTTTAAAAGAGATGTTATAAGTTTTCAGTTCATCCAAAATGGGACGATAGATCTCTGTCCGGACCGGAATGTGAAGGCCTTTAAGCTGTATTTTATTCTGCAGTATCATCTTCGCTGCTACAGCCACCGGCAGCCCCACTGTCCGGGCCATGGCGGAGTCCCCGCCAGGGATTCCGTAATCTACCAGTGTTGAGGTTACCTGGTCCCGCCCACTCGGATACTCCAATTCGAAACGATGCTGAAGCACGATCATATCCCGCTCTCCCTCTCCAAACTTTAGCCGGGCCTCCATTCGGGCACCGAGCGCCTGCAGGGCTGTCTCTGGTCTGGGGGGGATGGGATCCTCGTCCAGAAGGCCCAGCCAGCGCATCCCCTCAACCGCATGCACAAAATGCGAGGGGTCAAGTTCTTGTCGAAGAGAATCCAGGGCATCCGTGGTTGAGTGCGAATCCGACATCCGCTTCAGCAGCCCCGCGTACGTCTCCCCCACCGGGATCGGGATTTGGTTGTCGAGCATACCCAATATCCCCAGGGACCGCATGAAGGCGCACCAGCCAGGATAGCGGAACGTCCCACGGAGAAGCGTTCTTGTTGAAGAGATGCCGTAGAGGGAGACATAGGGAAGTGAATCCCGGTTAGGGTATCCCTCGAGTTCCCCGATACCCGGAAGATGAAACGTGCGTGGATCCTTGAACAGGTCACCCGCTGACACCGGGACCTCTTCGCCCTTCTCCAAATACCTGGCCGGGCTTGTGCTGGCGGCCAGGACAGCCTGGGGACTCCACGAAAACTTGTATCCGAGCGGATTGGTATTGGCTTCAGGCGCAGGGAGGCCTCCACAGAAAGAGACAAAGGATCGGATTCGCCCGCCTCCTGCTTCCACCTGATGAATGATCCGCATGGCCTCCATGTGATCGATCCCCGGATCGAGGCCGACCTCGTTCAGAACCAGGATCCCGGCACGCTCTATCTCCGGCTTCAATTTCTGCATCGCTGGAGAAGAATAGGATGCCGTGATCAGATCGGTGCGGGTTTCCACGCAGATTCCCGCGACTCCAGGATGAAATGGGAAGGGAAGCAGGCTGATGACCAACTCCGCGCCCTCGATCTCCCTTTTGACGCGCTCGGTATTCTCGAAATTCAGGACCAGCCCGGTTCCTCGAGAAGATCCGGCTACAAGAGACTCGGCCTTGTCCCTCTCGACATCCGTGACAGTGACCCGTGTATCGGGCAGCGCCAGGAGGAAGCGTACAAGAGGGGGAGCGACCATCCCGGCACCTAGAACCAGGACATTCTTTTCCATTGAGGTTGCTCCTCGTTTTCGGAAGCTCAGGAAATGAACTCCCGCATGTATTCATACGCGGGCGTGAATTCACCTCGGAATAGGATGACGGCCTGAAGGATCTCAGGCGGCAGCCCACAGCCCGACAACTCGGCATCATAATCTGCATGCGCCAGAGCCGGGACGAAGCGTTTCAGGGCAGCAGAAAAACTGAGCGAAGATTCCCTCGGGATCTCTGCAGGAAGGTTGTCTATGGACATGACCGCCACTCCCCTTCCTTCAAATCCATCCCGGACCTCGTCCTCGATCGGATCGTATACGAATACCGGGGTTTCCGGTGTCGTGACCTTACGCGTAAACTCGATTGCACCCCCAATATCACAGGAGATGTCTCCGATAACCTGGAGGGCGGGGGCTCCTCCGTTCTCAAAGAGTTCTCTGACAGCAGCGCTGGTCACGAAGCGGGGGTATCGGTCCTCCCAGTATATGCAGTTGACGAGAACATTCAGGTAAGGGAGGTTCTCTGAAAAGATCGATCTGTAGTACTGAGGATTGTCATAGTAGTCCTGCAGCTCAAAATCCTTTTCCGGATCTATCGCCTGCACCATGTGTTCTTCCTTGAACACGACCTTGTAGACTCGGTGCGCAGAAAAATCTCCCTTCTTATAAAAGAGAGGGAGGTCAGGTGCTGGAATTTCCTCCATCGGAAGCAGGTCGAACATGTCCTGAGCTCCCTGTGATGTGTTGCCGTAGCCCAGGAATCCGCACACGAACGGCACGTTCCGGGGATCCAGCCCCTGTTCGTGGATGCGCCGGCCCACCTTACCGATAACTTCCCTGATCTCAACCAGGCTGCCGTAGCGATAGGGCTGTTCGATCTCGGTAAAGGGGGAATCGATGCCCTGGCGGGCAAGCCTCTGCCCTAAAGCCGCGAGGGTTTCGACCATGCCGGCCTGGCCCGCCTGTATCCCGAAGAATAGAAGCCGGCACCCGGCATTATCACGAATCCGCTCGTAGTCGATCAGGGTGCAGCCCTCCTCCTTGAGTTTTTTGAGCATGGGACGGTTGTATTCCTGACCCTTTATGGTGTGCGAAAAAAAGGCATAGACCTTCCCGCGTGTTATCCGCGAGATAGGGACCTCCTTGATCGCCAGAATGACCTTGCATTCCGAAAGATCTTCTGAGAGACCGGTGCCTTCCAAGGCATATTCCCGGTCGGAAAACACGCGAATCTCCGATGGCTGGACATAGACGGAGAGGTTTTGCTGTCTGATGAGCTCACGAACATGTGTGGGGACCAGCGGCGCCCGCCGCTCCCAGGGATTTTTATCTTCTCTGCGAATTCCGATACCGTGAGGCGCCATGGCTCATATTCCTTGTAGCAATAAAGGGAAAGATTATGGCACATTCAGTACCAAATTGGAAGGTTATCCTCCATGGTCACGCCTGGTTGACCTGACATGGAATATCGCTGATAATGAACCACATGATTCAATTTTTCAACACACTGAGCGGAACACTCGAAGACTTCCGTCCTCTCATAGAGGGAGAGGTCAAGCTCTATACCTGCGGCCCCACGGTCTATGATTATGCGCATATAGGGAACTTCCGCGCCTACATGTTCGAAGATCTGCTGAAAAGGTTCCTGATCTATACAGGTCACAACGTGAAACACGTCATGAACATCACGGATGTGGAGGACAAGATAATCCGGGCCGCAACCGAACAGGGGATCAGCTTGAGGGAATACACGGATCAATACACGGAGGCGTTTTTCCAGGACCTGGAGCGGCTCAATATCCAGCCTGCCGACGTATATCCCCGTGCCACGGAACACATCCCAGAGATGGTCGAGATGGTCCAGGCTCTGATGGACAAGGGATTTGCCTACCTGAAAGACGGCAGCTACTACTTCGACCTCTCCCGCTTTCCGAACTACGGCCGATTATCCGGGATCGACATGGAATCACGGAAGGCCGGAGTGCGCATCGACTCCGACGAATACGAGAAGGAAAGCGTACACGATTTCGCCCTCTGGAAGAGACAGAAAGAGGGCGAATTCTACTGGGATACGAAACTGGGCCCCGGCCGTCCGGGATGGCACCTCGAATGCTCGGTCATGAGCATGAAGTATCTCGGACAAACATTCGATATCCACTGTGGAGGCGTAGACAATATTTTCCCCCATCACGAGAACGAGATCGCCCAATCCGAGGCCTATTCAGGCCAGAGATTCGTCAATTACTGGCTTCACTGTCAGCATCTCGTGAGGGACGGCCAGAAGATGTCGAAATCCAAGGGCAACACCATCTCCATCCTGGAACTGACGACCCAGCAGGGGGCCGATCCCATGGCCATCCGGATGCTGCTGCTTTCGACCCACTACCGCAAAATGCTCAACTTCACCTCCGACGCCCTGCACCAAGCTGAAACTTCCCTGCAGAGGATCCGAGATTTTCTCTATGAACTGGAAACACGATCCTTTCCTGAGGGACACATCGGGGATGTGGAGGCCTTGGTCCAGGAAGCCGAAGCTGGATTCGTTTCCGGACTGAGCGATGATCTCAACATTTCCACGGCTTTATCGTCCTTGTTCGGGATGATCAAGAAGGCCAACATCCTGTTGTCTCGCGATGAGGTCACGAAGCAAGGATCCGATCACTTGATGTCAGCCATCCTTTCCTGGGATGGTGTGTTGGGGCTCCTGACGGATGAGCGCGCGAAGGACTTACCGGCCGGTCTTCAGCAGAAGATCGACCAGCGCGAGCAGGCTCGGGTCTCCAAGGATTTTGCCCTGGCCGACCTTCTCCGCGGTGAACTCCTTTCCTTGGGGATCGTTCTGGAAGATACCAAGGAGGGCGTCCGCTGGAAAAGGGCGCCGGCTTCGCCTCCCGGTAAAAACGCTGGTTGAGTTTTTCAGTTCCCCCTCTCTTCCGCCCGGAGGAATGAGGAAAATGCATGTCAGACGATTCTCGGTCCTCTCCCCATGACCTGGGGATCCTGGGTGAGCGCATTGCTCGTCAATATCTACAGCGCCGGAATTTTCGGCTTATCGAGCAGGGATATCGGTTCGGGCGCGGAGAGATCGACATCATCGCCTATGAACAGGATGTGCTTGTTTTTATTGAAGTTAAAACCCGAGCGGATTGGGCCTTCTGTTCTCCGGAGGATGCGGTCACTCCAGCGAAACAGCGTCAGATCCGGCGTATAGCCGAAGCATACCTCTTCCATCGAAACCTCGAAGACGAGAAATGCCGTTTTGATGTGCTGGCTATCCTGGTCGATCCCGGATCCGGAGGAGCGCATATCCGGCACTATCGCGATGCCTTCGATTGATGAGGACTCTAGAACCGTGTCCCCAAGGTCACATAGGCCACTCCCTGAACCATCTCCGGCTCAGAAAGGCTCCGGCTGCCCAGGCTATAGATCAGTTCTATGGTCCCGAGGGGAGAATCGATCACCACTGCAGCACCCAAACCCCACAGCACCGGGCTGCCGATCTCGGGCCTGGCTTTCTGGGCAAAATCGAAAGCAACGTTCCCCATCAGGCTGAGATTGAGGAAACCATTGTATTGGAACCTGTATTCCGCTCTGAGGACCTCCATCCGGCTGCCGAACATCTGGTCATAGCGCATGCCGACGAAGTACTGTGGACGTCCCAGGTTGAAGTATTTGTAAAATGGGATCTCACCCCAGGTCCTCCCTAAAAACAGGAAGAGACGGCCCGTGTGTTTTTCTCCCAGATCGAGATAGCCGTCAAGCGAGAATCCCAATCGATCGTAGTCCAAGTCTGAGGACAGTTCCTTGAAGCTCCCCTCATAAGACACATCGAGTTTCACACCTTGATCGGGGAGCAGCACATCATCCAGAGTGTCGAGTGTGAATCTGGCCGCAATTTGATTCAGTCGATCCTTAAGGCCGGGTAGGATCTCCGAGTCGGGGGGAGAGGAGGTCAGCCTGAGGCTTATCGCCTCCATGCGGAAGACAACCTCAAGGTTTATCCACCTGGCTGGCAGCAGTCCGAAACCCAGGTCCAGGCTCCAGGCCTGATCATCATATGAGGCAACGCGGTCGCCTTCTCCATTGAAGACGCGAGTGGGGATGTTGCGATACCGAGCCTCCAACAGAGGATAAACCGGGAGGTTCAATGTACGTGAGGGGTAGAACAGGCGGGAACGAAATCGTGTCAAGCCGAAAACCTGGAGTTCGTTCTCGAAGCGCAATCCTGAAACAAGCATGTTTGCGAAATTCACGCCGGCGATCCCCACCAGCCTATGCAGGCCATCATAGCGGAGACCGAGGCGTAGACTCCCGCTGGGGAGCTCCTTGACATTCAATACGAGTTCGATCTCCGTCTTGACGAGTGGTTTGATCTCATAGTAGATGTGTTCGAAATACCCCAGGCTGTAGAGGTCCTGGACCTTCCGGTTTATATCATCCACACCGACTTGTGCGCCCCGAGGGATCTCGAGCTGGGACAAAATGAATTCCTTGGATAGTTTTTCGTGGCCCTCAACATTTATCACAGCGACCTTAAGGACCTCGTTTTTAGCCTTCCCAGGAGATCGATCCGAGGAGGACAGATCATGTTGCTGCTTGATCCGCAGCAGGGCAGGCCTGGCATCCAGGGCTGCGTCCTCTCCCCTGTTTCTGATCTCTTCCCGTTTGCGCGCGGAAAAAAAGTCCATGGCTCCCATCCCGGTCATGTCGGGCCGGATCAATATATCCGCAGCATCTGCATTGGCGCGGCGGTGTTCGTGCTCGACAAGGCGGATACTCTGAGCAAGGACACGGTTTGCAGAGTCCAGTTCCTCGGGGCCGCTCAAGGGCGAGGCCAGGTCAACGGCGATGACGATATCAGCCCCCATTTCCCTGGCCGCATTGACTGGGAGGCTGTTGAGGATCCCACCATCAATCAGGATGCGTTCTCCCCATACCACAGGGCTGAACACGGTCGGGATGGCCATGGTTGCGCGCAGGGCCAAGGGAAGGGATCCGTTCTCAAGGATGACCTGAGAGCCCGTCACGAGATCCACGGCCACACAGCGGAAAGGAATCGGCAGGCTGTCGAAGTCACGGACCGCTGCATATGGAAACGTTAGGGATGACAGCATCTGGAAGATATTCTGGCCGAAGATGAGTCCCTGAGGAGGGGAAGGGAGCCAGTCGTCCCAGACGAGGTCCAATTGATATTTCCCGTCCTGATTTTTAGTGAAGAAGGGTCTGCGGGCTCGTGGCGGCATGTCGCGGAACAGCCCGTCCCAATCCAGCGCCTCTGTAATCTCCTCGATCTCATCGCCGGTATGGCCCATGGCATACAACGCACCCACGATCCCTCCGATGCTGGTGCCGACAATGCAGTCGACGGGAATCTCCAATTCATCGAGCAGTTGCAGGACCGGGATATGAGCAAGGCCCTTTGCGCCGCCTGATCCGAGCACCAGGGCGATCTTCGGGCGCTCTTGGGCCTGGAGAGATGCAGCGCAGATCAATAGGAGTGCCGCAACTACACCTCGAAAACGTCTCATGGCCTGCGATCCGATAGGTTAATAATAGAACCAGATGGTTCGATAATCCCGGATGTTCTCTCCTCGAGCCGCCAGTTCCTCCAGATAGTCATAGATCGGTACATCGATGTAGTTATAGGGCGGGACCGGCTCTATATTCTTTTCCCAGGGATGGAACTCGTACACACGGGATCCGTCGGGCAACACCATGACCAACCTGTGGTCCTGCCAGGAACGAAGGTGGTTTTTCCCCAGCTTGGGAACGTTAAACACAGGTTCATCCGTGCGGTCAAGCCCCGGAAGAAGCCTGGCCTCCTCCTTGCGCTCCTGCAGGATACGAGCGATGGGCACCATATATCGGCGGGTTTCTTCCTTGCCTTTCATGTTGAACGTGTAATAGGGGTCCACCCCGATCAGGCGCAGATCCTTTCGCATCTTGGCGGTTTCGAAGCGCCGGGAGTTTTCCACGGTGAACACCTGCTGGTTGTAGACGCCCATGCCGGTGCGCCGGATCTTCTGTACGGCGTCGCGTGCCTCAGGAGTGATCTCATAGCAGTGCTCGAAATGCGTCACAACGGCGACCTCCCGCTTCCCCGGTTCGTGAGCATCGCTCAAGATATCGAGGAGTCGGTCCGTCCATCGCATCGGAAGGACCACGGGAGTTCGGGACCCGATGCGGATCCTGTATATGTGCGGAATCTTACACAGGGCCTTCATCAGCCAGGAGACCTGGTCGTCGTTCATGATCAGAGGGTCCCCTCCCGTGACCAGGACATCACCCACCGCAGGATGAGCGGACAGCCAGTCCACCGCCGCCTGCAGGATCTTCTGGGGAGACATGGCCTTGGGATCAAGGACTTCGTCGATCTCCCAGTTGCGCTGACAATAGACGCAGATCTGGGAACAGGTGTTGAACGGCTTGATGATCGCGATTCCCGGATAGCGGCGCGTGATCAGGTCAATGGGCGACGTGTCATGCTCCCCCATGAAATCGAAGACCAGATCACGGTCCCTCCGGTGGTCGGCCAGGATATCGACATAATCCGGGGGGGGGATAACCTGGGCCCTCACGGCGTGATCATAATCCAGGGCTATCTCCCGGTCCATGAGATGGAGATAGTACGGCGTGATCCCAAAGGGGATGCGGTTCTGTATGGCCTTATCGATGGCCTCCTGCTGCTCCATGGTCAGCTCGATCAGGCTCTTCAAGGGGTCCGCAGTGCGGATCACATGGCGCAGCTGCCATGTGTAATCGTTCCAATCCTCCTGAGAGGCTCCGAAAAAATTGAGGATGCGGTCCCGGTTTTCTCTTCGCCAGGTTATGACGTCGGGCTCAAGCCCCGAGGGATATTTCTTGAAGTATTTATGGATGGTTGAACCCAGTTCATCCAACGCCTCTGAACGTGCCGAGCCCGCCTCGCGGCCCTCCAGGCGGAGGAAATCCGGGATCCCCTTTTTCGCTTCATGTGACTCAAAATAGATATTGGATTTTCCCGCCACTCCACGAAAGAGGTTGATGAACTCCATGAGGAATCCCACGCCTACCGGTTGGGTCAATTCCTCGGTCCTGCCTCGCGCCATCTTCCAGAGGTTGTCCAGTGCAGAGGTGCCGGTCCTGTATTCGTTGATGGGGCCGATGATGCTCTTGAACGCACGTATGCATTCCCGCACGGTAGCCTTTTCCAGGATGTGGAAATCATTGTCCAGGTCAAAGAGACGCCTCTCCGCTTTTTCCAGATAGATGAAAAGCGAACGCCGCGCCTCCTCCAGGGTGCGCGATCGCTTTATCCTCCTGTGTATTTCCGGGTTCGCCTGCCACAGCCGCTCCAGGTATGCATCGTAGTCGACCTCGAAACGCGGCTTCACCATCTCAACGGCGTCTGTGAAGACATCGTCGATGATCTTAGTATGGGTCGGTCGTGGGGGGCGGCTGCTTTTATCATTGGATTTGTTCGGCATTTTTGTGATCCTTTTCTGAGTATCCGGGCCGGCTCAGGATCCGGTTTCTTTTCAGTTTAAAACAGTCGACTAAAAAATGAAACCCGAACAAATATTTAACGAAGCGGATTATATGCGGATGTGTCTCGACAGTCCCGCAGGAGCTCTCCGATGGTCTTTCCGAGGACAGGATGGACTACCTCGGCTGCGATCTCGGCCAGCGGTACGAGCACAAACATGCGCAAAACCATCCGGGGATGCGGGATCCTGAGCCGCTCCGTGTTTTTGGTCAGGTCGCCTGCCAGGAGGATGTCGATGTCGATCACTCGGGGGCCGCCCACTTTCCCGGAGATCCTCCCCATGTCGGCCTCAATGGCATTCAAGGTCTTTAAGAGATCGCCGGGCCGCTGGTCTGTCTCCACAACGACTGCCTGGTTCAGGAACCAGGGCTGATCCCGAAGCCCCACAGGCTCTGTCTCATAGATTGAAGACTCCCTCTCGATCCGCATCCCGGAGCCGAGGAGCTCTTCCCGGCACCGCCGGAGAGACTCTTCGCGATCGCCCAGGTTGCTTCCCAGGCTCAGGTGGTACTGCATATGAACATGATATCAGCTTGTGCGGACAGTTTCAAAAAAGTCGGTTCCGCCTTTCTTTTCTGAGGAAGTTCTGGCAGTATGAAAGAAGAAAAAGAAACCATGCTCAAGATCGAAAAATGGCGGATCGAGGAACTGACCCTGGTCCTGGGTGATCTAGTTGAAACACTGCAGCAGGGAGAGAATCGTGAATGGGCCAATGTTTTCTCGCACTACCTCAACGAAGCCGAACGCTTCCTCCTGAAAGACCGTGTGCACGTCGAAGAATTCAAACGCCTGGTGCACAACATCCTCTGCTGCTATCTTGAAGGAGATTCTTTCCGCCGAATGGTCCTGTATCCAGGGGAAACGGAAGAGAGCCTGAGAAAAAACAGGCAGTTTCACCATCTGCAGGCTCGTCTGTACCATCTTCTCACAGACCTGCAGACACGATTCGTGGAATTCGTGCACTGACCCCCTCGGTCAGAGGCTGAGCAAACCCAGGTTCTTAATCACCCGCAGCACCGAGAGTGTGATCCAGAGGTGATCTTCGAGCGTGGCCTTCTTTGACCCCGCTTTCCAGTATCCGTGGCTGTCCTGTCGTTTCAGGAGCCATTCGAACGCCTTATTCACCTCGGGATGTTCCACGGTAAAACCGATCTTGGCCATTGAATCAAGGCTGCTCAGTATATCAGTCGCCCAGAAGGGATACGAAATCTCCTCCCAGTAGCGTGCCTGCTGTCGATCCTCGTAGACATCGGGCTTAAAAAAGCGCTGAGTCATCATCTCTACCGCCCTGCGGGCATCCCTGTTTTTCCGCCATGTGGGCGAGGCGGCCAAGGCCCTCAAGACCATACCCGTGACCAAATGAGAGGAGGGATTGGAGGGATCTGGCTTAAGTGGTTTGATGTTTTTCTGGGCGTCCAGATTGTAGCGTTCCTTCAGTTCGGTCTTGTCGATCGTGCGGTAAGGAATGACCCAGCCCCCATCTGTCTGCCGATTTCGACTCAGCCAGCGGAATCCTTTCTGTACCCTTTTGTCCGCATCCAGGCCGAAGAGGCAGAGCACTTCCAGGGTAAGGGCGTGGTAGGTCGGGGCATACTCGTTGAAGTAGGCACCTCTGAAATCTCCCTCGGTGGTCTGAGTGGAAAAGAGAAAATCGACCATCCGCTGGATCTCTTCGAGCTCAAGGTTGCACGCATAATCATGGAGCCTGAATGCATTGTGCAGAGTTTCCACTATGTAATACGTTTTTTCCCAACGGGGATTGCCCTCATACTCTTTCCGGCACCACCCTCCGTTTTCACGCTGGCTTTCCAGGATACGGATCCGGGAGGCGAACTTCTGCAGGTTTTTGTATTCCCGGTCAACCGGAACTTCCAGGATGTCATTTTTCAACCAGTACAGGATAGGGAGGTTTCCTCGCGCAAGCAAAAACTCTATGGCTTTGTTGGTATTGGCTTGCATATTATCGATTCGACCTGACCAGATTTCTCATGCACAAAAGCAACATATATGGACTATTCACGTCAACCCCTCAGTAAGATTTTTTCCCGGACCATAGAGCACACGTCCTGGCAGCCGGCCTGTGAGACGCTCGTGTTCGACGACGATTTCGCCGTTGACGATCACGTACTCCAGCCCCTGACTATACTGGTGCGGCTGGGAGAACGTTGCCTGGTCGCCGAAACGCTGAAAATCAAATATAGTGACATCCGCGAAGTAGCCCTCCTCCAGCCGACCCCTTTTCTGGATGCGGAATGCGGCTGCCGGCAGAGAGGTCATCTTGCGTACGGCTTCGTCAAGTTTGAGCACGCCGCGCTCCTTAACATAGAGAGCAAAGATCCTGGGAAACGTCCCATAATTCCGGGGATGTGGGACGCCCTGGCCTGGGATCTGGATCCCGCCGTCCGAGGCATGCATATTGTATTCCAGTTTCATCAGGGATTCGACATCGGCTTCGTCCATCTGAAAAAAGACACCCTGCGCCCCCCCGTTTTTCTGAATATCGATGATCAGAAACGCAGCGTTGTCTACGGTAGGTTCCTTACCAAGTTCTGTCAGGATCTCCCTGAGGTTCTTTCCTTGATATCCGGGTTCGTGCGCATATGAGGCGAGACAGATCGCCGCAAGCTTGTCGATCCCTCTCGAAGAGTTCAACCTACGCTGGATTATCACATCCTTGATACGGGAGAAATCCGACGGATCCTCAAGCCGAGCGAGGAATTGCTCCCTTCCTCCCTCAAAAGCCCAGGCAGGAAAGCTCGATGTGAATCCCGAGCTGGTGGCTACATAGGGATACTGATCCAGATAAACTTCCATGCCACTGGCCCTGGCATTTTCAACCGGAATTGTGATGCGTTCGATCTCCCCCCAAACCTTGTCGTCAGACAGCTTGATGTGTGAGATCTGTACCGGGATCCCATTCTCCCCCCCGATCCTCAGGGCCTCTTCGATCGATTCCGTGATGCCCTCGCCCTGATCCCTCAGGTGTGTGGCGTAGATCCCTCCAAATGACGTGAGCACCGAGGCAAGCTCCACGAGTTCCGCTGTGTCAGAATACGTTCCCGGAAGGTAAGCCAGCCCGGTGGACAGCCCCATCCCGCCGGCCAGCATTTCCTGGCGCAGCAATTCCTTCATCCTCTCCATCTGCTGCGCAGAGGGGCTCTCCATGGCCATATCCATGACCTCTCTTCGGATCGTGTTATGTCCGATCAACGTCCCGAAGTTGGGCACGATCCCCTGTCCATCTATCCGAGCAAACAGCTGTGAGACCGGAAAGGGATGCCCGCCGCAGTTCCCCCCGATGACCGTGGTCACTCCCTGCAGCACATAATTGTCCACGGTCGGAACATCGGCAATAGCGCGGTCGCAGTGGGTATGGACATCTATGAAACCTGGGGAAACGATGAGTCCCTGTGCCTTAATCGTGGTGCGCGCCGGGCTCCCATTGATCCGGCCGATCTTGACTATGCGGTCACCCCGTATGCCGATATCACCCACAAAACCGGCGCTGCCTGAGCCATCGATCAGCGTGCCTCCCTTGATGACCAGATCATAGCCTTGGGCGGCCCTCCCACAGTTGAGGCTGGAAATCAGAATAAGGGCAGACAGCAGCAAAATCTGCCAAGCCCCTATTCTCCGAGTCATTGCGTTCTCCTCATCTCTTCTTAAAGCATAGATTCTATTCCAAGTAGGAAAGTCCTGTCAAATTTTGTGAAATCATTTGATTTTAATCTCCTTTTTTTTTACCATGTGTGGCTTGGCATTTGTTAATATTCCACAAAACAATTGATCCCTCGATCATCGGGAGGCAGACATGAACGAATTCATCTATCTGGACGGTGGGGCGACATCCTATCCCAAACCGGAAGAGGTCTACACATATATGGATACCTTCTATCGAAAACTGGGAGTCAATCCGGGACGCTCGGGGTATGACATCTGCATGGAAGCGGGTGAAGTCGTCGAGGACACTCGCAAAGCCCTGACTGAATTCTTCCACGGCACGGATCCAAATCGACTGTGCTTCTCCTATAATTCGACCGACGCCCTCAATCTCATCGCATACGGCATGCTGGAAAAGGGCGATCACGCCATCACCACCACAATCGAGCATAACTCCGTGCTCCGTCCACTCTATCATCTCTGGAAGTTCAACGGAGTAGAGCTCGATCACATCCCCTTCGATGACAAAGGATTTGTGGATCCCGATGATTTTAAGAAGAAGTTCAAGCCCAACACCAAGCTGGTCATGGTAAATCATGCCTCCAACGTGATCGGCACCATCCAGCCCCTGAAAGAGATCGGGCGTCTCTGCCGGGAGAGCGGGATTCCCCTGGCGACCGATGCTTCCCAATCCGCGGGGAAGATCCCAGTGGATATGGATGATCTGAACCTCGACGTCGTGGCCTTCACGGGGCACAAGTCGCTGCTGGGTCCCACCGGGATCGGCGGCCTGTATGTAAGGGAGGGCATCGAGATCCGGCACACTCGAGCGGGAGGGACAGGCGTCCGCTCCGCGGTCAAAACGCACCTCTACGAATACCCCTTCCGCCTGGAATACGGCACACCCAATACCTTGGGGATCGCAGGCCTTAAAGCTGGCCTGGATTGGGTGACACAGAAGGGCCTGGATAATATACACGCGCTTGAGATGAAGCTCACGCGTATGCTGCGGGATGGACTGGCCGCCATCGAGGGAGTTACCATGTACTGCCAGGACGACCTGACGGATCACATCGCCGTGCTGCTCTTCAACGTCGATGGAATGGAGGCCCTGAATACGGGGACTCTCCTGGATGTGGATTACAACATCGCCTGCCGAACCGGCCTGCACTGCGCCCCCCTGGTGCACGATCAGTTGGGGACCGCCGAGATCCACGGCGCCGTCCGCTTTGGGATCGGCCCTTTCAACACCGAGGCCCACATCCAGGCTGCCATCGAGGCCGTAGCGGAGATCGCCGATCTGCAGCGGAAGAAGTTGTCTTAGGTCAGCACGGCTCCAGCACGCAGCAGCGGGCCGCACCGTGGGCCCGGAGGCACTCTTCCCGCGCCTCATCACTCTTCAGCGTACAGCAGTGGATGGAGCAGATCTCCGGGCTGCGGCGAAAAAGCTCCGTGCTCAAGTATTTCATTCCGGTATCCGGGATGACGGTGACGATGGTCTTGTCTGAACCGATTTCGTCAGCCACTTGAATGCTGGCAAACACATTGGCCCCTGCCGAATAGCCACTGAATATCCCTTCAACCCTGGCCAGCCGACAGGCGGTCGCCTTGGCTTCTATATCCGACACCTTGACCACGCCGTCGCTGAAGGAATGATCATAGAGCTCCGGAATGAATCCCTCCCCTATCCCCTGGATCCTGTGGTGGCCTGGATCTTCCCCGGAGATCACCGCCGAATTTTCGGGCTCGATGACAAAGATCTTTATCCCGGGATTTTTTTTCTTCAGGCCCCGGCTTACGCCCATCGCCGTCCCCGAAGTTCCGACTCCGGCAACAAAGGCATCGATCCGTCCCCCTGTCTGTGCCCAGATCTCCTCGGCGGTAGTGGTCTCATGCGCGAGTGTGTTGGAGGGATTGGCGAACTGGTTGGGCATGTAATAGCCGGGCTGGTCCGCAAGTTCTACTGCCCGGGCCAGCGTGGCTTCAAGGTCCTCGAGGGCAAACGTCCCTGGTGCGGCCTCGCCCTGACTTGGAACCAGCGCTATCTCGGCGCCGAAGGCCGTGATCATATCCTTGCGCCCCTGGCTCATCTGCTCCGGCATGACAGCGATCATCTGGTACCCCTTCATTGCGCAGACCAGCGCCAGACTGGTGCCCGTGTTCCCGCTGGTGGGTTCCACGATGCAGTCCCCCCTCTTTATGATCCCCTGCCTTTCCGCCTCCTCTATCATGTTCAGCGCGATCCGGTCCTTGACACTCCCGGTAGGATTGTAAAATTCCAGCTTGGCCAGGATGTTGGCCTTCAGGTCCCCCTTGATCCTGCTGAGCTTTACCAGGGGTGTATTTCCGATCAATTCCAGGACATTCTCATAGATCATGGCGGGCTGTCTCCTCTTTTGATACATCGAAATGTAGCACAGTCAAGCCGATAGTTCCAGTGAACCCATGGTTTTAATCGGGATGGTGGTGTTTCTATCAGGCGTATTTCTGGATATATCCCGAGACGGAGAGTGAAGTCATTCCGAAATGACGAGAGCGTTGGCGACGAGCTCACTCACAGTTTTGATTTCAACATTCAGCTTGTAGTGTTTATTCAGTTCCATGAGCTGATCGATACAATTGTGACAGGGAGTAGCCACCACCTCGGCTCCGGTTGCTATAATCTGATCGGCTTTGATCCGGCCTGCGGCAAGGCGTCTCTCAGCAAATCGTGTCATTGCCAGTTGACCTCCGCCACCTCCACAACAGTAGTTTTTCTCACGATTGGGATACATTTCTACCAGGTTTTTGACGCTGTGACGGAGGATAAATCGCTGCTCTTCTACGACTCCTCCCAACCGCACCAGGTTACAGGGATCATGAATGGTCACGGACTTTTGATTGCGCTCCGGATCAAGCCTGATCCGGCCCTCCTTGATATATTCCGCTATAACCTGAAGGATACTTTTTACCGGGAATCCGTACTGCCTACTTAACCATTCCGGGGCTTCCCAGCGGTTTGAATTGAAACCATGCCCGCATTCAGCCAAGATCAGTTCCCGGCATTTCAACTCCTCCAGAGCCTTCACTAACCGGCCGGACATGACCCCGGCCGCCTCATCGTCCCCGTTGTACAGGCCATAGTTGGTAACATCGAAATTTTTTGATGAAAAAGTCCAATTTTCTCCCGCGGCATAGAAGATTTTCCCTGCCGCTGTTATGGACAAAGGGAAAAACATCGCTTCGCGCGGATTGATGGTGTAGAGTAAACGTGCACCGGGTTTGTCCAGCGGCAGTTTGGCTTCCGGGTCGTTCACATCCTGCTGCAGTTCCTCCTCCAGCCACTCGACCGTCTCCAACCAGTCCTCCAGGGAAATCCCCATGTTATTTCCCTTTTCTATTGCCGTGTCGACAGTAGACTGGAGTCCCGGCGGAACGATCCCTACCGCTGCCAAGGCTCCCCGGGCCGCTCGGATCAGGGAAGTGATGTTGATCCCCATGGTACAGTTGATCCCGCAGCGGCCGCATAGGCTGCAGCGGCCGAACAGTGTGTCTACCCATTCTTCGATCAGCTCATTACTGAGTGCCTCGGCCCCCACCAGGGCAGGCAGCTTGCGGCCTATCAGGTCGAAGCTTTTCTTGTAGACCTTAGTGATCTGATGAAGTTTATACGCCGGTATCGACTTGGGATCCTTGTCTGTGAGGTAGTAATGACAGGAATCGGCACACAATCCGCAGTGGGCGCAGGTCTGAAGAAAAGCCGCATACTCATGCGTGAGGCTGGTCTTAAAAGCCTCCAGAATGAGCTCCCGGTCTCGCGTGGTGAGGGACTTCACCCTTTCTTCAAAAGTTGACTCGGATTTTTCAGGTTGCGGCATGATCACTCCTGGCGGTAGGGATCAGCCGCGCGCGGATAAATACCCCGCCTGCCGAAAAAATATCCAAATAGGATACGGCTGTAAAAGAAAAATATACAATGCCGAATCTTGCCAAGCGGAATATAGAGAAAAAGCAATATAGCCACAGCATACAAAGGCCCTTTGAGCCCGGGAAACAACATACTGCCGAGCGCCGCTCCGATAAAAATATCGACCAGCAGATTAGCAATGAAGTCATCAGGAGAGCTTATGCTCCGCATCATAGGCTTCAGACAGCGCTTCAGAAACAGCCCTAAGCCTGCAAGGAGCCCGGCACCCGCCAAGATTCGGAGGGCGCTTGCTACGTATCCTCCAACATTCAAGGACGCGATCTGGAGAATAAGCCAGAACAGCGCCGAAAAGATCCCGAAATGGTACATGAATCCGGCCGCGTAGGTTATGAGGTGTCGGCGGGCACTCTCCTTCTCCCACGGCATCATGCCCAATCCGAAGGCGTAGCGAATCCCTTTACCGGGATTGCCTTGAGAAACCGCGAAAGTGTCTCTTCTTCCGAATGATAGGGTGTTGAAGACCAGGACTACCAGCGCACAGCCGCAAATAAAGGCGGTCACAATGACTCCGACAGCCAGAGCGGTTTCCATTTTTGCAGTCTTTTAGACGCAGCCGTCGGGTTTGGGCAGACCTGCCAGCTTGCACGCACCTTTTGCCGGGCCAGAGGGGAAAAGTTCGAATATTCTGGTCAAAGAGAGACCCGAGTTCTTACACACCTTGCGCACCATAGGTGCCATCTTTTTCTCTTCATAGTATTCACGGATGTAACGGATCGCAGACCAGTGTTCGTCGGTCAGGGAGTCCAATCCTTCTTCAGATTTGGCCAGAGCCACTGCGATATCTTCATTCCACTCATCCGGATTCTGCATAAATCCTTCTTCGTTGAGTTGGATGGTATTTCCACTAGCTATTATCTCAGGCATGTTCGGCTCCTTCGCAAAATTAACCATGGATTATAGCATACCTGCGTCGATGGAAACAACGACATCCATTTCGACTGAAACATCCTCATTACCACCATCAATTCAGACTGGGCAAGTGGTTACTTCAGTCTGAGAAGTTCTGCCATGCCGTTCCCCTCCTCCAGCTCTGCTTGCAGATCCATTAAACATCACATAAAATGGCGGACATGTCCAAGGAGGGAATCATGCTAATAGGAGAACGAATATGAAGAAATATGTTATCTGGGGAGTGCTTTTCATCACCGCTATAGGAACCGCCCTTGCTCTTGCCGCCGATTTCGAGTCGGATACGTTGAAGACCTCGCTCGGCGACCTCAAGATGACCTTCATCGGGCATGGGACCTTGATGTTTTCCCTGGGGGATAAGGTCATCCATATCGATCCGGTCGGCCGCTACGCCGATTACAGTGATCTGCCCCAGGCCGACCTAATCCTCATCACACACGAACACGGAGACCACCTGGACCTCAAGGTGATCGAGGTCCTGAAAAAGCCGGGTACGGAGATCGTCTTGAACGAGGCCAGCCAGGCGAAACTCGCAGGCGGAACCGTGATGAGGAACGGGGATGTCAAGACATTCGGTGGGCTCAAGATCGAGGCCGTGCCGGCATACAACCTTGATCCGGAGACACGCTTCCATCCCAAGGGACGGGACAATGGATATGTCCTCACCATCGGAGAACAGCGGATCTACATAGCTGGAGACACGGAGAACATTCCGGAGATGAACTCGCTGCAGGACATCGACGTGGCATTTCTGCCTATGAACCGGCCCTACACCATGACTCCCGAGATGGCGGCTGAGGCAGCCAGGGCTTTCAAGCCCAGGTTCCTCTATCCCTATCACTTCGGCGACACCGATCCTCAGGAGCTGGTCGCGCTGCTCAATGATCTCCCCGAGGTCGAGGTGCGTGTCCGCAATCTCCGCTGATCAGGGATAGAGCAGGAAGGGATTCCGGCTATCTCTGAACTCGGCTAGATCTCCTTTGAAGCTGAGTACGATCTCGGATGCAGGGATGCCATCCTGCAGGGCCAGTCGAATCCTATCCGTCCCCATGACCCTGTCGAAGTAACCCTCATGGAACTCCAGTTTATCCGGATATATCTCCAGGACCGCTTCCAGAACATGCAGCGTGACGGACAGCGGCCGATAAGCATCCCGGTCCGTTAACTCCAGCCGTAGGCCGGAACACACCTCACCTGCGAATTTTGAGGAGCCTGGTTTGAATTGAACCTGTTTAAAACAAACCCCGGGCAGGGCAGACCGATCGAGCCTCTTCGAGAGGGCCCGAGCATCGATCCAGGGGGATCCAAACTGCTCGAAGGGCCGGGCAGTGCCTCGGCCTTCCGAAAGGTTGGTGCCTTCTAATAGCACCTGGCCCGGATAAACCAAGGCCGCAGCCAGATCGGGGAGATTGGGAGAGGGACGCACCCAGGGGAGGCCTGTCTCGTCGAACCACATCCCCCGCTCCCAGCCTCGAAGAGGGATCACGGTGAGCTCCGCCTTTTCAGCCAGGAATCGGTCATTGTAGAGCAGCGCCAGTTCTCCCATTGTCATGCCATGGCGCAGGGGGATCGGATAGAGGCCCACGAATGAGCTGTAGGTGGGATAATCCAGGATCGGACCTTCCATGGTGCGCCCATTGATCGGATTCGGTCGGTCGAGTACCAGGAAGTGGATGCCCCTCTGTGCACACCTGCGCATGCAGTAGGCCATGGTGGCAGCATAGGTGTAGACGCGTGTGCCCACATCCTGGAGATCACAGATCAACACATCGAGGCCCTCGAGCATGTCCTCATCCGGGACCTTTCCCTCTTCGCATGCATCGAATGATCGCATGACCTCGTCCAGGCGGCCCCGCATGTCCGGAGCGAGAGAGAGGTGCTGGCCGTAAAGGCTGTGAACCGGGAGGCCCGTAGCCCCGTCAAGCGCGAAGGGCACGTATTCGCCGGCTTCTGCAGAGCCACGGATCCCATGCTCCGGACTGAACAGCGCGACCAGCTTAACCCGCGAATGGCCGGCGAGGAGGTCGATCGTCGATTTCCCCTGACTATCAACACCACTGGGATTGGTGAGGAGCCCGACTCGAAGCCCATCTATGAGCACGAGATGTTCCTCCATGAAAACTCCCACCCCAGGCAGCACATTATGCATTTTTCTTATTCACCCCAGCCGTCTTTGTTCGACTAAACAAGTATCCTGTTTCTGCTGGCTGAGCAGGATCCTCCCGCAAAGCAAAGCCCCGCTAACCCCAAAGCCAGCCCCCCCCCTATCCCAAGCCTGCATCATCGTAAGGTGGGGAACTCCGCCACACGGAGGTTGGTGCACCCATAGGGGATCAGCGTGAGCTCCTTGAGCGGTCCCTCGATCCTTACAGGTGAACGAGGCAGGTCTCCCGCGGACCCGTTCTCCAGTGTCCATTCGGGAAGCAGAACTCCCTTTACTCTGGCCGATATGGGAGCCCCATCCGGCGAAAAGGGCATCTCTCCCATGGCATGTTCACTAAACTCGATATCGTTTTTCAGTGTCTCCTCGTTTACGTCCAGGGCGTAGTTCCAAGCGGTCGTAGGGTAGACCTCCCAGTCCCCATGAGGCAGTTCCCGGTGCGGCAGTTCCGCATTGACCCGTTTCCACTCCTCCCCCATCTTGAGCGCATAGACCAGGGGGCCCCTCTCCACCGCCAGGGCGTTGTTGTAGCGCCGCGATGCTCGCGCATGCATAGGTAGACGTAAAATGATCCGGTCCTCTCCGTGCCATTTTCGCTCGAGCCGGAAATACGTTCCAGCCTCCAAGGCCCCCAGCGATTTCTGATTCACGGTAAGGGACGCATCACCTGCCCAGCGCGGGATGCGCAGGTGAAGCGGAAAACTCACCGGTTCTTCCGTGCGCAAGTTTATGTTGATTTCATCGCGGAAGGGATACTGCGTCTCGACCTCGACCTCAACCAGGATCCCATGAATGACCGTTCGTACAACACAGGGCGCATAGGCGGCGACGGCAAGCCCGCCATCTGATACGCTCCGCATCCACAGGTGGGCGGCGAACTTGGGCCATCCCTGGCTGAGGTTGGCCGTGCAGCAGCCATAGTTCGGCTCCAGCCCATAGATATTGGAATCCGGACCGTTCGTGGTCCAGAGACGATTCTCCCTGATGCTGCATTCGACCTGATTCACCTGCTGATCATACTGATGGGCCCACATGTCCGGAGTGAATGTGGCTGGCAAGGCGTTGTAGGCGATCTTTTCCATCTGATCTCCCAGTCGGGCCTCCCCGGTCACGGACAGCATGAGCTCCAGTGAGTACAGGTATTCCATGACCGCGCAGAGCTCGGTTCCCTGAGAAGGATTCTGCCCCGCGAAACACTCGTCCCCCGTGAACATCCCGGTCACCTGCCCATGATACTGGTCCTGGAGACGCATCATCTCGTTTCCCATGGCCAGGTCCCTGTCCTCACCGCTCAGCCGCCACCAGAGTGCCGGGGACTTGATCGCCATGGCATTGTTGACGACATGGCCCATGTATGTCCACTTTCCCTTTGCGGTGGGCTCGGTCAGGGGCCAGCGGCGGAAAAAATCGAGCCAGTTGAAGCCCTGGGCATGGAGTTTGACTGCCAGGTCCAGCAGCCAGTCTTCCTTGGTCTGTTCATAGAGCCAGTAGATGGCGATCAGAGATTCGAACCAGCGGTATTTTCCCCAATTGAAGAGCGGACGGGAATCGATGTGGCCGTCCACCCAGCGCAGGCTGCGTTCCACCGCGCCTGGTACACGGTCATCTCCTGTGGCCTCATAGTACTGGATCAGAGGCTTCATGATCAGGAAGATGGCCCAGAGGTCATATTGCCCCCCCTCGTCCCCGGGTGCGATCCATCCCGAAGCTGCTTGTCCGGCAAGGATCCCGTCCATGTATTTCATGACCCGGGCTTTGAGGCCTTCATCCTCCAGCAGGAACGCCAGCGGAACAATACCATCCAGCCAGTAGGGAGCCCTCTCCCATGCATCCGCCTCTCCTCCGAACCAGGAACTGTCCTTGATGTCTGGCCAGAATTCATCGAGGTGCCCGCTGAGCCCTTCCGCCTGCAAACGGAGCTGGCCTTCGAGCCATCCCGCAGGTTTGATGCTGCCAAGAGAAAGCGGCTGCAGAGCCACGGGCTTCAGACTCGGATTCAGGGAATGATTTGCCTTATCAGAGATCATGTCACGCTCCTCCCCTCTCTGTGTATCGGATCCCGAGCAAGCCAGGAAGCCCAGGAGCATGCCCAGGCCTGTGATCAAGACTATGGCGTTTTTCATCTGATTTCCTCTGGGCCTCTAAAAGCAGGATTCGGTGATGGCTCCTCTGCCTCGATCTCCCGCAGCCACGTTTTCAGCATGTCTTTCATCTCGCCTGCTTTCCCCGAAAGCTCGGTCGAGAGGTCATGCTGTTCTGAGATATCTCTCCGGATATCGTACAATTCCAGACTGTTGCCTTCATAGAACCGGATCAGTTTGTAATCTCCCCAACGAATAGCTGAACCTGGTGTCCCTCCCTGGTTGCCATAGTGCGGATAGTGCCAGAACACGGGGCGGTCAGGGAGAGCCTCTTCCTGCTTCAGCAGCGGGACTAGGCTCACGCCATCTGTGTGCTGTTCGGGACGCTGATCCATACCGGCCATCTCCAGGATGGTGGGATAGAAATCCGTGCTGACAACGATCTGATCACAGACTCGCCCCGGCTCAACCGCTCCGGGCCAGCGGATGATCATGGGCTCTCGGATCCCTCCTTCGTACAGCCAGCCCTTCCCGGCCCGCAGGGGCAGGTTCGATGTGGGATGGCCTTCCGAGGTAGACAGGCCTCCGTTGTCCGACATCAGGATCACAATAGTATTTTCCTCCAGCTTCAATTCCTGGAGCCTGTCCAGGACCTTGCCCACGGCCTGATCCATGGCCTCTACCATGCCCGCATAGACAGCATGGTTCTGGACCATACGGACCCGGCGCTCTCCCTCCTGTCCCCACTCTTCGTCCTGGATTCCCAGATCTTGGGCTTTGGAGCGGTACTTATCCTCCAGATCCGGACGGGAGATCAAGGGGGTATGCACCGAATAGAACGACAGGTATGCCAGGAAAGGCCGGTCTCGCATCTCCTCTATGAACATGCAGGTTTCCTCAGCCAGCCGGTCCGGGAGGTGTTCCCCTTCGGGGCCGTCAGACAACCTGGGATTCCCGTAGGGAGAGAAGTACTTGTTCCCTCCATAGGGGCCACCTCTTTCCCAGCCGCCTCGATTGACTTCGAATCCCTGGTCTTCGGGATAATATCCCTCGCGTCCAAGATGCCACTTGCCGGCAAAAAAAGTGGCGTATCCCTCCTCCTGCAAAGACTCGGCCAGCGTGACCTCTTCCAGAGGGAGATGCTCGACATAGGGCGCTGGCAGGAGAGGCTTGTTCCTGGTCCAGTGTTGCGGGATCCGGTCAGGTTGAGGAGCGCCGAAATAGTCAGTGGTCTTGAGACGGGCCGGGAACTTGCCCGTTAGGATGCTGGCCCGGGTGGGGCTGCACACAGGACACGCGGCATAGGCGCTCGTGAAACGCACTCCGGATGCAGCCAGGCCGTCGATTCGGGGTGTCTCATAGAACAGGCTTCCATAACAGGATAGGTCGGCCCAGCCCAGGTCGTCCACCAGGATAAAAACAAAGTTGGGCGGTGGTGCCTGAAGCTTACATCCCGGTATCACCGACACCGCCAGGCCTGCCAGCAAACTGAATATCACGATCAGGTTGGCTCTATGTTTTTTTGCCATGATTATTTCTATGTTCCTTTCGAATTCGCCACGGTTCAATCTGACAGGCTCCACCCCTGCCTGTACGTGCGGTGGATCAAGGCATCCGTATCGGGATGGTTGGGAAAGCTCAACGCCTTTGTATCCCACTGGAGCCGCGTCCCGGTCCGGAGCGCTGCGTTCCCAAGGAGGACCGTTTCGGTCAAGGGCCCGGCATAGTCAAAACTGGAGGCCGCGGCCTCTCCCCCCTTGCAGGCCTGGATCCACTCCGCGTAGTGGCCGATGGATCTGGGCAGTGTCTTGGGGGGCCTTGTGTAGGCCAGCATCCTCTCTTCCGGAAGGATCCGGAGCCCGTTGGCTCCGTGGGAACCGCACAGGATCTTCCCCTTGGATCCAACATAGAGCGCACCGCCATAGGTGTCGCCCATCTGGCGGTCATCGGGCAGGCCTTCGGGACGTGGGGGCATCAAGCCCCCGTCATACCAAGTCAGGGTCAGGGCAGGAAATCCCGTGCGGGCGGGGAATGAGTAGGTAACGATGCTGGCCCTGGGATAGGTCTCCGTGTTGCGGGGCTTATCCCAAGTCATTTTATCCGGCACAAATTCGGAAAAGCTGGCCTCGACACTTGTGGGAGCCCCCAGCTTGAGGGCCCAGACAATATGGTCGAAGATGTGGCACCCCATATCCCCCAGCCCGCCGGTCCCGAAATCCCACCACCCGCGCCACTTCTGCGGGGCATAGGCAGAATGGTAGGGGCGGGAGGGAGCCGGGCCCAGCCAGAGGTCCCATTTCAGCGTACTCGGTACGTGTGGCGTCTCTGTGGGCCGGTTGATCCCCTGAGGCCAGACCGGGTGCGGGGTCCAGGCATGGACTTCATTCACATCTCCGATGGCCCCGTCCCAGATCCATTCACAGAGCAGCCGGATGCTCTCCATGGCATGTCCCTGGTTGCCCATCTGGGTGGCCACGCCCGCTTCCCGTGCAGTCTCGGTCAGGAGCCTCGCCTCGTACAGAGTGTGCGTCAGGGGCTTTTCGCAGAAGACATGTTTTCCGTGCCGGATCGCGGTCAGGGCTGCGACCGCATGGACATGATCGGGCGTGGCCACAACCACAGCATCGATATCCTTCTGCCGCTCCAGCATGATCCGGAAATCATCGTAACGTTTAGCATGGGGAAATTTAGTGACGGTCCGGGCCGCCCGCTCCCAATCGACATCACAGAGTGCCACGATATTTTCACTCTGCATCTGAGAAATGTCTCCACCCCCCTGGCCGCCCACTCCGATGCCGGCGATGTTCAGCTTGTCGCTGGGTGGAATGTGCCCTTTTCCCCCCAGGACATGCCGCGGCAGGATAATAGCCGATGTGACTGCTGCGGCCGACTTCCCGAGAAATTCCCTGCGATCCATTTTATTCATGGGCTCCTCCTCCCTGTGATTCGGTCAGGCACCGTACTCACGGCCTGCCTGAATCCATTCGATTATACACATTTCTGTTTCGCATGTCCCCAAGATTGACGCGGACTCGAGGCTCTGTTATAAAACACAGAACGGGCCCTAAAAAGAGACAATTCAGACAATGTTTACAGACATTCAACTCAGGACAGTCCTGGTGGCCATTCTGCTGAGCAGTTCCCTCTACGGAGCTGAGAGACCGGCTCCCTCTCCCTCCCAAGCTCAGGTAGCGCATGACCCCCAGCGGGCCGAATCCATCTCTGTGCCCCGCCTGAGCGGCCCTATCACCCTGGACGGTTCGAGTAATGAACCGGCTTGGCAGGCCGTCACACCCTTCGTGATGGTCCAGCATGCCCCCAATTTCCTGAGTCCCGCTTCCGATAGGACAGAGGTCCTGGTCGGTTTCGATAACGAATTTCTCTACGTCGCCGCCCGCCTTTTCGACAGCGAACCGGACAAGATCCAGGCCTCCACCAAAAAAAGAGACACCATGAGTCCCAGCAACGACTGGTTCGGCATCACCTTCGATACCTTCAACGACAAGGAGAATGCGCTGGGCTTCTTCACGACACCCGCTGGGCTCCGCTGGGACGGTTCGGTCTATAATGACGGACAACCCACCAATCAGGTCACGCAGGAACCTCCCGTGAACATCAGCTGGAACACGTTCTGGGACGTGGAGATCGACCGTGACGACCGGGGATGGTTCGTGGAGATGCGCATCCCCCTGTCGAGCCTCCGGTTCCAGGACATAGAAGGCGAGGTCGTGATGGGGATGATCGCCTGGAGGTTCATCCCTCGCCGCAACGAGATGTCCATCTTCCCCGCCATCCCGCCGGATTGGGGCGACTGGAGCACATGGAAGCCCTCCCAGGCCCAGGAGATCGTTCTCAAGGGGATCGAGAGCCGGAGGCCCCTGTACATCACGCCCTATGTCCTGGGGGGATACGGCATCAGCAACGAGTTGAATGATGAGGAGACCGAGTACCTCCGGGAGGAAGAACCCGTGAGTGAGATCGGGTTGGACGTAAAATACGGGCTGACCTCCAACCTGACGCTGGACCTCACTCTGAACACGGATTTTGCTCAGGTGGAGGCAGATGAAGAACAGGTCAACCTGACGCGCTTCTCCCTGTTTTTTCCTGAGAAACGGCTGTTTTTCCAGGAACGATCCAGTACTTTCGAGTTCAACTTCGGGGGGCCGAACCGCCTGTTCTACAGCCGGCGCATCGGACTCTACGAGGGTGACATCATCCCCATCTACGGCGGCGTCCGCCTTGTCGGGCGCATGGGTGCCTGGGACCTGGGTTTTCTGAACATGCAGACCGCTGCCGTGGGGGAGCTCGAGCTGCCCTCGGAAAACTTCGGCGTGCTCAGGCTGCGCCGCAGTGTGTTCAACCGCAACTCCTACGTGGGAGGCATGCTGACCTCCAGGATCGGGAGGGACGGGAGCTACAACGTGGCCTACGGACTGGACAGTATCATCCGCATGTTCGGTCAGGACTACCTGACCGTGAACTGGGCTCAGACATTCCAGGATGGCGCGGCCAATCGCTTCGACTCCCTGGATCCGGCCAAGCTGAGGATCTCCTGGGAGCGGAGGACGGTCAACGGTCCCGCCTATGACTTCAGCTATTCCCGTGCCGGAGTGGACTACGACCCCGGGTTAGGATTCGAGGCTCGGGAAAACTACTCACGCTTCGGGAATCGGATCCTGTACGGCTGGATCCCCGGAGAAGGGTCCCTACTTCAGCGGCATCAGGTGTTTCTGGGCGGGTCGCTCACGTTGAGCAACAACGACAACTCGGTGGAGTCCGCCGAGCTCGGCCCCGGCTGGACCGGTACAACCAAATCGGGCTTCGGGGGGAGCATCCAGCCCAAGTACTACGAGGAGTACCTATCGGAAGAATTCGAGCTGCCCAAGGACGTTGAGGTACCCATCGGCCGCTATTCTTTTTTCGGGATAGAGGGAATGTTCAATACGCCCATGGGAAGGACAGTCGCTCTGATGGCCCTGTTTCAAGGGGGGGGATTCTATGATGGAAACCGAGTGAGCCTGGGACTGATGCCCCTCTGGAACCTGAACTCCACCTGGCAGTTCGAGGGATTCTATCAGTACAACCGTGTGGACTTCCCCGACCGAGGCCAAAGCTTCACAGCCCATCTGGCAAGGTTGAGGGTCCTGGCAACCATCTCCACGAAGGTTACGGCCAGCGCTTTTGTCCAGTATAATGGAGCTGGGGACGTCCTGATCGCCAACGTGAGGTTCCGCTACAACCCACGCGAAGGGAACGACCTCTATCTCGTCTACAACGACGGCCTGAACACCGACCGATTTCGTGAGATTCCGAGCCTCCCCTACACGGAGAGCCGGACCATTCTGATCAAATATTCCTACACGTTCAATATCAAGTAATCGGATTCCCATTAGGGGGATTGAAATGACTGCTAAGCAAAACTCACCAGGAAAGGTGGGACCCATTCTGGGCCTGATATTCCTGATCTGTTTCGCGGGTTTCAGCTGTACATCGAGTGAACGGGAAAGCAAGGGCTTTCGCCCCAATATCCTGTTCATCATGTCCGACGACCACTCTGCACAAGCATGGGGAGTCTATGGCTCCCACCTGGATGACGCGGCCCCCACTCCCCACATCCAGCGACTCGCGCAAGAGGGCAGTCTCCTCCTGAACTGTTTCTGCACCAACTCCATCTGCACCCCGAGCCGCGCTACGATCCTGACAGGACAATACAGTCACAGGAACGGCATCTACACCCTCTCCGAAGCTCTGGATCCAAGTGTCGACAATGTCGCCAAAAGGCTGCAGGCCGGAGGATATCAGACTGCCGTGTTCGGAAAATGGCACCTGAAAAGCCCCCCCAGCGGATTCGATTCTTACAATGTGCTCCAAGGACAGGGACGCTACCATGATCCCCTGCTGCGATCCGCAGAAAACTGGGATACCGGCACGGAACATACCGGCTTTTCCACCGATGTCATCACCGACCTCAGCCTGGACTGGCTCGAGGATCGGGACGATGACCGCCCGTTCTTCCTTCTCTGCCATTACAAAGCGACCCATGAGCCCTTCGACCACGCTCCCCGCTTTGCATCTTTGTTCATGGAAGAGGACCTCCCCGAACCAGAGAGCCTGCACGAGTCAGGGCCGGTCCATAGCGGGAGGACATTTACGGGCCAGGTGCTTGAGATCCTGGGCGAGCGGTACGTTGAGAATCCCAACCGTCGCTACCCGGGAGAGATATTCAAGCTGGCAGGGCTGACTCCCCGGGCAGCGCGGAGTAAGATCTACCAGAAATTCATCAAAGATTATCTCCGGGGCGTAGCCGGGATCGATGAGAACATCGGCCGCCTGCTGTCCTTTCTAGACAGGGCGGACCTGACGCGCGACACGGTCGTGATCTACACCTCCGATCAGGGCTACTTTCTCGGTGAACATGGTTTCTTCGACAAGCGTATCATGTATGAAGAGCCCTTGCGCATGCCTTTTGTCATACGCTATCCCCGGGAGATCGCACCCGGATCTAACCTCAGCGATATGGTGCTCAACGTCGATTTCGCCCCCTTGTTCCTTGACTATGCGGGGCTGCCTGTGCCTGATGGGATGCAGGGCACGAGCTTCAAGCTGAATCTGCAGGGTCACACACCATCAAGCTGGCGGAGCTCCATGTACTACCGCTATTGGCTCCATCAGGTTCAGCGTCCGGCCCATCTCGGCATCAGGACGGAGCGGTACAAGCTGATTTTTTTCTACGGCTTACCTCTGAACATGCCGGGAGCACACGAAGAGACAACTCCGCCGGCCTGGGAGTTCTATGATCTTCATACCGATGCTTCTGAGATGCACAATGCTTACAGCGATCCCCGGTATCAAGATATTATTCAAAACCTGAAACAGCAGCTGATAATACTTCGTCAGGAGTTGGGGGATCTGGACTCAGGCCGCCCCCAGATGCAGGATGTCCTGGCTGGCCAATGGGACAGATGACGATCGAAGATTTCCCCAAGGGAACACGAACAGGAGTGCTCCGACCCGACTAAATCCACAAACAAGGATAGAAGAATGCGATGTCCTCGCTGTTCCTCGGAAAACGCACAGTCAACGACCTCCTGTGTCCACTGCGGCACCCCCCTCAGGGCGGCCAGGCCGATATCCAAAAAAAGGATCCCCTGGTACGCCTACCTGGTTATAGGCCTGGTCCTGGCCGCGTTTGCTTCATATCTGGTATTCCAGGACCGTTCAGGCTCCCCAAGGGACGGCTCTGCTGAGACCGTTGTTGAATCCGAGTCCTCCCAAAACTCGATCGCCCCTGAATCCTCTGAGGCCATGGAATCCCTGGCCTTGAGCCTCGGCCAGGTTGTTGTCCGCACCCGGCTGGGAGAACATGTTTATCGAGCTCGCTCCGCGGTCATGGACGGCACCTGGATCGCCCTCCCGCTCTGGTCTTTTGTCGGAGGCGATGTATGGAGATTCCAAGGCGACGAAGGTGAGGAAATACGGATCACACATGGATTTTGGAAAGAAGGGATGCCTCTGGGACTCTGGCAGCTCGACACCCCTTTGGGAGGAGACTCCTCCCCCCCCCTCTCTCCCTGGGATAAGAACGCTCCCCTGTACTGGCAGTCACTGCAGCCAGCTGCCCCTTTGAACAGGGTCAGCCTGGACACCTCTCCGCAACCCTACGGGGACCTTGCGCGTTTCCCCATCCCGGCCCACTTCAAGACAGAGGGAGTTTTCCTCCAACAGAATCGGATCGTAGGCTGGACCTTTGGATCCGGTTGGGATCACGCTCTCCTGTGGATCGGAGCCGATATGGCTGAGCTGGATCCCAACATCCGTGCCTCGGATCTGGTAGGCGTCGCCTTTGCCGAATCCCAGGAAAGATCCGCGTCACGGGCCCTGGGTATGGATGAGAGGAACAACGACCTCCCCAAGCTGAGGGCGCTGGCCGAGGGCCTCTCCCTTCCCGCCAGGATCGCTCCGGAAGATAAACCCGACCATCTGCAACTCCCATCGCTGTTAAAACAGACCACACAGTACGCCAATAAGATCCTCCAGTCCGGCCAGGCGGAGGAGCTCACCCGCATCCTGGATGAGAATGTCATCCGCCCTTCCCGGGATATCGAGCTACTGAAGATCGCAACCCGTGCCCGTCTGAGTGCTTTGGATCACAGGCGCGCCCTTCGGTTCTTCGAAAGCCTGAAAGACTCTGTTTCGTCCGATTCCCGACTCGACCGGGCCTCGCTGGACAGGTTTCACCTCAGCCTCTATAAGGAATGGATCCAGGGCGATATCGAGCAGGAGCTGTTTTCGCGAGGGTGGGAGGCCTTCGAGGCCGGGCAGAATGCATTTCCGGAGGATGTCGATCTCCATCTCCTGGGTGTGGAGTTGGCCATCGCAGGCAAGGAATGGAGCCGTGCCGAAGATCTCCTCAAGAACAGGAGTTTCCCGTCCGCCTTCAAGACCCGAGCCAGCACCCTTGAACTCATCATCCTGGAGCGCAGGAGCGAGGAAGGCAAGGTCACTATTCGTTTTCCATCTGGTGCGGCCGAAATCCCACTCGATGTCCTTCTCAACAAGCGCATGATCCAGAGGTTCATCATCGATACAGGTGCGACCATGGTGACAATACCCTCCTCTGCACTCGAGCAGCTCGGAATAGAGATAGACAACGACACGCCGGTACACAGGGTTTCCACGGCATCTGGTTACATGATCGCCTATGAAGTGTCTCTCAATCAGATGGAGGTCAAGGGGCAGCGTGTCTTCAATGTGCCCGCTCTAGTGATCGACATCCCCGGACAGCCCGGCATCGGCCTCCTCGGCCAGAGCTTTCTCAAGTATTTTGAACTGGAGATAGACAGCAGACGGGGAATCCTCAGGCTAAAACGAAAATAGACGAAATACTCTCACATTGATCAAAATACTTGACAATATCAACATATGTTGATATGTTGATTTATATGGATCCCGTGGTACTGTTCAAAGCTCTTTCCGACGGAACCCGTTTGCGTCTTTTAAACCTTTCGCTGCAGCATGAGCTGAACGTCAACGAGATCGTGCGTATCCTTGAAATAGGCCAATCGCGTGTCTCCCACCACCTGAAAATCCTCACCGAAGCCGGCCTCATCACCCACAGACGAGACGGTCTCTGGGTTTTCTACTCCGCAGTCAAAGACGGCCCGGGAATTGAATTTATACACTCCGTCCGATATCTGTTGGACCGGAATGGACAGTATGACCAGGACCTGTCTACCGCTGCTGCCTTAATCGCGGAAAGATCCGAAAGAACCAAGCGGTTCTTCGATTCCGTGGCGGGACGCTGGGAAGGGCTTAAGAAGGAGATTCTGGGAGATGTGGACATAAACCGCAGGATCTGCGACTCGCTTCCCGAGGGCGGCACCGTGGTCGATCTCGGCTGTGGAACCGGAGACCTATTCCCGGTCCTGCTGCAGAAGGCCGACCACGTCATCGGCGTCGAGCGGTCCAGTAAGATGTTGGAGGAAGCTCGAAAATCCTATGGTTCCAAGCCCGAGACCGTGGACATCCGCGTCGGCGAACTCGAACACCTCCCGCTAAGAGACGGCGAAGCGGATACGGCAATCACGAACATGGTTTTGCATCACTTGCCCGAACCCCGCAGAGCACTCCAGGAAGCGAATCGAATATTGAGGAAACACGGGACGCTTCTGATCGTTGATCTGATCCAGCACGAAGACGAAAGCATGCGCGAAGCCTTCGGCGACCATTGGCTTGGCTTCCAGCCCAATGTCCTGGAGAGCTGGCTCCATGAGTTCGGCTTCGACATAATTCGGAATGAGCGCTTCGACCTAAAGAAAAAAGGACTCGAAGGATTCATCATACACACCAAGAAAATACATTCATGAAGGAGACCAGCATGAACTCTTTGAAATTCGATCCCACTCTGAAATTCAAGGTCAAGGACCTGTCCCTGGCGGATTGGGGGCTGGAAGAGATGAGACTGGCCGAGAATGAGATGCCGGGCCTCATGTCCGTTCGGGAAAAATACGGAGTGCAAAAACCACTGAAGGGTCTGAGGATCACAGGAAGCCTCCACATGACCATCCAGACGGCCATGCTGATCGAGACCCTGGCCGATCTGGGTGCGGACATCCGCTGGTCGTCATGCAACATATTCTCTACTCAGGACCACGCGGCCGCGGCCATCGCCAAGAACGGATCTGCGGCCGTGTTTGCCTGGAAGGGAGAGAGCCTGGAGGAATACTGGTGGTGCCTGGAGCAGGCTCTGGTCTGGCCGGATGGCACTGGGCCGGACCTGATCGTGGACGACGGAGGAGATGCAACCCTCATGGTCCACGAGGGCGTCAAGGTGGAGAACGATCCCACGCTGCTCGAGGAGGAGTACCCCATCAAGGAGTTCCAGATCCTGATCGATCGCTTCAAGGACAGCTCACAGCGGGCTCCGAATTTCTGGACCGGGATCGCGGCCAGGATCCGGGGCGTGTCCGAGGAGACGACCACCGGAGTTCACCGGCTGTATCAACTGGCCGCCGAAAAGCGGCTGTTGTTTCCGGCCATCAATGTGAATGATTCGGTCACCAAGTCCAAATTCGACAACCTGTACGGCTGCCGCGAGTCCCTGGTCGATGGGATAAAGCGCGCCACGGACATCATGCTGGCCGGGAAGAAGGTCGTGATCCTGGGCTACGGGGACGTCGGGAAAGGGAGTGTCCAATCCATGAAGGGATTCGGGGCCCGGATCTATGTGACCGAGATCGATCCCATCTGCGCTCTGCAGGCGGCCATGGAGGGCTACTCCGTGGTCCAGCTGGAAGATATCATTGAGGAAGCGGACATCTTTGTCACGGCCACCGGCAACTACAACGTTATCATCGGAACGCACATGGAGCGGATGAAGGACGGGGCCATCCTCTGCAACATCGGCCACTTCGACAACGAGATCGAGATGTCCTACCTGGAAAACAATCCCAAGTGCATCAAGACCACCGTAAAGCCTCAGGTGGATAGTTGGGCACTGGAATCCGGCCGCTCCATCCTCGTGCTGGCCGAAGGCCGCCTGGTGAACCTGGGCTGTGCCACAGGACATCCCAGCTTCGTCATGAGCAACAGCTTCACCAACCAGTGCCTGGCCCAGATCGAGCTCGCCACCAAGGAGCACGAGCTGCAGGTCTACACGCTGCCCAAGATCCTGGATGAAGAGGTCGCGAGGCTCCACCTCGGCAAGCTGAGTGCCCGTCTGACGCGGATGACCCAGGAACAGTCCGACTATCTGGGTGTTCCTAAGGATGGCCCTTTCAAGCCTGACCACTACCGATATTGATATTTTGGGGTCGGACCTCGAAATCCCATTGATTCTGCTGCATTTACACCCTTAGAGGCCCCATTTTTCGGCCTTAAAGTGCCACTTTTGGCCCTGTTTTCGGCCGTTTAACAAAAGATCCCCATTGTCTCAATCCGATCAACATCGGCACGGGAACACCCTCAGATCTCCAGTAACGCTTAGGCTGGAAATAGGGCTTGACCCTGACCGATATTTGGAATACATATAGACCTTTCTTTTTGCCATGGAGGTCATCTCATGAAACAACGCATTCCTATCCTACTGATCCTGTCACTATTCATCTGTTCTATGGGAGTCGCCCAAACCGATTCCGTCGTAAAGAAGATCATCAAAATCGGGACGACGGATAACCGCGTGATGGACCATCTCGACACACTGAGCAACCGCATCGGAGGCCGAGTCATAGGTTCCGCCGCGTACGCGGATGCGGTGAAATGGACCTCCAGCGAATTCAGAAAATAGGGACTGGAGGTCGACATTGACGAGACCGGGGAACTCCCGGTGGGATTCAACCGCGGTCCTTGGTTCGGCAGGATGCTGTCGGACGACGGCATGACCCTGCATTTCGTGACCCCCTCTTACACCGCCGGGACCAAGGGCGTTCAGCGCGGCCCCGTACTCCGGGAACCCAGAACCCAGCGTGAGTTCGACAGCATGAAGGGAGCCCTTCGGGGTGCTTGGGTTCTGATCTCCGGTTCCAGCACCGGAGGCAGGCCCATAAACACATCGGCAGAAGCGGACGAGGAGAGGGCCAAGATTATTGCGGAAAATCTTGAGATCGAGAAACAGAACGCTGCAATCCGAAGCGAAAACCGCGCGAACCGCGACAAACCCGATGCCCAGAAGGAGCTGCTTCCCCTCAAACACGAGCCTGCTCTTTTCTACACACAGATGAAGGAGGCTGGGATTCTCGGCATAATCCAGTCTGCCCCAGTCCCGCTTCGGGCCACTCGCGATACGGATGCGATCCTGAGGATGACATGGGAGAGCCTTCCCACGGTACCGGACATCAAGCTGGATGAAAACCAATTCGAGCTGATCAAGAAAAAGGTCGAGGAGCGCAGGTATTTCCTTCTGGAATTCGATATACGCAATCACTTCCGGATGGGTCCCGTTAAATACCACAACGTGATCGGCATCCTTCGGGGATCCGAATTCCCGGATGAATACGTCATCGTGTCCGGACACCTGGACGCATACGATGTTGCCACCGGCGGGGTTGACTGCGGCGTAGGCGTCACAAACGCCATGGAGGCGGCCCGCCTGATCGCGAAAGCCGGGGGCAGGCCAAAACGCACGATGCTGTTCATGCTGTTCGCGGGAGAAGAGTTCGGCCTCTTCGGCTCAAAGAGCTGGGTGGAACGCAACGCGGACAAGCTGGAGAAGATTTCTAACATGTTCAACCGGGACGGGGGCCCGTCCTGTCCGACCGGGATCCGGGCTACCGAAGCCATGCGAGAGGATATCGAGAAGATCTGTGCCCCGATCAACGGCATCAATCCCGAGTTCCCTTTCGAGATTCTCGAGAGGCGGCCAAGGCCTCTCCCTGAGCGGGCATCCGGAACCGATTCCGGCCCATTCTCCGTCAAGGGAGTACCCACGATGGGCATCGAGGGCGGATATCCGCGGGGAGACAACTTCAGCTATGGCGAGATCTGGCACACGGAGCGGGATCTGTACAACAAGATGATCCCGGACTATCAGGAGCACAGTTCTGTCGTGACCGCCGTCATCGCCTATGGGGTCGCCAACCTGGACCACCTCCTGTCGCGGGAGGGGTACTACATCGTGGAAGAGAAAAAAGCAGAGGAAAAGAAGAAATAGGAGTGGCTCCTCGGGTAGGACTCGAACCTACAACCTAGTGGTTAACAGCCACCCGCTCTGCCGATTGAGCTACCGAGGAGCAGCAATACTTCAATCACAATTTATCAGAATCCAGCAATCTTTTCAACCCTTGTTGACTAAGTCCATAAAGAATGAGCCCCCAGCAGGTAACTGTGGATCGGAGTGAAGATAAAGCTCAGCGAAAACTGGCTTGCAGGGCCGTCTTGCGAAAATCCTTGCCCTCGACATTCACGATCTTACACATCTCGTGCATACGGGAGTGGAGCCGCACGCCGATGCGGCTCTCCAGGGATTCTTCCTGCTTCTGTTCATACATCTTTTTCCGGCTCCACACCTCGCGTTCCGGATCCTCTTCTTCACGACCGTCGAGGTAGTTGGTGGTAAAGATAGTCAGCTGCTTATTGTTATATCGGTGGTTGATGATGTAGAAGATGGTCTCCTCGACCCAGGGCGTGGTGCGCTTGGCCCCCAACTCGTCCAGCACCATAACCTTCTTCTCGAACACAGGGGCCAGGACTCCTGATTCGGTCATGGGAGAGTCCGACGAATATGAATTCTGCAGGTCTCGCATGAGCTGGCGAAAATCATAGAAGTAGCAGGGCACGCCCTTCTTCCAGATCAGTTCATTGATGATGGCAACTGCCAGGTGCGTCTTCCCCACCCCGCACGGCCCCTGGAAGAGCAGTCCCGATTCCTGGACAGGATAGTTGGAGATCAGCTTGGTCGCGATCTTAACCGCATCACGGTGCGAGGCATTGAGAGGCTTGAAATTTTCGAAGCTGCATTCTCGATACCTCCGGGGGATGTTGGCTTGTTCAAAGAGGATCTGGTTCTGGCGCTTCACGAAACACCGGCACCGTTTCGCCACCGTCCGCTCCTCCACCTCCTCCAGGACCCAGTGCGTATCCTGGCAGAGGGCGCATTTATCCTCTGGCATCAGTTCAGTGACCCCCTTAGCTGCTGCAGGCTGGGCTGGCGAGCTAGTTTCCGCATGGCCTTTTTTTCGATCTGTCGGATCCTCTCCCGTGTCAGGTGGAGCTGGTCCCCGATCTCCTGTAGTGTTCGAGGATGGTCATCGTCCAGGCCAAATCGCAGTTTGAGCACCAGAGCTTCCTTGTCATCCAGGTCGTGGAGGATCTCACGGATCTGCTCCTGTACGGAATTTTTGATGATGCTGTATTCCACTGAGGGAGACATGCTGTCTTCGATCTTGTCTCCGAATTCGATGTCCTCGTCGAAATACTTGTCACTCAGAGAGATGTCTCGGCTACCCAATATCTCCAGGTCCTCGACCTCTGCCACAGCGATCTTCATCCGGCCCGCGATCTCCTCCCGATTGGGGGTACGGCCCAACTCCTTCTTGAGACCCGCCTGCACCCGCTTCATCTCCGAGACCTGATCGGAGAGCTTCTGCGGGATGTGATAGATGCGGGAATTGCGCGTCAAGGCATGGAATACGGCCTGCCGGATCCACCAGACCGCATAGGAGATGAACTTCACGTTTTTCTCCGGATCATAGCGCCGTGCCGCCTCGATCAAACCAAGATTGCCTTCGTTGATGAGGTCCAGCAGGCCGAGCCCCATTCCCCGATATTTCTTGACATAGGACACAACGAACTTGAGGTTGGCCTCGATCATCTTACTCTGCGCGACCTTATCTCCTTTCTGGATGAGGTACCCCAACTCGCGCTCCGCTTCCTGAGATAACGGCTTGAATTTGGATATCTGGTTGAGATAGAGCTTTAGATTCCGAGATTGAAGAGAGTCGCTGTACCCATCCCTCATGTGTCTATTTTATCAATTTTTTCGATTTTTACCAACTTGACAGAGCTTTGGCGCACCAGAGACATCCGGGTTTGTTCGAACTCCTCTTCCCTGCCCTCAAAAAAATTGTGACGAATATACTCCAGAAACTGGTTGATCTCCACCTCGATCCGCTCGATCTTTTGACGCATGTTGAGTATGATCTCGATCCCGGCCAGATTGACTCCCAGGTCCCGGCTGAGATTCAGGATGACCTCGAGCTGCTTGAGGTCATCGTCTGAGTACAGCCGCGTGTTGCCCTCGCTGCGGGACGGCTTCAGAAGCCCTTCCCGTTCATAGAGGCGGAGGGTTTGGGGATGTATGTCATAGAGCCTGGCCACGCTGCTGATGTGGTAGTATTTGCTCTGCGCGCTCTCGTTCTTCATCTTAGTCCAGCCTCAGGTCTTTGCGCGGGTCTTCATCCGAAGCAGTCTGGAGTTCCCTCATCAACTCTCTGACTCTTTCGTTCTCAGAGTCGGGCGGGACGATGTAGACCTCGACAAACTGGTCGCCGTGAGTTTTCTTGCCTACTTTTGTGATTCCCTTGTCCCGCAGTCGAAACTTTTGTCCGGATTTTGTACCTGGCGGGATCTTCATGGTCGTATTCCCATGGAGGGTCGGGACCTCGATCTTGGCTCCCAGTGTCGCCTCGGGCACGGTGATGGGCAGACGGATATTTACGTTGCTGCCATCCCGCTTGAACAGTTTGTGGGGGGTCACTTCGATCGCGATGTAAAGATCTCCGATCGGACCGCCGCCTTCCCCCGCATTGCCCTTCCCGGCAATGCGGACGCGCGATCCATTGTCTACGCCTGCGGGGATGCGGACCTTGATCCGTTCGGTTTTCTGGATCAGCCCCATGCCGTGGCAGCTGGAACACTCGGGCCCCCGGGCCTGGCCTGATCCGCCGCAGGCGCCGCACACGGTGGCGAAGCGCATGGTTCCGGACTGCATACTGCCGCGGCCGGAACCCCCACAGGAGGGACAGGCCTGGCTGCCTCCAGATTGGATATGGCCCTGTCCCTTGCACGTCTCACAAGCTGTCATGCGGGTCAGACGGATTCGGGTTTGTACGCCCTTCACCGCATCGGTAAAGCCTACCTTCATGGAATACATGAGGTCTTCGCCGCGCTGAGGACCGCGTTGGGGAGTACGGCCGCCCGGTCCCGTTCCTCCGAAGACATTATCGAAGAAGTCCCGGAAAGAAGACGATCCGAGGTCGGAAAAATTGAAGCCCTCGAATCCTCCTGTGGAATATCCCTGCTGGGATGCACCCTGACCCGGCCCGTCGCCCACGACTCCGAACTGGTCGTATTGGCTCTTTTTTTTGGGATCGCTGAGAACGGAATTTGCCTCCTGGATCTCCTTGAAGCGGGCTTCCGAATTATTATCCCCCGGATTGAGGTCCGGGTGATATTTGCGGGCCAGTTTGCGATAGGCCTTTTTGACGTCGGCCGCGGAGGCCTTTCGGTCGATCCCCAGCGTCTTATAGTAGTCTTTGGCCATGGTCTAACACGCATCCCTGAGGCTCGCCGCCCGGCGACACATCGCCGACCGGGCGGATGCCCCTAAGAATTATACGTCTTTTTTTGCCTTGTGTTGTCGTAATCAGCCGAAAGCTTACTTCTTTTCCTTGTCTTCGTCCACGACTTCCGCGTCGATGACTTCTTCTTCTTCGTGGCCGGCGTCGGGTCCGGGAGCTTCTCCGGAAGCTGCCTGCTGTCCCGGCTGCTCCTGAGCTGCCTGCTGGTACATCATCTCCGTCATCTTATGTGATACCTGTGTCAGGGATTCTACGGCCTTCTTGATCTGATCGATGTTGTCGGTCTCGATGGCAGATTTGGTGTTGTCGATCTCGGCCTGGATCTTGCTGGCTTCTTGAGGATCGATCTTGTCCTTGCTCTCACGCAGCGTCTTTTCCAACGCATAGACCAGCGAGTCCGCCTGATTCTTGGTGTCGATCACCTCACGCCGTTTCTTATCTTCTTCTGAATGACTGTCGGCGTCATTTACCATACGGTCGATCTCGCCGTCATCCAGCCCGCTGTGACCTGTGATGGTGATGGCCTGCTGTTTGCCAGTGCCCATATCTTTGGCTGAGACATGTAATATTCCGTCGGCGTTGATGTCGAAGGTCACTTCGATCTTGGGCACGCCGCGCGGAGCTGGGGGGATGCCGTCTAAATGGAACCGACCCAGAGTGCGATTATCAGCTGCCATCTCCCGCTCCCCCTGAAGAACATGCACTTCGACGCTGGGCTGGTTGTCTGCGGCTGTGGAAAATGTCTCCCCTTTTTTCGTCGGGATGGTGGTGTTGCGGGCGATCATCTTGGTGAATACTCCACCCAGAGTCTCTATCCCCAGGGTCAATGGTGTTACATCCAGGAGCAGGACATCCTTGACATCTCCGGAGAGGACCGCGCCCTGGATGGCCGCACCTGCCGCCACAACCTCATCAGGATTGACGCCCTTGTGGGGTTCCTTCCCGAAAAGGCTCTGCACAAGTTCCTGAACCTTGGGTATACGCGTAGAGCCTCCCACGAGGATGACCTCGTCGATTTCCTCTGTCTTGAGGCCTGCGTCGGTGATGGCGCTCTTGCAGGGCTGGATGGTCCTCTGGATAAGCGGATCCATGAGCTGCTCGAGCTTGGCTCGTGTCAGCTTTATGAGCAGGTGCTTGGGTCCGGACTGATCTGCGGTGACAAAGGGCAGGTTGACCTCTGTCTCCATGGCGGTGGACAGTTCCATCTTGGCTTTTTCGGCGGACTCTTTGAGCCGCTGCAGTGCCATTTTGTCTTTGGTCAGATCGATGCCGGATTCCTTCTTGAATTCCTTAACCAGCCAGTCCTGTACTACCTGGTCTATGTCGTCTCCTCCCAGGTGTGAGTCACCATTGGTGGATTTGACCTCGACGATCCCTTCCCCGACTTCGAGTATGGAGACATCGAATGTACCGCCTCCGAAGTCATAAACTGCGATGGTCTGATCGGTCTTCTTGTCCATGCCATAAGCCAGCGCAGCGGCTGTGGGCTCGTTGATGATCCTCTGGACGTCGAGTCCAGCGATCTTGCCGGCATCCTTGGTGGCCTTGCGCTGGCTGTCATTGAAGTAAGCCGGCACTGTGATCACGGCCTTCTCGATCTTCTCTCCCAAGTAATCCTCAGCAGACTTTTTAAGCTTCTGCAGTATCATGGCCGAGATCTCGGGCGGGGCGTAGGATTTTCCCAGCGCCTCGATCCGAACATCGCCGTTGGCCGCCTCGACTACCTTGAACGGGACCGTTTTGATCTCCGAAGAAACCTCTTTGAATCGACGCCCCATGAATCTTTTGGTCGAATAGATCGTGTTTTCAGGGTTTGTCACTCGCTGCCGCTTGGCGACCTGGCCGACCAGTCGCTCGCCCTTGTCCGTGAAGGCGACAACCGATGGAGTTGTCCTCCCACCCTCTTCATTCTGGATTATGATCGGCTTATCGCCTTCTGTTATGGCAACCACCGAATTCGTGGTTCCCAGATCGATTCCTATAATTTTTGACATGTTTTCCTCCTGATGTAAGTGTGTGGCTGTAAAATGAGTTCTACACTAATATAATACTTGAGTCTCGCGTTGTCAAGTATAACTTATCACGTTGTTGTTAGATTTAAAGGCATAAAAAAAACCCGGCTTTTATAGCCGGGCTTTTCTATCAAGAACCGCTCAAAAAGCGGCCTGTTCTTTCAAGTTTATCAGTCTTCAGGATCGAGGATGAAATTCTCCCGCATCAGGAGCTGGACTTCATCTCTGGCTTTCTTGATGGTAACTTCGGCCAGCTTGAAGCGCTCCTCTGCCGATAGCTCGAGCCTGGCAACGCCCTGCTCGATCGCCTTGCTTCCGACAGCCACTGCCTCTCTCGGGAAGACTTCCCACTCGTCCATGTTGGGGACGATGTATTCTTCGTGCAGCCCATTGTCCTCGGCGACCTTTGCGATCTCCTGGGCCGCGACGATGCACATCTCATCCGTGATCTTGCTGGCGCGCACATCTAAAGTCCCGCGGAATATCCCCGGAAAACCAAGGGAGTTGTTGACCTGGTTGGGAAAATCGGATCGGCCTGTCGCCACGATCCGCGCACCCGCTTCCAGGGCTTCCCAGGGCCAGATCTCTGGGATGGGGTTGGCCTCTGCAAACACAATGGCATCCTCCGCCATGCCCTCAACCCACTCTTTCTTGATAACACCGGGGCCCGGCTTCGAGGCGGAAATGACCACATCTGCGCCTCGCATAGCATCGGATACGTCACCAACCACGCTGTTTTTATTGGTGATCTCGCAGATGTGCCATTTTTCCTTGAACCGTTCCTTCAGGACATCCTTGTCCTCTCGGTCGCGGTGAAGGATTCCCTTCGAATCGCACTGGATGATATTTCCGGGTTCCACACCAGCGGTGATGATCAGGCGGGCGATGGCGATGTTGGCGGCCCCGGCACCGACCAGGGCCACCTTGATGTCGCTCATGTTCTTCTTGACGATTTTAACGGCATTGATGAGTCCGGCAACCGTTACCAAAGCCGTCCCCTGCTGGTCGTCGTGCCAGACGGGGATGTGACATTCTTCTCTGAGCGTGTCCAGGATGCGGAAGCATTTGGGATGGGAGATGTCTTCAAGATTGATCCCACCGAACGTCGGCTGCAGCAGTTTGACGGTCCGGATGATCTCATCGGGATCCTTGGTATCGAGCATCACCGGGAATGCATCCACGCCTCCCAGGTACTTGTATAACAGGGCCTTGCCCTCCATGACGGGGAGGCCGGCCTCGGGTCCGATATCCCCCAGTCCCAGCACACGCGTGCCATCGGAGATGACGGCGACAAAATTGCCCTTGTTCGTATAGTCATAGACTTTGTCGAGATTTTCGTGGATCTCTTTACAGGGGGCGGCCACTCCGGGCGTGTACCAGATGGCAAAATCATTGAAATCTCGGATCCGGCATTTTGGGAGGACCTCGATCTTTCCGCGGTAAAAGGGATGAAGGCGTAAGGCATCCTTGGAAGGCTGTTCTGCCTTTTTGAGCAGCTCTTCCACTGTGACCTGTTCACTCATTTTAGTGCTCCTTTGCGGTGGTTGCAGCGTTTGCTTTTATACCACCCTTCTCTTATAGATATTTATGATGATAAAGAAAGAGAATTATTATATCCCCACAGCCCTTAAAGTCAAGCTTCAGGCCGATTATTCCCGAATTAGATGTATCCAGGATTCCGGCGCGGTTCAGAAAGACATCAGGTCGGGCTCCATGGGTGCTCCCGAAGCGGTTCAGCGGTGAAGAAAACAGCGTTCGCTGGCCGATTCTCCAGGGCGCCGCGTAGCGATCATGGCCAGGTTCAACTCGTCTGCCCTGGCTATTATCTCGTTGTCACGTATGGCGCCCAGAGGATAGATCAGAGCTGTGATCCCGTTAGCTGCAGCCAGTTCCACGACATCGGGAAAGGGCATGAAAGCGTCCGATGCCATGACGCACCCTTCCGAGCCATATCCTCTATGTGAAAACTTCACTGCATCTTCGGCCGCATCGATCCGGCTGCGCTGCCCTGAACCGATGCCGTGTACCCTGTCCCGGGAGCCGATGACGATGGCGTTGGATCGGGTAAAACACGCCACCGTCCAGTTAAAAACAGCGGCATCGAGTTCTTCGGGAGTCGCTTCGCGGTGCGAGACCACTTCGACATCTCGCGCTGACATGATGCGCGAATCGAAACGTTTCTGAACGAGGAGCCCCCCTGCAATCCGTTTGATCTCGATATCCTGATCGCTGGAGGGGGCATCCAGCGCCCCTCCCATGCGGACCACACGCAGCGGCTTGCGTCCAGCCAGAACCTCAAGTGCTTCAGTACTGAAGTGCGGTGCATACACCACCTCCACGTTTCTCCCCTTCTCCACGATGGCTTCGGCCAGTTCTTTGGTTACCGTATAGTTGAAGACATCGACGCTGCCAAAGTTGGAAAGGGGATCACAGCCCCAGGCCTTGAGGAACGTCTCCTTGGGATCCCCGCCCATGGCCACGCCGCTGGGCATCTCGTGTTTGATGAGGACACACACCTGCTCATCGGGAAAGATCGCCGTGAGCTTGCGAGCCAGACGCTGGCCCAGGTCCATGTCTCCCACATTGATGTATCCCAGGCCCTTGCTCCCCTGCTGGAGCACCTCCAGGGTCGCCATATTCGGCCCGGATGCCCCCTCTTCCTGGTAGAATGCAGCGGGATAGCCGGGATTTTCGCCGTAGCGCATGCTCAGCTTCTTTGCGAAACGGATATCGCCGACTCCCAGAGTTTCCGGAAAATCCTCCTCCACCTGGGTTCGATACTGTGATCTTGAGCTCCTATCGATCTTTTCAGTCATGGTTTTCCCCTTCCTTTCTCTTCAAGTTTTCACTCTTCGGATGTCCGATCATGGCGGTTGATCACCGCCTTCTCGAACACATCTCTCTGCAGGTCGTGCAGATATACACAGGCGGTCGCAACTCGGAAATCATGCTCTGGATCAGCGGGAGCCATTGCTGCGTAGACCTCCTCCGCCGCCTTTTGAGCCGTCACATGACGAAGGCAGATGTCCAGAGGTTCTCCCTGGAATGAGGGGAGCGGATTCACGTTTTGGCCCATGTAGGTGCTGATCATCTTAGCCCTGCCCGGCTGCAGCGGGAATTCGAAATAATTCTTGATGCTTTCGCCACCGCCGCCATTCTTGACGATGCTCAAGGCTCCCCGGTCGGCCGTCAGGATACACCCACTGATCCTCGGGGTCCAGTTAGGGGGGTCGGGCTCAAAGTCCCACTCCTCCATGCCCTGTGCCAGGACCCCGACCGGCTCCGGATTGGAGACCTGTATCGGTTTTATGGATGACGTCTGCCGGCCGTTGCTTACTACGACACCCTGCCGGATGGAGATGGCGGCATAGAGGAGAAGGTCTGGATCTCCCTCGGCCAGGAGGTCTTCATCCGTAGGTTTGACCATCGCGCGTGTTTCTTCGAAGACGATCCGGCGGGCCTGGCTGGAAGGCGATCTGCCCGTTATGCAGTACACCGCGAAAGGGAAGCCTTCCCCTAATGTTTTTCCCAAAATGATCACCCTGCCGGGATACTCCATGCGGCTCAGCGCCTCCAGGTCTCCGATCTCTTTTCGCTCTTGCATCATGATCCTTTTATAAGAATATTTCGTATGTGGGTCTATTGATAGCATACCCGGCAGGTCGAGTCAAAAAAATACCTCGGGGCAAGATTCCTCTGTAAACCGCGGCCCTTTCCGGGTACAATGGGAGGACCATGAAGAAGCCCCCCAATCTATTGAAAGCCTATGAAAATCTGGATTTCCTCAAGTCCGATGACGCCCGCACCCTGCGCATCCTGAGCGAGTATCAAGAGCCCCTGACGCGACTGAGGAAATATAAGGTCAACAACACGGTCCTCTTTTTCGGATCCGCCCGTGCCGCCGGGGAAAACAGCGACTCTGTGCTGGCTCGCTATTATGAAGAAGCGGAAGAGCTGGCCTACCTGCTGGCGTGCTGGGCGATCAAGCTCAAGCCCAGGGGCAAGAACTTCGTGATCTGTACAGGTGGGGGCGGCGGGATCATGGAGGCCGCCAACCGGGGGGCCGACAGGGCCGGTGGAAAATCCATCGGCATGAATATCTCCCTCCCCATGGAACAGGCCCCCAATCCTTTCATCTCCCCTGAATTGGCATTCGATTTCCACTACTTTTTCATGCGGAAATTCTGGCTCGTCTACATGGCCCGGGCCGTCGTTGCCTTTCCCGGCGGATACGGCACGCTGGATGAGATCTTCGAAGTCCTCACGCTGACCCAGACGGAGAAGATTGACCGCCGCGACATCAGTGTACTCCTCTATGGCGAGGAATACTGGCGCCGGGTTCTCAACCTGGAGGTCCTGGCAGAACATCAGGCGATTAGCCCCGAGGATCTGAAACTGTTTCGTTACAGTTCGGATCCGCAAGAAGCCTTCGAGTTCCTCAAATCTCAGCTCCTCCCCGACCTCAAATCCGAGGAGTGAGACAGGAGTTTTGTGACCATGAACATCACCAGACGAGGTCGGGCCCCTCTGCTGCTCCTTCTCATGGGGCTGTTCCTCAGCGGTTGCGCGACCCTGGAGCCGCGCGAACCCGCCTACCTGGAACAGGGGATGGCCTCCTGGTATGGACCCGGATTTCATGGCAAGACCACGTCCAACAAAGAGATCTATGACATGTATGACATGACGGCCGCGCACCGCACCCTCCCTTTCGGTACACATGTTATGGTCACCAATCTACAGAATGGGCGCTCGGTCACGGTCCGCATCAATGATCGCGGCCCCTTCGTTAATGACCGCATCATCGACCTCTCCTACGCAGCAGCCATGCAGCTGGGCATGCTCGAGCCGGGGGTTGTCAAGGTCAGGATCGAGGTGCTGCCCGAGATGTCCCCCGATCCCGACGACCAGAGGTTTTCCGTCCAGGTTGGATCCTTTACCGTCAAATCCAATGCCAAAGCCCTCCAGGACAGCCTCAAGGAGCGCTACGCAGGAGCTTATGTCTCCACCTTCCGGACCTCGCGCCAGATATACTATCGTGTCCGGATCAAGGCGGAAAGCATGAACAGCGCCCGGGCACTGGCCCGCCGACTCCAGGAGGAAGGCTATACGGTCATGGTACTGGAAGAGCAGTGATCCATCCGGATATGCCCCGGCCCTCAAGTGCTGCACCCCGGATAGTTTTACACTTTCGCACCAACTCTTGAACAGAGCCAGGCGATGAAAAAAGGCGTACAGAAGATCTATACAGAGGTAGCCCACAGCTATGACCTCGTCAATCACATCATGACGCTCGGTTTTGATATAGTCTGGCGCAAGATCGCGGCTCGAAAGGCTCGGGAACTCTCTCCTCTGCGCGTCCTGGATATCTGCTGCGGGACTGGAGACATGGCGGTAGAATTTTCTCGCAAAGTTCCCCCCGGCGCTCAGATCATCGGAGTGGATTTCAGTCTGTCCATGCTCGGCGTGGCCGCTTCCAAGACCTATGCCTCCCAGGCCGAGTTCGTCCTCGCCGATGTCGGCAGCCTCCCCTTCCCCACGAACGTATTCGACATGCTCACTATCTCCTTCGCAACCCGCAATCTCAACTCCAGCCCGGAGGTGCTCGTGGCCTTCTTTCAAGAGTTTCGACGGGTGCTCAAACCGGGGGGAATCTTCGTCCACCTGGAGACAAGCCAACCCCGTCTCCGCCCACTCCGCTCCCTCTTCCATACCTATGTCAGATCCGTCGTCCGGCCGCTGGGCAGCCGCATTTCGGGATCTTCGGCAGGCTATAAGTACCTCTCTCACACCGTTCCACGTTTCTATCCGGCAGGAGATCTATCCAGGCTCATGAGCCGTGCAGGTTTTTCCCGGATCGAGGTCCGGCCTTTTCTCTTCCATGTTGCCGCTCTCCATACAGCTTGGGAGCCGACGCAATCGGAGCGGGAACCAGCCCATCCTCGGGCCTGATTCTGTTTTACGTTTCAGGCGGAAAGGTGTAAGATGAGTGGCTCTTCAAGAATGAAGAAAATGCAGCATACAACAGCAGTCCGGATCGGTCCCCTACGCGTAGGGATCGCAAGCAACCATCCGGCCCACATGCCTGTTTTTCCCGGCCCGATCGAAGTCAAATCTCTGCTCACGGACTTTCTGAGTGTGGAACCAATCTCCTATACTGAGGGACTGGATGGGTACATCCACATCGAAGAGTCCGAAGGGCAACCCAGCTGCAGGTATTGTGACGGGATATTCACGTTGAGGGGCCCCATCCGCAAGCTTTCAGAAGGGGCCACGGATCAGAGGTACTCGCTCTGGGGTAACCAGGGCCTGCTCTACCGGTTCGCGCTCCACCTGCTGGAAGTAAGCCATCAGATATTCAATCTTCACGCCTGTGCCCTATATTCTCCTGAACAACGGGCCCTGTTCGTGATCGCAGGCGGAGCCGGGAGCGGCAAGACCGTGTACCTGCTCAGCGGCCTGGCAAAGGGTTTGCGCCTCTTTTCGACGGAGACCGTCCACCTGGAACTGCGCGGCGATTCCACTCTCTGGCACATGGGGTCGCTGGTCGACAACATCCGGTTGGGTACGCTCAAATATGACTTTCCCGAATTCCTGCCGGACATCCCCCTCCCCCTTTCATCTGACAGGATCTGGCAGGAGAAGGTCGCTCTAGACCTCACTCCCTATCGCTGGGCGGAAGAGGCCCTCCCGGATCCGGATTCCATCGTGCTGTTGTTCCCTCACATCGAGATGGGCCGCGGTGGCTTTTTCATGGACCGGATGCCTTGCAGAGAAAAAGCGTCCAAGCTGCTTTTCGACAACATCTCAGAAAAAGTCTCGGAGTCCTTCGTCCTCTACGATACACTCGCTGTGCCCGGATTCGATACCGACTCCTCCGCACAGCATCGAATAGATGTCATGAGAAAATTCGTGCAGAACCCCAGGATCCGGATGATCGCCTCGGTCCTCTCCGACCCTCAGCACTGCTGGGGAAATATCCTGACAGAAATCACACAAGGAGACAGTACATGAGTAAAGCTTGGGAAAACGTCATCACCATCCCCGTTGAAGGACGCTCCGGAAAACCCCGCAGCAATGGGCTCACCATGGTGATCGATAAACACATGGGCCTCAACAGGCTCGAGGACCTTATCCAGCTCGCAGGGGACTACATCGATGTAGTCAAGCTTACCTTCGGGACATCCGCTTTCTACTCGGGGGATCTGCTCAGAGAAAAAAACAGGATGCTGGTCAAGGCCGGGATCGATGTCATGCCGGGCGGGACCTTCTGTGAAGTCGCCATCTGGCAGGGGCGGCTCGAAGAATACTTGAAACGTGCTCGAGAATTGGAATTTTCGGCGATCGAGATTTCGGACGGTTCCATCGAGATGGATATCGATACCCGAAAGACGACCATCGACAAAACGCTGGCGGCCGGTTTTAAGGTCTATACCGAGGTGGGGAAAAAGGATCCGTCTGAGGCGCTCTCCCTGGAGGATACACACCGCCTTATACGCGAAGATGCGGCCGCTGGCGCCTTCATGGTGATCATCGAAGCCAGGGAGGCGGGCAAAGGCGTTGGGATCTTCGACAAGGACGGCAAGATAAAGCAGGATGACATGGAGGGCATCATTGCCGGAGTCGATGACCTGGACCGCATTATGTGGGAGGCACCGATCAAGAATCAGCAGCAGACCCTGATCATGCGCTGCGGCACCAACGTCAACTTGGGCAATATTCCCCCGGATGAGATACTGGCCCTGGAGGCACTACGTCAGGGAGTCCGCGGTGATACACTGAAACAGGCCTACCTGGCCGACAAAGACTGGAGCCGGTAGCCGCGCCGTCCCCGGTACTGGGTCAGGCACACCTCGGTTCACTCCGCCAGATATTGAGCTATGGACGGGATCCCATCCTGGCGTGGGGTTTGGTTCCATTTTGCGATCAAGTAATAGATTTCCTCTTCCATGATCCGGCACTCATCCTCCAGGAAATCTTCTGCTTCCTTGGTGCGCATATCTTTTGTGTCGTTCACGAATGCCAGGGTGCGAATGTAGTAGATCGGGATCAGCGAATTCAGGAGCAGTGCCCTATCGGCCAGGCGATCTCGGTAGGCTACGACATAGTCGAATAGGATGCGTGCCCAGAGGTCAGCCGGTACCCGGATCTTGTCCGCCGACATCTTCTGCAGGTGATTGAGGTCATCCAGGTTCAAGGGAGCGATCACTTTACTCCAGACTTTCCAGAATTTGATCAGGCCTTCGATAAAACTCTTTAGCAACCGCTCCCTGTCCACAGATACGGACTCGGGCTCATCTGTCACACCCAGGCCAAATCCGAATATATTGGTGGGCTGGCTTTCTGAAGAATATTTCCAGAGGTACTCGAAATCCACAGCCAGGTTGAAGACCGTCCCGACAACTTGATAGAACATAGGACCCAGGTGAGCTCCCGGATCTTTGGCACGGTGGGATTTTGGTGCCCCCATGAACGCCTGGCAGACCTTGAAACCGCGGGATATGGCGATGGTTGTCATCCAGATATCGATCCCGAATTCCGAAACGTTCTCATCCCAGGTCTTTTCCGTGAGATAGGCCCGGGCCAGCTTACCGGAAAATCCGAAGTCGCCCGCGATGGGCTGACGGGTTCGCAGTCCGTAGAGCACGCGCGTGAGGGGATAGGCGATGTTGTTGGTGATCGTTCCATCGTATTTATGGCGCACATAGATGGGGATCACATAGTCATGATCCATGTAGACAGGCTCCACCAGGTACTGGATCCATGCCGGCGTGATGCTGGTCAAGTCCGCATCCACCATGGCGATAGCCCGCGCACCCAGTTCCACGCCTGCCTCTAACAGATTCCGTATGTTGCGGCCCTTCCCCCGTACGCCCTCGGGAGTCGAGATATACATTTTAGGCTGCCGGGTCTTGGCTTTCAGGAACGCTCCCCTGGTGTCGTCGGGAGAGTTGTTGTCGACGTTGATGATCACGCAATCTTTTCGACCGAAATATTTTTGCAGGCCGGCATCCACCTGTGCAACGACATGACCGATGGAGTCCGCCTCTTTGTACGAGGGGATTCCGACCACTATCTCGGCACGGCGAACCTTATCCGGATTCTCGAGAATGCGGCTCATCTCATGCTCTCCACGGCGCCCTCCTCGGAGATATGGATGGCGAACACGCGGTCCAGGCGTGTGAGCTCGAAAATTGAGCGTACTGCGTCTTTCACGGCAAACAGCTTGATCGTGCCGTCCGGACCTGAGTGCTTGAGGACGGACACCAGGGCTCCCAGTCCCGAGCTGTCGATAAACTCCACTTCCTCCAGGTCGAGCACGAGGCGGTTTTCCCCCTTTTCGACCAGCTCCAGCATTTTCTTCCTAAACTCCACTGCTACACTGGCATCGATCTTACTGACGTGCGGGGTGACGATGCACACCTGACCCGCCTTCTTCTGTGTGATCTCCATCAAGCGCTCCTCTCATCCAATGGTACATTGAAATGCTTTGTCATTTCCAGATAATTCCCATCCCGGCCGCGAACATAGCGGACATTGTCCATCTTGGCCTTGATGATGTAGAGGCCGTAGCCTCGTTCCGGGTGTGTATCCAGATCCGGGACAGGGATCTTATCCATATTGAATCCTTGGCCTTGATCCCCGATCCGAATGGTCACCTGTTCTGAGAACAGGCGGAAACATATGGAGATGGTTTCACCTGCATCGCCCCCGCTCCCGTATTTGATGGCATTGGTACACGCTTCGCAGATACAGAGCTCGATATCCTCTACCAGGTCTTTCTTCCTGTTCTGTTTCGGAACGTGGCCGCACAGCTCCCGGCAGAGCGTCGTCGCCAGATGGAGGAACTCGATGCGGGCTGGGATTCGGAGATAGAACTCATCCATTGTTCAGATCTGTCTCCAGCGGAATCCGATGATCGAGATATCATCGGAGAATTCAGGCCGTCCCTGATAGGCTTTCGCATCCGCGATCAGAGCCTCGAAGGAATCCTCCAGAGAACGGTTGGGATCTTCGCTCAGAATATCCTTAACCCGGCTGAAGCCATAGCCCTTGGTCCCGCTGCCGGCAAAAGTTTCGTTGATCCCATCCGAGAACAGGACAAAAGCGTCTCCGGGCTGCAATTCGATCTCCTGATCTTCTCTGTTTTCGCTCGTAATACCCAGTCCCAACGGAAGGCCGCCCCCCGGAATATATTCAGACGTCCCGTCAGCATGGATGACCAGAGGGAGGTTGTGGCCCGCTCGGCAGAACGACACGATATTGGAATCCAGGTGGATCACAGCATACACCATGGTGAAGAAGCGCCCGAACTTCCCCAACATATCTTCTTTATCCAGGACGCTCAACACTTCAGCGGGCTGATTGATGCGGTAGTAGGGTGGTTGATCCACGGGCACTTTCAACAAGGCTCCTGGCTGAAGCTGGCTTGAGAGCCGCTGGCTGAGTCCCACACTGAACATTGCAGCGGCAACGCCGTGCCCGGACACATCCATGCTGTACATGCCAAGGCGAGACTCGTCCAAGCGAAAGATGTCATAAAGATCTCCCGATACATAGGCGCTGGGTATAAATCGAGCGGCGATCTCCAGCTGCGGGATGTCGGGAAAATGCACGGGGAGCAAACTCTCCTGGGCCTCTCGTCCCGAACGCAGATCACCCAGGCTGGTCTCCCTCGCATATCGGAGTTTTTCATTCAATTTGACGATCCGCATGCCGGTAAGGACTCTTCCGTTGAGTTCTCGGCGGCCAAACGGACGTTTGAGGCAGTCATCAATCCCGTAATCCAGTAGGTTGGGGGCATCTTCACCGGGACGGTCGTCCAATATCAGCACAATATGGATGTACCGCTTCCAATCGGTGGATTTGATGCGCCTGCTCAATTCCAGGCTGCCCTCCAGGTCCGAATCGCTCTCCAGAAAGACCAGTTGTACTCCGGGATTGTCCTTCAAGCGGCCCAGCACCTCGACCCCTTCGCCGGCTACCAGAGCCGAATAGTCCAGAGCCGTGAGTTCCTGCTGCAGCTGACGGACCGATTCGATCCGCCTCCCAACGATCAAGACGTCCATTGGAGGAATCCTATCTATACTCACTAATCAGGGAACGCGCTATCGGGCCTTTTCCACGAGCATGATCAAGACTTCATGCCCGCCTTCCGGCACCTCGATGTCCACGACATCCCCGGTAAAGATCTCCTTGACCTGGTCATCTAGAAAATACTGATACTTCCCCTTCGTCAAGAAGCGGATCCGGATCTTTCTCTTCGCCAGGGTCATGACATCGAACGAAACGAGCTGTTCGTTGTAGAGGAATCGGCGAACGACCATGCTCCCCTTGCTCTTGACGATCTCTCTACCTTCTTCCATCAGCCGGATCTCGCCAGAGGATACCCTCACATCATAGTGCCTTCCCTGGATGGCAACACGCCGCACCTCGCCTTTGCTGTCCGGCTGCAGGACTCCGAATCGGAATCCCTCCCAGGGCGTAATGTCGATCAGTTCCTCCAGCGCGATCAAAGCCATCAACGGTCCCCAGCTGTGATATCTGGCACCCGTCGCTTCGCCGGTACGCGAATCATAATTTTGGGGACAGATCTGAAAATTTTTCCAGGCCAGCTGGAACAGGTCGGCGCTCTTTTTTGCAAACTCCTGTGCTTCCACATCCATGCCGAAGGCTTTCAATCCCTGATAGATCAGATAGTTCGCGCTCGGCCATACGGCACCGCGCCACGCCTGCTGTTCCTGATATATTTCGGAGGCACGCGAGACGGTGGGCATCACATAATCCCCCCAAAATTCAGTCCTGTCGAGGAGGTGGGCACGGAGCTGTCTCGCCCTTTCAGCATCGGGGATACGCGCCAGGAGTGGGTAAAAGCTGGTTACGGTAACCTTGCGGGAGACACGGCCGTCCCAATGACGATCGACATAGAAACCTCGCTGGCTGTCCCAGAGATTGTCATTGATCAACCGCTTCAGGTTGTCATACTCCTCTAAGTACTCGCTGTTTTCCCTCGGATTCTGCAGCACGCTTGCCATCTGGGCCAGGCAGTACGCATCCAAGGCGAACAAGCAGTTAAGATCCAGGCAGTTCATGGTCATGGTACCTGTCAGGCGGTCGAATCCGGCATCTTCCCAATTGGGGAGATCCGGCATCCCGGATTCCAGGCGGGCCCTGTCCAGTCCCGTGCTGGCGTTCGAAAAAGGATCGTTTTCCGAAACGAGCTCACTGTCCGACCCCCATTCCAGGAGGCCATCCCCGTTCCCGTCTCGCCGAATGAGCCCGTTGGACTTGGTGGCGGTCCAGAAAGCGTGCCAGCGAGTCAGGTAGGGATACGCGAAGCGCAGCAACTCTTCATCCCCGGTCTTCTGGAAGAGCTTGAGGACCACATAGGCTCCGATGGGTGGTTGAGACCTGTCCGGGCTGCCCTCCGCCCCAGCCCTCCACTGGGGGATGTTTCCGTTGGGGAACTGAGTTTCCAGCGCGGCGCTGAGCATGTCCTTGGCATGCTTGGGGCTTTCCAGGGAAAGGACCAGGGCATTGAAGAACGAATCCCCGGAAAATGTAATCCAGGGAAAGGACTCGGTCATTCCCGTCTCCAGGATATGATTCCTGCCCGAAGGCGTATAGAAGCGGTGCTTACCCGGCTGGTAGAGTGTTCCCCAAAACAGGTTGTTGGTCACGGCCGCAGCCAATCCCCTGTGGGCGCCGAAGGCCCTTACTCGGTTCTGGTCATAGATCTGGGCCTCTTCGGCCAGGAACGACTGGATGGTCTTCTCGTTTTTATACCTGTAGATGCGGTTGCTCAACACCTCAGGATCTTCTCCGACTCCAGCTACGAAGTAGATCGTGCTGTTTTTGTTCATGGGATAGGAGAGCACGACTTCACTCCCCTCCTCCCCCCTTCCCTCCGGATCCCCGGGACGGCCGGCCCAGAAAAGATAGTGATATTTCTGCAGCGCCAGCCCTTCTCCCTCCAGCTGGCCATCCTCACGGAGCCGGTATCGGCCTCGGCTATTCCAGGGAAAGTAATGGATCAGCTGCAGTTGGACATCCTTGGGTGCGATGATCCGCCCGATCACGGTATCCTCGTTCTGCCTCGACCATTCCAGTGTCATAGTTGTGGATTTCGAAGAAGGTTTTTTCAGGACTGGTGTGTCGTCGCCCTGACCGAACGGAAGACTGAGATCGAATCGTATGCGCGCATATCGCCCGTCGGGGGAATGCGGACCGACTTCAGAGACCAGGTAACAAAAGTCGATTCCCTCGGCGGCTTCAGAGCCTCGGTTGACCCGCACCTTGAATGCGAATCCTGCATCCGGATGGGGTGCCATTGCCAGACCCGCCCAACCCGAAGCATCCATGGCTCCTATATACACATTTTTCCAAGGGTATGCGATCTCGGCCCAACCGCCCTTTCCCAGGCATAGAATGAGGATCACAAGCAGGAATGCTGTTCTGATCTTCATGCCGTTTTCTGCTCTCTGTAGATGCTCTGATGTCTATGCACTACTGTAAAGAAAATCCGGTCTTAAATCAATATCATGTCACATGGTCGATGCTGTCCGGAAACTTCAGGTGCTCTCCCGATGCCAGGATCTCGTCCATTGCTATAAAAAGGTGATCGACCTCATCTTCCAGCGTATAAAAATGGGGCCCGATCCGGATCACATCCTCTTCGCCTGTCCCGTCCCCCTTCCTGTAGTCCACTTTTATTCCCCGGTTCTCCAGCGCCTGCTTGACTTGATAGGCGTGCGGTACCCCCATGGACACCGCTCCACCGCGTCTTTCCGCTTGAGTGGGTGTGAAGATGTCAAAGCCACGCGTCTGCGCCTCTTGCAGGATAAGCGCAGTCAGCTTCAGCGAACGGGCACGTATCGCCTCGATGCCGATCTTCTGTATGATCTCCAATCCAGGTTCAGCCGTGTACAGGCATGCAACCGGGGGTGTTCCCGACATGTAGCGGTATGCTCCTTCCGCGTGTTCCATCTCGGTTTCGAACCGGAATGGAGACCGGTGCCCCAGCCAACCCGTTAACGAAGGAGGAGCTAGCTTTGAGTGCGCCGGCTGTACATAGAGAAACGCATTTCCGGGACCCCCGCACAGCCATTTCAGACAGCCCCCCACATAGAAGTCCACTCCCAGGTCCGTCACATCGACAGGTATCGTGCCCGGAGCATGATAACCATCGATCAGAGTAAGGGCGCCCCTGTGCCGGGCTTCTCGAGCAATGCGGCGCACATCCAGGATGGTGGCCGATCTAAAGAAGACGTGCGAGACCGCAACGCACAAGGTCTTTTCATCGATCTCCCGTACGATCTGTTCCCATTCGATGCCGGACCTTCCCCGGCTCCTGATCCGGCGGACCTTCCACCCCATGAATCCCGCGATCTCGGACACGGCATAGATCGTTGAGGGAAAGTCAAAGTCGGTCATGATGATGGTGTCTCTGCCTGGAGGCTTTTCCCTGAAAAGAGTGGAAAGGGCAACCCAGTGGGCGTTGGTGGCATTGGGCAGCATGGTTACCGAATCTTCCGTTGCCCCTATCAATGAAGCCACCAGGTTTCCCACTCTCCGCGAAAGATCCCACCACTCGCTCCTCCAGGCACTGACGCCCTGTTCAGCCCAGAGAGAGTAATAGCGGTTCAGCCCCTCCCTGGCGCCTTCGGGCACTGCTCCCAGGGAATTGGAGATCAGATATGTACATCGTCCCAAAACCGGAAATTTCGACCGTACCGACTTCAGGTCGGTCTCCAGGTCCCAGCCCCGGCGCGGATCTTTCATTGCCTCGTGACTCAGACAGGCAATCCTTCAGAGACAATGCTGCTAACCGCTTCGATAAAGATATCCAGTTCCCGCGGAAGAGTGTATATGCTGGGAGTGACCCGGATCCCGATCACATTGGTACCCTCTGGCCCCTCCGGTGCGGGGATGCCAACACTGGTGGTGACGATCTTGAAGCGATTGAACAGCTCCGCACTCAGCTTACCCATATCGAGCTGATCGACCGTGAAGGTACCGATCCCGCATGATTGTTCGGGTTCCAGGGAGGTCAGGATGCGGACGCCGGGAACCTTGGCTATCGCCTTGGCCCAATAGTCTCTCAGGTAGCGCAGGCGCGCTTCCTTTCTTTCCCCTCCGATCCCATGATGGAAGGCGAGGGCCTCACCCAGTGCCAGCTTGAGGGCCTCCGGCTGTGTCCCGACATGTTCGAATTTTCGGATGTCGTCCCCCTGCGGATCGGCTGCCGGAAACAGAGGCCAGATCTTGGAGATCTTCTCTTTTTTCACATACAGGAAGCCCGTCCCAATGGGTCCCATCATCCACTTGTGTAGGTTGGCACCATAGATGTCACAGTCCAGGTCCTTCTGTTCGAATACAAAATGTCCAAACGCATGCGCTCCGTCTATGACCGCCTCGATCCCACGCTCTCTCGCCATACCGCAAATCTCCTTGATCGGGAAAATCTGTCCGGTCAGGTTCGTGATATGACAGAGAAGGATGACCTTGGTCCGGGAGGTCACATTCTTCTCGAAGAGATCGGCTAAAACCTTGAGGTTCTTGGGAGGGTAAGGGAACGAAAACATCTTGACCTTCACCCCCTCCCGTGCCTCCCTCTGGAAGAGCGCACTCTTCATGGAAGGATAATCATGGGAGGTTGTCAGCACCTCGTCACCGGACTTCAGTTCCAGCCCCAGCAGAGGTATCTGCATGGCTTCGGTCACGTTGCGTGTGATGGCTATCTCTTCCGGTGAACACCCGAATGTATCCGCCAGCTTCTTCCGGATCAGCTCCTTCCTGGGACGCAGATACCTCCAGGAATTCAAGACGGGCGCGCCGTTGGACGCATCCATATACCGTTTCACTGCATCGACGACCACCTTGGGAGCAGGATGAACACCGCCATTGTTCAGGTTTATGACACTCCGATCTATGCCGAAAGATTGCTGCACCTGGAACCAGAAACTCTCATCCCTGGCTGCCGCGGCGGGAGAAACTCCGCTCATACTATCGAGCTTGGTCCTAAGCGCTGCTTCCGCACGCTTACCGGCCAGTCCGAAAACGCTCAGGCCGGATATACCCAGCCCCAATCCCTTCACAAAATCTCTCCGACTCGTCCCCATTCGTCTCTCCTCAAATCTGGATTGTTTAGGCCAAAGTATCGAAACCTAACATATCACACTTCCTGGGGAAACTGAAAACCTATCTCGAGAAGGGCAGGGCATGAGGTTTGGGGTGCCGGCCGTAGAAAAAATTGTCGGCTTTGATGGCCATGATTTGGGCCCGGGATGAGTGTGATGCTGCCCAGCGAACCGCATCGTGGAGAGGAGTATCGGGCTTGCTGTAAGGACAAACAAAAAGACAGCGTGCACAATCCGTCCCAACCTTTCGCCAGTAGCGGTAGCAGGCCTCCCGGTCGATCACCCAGCGTTCCGCACCATTGTCCATTGCTTTCTGGCCCTTGGAAATCGCACTCGAGGGACAGTTGTCAGCACATTTTAAACAGCGCTCACAAAAATCTTGTACGCCGAATACCACCGGGTGGTCCTTCTGCATGGGGAGGTCTGTCGTCACCAGGCCAAGCCTCACACGAGGCCCGTATTTTTCCGTGAGCAGTATGCCGATCCTGCCGATTTCCCCCAGTCCCGCTTTCCAGGCGAGCGGAGGAACTACGGCCGCATAGTTGCTCCCTGCCATGTGGGCTCGAGCGGGGAATCCCAAGCGGCGAATCATCCCGGCGGTGATTGTTGCGATGCGGGCCGCCGTAAGATACTGTTTGGCTGTTTCTACGATCACGGGTGCCTTGGGAGCTGCCGCGATCATGTCGAAATCCATCTGCACGGCAAAAACCACGGCAAAGGCATGCGGCAATTCGATCTCCTTGCCGTAGGGTTCCGGCCCACGTCCCACATGCGAATAGACAAATGCCGGATCCAGGGTACATATGCCGCACAGGTCGGCGCCCAGGTAGTGAACGGTTTCCTTGATCAACCGAGTATTCGCCTCTATGCCTCTGTGTTCTTGGGCTTCCGCTACAGGACCGTCCACGGTGACCAACAGGTGCTCCAGCAGCTCGAATTCGGCATCTGCCAGAGCAAAAAGAGGGGGATTTTTGGGCAGATGGGAGGGAGAGAGAATGTCCGGAAGTTCTCGGATCTCTGAATCGATCACTTCATACTCTGGCTTCCGGGTATAATACTCCGCATGCCGGGGGCTCCCCTCCTGAAGATCGAAGCGCGCAAACATTACGTCTCTCTCATCGATCCTCTTCGGGGAACTTCTAAAGACCAGAGCGCTGCGGGGACGGCGTGAGAGAAGAATATAAGCCAGTCCAAGTAACACGATTCCCAGGACAGCGATCAGAACAGTATCACGGGCGCCTACTGGCGCCAAGACCAATCCCAGGATCCCTGCACCCAGTACGGCAGCAGCCATCCCGCTGCGGCATGCAGCGCGTCGTTCCCGCTCCCTCATGCTCACCGAGGTAAAATAGAGACAAGCCAGGAACAAAATGCCGAGGACAGGGAATCCGATGAGGGGCCACACAGTCACATCACCTGCCGGGTCGCGAGAATAGATTCAGGAGCGCCACGAACAGCGCCGCCCCCAACACGGCCCATATCACAGGGAAGGGGTGCTCGCCGATCCTGATCCAGGGGAACAGGGGAAGCTGCAGCTGCCGGGCAAGGAAAGTGCCGATCAGGGCCCCGATAAAACCCAGGACAATGGAGCCCAGACAGCCCATGCCTCTGCGGCCGGCTATCCGAGCACCCAGGGCTCCGGAGATGGATGCGATGATCAGTAGGAAAAGAAATCCAAAAATGCTCATTTGAAATCCCTGAAATATCATCCGTCATCACCTGTGTTTTGTCAATCTTGACCGAAGACGGTATAGTACAAACATGGAGTTTCTTCCCTATTTCCACTCTCGTCGGACCGAATTGATCACACTGCTGCAAAATCTCGTTGAGCTGGAGTCCCCGTCGGAGGATAAGAACGCCGTCGACGCCTGTTCTGCATTCGTAGCAAAAAAGCTCGAAAGCCTGGGGGCCCGCAAGACACTTATCCCCCAGGAAAAAATCGGGGATCTCACGCTTTTGGAATATCCGGCACAAAGCAAGGTAGACTCATTCGGACGCACCCTGCTCCTGGCACACACGGATACGGTCTGGCCCCTGGGAACACTCGAGAAGATGCCTTGGACCATACAAGACGATACGGCCTTTGGACCGGGCGTCCTGGACATGAAAGCCGGACTTGTGATGATCATCGCTGCGCTGCAGGCTCTGCATGAGCACAGCTTGCCTCCACGGAGATCCGTCGCCGTATTTCTCAATTCATACGAAGAGGTGGGGAACGACGAAACAGACCAGGCCTTACGGGATGCGGCCGAAAATTCCGCCCGTGTTCTGTGTCTGGAACCCGCGCTGTCCGGTGGACACTTGAAACTGAGACGCAAGGGCCGGCTGATCGTCCGGTTGGAAGCCAATGGCAGAGCCGCGCACGCAGGAGATCCTCGGCATGGAGTGAGCGCCATCGATGAACTGACGTCCCAACTGAGAATCCTCCGCGGGATTCGTTCGCAGACCCTCACCATAAATACGGGATTGATCCGGGGTGGACAGGCCGTCAACGTCGTGGCTGACCATGCCCGTGCCCTCCTGGACATCCGCTTCTGGACGCCGGTCCAGGAGCAAAAGATCAGGGACCATATCCAGCAGGCAGAGCCTTCAAATCCCGGAGCAGATATCCGGTGGTTCATAGAGCGCCACACACCTCCCATGGTACACACGCCGGAATCGGCGCACCTTTTATCCCAAATCCGCAGGATCGCACGCCCCCTGGGGCTTGTGCTTCCAGGAGGGAAGACAGGCGGCGGATCGGACGCCTCCATCGCCTCCCATCTCGGGATCCCCACCATTGACGGCCTCGGACCTGAGGGAGGAGGCATTCATGCGGAAAAGGAGCATGTCCTGCTTCCTTCTCTCGTCGAACGCACGGCCCTGTTGACACATCTCCTGCTCCAGCTCTAAAGATGGAATCCGGCCCCTAAAATGGGCCTGGGCCTTTATCGAGAACCTGTTTCGTACTATAATACGGTTTACCTTTAACAAGGACAATACGAACCGCATGATCAAGAAGCCCTATCTCCTTTCTCCAGGCCCCACTCCCGTGCCACCTGAGGTGCGCCAGGCCGGAGCCCTGCCTCTCATCCATCACCGCACCTCCGAGTTCTCGGATATTTTTGGGGAAGTCAGCGAGAATTTGAGATACATATTCCAGACTGCCCGGGACGTCTATACACTGACGTCCTCCGGATCGGGAGCCATGGAGGCAGCTGTAGTAAACATCCTCGATCCCGGGGATGAGGTCCTGGTTTTGAATGCGGGGAAATTTGGGGACCGATGGACAAGACTCTGCCGCTCATACGGGGTGGAAGTCCGGGAGATCAAGGTCCCCTGGGGCACGGATATTCCCACAGGACTGCTGGCCGAACATCTCGAGAAACATCCAGGGACGCGAGCCGTTTTCAGTACACTTTCCGAGACTTCCACTGGAACCGTTTACGACATCGAAGGCTTTGCCGGGCTCACTGCGAACACAGAGACACTGCTGGTTGTCGATGGGATATCCGGCATGGGCGCCATGCCCTGTCCCATGGACAGCTGGGGCGTGGATGTTTTGATATCGGGATCACAGAAGTCGTTCATGACTCCCCCAGGGCTGGCCTTCATCGCTTTCAGTGCCAAGGCCTGGCGTTCTGTCGAGACCTCGAGCCTTCCCCGTTTTTATTTTGATGCGCAGGCGGCACAGAAAGCACTCCAGAAGCAGACCTCCGCCTGGACGCCCGCCATCTCTCTCGTCCGTCAGCTTCGGGAAGCACTCAAGATCATGCGCGGCATTGGACTTGAGGGACTCTTTTCTCATCATCGGGCCTTGGCCGATGCCACCCGCGCCGGGGTACGGGAACTCGGACTGGATTTCCTTTCGCAGAAACCCGGTAACATCCTCACCGCAGTAAAAACTCCGGAAGGCCAGGACGGGGCCCACCTTGTCAAAGTCATGCAGGATAGGTTCAAGGCCCATATAGCCGGTGCGCAGGATCCCCACAAGGGAGAATTTTTCCGCATCGGACATCTTGGTTTCATCGGTGGATTTGATATAATAACCGCTCTGAGCGCCCTGGAAATGACCCTGGGGGCTCTGGGCTACACAAATTTTGAAAAGGGAGGCTCTCTCAAGGCCGCCCAAGCCATCATAAAGGAGAATTGGACATGAAGAAAATACTCGTATGCGACGCGCTGGATTCGGACGCCTTCGCCGGGCTGGAGGCTGTTCAGGACTTTGACGTAACTCTAAAAACAGGCATGGATGAGAACGCACTCATCGAGACCATCCCCGGATATAATGCTGCTGTCGTGCGCAGCGCCACCAAGATCACCAAGAACGTGATCGCAGCATCTGATGAGCTGGAGATCGTTGTCAGGGCAGGGATCGGGCTCGACAATGTGGATGTGGCCGCAGCCCAGGAAAAAGGTATACAGGTGAACAACACGCCGTCGGCCACCACCATCACGGTTGCCGAGCACACATTCGGTTTGATGCTGGCCGCCGTTCGCAACCACGGCCCAGCCAATCTCTCCATGAAGGCCCACTTGTGGGAAAAGAAGAAATTCAAGGGCAGCGAACTCTACGGCAAGACCCTCGGGATCATTGGCAGCGGCCGGATCGGCCTGGCTGTCGCGGAGCGTGGGCTGGCTTTCGGGATGCAGGCCGTCGCCTTTGACATCGTCGACATCGACACAGATCTGGATGTCCGGCAGGTTACCCTGGACGAACTTTTTGGAACTGCGGATGTCATCTCACTCCACTTGCCTTTTAATGCGTCCACCCGACACATGATCAGCGATGCGCAGTTCGACTCGATGAAGGACGGCGTCGTCATCGTCAATGCTGCCCGGGGAGGAGTGGTGGACGAAGAGGCCCTGCTCAGAGCATTGGAAGCGGGCAAGGTCAGGGCGGCCGCCATCGACGTCTATGAAGAAGAACCGGCCACGAACTTCGCTCTGGTTGATCACCCCAATGTGCTGGCCACTCCCCATATCGGATCCGCGGCAGGTGAAGGCCAGAAGCGGGCCGGATTGGAAGTGGTCAAGATACTGAAGGACAAATATCTCTGATCTCCACCGGGACTGATACGAGCGTCATGATATACCTGGACAATAACGCTACGACTCCACTCGATCCTCGGGTCTGTGATAGGATGACCTGGTTTCTCAAGGAACATTTTGGCAATCCTTCGTCACTCTACCCCATCGGGAGAGACGCGAAGGAACTCTTGACCGAGGCACGTGAGGTCATCGCCTCCGCCCTGGGAGCGAGCCGTTCTGAGATCGTATTCACCGGCTCCGGCACGGAATCGGATAATTTCGCCATTCGGGGTGTTTTTGATGCGCTCCCTGACAAGAACGAGCTCATCACCTCGGCCATCGAACATCCGGCCGTTATAGAATCCGCCGCTTACCTGGAAAAGAACGGGAAAAGGGTCACATATGTCCCGGTGGACGCTACCGGCTACATCGACCTTGAGGCCCTCGAGGCGGCGGTATCTCCCCGTACGGCACTCATTTCCGTCATGCACGCCAACAATGAGCTCGGGACCATTCAGCCCATCAAAGAGATCTCCCGGATCGCCCGGGAAGCGGGTGTGATCCTGCATACCGACGCCGTTCAGAGTTTCGGGAAGATCCCGGTGGATGTCGATGAACTCGGGGTGGACCTCCTCACCCTCTCCGCGCACAAAGTGTACGGCCCCAAGGGCGTGGGTGCGCTGTACATCCGTAAGGGGACCCGGATTCAGCCCCTGATATACGGGGGGCATCAGGAAAGGCAGATGCGTTCCGGGACAGAGAATACAGCAGGAATCGTGGGATTCGGAGAGGCTGTCCGCATCCTGGTCGAACAGAGCGCAGCAGACAACATCCGGATCGGCGAGCTTGCCGCACAGCTAAAGCATGGGATCGATGCGAGCATCCCCAAGGTGAGGTTCAACGGGCCGGAGGACGGTCGTGTGAAATCGACACTCAACTACGCTTTCCCCGGCCTCGAAGCCGAGGCTATCCTGCTCGCCCTGGCCACCAAAGACATCTATGTTTCCACGGGCTCAGCCTGCAGTGAGGATTCCGAGGAGGTATCTCATGTGCTGAGTGCGATCGGGATGCCTCCCCAATTCGCCCGCTCCACGCTGCGCATCTCACTGGGCCGCTTCAACACGGAGGGCGATATCGAAACTGTCCTGCGGGAGCTTCCGGAGATCGTCCGCAAGCTGCGGGAGATCTCGGCCTACGATCCGGAACTCGATTAAGGTCCAGTCCCAGGTGCTCAGATTCCGATCGTCTTGTGTTGGGTAAGATAGATTCGCCTCACTTCCCACAGCCATTCATGATATTGCGGCGACTTGAAATCCGGATACGTCCAGTCGAGAGCCTTGATCGAGTCCTTGCTGAAAATGAGTTCCAGGTGGGCATAGATCCCACGGTTTAGTGGGATACGGTGGGCGAAGTTCTTGGTGGTCCCAAAAACAAGAGAATAGCCACTCAGGCATCCCGGATCCAGGTTGAGGATTCGGGACCCAGCAGAATAGCGGTGGCGCATGTCCTCCTCTATCCTGTTTGTCCGTAGTTTAATATCACTTAAATCCTCAGGCTGGATCAGCCGCTCAAAGCTGTGGAATCGGCGCCGGAGCCCCTCCCCCATCTGGTTTGAGTAATATGTTGTCAAGTCAAAAGGGAATGGTTCCGAGGAGGAATCAATGGGCCCGAACTCATTGGCAAGCACTGATTCTGCGGTTTCAAAAGCCGAAGCGACACCGGACATCACTCCGCAGATCAGTTTGACCGGAGTAAAAGGGCCGGCCTCCGACATTTTTTTCCTATATCTCGGGTGGGCTCGTGAGCCTGTCCAGGGCTCCCTGGGGATCTGGGGAGTAGCCATCCGCCCCGATCTCGTCGGAAAATTTTCCCGTCACCGGGGCCCCCCCGACAATGACCTTGATATCCGGGTATCTGTCTTTGATCTTCCTGACGATTTCTTCCATGTTGACCATAGTGGTCGTCAAGAGGGCGCTCAATCCTACGGCGTTGGGTGCGTGATCCTCGATGCTCTGAAGAAACTGAGGAGCAGACACATCCACGCCGCAGTCGATGACCTCCCAACCACCCCCCTCGAAGAACATGCCGACGATCTTCTTGCCGATGTCATGCAGATCACCGGCCACGGTCCCCAGTACGATCCGGCCTTTGTACTTCACGTTCCCGGAGTTGAAAAAAGGTTTCAGGTGCACCATAGCCGCGGTCATGGCTCGCGCCGACATTAAAACATCGGGAAGGTAGATCTCGTTGTTGCGGAACCTCTCCCCCACAATCTTCATCCCCTCAATCAGCGAATTCGATAGGATCTCATGAGGCATGAGGCCGGACTCCAGGGCTTTGGCGGTCAATTCATCCGCTCCATCCTGTTCCCTCATATCAGGGGGATGCGGAGATTTCCCATCGATTTTGCCTCGTTCGACACACAGCGCGATCTTGCGCAAATATTCTTTATTCATTGCGACTTCTATATAAATCGAACCTCACAGGATTGTCAACCGCACCCGAAAGGTTTATAATTTCGGACACTATGCAATGGGTATATATCGAGGACCTCAAAGGCCATCTGAACCAAGACATCGAGATCAGGGGTTGGCTGTACAATAAGCGCTCCAGCGGCAAGATCCGTTTTCTATTGGTCCGCGACGGGACGGGCCTCCTGCAGGGAACGATCTACAGCGCGGAGAAAGATCACCCGCTCTTCCAGAAATTCGATGAGCTGACCCTGGAATCCTCACTCATCCTCCGCGGGCAGGTTAGGGAAGACAAGCGCGCCCCCGGAGGCCTCGAGATGAGCATCGCGGACATCGAGATCGTCCAGATCGCAGAGGAATATCCGATCACGCCCAAAGAACACGGGATCTCGTTCCTCATGGATCACCGCCACCTCTGGCTGCGCTCGAGCAAACAACATGCCGTACTGGAGGTGAGGACCGAACTCATCAAGGCCATACGGGATTTTTTCGACGGCCGGGGTTTCCGGAACATGGACACGCCCATCCTGACTCCCAGCGCCTGTGAAGGCACCACCACCCTTTTCGAGACGGAGTATTTCGATCAGAAGGCCTACCTCAGCCAGAGTGGCCAGCTGTACAACGAGGCGACGGCCATGGCCTTCGGCAAAGTCTACTGTTTCGGTCCCACCTTTCGGGCCGAAAAATCGAAAACCCGCAAACACCTCATCGAATTCTGGATGGTGGAGCCCGAAATCGCCTTTGCCACCCTGGATGATATCAAGGTCCTGGGCGAAGATCTCATCGTTTACATCATAGACCGCGTCCTGGAAAACAAGAAAGAGGCCCTCGACGTGCTCGAAAGAGACAGGGCTCCCCTCGAGAATATCAAGAAGCCTTTTCCCCGGATCACATATGAAGACGCGATCCGGGTGTTGAACGAAAAAGGCAGCTCGGTCTCCTTCGGGGACGATTTTGGCGCGCCTGAGGAGACGGCACTCAGCGAACACTTCAACTCTCCTGTTTGCGTCACCCACTTCCCCACCAAAATCAAGGCATTCTACATGCAGCCTGCGGAGGGGAGACCGGATCTGGTCCTCGGGATGGATGTGCTGGCCTCCGAAGGATACGGAGAGATCATCGGAGGGGGGCAGAGGATCCATGATCCCGTGCTCCTGGAGGAAAAGATCAAGGAACACAACCTGCCCCGCGATGCCTATGAATGGTACATTGACCTCAGGAAATACGGCTCAGTGCCGCATTCCGGATTCGGATTGGGTGTGGAACGCATGCTCTCATGGTTGTGCGGCATCAAACATATCCGGGAAACCATACCCTTCCCCCGCCTCCTCCACCGCATCTATCCCTAACAGGGGTAGCGTGTCCGAGCTCGCCTAACATGGGGGATCAAAAGAAACGCATCGCACTGGTGAGTCTCGGCTGCGCCAAGAATCTCGTGGACAGTGAGGTCATGCTGGGCTACCTACTCCAGTCCGGCAACTATCAGGTAGAGCCCGAACTTGGAGAATCGGACATCATCATCGTCAACACCTGCGGCTTTATCCAGCCCGCCCGGGAGGAAGCCGAACAGCATTTTCAGGAGGCCCTCTCATTCAAAAAGAAACGGCCCCATATCAAGATCGTGGCCTCGGGCTGCTATGTCCAGAAGGAACTGCCTGCGCTGAGACAGCGATATCCGGGGATCGATCTCTGGACAGGAGTATCCGATTTCCACCACATCGTTCACCTCATCGAAGACAGGCCCTACGATCCTGAGGAACGATGCTTCCTCTACGATCACGCTTCGCCGCGCATCCTGTCGACCCCCCCAGCCTGGGCATATGTCAAGATCTCCGAAGGTTGTTCGAACCACTGCACGTTCTGCACCATACCACGAATAAAAGGCCCTTACAGGTCCCGCAGCATCGATTCCATCGTCCAGGAGACACGCCGATTGGCCGAGCAGGGTATCAGGGAGGTCAACCTCATCTCTCAGGACTCCACATATTACGGCCGCGATCTGGGATTGGACGAAGGTCTGTCTCAACTCATAGCGGCGCTGGATAGGATCCCGGACCTGAGGTGGATCCGTATCCTTTACTGCTATCCGGAAGAGATCTCCGATAGTCTGCTGGATAGCATGCGTTCAGACAAGGTATGCACCTATATCGACAGCCCTTTCCAGCATGCATCCCCGGAAGTGATCAGGAAGATGGGCCGGGGTCTGAAGGGATCACAATCACTCGAACTGATCGGAAAGATCCGGCAGAGTCTTCCCGACGCTGTGCTCCGCACCTCACTGATCGTTGGATTCCCAGGCGAAGGCCCCGAAGAATTCGAGCATCTCAAGAACTTCGTCCGAGAAGCGAGCTTCGACCATCTGGGGGTCTTCACCTATTCCCACGAAAAGGATACGCCCAGCTTCGCGTGGCAGGACGATATCCCTACCCAAGAAAAAGTTCAGAGGAGGCAGGAGATCATGGAGATGCAGGCCGAGATCTCGGCGCAACGCCTGAAACGCTACGTCGGCACCCATATCCCCGTACTTCTGGAGGGACACCTGAAGGAGAAACCGGGCATGCTCATCGGCAGGACCCAGTACCAGGCTCCAGAGGTAGACGGAGTGGTGTTAATCGAACAGCCCGAAGGCCCTCAGCCATTATTTGATGTACTCCAAGAAGTTGAAATCCTGCGCAGCGATGTATATGATCTATATGGGACAATAAAATGAGACGCATTCTGATAGACGGCCTGGCCACTTTTTTCGGATCCGGATATTTCCCAGTCGCTCCGGGCACGCTCGCCAGTTTGATCGTTGCGCTGGGTTACCGGTTCTGGTTCCACAACATTTCCTGGCCGCTCTATCTGATCATCGGGCTGGTTGGCTATTTCGTGGGAGTCTGGGCATCCTCGGCGTATGCCACGCGGAGAAAGAAGGAAGATCCCAGGACCGTGGTCATCGATGAGGTGGTGGGACAGTGGATTGCCCTCCTTCTCGTCCCCCCCATCTGGTGGATGGTGTTGGCTAGTTTTTTTCTATTCCGATTCTTCGACGTTATCAAGCCGCTGTTCATTCACAAGGCCGAATCCTTCCGAGGCGGTTGGGGCATAATGCTGGATGATATCCTGGCCGGCATATATGCCAGCATTGTCCTGAACGTACTGCTGCTGGTGTTATGAACAACCGCGGACGCACGAAGATCGAGATCCTTGCCGTCGGTTCGGAAATGCTCACCCCCTATCACCTGGATACAGATTCTCTCTTCCTAACACGCCACCTCAACCGGCTCGGGCTTCGGGTTTCCTATAAAACAGTGGTGGGCGACGATGCGGAAGACCTGGCAGCCTGTCTCCGGACTGCCTTTGAGCGTTCCGATGTCATTTTCACCATCGGCGGCCTCGGCCCGACACGAGACGACAGGACACGGGAAACCGTTGCCTCCACTCTGGAGAAAAGGCTTCTGTTCCAGGAACACCTCTGGGAGCAGATCCAGGACCGCTTTCAGAAACGCGGCATCTCTATCTCCGATGTGAATCGAAAGCAGGCCTTCATCATCGAGGGCTCCGTGCCCCTGGACAATCCCAATGGAACAGCTCCGGGACTCTGGCTGGAGTCTCCTCAACACACCATCGCGCTTCTGCCCGGCCCACCAAGAGAATTCGAACCCATGGTTGCTGATCTGATCGCCTCTCGAATGCAGGAACAGAGAGAGGGCTATCTGGTTCGGAGGGTACTGAAACTGGCCGGGGTGTCAGAATCACGGATCGAAGATAGGATCTCCGACCTCTATCCCGAAGAAAATCAGGACCTCGAAGTGACCGTGCTCGCCAGTCCCGAAGAGATCGAGATCCATTTGACCGCTTTCTCCGGACGGAGTGAAAATGATGCCGAGCATAATTTGAGCCGGGTCTTCACAGCCATGCGCGAACGCCTTGGTGAAGATGTCTTCAGTACGCAGGAAGAGAACCTGGAGGAGGTGGTAGGAAAACTCCTCGAACAGGACGCTGCAACCCTGGCAGTAGCAGAATCCTGCACGGGAGGACTCCTGGGGCACCGCATCACGAACGTGCCCGGCAGCTCGGTCTACTTCCTGGAAGGCGTGGAAGCCTATTCCAATGCGGCAAAGATCCGGCTTTTGGGTGTGTCTCCCTCTCTCCTGGAGAATTGTGGGGCCGTGAGCCCGGAGGTGTCAGCCTCCATGGCCGAAGGCATCCGTGCCGGTTCCGGTGCGACCTACGGCCTCAGCATTACCGGTATCGCCGGCCCTACCGGCGGGAGCGACGAGAAACCGGTTGGACTGGTCTACATATCCCTGGCCGGTCCGAAAGGGATGCAAACCAAAAAGAACCTTTTCCTGGGTGATCGCCTCTCGGTGAAGCGGCGGGCCAGCCAGACGGCCCTGGATATGCTGCGCCGCACGCTGGAGCGGGAGCAAACAGCGAGACCCCGAGGATAGGCCATGCGGGCTTTCATCGCCATCGAGCTAAATGAATATGTGAGGAAGGCCCTCCTCGGATTCATGAAGGAGGCCAGGCGCCCCGACGCTGCTGTACGTTGGGTCAGGCCGGAGGGCATGCACCTGACTCTCAAATTCCTGGGAGAAATTTCCTCCACGCAGGAGTCCGACATTGGTGATGCCTTGGATGAGGTCACCGCCCGCCACGAATCATTTGCGCTGGATTTTTCGGGTTTGGGGACATTCCCACCCAAGTCCCGGATACCCCGTGTGATCTGGGCAGGGATCGATCAGAGTCGTCCCCTGGCAGACCTTAACCAAGACCTGGAGGACGCGCTGGAGCCTTTGGGATTTCCTCGCGAAAGGCGCCAATTTCATCCGCATTTGACTCTGGGTCGGGTCAAGTCCCCGCACGGCCTGGATCGGATCCTCCAGCTCGTGCAAAACCATGAGCTCACCCCATTTGGGAGCCTGACAGTCCCAGAGGTCGTCCTATTCAAGAGCACGCTGAAACCTTCCGGGGCCGAATACTCCAGGCTCCATCAAGCGAGATTATCATGATGATCCTGTTCTGTGTCTTTGCCTACCTCTTCGGTTCAATCCCTACTGGATATCTTCTTTACCGCTTCAAAGAAAAAAAGGATATCCGTGGCCTGGGAAGCACGAACATCGGGGCTACCAATGTGCTGAGGCTAACTGGCTGGAAGATGGCCCTGCCAGTGGCATTGATCGACATCCTGAAGGGAGCCGTTCCTGTCTACTTGGCGCTCCTCTGGTTCCCCGAGTCCTGGACAGCCTATGCGGCGGGTTTCCTGGCAGTGCTGGGACACTGTTATCCCATCTACATCCGGTTCCGGGGAGGCAAAGGAGTGGCCACCTCTATCGGTGTCTTTGCAGTACTCGCCCCCCTTCCCCTGCTGTGCAGCATCGCAGTCTTTGTGCTCTTCGTGAGTCTCACACGCCACGTTTCCCTCGGATCGCTGACCGCCTTCTTCTGCCTCCCCTTTTTCGTCTGGGTCTTCCGGGATGAGAGGGAAGCCGCCGCACTGGCGGCAGCCATATTCCTCTTGATCGCAGTCCGCCATCGTGCGAATATCGTCCGCCTTCTCGCCGGGACAGAGAAAAAGTTGGGGAGGAAAGAAGCATGAATACATGTGTGATCGGCGCAGGGAGTTGGGGCAGCGCATTCGCCCTTCACTTGGGCAGAAAAAACCTGCCGACACGACTCTGGATCCGAGAAAAGGAGGTCTTTCAACAGGCTGTAAAGTTCAGAGAAAACCGGACGTTCCTACCCGGAGCGGTCTTCCCGGCTTCCGTAACCTTCCATCATGAGCTCGAAGGCGCGGCGGCGGGGGCTGACGTGGTCTTCATCGCCATCCCTTCTAAATACTGCCGGGAGATGTTTGCGCTGCTCCGGCCGGTGCTGGATCCGGGGGCCCTGCTGGTCAGCCTCACCAAGGGGATCGAAAAAGACACCCTGAAAAGGATGAGCGAACTCATGTTCGAAGTTTTTGCCCCCCGCTTCAACCCACGCGTAGCTTCTCTCTCCGGACCCAGTTTTGCCAGAGAAGTGGCCGAGTCGCATCCCACGGCCGTGGTGGTCGCCTCGCAGAAAGAGGGGGTAGCTCAGGAGGTCCAGCGCCTTGTCTCCAATGCCTATTTCAGAGCCTATGCCTCCGACGATATTATCGGGGTTGAACTGGCTGGAGCGCTAAAAAATGTGATCGCGATCGCGGCGGGGATCTCGGACGGATTGGAATTCGGTTCTAACTCGTTGGCGGCCCTGATCACACGGGGAATTGCAGAGGTCACCCGACTTGGCGTACAATTGGGTGCGAGACAGGAGACCTTTGCCGGGCTCGCCGGGATCGGCGACCTGGTCCTGACCTGCACCGGAAGTCTCAGCCGGAATCGCCACGTGGGCTACGAGCTGGGCAAGGGAAAGGCATTGAAAAGCATCGTAGCGGGCATGAATATGGTGGCAGAAGGTATCGGCACGACGCTGTCGGCATATCAACTGGCGCAAAAGGAGGCGGTGGAGATGCCCATCCTCGAGCAGGTCTACCAGATACTCTACAAAGACAAGGATGCGCGTACCGCGCTCCAGGATCTTATGGCTCGAAAACTCAAAAATGAATACATCTCCAGCGAGGGGGCAATATGAAAATATTTCGAATCACCACAGTGTTTTGCTTTGCGGTTTTGCTCTGTGCCTGCGCATCCAAAGAACAAAAGGTCGAAAAGGAACGAGAACAGAATCCGAGATATCAATACAACGTCGGCATTTTCTATTTGAATAACGGCCAGCCGGACGAAGCCATCAAGTACCTGGAAAAAGCCTTGTCCCTGCAGGCCGACTTCGATCTGGCACTGGACGGAATGGGGCTGGCCCACACCATGAAAGGGAATCTCCCTGAGGCCATCAAGTACTACAATCAGTGCCTGATCGCCAATCCCACCTTGACCGATGCCCACAATCACCTGGGCTCCGTCTATCAGGAAACCGGCATGCTTAGTGAGGCCGAGCAGCAGTTCCAGGCGGCCATAGCCGACGAGACCTATCACTCACGAGAGCTTCCCCTCTACAACCTGTCCAGGCTTTACTACATTCAGGAAAAGAACGAGCTGGCCATGCAGTATATCGACCGAGCTGTCTCCATCAACCGAAGGATGGCCATGGCCTACAACCTCAGGGGACTGATCTTCGAAAGGCTGGAGCGTTTTCAGGATGCGATCATCTGCTATCAAGATGCCTTGCGTATCATCCCCGAGGACGTCAGCTTGACCTACAACCTGGCAGGAGCTTTTTTCAAGGATAAGAACTACGTCAAAGCCAAGGAGCTGTTCACGGAACTTCAGGCGCAGGTGCTAGATCCTGAGATGAAGGCCAATATTGTCCGCTACCTTGAGCTGATCGACAAAGAAATCCGCTTAAACTGACGGATGGTGAATCCATAGTAAGTCTCGAACTCCCGGAGATCACAATCCGGCGTCACGCTTGAGCGCCTCAGCCTTATCTGTCCATTCCCAGGTGAATTCCGGTTCGGTGCGGCCAAAATGACCGAAGGCTGCTGTATTCCGGTAGATCGGGCGGAGCAGATCGAGCTGCGCGATCATCTCCTTGGGCTTGAGGCCAAAATGCCCCCGGATCAGTTCCTTGATCCGGTCCTCGGAGATCGTAGAGGTCCCATAGGAATCCACCATGATCGAGACAGGCTCGGCCACGCCGATGGCATAGGCAACCTGGACCTCGATCCGTGAGGCGATGCCGGCCGCCACCAGGTTCTTGGCGATGTAGCGGGCCATGTATGAGCCGGACCGATCCACCTTGGAGGGATCCTTGCCAGAAAAACATCCGCCGCCATGGCTCCCGACGCCGCCGTAGGTGTCGACGATGATCTTGCGACCGGTGACGCCCGTGTCGGCGAAGGGGCCACCCTGGACGAAGCGCCCCGTACGGTTGATGAAAATGCTCGTGTTCTCATCTAGCATGTCGCTGGGAATGATCTGTTCGATCACGGAGCGCCGGATGTCTGAACGGAGGTCACCCATGTCGACCTCGGCATTATGCTGCGCAGCGATCACGACCGCATCGATCCGCTTAGGGGTATGCCCTTCATACTCCACTGTGACCTGGGATTTTCCATCGGGCCGCAGGTAATCCAGGATGCCCTGTCTGCGGACATCGCTCAAACGACGTGATAATTTGTGAGCCAGCATGATCGGAAGAGGCATGAGTTCTTCGGTCTCGTTGCAGGCAAAGCCAAACATCAGGCCCTGGTCGCCGGCACCCTGTTCATGCTCCTCAAGCTCATCCACTCCCGCGGCAATATCCGAGGACTGGTCGTGGAGAGATGACAGCACGCTGCACGTCTCATAGTCGAATCCATAAGCGGCTTTTACATAGCCGATCCCCTTGACCGTTTCTCTCACAACCTTCTGCAGGTCGGTATATCCCTGGCTCGAGACCTCTCCTGCGATGAGGACCAGCCCGGTAGTGACCAGGGTCTCACAAGCTACACGGCTGTTGGGATCCTGAGCCAGCAGATCATCCAGGATGGAATCAGATATCTGGTCACAGACTTTATCGGGATGTCCCTCTGTCACGGATTCCGACGTGAAGAGATGGTTTCCTTGTTTGCTCATGAATCAATCTCCTTGAGGACTCATTCATTCAAAATATAACCTGCATAATTAGCACATTTACCTGTGATTTGCAATACCACATAAATTCGGTTGAATTGAACTACCATTCATGGTACAAAGTCAAAAAACCGATTCTTATGAATACACTGTCTGTCCGCAGCGACCTCTCGGAGCTCAACAAGATCCGAGCATTTCTCAAGCGCAACATGCAGGTCCTGCACCTTACCGAAGAGGACTACTACATCATCGAGCTTTCCCTGCTGGAGATCTGCATCAACATCATCCGGTATGCTTACCCCGAGGATGAACAGGGGGAGATCTTTCTCAAGACCTGGCAGGAAGGGGATCGAGTCTACCTCGAGATTCGAGACAATGGCATCCCTTTCGATCCCCGTCATACCAAGACACCGGATATCGATGAGATAATGAAAACCGGCAAGCAGGGTGGATTGGGCGTTTTCCTGACGCGGAAACTCATGGACGGCTTCGAATACAAACGAGGTGATGATCAGAATATCCTCACGATCTACAAGGTCCTCGGCCCCTGACCTAGATATGCCCTTGACTTTTTTCTCTTGATCTCTAAAATTACACTCTCATAGGAGTGTTATATGAGTGTTACCCAAACCCAGGACACCAAAGTAACCATAAAAATACCCAGGGCCCTGTACAATCGTCTCTCCGAGATCGTATCCGGGACGGGATTCAATTCGGTCACGGACTTCATTATTTATGTGATGAGGGACCTGGCCTCCAGCCAGAGCCGAGAGAATCCTGCCAAGAATGGAGATCAGGAGAAGCTGAGCAAGGAAGAGGTCGAGGCCATTCGAAAACGTCTCAAATCTCTGGGTTATCTCTCATAGGCCAATCATAATAAGTAAGTAAGCAATATTAAGGAGTGAACATGACATCCAAACTGGTTCCCCCGCACGGCGGAGAACTCAAACCCCTGCTCTTAGAAGGATTAGAGCGTGAAGAGCTCGTTCAGCGGGCACAGGACCTCCCTGCGGTCCGACTCACCTCCCGAGAGACATCCGATCTGATCATGCTGGCAATCGGCGCCTTCAGCCCCCTCGGCGGTTTTATGGGAGAGGCGGACTACACCGGCGTAGTCGAGAACATGCACCTGGCAGACGGAACCCTGTGGCCGATACCGATCACGCTTGCAGTCACCACTGAACAAGCCGAGGGAATCCAGATCGGAGCAGAAGTCTCGCTGTTCGATGATGAGAGTTCCGAGCTCATGGGAGTAATGTCTGTCGAGGAAAAATTCACCTACGACAAGAAACGCGAGGCCCGAATGGTCTTTAGGACCGAGGATGAGGCCCATCCTGGGGTCGCAAAGGTCTATGCCCAGGGAAACGTCCTGCTGGCCGGGCCTGTGAAAGCGGTGAGCGAGGGCCCCTACCCCGAGCTTTACAGCGATCACTACGGCCGTCCCGCAGACACACGGGCCATTTTCGAAGAACGGGGTTGGCATACGGTCTCGGCATTCCAGACCCGCAATCCGATCCACCGCAGCCATGAATACTGCACCAAGATCGCTCTCGAGGTGTCGGATGGCATCCTGATCCATCCCCTGGTCGGCAAACTCAAGGCTGGCGATATCCCCGCTGACGTCCGGATGAAATGCTATGAAGTGCTTCTGGATAACTACTATCCCCAGGACCGCGTCGTCCTGAAGGTCTATCCCATGGAAATGCGGTACGGCGGCCCGAGAGAGGCTGTGCTGCACGCCATCTTCAGACAGAATTACGGCTGCAGCCACCTGATCGTGGGGAGGGACCATGCCGGCGTGGGAGATTACTACGGCCCCTTCGATGCCCAGAAGATCTTTGAAGAGATCCCCTCCGGGGAGCTTCACATCGAGCCTCTGAACATCGACTGGACATTCTGGTGCTACAAATGTGACGGCATGGCATCCATGAAATCCTGTCCGCACAGCAAGGAAGACCGGGTTCTCATCAGCGGTACCAAGGTACGCGACATGTTGTCCGAGGGCAAGCTTCCCCCCAAAGAGTTCTCGCGGCCGGAAGTGGCTCAGATACTTATGGACTATTACAAGGGCCTTTAAGAACCCCATGAATGAAAGGGAGTATAGACATGACAATACAGAAAGCCACCAATATCACCTGGCATGAAGGTACGATCACCAGCGCAGACCGGGAGCGCCTGCTGCAGCAGAAAGGAGCGGTCCTGTGGTTCACCGGCCTCTCCGGTTCCGGGAAATCCACGCTGGCCCTGGCAGTCGAAGAGAAGCTCTTCGAGCGGGCCCATCTTTGTTTTGTGCTGGATGGGGACAACATACGACACGGGCTCAACAAGAACCTGGGTTTTTCTCCTGAAGACCGGGAAGAGAACATCCGCCGGATCGGGGAAGTCGGCAATCTCTTTGCCGATGCGGGAGTGATCGCCATGACAGCGTTCATCTCACCCTACCGACAGGATAGAGATAAAGCCCGGGAGCTGTTGGCGGAAGGTAGTTTTGTGGAGATCTATGTGAAGGTCCTGCTGGCGATAGCCGAGGAACGCGATCCCAAGGGACTTTACAAAAAAGCACGGGCAGGTGAGATCAAGGAGTTCACCGGTATCTCTGCCCCCTATGAAGAGCCCCTTTCAGCCGAGATCGTGGTCGATACCGGCGAGCTCGACCTGGATCAAAGTGTAGAGAAAGTGATCCGTTTCCTGGAAGAGCGTGATATCGTGAGGAAGGCCTGATCCCGGCTAGTAGAGCACCTTGTCCTCACCAAGGTCTGCGATCAGTTTGTCGACATCCTTGAGGATCAGGTCCCGGCGCTTGAGGACCGCGTTGATCTCCTTCTCGTTGAGATATTCGCCCACGGCCTCCTTGATCACCGCAAAATCCAGGGCGCGCAGTTTTTCAACGAAGACGGCCGGCAGCTGCTTCATCTCTTTTTTATTCTTCTTAGAAAAGATGAGGCTCTTCGTGAACTTGCCGGACGTCCGGAACGAGCGTGAGTGGTCGATCAACAGCATACGGAAGTCCTCGGTGATCAAGTACTGGTTCTGGTGCCGATCCTCATTGGCGATCAGGTTGTCAAACGCCCGCTGCAGGTAGTAAGCACGGTTGAAATGAAACACCCTGTGGGACGGGGTTTTGATCTTCTTTTCAGTCTTGTCCCTCATGGTGAAGCAGCCGTTTATCCAGAGTTGGGCCGAGCCCCTGTCCCCGCCGAACTCACGCTCCACCGTAGGCGGCACCATGTTGAGTCCGAGGAGCTTGTCCAGTTTGTATGCCGCGATCTCCCACTTCCAGTTTTCCAGATAGCCCTTCATCCGGCCCGATGGATTCTTCCAAATGGCCTTGTTGCTGACGCCGTCGTGGGCCAGTGTCAGAACCCAGGGGTTGGTAACAGCCTGTCCGGTGTTCATCCGGCTTTGTTCGACGGAATCAGCGTTGACTAGGAAACCCTCCCATTCCGCCCTTTTTTCCAGCTCCTCAGGGGTGAACTGAGCGAATGCCGGCAGGCATACTCCCACCAACAACACCATAAATAATCCCAATAGTCTTTTTCTCATCCCTCTCCTCCTCAGAAGAGTTTCGTTTCGTTCAATACAGGAACTTTGCCTCTCCCACCGATTCAATCATCTTCTGGATCTCTTCAAGCAGAAGATCTCTGCGTTTCAGGATCGAATTGATCTCCTTCTTAGTCAGATGGGGGCCAACCGCTTCTTTCACCGAATCGTAGGTCAGCGACCTGATCTGGGCCACAAAAAAACGCGGCAGCATCCGGATCAGCTTCTGCTCCTTGATCCCCTCGGTGCCGTATATCAGGTGATCTGTGTATTTCGCTGAACTGCGAAAACTTCGCGAGTGATCGATGAGGATCATACGCCAGTCATCCGTATAGCGGATGTTCTGCTGGGTCCGGTCCTCGTTGCCAATGAGGCAGTCGAAGGCCCGCTGCAAGTACTTTCTCTGGTTCCAGTTCGGGATCTTGTTTTTTGGAATCTCTATCCCCTCGTCTGACCGGTCCAGGTCGCTCATCCCCCCAGAGATCCAATACTGGAAGGAACCCTTCTCTTCGCCATACTCCCGCTCCACCGTGGGCGGGATCATGTTGAGGCTCAGCAGCTTGTCCATCTCATAGGCGGCGATCTCATACTGCCAACCCTCCAGATATCCCTTGCTCATTCCTCTGGGATTCTTCCAGCAGCCGCTGAGCTCGCCTTCTTCGCAAACAAGGAAGAGGCGAAAGGGGCGCGTCACTCCCTCCCCTATCTCCTGCGCCCGGATGATCTCCGCGTCCTTGAGCTGTTTTTCGATCTCAGGTCGGCGCGCCAGTTCTTCCTGCGTGAACTGGGCCAGGGCTGCATCACACAGGGCGAATAGAGCTATAGGGAGGAGAATGAATATCAAGCCTGAATGGCGCGTCAATCCCATTACCCCAACTATTTCCTATTCATATATTAGGCCCAGATTCCGAAAAAATCAATTCCCTTATGAATCGGACTTCATATTCGCGGATAGCCTTTTGTGTTCTTTGGCAATGAGGATGCCGACTCCGATAAAAAGGATGCACAGCACGACGTTGAAGGCTGCGAATCCGGCGGTCTTTAATGCCAGGAAATTGAGTCCGAGATACACCAACACCGCGGACAGCACGTCGCCTCCGCGGTGGAAGAACGTATCGATGGCAGCCTTGGCCTTGTATTTTTCCTCCCTCGAGAGGATCAGGAAGAGGGCATGCCGCGTGGTGTTCATCAGGGAATAGTCCGTGCCGTTTTCCATGACCTTGACCCAGAACACCATCATGAGGGAGGCCCCGATGGCGATGGCCATGTATCCCCCAAGAGCAATGAAAGGCAGAATGAAAATTGCACCTCGCACGCCGATCCAGCGGAAAAGGCGCGATACCAGGAACAGCTGGATGAACATGGCCAGGAGGTTGAAGTATTTCATCCAGTCGGCGCTGAATTTGCCGATGTACTCCTCGGCGGTCAATCCCTCCAGTTTTCCCATCTCCATGAGCTCATTGGCACTTTCCGTCACGTAGTTGCCCAGGATGTATTCACCGTTTGAATTAATAAAGTTCAGCAGGAGCACAAAAAGGGCGATGTACAGCAGGTATCTCTTTTTGAAGACCAGCTGGAACCCCCCCCCTTTTTCAAGGGGTTTTTCCTTGTCTTCCTGTTTCTCCTCCTGGATTCCCCCTGCTTTTGCATCGGATGTATCTGATCCCTTCATTTCCCTAAGGTGGATCACCCAGGTCAGGACGATGCACAGCAGAAGCACGGCTCCGGCCACCAGCATCATCTGGTATACGCCAATGGGTTCCACCAGCCAACCCGCGACCGTGGCACCGGAAAAGCCACCAAAAGTAGCCCCGAAGGCGATCAGTGGAAACAGCCTTTTTCCAGACTCTAGAGAATACAAGTCGTTGGCAAATCCCCAGAACTGGGCCACGACCATAACGTTAAAGATCGCCATCCAGATGAAGAAGATGATCCCCATTGTGGCGGAGGTGACATTCAGCAGGGATATAAAATAAAAGATGACCAGGTTGGAGATGAAAAACAGGGTCACCCAAGTAATCAGCTTGTGTCGCGGCAACTTCGATGCGGTAGCGCTGAAAGCCTTGACAACAAAGATCAACAGGAATGCACTGGCAGCATTTAAATAGGACTTGATGTCGGCGCCCTGCCCTCCCAGGATCAGGGCCTCACGCACGGGTTTGATGATGTAATAGGCCAACAAGAGAAGATAGATGTTGAAGGTCAATAAAAAAGCCTTGGTCGCCTCACCAGGGTAGATCACCGTGAAGAGCCTCAGAATCTTGTGCAGGATGCCGGGCGATTCAGATCTGTCAGTCATGTTCCCCTCCCATGATCTTAAGCCCATCATTTTCAATCCCCGGTTGAATGTCAAACGATATTTCCACCAATCCTGTGAAAAAGCTTGTTGAAAAACCGCGGGATTCGGTTTTAATGGATTGATTTAGCAAGAATTATGGGAGTTTGCCCAATATCTGGGCACCTGTTTCTACGAGCTACTTGATCACCGTGAGCTGGGCCAGGAGCAGGTCCCTGCGCACCAGCAGGGCCTCTATCTCATCCTCGTTCAAGTAGGCGGCAAGCTTTGTGCGGACCTCGTTAGCGTCGAGCTCTTCCAAAGCCCGGTAAACCTTGTCCGAGCACTGTCTAACTTCTCTATCTACCGGAAGGAGTGCATGTTCTTCTTTGAATGCCTTAGAAAAATCCACGCGGCAGATCCGGCCATCGTTGTTGTGATAGAAGATATCCTCGTTGATGTCATCCATCCCTGTATCCCAGTACGTCAGGTTGTCGAGCACGAGGATGTCCAGCATGCGGCGGTGGAATTGTTCTGTATCTGGGACGCTCTCGAGTTGGTTCAAAGGCGTACAATCCTCCAGGAAAATCTGTAGGGCCCCCGGGGTGTCGTTTACGGTCCGCTCCACGGTCGGAGGCACGAGCGGCATGCCGAGCATCTTGCTTAGCTCGTAAGCTGCAATCTCGTATTTATAGCAGTCTGGCATAAAATTGGGGCGGCAGCGCGGCGCATGCTTGAACATGGCCCTTCTCTGGGTCTTGCCATCATCCAGTCGAACATTCCAGGGATCCGTGGTCCCAAGGTCTGCGCCTTCCTCGACGTGGACGATTTTTGCCCGGCGGAGATAGGACTCGAGCTCGGCTAGCTCGGGATCTTGCTCAGCAATGACCTCCACAGATTGAAAGGAGCAGAAGACACCGAGAAACGCAAGCAATCCCATAAACACCGAATATTTCCTCATTTTCATCGTCCCCCCACCAGGGAGTAAATTCACTCCCCTGGTCACCTTTCGTTATGATCAAAGCAAACAGAAGATTATTGTAATATTTTGATATCCCGACATCTATCGCCCAGACCTTCTCCTCGAAACGGGAAAGCTCCTGAGTCTCGATATACTGGACATCACGTACCGTGTGTCCGACCACCATATGATTGGCATTCAGCCTGGACAGCACTCGATCTATGGTGGTGTGATCATTATCCCGGCCGCGGGCCCAACTCCTGTCCCATTGTGGAGATACGGGCACTAGCAGGAATTTCGGCGGGCTCAAAGGAGGAGCCCCACCAAAAATGACGAATTCAGCATATGCGGAATATTCTCGGCGCGCCTCGTCATTCAATCTCTGCAGTCCCAAGTCCAGGAAAGTATCTTGTTCAGAAAAACCGCCATGCACAAATACTATGTCATTGATCTTTATTGCGATGTTCTTTGTCAGAAGCCATTTTCCGTAGTTTTCGTGGAAAAACTCAAAGTATTGATACCAACTCTCCTTTTTTTTCTTCCATTTGTCCATTTTGAGATAAGCCTGGCTACCACCTTTCTTGGGAATCTTATCCAATTCCGCTTGTAAGGCGTCATTGTAGGCCTTCTCAACGACGGCCTCATTCACTTTACCATTTGCACCTTGATCAGACTCGAGTTTCTTGCGGACACGATCTTTAATTAAATCTATATGCCTCTGAGGCAGAAAAGACTCGAACTGGGCCAGGGTCACATAGCGGGCGGTATCGAAGACCACCCCGACGATATTCACTTCCTCGTGGTTGCCGAGCAGCACATGGACCATGCCGCCGGCGGCCTCGGCCTGCTTTTCCAGTTTCATGAGGAGATCGAAGGCCTGTTTGGCATCATCCCCCCGGTCCAGGATGTCGCCCAACTGGACGAGATGCGTTTTGCCACCGATCCAGTCCAGGCTGTCATCGACCAAGCCCGTTCCTCTCAGGATCTTCACGAAGTTGTCATAGTCCCCGTGGATATCGGCCACGGCTACTATTTTGGCCTCCGTCACAAATTTGCAGGGAATCTTGCCCGCGTGGAGCGGCGTCAGGATCAGCAGCAGAGCGAGAAGGATCAAGGCAGGCTTTTCAGGATGAATTCTCTGAGTTTTCCTTAAACTTGTCCAGAATGACATCGGATACCGTCTCTCTCTTTTGTATATTATAGCATAAAAATGCGTTTAGTCTTTCAAACGCATCTGTATGGGCTTATGCGTAGGCCAAATGGAAAAGCATTGACTTTAAATTACTCTTTTGATAAAGCTATAGCAGAAATGGATATCAATCTCAGAGAAAATAGTAACGTCACCGTTATCGAGATCACGGGCGAGATCCGGCGCTCAGATGTAATGGATGTGACCCTGCATCAATCGGTAAAGGACCAGCTGGACGATGGCAGGCGTAATATCCTCCTCAATCTGGGAAACGTTGAATTCATTGACAGTTTCGGAGTGGGCGAGATCCTGGCCAGCTATATCTCGACTCAGAACCTCGGCGGACACCTGAAGCTGAGCAACATCTCTAAAAAACTCTATGTCGTGTTCCAGATCACCATGCTCACCAAGGTTCTCGAGATCTTCGATTCCGAGGAAACTGCCTTGGACAGCTTCACTTAAGCCTGATCTCCATTTTTTTCGGTAAAAGGGAAACGTATGGAGAGCAGCCGTTTCTACCGCCTCCTCTCTCGCATAGTGGACATTCGGCGCGGCGAGGAAAACATTGCCGTCCTCCTGTTCACATATTTTTTCCTGATCACCCTGCCGCACACCATCATCAAGGCCGTGCGGTACGCCGAGATCCTGGACAAGTTCGAGGGGATCCAGGGGCTCCCTCTGGGCTATCTGCTGGCCGCGCTGGTCACGGGCCTGGTGGTCGTGCTGCTCTCCAAGATCCAGTTCGCGATCCCCAAACAGGTCCTCAGCGTATCCAGCCTGGTTTTTTTCATCGTGACTGGCCTGATCCTTGCATATCTCCTGCCGAATGGAGGCAAAACTCTGTCCCTGGTCCTGTGGGTTTGGGCCTATGTCCTAACGGCCGTGGTCCTGGCTCAGTTCTGGCTGACCGTTCAGGATGTGTTTAATCCCAGAGAGGCGAAACGCCTGATCGGTTTTTTCGGCTCGGGAGGACTGCTCGGCGGGGTGTTCGGCGGTCTTCTCGCCAGGGCCATCAGCAGCCCAAAACTTGCGGGCCTCTCCCTGCCCCTCGCCTGCCTGTCGCTTTTTTTCTGCATATTCATCGTCAGGACCATCTACTCCAAAATCCGGCAGCTGCCTTCTTCCTCCCGTACCGTCGCCGTTGAGCAAAAAACGGCGGAGGCCCAAAAATCCGGTTTCAGGGACAGCTGGAAGACCGTACGCAGCAATCGCTACCTGCTGCTGATCGCATCGATAGTGATGATGACGGTCATCGTCTCCACGCTGATCGATTTCCAGTTCAGCAGCATCGTGGACATCCGTTTCCCTGACAAATCGGCGATGCAGGGATTCTATGGACTCTTTTTTGCCGGGCTGACCGTGTTTGCCTTCCTGGTTCAGCTCCTGCTGACGAGCTCTATCATCCGCAGATTCGGAATCCAGTACACGCTGCTTCTCGCCCCCGTTATCCTCGTGGCCTGCACTGGTGTCTTCCTGATCTATCCGCTGGCCCTTCTCTCTGCCATGCTGGTCAAAGGCGGAGAGGAGAGCCTCGCTTTTTCGCTGAACCAGTCTGTGCGGGAGATCCTCTACATCCCCGTCCCCTCTGAAGTCAGGGCCAAGGCCAAGATCTTCATAGACCTCTTCCTCAATCGCTTCGCAAAGGCCATAGGCGCTGTCCTGATCTTCCTGATCATGGGCATCCTTTCCCTTATAGGTACAGATCTCACCATGGCAAAGGCGACGGAGAACCCGGAGCTGATCGCCGGAACCACGAGCGTCATCGTACGTTCCTTCGGGATCGCGATCGTTTTCCTGATCCTGGTGTGGTTTGCGCTCAACATGAAGGGAGGCAGGCAGTACGTCGTTACAGTCAAAGACAACATCAAGCTTAAATGGGCACGGGCGGACCGGGATGTGGCTGAAAAGGTCGATGTGGACTATACCAAGCAGGTCTTTGACACCATCGAGAGCAAAAACCGCAGCTCGGTTTTATATGCGATGCACATGTACGACCTGCTGAAACAGGACAAACTGACCCCCGAGATAAAGACCCTCATCTCGCAGAAGGCGGATGAGGTCAAGGCGGCCTCGATCAGCGATATGTTCAATGCGGAGGGCGCGCTGTGGTTCCCGGATGTCGAAGACGACGTGGAGCAGGATGATTTCGAAGCCAACATCCAGGAGATACTCTCGCTGGATGCCTACCAGGAAGTGATGAAGGCCCACGCGGAGCAGGTCCTGGAAGACAGCAAGAAGGCAGTGACCGACAAGATGGAGGTTGCCAAGGCCATAGGCATGATGGAGCCCGACGCACCGCTCGTCCGCCATCTTGAAAGTCTCATACACGACGACTCTCCCGAGGTCGCCCGCTACGCCATCGAGAGTGCGGCCCGGCTCAGGAGACCTGAACACCTCGCGGCCCTGATCAACCGCCTGGCCAATCCCCTCACACGTGAGGACGCGATCTCCGCACTCCTCAAATATGGCAACGAGGCCATCGGCGCCATGAACGCCTATCTTGGCGACCATCACAGGGACATCGACCTGAGGGCCGCTCTGGTGAAAGCGCTGGCCCGCATGGGGACTCAGGAGGCTACCAATGTCCTCCTGAAGGATCTCGACCGCAAGGCCTCGGACCTCGATACGGATATCATAGACGCCCTGGACAGGATCCGCTCGGAAAGGCCCGAGATCAAGATCTCCGCCCATATTGCGAAACGCGAGACGCTTTTGTTGGTCAAGAGCTACTGCAAGACCTACCTGGAGCTGCAGGGGCTCAAGTCCGGAAAGAAGGATATCGAACTGCGGGATCATCTTCAAAAACGGTTGAACACCCATTTTCGAGATATCTTCAAGCTGCTGGGGCTGTTCTACCCCCACGATGACATAGCCAAGGCCTATCAAAATATCGAACGGGGGACCAAAGAATCGACTGCGTACGCCATTGAGCTGTTGGACAACACTTTATCAAAGGGCCTGAGAGACGTGCTGCTGCCCTTGATCGAAGACCTGTCCCCGCATGATCGGGAGAGACGATTCCAGCAGATACTCAAAGGTTTCCTGATGAATTGAGAAAGCGGGGTGTGGTTTTGCTTGAATTTAGTCCAATGTACAGATTATAATCCAAAATCGAGGGACCATGCCCAAAATATATGTCTACCCAAAAAAAGGTGATGATTTCCACATCAAACTGGGAGACTCCCAGGTCAGCCTGGGGAGATCTGCCGACAATGACATCCCCCTGCCCGATCCGTTCTGCTCGAGCAACCACGCTATCATCGTTCCCAAAGGCGAGCGGTATTTCATTCGGGATAACAACAGCAAGAACGGCGTGTTTCTCAACGGCAAGAAGATCGAGAGGGATATAGAGCTCAAAAAGGGAGACGAGATCCTCCTCGGCTCCACGCGTGTTGTCTACGACCTGAAGATCGACACCAAAGTGGAGGTCACGGACGAGCCTTCTTCCTCTGCAAACATAAATACCATCATGCACCTGAAGGACGTGCTGCGCAAACCGGACGTCAGCACGACCATCCGCGCCGATGCCAAGTCCCTGGATATCGAGGCGATCAAGACCGAACACAAAGAGATCTCGGTAATCAGCGAGGTTACCAAGGCCCTGATCCTGCATATGCCTCTGGATGAACTGGTTGAGCACATCATGGATCTCATCTGCGAACGCATCCCGATGGATCGCGGTATAATGATGCTTCGGGACGATGAATCGGCCCAGCTCGATCCCAAGGTTGTCAGGATCAACAACAAACAGCTGATGAACCAGAAGATTCAGGTCAGCCAGAGCATCATCAACACCGCCGTGGATCGTCACTCTTCGATCCTGATATCCGACGTCCAGTCAGATACCCGGTTCAAGGCACAGGACAGCATCCTCAAGCTCAACATTCAGTCCGCCATGTGCGTTCCTCTGTGGAACAACAAGGAGATCATCGGGATCATCTACTCCGACCGCATCGCCACCCCGGAGCAGTTCAACAACGACGACCTCCGACTCCTAACCCTTCTATCGAATGTAGCAGCCGTTAAGATCGAAAACGCCATCCTCTTCGATAAAACCCTCGAACAAGAGAAGCAGAAAAAGGAACTGGCTTTGGCCCAGGAGATCCAGAGGGGCCTACTTCCTCAGAAGAATCCAGAGGTCGAGGGATACGACATCGTCGGCACCAACATCCCCTGCCTCCAGGTCGGGGGCGATTACTATGACTTCCTCGAGATCGATGAAGACCGGATGGGTATCGTGATCGCGGATGTCTCTGGCAAGGGAGTGGGATCTGCACTCCTCATGGCTTCCCTCAGTGCCGCTGTGCAGACCGAAGCCCACGCCGGATACAACATCGATGATGTGGCCGGCCGCCTGAACAACCTGGTCCACCGCACCACCGCACCCAATCTTTTCATCAGTTTTTTTTACTGCGAACTCAACACCAAAACCGGAGATCTGCGCTACCTGAATTCAGGACACAATCCCCCCATTGTTTTGGACAAAAAAAAGAAGGTCACCCATCTGGAAAGCTGCGGGCTCTGTCTGGGAATGTTTCCGGCCCAGGTTTATAAGTCCAGCGTCATCAAGTTGAATCCGGGTGAAATCGTCCTTCTCTACACCGATGGATTGACTGAGAGCCGTGACAAGAATAATCAGGAACTTACAGAAGAAGGGCTGAGCAAAATACTTAAAAAGCACTACAAGCTGCCAGCAGCAGAGCTGATGCAGACGATCTTCGATGAGCTTGTTGCCTTCACCGATGGGGCCGATCCAATGGATGACATGACCCTGGTCATCATTAAGCGCAACGGGTAATCCGATTGTACGTTTGCCCCTAAATTTGCTATTATCCCAAATTGTCCTCGTGTATCTCTAGGGACTGTAACCAAGATGCGATACGGAACCTGGCTCTTGATCGTGCTGGCGGTCTGCCTGCTGTTTCCTGCCTCCCACCAGGGAGCGCAGCTCGAGCAGCAGGATCCATTCCCTTTTTCCACCTTTGAGTTGAAGAACGGATTGACTGTGATCCTCGCTCAAGACGACACCCTACCGGTCGTCACCGTGGCAGTGGCCTACAAGGTGGGATCCATGCATGAGGATCTGGACAAATCCGGCCTGGCTCACCTAATGGAGAACCTTATGTTTGGGGGTTCCCGAAACGTCAGCCGCATGCAGCATGTCCGATTTATACAGAGGATCGGGGGCCGCCTGAATGCGGTTACCGAAAGAGACAGGACGATCTTCTACCAGACCGTGCCCTCCCATCACCTGGCTTCTATTCTCTGGCTTGAATCCGACAGGATGACTTCTCTCTCCATAAACCAGGCCAATGTCGATTTTTGGAAAAGCACACTCCAGACGGAGCTGAAGATGCGAGAGAGCCAGGATCCGTTCCTGGAGGGTGCACAGATCTTCGATATCCTGTTGTATCCGGAATACGCGATAAATCATTTTTCCCTGGGGACACAGAAGGATCTCGCTTCGCTATCTGTTAAGGACGTGCGCGACTTTTATGAGGCATATTACCGGCCCAACAATGCCGTCCTCTGCATCACCGGCAACATCGAACTGAGTCGGACCGGAAATCTGGTCCGGAAATACTTCCAGGGCCTGCCTCGCGGCCCCAACATCTCCCCACCCCTGACTTCCAGGAGCTCGGACATCCCCGACCAAGCTATGACCCGGACCCTACAAAATCCTACGGCTCCCACACCCGGATTCTTCCTGGGATACCGCATCCCCGAGGAGAGGTCCATTGATTATTACGCCCTGACGCTCATCGAATATATTTTGATGAGAGGAAACAGTTCCCGCCTTTACCAGCGTCTGATCAAACGAGAAGAGCGTCTGGCATCTCAGTTGACCGGCGGGATAGATGTCCGCCACGACTGGGCGGCATTCCAGTTCGTGGTTTTCAGCAGCAATGAGCTCAAAATAGAACGTTCGTTGAAAGAGATCTTTTCAGAGATCAACAAGCTCAAATCCGCCCCGGTTTCCGAAAAGGAACTGCTCAAGGCAAAAAATGTCTTCAAACGTGACTATGTCAACCGCTACACGACCTCGGTCGACAAGTCACTCTTCCTCACCAACGCCTTTATATCCGGGATCCCCTGGGCTGAGCTTCCCACCGAACTGGATCGATACATGTCCGTGACCGCCCGGCGGATCATGTTCACCATGAAGTATTTTTCGCAAGATCGGGTACTGGTCCACGTCAAGACAAAATGAAAGCGCTGTTGTCCCTGCTCAGTCTCCTCTGTTTTTTCTCTCCTTCCCTGTCCTATTCACAGGAAAGTTTCAGGCGCCGACCGCCCTATCCGGATCCTCTCCCGGCCCTCTCGCTCCCCGATGTCGTCAATCATACCCTATCCAACAGACTCAGGCTTTATCTGATCCACAGGCCGGATCTTCCCCTCGTCAACATCCACCTCACCATCCTGACGGGTGAAGCGGCGTCTCCGGACGACCGGCCCGGCCTGGCCACTTTTACGGCCAACATGGTCAGCCGGGGGGGGGAGGAGTTCTCTGCCTCTGAGGTCGAAGAGACCATCGACGGGATCGGAGGCTATTTCACCACGCGTACCAATCCGGATTACACCGAATTTTCTCTTTCCTGCCTGAGGGAAAACCTGGACCAGGCCTTGTTGCTTCTCAGCGACATGATCGTGCGCCCGGCCTTCCTGCGGCGTGAGATCGAGGAGCTGCAGCGGACCACCTTCTATGACCTGACCCGGCGGAGGCTGGACCCGGAATTCTCGGGACAAAAGTTGTTGTATCAGCTTTTGTTCCGGGATCATGCCTACCAGAAGATCGTCTACAACGAAAGCATGATACGCACCTATTCCCTGAGCAATATCCGCTCATACTACAACAATTACTATCGCCCCAATAATACGATCCTGGTCATCACAGGCGATCTCAGCTTGGATCAGGCCTCGAAGAGTGTCAGCCAAAATTTCAATACTTGGGAAGGAAAGACCGTGGGGAGGCTGACTTATTCCTCTCCAAAGATCGGAGAGGCGCCTCAGGTCTGTTTCCTTGCAGTCCCCCGTCTCAAGAACGTCACGATCATCATGGGGGCGCTCCTCCCTCCCAAGACCAGTGAGGATTATTTCCCGTTACAGGTTCTGAATCAGGTGCTGGGAGGAACCTATATCTCCCGCCTGTTCATGAACTTGAGGGAATCAAAGAGCTACGCCTACGGCGCCTACAGCCAAATGGAATTTTATCAAAACTGCGGCGTATTCTATGTGCAGGCCCAGGTCCGGCCCGAGGTCATCAAGGCATCCGTGGAGGAGATACAGAGAGAGATCCGTCTCATATCCACTCAGAGGATTCCCAATGAAGAGATCGAGACCGCGAAGTCCTACCTCCTCGGTCAATTTCCCCTTCAGATCCAGACCGATGCAGAGCTTTCCGCCCGGATCGCCAATATCCAGTCCCTGGGATTGAGCAACGATCACTGGGATAGATACTATAAGCGCATCACACTCATCGATTCCCAAGCCGTCTACGATGCAGCCCGACGGAACTCGCTCCACACGCCCATCATCATCATCGTAGGCGACGGGTCAGTGCTGGAATCGATCGGATTCGAGAAGATCGACGTATACAACCACAACGGAGAGTTAATACAGAGCGTCACTCCAAAAGGAGATCGAAAATGAAGCTGGTGGAATGTGTCCCCAATTTCAGCGAAGGCAGAGATCTTGAAAAGATCAAGACCATAACCAAGGAGATCGAATCCTCCGAGGGAGTACAGCTCCTGGATGTGGATCCCGGCGACTCGACAAACCGGACGGTAGTCACGTTTATCGGGACTCCGGAAGCGGCCCTGGAAGCCGCCTTCAAAGCGATCCGGAAGGCCTCGGAAGTGATCGACATGAGCAAGCACACAGGAGCGCACAGCCGGATGGGCGCCACCGACGTCTGCCCATTCGTACCGGTGAGCGGTATCACGATGGAAGACTGTGTCGAACTGGCTCACAAACTGGCAAGACGCGTGGGCGCGGAGCTGCAGATACCTGTTTACCTCTACGAGGCGGCGGCCCAGAAGCCCGAGAGGCGGAATCTGGCTACCGTCCGGGCAGGAGAATACGAGGGCCTGGAGGAAAAACTCAAGGATCCGGAATGGGAACCGGATTACGGCGAGGCCGTGTTCAATCCCTCAGCTGGGGCAACGGCCATCGGCGCCCGTGAGTTCCTGATCGCCTACAACGTCAACCTCAACACACGCGAACGCAAATCCGCGCAGCATATCGCCCTCAACATAAGGGAACGCGGCCGCGCCAAGCGCGATGCAGACGATAAGATCGTCCGAGACGAGAACGGCAAGACCATCAAGGTCACGGGTAAGTTCAAAGAGGTCAAGGCTGTCGGATGGTATGTCGAGGATTATCAGATCGCCCAGATCTCTATCAACTTCACCAACTATCACATCTCTCCCCCCCACCTGGTCTTCGACGAGGTCATCAAAGAGGCGGAGTCGATCGGATGCCGAGTTACCGGAAGCGAACTGGTGGGCTTGATCCCCAAGGAAGCCATGCTCATGGCGGGCCGCTATTTTTTGAAGAAGCAGGGAAAGAGCGCCGGCGTACCGGAAGAGGAACTGATCCGCATCGCCGTCTTGTCCCTCGGGCTCGATGACGTGGCCGAATTCGATCCCCAGAAAAAGATCATCGAATATCAGTTCAAAGATGTGGAGGATTCGCTTGTTGACCTGAGTTTACGGGGATTCAGCAATGAGCTTTCCATGGACTCCCCGGCTCCTGGAGGGGGGAGCACAGCCGCGCTCTGCGGCGCCCTCTCCGCCTCTCTATCCGCCATGGTCTCCAACCTGACCGTGGGGAAAAAGGAGTACAAAGCTGTCCAGGATACGGTCAAGGAGCTGGCAGAGCGAGGGCAGGCCCTCAAAGAGGATCTGCTGCGCGCCATCGACCTGGATACGCTGGCATTCAACCGCGTCATGGACTGCTCCCGCCTTCCCATGAAGACGGACGAACAGAAATGCGAGCGTGCCGAAGCCATTGAAAATGCCACTCAAGAGGCGACCCGGATCCCCTTCACGGTCCTGCAGAATTGTGTAGAGACGATCAAGCTGGCCAGGGAGGTGGCACTCTCCGGCAACAAGAACTCCCTGAGTGACGCCGGCGTGGCTGCCCTCACCGGCCAGGCCGGTGCGGAGGGGGCCTACTACAATGTCCTCATCAATCTTCCTGACATCCAGGCTCAAGGATTCGTTGAGGAGATGGAGGCTGAGGCCACGAGACTCAAGGACGAGGCCGCAAACCTGGGCAAGGAAATCCGGGCCCTGATGGAAAAGGAATTGCGGCACAACCTGCCATGATGGAAGGTGAGATCGGCCAAATTCAGGGCTAAGTTTTTCTTGAACCGGGCCGCATTTTATGTGAAAATTCGTAGTTATCAAAAATAATAATTTCAATCTTACTACTTGGTATGGGAGGTACAGCATGACAGCCAATCTAGGTGATCTCAACCCAACCGGATTGTGGAAACACTTCGAAGAATTTCTAAAGATCCCGCATGGTTCCGGGAACGAGAAAGCCCTGGGGGATTACATCATCTCAGTGGCGAAGAAAAACAACCTCGAGTGGAAACGCGACGATGTGGGCAACGTAGTGGTCTCGAAAAAGGCTTCACGGGGGATGGAGGACGCTCCCGGTGTCATCCTCCAGGGACACCTCGACATGGTCTGTGAGAAAAACTCGGATGTTGATTTCGATTTTGAAAAGGATCCGATCCAGGCAGAGATCGTGGAGGATTGGGTCCAGGCACAGGGAACGACCTTGGGTGCCGATAACGGCATCGGGAACGGCGCCGGAATGGCAATCATGGAGGACGACACTCTGGTCCACCCTCCCCTGGAATTCCTGTTCACTGTAGAAGAAGAGACCGGATTGACCGGAGCAACACACATCGAGCCGGACTTCCTCAAGGGGACTCGGCTCCTCAACCTCGACAGCGAGGATGAAGGAGAATTCACCATCGGATGTGCCGGCGGGGCGGACTCACTGATCAGCATAGCCCTGGACAGGGAACCCCCCGGCCCAGTCGAGGCATATACGGTAAAGATATCGGGCCTGCAGGGCGGACATTCCGGCGTGGATATCAATCTGGGTCGCGGCAACGCCATAAAGCTTCTCGCTCGCGTTCTCTGGGAAGCCGGACACAAGCCTCACTTCAAACTGGCCAACGTGGAAGGCGGGAACCTCCGCAATGCGATCCCCAGGGAAGCCCTGGCCACGGTCCAGCTGGAGAGCGGAGTACTCAACGATTTCTCCGCTGCAGTGCACGCGGCCTTTGACGGCATAAAGGACGAACTAAAGGTCGTAGATCCGGATGCAAAGATCAGCATAGAGAAGATGGATGCCGAGATATCCTCGGTACTCACGGCTTCTTCCCATAAAAAACTGATAGAGTTCCTGTTTGTTATGCCCCATGGCGTCATCGCCATGCATCCCGAGATGGAGGGCCTCGTGGAGACCTCGACCAATCTGGCTGTGATCCACACGCAGGAAAACAAGGCCGAGATTATCTGCAGCACCCGCAGTTCCATCGCCACGGCCCTGGAAGGCACGCGAGGCATCCTGGCCGCCTTGAGCGGCCTGGCCGGAGCGGAGATCATGCTCGAGGAAGGTTATCCCGGGTGGAAGCCCAACCTGCAGTCTCCACTGCTCCAGAAGCTCAAGGATGTCTATCAGGGTCAATTCGGCCAGGAGGCCCATATCGCGGCCATCCATGCGGGGCTGGAGTGCGGCATCATTGGGGAACAATACGCGGGGATGGACATGATCTCGTTCGGACCCACCATCAAATTTCCCCATTCGCCGAGCGAAAAAGTCAACATCCCATCGGTGGAGAAATTCTGGAACTTTCTCATCCACCTGCTCTCGGAACTCAAGTAGTATTTCCTAACGAGCCCGTTAGCAGCCTATCAGGTTGGTTCTTTTACGAATCTGTAGCCAACCCCGTGTGCCGTCAACAGATGTCTGGGATTGGATGGATCCCCTTCTATCTTGCTCCGCAGGCTGTGGATGAATGTATCCACGGTCCTCGTGACCGGGAACTTGTCATATCCCCAGACCTCGTTCAGGATTGTGTCACGCGTGACGACGCCCCCCTCATTCTGGATGAGGAGCCGCATCAGCCCGAACTCCTTGGCAGTCAAGCGCAGTTCCTCCCCCCCCCTGAATGCCGTCTGTTTCTTAAAATCAAGCCGGATATCCCCAAAGGCATACTCCTCCGGCTCAGGGAGGGGCTGTTGAGAGCGCCTCAAAACGGCTTTGATGCGGGCCAGGAGTTCTCGAATTCCGAAGGGCTTGGTGAGGTAGTCATCCCCTCCCATCTCCAGGCCCAACACCTTATCGATCTCCTCTTTTTTCTCCCCGGTCATGAATATCAGAGGTGTCGACACCCCAGCCTCCCGCAGCTTTTGACACACTTCGAAACCTGTCATTCTGGGCAGGATCAGGTCGAGCAGGATCAGGTCGAACCCATTTCCACGCGCCACCTGCAAACCTTCATCCCCGTTCGCTGCATGTAACGCCTCATAGTTTTCCATTTCCAAGGCGGTTATCAGTGTCTCCGCCAGGGCCATATCGTCTTCGATGATCAATATACGCTTCATGGTTTTGGAAACTCCAATATGAATTTACTGCCCAGACCGGGAGTGCTTTCCACCCTCACCCTGCCGGAATGGGCTTCCAAGATGTGTTTCACGATCTTCAGCCCGATCCCCACTCCTCCCGGATTTTCATGGGCGGCTGTTTTTCCTCTGTAGAATCCCTCGAAAATGTTCTGCTGCTCTAGCGGAGAGATTCCGATCCCCCGGTCTTCGACCGAGAGCGCGATCCATCGATCATGCTCCGTGAGAGCAATGAATATCTCCGGCCGTTCTTTCGAATATTTGATCGCATTGTCTATCAGATTGGTCAGAGCCTGTTTGACGGCATCCCTGTCCAGATTGAGCCGTACGGGATGGGAAGGGAGCGTGAGATGATATGTGAAACCTTCCTTTTCCAGGCAGTGCTCGAACAGAGGAATAGTCTCTTGAACGACATCCGTAAGATCCGATTCTGCAAGGGAATAGGACATACTCTCCCGTTCGATCCTGCCGGTATCGAGGATATTGTGTAGGAACTGAGAGAGGCGTGTGCATTCATCCGACATCAGCTGCAGCAGCCTTTCCCGTTTCGTTTTGTCTTTGCTGATCCGGTCTTCCTGCAGGAGATCCGTGAGGCTGCTCAGTGTACTCATGGGTGTTCGCAGTTCATGCGAGACCGCTGAGATGAACTCCGTCTTGAGTTTGTTAAGCTCATCAAGCTTGTCCTTTTCAGCGCGCTCATACACAACTTCTTCCTGGAGCCGTATCCTCTCCAGATTCCCGCCAAACTCCTGGATCAAGGTTCTCAGGAGAGCCAAGTCCTCACGTCCAAAACGCTGGCCTGAGCGCTTAGAGCCCAGGGCGACAATCCCTGTCAAGCTGGGCAGCGTGAAGGCCACGGGGAACACCAGGTCCCAGCCCTCTTCTTTTAAAAGTCCTTCATGTGAGAATTCGATCTGCTCATGAAAGCTGAGGCTCTTCATTTGTCCCTGCGGCAGGTCACTTCCCTCCTTCAAAAAGGCAGCCACCCGCACCAGGCTGTCCCGCGGTCCTCTTGACAGGAAAAGGCTCCTTTCATCGCCACGCGCCAATTGGATGAGCACCCCCATCCGTGAAACAGGCAGGACTGATTCGATCTGTTGGAGCATCGTGTCGAGAAGACGGTGCGGATCAATCTCACCGGAAGCCGAGGCGGTGAAAGCCTGGATGCTTTTCTGATAGTCATAGGCGACACGAAAGAACGCTCTGTCCACAAATTTCTGGATCTTCTTTCTGGCCGGATGCAGGACCAATGCGGCTCCAAAGGCAGCAAGTGCGGACACCGCGGCATCTGTGACCTCCAAGAGATGGGAAAACATTCCCTGCAGCAGCCTCACTAGGAAGAGGTAGAGTCCCACCACAAATATCGTGAGGATGGAATAGACCAGGCTGCGGTTGATGACGATCTCGATATCCAGGAGCCGGTAGCGGATGATGGCGATGGCCGCTCCCACCATGACCATGGGAGAAAACGCCATGGCCACCTCCATGGAAACAGGCTCTGACAGTGTGAGGATCTTTGGCAGGAGATAGAGCAGTACAAAAGGCCCCAAGCCGAGAAAAAGTCCATACAGGATCCATTTGATCCGGGCCCGAGCCTCTTCCAGAGAGGCATGCCGGTATATGAGGAGGAGATGGAGCACAGCGGCTAGGATGCAGGCAAAGACATAGATCCGGAAAAAATAGAAAACGGACAAATAGAGGCGGTAGGCCTCGATGGAATGCGTGAGGCTCGCCTTAAGAAACAGAATCTCCAGGACCAGGATGAACAGGAGAGCCGCAGCATAGACCCAGCCGATCCGCGTCCGGGGACGGTCCGGGGAGAATGTGAGAGAAAAATGCAGGAGAATCGTCGGCGCCAAGGCGTAGCAGATGTGGAAACAGACGGCAGGGACATAGGACAGCCACGTGTCATCCAGGCAGTGGAATCCTCCGGTAATGACCTCTGCCGTGGCAAAGGTCAGGATCCCCCAATAGAGCAGCCGGGCCCCCACATCTTCCTTCTTTAACACAAATACGACGAAACCGATCAGCGAAGAGAGGCCCATGACGATCAAATGGATGTTGGAAAATTGCACCGCCTCAAAATAGGCGATAAGCGGGAACGATCTTGTGGCTTCTGCATTTGGTCCGTTGAATTCCAGCCGGACGTGATCTCCCACACGTTTTCCGCTGATGCGTCGGCAGAGGTAGTATTCCAGCTCGATCCGTTCCTCGACCACGCCTCCGTCGAGGAGGACCTGTTGTCCCTCGTTTCCCAGAACCTCCTCCACCAGAGCTAAAGCCTCCTGAGAAAGCCAGGTCCCATTCAGCTGGAAATATCCGTAGATGCTCACCAGCATCAAAACGACACCGACAGCCAATTGGAGAACGAAGTGAGACTTCTTCACATGCCCACCCTTTGTCTTCACTATAGCACACTGTGATCGCCCTCCCAACCTTTTTCAAGCCTGGGAAGGCGGTTCATCGTCGAGCGGAACCCGGTTCAGCCGATCACGCAGCCCCCGGGCATCACCCACAAATCTGTTCAGCTCGGACCAGAAGTCATCTCCATGGTTTTTGATGCGTGTGTGCAGCAGCTCGTGCAGGATCACATAGTCACGCAGCATGGCCGGGAGTGTGACCAGTTTGAGGTTCAGATTGATGTTGTTTTGCCCGGAACAGCTTCCCCAGCGTGTTCGCTGCCTCCGGATGAAGATCCGGTTGTAGGTGAAACCATAGAGTGCGGCCAGTTCGCCCACCCTCTGTCTGAGAAGGTCACGGGCCTCCGATTCCTTCAGGGGAGATGCTATCTGCGGCCGGTCAGGTGAGTGAACCGCGTCCTGGTGCATCCGATGTAGGTGTTTCTGGATCCATCCCTTCTTCTTAAGCAAAAAGTCTTCGGCCTGTTTCAGCGAAACTCCGGGGGGAACGGCCACTCGGATCCTTCCGGGAGGCCTCACGGTTATATTCAAACGCCGGGCCCGTGCACTCTTGCTAAAACAGACTTCCCCAATTCCCGTGATGTTCTTGATCCGTAGCCTGCTCATTCAATCAACTTGAGAGAAGCAGGGGAACCGTTGTGTTCAGCGGCCACCTCAGGATTTTTCACGCTCTGATTTTTGAAAGGCGGAAACTCCGAGGATCTTGTATCTGTCTGATGGGATAAGCTTTATCCGCGTCTTGCCAGGCAGTTCCTCGGCTCCCACTTCACCAAACAGGGAGCGCTCGAAGGCTGCGTGATCAATCTCGCGGAAATCGTTGGCGCGGTGGGGAGGGAGGATATCCTGCTTTTGCAGTATGGTCAGCATATGGGAGGTTTTTACGCCGAAATATTTTTTAAGGAAGATCACATCTTCGAAATGCAGACTCCGTGTGTGCAGTTCCTTAGTGATAACATGTTTCAATTTCTGTGGAGGGACAAGAAAGTCATACGCGAACTGCTGGGCAAATTTTTCCCTGGGGTGATAGAGGGGAAGGTATTCGTCGACAAAAACATCTGGATTGTCCAGGATAGGGCCGGCAAAACGGTCTTTCAGGTAATGGCCGTATTCGTGAGCGGCTGCAATACACTGTTCACCCAGAGGTCTGCTTGCGTCTATCAGGGCAAAACCAGCCTGCTCAGCATCGAAGAAGACGAAGATTCCAGCGATCTTGGCCTGCTCAGGTATGACCTGACGAAGTATCCTGAGCCCATTGAGCTCGAGCAGTGAGAAGATGTCACGGATAGGTTCGTCTCCCAGGCCGAGGCGTTTCCTCTCCTCTGAGGCCAGGCGTGCAGGCGAAGCGTTCTGGAAGAAGGGAGACGGCTCCGCACGCCGCTGCGTCAGATCTTCGACACGCAGGTAGTCCTCACAGTACCGCTGGAAGCGTCTGATGATGCTCAGAGCCTCCTTGCTGAGATTTTTCTCCAGGCGGAGGGTCTGGAAATTATCCTCGGGTTCCTGTAAAAAATATCCGATCTCCTTGTTCAGAAATCCGGACAGTCTTGTAAGCGAATCCAGACTGGGGGCCCGCTTCCCGATCTCAAGAAGCGAGATGAATTCGCTGGATAGCCCCACGGCCTTGGACAGTTCTTCCTGAGTAAGCCCCAGGTTTTCCCGTGCCCGACGTAGCTTTGCGCCCAATTTTCCCGGCATGATTTCCCCTCATTGGATATATTTTTTATAACTGCTGGTTATCAAAAAGTCAAGAACGCCATGATTTCATGACTATCAGTAATAACAAACCCTGCCCTTCATTGACTTCCTGAAAATCTCTCGGATATAATAATAACAATCGCAAAAGTAAAAAGTGGATGAAATGACAAACAATAAGATCGCGATCCTGGCTGAAAAATCTGAGGATCGATTCTATGATCGGCTCCTCAACAACCTTCAGGAAGCCGTAAACATCTTGGATCCAAGCCTGAACGTCATCTTCTGGAATGCATCATCCGAGCAGATGACGGGCTACACGGCCGAGGATGTATTGGGTCAGACCTGCCTCAAGAATGTGCTTATCGATCCTGAGGATTCCGACATCATTCCCTGCAGCAAAGGCTGTCCTGTGGCCCAAGTTCTGGAAGACGGCAATGTCCGGAGCTTCGAGGCGTACCTTCAGCACAAGGAGGGGCACCGGTTTCCGGTACACATGCGCATCATCCCCATCAAAAGCCAGGAAGGCCAGATCATCGCTGCTGTCGAGACCTTTCGGGAGCAGTCCCCCAAGGTGACTCTCCCCCAATCTGAGGAAGGGCTGCGGCGCATGGGGCTGCTGGATCCACTCACTTCCATGGGGAACCAGCGCTATCTCGAAATGCACCTGAATTCGCGGCTGGAAGAGATGAAACAGCTTGGATTCTCGTTCGGAGTGCTCTGTGTCGACATAGACGGTATGGAAGACATCCGGGAGACCTACGGAAGCGTTGTAGGAGACAAGGTCCTCAAGATGATATCACAGACTCTGTCGAGCAGCACTCGCTTCTTCGAGGTCGTGGGACGCTGGGACAAGGACCGGTTTCTGGTGGTCCTCTTGAATGTCGACGTGGAGAAACTGGACCTGGTCGCTAATAAACTGCGGCTGTTGGTGGAACAGTCCAATCTCCGTGAGGCCGACCTCTTCATCAAGACCACGGTCTCCGTTGGCGCGACTCTGGCTAAGCTCCGCGACACGGCGTCCGGCCTGGTGGAGAGGGCCGCAAAACTGGCCGACCACAGTAAATGGCTAGGCAAGAACCGAGTTTCCATGAAACTCGATAAAGATTGATAGGTTTTCCGGTCCGGGAGGGGGTCACTTAGCAGGAGTTCCCGGAAAAAGAGGGTTCATATGTCAGCAGAATTAAGTCCTGATCCGCCGGCTGATGATCAGAGGGATCTTATCCTCAAGGATTTCCTGAGAGCCCTGAAAGTCTGCTTCAAGAACGCTTCTATATACAACCTTGAACATCCCGCCTTCATCAGTTCCGTGGAAAATCTCAAGAAACTCATCGACAGCATATTCGAATTTCGTAGTCCCCTATCCATCAGCTTCACTCCCAAATCTCTTTTCCTGGACGACCGTTTTTGGGAAGACGAAAAGATCTACCTGGAACTGGGCCGCCTCTTCCATTTCCGCAAGATCAAGACCATGGAAGTTCGCCCCGGGGTCACCTATGACGAACTGATCAATTTTTCTTCCAAGATCACACTCCCTCTCAAAGATTTTTTTCGGGAGGGAGGAGCTTCGGAAGTCATCAAGCACGAGAACATCCATCACATCACCGTGGAAGAGCTCGACTATCTCCAGCTGCTCAAAGGCGAAGGTGAGGAGATCGCCGATGTTTGGTCGTACCTCATGGAAGAAGGGTTGGCCGAGCAGGATCCGGCAAAACTGGTCCAGGTGACGGAGAGTTTTGAGCACGTTATAGGAAAATTCAACACCGAGGAACTGATCAAGAACGAGGAACTCCATCGTACATTCTCCAGCTACTTCACGTACCTAAAAGATTCCAGCCAGGAACAGTACAGAAAATGTGCCAAAAATTTGGTGAAGGCAGTCGTCACAAATCGAAAGATAACTACGGATTCCAAGTTCGAAAACCTCAAACTGCTCATTTCTGACCTGCGGGAGGAAGACCTGGCCAGCTCTCTGTGGGAAGAGATCATCAGCGATAACAACTTCGACTCCCTGAGCTTCAGCATCTTCTCCAAGCTGATCGAAAAGGACCGGCACCTGGAGATTTCCACCTCCTTGAGGGACCTGTTCCAGTCGGACGATGCGGTGAACCGTCAGCCAGATGTGGAGGAGAAAATCAAGGCTCTCCTCTCTGGAACTTCAAGCAAATTCATTTCTGATATCTACCATCAGACGCTCAACACTCTCCTCAAGGAGATCGATTTCGGCCAGAAACTGACTTTTGACCATGCTCAGCTGCAGCGCAACTGCCGGTTCGTCTACCTGAACATCCTGGAAAAAGAATCAAGCACGGCACAACTCCTGACCAGCCTCGAGCTCATCCAAGGGGAATGGAACGAGATCACACAAGATGAGGATTTTGCATACCTGCACGGCCTCCTGGATGTGCTGCGGCAGAAAGAATCGAACCTGTGTGACGAAGCCGATTACAAAAACATGCTGCATGCCATCGCGGAGTTCTGCGAAAATGCGGTCCTGGAGGAAAAGGACAACCCCGACCTGGAATACATGAGCCTCAGTTTTGAGAAGAGCGTATTCGATGTCAACACCTATCTGGAACGCATCTTTACAGATGAGAAGATGTCCTCCCTGATCCTCAAGGCCTATTTCAAGTTTTTCACCGAATATCTGTTCTACTTCGATCTCAATTTCAAGCAAAAGACTCCGAATCCAGCCTTCCTGGAAAAAACGATCGAATCCCTAAAAACCATCGATACACCGATGTCTCTTGTCACGCTCAAGTCCATTTATCCGATAGGAAACGCTGTCTTGAAGCTCAAAGTTCTGCAGGCAATGCATTTCCTCGGCGAGTTCGATGATAAATTCCTGTTCGCTATTCTTAAGACCAAAGACCTGGCTTTGAAAGGCGAAGCATTGGCCCTGCTCATGCGCTATGAGGAAACCAGGATCCAGGCCCTCGACAAGCTGTTCGAGATCCAGTCCCCCTATGGGATCTACAACAGGCAGCTGATCCGGCATATCGGCATCGTTGATGCGAAAAACCTCGCTCAAGCCCGGGAGTCTCTGCTCGGCCTCACTAAGCGAAAGGGATTCTGGAACAGGCGATTGAGAGGCGAAGCGACCCGAGTTCTGGAGAAATGGGATGCTTGAGAAGATCAAGGCTTCTCTCTTCTGTTTCATGAATGCGATCCAGTCCGGCAAGCTGTATGCGGAAGATCATCCCAAGTTTCAGGAATTTTCCTCCAGCCTTTTTACGAGCTTGGATGAGATCCTCTCCTCCCGCAAGGAACTGATCATCGGAATTGTGGACCACGAGCTGGCCTGGGAAGACCAGATATTTTTTGATCTGAGCCGGAAGTTACGCGGATTGATAATTTTTCTGGAGGAAAGCGGGATCCATCGCGTCGTATTCCAGCAGGGATTGAAGGACGACGAACTCCGGGCGTTTATCGCATTTCTCACGCGAACCAAGCGCTTGGATGAGATCGATCCCGACGAATACTTCTCCCTTCATGGTATCCAGAACATTCGGGCCGGGAGGCTCAAGACTCAAGTCGAAGTCGAAGGCGCGGCCGGCCAGGCCGAAGAGACGGTCAAGCAGTATGAGACCTCGCTCGATTCAATCGCCAACTCCATGAACCAGGTCCTCAATGACGAGGAGGTCGACTATCTGGACCTGAGGTTCAACATCCTGAATGTCATGGAGAACTTTATGGGACGGCATCAGGAACTGCTCAACCTGGTCACAGTTAAGAAGCGAGACCTGGTCACATTCGTCCACCTGCTGAACGTCTCGCTGCTCTCGATGTTCGTGGCATCGAAACTGGGATTCGGGAAGGACGATGTCCTGGACATCGGGATCGCCGCACTCTACCACGATATCGGCAAACTGTCCATCTCGCTCAAAATCCTGCAGAAGAAGGGAAAACTCGAAGACCAGGAATTCACACGCATGAAGGACCACACTCTGCTGGGAACCAAGATCCTGTACCAATACAAAGGCGCCTTGGGTATCATGCCCATCGTCTGTGCATTCGAACATCACTTGAGATACGATCTCAAAGGATACCCCAAGGTCGCCTATCCCCAGAAGCCTCATCTCGCCTCCTTGATAATCTCGATGTGTGACGTCTATGATGCACTGGCTCAAAAGCGGACCTATAAGACAGACTATCCTCCTGACAAGATCTATGAGCTCATGAATAAGGAAAAGGGTAAGCTCTTCGATCCCCAACTCCTGGACCGGTTTTTTCAGTTCATCGGAGTTTGGCCGGTAGGGACTCTTGTCTCCCTTTCCGACAATAGCGTGGCCGTTGTCCGAGAGACCAATGAACAGGATCTGTTTCGCCCCGTAGTGGAGGTCCTATCCCCAAAGAAGAAAAAGGGGAAAGTCAGCCTGAAAGACAGCGAAACACTGACGATCAAAAAGGCCCTGAATCCGTTCAGCTCAGGGAAAAAATATCTAGAGATGATCTGATCATGTCGCTCCCACTTCCCTGTTTCAGGACGGCGACATGATCGAGCTGGGCGGCCGGGCACTGGATCAGATCCAAGCCATCCGTTGAGGTCTGTGACACCAGAGATGGTCATTCTTTTCCCTTCCTGTATATGTTACACTAGGTAAAATTTCATGTAGAGAGAATAGAATGGCTCAGATAGACCTAGTCACTGGAGGCGCGGGATTCATCGGTTCAAACCTCGTTCACCGCCTCGTACAGGAAGGCCGGAGTGTCCGCGTCTTGGATAATTTTTCCACGGGCCGCCGGGAAAATCTGAATCCGATCCTCTCAGATATCGAACTCATCGAAGGAGACATCCGTGATCCAGCCGCCCTGGATCTGTGCACAAAAGGGGGAGTGGATACGGTGTTCCACCAGGCTGCGGTTCCCTCTGTCCCGCGCTCCATCGAGGACCCGGTTCGGAGTCACGAGACCAACATTTCGGGAACGCTGAACGTGCTCCTCGCTGCCAGGGACAACCATGTGCGCCGCCTTGTCTTTGCCAGTTCCTCATCCGTCTACGGAGACACCCCGGTCCTGCCGAAACACGAAGACATGCCTCCGGCCCTTCTTTCTCCGTATGCGCTGAACAAGCTGGCTGGAGAACAATACTGCAGACTTTTTTCTTCCCTCTACGGGCTTGAGACCATTTCGCTGCGGTACTTCAATGTTTTCGGCCCCATGCAGAATCCCGAATCGGAATATGCTGCGGTCATCCCAAAGTTCATCACCGCAGCGCTGCAAAAGAAAGCACCTGTCGTCTACGGAGACGGCGAGCAGACTCGAGACTTTACCTTCATCGAGAACGTCGTGCAGGCAAATCTTTTGGCCGCCCGGGCATCACGCTGTACGGGTGAAGTGCTGAACATCGCCACGGGAGAGCGCATGAGCCTCAACCAGCTCGTTTCACACCTGGAAAATATCACCGGAAATCGATTATCACCTCTGCACTTAGAAACACGCAAAGGAGATGTTCTCCACTCTCTCGCTGATATCAACCTGGCACGATCGTTCCTGGGATATGAACCATCCGTCGACCTGAAGACCGGACTCCACCAAACCCTCGAATGGTTCCGCAACAGAGGGGAGGGAAACAAACCGTCCTGAGCGAGGACCTCTCTATTCCAGGATGGAGAGGAGCTCGATCTCGAACTCCAACGTTGCGTTTGGGGCGATCTGCGTTCCCCTCCCGGCAGTTCCATATCCGAGCTCCGGGGGTAACCAGACCTTCCATTTGGCTCCGACCCCCATCAGCTGCAAGACCTCTGTCCAACCTGCCACCACCCTGTTTACGGCAAAGATAATTGGAGTCCCGCTCGAATATGAGTTGTTGAATTCCGTTCCATCCAGTAGGCTGCCGATATAGTGGACGGAGACACGGTCGGTCAACTCGGGTTTGGGTCCGTTTCCTTCCCGCAAGACCTGGTATTGGAGGCCGCTGGGCAGGATTATCACTCCCTCACGGCCAGTGTTCTCGGCCAGGAAAGCTTCCCCATCCTCCCTGTTCACCTCTCCCTGGGCGGTCCGCTCATCCGCGAATCTGTCCCGCAGCTGCAGCTGCAAGGCCGCCATGGCCTGCTGCCTCTCAGCTGGATCGAGCAGGGGGGGATTTTCTGCAAGCACATCCTCGATGCCCTGAAAAAGGGCCTCCAGATCGAACGGGGCTTCCCGCTGTTGAAGGTCCCTGCCGATGTCGTAACCGATGGAATAGCTGTAGAGTTCCTGGACCGTCTCGAGATCGGATCTCTGGAGGTTCTTGCCTCCACATGCACATAATACCAGTATGCCTGTGGCCACGATGATCAATAGTGTTATTCTCTTCACAGTATCCTTCACAAGTTATGGATTGTTATGGGCATTATGCCACAGCCCCCGTAATACGACAAGACAGGGAGCTGATCACTCCTTGGAGCGCACCATCAAGACGGAGCCTGGAGCCTGGTCTGCAACCTGGTCGGGTATAGAACCGAACAGGCGCTGCCGCAGAGACCACTCGTTGGAGGCACCCATGACGATCAGGTCGTTCGGCTCCGCCGCATCGACTATGGCCTCTGCGATATCGGAACCCGTGGCCACCTCCACTTCGGCCTGCACACCGCGTTCTTCCATGACCTGAATCCCCATGGTCTTGGCCTGATCCCGGAACAGAGCAACGCTTTCGTGATCGAATTCCGAATCCTCCGCGCCGATGCCCTTTCCCTTCTGAATCCAGAGGGCCGTGATGGATGCGGTCCATTCCGCGGCCAGGTCGGCGGCGAGCTGCAGGCCCAGGATGGCATGGAGGAGGCGCAGCCGGGCTTCGCGCTGGCGAGCCAGGGATGTGCTCAAGTGGAGCAGGCTCTGCTCGGTCTCCGGATTGGCCAGCGGGACAAGCAGCACGAAGATACCAGCGCCGATCATGGTCCCCACCCCGATGGAGAGGGCAGCCCAAAATCCCAGGTCGCGTGCCAGATGCGTTACCGCACCGTTTTCTCCGCTAGCGTTTCGTTTGGACTTTGCCACGGGATCAAGCCTTCGTCACAAGTTTAAATAGTCTATCTCGTATGTCCCCTTTGTCAAGGAGCGATACACTTGCCATTTCCTCCCTGTTAGCATAGGATAGACAAAATAAAAAATCAGGAGTGCCCGATGAAGAGAAGAGAAGCGCTCGCAGCCCTCGGCTGTATGTCCCTAGCGGGCGCCGGTCTTTTTCCGGCCTGCCAAGAAAATGAAAGGAGTCTTTCTGTGAAAAAAGAGATCAAGACCGAAAACGCGCCCCAGGCCCTCGGCCCCTATTCCCAGGCTATCGAGGCCAGCGGCATGGTGTTCGCATCCGGCCAGATCGCTATAGACCCGGCCACCGGAAAAATGGACGCCGCTCTCAGCGTAGAGCTGCAGGCCCGACAGGTCCTCAACAACCTGAAGGCGGTCTTGGATGCGGCGGGAAGTTCTATGGCGAAAGTCGTGAAATGCACGGTCTTCCTGCAGGACATGAATGACTATGCCGCCGTGAATGCGGTGTACGCCGAATTCTTCCCTGCCCCGTATCCCGCACGCGCGGCTGTGGAAGTCACACGTCTGCCCAAAGACGCCAAGGTCGAGATCGAAGCCATCGCCATCAAATAGTGTTAGGGGCACGTCCCCTGGGCGAGCTGGGATCCCGGTTGTGGAAAACGAATTCGTTCGAACCCGGGCCGAAGCATTGCCCTGAAACTCAATTGCACGTAAAATATGTAGATCATGCCTATCTATGAATTCAAGTGCGGGCGTTGCGGAGCTCGATTCGAAGCCCTCGTTTCGCTAGGCGGAGAACAAGCTGTCACCTGCGAGGCGTGTGACAGCCCAGAAGTGCAGAAATGTATCTCGTGTTTCGGAATAGGTAGAGGCGGAAGCCGGATCAAGTCGGATTCGGCAGATTGTGGTTCCTGCGCCTCAGGTTCCTGTTCCACCTGCCGCTGACCGTTGCAGGTCATACGCAGTCCCGGCTGCAGGTCAATAGAAGAAGCGGCCCCTGCCCCCCCTTTTTCGCTCCACCCGGATGTTTTCCCCCTGCAGGAGTGTCTGAGAGTACAGTGATTCCAGTGTCTTGCCCTGGCGTTCCCACACAAGATTCTCCCGGACCTGTCGCAGCGCCGCCCGCGCCATCCTGCGTCTTTGGCCAGGGTGGTCGGCAATCCTATCCAGGGCAGCCTTCAGATCACCTATGATCTGACGAGGATCTTCCCAAGGGATCTGGATCCCCCAATCTTCTTCCACAAACACATGTGCCCCGCTTCCTCGAAAGGCCACAACCGGTACTCCAGCCGCCATGGCATCCACGCAGAGGGACGCTGTCCGAGCGTCGAAGTCCGGAGCAACAAACACATGGGCCTGAGCCAGCTTAGCCTGAAGGTCGCTGCGTGGGATCCAGTCCCACAGCTCGATGCGCGAACCCAGGGAAAGTTCCCGCATAAGGCGTCCGATCCTCTCATCCTGCCAGCCGCGCCCGACGACGGCCAACTCAGCGTTTCTGTGCTCCCTTGAAAACTCAAAAAACGCCTGCAAAAGCAGCAGATAGCCCTCCGCACCGCTGAAATCGCCTGCGGCCAGGACAGAAAAATCGCCACGAGACTCGGACAGTGATGCGGCACTGACCATCCGGTCCTTGGAGATACCCCCGAACGGGAACATGTAGAGCTTGTCGTGTGCCTCTGAAGAGAAGTTGTTCAGGGTTTCCGGAGTGCTTTCGCTGAGAAGCACCACGCCATCCTTCGGGTATTTTCGACGCATGCGGTGGAATTCTCCGGTGGTCTGGAGGATCCGGCTCAAGCCAACTCCCAGGCGGTCAGGCAGGGAACGCCGTGCATGCGCTCCGTTTCGAGGTTGTTTGACCTCTGAGGTCAAAGGGCCCCATAGACTCGGGATCCTCAGCGCTGTGCTCAACAGCGGGGGCGTGGAGGGAAAAACAGGGGAAAGATGATGCACGGCATCAAAAGCTTTCTCCTGATGCAGGGCCCGAGCTGCCTGGAGAGCGTGTCTTTCCCAGAGAAAAAATGACGCGTCACTAGATCCTTCGGTCTCATGGAAACGCGTCAACCTATGCTGTTGTGGCAGATCCACGAAATGGAATTGGACTCGAGGTAGAGCACCCTGGCTCAAATACTCAAGGATATCTTCCTGGTTGCCGCTCGTGAGGACTGTCACGTCACAGAACCGGCTCAGTTGGTCCACCAGGTTCCAGCTGTCAGTGGCTTGGGAACGGAAACTGCCCCTTGATTCGACCGGGCTTATGTCAAACGAGGTAACAAGTACGCGCAGCGGCATGTGAGTCTCCAGGATCTAAGAAAATACTATTATATATTCTCGCGTTCATTCAGGGAAGACAATAGCCTCTGGAGGGGATTCGGAAGGTGATATCCCCATCACCAGGGTCGCCCTTCGAGGTGACAACAACCCCGAGTACACCTTGACAATCAACCTTCGAAAACATATACAGAAAGCGGCGATGAGCAGAAACTTGCGGATCGGGATCGACACGGGGGGCACCTTCACGGACTTTGTCTTCTATCGGGGCGGGCGGATCACGATACACAAAGTTCCCTCCACTCCGGACAATCCCGCAGAAGCCATCCTGTCCGGCTTGACTGAACAGCTCGAGGCGGAATCCCGGCCCTTCATTGTTCACGGGACCACGGTCGCCACCAACGCGCTCCTGGAACGCAAGGGAGGTAGGATCGCATTGGTCACAACCTCAGGATTCGAGGATGTTCTGTTCATCGGTCGCCAGACACGCCGCGACCTCTACCGGTTGACAGGAGAGACCCGCGCTCCGCTTCTGCCCCGAACCCTCTGTTTTGGACTACGTGAGCGGGTTGTCTCGGGAGGCCGGACAGAGATCCCTGTCGCCGAGCCCGAGCTGCGGGAACTGATCCAGAGTCTCAAACGGCGCGCCGTCGAAGCCGTCGCGGTGTGTTTCATACATTCCTATGCCAATCCCTCAAATGAAGAACGCGTCGCCCAAGCCCTGCATGACGAAGGCTTTCTGACATCCGTGTCGAGCCGCATCCTCCCGGAACACAGGGAATATGAGCGCACGACAGTGACAACGGTCAACGCTTATCTCATTCCCGTGGTCAGCCGCTACCTGAGCCTTCTTCAAAAAGACCTGACCGGGGCTGATCTCCGCATCATGCAGTCCAACGAGGGATATATCTCTACGACGGCAGCGGGCTTAGAACCGATCCGTACGGCGCTCTCCGGACCTGCGGGAGGTGTTGTGGCCGCTTTTCATGTTTCCAAGGCCGCGGGTTTTTCCAACATCATAACTTTTGACATGGGTGGGACCTCTTCGGATGTCTCGCTGGTGCCGGGTCGCATCCAGCGCTCGAATCAGAACCACATCGGGGAGTTCCCCATACGCCTCCCCATGATCGACATCCATACCGTGGGTGCGGGCGGAGGATCCATCGCATATGTGGACAGCGGGGGGGCCCTGAGAGTGGGGCCACAGAGTGCCGGAGCCCGTCCCGGCCCCGCATGTTATGGTATGGGAACCCAGGCAACGGTCACGGATGCCAACCTGGTACTGGGCCGCCTGATGCCTAATTATTTTCTGGGAGGCGGCATGATCCTGCTCCCAGAGCGCAGCCAAGCCGCGGTGGGGCTCATCGCGGAAAGGATCGGCGAATCGATCGAAGACACCGCTGCGGGGATCATCGCCGTGGCCAATGCCAACATGGAAAAGGCGATCCGGGTCACCTCCATCGAGAGAGGGATCGATCCCAGGCGCTTTGCACTCGTATCGTTCGGAGGAGCGGGCGGGATGCATGCCGCAGAGATCGCTGCTAACCTGAACATCGGAACAGTGCTCATCCCCAGGAATGCGGGTGTGCTTTCCGCTTTCGGGCTGCTTTTGGCAGACTCGATCAAAGACCGCTCGCTGTCCCTGCTGAAGCTCGCCCAGACTGCTTCTGGCCCTGAGCTCGAAAGGAAGTTCGACAAGCTTTCCCAGGCTGGCCGCAAGGAGATGCGGGCCGAAGGATTCAGCGAAGCCCAGGTCTCCGTACACAGGGCCATCGATCTCCGCTATCTGGGTCAGTCTCATGAGATCACACTCCCCTATCGCGGATTCAACGTGTTCGTTGGGGATTTCCACAAGGCTCACAAGGCCCTCTATGCCTATCACCATCCGCAGCAGCCGGTCGAGATCGTGAACCTCCGGATCAAGACCATCGGCAAAAGCAGAAGGGTCCGCCTCCCCCGTCATCCATGGTCGGGAAAACGTGCCGCACACGCGCTGCTGCGCACACAGAACCTAATATTTGCCCGCCGAAACCATTTAGCAGAAGTATTCGACCGGGCACTTCTTCTTCCCGGGAATGAGATCAAGGGCCCTGCTTTGGTGGTAGACCAGGAATCGACGACTCTGCTCCCCCCCGGCTTCGAGCTCAAGGTTGACCACTACCTCAATCTCATTATGAAAAGGAGCCGGAGGGCATGAGCGGATACGATTCCATCGAACTGGAACTCTTCAAGAACATGTTTGTGTCCATCTCAGAAGAGATGGGAGCCGTGCTGGAACGGACAGCCCTCTCTCCCAACATCAAGGAGCGGCGCGACTTTTCCTGTGCTCTATTCAACCACCGTGGAGACACCTTTGCCCAGGGCTCACACATTCCGGTGCATCTGGGGGCGATGCCGCTATCCGTCCAGGCGGCCTTGAAAGCCCTGTCCTTCGAACCGGGGGACATGGTCCTGCTCAACCATCCGTATCAGGGAGGAACCCATCTGCCGGATGTGACCTGCATCTCTCCCCTCTTTGTGGATAGGAACCTTCGCTTCTTTGTTGCCAACCGGGCCCACCATTCCGACATCGGAGGGATGACACCCGGATCCATGCCGCTCGCTACGGAGATATTTCAGGAAGGGATCATCATCCCTCCGCTAAAGATCCGGCGGAAAGGCAAGTTGAACCATGAGTTCCTGGAACTGCTGCTTTCCAATGTCCGCACTCCGGATGAGCGGAGGGGAGATCTCATGGCCCAGATGGCGGCCAATCAGAAGGGCGTAGTGCGATTGGAAGAGGTCGTCCGGACTCACGGCCTACGCAAGATCCAACGCTACTCCCGGCTCATCCAGGACTATACAGAGCGCATTCTGCGAGAGACCCTGCGATCCATTCCGGACGGCAGCTACAGCTACTCCGATTTCCTGGATGACGACGGCTTCGACACCACCTCCATCCGGATCGGAGTCAAGATCACATTTAGGGGAGATGAGGCCACCGTGGATTTCCGGTCTTCGGATCCACAGACCCGAGGAGGCGTCAACGCCAATTCAGCGGTCACGCTGTCCGCGGTGCTCTACGTATTCCGCTGCCTGGTGGAAGAGGATATCCCGTTCAACACCGGCCTCGTCCGCCCCATCCGCCTCATCCTTCCGGATCGATCGGTGGTCAATGCGGCCTTCCCGGCTCCCACGGCCGCGGGCAATGTCGAGACCTCCCAGCGCCTCGTGGACGTGCTGCTGGGCGCGCTGTCCCGAGCTGTCCCCGACCGGATCCCGGCTGCAAGTTCGGGCACCATGAACAATGTCACCTTCGGAGGCCAGGATCCTGTCCAGAAAACGGGTTTTGCCTATTACGAGACGATCGGCGGAGGCATGGGCGCGGGAAGCAGATGCGTAGGCCTGGACGCCGTGCATACCCACATGACAAATTCACTCAATACCCCGCTCGAAGCCCTCGAAAACACTCTGCCACTTCGCATACGTCACTATGGGATCCGCCGCTCTTCTGGAGGGAAGGGGAAATTCGATGGCGGAAACGGGATCGTTCGCGAGTTCGAGTTCTCGGTCCCTACCCAGGTCTCCATCATGTCGGAGAGACGGCGCCACGCACCCTACGGCCTGAAAGGCGGGCAGGATGGGAAACGAGGTCGGAACATCCTGATCTCTAAGGGGCGAAAGAGGATCCTGCGTTCCAAGGTGAACATGGAAGTAGCTCCTGGAGACGTGCTCCGCATCGAGACACCCGGAGGCGGAGGGTATGGCAAAAAAGACTAGACGGCTCTCTTTTGGACCGGGATTCCTGGTCACGGCCGCGTTCATCGGACCGGGGACCGTGACCACCTGCACCCTGGCCGGTGCCCGCTTCGGATATGCTCTCCTGTATGCCCTGGTCTTCGCCACCGTGACCACGGTCATCCTCCAGGAGATGACGGGCCGCCTCAGCCTGGGATCCGGGCAGGACCTGGGTCAGGCTCTGCGCAGCGTCCCCGCCCGAGTCGCAACCCGTCTCATCTTCACGGTCCTCACACTCGCCGCCATCACCTTTGGGTGTGCTGCCTATGAAGCCGGGAACATCACGGGAGGGGCCTTGGGACTGGAGATTCTCACGCCGCTTCCCTACCGTGTCTGGGTCGTACTGATTTCCCTGGGAGCCCTCCTTCTCCTGGGTTTCAAGAGCTACAAGGTCGTGGAAAGGACTCTGATCTCTCTGGTGTTCTTGATGAGCCTGTCCTTCCTGGCTACTGTCATCATCGTACGCCCCTCCCTCTCCGCCGTATTCTCCGGACTCGTGCCCACTCTGCCCCCCGGCTCCCTGATCCTCCTCCTGGCCTTAGTGGGCACCACGGTTGTCCCGTACAACCTTTTCCTCCACTCAGCTGCGGTGAAACAGAAATGGGATTCTCCGTCTCAGCTCCCCGAGGTCAAGAAAGACCTCCTGGTCTCGATTGGATTGGGTGGTCTCATCTCGGCCGCGATCGTGGTGACATCCGCTGTGGCTTTCTTCGGCCAGGGAGAGACCGTGGAGAAGGGCATCCATATAGCGCAACAGCTTAAACCCCTGTTCGGATCAGCGGCCCAGGTGCTCTTTGGACTTGGCTTCTTTGCGGCCGGCTTGTCCTCGGCCGTCACAGCCCCTTATGCGGCCGCGTTTGCCTCGTCGGGGATCCTGGGATGGGAGAAAGGCCAGGAGTCTCCCCGATTCCGTATGGTCTGGGCAGGGATCATCCTCATCGGCTGTGTGGTCGCCCTCTTCGGCTTCAATCCTATCTCCGTGATCATCTTCGCACAGGCAGCCAACGGACTCATCCTCCCGGTTGCGGCTGGTTTTTTGCTCGTGGTCCTGAACAACCGCGAGAAGATGGGGGACCTGGTCAACACTCGCCGACAGAACCTGATCGGCGCCGCCATCACCATCGTCGTTTCCGCCCTCGGCCTCTGGAACCTCCTGCGGCTCCTCCCTTTTATCTAGACGCCGTACTCTGGTTCAACCTATTCCAATGCCGCTGCCACGGCGGCACGGGCGTGCAGGGCCGTCGTATCATACAGGGGCAGTTCAAAGTCCTCCTGGCTCACGATGAGGGGGATCTCGGTACAACCCAGGATTATCCCCTCGGCTCCACGCTGCTGGAGGCCGTTGATGATCTTCTCGAACGCATCCCGGGAAGAACTGCGGATCTCTCCCAGACACAATTCATTGTACAGGATGCCGTGGATGATCTTTCTCTCCTCCTCTTCGGGGATCAGGACTTCTATGCCGTGTTTGTCCAGAAGCCGCTCCCGGTAGAATGCCCTCTCCATGGTGAACCTGGTTCCCAGCAGGCCGACCTTCTTCTGCCCCTTGGAGAGGATGTCCTCCGCTGTCACATCCACGATGTGGAGGAGGGGAATGTCCACTGCTTCCGCCACGGCTTCGGCCATCAGATGCATCGTATTGGTGCAGATGAGGAGGAGTTCCGCCCCGGCCCTTTCCACGCGCTTGGCTGCATCCACCATCATATCGCTGGCGGCCTGCCAATCCCCCTCATGCTGATAGCGTTCGATCTCCTCGAAATCCACGGAATACATCACGCACCGGGCCGAATGGAAGCCGCCCAGGCGTTCCTTGACAGTCTCGTTCACGATCCGATAATACTCGAGCGAGGATTCCCAACTCATTCCGCCGATCATCCCAATGGTTTTCATGACTGCCTCCGTTGAATATAAGCCCACTCTACAAAAAAACTGGAGGAGATGCAAAACCAGGAATGGAGCGAGGGGGGATGCACGTGTCTTTTCAGTCAATCTTTTGCACCCGCAACCCTTTTTAAATATGATACCGGCATGCAACTAAGAAACCTCTTCCCAGATTTGCGGGTTGGCCCGACAGCTGAGTTTGTTCGACGCCACCATGGTGATGGGTGGGATCGTCATCGGATCCGGCATCGGGTTGACACTGGCCAGCATCCCGGTCTATTTTTACTGGAAGAGCAGGAACAGTCAACCGAGTGAGGGAGGACGACATGCCCCCTAACACCGAATCCGACCTGGATCTCATCCTTAGGGAAGCCCGAGAGGCCGAGGAGCGCATTCGGACTCACATCCGCGAAACTCCCCTGGAGCACTCCCCCTACCTCAGCCAAATGATCGGGGGGCGGGCATTTCTGAAGCTGGAAAACTTCCAGCTCACGGGCTCCTTCAAATTGAGGGGCGCCATGAACAAGATCCTCTCACTGAGCCCCGGAGTGCGTGAGAAGGGTGTCGTGACCGCCTCCTCCGGGAATCACGGGCATGCGTTCGCATATCTGGCTGATAAGTTTGGCTTCCCCGGCATCATCTACCTCCCCGAAACCACGGATCCCGGAAAGATAGAAAGCCTGAGGATGTATGGCGCAGAGATCCGGATTCAGGGAGATGACTGCGTGAGGGCCGAATCCGCCGGGCGGGCAGCAGCCGCGGAGCAGGGACTTGCCTATGTCCCGCCGTATAACGATCCCCAGGTCATCGGGGGCCAGGCTACCGTGGGGATGGAGCTCGAGCGGCAGGCCGAACCCATGGATAGCATTCTGGTTCCCGTTGGCGGAGGAGGTTTGATCGCCGGCATCGCCGGTTATCTGAAGTCACAGGAAACTTCCGCCTCCATCTATGGATGTCAGCCTGAAAACTCTCGAGTTATGTTTGAATCCTTGAAAGCCGGATACATCCTTGATCTCGAATCCCTGCCCACTCTCTCTGACGGGACCGCGGGTGGGATCGAGGAGGGGTCCATGACCTTCCCCGCGTGCCGTGACTTCGTGGACGGCTTTTTCCTCCTGAACGAGGAGGAGATCGGCGAGGCCCTCAGACTCGTGATGGCGAAGCATCACATCCTGATCGAAGGGGCGGCGGCCCTGCCCGTGGCCGCTCTTATCAGGGAAAAGGACCGGTTCAAGGGGAAATGCGTGGTGCTGGTGCTGAGTGGAGCCACGCTCAGCCTCACAACACTGCAGAAGGTCCTTCAGGAGGATTCCTCCCAGGACTAAGATCGCAAACTCGGCCTGCAGGAGGCTTATGGAGCGAAATCATGCGTAGAAGGCTTCGATCCCCTCTACGATCTGATCCTGTTGGGTCTCAGTCAGCTCGGGAAAGACCGGAAGCGCCAGGACCTCCTGGCAGGCATTCTCCGTCTGGGGGAAATCGCCTTTCTTGTAACCCAGGTAGGAAAAACACTCCTGGAGATGCAGCCCCAGCGGATAGTAGACGGCCGTGGGGATTCCCCTGTCTCTCAGATGGAGCTGCAGTTTATCCCGGTCCTGCACACGCAGGACGTACTGATGGTACGTGTGGTAGTGAGGCACTCCCCTCTCTCTGTAAAACTCCGTCGGGAGCCGGACCGCTCCGGAGTCCAGAAGGCTGCTGTTTCCGAGCCGCGAGCGGTACCCATCGGCGACACGCTGCCGCCCGCGATGCCATCCGTCCAGGTGCTTCAGCTTGATACGCAGGATTGCCGCCTGGAGGGCATCGAGACGGAAGTTCCCACCCAGGATCTGGTAGATATACTTGTTCTGCGAGCCATGCACACGCAGGACACGCAGTTTTTTTGCCAGCTTTGCGTCGTCAGTCAATACCATGCCCCCATCGCCGAAGGCGCCCAGGTTCTTTGAGGGAAAGAATGACAGGGTCCCCAGATCTCCCAATGTACATGCTCTCTTGGTCCCCTTCGCACCGGGATATTCCGAACCGATGGCCTGGGCGGCATCCTCCACTACATAGAGTCCATGCTTGTCAGCCAGGGTGTTGATGGCGTCCATGTCAGCCAGCTGCCCATAGAGATGCACGGGCAAAATGGCCTTGATGCGCGAGCTGTCCCGACCCGCGATCTTTTTGCTCAACAGCTCCTCCAGCCTGGCAGGATCCAGGTTGTATCCTTCCGGTTCGATGTCACAGAATACCGGGACGGCGCGCAGCCGGGCCACAGCGCCGGCTGTGGCAAAAAATGTGAAGGGTGTTGTGATCACGTGGTCGCCCTCTCCGATTCCCAGGGCCATGAGCGATATGATCAGGGCATCGGATCCAGAGGAAACGCCGACTCCATATGCCGCTCCGGAGTAGGCGGCGACCTCCTCTTCCAGCTGCTTCACTTCGTCTCCCAGGATGAAACGTTGAGACGAGACGACCTCAGCAATCTTTTCATCGATCTCTTTGCGGATCGTTATGTACTGCGCCTTCAGGTCCAGAAATGGGATCGTCATGTCCTATTCTCCTCTGTCCGGATTCGAATTCTCAATAGACTTTTTTCAGCTTTTTTTTCTCTACGATCATCTGGCCTTGAAAGGCCACATAGTTGAGCAGGATCAGCACCCGTTCGTTCTGCGTCATCTCCCGCTTGAAAATCCCCCGCAGCCCCTTCAGCGGGCCCTCCATGATCTGGATCTCATCTCCCACGGAAGGTTCCTCGCCATACTTGTCGAACTCGACGAGGCCGTTGACCTCGCGGGCTCTGATCCTTTCGATCGCCTCCTCGGGAACGGGAGTGGGGCCTTCCGGGCTGCCCACGACTTTTTTGACTCCCCGTGTATACTTGACCAGGCGGTACTCCTCGGGAAAATCAAAACGGAGGAATGCATAGCCCGCAAAAAATGGAACGATCCGATCATCCTGTTTCAGTTTGGGATTGTAGACCTCGAATCCCGCCTCCAGGAACATGCGTTCCACCTGGGTTTCTTTCTTAGGTTTCGTGTTCAGAACATACCAGTGTTTCATGTCTTATCGATCCGATCCACCAAATTTTCCATACACATCAGGACGACGATCCCTCAGGAAGAACCGTTTCGCAGTGCTCTCGGCTGCTCGACCCAGATCCATCTCGGCATACAGGATGTGATCCTCCCCCTGCGGGGCCTGGGCCAGCAGGCGTCCATCCGGGTCCACCACGAACGATTCACCCGAAAAATGCAGGTGTTCCTCCTTGCCCACCCGGTTCACGAGGGCCGCATAGTAGCCGTTCTGGAAGGCGGCCACCTGCAGTTCCGCCTCGAAGATCCCTTCGGTCCATTCGCCCAGAGCCCCCGCCTGGGGGATCATGACGATCTCGGCACCGAGGAGCGCGAGGTTGCGCATATATTCCGGGAAATGCCTGTCATAACAGATGGCCACACCCACCTTCCCCACCTTGGTCTGGAATACGAAATCGGCTTTGTCTCCGGGCGTGTAGTAGCCTTTCTCATAGAATCCGAGACCCTCCATGATGTGGACCATACGTGTGACTCCCAGCAGGGACCCGTCCGCATCGATTACCGGGGATGCATCATAGGTCCTGTCCCCTTCCCTCTCGAAAAGATTCAGGACCGCTACCGTCCCGTACTCCCTGGCCAGCCGGCTGAACACCTCCGTCGTGGGCCCGGGAATTGTCTCGGCCCAGCGGGCAGAATCCGGCGTTGCTTCTGCCTGCGGCAGGAAAGGCAAGAGTCCCAGCTCGGCAAACGCAATCAGTTCGGCTCCGGCTGTGGCTGCCTCACGAAACGCCTCGATCCCGCGCTTCAGGTTGTCGTCCCGGTCTTGTGTGGCATGCTGCTGGATGAGGGCGATCTTCATGTCCTTCTCTCCTGGTCTACGAGACCTTGTGTGCTGCAAAGATCTCGTAGGCTTCTTCAGGAGAGGCTCCCTCATGCACAACGGCACGGACTCCCTTGATCATGCCCACGGGATGATCGTTCTGCCAGATATTTCGGCCCATGTCCACTCCAACGGCTCCTCTCTGAATAGCATCATGAGCCATCTGGAAGGCATCGAGTTCGGTCTCGAGCTTGGGCCCTCCTGCGATCACCACCGGCACCGGACAAGATTCGACAACCTTCTCGAATTCATCGCAGTAATAGGTCTTGACAAAGGATGCGCCGAATTCCGCGGCGATCCGGCAGGACAACGCCAGGAAACGAGAGTCCCGTTTTTCCAGCTCCTTTCCCACCGCGGTCACGGCCAGCACCGGGATGCCGTATTCCTGGGCCATATCCACAAGGATCGCCAGGTTCTCCAGCGTCTGGGTCTCGTAGTCCGAGCCGACAAAGATGGAGAGGGCGACGGCAGAAACATTCAGCCGGACCGCATCTTCCATGGAGGTCATGATGGTCTCGTTGGAAAGGTCCTCACCGATGATGCTGCTGCCTCCCGAAACCCGGAGCACGACCGGGACCGGGCTTTCAGCCGGGATGGAAGCACGCAGGATGCCGCGGGTGAGCATCAGGGCATCTGCGTACTCGATCAGCGGCTCCACGGTGTTGTATACGTTCGCCAAGCGATGAGTCGGGCCCAGGAAGTATCCATGGTCCACCGCCAGCATGACTGTACGCCCCCCGTTGTTTGGTTTGATGATACGGGACAATCGATTCTGTATTCCCCAATCCATGTGTTCCTCCTCGGCAAATTATGAATTCTGTCTATTCCTGTGGATTTATTATGACCTTGAGGGACTCCCCAGCACTGGCCACCAGGCGGAATCCTTCTCCGGTTTGAGCCAGAGGAAGGCGGTGAGTGACCATGGCGGTGACATCTATGGCTGGAGACTCCAGCAGTCTGAGCGCCTCCCAGGAATCCCGAGGCGCGGCACCATAGCTGGTCGTAAGGGTGATATCGTTCCGGAAAAGAAGAGAATTGATGGAAACCGGGACCTGGACCTCCCCGGCAGGGATGGCGAAAAACATGATCGATCCTCCCCGTTCCACCAGGTTCAGGGCGTCATGCTGGGCCTGTTCCGCCCCGGTGCATACGATCACCTGATCGGCCAGCCTGCCTGAGTTGAGCCCGCGCAGGATTTCAATCACGTTTTCGTCGGGCGCGGTGGCCCTGTCGGCGCCAAACTTGATTGCCGCTTCACGGCGGAAGCGAACGGGATCCACGGCCAGGATCCTCCCGGCTCCCGCATGGCGAGCCAGGTGCGTATACAGCAGTCCGGAAATGCCGCTGCCGAGGATCACCAAACACTGCCCGGATTCGATGTTCAGGATCCGCTGCGCGCGTATGATACAGCCAAGGGGTTCGTGAAAAGTGGCCTGCTCGAAGGACAGGGATTCCGGGATCCGGAATGTCCCGCGATCTACGTTAATTGCGGGCAGGCGAATGAGCTCTGCGAAACCGCCGGGATCGAAATTGGTGGAGCGCAGAGTGTCGCAGGCGGTATGATGACCAGTCAGGCAGTAATGACAGGTGTTGCATGGCACATGATGCGCCGCCACGATCCTGTCGCCCTTCTGGAAAGCGGTCACTCCCTCTCCGACTTCCTCAACAGTGCCGGCCACTTCGTGGCCCAGGACCAGCGGGGCCTTCTTGATGCGGTACCATTCCAGCACATCGCTCCCACACAGGCCGCTCGCCTCGGTTCGCATGAGGATCTCTCCCGGGCCGATTTCGGGTTGGGAACGCTCCTCCAGCCGAACATCCCGGTTGTTATAATACACTGCAGCTCGCATGTTACCCTTCAATAAGTTCTCAGGTATTATGTGCGAACTTGCCTGGAAAAATCAAGTTTGTTGGTAACCAGAGCTCCTCCCGTGATGGGTATCGTTCTTGATTTGGCATACATTTTGCTGCACATATATCGTGTTGACGCGCCGCTGTTTTATCTTCCTTGCCTTCACGCCTGTTGACCTTGACAGGCTACTTTCTATCTCCGAAATAAAATGTACTGTTTTTTGGATTCTATCCAAGTTATTGGATTTATGTCCTGCTGGCTCTGACTCACCTCAAAGGAAATCTCTATGAAGAAGACTCTCTGGTTCCTCCCCATACTTCTGTTCTTCTGTCTTTCGATATTCCCTCAGCAGATCGCCGAGGAATCCACGGTCATCAACATCGAGGTTCCCGTAAGGGTCTTTGCCGATGGCCGCTTCATTGACGATCTGACCATCCGGGATTTCGAGGTATTCGAAGACGGGAATCCACAGAACATCGAGGCCGTCTATCTGGTGAAAAAGACCAGTGTGGAGCGGAGCGAGGAAAGCCGTCGTTTCGCCCCCAACACCGAGCGCAATTTCTACTTCTTTTTCGAAATCAACGAATATGATCCCCGCATGGGAAGGGCCGTGGAGCATTTTATCCAGAACGAGATCTATCCCAGTGACAACCTGTGGATCATTACACCGGACAGCACATACCACCTCCGCGGCGAGGCCCTGGGCCGGAAATCCCGCAGCCAGATCGTAGATCAGCTGATCGGCATCCTGCGGCGCGACATCATGGCAGGCAACTTTGAGTACAGGTCGACCATGGCCGACCTGGCAGAGCTGACCCTGGCCATGACCGAAGACCCCCTGGCCGAAGAACTCCTGCCCCAGATGCGGGACACGGAGGGAAATCCCGCCTACGACGGCCTTTTTGTCGACGAAAAGATCTACAAATACGTCACCCTGATCGGGCAGCTCGACAACTTCAACCTGGTAAGCGAGAAAAAGATGCTGGAATTTGCCGATGTCTTAAAATATGAATCCGGGCAGAAATATGTATTCATCTTCTACGAAAAAGAGTTCATGCCCATGATCGATCCCAGCATTCTGCAGGATTATTTTGCCCGCTATCAGGACCGCCCGGATATCATGCAGACCCTGACCAGCCTCTACGAGTTCTACAACAAGGACATCCCTTTCGACATAGATGTCATTAAACAGGCTTACGCGGACGCCTCCATCTCCATCCACTTCCTCTATCTCACTCGGCCCGCCCCCCGTACCGAGCGCATCATGATGCGTGGCATCTCAGATTCCACTTTCAGTGCGTTCCGGGAGATGTCCAAGGCGACCGGAGGCTTCGTGGAGACTTCGGGCAATCCGGAATATCTGTTCCAGGAAGCGCTGGACGCTTCAGAAAACTACTACCTTCTCTACTACATTCCCAAGAACTACCAATCGGATGGCAAGTTCCGCAGCATCGAGGTCCGCGTCCCAGCCAGAGGCGCTCGAGTGGTCCACCGCCTGGGTTACTTCGCCGAATAGGATCCTCTATCTCAGCTGCTTCAAGCGCTGCGCAGCCTGCTGATCGCCAGGATTCAGTTCCAGCGCTTTTTCCAGGTTCCTAATCGCCAACTCACGTTTCCCCTGCAGCATGAAGCAGTAGCCCAGATTGCTGTAGGCATACCAATACTCAGGATGGATCCGGATGCACTTTTCGAAAACCCCGATCGCCTCCGGGATCTTTTTATCCTCGATCAGGTTGTACCCGTACAGATTGTACACTCGGGCGGGAACCGGGATACCGTACCCGAACCATTCGGACAGAGCATGGAAATGATCCTCCACCGCTTCCAATCCCCGGTCGATGAGTTCCTGGGATAAACGCCAATCCGAATAGAGCCCTTCCAATCCGGAATATATGCTGCGGTGGGTCACAGACGCGTGATCCTCTTCCTCCCAGTGTTTGTAATCCCACCTGAAGTCTGCTGGAGCACTCTTTGTCAAAGTGTCACAAAAGTCCTCCAATCGGGAGATGTATCGGGGTTCGTCGCCCACCGAGATGTACAGGTATCGTTTCAGGGACTCCCTGTCGGCCAGGATTTCCTCCAGCATGCCCTGTATGGAGCCGTTCCCGTAGCCGATGGCTGCACTGACAGTGATGTAGGCTTGAAACAGATCGGGCGACTTCAACAGAGAATACACCGCAAACAACCCTCCCAGGGAATGCCCGACCAGGATCCGGAAGGGCTGTGTGCGGTACTGGCCTTCCACGAGAGGGATCACTTCCCCGCGCAGGAATTCTTGGAAACGATCCGCGCCGCCGCTGGTCGGTCTGCGGTCTATCTTGAAAGGGGTGAAATCCCGGGTCCGGTCCGTGTTGGCCAATGCGACCACGATCAGTGGAGGGATCACCTTCTGCTGCGCGAGGAACTGCACAATGCCAGAAACATGGTGGAAATGGGCATCCCCGTCCAGCAGATAGAGTACGGGATATTTTTCGGATGTGGTGTCATAATCTTCGGGAAGATAGAACAGGAGGGTTCTTTCCTCCTCCAGAATGCGTGACTGGAACGAGAAGGCCTTGCCTATGGTGATATCCTGCCAGCTCTGTCCACACAACGCCGGATCCGCCGCCATGAGAAGGCAGAGCACAGAAACGGCCAGGGCCCCGAGTATTTTACGGCAAATCCCTCTCAACATCGAGTCCTCCCTATACTCCTGATCTTTGATCCTAATATAACATGATCGTGGGATTATGTTTAGACACCCAGATCAATGTTGGTTGGACACCTGCGGCCCAAAAAACTATAATCCGACTAAATTCAGACTTGGAGACAATTGGGAGAGGAAAGATGAATCGGATACAGAAGGGCTTGGGACTGGCACTGCTTATCTTAAGCCTGTCATTCTCTCCTGCCTTTGCACAGAGCGAGGCTGAGGTGCAGGCGGCCAGGGAACAATTCGAGGAGGGAGATCCGGGCATGCAGGGCTGGTTCAGGGACGCCTACGCCTATGCGGTATTCCCCAACGTCGGCAAGGGCGGCTTCGGGATCGGTGGGGCCCACGGCAAGGGGCTCGTCTACGAGCAAGGTAAGCTCGTCGGGAAGTCGAGCCTGATCCAGATCACGATCGGCTTTCAATTCGGGGGGCAGGCATTCAGCGAGGTGATCTTTTTCAAGAACAAGACGGCCTTCGATCACTTCACCCAGGAAAACTTTGAATTCGGAGCCCAGGTTTCTGCTGTGGCTCTGTCCGTAGGCGTATCGGCTGACCTGGCCTACAGCGGAGGCGTGGCCGTCGTCACCGCGACCAAAGGCGGCCTCATGTACGAGGCCTCCATCGGAGGACAAAAGTTTACCTACGAGAAGATCGAATAGCGGTAGTCCCGGGGAACACCGCACGAATTATCTTTTAATTTCGATTTCGTCCTTCCCATATACGCGTTCGCAGTAAAGGCACTTCACCTCCAGAGGATCCCCACCGACCACCTTGAAGTGTGAGTTGACTTCTTCATCGTTGGTCACGCACATCGGATTCGAACAATTGACGATTCCCCTCAATTCTTCAGGGATCTTGACCTGGATCTTCTCCACGATCGTGTAGTTTTTGATGATACTCACTGTCGCATTGGGGGCGAGGATGGCGATCTTGTTCACCTCTTTTTCCGTCAAGAACCGATTGTCGATCTTGATCACACCTTTTTTCCCAATTTTCTCGCTATCCAGATTCAGTATCACAGATATCGGATGGGTGAATTCCTGAGGATCCAAGATCCGCATGATCCTGAATGTATCGCGGCTGGGGATATGGTCGATCACAGAACCATCCTTAATGGCAGGTATCTTCCTCTCGATTTCATTCATATGATTCTTCCTCTCAGGATGCCTTTCCCAAAACCAGAGCCAGCAGGGCCTTCCGCACCGTTACACCATTGCCGGCCTGTTCAAAATAGACCGCATGCTCCGTATCATCCAGCTCTGGGCTTATCTCTCCGACCCTGGGCAGTGGATGCATGATCTTCATGTTTCCTTTGATATGTTTCAGTAGAGATTGATCCAGACGGTAGGCGTTCTTATATTTCTCATATTCCATCGGATCAGGGAATCTCTCCTTTTGAATCCTCGTGACATAGAGGACATCGAGCTCATTACTGACCGAGAACACATCGTGTGTCTGAGAACACTTGATCCCGGCTCTTTTGAGATCCTTCAAGTACTGGGCCGGCATTTGCAGCGCATCCGGGGCGATGAAATACAGGTCCACGTTCCAATACCGCAGCGCCATGGCCAGGCTATGGACGGTCCGTCCATATTTCAGATCTCCCAGGAATCCGACCTTTAATCCCTCGATCTTCCCCTGTGCCTTCTGGATGGTGTACAGGTCGAGCATGGTCTGAGTGGGATGCTGGTTTGCCCCGTCACCACCATTGATGACCGGCACAGAGACCGCTTCTGCGGCCAGTCTCGCGGATCCTTCCACAGGGCTCCTGATGACGACCACATCACCGTACTGTTCTGCCATCTTGGTCGTATCCCAGATCGTCTCTCCCTTTTTAACGGAAGACACCTTCTCATCCGAAAAACCGATGACTCTCCCCCCCAGTCGACACATCGCGCTCTCGAAACTCAAGCGTGTGCGTGTCGAAGGCTCAAAGAATAGCGTCGTCAAGATCTTGCCCGCAAGCAGCTGAGGCTTCTCCCCTTCCATATCTTTGGACACTTCCAGAATATGCAGCAGGTCCTCTTTGGTAAAATCTCTAATGGAAACGATATCGCGTCCTTCGAAGGTCATCATGATCCCCTTCCCAAATGAGTCATCAATTTCATTTCCAAACTAGAATATCAATACACGGGGCATTAAGCAATGCTTGCGCCAGAACAAGTCAAAAGGACCATAGCAAATCCCAGATCTCTGTGTCGGCCGGCAAGCAGCTGAATGGGGAGAGGAGCGTTTTTGCTGGGATTTGCAGCATTTATCCAATTGATGTGCTACTCTCATTTCAGGATAGAAGTGTGTAGATATCGAGAAATAGTACTAGATATTAAAGAGGAGGCAAACGAATGGCTGTTCCTGAACACACCATCTACTACCTTGAAATCGTAACCCCGAACGTTGAGGCTGCGTGCCATCTCTATGGCAAGGCGTATGGCTGGCAGTTTAAGGCCAAGGGACCCGAATGGGGGAGTTCGTTCGTCGCGACACTACCCGACGGTTCGCTCTGCGGCATTCGCGCCCCGATGCACGATCAGGAGAAGCCAGTTGTGCGCACCTACCTCCGCGTGACCGATATCGAAACTGCCGTCCAGGAGGCCGGGCAACTTGGCGCCGAGATCGCTCTCGAGCCCATGGAGATACCTGGACAGGGAAAGATCGCAATATACTTTCACGGTGGAATCGAGCAAGGGCTGTGGCAGGTCCCATGAATTGCTGCTGCCTAGCAAGCGCGTGCACCTGTACTGTATTTGCAGTATAGAAATTGAGGGGCGTCGCTCAACCGAGCGTATCTTGTATCACGAGGTCGCCATCGCCAGCCGCCTATTATAGAGGATTACCGATGACCGATAAACTTGAACGGAACAAGAAGAACGTGAAGGCCTTCTATGATCTGATGTTCAACCAATGCCAGCCCGCCGAAGCGATTGAGCAGTACGTGGGAGAGGTGTACATCCAACACAATCCCCTCGTCGCTGACGGAAAGACGGCATTCATTGACTACTTCACTAAAATGGCGAAGGATCACCCCGGTAAGCATGTGCGGTATAGACGTGTTGTTGCTGAAGGAGACTACGTCGTACTCCATTGCCATCAACAATGGCCTGGTGACAGCGATTGGGCAGGCATTGATATTTTTCGACTCGATGAAAACGGCAAGGTTGTCGAACATTGGGATGTGCTCCAAGCCGTGCCTCCGACATCGGCCAATGCCAACACGATGTTTTGACTTTGCCCAGATAAGCAAGCATAGGGGAATTAGGCACACCCCAACAGGGGAAATGATTGATGTGGGAGATGGTAGCGGGGGTTGGATTTGAACCAACGACCTCCGGGTTATGAGCCCGACGAGCTACCAGACTGCTCTACCCCGCAATACCGAGACTGATTATAGCCACACTCAACGCCTTTGTCAAAAATTTTCTCCTATTACATATTATTTTTCACTATATCAAATAATTTCTTGACAGAGCATGACAGCTAAAAATATAATGAGAAACTCTAAAAATGAGTCTATTTCTATTCAGCCTTTTATCCATCCTATGTATCGGTGCGGTCCTGGGGATGATCATCGTCAAGAACCAGGCCTACAGTGCCCTTTTCCTGGTGCTGGCATTCGCCTGCACCGCGGGTTTATTCGCCTTTCTGAATGCCCCCTTCATTGCCGTCGTCCAGATCATCATCTACGCCGGCGCCATCCTGGTCCTCTTTATATTCGTGATCATGATGGTGGACATCCAGGAAGGGCTGACCCCGGAAAAGAAGAAATGGACACTGGTTATGGCATGTATCCTCGCCGGGGTGCTGCTGGTCGAGTTGCTGGTAGCCCTCAAAGCCGCGCTGTCACCTATGGCAACTTCGGTCTCTGGCCAAGCGGGCGGTGCCAGTGAAATCGGGCATCTGCTGTTCACAAAGTACCTCTATCCATTCGAGATCACATCTGTGCTGATCATCGCCGCCATGGTGGGCGCCATCGTCCTGGTCAAAAAGAAGGACACGGAATGATTCCCCCCAGCTATTTTCTGATCGTCAGCATTATTCTCTTTGTCCTGGGGATTGTCGGATTCTTTGTAAAGAAAGACCTCATCACCCAGTTTCTCTCGGTGGAAGTCATGCTGAACGCTGCCAATCTGGCCTTCCTCACCTTTGCCCACAGTTCAGGTTCCCTGGACGGCCAGCTCATCGTGTTCTTCGTGATCACGGTGGCCGCAGCAGAGGTCGCGATCGGTCTGGCAGTAATCCTGCTCGTCTACCGCAGCCACAAATCCATCAAGACCGAGGACATCCACTTAATGAAGGGGTAACATGGCGGACTTTTTCTGGTTGATACCGTTCTTCCCAGCGCTGAGCTCCTTACTGCTCATCCTGTTCGGCCGCAAGCTTCCCAGGAAGTACATCGCGTTCCAGGCCTGCCTGGCTGTGTTTTTCTCGTTTGCGCTCTCGTTCCTGTCCTTCCTCTCTCTGTTGGGAAGCGGCCACGAGGGCCACGGATTGATCAAGAACCTCTTCGCGTGGATCCATTCCGGAAGCTTCAAGGTCGACTTTTCGCTGCAGTTTGATCAACTCACTGCTGTCATGTGTCTGGTTGTATCGGGTGTGGGATTCCTGATCCACATCTACTCGTCCGGCTACATGTCACATGACAAGAGCTTTGCGCGCTTTTTCGCCTACCTTAACCTATTTGCCTTCTCCATGCTGATCCTCGTCATGGCCTCCAACCTGGTCCTGATGTTCGTGGGCTGGGAAGGCGTGGGCCTCTGCTCCTACCTGTTGATCGGTTTCTGGTTCGAGAAGCCCTCGGCAGCCAATGCAGGGAAAAAAGCGTTCATCGTGAACCGCATCGGAGACGCGGGCTTCATGCTCGGCATCTTCTTCATTCTCTTCACTATCGGCAGCGTCGAGTTCGGTGCCGTGAACCATGCGGTCGAGGCAGGAGGATTCACTCAGGGTCTTGCCACGTTGATCGCGCTCCTTCTATTCGTGGGGGCGATCGGGAAATCGGCTCAGATCCCCCTCTATGTGTGGCTGCCCGATGCCATGGAGGGCCCGACACCTGTCAGCGCCCTGATCCACGCAGCCACCATGGTGACGGCCGGAGTGTACATGGTCGCCCGGATGAACCTGCTCTATTCTCTCGCTCCCGCGGCCCTGCAGGTCGTGGCCATCGTGGGAGCTCTAACCGCCGTATATGCCGCCAGCATGGCCCTCACTCAGAATGACATCAAGCGTGTGCTGGCTTATTCCACCATATCTCAGCTGGGCTACATGTTCATCGGCCTGGGAGTCGGCGCCTATTCGGCCGCCGTATTCCACCTCTACACACACGCATTCTTCAAGAGCCTTCTGTTCCTCGGGGCCGGGAGCGTCATGCATGCGCTGTCCGGGGAACTGGATATGCGAAAGATGGGAGGCCTCAGGAAATACCTGCCCATCACCTTTCCTACCTTCCTGATCGGGACCATTGCCATCGCAGGGGTGCCGTTCTTTTCCGGATTTTTCTCCAAAGACGCAATCCTGACCAGCGCCTTTGCCAACGGGCAGTATCTGGTTTGGGCATTGGGACTCATGGGCGCCGTCATGACAGCGTTCTACATGTTCCGCGTGGTGTTCCTCACCTTCTATGGTAATGAGAGGCTGGAACCCGAGGCCAAGGCCCATCTGCATGAATCACCCAAATCCATGACAATCCCGCTGGCCTTGCTAGCATTTTTCTCCATCGTGGCAGGATATGTCGGGCTGCCCATCGTCCTGGGAGAAAACGTCAACCTGTTCGACAAGTTCCTGGAACCTGTGATCCATGCCGGCCATGGCGCACACCTGAGCCTGAGCAGCGAGTGGATGCTCATCCTGGCTTCAGTGGCCGTGGCCCTGTTCGGGATCTTCATCGCCTATATCTTCTATCTGAAAAAGCCGGATGTTCCCCACAAACTTGTCGCCCGTTTTCCCTGGCTGTATAAGCTGCTCTACAACAAATATTACATGGACGAGATCTACAACGCCATGTTCGTGAACTCCACCCTCAAGGGTTCAGAGCTCGTATACAAACATTTTGACCTGAAGGTCATCGACGGAGCGCTGAACGGATCCGCAAAGACCATGAATTCCCTGGGCAGACTTCTCAGCTTCCTGCAGACAGGCCTGATAAAAGACTACGCCCTGGTCTTTCTGCTGGGAGCCCTGATCCTCCTGGGGTATTTCGTGTTTTAAAGGTTGAAGATGCCAATACTCAGTGTAATCGCCTTTTTGCCCCTGGCCGGAGCCCTGCTCACCATTTTCATCCCCAAAGAGCATAAGAACCTTTTCCGCATCTTCGCACTCGTGCTCACGATCATCACATTCATTATCTCTCTCTCACTCTTCTTCCAGTTCGAATCCGGGACCGCGGATCCTCAGTTCGTGGAGAAAGCCGACTGGATCGGCTACGGCATCCAGTACCATGTTGGTATCGACGGAATAAGCCTGCTGCTGGTCCTGCTCACCACCTTCCTCTTCCCCATCGCGATCCTCTCCTCCTGGAACTATATCCAGGACAAGGTCAAGGAATATCACATCTTTATCCTCATCCTCCAGACCGGGATCCTGGGCGTATTCGTTTCGCTGAACCTGTTCCTCTTTTACGTTTTCTGGGAAGCCATGCTTATCCCCATGTACTTCCTAATCGGGATCTGGGGTGGAAAGCGGCGCATTTACGCCACCATGAAATTCGTCCTCTTCACCATGTTCGGCGGCCTGCTCATGCTGGTGGCCATATTCTTTCTGTACTCTTCCTATTTTAAGGCTACGGGAATCTACTCACTCAACATCTTCGACCTGCAGAAGCTCATCCTCAACCCTGAGATCCAGATCTGGCTCTTCCTTGCTTTTGCGCTGGCCTTTGCCATTAAAGTACCGATGTTCCCTTTCCATACCTGGCTGCCAGACGCACACGTCGAGGCACCCACCGCAGGATCTGTCATCCTGGCCGCAGTACTCTTGAAACTGGGCACCTATGGTTTTCTGCGCCTGGCCTTGCCTCTGTTTCCCGATGCCGTGGCGAAATTCGTACCCATTTTGGCCGTCCTGTGTATCATAGGCATTATTTATGGAGCGCTCATGGCGCTCATCCAGAAGGACGTCAAATCCCTGGTCGCCTATTCCAGCGTGAGTCACATGGGACTCATCATGCTGGCGGTCTTCGCGCTCAATGTCGAGGGACTTCAGGGGGCGCTCTACCAGATGCTCAACCACGGTCTCAGCACGGGGGCCCTGTTCCTCTGTGTTGGAATTCTTTACGAGAGATCCCACACGCGCATGATCAAGGACTATGGAGGCGTCAGCAAACAGATGCCCATTTTTTCGGCCTTTTTCCTCATCGCCCTCCTCTCCTCGGTCGGACTGCCCGGTCTGAACGGATTTGTGGGCGAGGCGCTCTGCCTGTACGGAGCCTTCAAGGCCAACACCCTCTGGGCCATTTTCGGCATCACCACCATCATCCTGGCCGCGGGATATCTGCTCTGGATGTTCCAGCGTGTGATGCAGGGCCCCATCACCAACGAAAAGGTCCGGACGTTCCCTGACCTGAGCCTGAGGGAGATCGTGGTGCTCGTGCCCATCGTGATCCTGATGTTCTGGATGGGGATCTTCCCCGGCACATTCCTCCGCAAGATGGACGCATCCATCAACCACCTGATCGACCAAGTCACGAACCGGGAGACCTATTTCTCCCAGGCTTCTGAGAATCATATTGTCCTGGGGGTCCAGACGGACACTCCGGGATCCCAAATCCATAAGGAAGAAGACTCTCGATGAATACGTTCACGGCCCTGTATCCACTCCTGAGCGTCGTCTTGGGCGCCATGGTTATTCTTCTTCTGGAAGTCTTCCTTAAGCGGGAAAACCGTGATTACCTGGCGTACGTCTCCATCCTGTTCCTTTTGAACGCCGGGAGGGAATGCATCCGGGTCTGGAACCGGGGGTACTCTTATTTCGATGGGTCCCTTCAACTCGACAACCTGGCCCTGCTGCTGTGCCTCATCTTGATCCTGGCCTCGCTCTTCGTGATCCTGATCTCGATGAAATACCTGCGGCTGCAGAACGCCAATATCGGTGAATATTACGCACTTGTCCTCTTCGCGCTCTCGGGCATGATCATCATGGTCTCTTCAACGGACCTCGTGGTCGTCTTCCTGGGACTCGAAGTCCTCTCCATGTCCAGCTATGCCCTGGCCGGACTCAAGCGGGATGATGCCCGCTCCGCTGAAGCCGCGGTCAAATATTTCCTGCTGGGCAGCTTTGCCTCCGCCTTCCTCGTTTTCGGTCTGGCCTTCCTGTACGGGGCCGCCCATTCCCTGAACATCACCGACATCGTCAATTTCTTCCGCGCCGAGAACAGCCTCAGCCTCATGGGCCTTGCAGGCCTGGGCCTCCTTATCATCGGCTTCGGATTCAAGATCGCCTGGGTTCCTTTCCACATGTGGACGCCGGATGTATATGAAGGCTCCCCCACTCCGATCACGGCCTTCTTTTCGGTGGGGCCCAAGGTTGTGGGATTCGCGGTGTTGATGCGCCTGTTCCAGCTCTACTGGGCTGAATCTCTGAACTCCCAGGTTGTATCTTCGGCCCTGTGGGTCATCGCGGTCCTGACTATGGTGGCAGGAAACCTTCTGGCTTTGCGGCAGCGCAACGTCAAGCGCATCCTGGCCTATTCCAGTATCGCCCATGCCGGATATCTGTTGGTGGCCCTGTTGGCTCAGGACAATGCCGGACTGGTCTTCTACCTCCTCGTCTATCTCTTCATGAACATGGGTGCCTTTGCCGCCGTTACCGCCCTCAGCAAGAAGGGCAAGGAATACCTCGACCTGGAAGACTATAAGGGGATCGGTTTCCGGTATCCCTGGATCGGCGCCACGCTGGCGGTCTTCCTGTTTTCCCTGGCAGGCTTCCCTCCCACGGGCGGCTTCTTGGCCAAGTTCTACATTTTCTCTTCCGCAGTACATGGAGGTTTCCTCTGGCTCGTGATCATCGGGGTCTTGGCCAGCCTGATCTCGGTCTACTACTATCTGAGGATCGTGGTCACGATGTACATGCATCCCGCAACCCAGGACATCGAGATCGATGCCTACAATCCGGCGCTGTTCCTCGTCCTGTTCCTCTGCCTGTACGGCGTGCTCCAGATGGGGATCTTCCCCGGTAACGTCCTGGTCATCATCAAACAGGCCGTGGCCGCTCTTCCCATCCTCTGATCCCTCCCCCGCAGCGCCGCATCCTATCAATGCGAACCCAAAGAAGCAAACCTCTGTCATTGCGAGCGCAGCGAAACAATCTGTTGGGATCGCTTTCCCCCCCCGTGACAGAAAGGCCGTAACCTGCTATCCTTTCTCGAAGGAGGTTTCTCATGAAAAGACGCAGCCTAAAGTTTTCATGCCTCATTCTAGGCTTCAGCCTCCTGGCGACGCTCCCGCTCTCCGGGCAGTGGACCCTGGACCTCGAGACCGGCGTCGCCTTTCCCCGCTCCAACGATGTGCGTGTGCCCAATGCGACAGGTACCCTGTTCTCTCTGACGGATGACTTGACCTCAAAATCCGCTCCTTTTATCCGAGCCAGGCTGGGATTTGCGATCGCGGAGCGGCACCACATCGTGCTCTTTGCCGCTCCTCTCACCCTGAAGGCCAGCGGACAAGCCGACAAAGACATCCATTTCGCCGGGAAAGACTATCCGGCCGGAACGCCCCTGGATGCCAGCTACCAATTCAACTCCTGGCGCTTGACCTATCGGTACGACCTGGTCCGCTCGGAACAATGGACCGTCGGCCTGGGCCTGACCGCCAAGATCCGCGACGCCGCCATCACAGTCTCGGGCGGAGGGATTTCCTCGGATACGACCGATTTTGGCTTTGTTCCCCTCCTGAATTTCCTCGTTCGTTGGGACTTTTCCGACCTCTGGGGCCTGCTGCTGGAGGGAGATGCCGCTGCCGCACCAGGAGGCCAGGGACGTGCCGAGGACATCCTGCTGGCCATCATGTTCCGACCCTCCCAGAGGTTGACGCTTCGTGCCGGCTACCGGCTGCTAGAGGGAGGCGCCGATGTGGACCAGGTCTACAATTTCGCTTGGATAGACTATGCCTCGGTGGGAGCGGCCATCACCTTCTAATACCATGGCCAAGATTCTCATCACTGGAGCCACGGGTTATATCGGCAGGCTCCTGGTCCAAAGGTTACTAGCGAAGCCCAAGATGGACCTGCGTCTGCTGGTCCGCTCTCCCGATAAGCTGCCCCCCGAACTCAGAGAGAGGGCTGAGGTAGTAAAAGGCAGCACGTTTGAGCCTGAATCCCTCCAAAGCGCACTGGAGGGTATCGACTGCGCCTACTATCTCATCCATTCCATGGGCGCCGGAAAGGACTACAGGAGACTGGATAGAGAGAGCGCGAAGAATTTCCGTGAGGCCTGCATCGAAGCCGGGGCGCGGCGGATCATCTATCTCGGCGGGCTCGGCTCCAAGGAAACCGCCAGCCAGCATCTCCTGAGCCGAATCGAGACCGGCGAGATCCTCAGCCATAAACCCGACCAGATCCAGACGATTTGGCTGCGTGCGGCGGTGATCATCGGATCCGGCAGCGCCAGCTTCGATATCATCCGAAATCTAATCAGGAAGCTGCCAATCATGATCACCCCTCGCTGGGTGCACACCATGACCCAGCCGATCGGGATCGAAGACGTCCTGGATTATCTGGTTGGCGCAGCCTCTCTGGCCTACCAGGGAAACGTTGTGATCGATATCGGCACCGATCCCCTCAGCTTCAAGGAAATGCTCGAAGACGCTGCCAGGGTCATGGGCCTCAGACGATTTCTCCTTCCGGTCCCGTTCTTCTCGCCCCGGCTCTCCGCATACTGGCTTATACTGATGACACGGGTAGATTTCCATATCGCACGGGAGCTCGTGGAAGGGCTGAAATCGGAAACCCTCATGCAGAACGAGAATGCCGCCCGACTCTTCCCAGAGATCAAGCCCTTGTCCTATGCCGAGGCCGTCGCCCAGGCCCTAGAAATGGAAAGTGGCCGGAGTAGGACATAAGCCGAATTTTGTTCCCGCCGAGTCGGCGAGGGCGGTTATTTATCTAGCTCCCGAAGGAGTCGAGCGACCTACCCGCCCCGAGGCGGGCCGCCTCATAACGGGGCCGATTTGGTCTTGCTCCGGATGGGGTTTACCCTGCCCCTACCGTCACCGGTAGGGCGGTGAGCTCTTACCTCACCTTTTCACCCTTACTCCGTCGAAACGGAGCGGTATATTTTCTGTGGCACTTTCCTCCGGTCGCCCGGAGTCGCTGTTAGCGACCATCCTGCCCTGCGGAGTTCGGACTTTCCTCCCCTCCCGTCTCCTTTTCAGGAGCGGAAGGAGCAACCACCTTGCCTACTCCGGCCTTTATCTTTATACCATACTGCTCCAGTTTCTTGTAGAGGTTGCTGCGTGGTGTGTCGATCTGGCGCGCTGTCTGGGAGATGTTCCAGTCGTTTTCCTCGAGCTTCGCCAAAATAAACTGCTTCTCGGCCAAGTCCCGGAACTCCTTGAGATTCTCGACCTGTCCCATATCCGGGAGCACCACATCGGCCTCGCCCTTGTTGACCTGCTCCGGGAGATCCTTTTTACTAATGGTGTCAGGTCCCGTCATGATGAGAAGCCGCTCGACCACATTTTTAAGTTCCCTGATGTTTCCCTTCCAGGGAAAATGTGTCATGGCCTCCAAAGCCGACGGTGTGAATTTTTTAGCTCGGAAGTTGTTTTCCTCGGCATAGTTGCCGGCGAAGTAGTCGATAAGGAGAGGAATGTCTTCCTTCTTCTCCCTCAGTGCAGGTGAATGGATGGGGACGACGTTCAAACGGAAGTACAGGTCCTCTCGGAAATTTCCATCCTCGATCTCTTTTTTCAGATCCTTGTTGGTGGCCGCAATGATGCGCACGTCCACCTTGTCGATCTTGCTGGAGCCCACTTTCTGAACCTCGCCCTCCTCCAGGACACGGAGGACCTTGGCCTGCGTTTTGAGGCTCATGTCGCCGATCTCATCCAGAAAGATCGTCCCATGGTCTGCCAATTCGAACTTGCCGGGTTTCTTCTCCGTGGCCCCGGTGAAAGCGCCCTTGACATGGCCGAACAGCTCGCTCTCGATCAGTTCCTCGGGGATGGCGGCACAGTTGACCTGG